>JAESFJ010000008.1_pt1 | contig 504904 bp, 515 predicted proteins | sample 9266161 | NCBI WGS metagenome assembly JAESFJ01 (sample SAMN14506165, study PRJNA617096) | algae metagenome | isolation source: Calothrix sp. FI2-JRJ7 and co-occurring heterotrophs from granitic desert soil | place: USA: Red Pass Lake area, Fort Irwin, California | collected 2000-06-01 | reverse complement strand
GCTCTCGAAAATGCCAGCGTCGGATTACGCTCAGTAACGCCATGTCGATCACTCCAGAGCCCCCGCTGAAAACATGCGAGGGACGGTTGAAACATGGGGCAATTCTCAATGGAAATATCAGGCTGCGCCGGGTCAGCTCTCAGTGGAAATCAACATGCATAGCTGCTCAAACGCAACAGCGACGTTTGGTTCCAGTTCATCGACTATTCTCAACACTTTCATCGAAAACGTGCCTGGAGAGCGTATTTCACTAGCTAGTACACGCCCCCAACGTTCTCTAAGAAGCTCGCTATTCGCGCCCTCCGCATAGTGCTGCCAACGTGAAATCACATCCGCATCAATGCTGTCCGGCCCCTCATCCGACGCTGCGAGTTGTAGCTCAGGATCGCCGCACAAGTCTTCAACAGCAAGAGCGAACGCTGCCTCAACATTCTCTACTTTTTGTTCGGCGCGGGCAAATGCACTTAGTGCACGACGTGCTAAATCGGGTCTCTGCTCCAATTCAGCCGAGAGTGTTTTTGTGGCAGCACTAATTAGGACGAGCTGACTATCCGTCAGTGCCTGATTCAATGAGACCTTGCGTTCATCTGACAATCCTCGCGCTTCGATCTTCCGCGCTCCGACCTTGTCGGCAGCAGACAATAAGCGACTTTTTATCTTCGCCGTTAATCCGTTCCAGCTCCACTCCAGCTTGACGGCAACTTCGTCGCTCTCCGTGTTTGACATGTCTCAGCAAGCCCGCGTTTGGAACATGAATTCGCTTAAAAAAAGCCCGGTCTTCACCGGGCTTTCTGTGAATTCTCAGCTAATCAGCTGCACCCGCTCGTCGCACCGCAGGTGTCGCACTTCTCGCAGGTGCCGTTCCGCACCATCGTGAAGTTCTGGCATTCCGAGCACATGTTGCCCGTATACCCCTGGGCAATCGAGCGGATGCGGCGGGAGGCTTCGAGCTTCTTGGCGTCGGCCTTGGCGCTGGCGGCTTCGTCGGCGGCGGCGTCGGTGAAGACGCTTTCTTCGGCGATATCGTCAGCGAGTTCGGCCGCGCGTTCCTCGTAGTCGCGCTTGAAGGACACGACTTCAGAGGTTGCGATCGCCGTCGTCACTTCGAGCTTGCGGGCGGTGGCGCCCGAAGACGAGAAGGCGGTGACGGTGGCAGATGCCTTGGCGGGGGCGGCGGTGGCTGCACCCTTCGGCTCGGCGCTGCCCGCAGCCGGCATATGGCTGGAGACGAGCGTCGGCTTGTAGCCGCGGGTCAGGCCCTTGGAGACGACATCCGCCTTGCCTTCCTTCATGCCGCGGCCAAGCGCGGTGTTGGAGAAGTCCGAGGTGTCGACATGCGCGAGGTCGTGGCGGCCGAGATAGGAGATCGCGAGTTCCCGGAAGACGTAGTCGAGGATCGACGTCGCATTCTTGATCGCGTCGTTGCCGGTGACCATGCCGGCCGGCTCGAACTTGGTGAAGGTGAAGGCGTCGACATATTCCTCGAGCGGCACGCCATACTGCAGGCCGAGCGAGACGGAGATGGCGAAGTTGTTGATGAAGGCGCGAAGGGCAGACCCTTCCTTGTTCATGTCAAGGAAGATTTCGCCCAGACGGCCGTCGTCATACTCGCCGGTGCGCAGGAAGATGGTGTGACCACCGATCTTGGCCTTCTGGGTGTAACCCTTGCGCCGCGTCGGCAGCTTTTCCTGCTCGCGCACGACACGGTCGACGATGCGCTCGACGATGCGTTCCGTGATGGTGACCGCCTGGGCCGCCATCGGCTGCTGGAGCAGTTCGTCGACGCCGTCCTCGTCATCCTCGTCCTCGATGAGCGAGGCATTGAGCGGCTGGGAAAGCTTCGAGCCGTCGCGGTAAAGCGCGTTGGCCTTGAGCGCCAGCTTCCAGGACAGCATATAGGCTGCACCGCAATCCTCGACGGTCGCTTCGTTCGGCATGTTGATCGTCTTGGAGATCGCGCCCGAGATGAAGGGCTGGGCAGCCGCCATCATGCGGATGTGGCTCTCCACCGAGAGATAACGCTTGCCGATCTTGCCGCAGGGATTGGCGCAATCGAAGACGGGCAGGTGCTCCTTCTTTAGGAAGGGGGCGCCTTCGAGCGTCATCGCACCGCAGACATGGATGTTGGCGGCCTCGATGTCCTTCTTCGAGAAGCCCATGTGCTCCAAGAGGTTGAAGCTCATGTCGGCGAGCTGCTCGTCCGAGACCTTGAGGGTCTCCTTGAGGAAGTCGGCGCCGAGCGTCCACTGGTTGAACACGAACTTGATGTCGAAGGCAGCCTTCAGCGCGCTGTTGACCGCTTCGATCTTCTCGTCGGTGAAGCCCTTGGCGCGAAGCGTCGTCGGGTTGATGCCCGGCGCCTGGTTCAGGTTGCCATGACCGACGGCATAGGCGTCGATCTCGGCGATCTGGGACTCGGAGTAGCCGAGCGTGCGCAGCGCTTCCGGAACGGCAGCGTTGATGATCTTGAAGTAGCCGCCACCGGCGAGCTTCTTGAACTTGACCAGCGCGAAGTCGGGTTCGATGCCGGTCGTGTCGCAGTCCATCACGAGACCGATCGTGCCGGTCGGCGCGATGACCGAGACCTGGGCATTGCGGTAGCCGTGCTTTTCACCGAGCTCGAGCGCCTTGTCCCAGGCAGCCGTTGCATGTTCGATAAGCGCCGGATCGGTGCAGTCGGCATGGATCAGCGGAACCGGGTTGACCGACAGACCCTCGTAACCGAAGGCGAGACCCTGGGCAGCGCGGCGGTGGTTGCGGATGACGCGCAACATGTTGTCGCGGTTCGGCGCAAAGCCCGGGAAGGGGCCGAGTTCCGAGGCGATTTCCGCTGAGGTCGCATAGGAGACGCCGGTCATGATGGCAGTCAGCGCACCGCAGATGGCGCGGCCTTCAGCCGAGTCGTAAGGGATGCCCGACGACATCAGGAGGCCGCCGATATTCGCATAGCCGAGGCCGAGCGTGCGGTATTCATAGGAAAGTTCGGCGATCTGGCGCGACGGGAACTGCGCCATCATCACGGAGACCTCGAGAACGACGGTCCAGAGGCGGACGGCGTGTTCGTAGTCGGCGATGTTGATCTTCTTCGTCTCGGCATCCTTGAACTGCAGGAGGTTGAGCGAAGCCAGGTTGCAGGCCGTGTCGTCGAGGAACATGTATTCCGAGCACGGGTTCGACGCGCGGATCGGGCCGGCAGCCGGGCAGGTGTGCCAGTCGTTCATCGTCGTGTTGAAGTGCAGACCCGGATCGGCGGACGCCCAGGCGGCGTAGGAGATCTTCTCCCAGAGGTCGCGGGCCTTGAGCGTCTTCATGACCTTGCCGTCCTTGCGGGCGGTCAGGTTCCACTCGCCGTCGTTTTCGACAGCGCGCAGGAAGTCGTCCTTCAGCGAGACGGAGTTGTTGGAGTTCTGGCCCGACACGGTGAGATAGGCTTCCGAATCCCAGTCGGTGTCATAGGTCTTGAACTCGAGATCCTTGTAGCCCTGCTGGGCGAACTGGATGACGCGCTTGATGTAGTTTTCCGGAACCTGGTCCTTCTTCGCGGCCTTGATTTCGCGCTTCAGGGCAGGGTTCTCGTTCGGGTCGAAGCAGGCGCCGTTGTCGGCTTCGCAGTTGACGCAGGCCTTCATGATCGCCTTCAGGTGCTTGGCGACGATCTTCGAGCCGGTGACGAGGGCGGCAACCTTCTGCTCTTCCTTCACCTTCCAGTCGATATAGGCTTCGATATCGGGATGGTCGATGTCGACGACAACCATCTTGGCCGCGCGACGGGTGGTGCCGCCAGACTTGATGGCGCCAGCTGCGCGGTCGCCGATCTTCAGGAACGACATGAGGCCGGAGGAGCGGCCGCCGCCCGAAAGCTTTTCGCCTTCGCCGCGGAGATAAGAGAAGTTGGAGCCGGTGCCGGAGCCATACTTGAAGAGACGGGCTTCTCGGACCCAGAGGTCCATGATGCCGCCTTCATTGACGAGGTCGTCCTCGACGGACTGGATGAAGCAGGCATGCGGCTGCGGATGTTCATAGGCCGACTTCGACTTGACCAGCTTGCCGGTGAAGGGGTCGACATAGAAATGGCCCTGGCCGGGGCCGTCGATGCCATAGGCCCAGTGCAGGCCGGTGTTGAACCACTGCGGGCTGTTCGGTGCGACGCGCTGGGTGGCGAGCATGTAGGCGAGCTCGTCCTTGAAGGCGGCCGCATCTTCTTCGGACGAGAAATACTTGCCCTTCCAGCCCCAATAGGTCCAAGTGCCGGCCAGGCGATCGAAGACCTGGCGGGCATCGGTTTCCGAGCCGTAGCGCTCGTTTTCGGGCAGGGCAGCGAGTGCCTTCTCGTCGGCGACCGAGCGCCAGAGGAAGGAGGGAACGTCGTTCTCTTCAACCTTCTTCAGGATCTTCGGCACGCCGGCCTTGCGGAAGTATTTCTGGGCGAGAATGTCCGCCGCGACCTGGCTGAACTGGGCCGGGACGTCGATGTCGGCAAGACGAAATACGATTGAGCCGTCGGGGTTCTTGATCTCGCTGATGGCCTTGCGGAACTCGATCTCCGCGTAAGCGGATTGCCCCGGTTTGGTGAAGCGACGTTCAATGCGCATCTGCCTGTGTCCCTCGATCTTGGGCGCCGAAAATGGGCGCGAGAAATTTCGTGACGTCTGCACGTCCAGCCGCGCAGCCGCCTTCTTGTTCGTCCGTCAGGTGATTCATCCGGAGATGAGAACCCTGTATATGGTAGAGATGGTGGCTGCAAACACTAAATATAGTACTAACAGTTTATTGCCGCCAGATCCAAGACCCCCTGTCGGGCGGTCAAAATCGCACAAATTTCCTGCCGCGGACGCCGTTCCCAGAACGCCGTTCCACCTCAAAGAAAGCCGCTACAATGTTTGATGAAACCCGGCCTCGTTAATGCCCGGTCCAGTCGCCGCCGCAACAGGGTCCATTAACATCGACCCCACTGATTCCGTCAAGGGGTGGTCTGTGAAGGAAATGTTAACGCTATATGTTGTGGTGTTAGATTGTGGATAACGGGCAAAAGGGCGAAGTCACGGGAATGACACGGCTTTCTCGGACGGTGTGACGAGGCCCCCTGCGGATGTTGCGCCGTCAACCAAATGTCACGGGACGAATTTCGTGCCGGAACGATCCGGATTTGGCGCTATACCGGCGGTTTCGCTCGGATTTGCGGCGATGCGAATCGAAAGCCGAAAAAGCTGGGGATGAGAGAGCGGACATCAACTGGCTTGACAGCGCCGGTTTCCGCTTCCGGCCGTCGCGCGACGGGACGGATACCCCATAATCCCCATGCGGTTTTCACCCATCTCCCATCAACCAAATCGAAACCTGTCCCCCGTATTGAGGAGGCTGATCTGTATGGAATGAGCTCCATGCCCGGCCGTAGGGCCGCCTGCCAGGACGGCGGGTTGCACGGAGTGAGTTATCCATGAGTATTGCCAACCTTTCAATTCTGAAGAAGGTCAGCCTCGTCGTTGTTCTGATGGGTGTGGCCGCCGCCGCGATCGCAGCCGTTGGGGCAAGCGGTCTTTCCTCGCTCGGATCGGCCCTCAAGGACACCGGCGCACGTGAAGAGGTGGCCCGCGAGGCGATGGACCTGCGCGTCGACATCATCGCCATTTCCCGCATGACCTACCAGCTAGCGCTGGCGCCGGAAAAGGCGGCCGATTTCGCTGCCGAAACCGACAAGCGCTCGAGCGAAATGCTCGCCCGCCTGCCGAAGATCGCGACCACGGCAAGTCCGGCGGAAGCGCAGATCCTCGATCGCACCAAGACGGCGCTCGATGCCTATTTCGCCCAGATCCGCGAAATGGTCGCCGTTGCCGCTACCCCTGCCGGACAGGACCTGGCGGTGATGAAGGCTGAACTCGCCAAGGCGCTCGATGCCCAGAAGGTCGTGACCTCGGTCGTCAAGGAATACTCGACCTCCTCTGCCGAGAGCCTGAAGGCATCGCGTGAGAATGCGCTTTCCGCTTCCGGCTTCACCATGCTGCTGCAGGTCGTCACGGCGGGTGTCTGTATTCTCGCCGGTGTCGCGATCAGCTTCCTGCTGGCCCGCCGCGGCATCGTCAACCCGATCCGCAGCCTGACCTCGATCATGACCGAGATGGCCTCCGGCAAGCTCGGCAGCGCCATCCCCGGCACCGACCGCAAGGACGAGATCGGCGAAATGGCCCGCGCTCTCGAAGTCTTCCGCACCAATGAAGAGCAGATGCGCGCCATGGAAGCCCAGGAAGCGGCTCTGCATGCGCAGAGCAAGGACCTGCAGACCTCGATCAGCGGCATTGTCGCCGCCGCTGCCGCCGGTGATTTCTCCAAGCGCATTTCCAAGTCTTACGAAGATGCCGACCTGCAGCGCTTCGCAGCCTCGGTCAACGAACTCGTCGAAAGCGTCGATCGCGGCGTCACGGAAGTCCGCCGCGTGATCGCAGCGCTTGCCGATGCCGACCTGACCCACGAAATGCAGGGCCAGTTCCAGGGCGCCTTCGCCGAACTCCAGGGCAACGTCAACCAGACCATGGCTGTGCTGCGCCAGACCATGCAGAATATTCTGCATGCCGCCGGCACGATCACCGGCAACTCCGGCGAACTGTCGTCGGCTGCCAACCAGCTTGCCCGCCGCACCGAACAGCAGGCCGCTTCGCTGGAAGAGACCGCCGCGGCACTTGAGGAAATCACCACCACGGTCAAGACCTCGACCCTGCGCGCCAAGGAAGCCTCGCACATGGTCGACGAGACCAAGTCGAGCGCCGGAAAGTCGGGCGACATCGTCCGCAACGCGATCGACGCCATGGGCCGCATCGAGCAGTCCTCGCAGAAGATCAGCCAGATCATCTCGGTCATCGACGAGATCGCCTTCCAGACCAACCTGCTCGCGCTCAACGCCGGCGTCGAAGCCGCCCGTGCCGGTGAAGCCGGTCGTGGTTTCGCCGTCGTCGCCCAGGAAGTTCGCGAACTGGCCCAGCGTTCGGCCAATGCCGCGAAGGAGATCAAGACCTTGATCAACACCTCCGCGGAGGAAGTGAAGGGCGGCGTGTCGCTCGTGCTGTCCACCGGGGAGGCGCTGAAGGAGATCGAATCGCTGGTCAACCGCGTCAACGACCACGTCGTAACGATTGCCCGTGCAGCCGAGGAGCAGTCGGCAGCGCTCGGCGAGATCAACACCTCGGTCAACCATATGGACCAGATGACCCAGCAGAACGCCGCCATGGTCGAAGAAACCACGGCAGCCAGCCAGGTTCTGGCCGGCGAAGCCCGCCAGCTGCAGGCACAGCTCGCCCGCTTCAAGCTCGAAGGTGGCGCCTCGTCCGGCTCTGCAGGTTACCGCACGGCCGCCTGAGTCTCTTCGACGCTTCGGTAATTACCGAAACAAAAGAAGCGCCGCAGCGATGCGGCGCTTCTTGTCGTTTGTGATCTCAGACCGGCAGCGAACGACGGATGCGCCCGGCATCGGGAAGGTTCGGCGTGCGCACGATCCGGTGGCGAGCCTCGACGAAATTGTAGAGGCCGAAGGCGGCCAGGCCCACCGCGACGATGGCATAGAGGATGCCGCCGAAGGGAAGCCCTCGAACGAAGGTGAGCGCATCCGCCATGCCGCCCGCCTGATCCGGATTCACGGTGAAGGCGGCATAGACGAAGAAGCCGCCGATCACCGCAAAGACGACGCCGCGTGCCACGAGGCCGTAGATCGAGACCAGCACGGCAGGCGAATTGCGATCGACATCGATGTCGAGGTAGCGTCCGAAGCTGCGTGTGATGCCCTTGGCGGCGGTCACGCCCCCGCCGATGATGAAGCCGAAGCCCACCAGGGCCGCAAGATAAAGGCCGAAGGGTTGTGACATGATCCAGGTGGCCAGACCCTTTTCACCGCCGGAGCCGCTGCCCGAACCGGAGAGGGCGGCAAGCGACAGCGCGGTCACGGCCAGACCGGCGTAGGTGACGGCGCTGCCGAAGAGTGCGGCACGGATGACGTAACCCTTGACCTTGGTGTCGTGCCCGTCGGCATTGCCGAGCGACTGGGCAAGCCGCCAGACGACGAAGCCGACCAGGCCAAGCCCGATCAGGCCGACCCAGATGCGGCCGAAGGGCTGTTCGAACAGCGATTGCAGAGCCGAGCCCGTATCTGCCTCTCCGCCGCCGAGGCTCGAAAACAGGGCAAGGCCTGCCACCAGCAGAAAAACCACGCCCCGTGCGGCATAGCCGGCGCGTGCCAGGGTCTGAACGTTAGACGATAAGGTCATGGCTTCCTCTCCTTTTGCCTGACGCACAACGGGCTGAGAAAGCGAGGGTTCCGACGCCGGCACAGGAACCTCGCGGGTCACCGCGTGTTCTGCCTGCTCGCAAGGAGATGATCATGGCGCTGAACGACAACGACCCGGAAGCCCGCAACGCACGGCCTGCAACGGGAACCGACTATCAGGGACAGGAGCGGCCGGGGTCGGAGCGAGGCGCGGTTCTCTCCTGGTGGTCGATGCTGCTGATGGCGCTTTTTCTCGTGCTGGTCCTCGGCGGCCTGCTGCTGATCTGATCCTTTGAGAATATTAAACTACCTGGTTGACAATCGGCAGTCCTTGGCTGATATTCAACCGCATGGTTGATCTTACGCAAAATCCTCTGGACACGATCTTTCACGCGCTCGGCGATGAAACGCGCCGCCGCATGCTGGCGGAGCTGGCGCATGGGGAAAGGACGGTCGGCGAACTGGCCGAGCCTTTCACCATGTCGCTCGCCGCTGCATCCAAGCACATCAAGGTGCTGGAAGCGGCCGGCCTCATCCGGCGCGAGGTCCGGGGGCGCACCCATCTCTGCCGACTGGATCCGGGGCCGCTTGCCGGCGCCCACCAGTGGCTGAGCGCCTACGAGCACTTCTGGACCGGCCGGCTGGATGTCCTCGAACGGCTCCTTCGCACGGAGGATGCCGCATTCACCCGAGAGCAAACCGATGGAGAATGACGATGACGGAAAGACTGGACATCAACCCCTATGGTCGGTTGACCGAGCCGGCGACGCTGGTGATCGAGCGCCTTTTGCCCGGACCCGCTTCGCGGATCTGGTCCTATCTCACCGACGGCCAGATGCGCCGCAAATGGCTGGCTTCCGGTGCCATGGAGGCAAAGGCGGGCTCCGCCTTTGAACTCGTCTGGCGCAATGACGAGCTGACCGACCCGCCCGGCAGCCGACCGGAAGGTTTCGGCGAAGAGATGCGGATGAAGAGCCGGGTCTTGGAGGTGCAGAAGGACAAGCGGCTCGTCTTTACCTGGGGCGAGAGCGGCGAGGTGGCCTTCGACCTGCGGCCGGAAGGCGAGGAGGTCCTCCTCACCGTCACCCATCGCCGGATCTCCGACCGCGCCAATCTGCTGATGGTCGGTGCCGGCTGGCACATGCATCTCGATATTCTTGCAGCCAAGCTGCAGGGCGAGCGCGCGGAACCCTTCTGGGATGGCTGGCTGCGTCTGAAGGCCGAGTACGACAAGCGCATTCCTGCCTGACAGGCCGTCGGATCAGGGATGAGAGACATAAAGAGGCCCTCCGCTTTTTCAGCGGAGGGCCTTTTTTGTCGGGCCGGAACTGCCGGTCACGCGATCAGGGCTGGGTTGCCGGTGCAGGGGCGGGGGCTGCGTCCTCGACTGCGCCCTCAGGCGCCGTGGCAGGCACATCCGTCTGCGGAGGTGTCGGCGGTGCGAGCGTCCCGTCACCGGTGTTGGCCGGGGCATCCGGCACCGGTGCTGCGGCCGGGTCTTCGGCCGGTGGCGTTGCGCCCGGGGCCGGGGCGGGGGCGGTGTCGCCTGCTGCAGGGGGAGGCGCGTCGGCCGGGGCCGGCGTGCCTTCCACGGCGTCGCCGGTCGCTGCCTGTTCCTCGGCAACCGGTGAACCGGCCGGCATCTGGTCGGTGCCGAGTGGCGAGGCTGTGGGGGCTGCACCGTCCGCCGCGACGCGCCACACGGTATTGCCGGCATCATCGGCGATCAGCAGCGCCCCGGTGCCATCAAAGCCGACGCCGACGGGGCGACCGCGGGCTTCTTCTTCGGCATTCAGGAAGCCGGTCACCACGTCGCGGGCTTCACCCGACGGCATGCCGTTTTCGAACGGCACGTAAAGCACCTTGTAGCCGTTGAACTGGTCGCGGTTCCAGCTGCCGCGGTTGCCGACAAAGGCGCCGTTGGCGTATTCCTCGGGCATTGCCATGCCCATGGAGAAGGCAAGGCCAAGGGCGGCCACGTGGCTCGATAGGGCATAGTCAGGCTTGATCGCCTGTTCGACCATGTCGGGGCGCGGCGGATGCAGGCGAGGATCGACATGCTGGCCGTAGTAGCTCCAGGGCCAGCCGTAGAAGCCGCGATCCTGGACGGAGGTCATGTAGTCGGGCACGAGGTTCGGCCCCAGTTCGTCGCGTTCATTGACGACGGTCCAGAGCGCCCCGCTTTCCGGGTTGAAGGCGAGTCCGTTCGGATTGCGAAGGCCCGACGCGTAGACGCGCGAGGCTCCGGTTTCGCGGTCGATCTGCCAGATGGCGGCGCGGCCCTTTTCGGCTTCGAGACCACGTTCGCCGGCGTTCGAATTGGAGCCGACCGAGGCATAGAGGAAGCGGCCATCGGGGCTGAGTGCCAGATCCTTCGTCCAGTGGTGATTGATCGGTCCGCCCGGAAGCGGGGTCAGCACGCGCGGCGGTGTCGTGATCTCGTTCTGGCCGAGCTGGTAGTCATAGGCGAGCACGGCATCGGCGGCGGCGACATAGAGCGTGTCGTCGATGAAGGCGAGGCCGAAGGGCGAGTTGAGATCCTTCAACAGGTCGTGACGTTCATCAATGGTGCCGTCGCGATCGGTGTCGCGCAGAAGCGTGATGAGATTGGTCGGCTTGCCGCCGCCACCACCGGAGGCGATCGACATGATGAAGCCGCGGATCACGTCCTTGGGCCGTTCCACGGGCTTGCCCGGAGGCGCCTTGCTCTGCACGACGAGCACATCGCCATTCGGCAGGGTATGGACGGTGCGCGGATTGGCGAGGTCGCGGGCGTAAGGCGTGATGGTGAAACCGTCGATCACGTCTGGCGTCTCGTCCTCGCCCCAGCCCACCACTTCGGCGACCTTGAGGTCGGGCAGGAGATCCTGCGAGGGTTCGGGCAGGACCGGATCCGGCCCGATCTGGCTGGCGACGTCGAAGTTCTCGTTCTCGTCGCTGCAGCCGGCAAGCGCCAGCACGAGAAGCGCCGTGGAGGCGAGCGCCACGCGGCGCGAGTTAAGGGCAAAGCGGTTCATGGGGTCCTCCAGGCGTCGGCGCTGCGCTGTTCGGCCGTCAGATAGACGCAGGCGATCATCGCGATCACGGTGATGGCGGACGCCGCGAGGCCGTAGGGCACGATCGCCGTCCAGCCGTCGCCGGCATGGATGAAGCTGTTGATGATGGCGAGGACCAGCACCGCAATGTAGGCAAGGACTGCCGGCCAGCCGGGCCGCAGCGCGCGTGTTGCCGGCCGGGCGAGATCGATCAGCCCGGCGATGAGGGAGAGCGCCCCGACGATCAGGCCGAAGAACAGCAGCCAGTCGGAGAAGTTGCTCCACATCAGATGCGAGGTCCGCCAGTAGAGAATGTCGGTGATAAGCGCCAGCGTGAAGCAAACGAAGGGGAAGGGGACGAAGAGCGCCGAAAGCGGATAGGCGTTCGAAGCCGTGGGCGGAGAGTGGAGGGACGTCATCAAGCGATCTCTACCGTTGGGGGTGGGACACGGGGTCCATACGGTCGAGCGGCTGGTTTTGTTCCCTCACGCAACCCCTGGCTGACGCCGATGTGAGAATGAGCGCACGAAAAAGCCCGCGACAATGCGCGGGCCTGGGTGGTCAGGATCGAAGAAGGAGCTCAGCCTTTGGAGCCCTTGGCGATCGGCTCCTGATAGGTGAAGCCCATGTCCCAGGGGAAATAGATCCAGGTGTCCTGGGAGACTTCGGTGACGAAGGTATCGATGGTCGGCACGCCCTTCGGCTTGGCATAGACGCAGGCGAAATGCGCCTTCGGCATCATCTCGCGCACTTCGAGCGCCGTCTTGCCTGTGTCCGTCAGGTCGTCGATCACCAGCACGCCTTCGCCGCCATTCACCGTCAGTTCCGGCGTGATGCCCTTCAGGAGGTTCATTTCGCCCTGGTTGACATAGTCATGGTAGGAGGCGACGCAGACCGTTTCGATGAGACGGATATTGAGCTCGCGCGAGATGATCGCCGCCGGCACCAGACCGCCGCGGGTAATGCAGACGATGGCGCGGAATTCCTGGCCGAGGCCGGCGAGCCGCCAGGCAAGCGCACGGGCGTCACGGTGGAACTGGTCCCAGGAAACGGGGAAGGCTTTATCGGGAAGAGACATGGAAAGAGGGCTCCGCTGGCTGGATGGTATCGTCCGCGCCGGAATGCGGCGCCATGGACCGGATCCTCTCGAGGCGGGCCGCCGCTTGGCGGGTCCCGAAACGCGTTTCGCGCGGCAGGCACCGCGCGAAGCTCGTCCCCGAAGGGCTTCAGTCTTTGGCCGTTGCTATTAGCGGGAATCCGAAGCCTCTGGCAAGGCCCGTCTTCCCACCCGATCGGCTGCCGTTTCAGCGCGACAGCAGCGTCAGCGCGGTCATCGAATCGAGCAGCGTGCGGGTGACGCCGCCGAAGAGCATTTCCCACCAGCGCTTGTTGCCATAGGCCCCCATGACCAGAAGGTCGATGGAGCTGTCCGACAGGCGGTTTTCGATGGCCATGGCCGGGTCCAGCCCGGTCTTTTCGGAAGAGGTGAGCGTCACCTTGATGCCGTGACGGGCCAGCGATGCGGCAATCTCGGCGCCGGCCATGGAAGCACTCTGGGTGGCCGTGTCGGAGGCGTCGACCGTGAAGATCTCGACGGTTTCGGCAGCCTTGAGGAAGGGAAGCGCATCAAAGGTGGCGCGCGCCGCCTCTCGCGAGCCGTTCCAGGCCACCAGCACCCGGCGGATCGGCTTCGGCTCTTTCAGGATGTGCGGGATGAGCAGCACCGGTCGCCCGCTTTCGAACAGGAAGCTTTCGAGGTCGGAGCGGGTTTCCGACAGGATGCCGCTCTCTCCCTGCGCCGCGATGACGAGGTCGGCACTGCGGGCACTGTCGATCAGCGCCGCCGAATTGAAGCCGGAGGAGGTGACGAAGCTGCGCCACTCATAAGACAGGCCCTCGCGGGTGCCGATTTCGCGAAAGATCTTCTCGACCCCTTCCGTTTCCTGATGCGCCATTTCCTGCAGCGCCTGCACGGTCGCGGGATCCGGGATCTCCATCGGCGCGACCAGCGGCACCATGGCGACGGCTTCGGCATGCGCGCCGATCACATGCGCTCCGAACTGGTTGGCGATGGCAACAGTGAAATCCGTCACCTGCTTGGTGGTTTTCGGTGTGTCCAATATGGCAAGAAGTGTGCGGTAGCCCATGGTCGTCTCCTCTTGCGGCCCTTATCCATCGTCCGCATGAGATAACTATGGGTTCCATTACGATGTTCCGCCTTGACCTCGGTCAAGGCGGCAGTGCTTGGGGAAGAGGACTTAAGCGACCTCGCCGGTGCCGAGATCACGCCTGGCTGCCGCATCCTTCTCGGAGCGCAGGGCCTCGATCATCGCCTCGACATCGGCCGCCGCCGCATCGACCACAGCCTGGTCGCGCGCCCGGACAATCAGTTCGGTGGAGAAGCGAATGCCGTCGAAATGCGGATAGGAGCCGATCGAGGTCTCCGGATGCGCCTTCTGGATCGCGCCGAGCGCCGTCCCGATATCGCCTTCGCCGAAGGGGCAGGCGATCGAACGCGAAAGCACGCGCTGGCCGGCCGGTAGCGTTTCGATCACATGCGCCATCATCGCCTGGAAGACCTGCGGCACGCCCGCCATCACATGCACATTGCCGATGATGAAGCCGGGCGCGGTCGAGACCGGGTTCGGAATATGACGGCTGCCCTCAGGCATGCGCGCCATGCGCTGCCGGGCCTCGGTGAATTCGAGCCCCCGGCCGGCATACATGTCGCCGAGCAGCTTCATGGCGGCGGGATCATGCAGGCAGGGAACGCCGAAGGCCTTGGACACGGCATCCGCCGTGATGTCGTCGTGAGTCGGGCCGATGCCACCGGACGTAAAGACATAGGTGTATTTCGTCCGCAGCGCATTCAGCGCCTCGACGATCGCATCTTCCTCATCGGCGACGATGCGAACCTCCTTGAGGTCGATCCCGGCGACCGTGAGCAGGTCGGCGAGGTGGCCGATATTCTTGTCCTTGGTGCGGCCAGACAGGAGTTCGTCGCCGATGGCGAGCATCGCGGCGGTGTTGATGGTGGAGGTCATGCGGATGTCCTATGCGAGGGGCGGGCGGAAGCAGACGTTACCGTTTTGTGTCCGCGAAGAGAAGTAAAGGCGGTGTATGATTGAACACTGCGTTCCAGATGGCATGACTGGTCGCAATCGTGGAATGCGCTAAATCTGGCTCATCCATTCAGCGCGGCTGGGCCGCATGTTCAAAGGGAGATACGACATGGCCAAGGTACTGGTTCTCTATTATTCGGCTTACGGTCACATCGAGACCATGGCTTACGCCGTAGCCGAAGGCGCAAGGTCGGCTGGCGCCGACGTCACCGTCAAGCGCGTTCCCGAACTGGTGCCGGATGATGTCGCCAAGGCGTCCTACTACAAGATGGATCAGAAGGCCGAAATCGCCTCTCCGTCCGAACTCGACCAGTATGACGCGATCATCGTCGGCGCCGGCACCCGTTACGGCACGGTTGCCTCGCAGATGCGCAATTTCTGGGACCAGACCGGCGGCCTCTGGGCGCAGGGCAAGCTGACCGGCAAGCTCGGCTCGATGTTTACCTCGACCGCGACCCAGCACGGCGGCCAGGAAACCACCATCATGGGCTTCATCCCGACCTTCCTGCATCACGGCATGCTGTATGCCGGCCTGCCTTACGCCTTCCAGGGCCAGATGGGTGTCAGCGAAGTCAAGGGCGGCTCGCCCTACGGCGCCTCCACGATCACCGATGGCGACGGCTCGCGCCAGCCGTCGGAGATCGAACTGGAAGCGGCCCGCTACCAGGGCGCCCATGTGGCAAAGCTGGCTGCCAAGCTCGTCTGATCGGCAGACGATGAATGATCAAGAAAGGCGGGGCCCTCGGCTCCGCCTTTTCTGTGTCGGACGCTGGAAGCTGGCGCGATCGTTAAAATGCTGCCGATCATCGAAAGGGTGGGTTAGGCGGCCTGATGCATCATCATGGTTGTAATGCATAGCATATCCGGACATCAGCCATGACCCAGCCAGAACGCCGTCGCCAGCCCCGCCTGCGGGCCCTGAAAGCCGGCCGCGCCATCCTCCCGGGCGGCCATTCGACCTTCGACTGCATGATTCGCAATCTCTCGCCTGTTGGAGCCAAGGTGACCCTCGAATCGACCGTCGACATTCCCCAAGAGTTCCGCCTCCGCTTCGAGGACGGCACGACACATGACTGCGCGGTCAAATGGCGCAAGGAACGCGAACTTGGCGTCGAATTCCTCGACGCGCTGGCAGGTTGAGCAATCGGACCGAGTGATTGATGACACGGGGCAGCGCCGGCACCGCGCTGCTCGCCCTTGACGCGTCCGCCGAACTGACCGAAACAGGGCCCGCGCGGACGTGGCGAAACTGGTAGACGCAAGAGACTTAAAATCTCTCGGCCTTTGGTCATGCGGGTTCGATCCCCGCCGTCCGCACCAACCTCCTTCTGCATCTCTCTGATCTTCCCGCACTAGCGCGTTCGCGTTCGCACGCCTTCATCATCATGTGTCTCCATGTCCGATGCGCTAAATTTGGGCAATTGCAGAAATGACGAAAGTTTGAGCATTTTCCACTTTGCGGCCTACGCGATTCCTGCTTTGATGGCCTCCATCAAAAACAAGGGGAGCTAAATCCATGATCACCAGACGTCTCTTTTCGGCGGCCGTTCTCGCTGCCGGCCTGATGGCCGGCGTCACGCTGCCAGTGACCCAGGCGCATGCCGAGACCGCCATCAAGTTCACTCTCGACTGGAAGTTCGAGGGGCCGGCGGCCGGCTTCCTGCTGGCGCTGGACAAGGGGTATTTCAAGGCCGAAGGCCTGGATGTGACGATTGATTCGGGCAATGGCTCGGTTGAGGCGATCCCGCGCGTGGCGACCGGCGCCTATCAGATGGGCTTCGGCGACATCAATTCGGTGATCAAGTTCCTCGATGAAGACCCCAGTCAGAAGGTCAAGGCCGTGATGATGGTCTATGACAAGCCGGTCTTCTCGGTCGTCGGCCGCAAGTCGCTCGGCGTGACCGAGGATCCGAAGTCGCTCGAAGGCAAGAAGCTCGGCGCCCCGCCGCCGGATGGTGCCTTCGCCCAGTGGCCGGCCTTCAAGCAGGTTACCGGGATCGACGACAGCAAGATCACCATCGAATCGATCGGCTTTCCCGTGCGCGAGCCGATGCTCGCCAAGGGCGACGTCGATGCCGTCTTCGGCTTTGCCTTCTCGGTCATCCTGAACCTCAAGGCGCAAGGGATCCCCGCGGACGACATCGCCACCATTCTGATGGCCGACAATGGCCTCAACCTCTACGGCAACAGCGTGCTGGTGAACTCCGATTTTGCCGCCGAGAACCCGCAAGCCGTCAAGGGCTTCCTCAAGGCGCTGGCCAAGGGGTTTGCCGATGCCGTCGCCAATCCGGAAGAGGGGGTGGCTGCCGTCCTGAAGCGCAACGAGACGCTCAATCCGGAGATCGAGAAGGAACGTCTCGATATGGCCAATGCCATGAATATCAAGACGCCTTTCGTCGTCGAGAACGGCATGGGCACCGTCGACATGGCGCGGCTTTCGGCCTCGATCGAGACGCTGAAGGTCTCGATGGGGCTGAAGGGCAATGTCACTGCCGAACAGGTCTTCGACGCAAGCTTCCTGCCGGCCAAGGAAGAGCGGATGCTGCCGTAATCTTCCCCTTCTCCCCAGCGGGGAGAAGGTGGTCCGCAGGACCGGATGAGGGGCGAAGCAACTGCGCATGCAGAGGCTGTGCCTTGACGCCCCCTCATCGTCTCGCATGCGCTCGGCACTTCTCCCCGCTGGGGAGAAGAGGAAGACAGGCTTAAAGGAGCCCTCATGTCCCACCTCGTTTCCATCGACAATGTCGAGATGCGCTATGGCGGCGCGGATGGCACGCTGGCCGTCTCGGGCCTCACCATGCGCGTAGACAAGGGGGAATTCGCCGCCGTGGTCGGACCATCGGGTTGCGGCAAGTCGACCCTGATGAAGCTCGTGACGGGGCTGCATATCCCGCAATCGGGTGTCGTCATCGTCGCCGGCCAGCAGGTGACGAAGCCCGTTTCGATCGTCGGCATGGCATTCCAGAACCCGACCATGCTGCCCTGGCGCACGACGCTCGAAAACATTCTCCTGCCGCTCGAGATCGTCGAGAAGCACCGGCATCGCCTGCGGGCCCACAAGAAGGAATACGTCGAGAAGGCCGAGAACCTGCTGGAGATCGTCGGTCTGAAGGGCGTCGGCTCTAAATTCCCCTGGCAGCTCTCGGGTGGCATGCAGCAGCGCGCCAATCTCTGCCGGGCGCTGATCCACGAGCCCGAACTTCTGATGCTGGACGAGCCCTTCGGCGCGCTCGATGCCTTTACCCGTGAGGAGCTCTGGTGCGTCATCCGCGACCTGCATGCGGCGCAAGGCGTGACCATCGTTCTTGTGACCCACGACCTGCGCGAGGCCGTCTTCCTCGCAGACCGGATCTTCGTGATGAGCGCGCGGCCCGGCAAGGTCGTCAAGGAACACACCGTGCCGTTTGCGCGGCCGCGCGATCTGGAACTGATGTATCAGACGGAATTCAACGACATGGTGCATGTCCTGCATGGTGAAATCGCAAAGGCGAGGGTGGTGGCATGACCATGACGATGGAAACCGCGGCGGCCAGACCCGTCACCAGACCGCTGATGCAGCGGATCAACTGGGTCCGCGCCGCGCCCTTTCTCTACACGCTCGGGCTCTTCGTCATCTGGGAGCTGACCGTTCTTGCGCTCGACATGCCGCCGACCATCCTGCCGGCTCCCTCAAGGGTCTTCGAGGCGGTGCTGCAATACTGGTCGCCGATCTGGAAGAACTCACTGCAGACGCTGTACACGACGACGCTCGGCTTTCTGATCGCGGTGGTGGCGGGGCTTGGCCTCGGCCTCTTCATCGGCTGGTCGAAGACCATCTACGCCGGGCTCTATCCCCTGATGATCGGCTTCAACGCCATCCCCAAGGTGGCGCTCGTGCCGATCCTCGTCATCTGGTTCGGCATCGGCACGGTGCCGGCGGTGCTGACCGCCTTCCTGATTTCCTTTTTCCCGATCGTCGTCAATGTCGCGACGGGCTTGGCCACGATCGAGCCGGAGACGGAGGACGTGCTTCGGGCGCTCGGCGCCAGAAAGCTCGACATCATGCTGAAGGTCGGCATTCCCCGCTCCATGCCCTATTTCTTCGGTTCGCTGAAGATCGCGATCACGCTCGCCTTTGTCGGTTCGGTGGTCTCGGAGACGGTCGCGTCGAACTACGGGCTCGGCAATATGATGAGCTCGGCCCAGAGCCAGTTCAATGTGCCGCTGGTCTTTGCGGGACTGCTGGCGCTCGCGGTCGAAGGCATCGCCATGTATGCGCTGATGGCCTGGCTCGAAAAGCGCATGACCGGCTGGGCGCACCGCTCGACCATGGCCAACTGACGCTTCGGGCTGGGTGCGGAAAGGCCGCGCTCAGCCCTTTTCCTTCAGGGTGAAGGGCAGTTCGAAGGGTGTCGAGCGCTCGGCGATCACGTCGTTGACCGTGTAGCGCAGCACATAGCCGCCGGGCTTGGCGCCGGCGACGTCGAGGGTGAGGTGGGTGTAGACCTCGACCGCGTCCGAATGGGCGGTGAAGGTGAAATTGCCGAACTCCTTCTGCAGGGCCAGCGTCTTTCCCTCGTCGTCGGTCAGTTCCAGATCGACGGTGAAGTGCGACTGGCGCTGGTTGTCCGCTGCCGGGCGCCACTGGAGGCCGGTCACCTCTACATAGGTGATCAGTTTCTCGCCGGTGATGAAGACCGGCTCCGCCTTCGGAACATAGGCGCGGTAGGCCTTGGGAACCTCGGTGACGAACAGGGCCCGGGGCACCGTCAGCGGCAGGGTCTGGGAGAAGGCGGCAAGGCCTGATCGGATGGCTTCGAAGGCGCCGCGGGCATCGTTGGCCGCAGCCAGCCGCTCCGCTTCGATGGCCGCATCCAAGAGTGGTCCGGCCTTGACCGGAGCGGCCGCGAGGAGACAGCCAAACAGGATGAGGCCGAGGTGACGGGAAGGGCCGAGGCGTTTCAGGGGCACGTGATTCTCCCGTTGGTTTCGAGCGGGAGTGTGGGAAGAAGCGGCCCCATGCGTCAAGCGTTGCGACCGGGCAACTCGCTCACGTTGAGCTGATGCTCACGACCGCCAGAACATCGGCACGAGCAGCACCATCACCGTCAGCACTTCCAGACGTCCGAGCAGCATGGCGAGCGACAGGATGTAGAGCTCGGGATCCTGCATCATCGCGAAATTGCCGACCGGGCCGATCAGCGGACCGATGCCGGGGCCGACGTTCGAAAGCGCGGTGATCACCGAGGAGGTGGCGGTGGTGAAGTCGTAGCCCGCAAGCGCCATGGCCATGGACCCGATCGCCCAGATGAAGACATAGGCGCTGAAGAACAGGAAGACGGCGCGCTGGGCGTCGGGGGTCACCGTCTGGCTGCCATAGCGGACGGAATAGACGGCATTCGGATAGATCAGCTTCTTCAGGCCCGTCACGATGATGTTGAACAGGATGACGAAGCGATAGGCCTTGATGCCGCCGGCGGTCGATCCGGAGCAGCCGCCCATGAAGGTGGCGAAGAAGGCAGCCGCGACCGCGAAGGGTCCCCAGAGCGTGTAGTCCTCGCTGGCATAGCCGGTGGTCGATAGGATCGAGGCGAAGTTGAAGAAGGAATGGGTCAGCGCCACCGGCAGTTCGACCCCGTTTTTCAGGTGGTTGTAGAGCCCGCCGAGAATGGCGAATGCGCCGAGATACCCGAGGAAGACGAAGATCTGCGGGTCCCGCAGCGCATCGAGGCGCCCGCGCACGAGAAGCACGATGAGGATTGAGAAAGGCAGGCTGCAGAGCGTCATGAAGAAGGTGGAGACCCAGAGCAGCGAATGGCTGTCGAAGGCGGCGAACGAGTTGTCGTAGTTGCCGAAGCCGGCGGTGGCGACAGTCGTGAAAGCATGCACGATGGCATCGAAATGGCCCATGGCCGTCACGTCATAGGCAATGATGCAGGCGAGCGTGATGCCGACATAAACCGCCATGAAGGCGCGGGTGAAGGTCGCGATGCGGGCAAACGGCTTGTCGCCGATATCGGATGATTCCATCTTGAAGAAGGAAACCCCGCCGACGCGCAGGAACGGTAGCACGAACAGCCCGAGCGCCACGATGCCGATGCCGCCGAGCCAGGCGAGCAGGGCGCGCCAGATCAGAATGCCGGGTGACACCTGGTGCAGGTTGGAGATGACCGTGGAGCCGGTCGTCGTGATGCCGGAGATCGACTCGAACAGCGATTGGGCGAAGGTGAGGCCGAGGTCGGAGAAATAGAGCGGAATGGCGCCCACCACCGAAAACACCGCCCAGAGCACGTTGACGAGCAGGAAGCCCATCCGCTTGGTGAACACAGGTGGCGGACCCCGTGTTGCCATGGCTGCAGTAAGCGACAGCCCGCCGACCATGGCGGCAGAGACGGTGAAGACCGACCAGGCCTCGTCGCCGTAATAAAGGCTCACCATCGCCGGGATCAGCATGGCGGTGGACAGATAGAGCCCGCACAGGGCGGCGATGTAAACGACGGAGCGGAGCAGATTGGTATTCAAGGATGACTTCCGTCTGTTGCAGCGCAAAGAGGCTTTGTCTCTGCCCGATGTCTATGCCATAGCGGGGCTCGTTCCAAAATTCAACGGAGGGCGACGTGACCCCCAGTCAAGTCGACGAAGCGCTGGAGGCCATGCGCGGCCTCTTTCCCGAGACACCGCTGCAGCTCAACGAGCATCTGAGCGCGCGTTACGGCGCCAATGTCTATCTGAAGCGCGAGGATCTGACGCCGGTTCGCTCCTACAAGATCCGCGGCGCCTTCAATTTCTTCCGCAAGATCGTAGCCGACAGCCCCTCCGGCACCACCTTCGTCTGCGCATCCGCCGGCAACCATGCCCAGGGTTTCGCCTATGTCTGCCGGCATTTCGGTGTTCAGGGCGTGGTCTTCATGCCGGTGACGACGCCGCAGCAGAAGATCGACAAGACCCGCATCTTCGGCGGCGAGTTCATCACCATCCGCCTGATCGGCGACATTTTCGACCAGTGCTATGCGGCAGCCCGCGAACATGTCGAGGCGATCGGCGGCTACATGGTGCCGCCTTTCGATCACCCTGATATCATCGAGGGGCAGGCGACGGTGGCGGCGGAAGTTCTGCAGCAGCTTCCAGAGGGAGTTTCGCCTGATCTCGTCGTGATGCCGGTCGGCGGCGGCGGGCTGTCATCGGGCATGACCGGCTACATGGCCGGAAAAGTCTCGCCCGAAGCGATGATCTTCTGCGAGCCCGCAGGCGCTCCGAGCCTGAAGAAGAGCCTGGAGGCCGGCAAGGTGGTGACGCTGCCGAAGGTCGACAATTTCGTTGACGGGGCTGCCGTGGCCCGCATCGGAGAGCACAATTTCGAGGCGCTGAAGAGCTTCCGCCCCGACCAGGTCCTGATCGTGCCGGAGAATGCGATCTGCGTGACGATGACCGACATGCTGAATGTCGAGGGTGTGGTGCTGGAGCCGGCCGGCGCGCTGGCGCTTGCAGCCCTTGATCTTCTGCCGCGCGTGGCCTTGAGCGGCCGAACGATCGTCGCGGTTGTCTCCGGCGGCAATTTCGATTTCGAGCGCCTGCCGGATGTCAAGGAACGCGCCATGCGGTACGCGGGCCTGAAGAAGTACTTCATCCTGCGCCTGCCGCAGCGGCCCGGCGCTCTGCGCGATTTCCTCAATCTGCTCGGTCCCGAGGATGACATCGCCCGCTTCGAATACCTGAAGAAGTCGGCCCGCAACTTCGGCTCCATCCTGATCGGCATCGAGACGGGCAAGCGGGAGAATTTCGCCGAACTCTTAGATCGCTTCGATCAGGCGGGCCTTGGCTTCGAGGACATCACCGAAAACGAGATCCTCGCCAACCTGATCATCTGATCCCTTGGTCGCCGAGCCAGTCGAGGATGATCTGCGCGACCGGTTCGGTGGTCTCAGGCGAATAGGTATCGCCGGCGATCACATGATTGTTGGCATCGCCCGTCGGCCCGGGATCGACCAATGCGTAGGGGCCGCCCCAACGAGTGGCGACGGCGGCTGTGAGGTCGGGCCGAACGACCTTGTCTTCGGCTGACTGGATAAAGAGCGCAGGGATACGAATCTTCTCGACGGGCGTGTGGGTTGCCAGCCGAACGGATTGCGCCATGGGAATGAGTGCTTCAACCGGATAGTCGGTCGTCCAGTTATGCGCATTGAGCGGGCTGATCGGTTCGAAACCGCGCCTTTCTCCGAGAAGCAGGCGCGCAATCTGCGATCCGAAGGGGCCGGTGAGCAGAAAGCTGCCGGAGGCCTGCACGCCGTAGTTGGGCGAAAGAAAGACGGATGCCGCAACCTTCTCGGCAAGCGTGGGACGGCCGAGCGCCCAGGTGACGAGCGACGCGCCTGTCGAGGTCGAGATGACGACGACCTTGTCGCCGAGCAGCTTTCCGACGGCCAGAGCCTCGCCGATATCTTCGGCCCAGTCCTCCATGGTCACCAGCCCCAGGGCGTCGGGATCCTCAAGGCCATGACCGGACAGGCGCGTGAAGAAGAGATTGGCGCCAAGGCGCTTCGCCACCAGATCGGGCAGGGGACGAACCTCGGCGGCCGAGGCTGAGAAACCGTGGACGTAGATCAGCGAGACCGGCGTCTTTTCCCGCCGTGCCGGCTCGGCCCAGACGATCTGTTTGGCAAGTCCTACGCGGATGGTGCCGGCCTTCGCTTCGTTTGCAGCGATCAAGGCCTCCAAGGCGTCGGGTACCAGGTCGCCAGCGATCTTGGCCTCCCCTTCGAGCGCCAGCTGCGGCGGCATCCGGTAGAGTACGACGAGCGCGACGACCGCGATGGCGATGACAACAATCAGTATGCCCATGATGGTCCGCATCCCCATTCTCCCCGGTGGTCCCTCCCGACCTGCGGCGAAGTTAGCACGCTCACGCCCAAGGGAAACCCGCTCTTCCGCGTTGCGCCTCCCTGTGCTAGGGGAAACACATGTCGATCCTGTCCAGCATCCTTTCGATCTTCACCGGTGGCTCTTCGTCCGAGAGCGCTGCCAAGCCCATGGCCGAGCCGCAGACCTACAAGGACTGCGTGATCCACGCGGAACCGATTCGCGAGGGCAGCCAGTATCGCCTTGCCGGGCGCATCCTCCGGACGGTGGAGGATCGCGTGCTGGAGCGGAAGTTCATTCGCGCCGACGTCTTCACCTCGCTTGATGACGCGCTCGACTGCACCTTCCGCAAGGCGCAGCAGATCATCGACCAGAACGGCCCGGCGCTCTTCGGCGACGGTGAGGAAAGCCGAATCGTCTGACGATTTAGCAGATTATCGCGAAGAATTGTTTCTTCGCGGTCACCGAATGTTAATGATGCAGCGCAACACTGATCCCGAGATATTGCTCGGGCTTTTCAAGTGATTATTGCGTTCCTCCCCCGCCTTCTTCCGCGTCTCCTGTTTCTGGTGTCTGGCACGGTCCTGGTTGCGGCGAGCCCGTCTGCCGCCGAGGATGCTTCGGCCGCTCAGGCGGCCCTTGCCGCGAAGGCTTCCGCCGATCTCGCCTGGCTGATGGCCGCGGGCGGCATGGTGATGATGATGCAGGTGGGTTTCCTGCTTCTCGAAGCCGGCATGGTGCGTTCCAAGAACTCGATCAACGTCGCCCAGAAGAACCTGCTCGACTTCGTCTTCGGCGTTGTCGGCTTTGCCGTCATCGGCTTCATGCTCGCTTTCGGTCGTTCGGGTTTCATACCGGTCGGAATGCAGTCCGATTACTTCCTGTTGCAGGACCTGGACAGCTGGCTTGCCGGCTTCTTCGTGTTCCAGGTGATGTTCTGCGGCACCGCCGCCACCATCGTTTCGGGCGCCATCGCCGAGCGAATGACGCTGTCGGCCTATGTCTTCGGCTCCATCGTCCTCTCCACCCTGATCTATCCGATATTCGTGCACTGGGTCTGGGGTACGGCGATCGGTCCCAATTCCAGTGCCTTCCTCGCCAATCTCGGTTTTGTCGATTTCGCGGGCTCGACCGTTGTGCATGCGACCGGTGGCTGGGTGTCTCTCGCAGCCTGCCTGGTGATCGGCGCGCGGCGAGGGCGCTTCGACCCGGACGGTCGGCCCGTCCGCATCGCCGGCAACAACCCGGTGCTCTCGACCACCGGTGGCCTCATCCTGTTCTTCGGCTGGATCGGCTTCAATGGTGGCTCCACCCTGGCGGCCAATGCCGATGTCGCCCCGATCATCCTGAACACGGTTCTGGCCGGCGGCATGGGCACCTGTGTTGGTTACGTCATAGGCGCCAAGCAGGATGGCGTCGTGCTGCCCGAGAAGGCGCTGTGCGGGATGCTCGGCGCGCTGGTTGCCGTCACCGCGGGCTGCCACATCCTGGAGCCTGGCGGAGCCTTGCTGATCGGCGCCCTCGGCTCGATCGTCGCCCTTTATGGCAACCAGTATGTCGAGGAAAAGCTGAAGGTCGACGACGCCGTCGGTGCCGTGGGCGTGCATGCCTTTGCCGGGGTGGCGGGCACGGTGGCGCTCGCTCTTCTCGCACCGGTCGACCACCTGCCGGCGGGCAGCCGATTCGATCAGCTCTATATCCAGATCTTCGGGTCGGCCCTCAACTTCTACTGGGCCTTCGGTCTCGGTTATGCGTTCTTCTGGACGCTGGACAGGTTCGTGCCGATCCGCGTGACGCCGGAAGTCGAAGATATTGGCCTCAACGTCGCCGAACACGGGACCCGGCTGGGTGTCGGTCACGTCGAGGATGCGCTGTCGAAGCTGGTCTCCGGTAAGGCCGATCTCGGCGATCGACTGACGGTCGATCCCGGCGACGAAGCGGAGAAGCTGACCCGGCTTTTCAACAGCCTGATGGACAATATCCAGCAGCAGGAACGCAGCCGCAGCGCGCTTGAGGCACAGATCCGCGATCAGGAGGAGGCAGACCGGGTGACGGCGCTGGCCAATGCGACCTTCGAGGCGATCGTCATGCACGAGAACGGCATGATCATCGACGGCAATGAGCAGTTCGAGGTGCTGACCGGCCGCTCGGTGAAAGACCTCGTCGGCACGTCGATCCTCGACCTCGTTGACGAGACCGGTCGCCGTCTACTGATCGACGACCCGAACCCGGCACCGGACGTCTCACGCGAATTTCAGATCATCCGGGATGATGGCGCAACGATCCCCATCGAGGCACGCGGCCGTAACATCGAATATCGCGGCCGCCATATCCGCATCAGTTGCCTCGTCGATCTGCGAGAGCGCAAGGCGGTGGAGGGGCGCATGCGGCATCTGGCGCAGCACGATCCGCTGACCGGCCTTGCGAACCGCGCTCTGTTTACCGAGACACTGGCGGCCCATGTCGCCGGGGCCAATGACGGGAGGGGCTGCGGCATCCTTCTGGTCGATCTGGATCACTTCAAGGACGTCAACGATCTCTACGGCCATCCTGCCGGCGACGAGGTCATTCGCGAGACGGCAAGGCGGCTGACGGATGTGCTGGGGACTGCCGACATGGCCGCGCGTCTCGGCGGCGACGAGTTTGCCGTCATCCTCGGCAACTGCCATTTCGAGGCGCAGATCGAGGATGTCAGCCGGCGCCTGATCGAGGCCTTCCGCCAGCCCTTCGACACTGGCCAGGGCGAGCGCATCAAATGCGGCGTCAGCATCGGCGGTGCACTTTGCCCCGAGCATGCGCGGGAACTGGACGAGCTGATCGGCCGCGCCGACGTGGCGCTTTATCACGCAAAAAAATCCGGGCGAAACACCTTCCGCGCCTACCGCAAGGGCATGGATGAACTGATCGAGAAGCGCCGCGCTCTGGAGGCCGACATCGAGCGCGGGCTGGAGCGCCGGGAGTTCGAGCTCTATCTTCAGCCGCGGGTCGCAGCCCGCGACGGCGCGGTCGTCGGTTATGAGGCGCTTGTCCGTTGGCAACACCCGGAGCGGGGCATGGTGCAGCCGGGCGACTTCATCCCCGTGGCCGAGGTCTCCGGCAAGATCATCGATCTCGGTGAATGGGTGCTGGAAGAGGCCTGCCGTCTGCTGACCGGACTTCCGGACCGCCTGCACATCAGCGTCAACGTATCGCCGGTCCAGTTCCGCCACCCGGAGTTCCTGGAGCGGGTCGAGGCAATTCTCAAGGCTAGAGGCGTGTCGCCGCGTCAGCTGGAGCTGGAGATCACCGAGAGTGTGCTGATCGACGACGACCAGAGAGCGCGCCTCATTCTCGGGCATCTGAAGACGCTCGGGGTGCGCATTGCGCTCGATGATTTCGGTACGGGCTATTCCTCGCTCAGCTATCTGAGCCGCTACCCCTTCGACGTAATCAAGATCGATCGCAGCTTCGTTTCCGCCCTTGGCGAGGAAGAAACCGCCGACGCCATCGTCCGGACGATCATCGACCTCGGCAATGGGCTAGGCATGCGGGTGGTGGCGGAGGGCGTCGAGACGGTCGAGCAGGCCCGCTACCTGAGTGCGGCAGGCTGTGACGAATTACAGGGCTATCTGCTGGGCAGGCCGCAGCCTTTGGATATGGTCACGGATCGGGTCACCGACGAGGTGGCTGGTGAGCTGAAGAAGATCGCCCGCCTCTCCGATCATCGCGACAAGCGGCCGCCGCGGATCGACGACATCAGGCCCGATGTCAGGGCGGCTGGTGCCTGAGGCGGACCGTTGCTGCCAAGACGGAGCGCGACGACAGACGCCGCGCCCCCGCTTGTCATGGGACGATCAGGCGGCGCGCGCCAGTTCTTCGACCTTGGCCTTGGCCGAAGCGACAGCCTTCTCGGCCGCTTCCGGGCCATAGGCGACGCCTTCGACATAAACCGTCTCGACCAGTTCGATGCCGAGGAAGCCGAGAACCGTCTTCAGGTAGGGCTCGGCATGGTTCATCGGCGCGCCCGGGCCGGACGAATAGATGCCACCGGCGGCGAGCACGAGATAGGCCTTCTTGCCCTTGGCGAGACCGACCGGGCCGTTCTCGGTGTAGCTGAAGGTGAGGCCGGCGCGCGCGATGTGGTCGATCCAGCTCTTCAGCGACGAATAGATGTTGAAGTTGATCAGGCCGGTGCCGATGACGATCGTGTCGGCAGCCATGAGCTCTGCAACCAGCTTGTCGGACAGGGCGACAGCCTCGGCTTCTTCAGCCGTGCGGGCATCGGCGGGCTTGCGGATGGCGGCGGTGAAGGTGCCGTCGACGTGGTCGAGCTGGGTTTCGACGAGGTCGCGGCGGACCAGCGTGCCGGTCTCGCCGGCGAACTTTTCGGCGAGCTCGGTGGCGATTGCGTTCGACAGGGATTCAGAGCCGCGCGGGCTGGAGGTGACGAGAAGTATGGATGACATGTGCAGGTCCTCGAAGTGTGGGGAAGCCTTGGGAGCAGGCCTGCCATGCATCTATGCCGGAGCAGCCATCGATAAAACTGTGATAATCTAGATCGATCATATCGAATAACTGGATGGATGCCCAAACGCCATGGATGCCAACCCCACCCTCGACCAGCTGCAGGTCTTTCTCGCCGTTGCCGATGCCGGCAGCTTCTCCGCCGCCGCGCGCCTGCTCAATCGGGCCCAGTCGGTGGTGAGCTACACCATCGGCAACCTGGAGAGCCAGCTCGGCGTCACGCTGTTCGAGCGGAGCGGTGCACGCCAGCCGAGGCTGACGGAAGAGGGGCGGGCGATGCTGACAGATGCCCGCCGCATCGTCGGTGACCTGCAGGTGATGCGCGCCAAGGCCCGCAGCATGCGCCAGGGCCTGGAGGCGGAGCTGTCGATTGCCATTAGCGTGCTTGTGCCAACTGGGGCCCTGCTGGCGGTGCTGCGCGACTTTCAGCGGCAGTTTCCCTCGGTGTCGTTGCGCCTGGAGGTCGGCGAGCTGGGACGCCTGGTGGAACTGGTGATGAGCGGCAAGGCGACGATCGGCATCGGCGGTGCGCCGACCCGTCAGGACGACACGCTGATCGTCGACCGGATCGGTCACAATTTCCTTTTGCCGGCGGCGGCTGCCGATCATCCGCTCGCGCAGCGACGCGGGACGATTTCGTTGCAGGATGTGCGCGAGGAAACCCAGATCGTCGTCAGCGACGCCTCCGACCTCACCTCCGGCCGTGACTTCAACGTCCTCTCGTTCAAGACCTGGCGGGTAAGCGACATGGCGACGAAACATCAACTGATCCGGGGCGGCCTCGGCTGGGGCGGATTGCCGGCCTCGATCATCCGCGAGGACCTCGCGAAGGGCCGGATCGTGCATCTGGATCTGCCTGCCTATGAACAGGGGTCCTACAATCTCTACGCCATCCGCCGCACCGACAATCCGCCCGGGCCGGCCGGCACGTGGCTGATCGGAGCCTTCGAGGAGCAGCTGTCGAACTGCCCCGCCGAGGCGGCTCCGATGCTTGCGAAAGCGGTTTAATGAGTCGATGCAACAACTTGAATCGACTCTACTATTTTTGTCTTCGCACCTGATCAGATGGTCAGGCGGAACTTGGCGAAACCATCCGCGCCGTCGCCGGCATCTTCGATTTCAGCACCCTTGAATTCGGCGAGGAACTCGCGCGCCTTCGGGCCCGTCTCGAAGGTGACGGTGGTGTCGCCGATCGGGGCGAAGGACCAGTTGCCGTCGGCGGACGGATTGATCGTGCCCTGATCGACGATGTAGCGGACGATGATGTCGCGGTTGGTGTCGGGGCCGACGAAGATCACCTTGTCCGAGGCGATCTCGGGGAACTTGCCGCCGCCGCCGGCGCGGTAGTTGTTGGTTGCCACCGCAAATGTCTGGCCGGGATCGATCGGCTTCCCGTCGAACTGCAGGTTGACGATGCGGCTCGATTCCGGATGCACGACCACGCCATCCTTGTCATAGCGGGCGGGCTTGGTGAGATCGATCTGGTAGGTGACGCCGTCGATTACGTCGTAATTGTAGGACGGGAAGTTCGGGTTGATGAGGGCCGCGTCCTTCGCGCCCTTTTCGATCTGGTTGAAGATGCCGGCCGACATTTCCAGCCAGTTCTTCACCTGCTCGCCGGTAATCGCCACCGCCTGGATGGTGTTCGGATAAAGGTAGAGGTCCGCGACGTTCTTGATCGCGATATCGCCGGCGGGAACGTCGGTGAAGTAATCCGCCCCACCGCGACCACCCGCCTTGAACGGGGCGGCGGCCGAGAGCACGGGAAGGTCCTTGTGCGGGCCGTCCTTCAGCATCTGCTTGATGTACCAGGACTGGGCGATCGAGACGATCTGGATCGAGGGATCGTCGGCCACCAGGGCGAAATAGGAATAGAGCGGTGCCGACGTCTTGCCGACAGGTGTGCGGACATAGTCGAGCGTCGCCTGGTGTTCGGCTGCGACCGAGGCGATGACTTCCGGCTTGTCCGTGGTATCGGCGACGACCTTGCGGTTGTCGTCACGGTGATAGATCGGCCGCGCCTCGCAGGTGAAGTCGACGATCTTCCAGGCTGATCCGTCCTTTTCGAGCAGCAGGTCGATGAGGCCCATGTGCGAGCCCCAGAAACCGGCCATGACGGCGGGTTTGCCGAGCAGTGTGCCTTTCACGGCGTCCGCGCCAGGGACGTTTTCGAAATCCTTGGGGCCGGGGAAGACCAGATGCTGGTGGCCGGTGAAGATCGCGTCGATACCGTCGACGCCGGCGAGATAGAGCGAGGCGTTTTCCATGCCTTCCGTCTCGCCGTGCCCGTCGATGCCGGAATGGGAAAGGGCAATCACGATATCGGCGCCTTCCTCTTTCATTTGCGGCACCCAGGCACGCGCCGCCTGCAGGATGTCGCGGGTCTGCGCCTTGCCTTCGAGGTTCTTGGCATCCCAGAGCATGATCTGCGGCGGCACGAAACCGATGAAGCCGACCTTGATGGGGCTTGTCGCACCCGACCCGTCGCGGATCTGCTTTTCGATGATGTGATAGGGCTTGAAGTAGAGTGCATCCTGTTTCGGGTCGGAGGCCAACTGGCCCTTGGTCAGGTTCGCGCAGACGAAGGGAAACTGCGCGCCGGCCAGCGTGTTGAACATGAACTCGAGGCCATAGTTGAACTCGTGATTACCGAGCGTGCCGCAGTCATAGCCGAGCGCGTTCATCGCCTTGATCACCGGATGCACGTCGCCGGGTTTCATGCCTTTCTGATAGGCCATGTAGTCGCCCATCGGATTGCCCTGCAGGAAATCTCCATTGTCGATAAGCATGGAATTGCCGGCCTCGGCGCGGATCGCGTCGATCAGGCTTGCGGTGCGCGCCAGACCCATCGTGTCGTTCGGCTTGTCGGCATAATAGTCGTAAGGCATCACGTTGACGTGGATGTCCGTGGTCTCCATCAGCCTGAGATGCGCCTGGCCGGCGGTGGCGCGGGCGGCGAAAGGGTGGAGCGTGACAAGCGCGGCAGATGCGGCAATTCCGCTGAGGAACGAACGGCGGGAGAGGGGATAGAGATCGAGCAGGGACGGCATGCGGGCCTCACGACGGTCTGGTGCTGAAAACGACCGATCGTAGGTCGCTTTCGCGATAGTTGCACCTGTAAAATGACAGGGGTGAGACGTTGCCTTTGCCGCCTCTCACACCGGCACGAGATTGCGCGGGTCGCGATGGAAATTGCGGAAATAGGCGGTGATCTGCGCGACCGTGTTGCTGGTCTGCTCGAATTCCAGGCCCATCTTGCCCGCCCGGTACCAGCGCACCGCGCCCTCGATATGGCCGAGTTCGGCGCAGCGTACGGCGACGGTGGCCCCGCGCTTGGCCTCGATCCAACCCTCAAGCTTGAGGGCCATTCCGGTTCTGGAGATGTCGATCACGCGCACGTCCAGCTTCTGACCCATGAATTCCAGAGTGCCTCGCAGGTGACAGCGAATACGTTGGGTTCGACGACCGTCCGGGCTCAATTTGGCTGCAAGCATTCTTTATGCGCTCCGTCGAAATGACTGAATGAAACGCAAAAAACCTCGGCCAGGCGCCTTAACGGCATCTGGCCAAGGTCATTAGAATGCGAGCGATCTCCCTACGAGAATTGAGGTATTTGCCCAGCTATTGCAGCAATTTACCGTTAATCGAAGCAGGTTTGGCGAGCGTCAGCCCTTGAGGACGGGCCGGATCTCCTGATGGAAATTCCGGAAATAGGCAGCGACCTTGGCGATCGAATTGCTGTTGGGGCGGAACATGATGCCGATCCGCCCGCCATAGTTCCAGCGAACCACGCCTTCGAGATGGCCGATGTCCTCATTCTCGATGACGACCTGGCTGCCGGCAGCGGCTGGCAGCTTGCCTGCCAGTTCGAGCGCGAGGCCGGTACGCGAGATATTGATCACCCGCCCGACTGCTTCCTGCTGAAAATAACGAACCTTGCTGTCGAGACGGCAGCGGCTGCGGGGCGATTTGCGGACATCCATTCCAAGATTATTGCTCATGCGTGTCGTCCTGAAGAACAATCGTGGCGCGAGCATAGGATCGATGCGTGAGGTTCGGCTAAAACAATTCGTTAAAATTCAATCAATCCGCATCAAAGTCCCACATTGGGCCGCTCGATGACCTCGCGCAGCGCAAAGCTCGAATTGATCTTCACCACATGAGGAAGGGCAGACAGCCAGTCGCGGTGGATGCGCTCATAGTCTTCGAGATCCTTGGCGGCGACGCGCAGGATATAGTCGTATTCGCCGGACATCAGGTAACAGACCAGCACGTTGGGGCAGCGCTTCACGGCAGCCTCGAACTCGGTCAGCGTCTTGGCGAATTGGCCCGACAGCGAGATGTGCACGATCACCATCATCTTGTAGTCGATCGCCTTGTGCGACAGGCGCGCGTGATAGCCACTGATGACGCCCGACTTTTCCAGCATGTCGTGGCGGCGCGAGCAGGCGGATGGCGACAGGCCGACCGTCTCGGCAAGCTCCGCATTGGTCATGCGGGCATTCTCCTGCAGTGCCTTCAGAATGGCACGATCAATGGCATCCAGTTCCGCCATTCGTAGAATTCTCCGTCTATGGCTGTCGCTACGCAAGAAGCTGCGAAATCAGTCGCTTTCCGCGGCCCACTTTGCAAGGACATTTTGCCGGATCGATGCTTGAATTTCCGTATCTGAAACAAAGCGGCTGCGGTCGCGAATAAAAGAGAGGAACGCTTCATGCGTGTCGGTTGCCCGAAGGAAATCAAAAACCATGAATACCGTGTCGGTCTGACCCCCGGTGCGGTCCGCGAATATGTGGCGCATGGCCATGATGTCCTGATTGAAACGGGTGCGGGTGCCGGCATCGGCGCCGACGACCACGCCTATATCGCTGCCGGCGCGAAGATCGCAGCCACGGCCAAGGACGTGTTCGAAAAGTCCGACATGATCGTCAAGGTCAAGGAGCCGCAACCGTCAGAATGGGTGCAGCTGCGCGAAGGCCAGATCCTCTATACCTATCTCCACCTCGCGCCGGATCCGGATCAGACCAAGGGGTTGCTGGACTCGGGCGTGACCGCGGTCGCCTATGAAACCGTGACCGACGAGCGCGGCGGCCTGCCGCTCCTAGCGCCGATGTCGGAAGTGGCCGGTCGTCTCGCGATACAGGCCGGTGCGACGGCGCTGCAAAAGGCCCATGGCGGCCGCGGCATCCTGCTCGGCGGCGTGCCGGGCGTTCTGCCGGCCAAGGTCACCGTCATCGGTGGCGGCGTAGTCGGCCTGCATGCCGCGAAGATGGCTGTCGGCCTCGGTGCGGATGTCACCATCCTCGACCGCTCGCTGCCGCGTCTGCGCCAACTCGACGATATCTTCCATGGCCGCGTTCATACCGTCTATTCGACGATCGATGCGCTGGAACAGGAGGTCTTCTCTGCCGATCTCGTTATCGGTGCTGTCCTCATCCCCGGCGCTGCAGCTCCGAAGCTGGTTACCCGCGAAATGCTGTCCGGCATGAAGAAGGGTGCAGTCATCGTCGACGTCGCCATCGACCAGGGTGGTTGCTTCGAGACGTCGCATGCCACGACCCATTCCGACCCGACCTATGTTGTTGACGGCATCGTGCACTACTGCGTTGCCAACATGCCGGGTGCGGTGCCGATCACCTCGGCGCATGCGCTCAACAATGCGACGCTGGTCCACGGCCTGGCGCTCGCCGATCGCGGCCTGCGCGCTATTGCCGAGGATCGTCACCTGCGCAACGGTCTGAACGTCCACAGGGGCCGCATCACCAACAAGCCGGTCGCCGACGCGCTGGGTTACCCGGCCCACGCACCGGAATCGGTGCTTAACGTAGCGTAAGGCCGCACTCTCCGGTCGCCTCACGTTGCGTCAGGTCCGCGAATGTATCGTGTAAAGCGGCCGATCCGGGCCGGCCTTCCCATCGGCCGGCCCGTTTTTTATGGCTCGTGATCAGGGCAGGTCGGGGCGACGTGTCGGTTCGTGCATGGGGCAGCCGATCAACGCACTGCGTTTGGCGGCGGCAACCGGGTAGATTTCCTTGCGGGCGCGCATGACATTGCCGAGCGGCCGGTGCTGCTCGACCCCGCGCCAGGGACGGAAGGTCAGCCCGTCATCGACGGCCCTGGAGCGACCTTCCGACCAGCCGGTCTGCGAGTTAACGCTGATCGTCGCAATCTCCAGATAGGGGCTCTCTTCCTCGGGCCAGACGACGGAGGCGTCCTCGATCGGCTGTGTTTCGAGGTTGCGACAGAGCTGCGCACGCAGGGTCCATTCGCCGCCCTCACGGGCCATGACATCGGCAACGGCCTCTCGCAGGACGTCGGGACCTTCGGACAGGTCGATCCGGTCGTCGCTCAGGCGCTTGAAGCTCTCGGACCGCGGGATGACATCGAGCTTGGCGACATAATCGCCGAAGCGCGAAGGCACCTGGGTGTAATAGTGCTCGCCGAGCGGATGGGTTTCGGGATAGCCGCCCATCGCCTTCAGAGCGCCGGCATCCGCGCCCATGGCTTCGAGCCCCTTGACGATCGGTCTCAGGATCCAGCTCAGCGCACTCTTTGCCCATTCGACACGGTCGGTGGTGCGGGCAATCAACCTGAGGTTCCTGGCGAAGCCAGCCGCATCCGGTGCCGCAAAGGCCGGCGCCGAGGCAAACAGAAAGTCCTGCGTCACATCACCTTCGCTGCCCGGCAAACGATCTCCGTCAACGCCGAAGAGCTTGATCGCGAACCCGCGAGGCAGCGAAACGCTGTCGCGCAAGGGGTCACCCGGGATGGTGGATATGCGGATGATCGCGGGATAGGAGCGGCCGGGCGTCCGGAAGATGCCCTGGCAGAGCTCGGCGGGAAGATTGTCATGCACAGTCACCGTGGCTTCCAGCAGAGCATGGCTCTTGGCATGCACGCTGCGCTGGGCATGCCCGAGGTCCTCATGCGTCTTGCCGATGATGTAGAGCATGCTCTCCTTGATGTCCTCGATCGCCTCCTGTTCGTCGGCGGTCGGTTGTTCAAGGTCGGCATGATAGCGGATCGGCGGATTGGGCTGCATCAAGGGCTCCGTTCTCGATAGACGAGCGAACGGAACGCAGTGCCGGTGACCGAGGTTCCTCCTGAGGCCGAAGCCCGTTGCGTCAGCCCCGTTCGCCGCGCGCAAGCGCATGGGTCGCGAGGCGTCGCACACGAAGCCATACTCGACCGTCGATCAGGGCGAGCCCGAGAAGGATGATCGCCATGCCGGCAAAGTCCTCCGGGGCGAGGCGTTCACCGAGAAAGACGGCACCGAGCATGATGGCGCTGACGGGGATCAGGAAGGTCACCAGCATGATATTGGTGGCACCGGCGCTCGCCAGGATTCGGAAGAAAATGACATAGGCAAGGGCTGTGGAGATGAGCGCGATGGCGATCACCGCGGCAATGGTGGCCGCACCGGGCGCCGCAAGCGTCCACGGGCGATCGACGGCCATGGCGAAGATCAGCATGACCGCGCTCGATGCCGTAAGCTGGCCGCAGGCGGTAACGATCGGGCTCAAGCCCCAGAGGCGGAACCGGCGTCCGTAGACACCAGCGAAAGCGTAGGAGAGGGCAGCACCGAGGATCGCGACCTGGGCAAGAACGTCCTCGCCAAGGCGCGACAGCGAGGATGGTCCGATCATCACGGCAACGCCGGCAAAGCCCACGAGCACGCCGGCAAGCCGGTTGCCCGTCATCTTCTCGTCGCGTGTCAGTATATGCGCCACGACAACGCCGAAGAGCGGCGTCGTGGCATTGAGGATCGAGGCTAGGCCGCTTTCAATATGGGTCTGCGCCCAGACGATCAGGCTGAAGGGCAGGATGTTGTTCAAGAGCCCCATGCCGAGAAAGCCGAGCCAGATTGTCGTGGATGTCGGCATATGGTGTCCCGAGAGCCGCACCACGGCATGCAGGGCAAGCGCTGCCAGACCGACCCGGGCCGCAACGATCGTGAGCGGCGGCAATTCCTTGACGGCGACGCCGGTAAAGAAGAAAGACCCGCCCCAGATGACGGAGAGGATCAGGAGCAGACCCCATTCGGTGGCGGTCATGGAGGGGCGGGCGGGCGTCATGCGTGTCTCCGGCTGTCGGTCGACGCGGTTTCTGCCCGCTCGATTCGGCATTGATAGCAGTTGTTGCGCGCCGAGCGCACATGCAGATAGGCGATTTGCGGATCGGCAAGCAGGTCCAGAGCCCGAGTAATGATGGCCGAGGTCGGTACGACGCCGCCGCTGCCATAAACGATGCGGTCGTCTTGCCCGTACCCGCGCACGATATAGTCAGGGCTCTCGAGCATCGGCGGCAGGACTTCGCTCGCCTCGTAGCGCGGGCAGGCTTCCGCATGCAGAAAGATCGGACCGGTTTCGGCATAGGGCTGCAATGCCGGGAAGGGCCGATAGGCAAGGGTCAGGTAGGCCTCGCCCGCCGCAATCTCGCCGAGGCAATGGCGGCAGGGATAACCACCGGGAGACAGGCGTCGCTCGGGAGAAAGGCCATAGGCGTCGGGCGCGCCCAGACGATAGGCGGCGGCCTCTTCCGATGGCATGGCGAGAAAGAGGAGGGCGGATGTCATGAGAGCCTCGTGATGACGGTTGAGATGTCTCAGCCTCTGCCATTCACGCAGCAGTCGCCACCCGATTCCTGCGCCAGCAGGCGGCGTCAGAAAAGGCGTTTTTCTCTCGCTTAACCTCTGCTGTAGATAATGCGGTTATCCAATATCGGGTGAGGGGCTCCCATGATTTCTCTTAAATCCGCTTCGGCGGCCTTGCTGGCACTGTCCGCATGTCTCTTCCAGCCAACCGACAATGTCCGGGCGGCCGAGCTGACCGCCGAGCAGATCGAAGAAGGTCAGAGATTCGTCGTCAACAATGCGATCTTCATCCTCTTCCACGAGGCCGGCCACATGCTGGTCTCGGAATTCAATCTGCCGGTGCTAGGCCGCGAGGAGGATGCCGTCGATGCGCTCTCTTCCGTGCTGCTGCTCGGCGCCGAGGACGAAGACCTGAACACCACGATCCAGGACGCCGCCGACGGCTGGTTCCTGCTCGACGAGGCCAAGGAAGACGGCCCCCAGGAGGACGATTTCATGGGGACGCATGGCCTCGACCGCCAGCGCGCCTTCGCAATCGTCTGCATGATGACCGGGGCGAATGCCGAATTCTTCAAGGAATTTGCCGATTCGCTGGAATTTCCCGAGGAACGCCGCCAGGAATGCGTCTTTGAATACCAGAAGGCCCGCGACAGCTGGATGAGCCTGCTTGCCGCCAATATGAAGGACGGCGCCAAGACAAAATTCCAGGTGACCTACGAGCCGGCCGGCAACGAGGACCTGCAGGGCTTTGCCGATCTTCTAAAGAGTGCAGGCGCACTGGAGACGATCGCCACCGTCTTCGGCGAGGGCTACAATCTGAAGGACGGGATCAAGATCACCGGCAAGACCTGCGGCACCGAAAACGCCTTTTGGCATGCCGGCGACCGTGAGATCACCTATTGCTACGAGATGGCGGCCTTCCACGCCGGCCTCATTGCCAACTGGTTCGAGAGCCAAGGCGCGGAAGAGGCGACGAGCGACGAGACGGCCGTAGAGGGCGAAGAGGCCGCCGACGAGTTGACCAACGCGACGGCGGTGAAGCTGAAGAAGAAGGAGTGAGGGCGGAGGCCCTCAGCCGTCGCGCTTGATCAGCGCCAGAAGCTCCTGGTCGGTCATCGGATCGACCAGGGCGTCATAGGTTCCGACCGGCGAGAAACCGAACTGCTGGTAGAGCTGCAGTGCCCGCGGATGGTCGAGGGAATTGGTGGTAACGGTCACCTTCTTCGGATTGCTCGCCCAGGCGGCATAGAGACACTGCAGCAGGAACCACTTGCCGATGCCAAGGCCGAGCGCGTGTTCGAAGAGGCCGAAATAGGAGAGCTCGACGAGATCGTCGCTTTCCTGGGAGAGTTCGTAGAAGCCGGCCGGTGCGCCGTTCACATAGAGAACCGAGATCGACACCTTCTCGGCATGGATGATCGCCTTCAGCTGGTCGTCGGGCATGCGTAGCCGCTCATACCAGTGCCAGCGGGTGCCGACCTGGCGATGCAGGAAGCGGTAGAAGGGCAGCGGGATCTCATGCGTGCGCATGATCGCCGTCTGGATGTTGACCGGCACCGGCAGGCTCGACTTCGGCGGGGCCGTCATCTCGAGCCGCGTGACATGGGCGGTCAGCGGTCCTGACGTCTTAGAGCCCAGCGGTTCGGCCTTGCCGGTGACGACAGGCGTATCGTTTTTTGAACCCCATTCCGACCAGGAGCCGTCATAAAGAGAGTTGTCGGTATGCCCGAGGCTTTCGAGCGCCAGCGTCACCACGGCGGCCGTGACGCCAGAGCCGCAGCTTGTGACCACGGGATTGTTGAGGTCGATGCCGGCATCGGTGAAGATCGAGCGCAGGGTGGCGAGATCCTTCAGGCGGCCATTTTCCGACAGCGACGCAGCCGGCACGCTGCGCGCACCCGGCATATGGCCGGAGCGCATGCCCGCGCGCGGTTCTGGCTCCTCGCCGGTGAAGCGGCCGGCGGGACGGGCATCGGCAATCTGTTTGTTGCCATCGTCGGCGATCGCCGACATCTGGTCGAAGGAGGTGATCTTCGCCCGGTCGAAATGCGCCTCGAAGGTGACGGGCGCCGGTTCTGGCAGGTCGGTTTCCAGCTTGCGGCCTTCCGCCTTCCAGCCGTCTATGCCGCCGTCGAGCACATACACGCGGCGCGCGCCCATGACACGGAACATCCACCAGACGCGGGGAGCCGAAAAGAAACCGGGACCGTCATAGACGACGATCGTATCCTCGGCGGAAATGCCGAGCTGGCCGACGGCCTGGGCAAAGAAGGACGGCGAGGGGAGCGAATGAGGCAGGCCCGTCGACGTATCCGCAATCACGTCCTGATCGAAGAAGACCGCACCCGGAATGTGGCCGGAGGCGTATTCGACGGCGCCGTTGCGGTTGTGTGCAGGCAGGTACCAGGAGGCATCGACAAGTTTGAATCCGGGCGCCCCGAGGTTCTTTTCGACCCAATCCGCCGAGACGACGAAACGGCTTCTCTCACCCGACATGCACTTCTCCCGTAGCGTTTTCTTCAGGCAGAAGCGTCCGGGGCTCCAAAGCGAATACGGAACCGGCGGTTCTCCTTGCCCTTCTTTTCGATCTTGGCGATATGAATCGCACCGACCTCCTGGGTCTCCGAAACATGTGTGCCCCCGCAGGGCTGGCTGTCAACGCCGGAGTTCTCGCCGATGCAAACGAGGGAGACCCGACCAAGCCCGATCGGCGGGCGCACATTCTTCGACTTGACGATGCCGGGATTGGCCGCGAGCTCCTCGTCGGTGATCCACTGGAGAGTGACGGGGTGGTTCTCGTGCACGAGTTTCATCAGGTCAGCGGTCACCTGATCCTTGTCGATGGTCTCCGACATGTCGAAATCCACGCGACTTTCCTCTTCGCCGACGGCCGCACCCGTGATCGGATAGGAACAGACGACGGAGAGCAGGTGGCATGCGGTGTGCATGCGCATCAGCTTGTAGCGGCGCGGCCAGTCGACATGCAGCACAAGTTTCTCGCCGACCATGGGCAGGGGCTCGCCTTCGACCGGGCGGTGCAGGATCACGTCCTTGGTCGCGCCGTGCCGGGTCTCGGCAAGCTGGATCCGGCTGCCGTCTTCCCGCTCGAAGAAACCGGTATCGCCCGGCTGGCCGCCGGAAGCGGCATAGAAGCAGGTCTGGTCGAGTTCGACCGCGCCGTCCTCATGAACGGAGGTCACCACCGCCTCCGCCGTCGAGAGATAGAAATCGTCGCGGTAGAGGGCGATGGTGGTCATGGCATTGCTTTCAAAAGAGATCAGGCCGTCTCGAAGGGCAGATCGAAGGCGGGGCGCTTTTCGAGCCAGGCGGGGACCGGCAGCTCCTTCGAGCGCAGGAAGTCCGGATTGAACAGCTTCGACTGGTAACGGTTGCCGTAGTCGCAGAGGATCGTCACGATCGTATGGCCGGGGCCGAGTTCGCGAGCCAGACGCATGGCGCCGGCAATGTTGATGCCCGAGGAGCCGCCAAGGCAGAGGCCCTCGTTCTCGACGAGATCGAAGACGATGTCGAGCGCTTCGGAATCGGGGATCTGGTAGGCGTAGTCGGGCTTGAAGCCTTCGAGGTTCGCGGTGATGCGGCCCTGGCCGATGCCTTCGGTGATCGAGGAGCCCGAGGATTTGAGCTCGCCGTTCTTGTAGTATTCGTAAAGAGCTGCACCCTCAGGATCGGCTAGGCCTATCTTGACGGAGGGTTTCATGTTGCGAAGGCCAATGCCGGTGCCGGCAAGCGTGCCGCCCGAGCCGACGGCGCAGATGAAGCCGTCGACGGCGCCGCCGGTCTCATCGAAGATTTCCTTGGCGGTCGTTGCGATATGGGCGTCGCGGTTGACAGTGTTGTCGAACTGGTTTGCCCAGATCGCCCCGTTCGGCTCGCTCTTGGCGAGCTGGGCGGCGAGACGCCCGGAGATCTTCACATAGTTGTTCGGGTTCTTGTAAGGCACCGCTGGCACTTCGACGAGTTCGGCGCCGAGCAGCTTCAGCGCGTCCTTCTTTTCCTGGCTCTGGGTCTCCGGAATGACGATCACGGTGCGATAGCCGAGCGCTTTGGCAACCAGCGTCAGCCCGATGCCCGTATTGCCGGCCGTACCCTCGACGATCACGCCGCCAGGACGCAAGAGCCCGCGCCGCTCGGCGTCACGGATGATGAAAAGGGCGGCGCGATCCTTCACCGACTGGCCGGGATTGAGGAATTCGGCCTTGCCGAGAATGGTGCAGCCGGTCGCCTGCGATGCGCCCTTCAGCCGGATAAGGGGCGTATTGCCGATCGCCTCGAGCACGGAGGGGTGGAATGCCATGATGCCTGCCTTTTTTTGTCTGACGCGGACACTAGAACCAAATGCGCGGAGAAGAAAACCGAAAGACCACATGAATTTGTCCTTTTGGACAAGATTAGGCGGGCGAAACGGTCTGCGCGGGATTGAACCGGTCTTTTCCGCCTCGGGGCAGGAAATGACAAGGAATGGCTTTTCGCGCAGCGTCGGGGGGAGGGAAAATGCGTTCGGCTTCACCTCACGCTTACCTAGTCGGACCGTGAGGTCATGGGGCGCCAATTGACAAAGATATGGTTACATTGAAATAACCCGGTATTCAACCAACGGGGGCACATCAATGGCTACACAAGTACAACTGCAGAACCCTAACTCCGGCGTCAACAAGTCAGGCTATTACGGATTTAGCTGGACCAGCTTTTTCTTCGGCGGATTTCCTGCACTATTTCGCGGGGACGTGGGAATCGGCCTTGGAATGATCGTTGTCGGTTTCCTCGCGGGCGTGTTCGGCGTCGGTTTCGGCTGGTTCATCGTCAATCTGATCTGGGCTTTTCTTTACAACAAGATCTACACCAACAAGTTGCTTGAAAGCGGATACAAGCTCGCCGATACGCCTGAGAGGAATCAGGCTGCGCGTGCGGCCCTTGGACTGAGTGAACAGGCGATTCTCGTTCGGTAAGATCAAATGCAGGATTGGAGAAAGGTCGATGTCGACCTTTCTCGCCCTCACTCCCCCTTCAGCCCCTGAAACGCCGCCATCGCCGCATCCCGTGCCTTGCCGTGATCGACGATCGGCAGCGGATAGGTCTTGCCGAGGCTGACGCCTGCTTCCTTCAGCACCAGCAGTGGTGCCTCGAAGGGTTTGTGGATGAAGCTGTTGGGCATGTCCTTCAGCTCCGGCACGAAGCGGCGGACATATTGGCCGTCGGGGTCGAATTTTTCGCCCTGGCTCACCGGGTTGAAGATCCGGAAGAAGGGCGCGGCGTCGGCGCCGGAGCCGGCGACCCATTGCCAGCTGGCGGCATTCGATGCCGGGTCGGCATCGACAAGCGTGTCGCGGAACCAGCGCTCGCCCTCGCGCCAGTCGATGAGCAGGTCCTTGATCAGGAAGGAGGCGACGATCATGCGCACGCGGTTGTGCATCCAGCCGGTCTGCCAGAGCTGGCGCATGCCGGCATCGACGATCGGATAGCCGGTGTGGCCCTTCTGCCATTTTTGAAGCAGGTCCGGCGCATCGCGCCAGGGGAAGGCGTCGAACTTGGCGTTCCAGTTCTTGGTCGCCAGATCCGGGAAGTGGAAGAGCAGGTGATAGGAGAAGTCGCGCCAGACGACCTCCTTGCGGAAGTGGATATAGTCTTCGCTGGCATAGTCGTCCGGGAGGCCGCGAGTCGCATGCCAGAGGGTGACAGGCGAGATTTCGCCAAGCGCCAGATGCGGCGAGAGTTTTGAGACATGCGCCTCGCCGGGAAAGTCGCGGCGGGTGCGATAGCCCTTGAGTCCGCCCTCGACGAAATCCACGAGCCGTTGCTGCGCGCCGGCTTCACCCGGCTGCCATTCGGCCTCGAAGCCCGTGGCCCAGTTCGGCTGGGTCGGCAGCAGCGACCAGCCGTCGAGTGCCTCGCTTGCCGGCCAGTTGTCCGGAGCGGGCAGGGAGGTCGGCGCGGGGATAGGCTCAGGCGGCTCGCCGGATCCGTCCAGCGCCTTCCAGAAGGGCGTATAGACGCGGAAATTGCCGCCGGCACCTGTCTTCAGCTTGCTCGGTTCGTGCAGGATCTGGCCGGCAAAGGTGCGTACCTCTATGCCATCGCCGATCAGCTTTGCCTTCAAGGCCTTGTCGATGGCAATGCCCGGTGGATCATAGCGGCGATTCCAGAACACGGCGGAGGCGCCGGTCTCGGCGATCAATTCGGCGAGAACGGCCTCGGCCGGGCCGCTTCGCAGGACGAGCCTGGAGCCGATGCCTTCGAGCGAAGCGTTAAGAGCCTTCAGCGAGTGGTGTAGCCACCATTGCTGGGCTGCGCCAAGTGGGCCGGTGCCGGCGGTCTCGGGCTCCCTGATATAGAGAGGCAGGATGCGATAGCCCTCGTGGGCGGCGGTCGCGAGGGCGGCATGGTCGGCGAGCCTCAGGTCCTTGCGGTACCAGAGGATGAGCGTCTTCGGGGGATGGGGCATGCGTGTTCTTCTTCGTTGGCTTCATCCGCCATACGAAGCCAGACGGTCAGGGGATCACGCCGCGATCACAAATCTACGTCGCAGGCGCTCCCCTTTTTCAACCGTCTCAGGCGGCGGAGCGTCCGGGCGAGGCACGGCGCACCTGTTCGGCCCGGATCATCGCCATGATCTGCTGGGCATTTTCACGCACGTAAAGGCGATGCAGTTTTTCAGCGACCGGGGCGGTTGTCAGCAGGCAGGTGTAACCTTCGCGCTCGTACCAGCGGAAGTCCACCACATTGTCCATGTTGACGTAGAAGGGAAAGCCGTCCCCGTCGTGAAGCTCGAGCCACATCGGCCGTCCTCCTTGCATGCCTTTTCGTTGAGCCAAGGAGATAACAGCCAAAGGTGAAGAGGGGGTTTCAGAGCGACTGTCGGAAACATCACGTCAGAAGTGATAGTGCCCGGCAGGTCGGGAAAGCAAAAGGCCCGCTGCCTGTTGAGGCGCGGGCCTTGAAATGAGATGGCTCCCCGGGCCGGATTCGAACCGGCGACCTGTCGATTAACAGTCGAATGCTCTACCGCTGAGCTACCAGGGAACAGCCGCTTGGCGCGGTGTGAGCGGGGTAATACTGATGCTCGCTCCGTTTGCCAAGCGGTTTTTCAAAAAAAATGTCATCCTCTTGTTTTTAATTGGGGGCTCACCATCTGCAGAGGCCGGGGGAAGGGGCGCAGAACCGCGACAATCCAGGGAGTTTCCAGCATGCCAGAACGCCGTTACCGCCTCGACCAAAAGCGGGGGCGTCTCGTCCTGGGCAGCGTCGAGATCCCGGTGCCGCGCTCGAGAGCTGGTCGAATCGTGACCGGAACGGCGCTTGTCGGTGGCGGTGTGCTCGGCTTCCTGCCCGTGCTCGGCTTCTGGATGGTGCCGCTCGGACTGATCGTACTGTCGCATGATATTCCCGCGGTGCGCCGCCGCCGGCGCCGTATGGCCGTCTGGTGGAACCGTCGCCGGGCCGGCGCGCGGCCGGAAAGCGACGATCCGGCGACCCGTTAATAAAGGGTGCACATGTCATAGTGAAATGACCCGCCGCCGGCGAATCGATAGGGTGGACGGACTCGATCGGGATTGAAAACACGGCAATCGCCGTTTCGTTCCCTGAAAGGTGACATACGACATGATCCAATCCATCCCGGCGGTGAGTTCCTTGATACTGACGCCAAGCGACTTTCAAGTCATCGATCTCGCCATGCGCGCTGCAGAGCGTGCAGAACTGAGACGCCCCGACGACGGCCACCGCGAAGCCGTGGGCAAGGCCGTGATCCGGCTTTATACGTCAGGCATGACCGACCCGGCCCGGCTGGCCGAGGCAGCAAGCACCATGGCCGCAACGCGTCTGCTCGACCGCCGCCGCCCTCGCGACGAAAGCTGAGGAAATCGCCGGGAAGGGCATGTTCCGGCATCCACAGCAGCGCCGCGAGATTTGAAGAATTTCCCCTTGCGCTCACTCTCGATCCGTTCTAAATGCCGCCCACCACACGCACTTTTATACCCGGATGGCCTCGTGGCGGAGTGGTGACGCAGAGGACTGCAAATCCTTGTACCCCGGTTCAATTCCGGGCGAGGCCTCCATCCGAACCTTCCTGATCTGATAGAGTCTACCGGCCGTCGTCGCTTTTGCGCATCGGGCCGTTTCGGCGACTGATCGGCCAATCTTGTGCCGATCCCGCCACAAGCGCCATTCCGCCCGATCTTGGCCGGTCCGACCGGTTGCGTCGGCGATGGCGCTCTTTCATGAGCGGTCTCCCGCAATCGGAGCCTCTCACATGCGCAGCACTCTTTCTCTTCTTCTTGTCGCCGGCATCTCCATCGCAGCCCAGCCGGCACTCGCCGACAATCTCACCTTCACGTTGGAAAACGAGACGCCGAACATGATCGTGCAGTTCTACGCGACGCCGGTCGATGGCGGCACGCGTTCCGAACTGTTGAAGAAGAGGGGGCTTTACGGCGGACAGTCACGCAAGCTCACTATCGCTGATGGCAGCGATGCCTGTGTCTACAGGATCCGTGCCGTCTTCGAGGACGACAGCTTCTATGATGTGCGCGACGAGGTCGATTTCTGCGAAACCGACAGCTACACGCTCGCCGACTGATCCGGTCCAGGGCCGGCTGCGTCACTTCGCAGCCGCGATATTCTCGTGTGCGAGGGGAAGACCGGCTTGAAAGCGCCTCTGCCTGCAATTAAAGACACGGGTGCAATTAGCCGCTATGGCCGGTCGACACGGGGCGCAAATGAGATGATGGATTACGCAGCAGCACGCACCAAGATGGTGGACAACCAGATCAGGACCACGGACGTCACGTCCCATTCCGTGCTGACGGCGTTTCTTTCGGTGCCGCGCGAGGCCTTCGTGCCGGCCGAGATGCGCCCGCTCGCCTATATCGACGAAGACATGCAGATCGCCCCGGCCGCCAACGGCAACCCGGCCCGTTACATCATGGAGCCGTCGCCGCTGGCCAAGCTCCTGCAGCTTGCCGCGATCAGCAAGGATGACGTGGTGCTCGAGATCGGCTGCGGTGCCGGTTATGCGGCCGCACTGCTTTCGCTGCTTGCCGGTTCCGTTGTCGCCACCGAAAGCGACGAGGCGCTGGTGACCAAGGCGACCGAAAAGCTTTCCGAGCTCGGCTACGACAATGTCGCCGTCGTCTCTGCAAAGCTTGAGGACGGCTATGCCGCAGAAGCGCCCTATGACGTCATCTTCGTCAATGGCGCCGTCGAAGAACTTCCAGAGGCCCTGCTGTCTCAGCTGCGCGAAGGTGGCCGTCTAGTCGCCGTCGTCGGTTACGGCAATGCGGCGCGCGCCCGTCTATACGTCAAGAACGGCGGCATCACCTCCTACACCGAATACTTCAATGCTGCCGTCAAGCCGCTGCCGGGCTTCCGCAAGGCCGCCGAATTCGTCTTTTGAGACGCACGCCGGCATGTTGAATTCAAGGGCCCGCCACGTGCGGGCCTTTTCGCGAGCGCGCAACAAAGCTGTGCATCACGGCAATTCATTCTGCGGGCGTGATTTTTTTCCGCAGGCGCGTATCCTAGGGTGAGCGCGAATCGGCCCGGCGCTATCGTCCCGGCCGACAGTTTCTGAGGACAACGGGGATTAGTATGGCTCAGCCAAGCGTAGCGCGTGAACCGTCCATGGAAGAGATCCTGGCATCTATCCGCCGGATCATCGAGAGCAACGATCCGGTGAATGGCGGAAGCCTCTCGCAGGATGTGTCGGCTCTCTCCGACGAGCACGGCCAGAGCGAAGACGACATCGCCTTTGACGGCGGCGATTTCGTTGCCGCCAACGATGCTGGCCCGGCCTTCCCCGTTTTCCAGCGCGAGATCGCGCGCGCCGAGAGCGACGCACGTCGCGAAACCGTGCAGGAACCGGCGCAGGAAGCACCGAAAAACGTGTCGCTGGCCGATCTTGCCGCGCGTGTGCGCTCGGCCTCCGAACGCATGGAGCGTCCGGTACAGCCCCAGGCGCCGACGCTTTCCAACGCGACCGCACATGTGACGATCTCGCAGCCACGCCGCGAAATGCCGCTTGCATCCGATGACCAGCAGAGGGCGCCGGCGCCGATGATGGCGGGCCGCCTGTCCGAGATGCGCGACCAGCAGCAGCGTCCGACGATTGCCGCCGAGCCGGCCGAACCTGTTGTGCAGCGCGCGGCGCCCGAAGCAGAGCGCCCCGTTGAGGCCTCGCCTATGACCCGGATCGCCTCGCTCGAGGTGCGGGTCGAGCGCAAGGAACCGGCGTTCCTCGAGCCCTCATTCGAAGCCTACGAGCCCGCCCATCAGACGGTCGAGGAAGAGATCTCCGCGCCGATGGCGCAGGTCGAATTGCGGGAGCCTGAAGGCGAAGGCCGTGACCTGACCGCACTCGTTTCCGCCGCGACCGTCGAACAGGTTTCGCGCTCCTTCTCCGAACTGGCCGCTGCCTTCGACGGCACCGAGCGTCGTTCGCTCGATGAAATGGCCGAAGAGATGCTGCGCCCGATGCTGAAGGACTGGCTGGACGACAACCTGCCGACGCTGGTGGAGCGCCTCGTGCGTGAGGAAATCGAACGCGTTGCCCGCGGCCCGCGACGCTGACCGAACTCCCTGAGGGGATCATGGGCCGCTCGCAAGAGCGGCCTTTTTTATTGACTCGTCTTGGGCTGTCCTATTTACAACCCAACATCCAGAACTCGAAAATCCGGTCGGAAAATGCTCGAAAAGACCTATGATTCAGCCGCCGTCGAACCGAAGATCGCGAAAGCCTGGGAGGAGGCGGATGCCTTCCGCGCCGGCGCCAACGCGAAGCCGGGTGAGGATACCTTCACCATCGTGATCCCGCCGCCGAACGTGACCGGTTCGCTGCATATGGGCCACGCGCTGAACAACACGCTGCAGGACATCATGGTCCGCTTCGAGCGCATGCGCGGCAAGGACGTGCTGTGGCAGCCGGGCATGGACCACGCCGGCATCGCCACCCAAATGGTCGTCGAGCGCAAGCTTGCCGAAAACGGCCAGAACCTATCCCGCCGCGACATGGGCCGTGAGGCCTTCATCGACAAGGTCTGGGAGTGGAAGGAAGAATCGGGCGGCCTGATCTTCAACCAGCTGAAGCGCCTCGGCGCCTCCTGCGACTGGTCGCGCGAACGCTTCACCATGGACGAGGGCTTGTCCAAGGCGGTCCTCGAGGTCTTCGTCACGCTCTACAAGGAAGGCCTGATCTATCGCGGCAAGCGGCTGGTCAACTGGGACCCGAAGTTCGAGACCGCGATTTCCGACCTCGAGGTCGAGAACAAGGAAGTTGAAGGCCATATGTGGCACTTCAAGTATCCGCTCGCAGGCGGCGAGACCTACACCTATGTCGAGAAGGACGAGGACGGCAACGTCACCTTCCAGGAGGAGCGCAACTACATCTCGATCGCGACCACGCGCCCCGAGACCATGCTCGGCGACGGCGCGGTTGCCGTTCATCCCTCGGATGAGCGCTATGCGCCGATCGTCGGCAAGCTCTGCGAGATCCCGGTTGGTCCCAAGGAACATCGCCGTCTGATCCCGATTATCACCGACGAATATCCGGATCCGAAGTTCGGCTCCGGCGCCGTCAAGATTACCGGCGCGCACGACTTCAATGACTACCAGGTCGCCCGCCGCAACAAGATCCCGCTCTATCGCCTGATGGACACCCAGGCGAAGATGCGCGCCGATGGCGAGGACTACGCCGTCTATGCCGCCCGTGCGCTGGAGATCGCCAAGACCGGCCATCTGCCGAACGAGGCTGAAGTCGACGACATCAATCTCGTCCCCGACGAATACCGTGGTCTGGAACGTTATGAGGCGCGCAAGAAGATCGTCGAGGCGATCAATGCCGAAGGTCTCGCCGTCACGGTGAAGGACGCCGAAGGCAACGATGTGCCCTTCGTTGAGAACAAGAAGATCATGCAGCCCTTCGGCGACCGTTCCGGCGTGGTCATCGAGCCGATGCTGACCGACCAGTGGTTCGCCGACGCAAAGACGCTCGCCGAGCCGGCGATCGCCTCCGTGCGCGAGGGCCGCACCAAGTTCGTCCCGAAGAACTGGGAAAAGACCTACTTCGAGTGGATGGAAAACATCGAGCCCTGGTGCATTTCACGCCAGCTCTGGTGGGGCCACCAGATCCCGGCCTGGTATGGTCCTGACGGTCAGGTCTTCGTTGAGAAGACCGAGGAAGAGGCGCTGCATTCGGCGATCCAGCACTACATCGCCCATGAAGGTCCGTGGAAGGCCTGGGTCGAGGAGAAGCTGGAGAACTTCAAGCCCGGCGAGATTCTGACCCGCGACGAGGACGTGCTCGACACCTGGTTCTCGTCGGCGCTCTGGCCCTTCTCGACGCTTGGCTGGCCTGATAACACGCCGGAACTGGCGAAATACTACCAGACAGACGTACTGGTGACCGGCTTCGACATCATCTTCTTCTGGGTCGCCCGCATGATGATGATGGGGCTGCACTTCATGAAGGACGAGGACGGCAATCCGGTCGAGCCCTTCCACACGGTCTATGTTCACGCGCTGGTGCGCGACAAGGCCGGCCAGAAGATGTCGAAGTCGAAGGGCAACGTCATCGATCCGCTCGAACTGATCGACGAGTATGGCGCAGACGCGCTGCGCTTTACGCTGGCGATCATGGCCGCCCAGGGGCGCGACGTGAAGCTCGACCCGGCCCGCATCGCAGGCTACCGCAATTTCGGTACCAAGCTGTGGAACGCCACGCGCTTTGCCGAGATGAACGGTGTGAAGGCGGATCCGGCCTTCCTGCCGGAGACGACGTCGCTGGCGATCAATCGCTGGATCCTGACGGAACTGGCGCGCACCGAAGGCGAGGTCACCGAGGCAATCGAGAGCTACCGGTTCAATGATGCGGCAGGCAGCCTCTATCGCTTCGTCTGGAACCAGTTCTGCGACTGGTATCTCGAACTCCTGAAACCCGTCTTCATGGGCGAGGACGAGGCGGCGAAGAAGGAGGCGCAGGCCTGCGCGGCTTATGTGCTGGAGCAGATCTACAAGTTGCTCCACCCCTTCATGCCCTTCATGACGGAAGAGCTCTGGGCGCATACGGCCGGTGAGGGCATCTCGCGCGAGACCCTGCTCTGCCACGCCGACTGGCCGACGCCGGAATTCTCCGACGAGAATTCGGCCGCCGACATCAACTGGCTGATCGACCTCGTCACCGGCATTCGCTCGGCACGCTCCGAGATGAACGTCCCGCCGGGCGCGACAGCCCCGCTGGTTGTTGTCGGCGCCAATGGCGTGACCCAGGAACGGCTGCTCCGCCATGACGCAGCGATCAAGCGGCTCGCGCGCATCGAGGCGATCAGCGTGGCCGACGTCGCACCGAAGGGGGCGGCCCAGATTGTGGTGGGTGAGGCGACAGCCTGCCTGCCCTTGGGCGCGCTCATCGATCTCTCGGCTGAAAAGGCCCGCATCGAAAAGGCGATCGCCAAGGTCGACCAGGAGATGGGCCGCATTGCCGGAAAGCTGAACAACGAGAAGTTCGTTGCCAATGCCAATCCGGAAGTGGTGGCCGCCGAGCGCGGGCGCTATCAGGAGCTCGAAGTGCAGAAGGGCAGCCTGGAAACGGCCTTGAAGCGGGTCCTTGAGGCCGGCTGACACTCGACTGCTGCAGGAATGGATTTCTAAGGGCCGGATCGCAGATCCGGCCTTCGCTGTTTGCGGCGCAGCAACGGCTTGCGGAACGCCTTTTACGATTTGCATAACGATTCCGGCCGATATTTCCCCTGGCTGCCCCATTTGCTGCAGGCAAGGGGAGCATATGCTGAAAATTCAACCAGGATCACTGATCGTTCGGGCTGTGGCGTGCGCGCAACGCATGCCTTCTTGTTTGGTATGAAATTCCAGAAACGGCGCATTTAATCGGAAATGGCGCAAAAATGATCCAATTCGGTCCGAATTTGACGTGTGCGTAAGGATCGTTACGTAAAAATTTCTGCGATGGAACAAGCCTGTGACGAAGATCACCCGATTGCCATCTTGTCGCACATGTCTACTATGCCAAATCACAGTTTTGCCTGAATTGGGGAGAGACATGGCGAACCACTTGATGAAGACGACCGCCCTCGGGCTGATCGCAGCATGCGCATTCGTGGGAGGCGCGCAGGCTGGCGGTTTCGCACGCGGAGAGGCTGATACGGACATTCTCTATGAGGATGGCACGGTGGCTGGGCGTGGCGGTTGGGTATACGTAATGCCGGATCGGTCGTTCGCGACCATCGACGGCACCGCATCCGACGACGACGCCTACAGTGAGAACTATGGCATTCCGTCTTTCGCTGGGAAGTTCCGGGTTAGCGATAATTTCTCCTGCGCTATCACCTATACGCAGCCATTTGGCGCTAAGTCGAAGTATGGTTCCGATGCGCAAGATGCTGACAGAGCGGCAGATATTGCCGCAGGTGGTTTGGCAGCTCTCTTGGGCGGGAACGCTGTTATCAGCTCTGAATTCGACACGGATGAGCTCGGCGGCACCTGTGCCGTGAACTTTGATATGGGGCCAGGAGATGTCTACGTTCTAGGCGGCGTATTCTCTCAATCATTCGACTACACCGAAGTTAAAGATTTTGGTTCGTTGAACCTTCAGGACGACAGCGCTTTTTGATACCGGTTCGGTGCGGCTTATGAGATCAAAGAGTATGCGCTGCGTGCCGAAGTTATGTACAGATCCGAAGTGAAGCATGAAGCGGAAGGGGTGTTTACTTCCGGTGCTCCACTGACACTTCTGCCGGGTCCCCCTTTTACGCCTGCGGCAATTCCGCTCGGAACGCAGCTTTCCGCAGTCGGCGAAGGCACATTGCCGCAATCGCTCGAGTTCAGTTTGCAGAGCGGCATCGCGCCGGGTTGGCTCGCATTCGGTTCCGTCAAATGGACAGACTGGAGCGTACTGCAGACGTTAAACTACAACATTACTGGTCTTGGCGACCAGCAGAAGAACTTCTTCTGGCGCGATGGCTGGACGATCACGGGTGGCGTTGGTCACCAGATCACTGAAAAGGTCTCCGGTGCGCTCAGCCTGACTTGGGATCGCGGCGTCGGGACGGGTGCGGACATCTTCACCGACACGTGGACTCTTGGTGCGGGCGCGCAGATCAAGCATGGCCCTGGCGTTCTGCGCATCGGCGCTGCTGCTTCCTACCTGACGTCCGGCGAGCAGTCGACGGCTGACGGTGCCGACTTCAATGCCACGGCAGATGGTGACTGGGCTTACGCTCTGAGCGCCAACTATCGCATCTCGTTCTGAGGTCTACGCAGCCAAATTCCAGAAGCCCGGCTCGTCCGGGCTTCTTTCGTTAGCCCCTCCCGCCGGTGTTTCAGCATTCCGGAATGTGACGATTCTGCAACATCGCGCCTATCCTTCTTCGCCAGCCCGGACTGTGCCGAATTTGTCCATTTCCCGCCACAAACGGAGAGCACCGGTGGAGGAAGGAACGGCAGGCGCCGTTTCCGGCGGGTGGTGTAACGAGTTTCATATGAGCCTCTGGGGCAAAAATAGGGTGCTGATAGCAATGACTTCGGTCGCTTTTGGGGGGCGGTCGGCGGGTCTGGCGGAGAAAATCGGAGGCGGGCAAACGATCGCCCCGGTCTTGCCGGAAATCCAGACTAGTCTCTCGAACATGAAGACAGGAATGACAGGGAGCCATGACGGCTGCTCCGACCGCAAGTCCGGTCATGAACCGTCTATTCATCGGTTGAGTGTATTCTTCAAAACGGGCGCAGATGAACTCGCCGCAATTGCGGGGCGGGGGTTCTGATGTCGATCATGACTTGGAAATTGTGCGGACCCATGCGTCTAGGTGACTGGAAGTCTTCGGCGGTGCTTCTGACGGCAGCTCTTCTGCTGCTTCCGAGCCCATCGGCACGGGCGTTCGATATGAATGCCGGTGTCAGCAAGGAATCCGGTCCCTTTGATCTCTTCAAGTTCGGCTTCAACGCCTACAAGAAGGGCCAGAAGGAAGAGGCGGTCGAAGCCTATCGCTACGCGGCCGAGAAAGGCCATACCGGCTCCCGCTGGGCACTCGCCAACATGTATGCCGCCGGCGATGGCGTGGTCGAAAACGACTTCGAAGCCTTCAAGATCTATGCCGAGATCGCCAACCAGGGTGTCGAGCCCGGCTCCGAGGACACCGGCTTCTTCGTCAATGCGCTGCTGTCGCTTGCCCGCTACTATCGCCAGGGCATTCCCGACAGCCCGGTCAAGGCGGACCTGGCCCAGGCGCGGCAGATCTATTTCCAGGTGGCATCCACCTTTGGTGTGCCGGAAGCGCAGTTCCAGCTGGCGCGCATGATCCTTGCCGGCGAGGGCGGCAGCGTCAACGTCCAGCAGGCAAAGAAGTGGCTGAACATGGCGCGCAAGAGCGGCCATGCCGGCGCCATGTCCATCTTCGGCAATGTGCTCTTCGAAGAGGGGCAGACCGTACGCGGTCTTGCTTTCCTGACGGCGGCGCTCGATCGCTGCAATCCGAAGGATTGTCCCTGGATGCAGGACCTGCAGGAGCGGGCATTCTCGCTCGCCTCGGAGGATGATCGCCGGGTCGCGGTGGCACTCGCGCCGCAGGTCTACGAACAGGGCGACTGAACACTCTGAAAGGTCTCGGGCAGAAAGATGGGCGCCTCGGCGCCCATTTCTATGTCTGCTGTTCGTCGCGGTGTCTCAGAATGCGAAGTGGCCCACCACCGGCACATGGTCCGACGGCTTTTCCCAGGCGCGCACATGTTTTTCGATCGCCGTCGAACGCAGGCGGTCCGAGGCTTCCGGCGACAGCATCAGGTGATCGATGCGAATGCCGTTGTTCTTCTGCCAGGCGCCGGCCTGATAGTCCCAGAAGGAAAAGAGAGGCGTCTCGTCGGTAGAGGCGCGCACGGCGTCAACGAAGCCGAGATTCTCCAGCCGACGGAAGGCGGCCCGGGTCTGCGGCAGGTAGAGCGCGTCGGTCACCCACTGGCTGGCGTCCTTGGCGTCATGCGGCTCGGGAATGACATTGTAGTCACCGGCAAGGATCAGAGGTTCCTCGAGCGCCATGCGATCGCGCGCAAAGGCTTCGAGGCGGGCCATCCAGGCGAGCTTGTAGGGGTATTTGACCGGGTCGTCGGATGGGTTGCCGTTGGGCAGGTAGAGCGAGCAGACGCGCAGGACGCCACCTTCGACCGAAAACACACCCTCGATGAAGCGGGCCTGTTCGTCCGTATCGTCGCCGGGCAGACCGCGGTTCACTTCGTCCGGCTTGATCTTGGAAAGCAGTGCAACGCCATTGAAGCCCTTCTGGCCGTGCGTTTCGACATGATAGCCGAGGGCCTCGATCTCAAGCCGCGGAAAGCCCTCGTCGACCGACTTGATCTCCTGCAGGCAGACGATGTCGGGTTGACTGTCCTTAAGCCACTGGCACAGGTTTTCGATGCGTGCCTTCACGCCATTGATGTTCCAGGTGGCTATTTTCATCATCACTCACACGGAGAAGCTGGTGCCGCAGCCGCAGCTCGCCACCGCGTTGGGGTTCTTGATCTGGAAGGACTGGCCGAGCAGGTTGTCGACAAAGTCGATCTCGGAGCCAGCCATGTAGATGAGCGACATCGGGTCGATCAAGACGGTGGCGCCGTCGCGCTGGATCACGATGTCGTCGCCGGCGGGCTGGCCGTCGAGGTCGAACTTGTAGGAGAAGCCGGAACAGCCGCCGCCTTCGACGGAGACGCGCAGCGCCTGCTTCTCGGCGTCAGCGGCAACGATTGCCGCGATTCGCTTCGCAGCGGCTTCGGAAAGGGTGACGGTCTCGGTGCTCATTCTGCCTCCTGCCGGGTTCAAGGCCCGGTGAAAACGGTCTCATTCTCAGCAAATCACCGCATTGTCACGCAAATGCGCGATTTTTGATCCGGCGAGGCGGCCCGAAATCCTTTCGGAACCCACGTCGCCTTGCGGCTTTGTCCGCTATAGGTATGAAGGCACAAGAGTTGCGTCAATGGGGAGCAGGCAGCACAGGCATGACGATCGATCAAGCAGCACTGGGTTTTGGAACCGGGGAAAGGGCGGTCTATGCGACCAATCCCTGGAAAAGCCGTGGGCGTCTCTTTGCCGAAGGCGGCAGTCTGACCCGTTCCGATTTTCAGCGCGACCGTGACCGCATCGTCCACACGACCGCCTTTCGTCGGCTCAAGCACAAGACCCAGGTCTTCATCGGGCCGGATGGCGATCACTACCGCACGCGGCTGACGCACACGATCGAAGTGGCGCAGATTGCTCGTGCGCTGGCCCGGGCCCTGAAGCTGGACGAGGATCTGGCGGAAGGCGTAGCCCTCGTCCACGATTTCGGCCACACCCCCTTTGGCCATACCGGCGAAGACGCACTTCATGAGGTGCTGGCGCCCTATGGCGGCTTCGACCACAATGCCCAGTCGCTGCGTATCGTGACCAAGCTGGAACGACGTTACGCCGATTTCGACGGGCTGAACTTGACTTGGGAAGCGCTCGAAGGCCTGGTCAAGCACAATGGCCCGCTGAAAACCAAGGACGGGCAGGGCACGCGAGGCCCGGTCCCGCAGCCGATCCTCGATTATTGCGAAATCCACGATCTGGAACTGGCAAGCTTTGCGGGGCTCGAAGCCCAGGTCGCGGCGATCGCCGACGACATCGCCTACAACACCCATGACATCGACGACGGCCTGCGCTCCGGTTACCTGACCTTCGAGATGCTCGAGGACGTGCCTTTCCTGTCTGACCTGATGAAGGAGGTGCGAGACCGTTATCCGCATCTCGATCCGGATCGCTTCACCCACGAGATCATGCGCCGGCAGATCACCCGAATGGTGGAAGACGTGATCAGTGTCGCGCAGACACGGCTGAAAGCGGTCGAGCCGCAAAGTGTCGAGGATGTCAGGGCAGCCACAATGACGATCGCCACTTTCTCGGACCAGATGGCCGAGACCGACAAGGCGATCAAGAAGCTCCTGTTCAGCCGTATCTATCGTCACCCGGACATCATGCGCATCCGGGCGGCCGCCGCCGAGATCGTTACGGATCTCTTCAACGCCTATATGGCCGACCCGAAGCTGATGAAGAGCCACTTCTGGGTCAACCACATCTCCGGGCTCAACGACGGCCAGAAGGCCCGCCATGTCGGGGACTATCTGGCCGGGATGACCGACACCTATGCAGTGCGCACGCACCGGGAGCTGTTTGACCGGACTCCCGAATTGCGATAGGCAGCCGACAAAATTCTGAACGGACACGGGTCCCAGTCACCCGTGCGCAGGGACACGCCATGAACCTTTTCGCCGATTTCGAAATCCGGATCAAAGCAGCGCTCGACGAGATCGAGGCGGTGCGCGAGAAGCGCGACAGCCTCGATTTCAGCCGCATCGTGGTCGAGCCGCCGCGCGATGCGAGCCATGGCGATGCCGCGACCAATGCCGCCATGGTGCTTGCCAAGGGCATGGGCATGAACCCGCGGGCGCTCGCCGATCTGATCGGCGAGAAGCTGAAGCAGGATCCCGATATTGCCGAAGTCGGCGTCGCAGGACCGGGCTTCATCAACATCCGCCTCTCGGTCGCATATTGGCAGCGGCTGCTGGCGGTGATGATCCGCGAGGGAACGAGTTTCGGTCGCTCAACGGTCGGTACCGGCCATAAGGTCAATGTCGAATATGTCTCGGCCAACCCGACGGGCCCGATGCATGTCGGCCATTGCCGTGGCGCCGTCGTCGGCGATACGCTCGCCAACCTGCTCGGCTTTGCCGGTTACGAGGTGACCAAGGAGTATTACATCAACGACGCCGGCGCGCAGATCGACGTGCTCGCCCGCTCTGCCTTCCTGCGCTATCGCGAAGCACTGGGCGAGGATATTGGCGAGATCCCGGCGGGCCTCTATCCGGGCGACTACCTCGTTCCGGTCGGCAAGGCGCTGGCGGACGAATACGGCACCAAGCTCTACGGCATGCCGGAAGAGGACATGCTTGCCATCGTCAAGGAAAAGGCCATCGACGCGATGATGGCGATGATCCGCGACGATCTGGCCACCCTCAATGTCCACCACGACGTCTTCTTCTCCGAGCGCACGCTGCATGCCAACAATGCCGCGAAGATCCGCACGGCGATCAACGACCTGACCTTCAAGGGCCATGTCTATCGGGGCACGCTGCCGCCGCCGAAGGGCCAGCTGCCGGAAGACTGGGAAGATCGCGAGCAGACGTTGTTCCGCTCGACGGAGGTCGGTGACGATATCGACCGTCCGCTGATGAAGTCGGATGGCTCCTATACCTATTTCGCCGCCGACGTGGCCTATTTCAAGGACAAGTTCGACCGCGGCTTCTCCGAGATGATCTACGTGCTCGGCGCCGACCATGGCGGCTATGTGAAGCGGCTGGAAGCCGTCAATCGTGCCGTGTCCGAAGGCAAGTCGAAGCTGACGGTGCTGCTTTGCCAGCTGGTCAAGCTCTACCGCGACGGCGAGCCGGTGAAGATGTCGAAGCGCTCGGGCGACTTCGTCACGCTGCGTGAAGTGGTCGAGGAAGTCGGTCGCGATTCGGTGCGCTTCATGATGCTCTACCGGAAGAATTCCGAGCCGCTGGATTTCGACTTCGCGAAGGTCACGGAGCAGTCGAAGGACAATCCGGTCTTCTATGTGCAGTATGCCCATGCCCGCTGCATGTCGATCATGCGCCAGGCGAAGGAAGCCTTCCCGGATCTGGAAATCGAGAAGCTCGACCTTGCCGGTGCCGTAATGGGACAGATCGAGGACCCGACGGAACTGGCACTGGTCGCAAAGCTTGCCGAATATCCGCGGATCATCGAGGCGGCAGCACTGTCGCAGGAGCCGCATCGACTTGCATTTTACCTGCATGATCTGGCAAGTTCGCTCCATGCTCACTGGAACAAGGGCAAGGATTCGCCCGAATTACGCTTTGTTAACGATAAACATAGAGAATTAACCATCGCCAGGCTTGGGCTGGTGCATGCTGTCGCCTCCGTGTTGAAGTCGGGACTGGCCATTACTGGCACCGAAGCTCCGGTCGAAATGCGATAGTATCGTCACCAATTCCCCACATTGCGCTGGCAGGCGTTGAGTCGCGTGAGTGAGTGGAACAGGGTATGGTACAGAAGCAGGCTGCAAACATGCGATCGCAGGGCGATGGTTTCGCGGATGATGATCCGTTGGCAGAACTCGCCCGCATTGTCGGGTTCGATCAGCCCCTGAAGCGCGAGCCCGTGGTTTCGCTGCCGCAGGCGCCGGACATGGCTTCGGCCGAATTCAATCTGGAAGACGAGTTGATGCGCGAGTTCGAGGGCTATGAGTCCTCGCCCGCGCCGTCGTCCTATGCGCCGCCGCTGGCTGCGCCCGAACCCGTGGTTGCTCGTCCGGTGGCCGTGGAAAGGTTCGAGGCGCCGCACTATCGCGAAGAGCCGAGCTTCGAGCCTGAGCCAGCTCTGAATGCTGTGCCTGAAGTGGCTTATGAGCCAGCGCCTGCTGATTTCGTTGCACCCGACGTGAGCTACTCACAGTCTTATCTCCCGTCCTCCGAACAGCGCGACGCAGAGTCGGTTGCGTCTTTCGATCGCGAGGAGGTTCAGGTCGAGCGTCCGGCCGAGCCGGACGTCTCTTTCGATCTTGCCGACGAGCTGGAATTCGCCGTGGCCGATGTCGACATCCGGCCGGAACCGGTCGTTGCGCCGTCGCGCCCGCAGCAGCCGGAACCGCCGCGCCTGCGTCTGCCGCTCGCGAATTTTTCCGCCCAGCCCGTTCGTCGCGTCGAGCCGGAGATTGCGCCGGAGCCGCCGCAGAGGGGGCCGGCATTCGATTTGAGCGCCTATGATGCGCCTGTTGTGCCAACAATCGCTGCTGCGCCTGCGGTTGGCCTCGATTTCGGCAAGCCGACTTTCGATTGGGCATCAGGGCCTGTGGAGCCGATTCCGTCGGCCGCGCAGCCGGCCCCGACGGCGGCCCCCGTGGTGGCTCCGCAGCCGGCGCCGCAATATGCCGGCTTCTCGGTGGACGCCGAGCCGCGTGCCATTCCGGCGGCGGCCGAGCCGATAAGCCGGATCGAGCGCGAAGAGCCTGATTTCAGCTTCGATTTTCTCGATGATCTGGCCGTCGAAGAGGAACCGGTGGTCGCCGAGAAGGCGCCTGAGCCCGTTCCGGCGCGCGCCGCGCCAGCGGTTCCGGAGGATGAATTCGATCCGTTCTCGGACCAGGATTTTGATCTGCAGCTGGACGACATCGAGCTCGATCTGACGGAGCTCGACATTACTCCGCAGAAGCCTCAGCCGGCGCCGGCGCCGACGATTGCCGTTCCGCCATCAAGCGCTTTTGCGGCCCCGGCCGCTCCCGTGGTGTCTGCCCGCGCCGAGCCGGCCTTCACGGCTGCCGTCTCGGCGGCTCCGGCTTATACCCAACCAGCGGCTACGAGCTATGCACCGGCGTCTAGCCGTCCCGCGACCGAGACCTTTGCGGCCGCTCCGGCTCAACCCGCAGCCCCGGTTCGGCCCGCAGCCCCGGCCGAGGACAGCTTCGGTTTTGATCCGTCGGAGATTTCCGAGCAGGATGACATGCTGGAAACCCTGAGCGGCATGGATGTGCCCGAGGTTCCGATCGCCGAAACCCGCCCGACCCAGCCGGCACAGCCCGACTACGACATCGATATCGACGCGGAACTGGCGACACTGTTCGAGGAGCCCGTTGCGCCGCCGGCACCGAAGCCGATTGCGACCAGCCGTTTTGCGGAAGCGCCGGCCCCGGCTGCAGCTACCGCACGTGCGGCCGCTCCACCGCTCGACGATTTCGATGCCTTCGAAAAGGCGCTCGAAGAAGATTTCCGCAGCACCATGACCTCCACCAGCGGCCTGGAGCCGGAAAGCCGCGGCCACATCACCATTGCAGGTGAAGGGCAGGGCTTCCGCTTCCGCCGACTGAAGCCCTACCTGATGGCTGGAACGGCCGTCGTCGTTCTGCTGGCAGGTGTCGGTGGTCTCTACGCCTGGCTTGGCAGTGGCACCGTCGGAACGCTGACCAGCGGCGAACCGCAGGTCATCGCAGCCGACAAGTCGCCGGTGAAGATCGTGCCGGAAGACCCGGGTGGCAAGTCCGTCCCGAACCAGGACAAGGCGGTTTACGACCGTGTTGCCGGAAATGGGGTGGAGGATCCCAAGCAGCCGAGCCTGATCTCGTCCGAAGAGCAGCCGGTGGATGTCGTGCAGCGCACGCTGATCCCGGAAACGCTGCCGATGGAAGGCGAGAACGAGGCCATGGCGACCCCCGTCGGCGAGACCGAGGATCCGCGCCTTCTGCCCGACGGTCAGCCGCAGGAGGCAGCCGCCGAGGATCCGGCGACCATCACACCCCGCAAGGTCCGCACCATGATTGTGCGTCCGGACGGCACCCTGGTCGCACAGGAAGTGCCCGCCGAACCGACGCCCGCTCCGATGCACACGTCAGGAGCACCGACCGAGGCCCCGGCCGAAGCTCCGGTGCTTGCGCCTCCGAGCGTGCCGAGCGCCAGCACCAGCGATGCCGTGAGGACCGTCGACACGCGCGTCGTGACACCGGGTGGCGCGAGCGAAACCGAAGCTGCTCCGGTTTCGGCACCTGCCGCGTCGGCAACGGCCGCGACCGAGGTCGCGGCAGCAACGCCGGCCACGGCCGAAGTATCCCCTCCGGCTGAAGCGGCGGCGACCCCGCCGGCTGCCGATCCGACGGCCCCGCGCGCGCCGATCCCGACGACCCGTCCGGCCGATCAGCCGGTCAATGTTGTCGGCACCGTTACCGATCAGGGCAACCTGCGTCCGGCCCAGCCGGCTGCGACGGCACCGGCTGAGCCCGCTGCCGAAGTGGCAGCCGCATCTCCGGCAGCCGCAGCGCACGCACCGGCTACGGCTGCACCTGCCGGCAGCTACGGGATCCAGATCGCCTCGTTGCCCTCGGAAGCCGATGCGCAGAAGAGCTATCGCAACCTGTCCTCCAAATTTGGTAGCGTTCTCGGTGGCAAGCCCTGGGAAATCCGCCAGGCCGACATCCCCGGCAAGGGTACCTTCTACCGCGTTCGTATCGTCGCAGGCTCGAAGGCGGATGCCGTGGCTCTGTGCGAACAGTATCGTTCGGCAGGCGGATCCTGCATCGTATCGCGGTGATGACAGCCTGACCTGACCGATTGGGAGAGGCGGAACCCGGTGTTCCGCCTCTTTTCTTGTGTATGAGGGCCTGCAGCGCGCTCCCTGTCCCTTCGGCTTTCTCCTCCCCCTCGATATGGTCTTCCCATGACAGCACAATCCCGTCCCGCCAAAGCCATGATCCTCGGTTGCCTCGGACAGCGTCTCACCGCTGACGAAAAAGCCTTCTACCGCGATGAGCAGCCCTGGGGCTTCATCCTCTTCGGCCGCAATATCGGCGAGGCGCAGCAGGTAAAGGATCTCGTGGCGGAAATGCGCGAGACCGTGGGCGGCGGAGTGCACGTCCCTGTCCTGATCGACCAGGAGGGCGGGCGTGTGCAACGCATCCGCGAGCCGATCGCACCGCGTTATCCCTCAGGCGCCGATCTCGGAGCGCTCTACGACCGGGACGCGGAGAAGGGGCTGCGCGCCGCATGGCTGATGTCGCGCCTCCACGCCTTCGATCTTTATCGCCTCGGAATCAACGTCGATTGCCTGCCCGTTCTCGATGTCCCGATCGAAGGTGCCTCGAACGTCATCGGTAACCGCGCCTACTCGAACGATCCCCATGTGGTCGCTAAGATGGGGCAGGCGGCTGCGGACGGGCTGAAGGCCGGTGGTGTTTTGCCCGTGATGAAGCATATGCCGGGCCATGGGCGCGGTATGGCGGACAGCCATCATGAACTGCCGGTCGTCACCGTGCCACGTGCCGAACTGGAGGCCCATGATTTTGTGCCCTTCAAGGCACTTGCCAGTGAGCTGATGGGCATGAGCTGCCATGTCGTGTATACCGACATCGACCCCGATCACCCGGCCTCGACCTCGCGCATCGTGACCGAGGAGATCGTGCGCAAGGCGATCGGCTTTGAGGGCCTGCTGATGTCCGACGATATCTCGATGAATGCGCTTCAGGGAACGATCGGCGAGCGCGCGGTGCGGATTGCCGCTGTCCTCGACGTGGTGCTGCATTGCCATGGTCACATGGACGAGATGAAGGCGGTTGCTGCCGCCGTCTCTGAACTCGCCGGCAAGGCTCGTGCGCGTGCCGATGCCGTGGAAGCGGCCTTCGCCCTTCCGGACAATTCCGACGAGCAGGCACTGCGTGACGAATTCGCGAACCTGATGGCGGTGGCCTGATGGTGCGCGGCCCCGTCCAGCCGACGATCGTCAACCGGCCCTCCCAGGCAGAGACGCCGGCGCCGACGCCGATGGACAGCCTCTGGCAGGACAATGCCGAGGAGCGCGCCGCGACAGATCCCGCCCTGCTGATTGACGTTGCCGGTTTCGAAGGTCCGCTCGATCTTCTGCTGTTTCTCGCTCGCAACCAGAAGGTCGATCTGGCACGCATATCCGTGCTGGCTTTGGCGGAGCAGTATCTCCAGTTCATCGAGAGCGCCAGGCGAATCCGCATCGAGTTGGCGGCCGATTATCTGGTGATGGCGGCCTGGCTCGCCTATCTGAAATCACGCCTCCTGATCCCGCAGCAGCCGAAGGATGACGGTCCCTCGGGTGAGGAAATGGCGGCAACGCTGGCCTTCCGCCTGAAGCGCCTTGAAGCGATGCGAGAAGCGGCGACGCGGCTGATCAACCGGAACCGCCTCGGCCGCGACGTGTATCCGCGAGGCGCGCCGGAGCATGTGCCCTCGCGTGCGACGAGCGCCTATGAGGCGTCGCTTTACGACCTGCTGACCGCCTACGCCTCCCTGCGTCAGCGTCAGGCGATCACCCAGGTCACGATCGAGAAGCGGCGCGTCTGGTCCCTTTCGGATGCGCGCGGCATCCTGACGCGCATGATCGGCGAGATTGACGACTGGACGGCACTCGACCATTTTCTGCTGCGTTACCTGCCGAGCCCCGAGGAGCGAGTTACCGCGATCGCCAGCGCCTTTGCTGCCTCGCTTGAACTGGTGCGCGAGGGCCGCCTCGAGATCCGCCAGGACGGTGCCTTTCAGCCGATCTACATGCGCAGCGGCCGGAAGGCCGAAGCGTTGAAATCGGTGGAGTGAACCCGCATGGCCAATGTCGATGAACTCGAGCCGGAAGACGGCATGGAAGCGGAGGGGGGCGGTCACTCCGCATCGCTTCGCGCTGAGCTCGACCGGCGCGAGGCCCTGCGGATCGCCGAGGCCCTGGTCTTCGCCTCGGCCCAGCCCGTCTCGACCGCCTTCATCGAGGAGCGCCTGCCGCGCGGCATAGTGGCGACTGAGATCCTGCACCAGTTGAAGGAGGAGTATGCCGGGCGCGGCGTGAACCTCGTGCAGGTCGACGACCACTGGGCTTTCCGTACGGCAGCCGACCTCTCCTTTGCGATCCGCAACGACGAGGCCGAGGTGAAGAAGCTCTCGCGCGCCGCCCTGGAGGTGCTTGCGATCATCGCCTATCACCAGCCGGTCACCCGCGCGGAGATCGAAGACATCAGAGGCGTCCAGACTTCCAAGGGCACGCTCGACGTGCTGATGGAGGCGGGCTGGGTGCGCTTCCGCGGTCGCCGCCGCTCGCCGGGCCGTCCGGTGACGCTGGGAACCACCCGCGACTTCCTCGATCATTTCGGCCTGGAAGAGTTGCGCGATCTGCCGGGTCTCGAAGAGTTGAAGGGGGCAGGGCTGCTCTCCGGCCGCATCCCGGCCAACTTCAACATTCCGCTCCCGATGGGCCACGACGAGCTCACGGACGAGGAAGATCCGATCACCCAGCTGGATCTCGAGGAACTCGGCCTCTTGACTCCGGGCGGTGAAGCAGAGGAATAGGGTCAGCTTTTTCAACGGTGACCGGTGCTGGCCGGCTCGTCTGCGGCCGTGAACTCCGCAGCGATCCGACCCGAGCCGCGCGGACGGCAGAATGAACCCAGCGAAGATCCAGAACGGGGACGGCCAGCGCACGGCGGGCGTGACCTTTGCCGCACGCCTGACATTCGAGGACATCCGTCACCGTTATCACGGCAAGGACACGATCCGCGGGGTCTCGCTGACGGCGGAGCCCGGCGAAGTGCTCTGCCTGCTCGGTCCGTCCGGTTCGGGCAAGACGACGCTGCTCAGGATCGCCGCCGGCATCGAGGCGCAGGCCTCTGGCCGCGTTGTCATCAACGACCGCGAAGTGGCGGGCCCCTCGACATTTCTGCCGCCGGAAAAGCGCGGCATCGGATTGATGTTCCAGGACTTCGCGCTCTTTCCCCATATGAGCGTGCTCGACAATGTCCGCTTCGGTCTGACGGCGCTGCCGCGCAAGGACGCGATATCGGAAGCCATGGCCGCGCTGGAGCGTGTTGGCCTCGCCCATTACGCAGAGATGTTTCCGCATGCCCTGTCCGGCGGCGAACAACAGCGTGTGGCGCTCGCCCGCGCTCTCGCGCCTCGCCCGAGCGTCCTGTTGATGGACGAGCCATTTTCCGGCCTCGATTCGCGCCTGAAGGATACGGTGCGCGCTGACACGCTCGCAATTCTGCGTGAAAGCCGCGCGACCGCTGTCGTCGTCACCCACGATGCCGAAGAGGCCATGCGCATGGCGGACCGGATTGCGCTCCTCAGGAACGGCCGGCTGGTCCAGGTGGGCACCTCCGACGACCTCTATCGCCGTCCCCGGGACATCTTTGCCGCAGCCTTCTTCTCCGAAATCAACGAGTTCTCCGGCCGAGTCGCGGGCGGAGAGGTCGATACGCCGCTCGGCAAGGCGCCCGCCGGCGCGATCGCAGATGGGATCGACGTGGATGTCGCCGTGCGGCTTTCGGGCCTTTCCGTCCGCGAGAGCGGCGGCCCGATCCCGGCGCGCATCCTCGCCCGCCGTTTTCTTGGCGTGGTGGAGCTTCTCGAACTCGCAGTGCCGGGCACCGAGCGGCCGGTCCGGGCGCGCATTCGGGCGGACATCTTGTCGCCGGGAGTGCGCGACGTCACGATTGCGGTTGAGCCCAAGGACATTTTGGTGTTTGAAAAGGCACCGGAAAACCCCTACATCGGGGAAACGCAAATCTAAGGAGTGGCAGGCATGGGTTCGTTTAGCATTTGGCACTGGATCATCGTTCTGGCGATCGTCCTGCTTCTCTTCGGTCGCGGCAAGATCCCGGAACTGATGGGTGACGTGGCCAAGGGCATCAAGAGCTTCAAGAAGGGCATGAGCGACGAGGACGAGAACCAGACCGCCTCGAACGCGCAGCCGACTGCGACGAAGACCGTCGACCACAAGGCCGACGAGGTAAAGTGATCGGCGCAGGCCGATCGGACGGGCGGCTCTGAAGGCTGCCCGTTCTTCGTTGAACTGTTGGAAGACCGGCGCCCGATTTGAGGCGCCCTGGCGTGGCATCAGGAGCCCGTTTGCATGCTGGATATTGGCTGGACCGAGCTGTTGGTGATCGCGGTCATCCTGATCGTCGTGGTGGGCCCGAAGGACCTGCCGCCGATGATCCGGGCCTTCGGCAAGATGACGAAGCGTCTGCGCCAGACGGCGGGCGAGTTTCGCGCCCAGTTCGACGAGGCGCTGCGCGAGGCCGAACTGGATGACCTGAAGAACTCGGTCAACGACATCCGCTCGCTCAACCCGGCCAATTCGATCCGGGAGACTTTGAATCCACTGCGCCAGATGGGGCAGGAGATCAAATCGGATCTGGAGCGGTCGACAAGGCCCGACCAGAAACCCGCGCCGGTCGATGACGGCTACGAGGAAAATTCCATCCTGCCGGACCTGCCGCTCGGTCTCGGTGAGCCGCCCGAGGAGCTGAAGCCGGTCGCCCAGCAGCCTGTCCAGACTGCCGCCGCCTCTCAACCCGTTGCCCCGTCAGCCACACCGGCGCAGCCTGCTGCGGCGGGGACGGCGCCGGCGACTTCGGCGCCGGCGACCGCAGCAGTTCCTGTTGCCGAAAAGAAGCCCGCCAGCCGCAAGCCCGCTGCAAAGACGCCTGCGCCGGCGACAGCCGCTGCGAAGACCGCGAAGGCTCAGCCCGCCACCACTGCCGTTGTCGACGTGCCGAAGGCGAAGACGACGAAGCCGGCGGCTGGCAAGAGTGCTGCGGCCAGGTCAGCGCCCGCCGCCGAGACCCCTGTGAAGGCCGCTCCCAAGCCGCGCAAGACCAAGAGTGAGGACCGCGCATGAGCGGCGACATCGACGACAAGCCCCAGCCGCTGATCGAACACCTGATCGAACTCCGCTCCCGCCTTATCTGGGCGCTCGGCGCCTTTTTCGTCGCCTTCATCGTCTGTTTCTACTTCGCCAAGCAGCTCTTCAACCTGCTTGTCATCCCCTACAAGTGGGCGGTCGCCTGGGCGGGTCTCGATGTCGCCAAGACCGAGCTCATCTACACGGCGCCGCAGGAATTCTTCTTCACCCAGGTGAAGGTGGCAGCCTTCTGCGCCATGGTGATCGCTTTTCCGGTAATTGCCTCGCAGGTCTACAAGTTCGTGGCGCCCGGTCTCTACAAGAACGAACGTGCCGCCTTCCTGCCGTTCCTGATTGCCTCGCCGATCCTCTTTCTGCTCGGCGCCTCGCTCGTCTATTTCCTCTTCACACCGATGGTGATGTGGTTCTTCCTTGCCATGCAACAGGCGCCGGAAGAGGGCGGTGTCGCGATCTCGCTCCTGCCGCGTGTCTCGGAATATCTCGGTCTGATCATGACCCTGATCTTCTCCTTTGGCCTGGTCTTCCAGCTCCCGGTCGTGACCAGCCTTCTGGTCAGGGTCGGGATTCTCGAGAGCCAGTGGCTGGCCGACAAGCGCAAGTATTTCATCGTCGTCGCCTTCGTCATTGCAGCCGTGGTGACGCCGCCGGATCCCTTGTCCCAGATCGGTCTTGCGCTGCCGACGATCCTTCTCTACGAGGTGGCGATCTATGCGGCGCGACTCATCGAGAAGAAGCGCGCTGCCACGGAACTCGCTGAGGTCGACGCCGCAGAGCGGACCTGACGCGAGCCGGGCAGTCCCGCCGCAGCCAACCCATTGAGACATGGGGCCGGACATGGCCGCCGGCCACTCCGCTCCCGGTCGCAGCTGAAGACCTGGAACGACGATGCTCGATATCAAGTGGATCCGTGAAAACCCCGAGGCCCTGGATGCAGCGCTTGCCAAGCGCGGCGCCGAGCCGCTGTCTGCCTCGTTGATCGCGCTCGACCAGAAGCGCCGCTCTGTCGCCCAGGCGATGCAGGACATGCAGTCGCGCCGCAACTCGGCCTCCAAGGAAATCGGCGCCGCCATGGCGCAGAAAGACATGGAGCTCGCCGAGAAGCTGAAGGCCGAAGTCGCCTCGCTGAAGGACACGCTGCCGGCTGCCGAAGAGGAAGAGCGCCAGCTCACCGCTGAGCTCAACGACGCCCTGTCGCGCATCCCGAACATTCCCCATGACGACGTGCCGGTGGGCAAGGACGAGCACGACAACGTCGTGGCCCGCGTTGTCGGTGACAAGCCGACTTGGAATCACAAGCCCTTCGAGCATTTCGAGATCGGCGAAGGCCTCGGCTACATGGACTTCGAGCGCGCCGCAAAGCTCTCCGGCTCGCGCTTCACCGTGCTGACGAGCCAGCTTGCCAGACTGGAGCGTGCGCTCGGGCAGTTCATGCTGGACTTGCACACGACCGAGCATGGCTACACTGAAGTGTCCTCGCCGCTGATGGTGCGCGATGACGCGATGTATGGCACTGGCCAGCTGCCGAAATTTGCCGAGGACCTGTTCAAGACGACGGACGGTCGCTGGCTGATCCCGACGGCCGAGGTGACGCTGACCAATCTCGTCGCCGGCGAGATCCTCGATCAGGAGAAGCTGCCGCTGCGCTTCACGGCCCTCACGCCTTCCTTCCGCTCGGAAGCCGGTTCCGCCGGTCGCGACACGCGCGGCATGCTGCGCCAGCATCAGTTCTGGAAATGCGAACTCGTTTCGATCACCGACGCCGAAAGCTCGATCGCCGAGCATGAGCGCATGACGGCCTGCGCCGAAGAGGTACTGAAGCGCCTCGGCCTGCATTTCCGCACGATGACGCTCTGCACCGGTGACATGGGCTTCGGTGCCCGCAAGACCTACGATCTTGAAGTCTGGCTGCCGGGCCAGAACACCTATCGCGAGATTTCGTCCTGCTCCGTCTGCGGCGATTTCCAGGCGCGGCGCATGAACGCCCGCTACCGCAACAAGGACGGTAAGGGCACGACCTTCGTGCACACGCTGAACGGTTCCGGCACGGCCGTTGGTCGCTGCCTGATCGCAGTCATGGAGAACTACCTCAACGAAGACGGCTCCATCACTGTGCCGGACGTGCTGCTGCCCTACATGGGCGGCATCAAGAGAATTGAGAAGGCGGCCTGATCACGCCGCAACCGGAGTGGCCATGCGCATCCTGCTGACGAATGACGACGGTATTCATGCTCCGGGGATTGCCTCCCTGGAGCGCATCGCCCGCAGCCTGTCCGACGACGTCTGGATCGTCGCACCGGAGACGGACCAGAGCGGATTGGCCCATTCGCTGACGCTGTCTGAACCTCTGCGCCTGCGGGAACTCGACGACAAGAAGTTTGCGCTGCGTGGCACGCCGACAGATTGCGTGATCATGGCGATCCGCAAAGTCCTTGATCGCAAACCTGATCTCGTCCTGTCGGGTGTGAATGCCGGCGCCAACATGGCCGATGACGTCACCTATTCAGGCACCGTTGCCGGCGCAATCGAAGGCACGGTTCATGGTGTGCGCTCTTTCGCCTTGAGCCAGGCCTATAGTTATGAAGCCGGCGCGCCGATCCCATGGCATGTCGCAGAGACGCTGGCGCCGGATCTGCTGCGCAAGCTCTCCAGGGTCGATCTGCCGCCCGGCACATTCCTCAACCTCAATTTCCCGAACTGCGAGCCGGCAGACGTGCAGGGCATTGAGGTGACCGCCCAGGGCAAGCTGGAATTCGGCCTCTCGGTCGAGGAGCGCCAGGACGGCCGGGGACTGCCATATTTCTGGCTGCGCTTCGGTGATCGCAAGGGCAATTTCCGCGCTGGTACCGACATCCATGCGCTGCGGGAAAAGAAGATTTCGGTTACGCCACTGAAGCTCGACATGACGGATTATGCCGTTCAGGATCTCGTCGCCGAGGCGCTAGGCGAGGGAGGCTTGGCTTGAGATCGGCTCTGGTCGAGCGCGAAGGTTTTGCCGCCCTGGTCTTGAGGCTGCGGGCCGAAGGCATCACCAATCTCGACCTGCTGACGGCCGTCGAGCAAACGCCGCGCTCGACCTTCGTGCCTCCGGAATATGCGCAGAATGCCTATTCGAGCCGCTCGATTCCGATCGATTGCGGCCAGTTCATGGAGGGCGCGGATCTGGCCGTCCGGCTTCTCTCGCTCCTCCAGGTGAAGCCGGGTCACCGGGTGCTTGAGGTCGGCACGGGCAGCGGCTTTGTCACTGCCGTGCTGGGAAGGCTTGCTGAACGGGTGATCTCGATCGAGCGTTACAAGACATTGATCGCCAATGCGCAACGCCGGCTCGAGCAGCTTGCGATTCGCAACGTGATCCTGCGCCAGATGGACGGCATGAACGGGCTGCCAGGCGAGGGGACCTTCGACCGCATCTTCTCGACCGCCGCTTATCCGGCCATGCCGCGCTTCTTCGCCGAGCAGCTTGTCTCCGGAGGCATGCTGCTCGCGCCGCTGATGGTCGAGGAGGAGCGTTGCATCATGGTGCGGCTGACCAAGACCGGCAGCCGCTTCGAGCGGGAAGACCTCTTCGAGGTTCCGTTCCTGCCAATGCAGCCGAAGATTGCCCAGCACCTCTGACCGGACGGCTGGCATCCGGAAAAAAGTGGGTCGCCCGGAGGCTTGTCAGCCTGCCCTTTTCCCCTTGTCAGCCGGGGCTTAGGCTACAACATCTACATGCGTATCATCGAATTCGTTCACAATGAATCCACGGGGTTAACCGACCGGTAATACTAACGCGCTTTAATGATCCCACATCAAGTTGTGTCATATGTGGGTCGAGTCATGCGTAATAGTGTATCGCCGAAAGCTGGATTGCCGGTCGCTCGTTTGTGCGGCGCGCTCCTCCTGGCCGGTACGACAGCCGGTTGCAGTTCGGATGCCTCTCGCTTCAGCTCGGTCTTCTCCACGGACAGCCTGACGACGGCTTCCATCCCGCGTCAGTCCGCTTTGCGCGGTCAGGCTCCGGTACCTGCTGAAAACATCGGTGGCGGCGGTGCTGTCTATGGCCAGAGCCAGGCAATGGCACAGCCGATGCCGGCAGCTCCGGCCTACGAGCAGCCGGTTTCGGCCAGGGCCGCCAGCACGCCGGCCTCCGTGCAGCGCGCAGAGCTTGCAGCTCCTTCGGGCATGGCTCCGGCGCCGGTCTCCGCCAACAATTCCGAGCGTGCCGCTGCCCTCGCGCAGCCCTTCCCCTCGGCGCCGCAGCAGACCGGTCAGGTTGCCGCCGCCAATCCCGCTCAGGTCCTCACCGAGCCGCAGACCACGGGTTCCACGCCGAAGAAGGGTGGCTGGTCGACGGCCGGTGCCGCCCGCGTGACCCTGCGTCCGGGTGAAACCATTGCGACCCTTGCGGACCGCTACGGCGTTCCGCAGAAGGAAATTCTCAAGGCCAATGGTCTGACGCACCCGACCGATGCGGCTCCGGGGCAGCTGGTCATCATTCCGACCTTCGGCGGTCCGAATTCCGCCCGCGCCGCAGCCGACGCATCCGGCCTGCCGACCGATGGCCGCAAGCCGGTTCTTCCGGGCGACCAGCAGCAGAACGTGGCTGTATTGCCGAACGCTCCGAACTCCCGCGAGAAGCAGCAGGTCTCGGCATCCGCCGCGACCGGCAAGGCGGATGCAGGCGCCGGCACGGGCGCCGGTTCCTACATCGTCAAGCCGGGCGACTCGCTGGCTCGCATTGCCAAGGCCAACGGTATCTCCGTTGATGATCTGAAGAAGGCGAATGGCCTGACGACCGGCAACATCCGCATCGGCCAGGCGCTCGCTGTCCCGACCCGGGCTGCCCAGCCGGCAGCGACGGCGCAAGCGCAGGCTCCGGCTGCCCCGGCCGCTGACCCGGTCAAGACCGCGTCTGTTCCCGCGGCTGGCCAGCCCGCTGAGTACAAGGCGCCAACCGGCAACAAGTCCGTGACCGAGGTCGCCTCAGCCAAGCCGGAAACGGCAGCGCCCGAGATGACCGGCATCGGCAAGTATCGCTGGCCGGCCCGCGGTGCCGTAATCGCCAACTATGGCTCCAATATCGACGGCAAGCGCAGTGACGGCATTGCGATTTCCGTGCCGCAGGGCACGCCGGTCAAGGCGGCTGAAAACGGCGTCGTCATCTATGCCGGCAACGGCCTGAAGGAACTCGGCAACACGGTGCTGATCCGCCACGACGACGGCAAGGTCACCGTCTATGGCCATGCCGACAGCCTGTCGGTCCAGCGCGGCCAGAAGGTCCAGCGTGGCCAGACCATCGCAACGTCCGGCATGACCGGCAACGTGAAGCGTCCGATGCTGCACTTCGAAGTCCGCAAGGATGCAGCCCCGGTCAACCCCATCACTTACCTGGAATAAAAGTATTGCGTACCAGGTCAGTGAAAAGGCCCGGAGCTTGCGCTCCGGGCCTTTTTGCATGCGCTGATCCGCTCTTGCTCAGCGACGGTCGGTCGAAATCCTGAGGCGGCCGGCGAGGTCCTGGATGTATTGCCAGGCGACGCGGCCGGAACGACCGCCGCGGGTCGTTGCCCATTCGAGCGCCTCGTGATGCAACTGCTCGCGTGGCAGCGGCAATGCGAAGTGAGCGGCATAACCGTCGATCATCGTCAGATAGTCGTCCTGACTGCATTTGTGGAAGCCGAGCCACAGGCCGAAGCGATCCGACAGCGAGACTTTTTCCTCGACCGCCTCCGAAGGGTTGATGGCCGTCGATTGCTCGTTTTCCATCATGTGGCGCGGCAGGAGATGGCGCCGGTTCGAGGTCGCATAGAACAGCACATTGTCCGGGCGCCCCTCGACGCCGCCGTCCAGTGCTGCCTTGAGCGACTTGTAGGCGGTGTCGTCGTGGTCGAAGGAGAGGTCATCGCAGAAGACGACGATCCGGTGTGACGCATCCTTTATGATGTCGAGCAGCGCGGGCAGGGTGGAGATGTCCTCGCGGTGCACCTCGACCAGTTTTAGGGCAATCCCGTTGGTCTTGATGATGTCGGCATGCACGGCCTTGACCAGCGAGGATTTGCCCATGCCGCGCGCGCCCCAGAGAAGCACGTTGTTGGCTGGAAAGCCCTCGGCGAAACGCAGCGTGTTCTCGTGCAGGATGTCGCGGACATGATCGACGCCGCGGATGAGCCCCAGCTCGACCCGGTTGGGACGCTTGACGGGCTGGAGGTGAAGCCGGGCGGGCGCCCAGACGAAGCAGTCTGCCGCCTGCCAGTCGTTGACGGCTGGCGCCGGACCGGCGAGACGATCCACCGCATCCGCCAGACGCTTCACTTCCGCCAGAAGTGCGTTCACGCTCTGATCGTCCATCCCCGTCCTCCTTGTCAGCTTCACCTGGCTGTTGACGCCTGTTGCCGGGCGGTATCACGCAGAATTGCGGGCATAAAGGGTAGGTGGCCCGAAAATGGTACGCCCGGACGCTGTTTCTGTTGCAATCACAGGCTCTCTCACTATATTCCGGCGACCTGACGGGGGGCCGCGCGGCTCTGATAGAACGCATAATAGGGAGTCTTTCATGTTTATTACTGAGGCCTTTGCCCAGGACGCGGCTGCCGCGCCGAGCGCCATGGGATCCGGACTGGAGATGCTGCTGCTCTTCGCACCGCTGATGGTGGTCTGGTACTTCTTCCTGATCCGTCCGCAGCGCCAGCAGATGAAAAAGCGTGAGGAAACCCTGTCTGCCATCCGTCGTGGCGACCAGGTCATCATGGGTGGCGGCATCGTCGCCAAGGTCACCAAGGTGATCGACGACAAGGAACTCGAACTCGAGATCGCCGAAGGCGTGAAGGTTCGTGCGATGCGCCAGTACGTGGCGGAAGTCCGCGTCAAGGGCGAGCCGGTCAAGACCGAAACCGCCGCCTGACCCCGCTGGGCCGGCCTCGCGCCGGCCTTTGCCATTTTTCCGATGCCATAATCCGAGAGTTCCATGCTTTACATTTCCCGCTGGAAGACATTGTTCATCTGGTTGACCGTTGCGCTCGGCGTCCTTGTCGCTTTGCCCAATGCCTTCACGGACGAGGAACTGGAAGCCTTTCCCTCCTGGTTTCCCACCCACAAGGTAACGCTCGGTCTCGACCTCCAGGGCGGCTCTCACATCATGCTGAAGCTGGAGCGCCAGGACATCGTCAAGGAGCGCCTGGAGACGATCGTCGGTGACGTTCGAAGCCAGCTGCGCGAAGCCGGCGTGCGTTACACCGGTCTTTCCGGTGTCGGCCAGCAGATCCAGGTGCGGATTACGGATGTCGCCAAGGTGCCGGAGGCCATTGAGGCGCTTCGCACACTGACCGATCCGGTGAGCATCGGCGGCCTGACGGGCGGCACAGTGACGGAAGTCACGCTCGAACAGGCGGAAGACGGCTTGCTGCGCCTGACGCTGACCGATGAAGGCATCGACTACCGGGTCTCGTCCGCGCTGACGCAGTCGATGGAAGTCGTGCGCCGCCGCGTCGACGAGCTTGGCACCACAGAACCGCTTATTCAGCGCCAGGGCGACGACCGCATCATCGTGCAGGTCCCGGGTCTCACCGATCCGCAGCGCCTGAAGGCCCTGCTGAACCAGACGGCGAAGCTGTCCTTCCACATGGTCGACACGACCATGCCGGTCACCGAGGCGATCAACACCCGCCCACCGGCCCAGTCGGAAGTCCTCTACTCGACCGACGATCCGGCAGTTCCCTATCTGATCGAACGCCGCGCGCTGATCTCGGGTGAAAACCTTGTTGACGCGCAGGCCTCCTTTGACCAGCGCACCAACGAACCCGTCGTCAGTTTCCGCTTCGACAGCCGTGGTGCTCAGCGCTTTGCGCAGGCGACGCAGGAAAATGTCGGCCGGCCTTTCGCCATCGTGCTTGACCAGCAGGTCATTTCCGCACCTGTCATCCGCGAGCCAATCCTCGGCGGCTCCGGACAGATTTCCGGCAATTTCTCGGTCGAAGGCGCAAACGATCTCGCCGTTCTCCTGCGAGCCGGTGCCCTCCCGGCCACGTTGACGGTTGTCGAAGAACGCACCGTCGGCCCCGGATTAGGCCAGGATTCGATCAATGCCGGTGTGACCGCCAGCATCATCGGTGGCATCGCCGTCGTCGTCTTCATGGTCGCGCTTTACGGCACCTTCGGCGTGATGGCGAACATTGCGCTTGCTGCCAACATCGCGCTGATCCTGGCTGCGCTCTCGTTGATCGGCTCGACGCTCACCTTGCCTGGTATCGCCGGTATCGTTCTGACGATGGGTATGGCGGTCGACTCCAACGTGCTGATTTACGAGCGTATCCGCGAGGAGGCGCGCAATGGCAGGCCGCTGATCCAGTCGATCGACATTGGATTCAAGAAGGCGTTTGCCACCATCGTCGACGCCAACCTGACGACGCTGATTGCCGCCGTCGTCCTGTTCTTCCTCGGATCCGGTCCGGTGCGCGGCTTCGCCGTCACGCTGTCGATCGGTATCGTCACGACCGTCTTCACCGCCTTCACGCTGACCTTCTGGCTGATGGCCTTCTGGTATCGCTGGAAGCGTCCGAAGCACATGCCGAAGAGCGTGCGTACAGGTTTCTTCGACAACCGCAACATCCGCTTCATGGCGGCCCGCAAGTTCAACTTCGGCCTCGCCATGGTGATTTCCGTCGCATCGCTGATCGGTTTTGCAACGATCGGCATGAACCTCGGTATCGATTTCAAGGGCGGCTCGATCATTGAAGTTCAGGCACGGGATGGAACGGCGGATCTTTCCGACATTCGCGACAGGCTCAGCCAGTTAAACCTCGGCGAGGTTCAGGCGCAGGGCTTCGGCGACGATGCAAGCGCGCTGATCCGTCTGCAGGCGCAGGAAGGCGGCGAGAATGCCGAACAGTCGGCGCTCACCAAGGTGCGCGGGGAACTGGAAGCCGAATATGACTTCCGCCGCGTGGAAGTGGTCGGACCGTCGGTATCGAGCGATCTTACCTATTCGGCGACGATCGGGGTGGCCGCGGCCCTCCTCGGCATCCTGATCTACATCTGGTTCCGCTTCGAATGGCAATTTGCCCTGGGCGCCATTATCGCAACGCTGCACGATGTGATCTTCACGCTCGGTCTGTTCGTGGTGACCGGCATCGAGTTCAACCTGACCAGTATCGCGGCCATCCTGACCATCATTGGTTACTCGTTGAACGACACCGTCGTCGTCTATGACCGCATGCGTGAAAACTTGAGGCGCTACAAGAAGATGCCGCTCGAGGTGCTGATCGACGAATCGATCAACCAGACCCTCTCGCGTACGGTTCTCACCGCCGGCAGTACGATCCTTGCCCTGGGTGCGCTTTACCTGTTCGGCGGCGAGGTCATCGCCTCCTTCACCTTCGCCATGCTGGCGGGCGTTCTGATCGGCACCTTCTCGTCGATCTACATCGCCGGCCCGATCCTGATTGCCTTCAAGCTGCGTCCCGAGAACTTCCAGCGGGACGAGTCGGAGGCCGAGAAGGTGCCGGCCAAGGCTGGGGCCTAAGCCGATGGTGTTCGGCTTCGGAGACAAGGGCGTCACGATCCGTGATGCCCATTTCCCGGGGCGGCCCGGCATCGACAGCTACGGCAATGGCGGCTTCCGCTTTGCCGACATGTCCCATCGCGGCTCACTGCTTCTGCTCCCGTCCGGCGTCTATGGCTGGGAGCAGACAGAGGAGGAGCCGATTACGCAAGCCTCGCTCGCACGCGTCTTTGCCGAGACCGGCATTGAGTTTCTCCTTCTGGGGACGGGGCGCCAGTTGCGGCTGGTCGATCCGGATTTGCGAGCGGCTTTGAAGGCAAAGGGCATCGCCACGGACCCGATGGGAACCGGCGCGGCTATCCGCACGTATAACATCATGCTGGCCGAGCAGCGCCCGGTCGCAGCCGCTTTGATTGCGGTCTGAAACTGTCCCTCGAAAGGTGCATCGTGAGCGAGACCGTGTCGGCCAATGAGGCGCTTTGCCTGCGGGCCCTGCAGGAGACGGACCGCGACCGCTATCTCGCGAGCCTTCTGACGCCCGCCGATCGGCGCGCTGCGATCGTCGCACTCTATGCCTACAATGCAGAACTTGCCCGGGTCCGCGACCTTGTGCGGGAACCTCTGCCGGGCGAGGTTCGCCTGCAATACTGGCGCGACCTTCTCGAAGGCTCCGCCCACGGCGAGACGGCAGCCAATCCCGTTGCAGCCGAACTGCTGCGCGCCGTTGAAACCTGGCGCCTGCCCGTGGCACCGCTCGTTTCGATGGCCGATGCCCGGATCTTCGATCTCTATGACGATCCGATGGAAACGACCACCATGTTCGAAGGCTATGCCGGCGAGACAGCTGCCGCGCTGATCCAGCTCGCGGCGCTGGTGCTGGATGCCAAGGCCGCCGAGGGCGCGGCCGAGATTGCCGGGCATGCGGGTGTGGCCCTCGCGGTCGCCGGAGCGCTGCTGCTGATGCCGATCCACCGTGTGCGGGGGCAGGTTTACCTGCCGACCCAGATCCTGGCGTCTGTGGGCCTTGATCGGGAGGCATTTCTTGCAGGCGAAACCGACGGGCGGCTATCGGCCGCGATTCAGGCTTTTGCCGGCTTCGGGCTCGACCACCTGCGCCGGGCGCGAGCTGCGGGGCGGATCCCGAAGAGCCTGCTTCCAGCCTTCCTGCCGGTGACGCTGGCGGAGCCTGTGCTGAAGCGCGCCATGAAGATGGGAGCCGGGTGCATGGCAGCGGATATTCGTCCACCGCAATGGCGCAGGCAGCTCGCGATGATGCGGATGCTGATGACGGGGCATCTTTGACGCCTCAGACATGGGAGACGTTGTGGCGGCGCGCCACGCTCGCGCAAGGCTCGCCTGCTAGCAGCCAATCCGGTAGAATGCGTGGCGAAGGAGGCGAGAGCGGAACATGGTGACCTGGGGTATCGTCTTTGCGCTCATCATTGCGCTGGCCTATTTCTCCTCGCGCATGGTGCGCCAGGAAGACGAGGGCTTTCAGGACGCGGGCCTCGCCATCATGGAGTTCGGTCGCGCCTTTCCGCAGGAAGCGATCCGCAGCCTGCATGCAACGGCCGACGGCAAGGCCGTCTTCGTGCGCCTGCATGACAACAAGGCAGGTTTCATGCGCAGCCTGCGCAATCATTTCGCCTGCCATCTGATCGAGCCGGGAACCGTGCGTGTCAGCGCCGTGCCGAACGGCAAGGGTATTGCCGTCGAGTTCCTCGACGCGCCTTTCCACAACGGGGAATTCATTTTCTCGAACCCGGCGGTCGCGGCCGAGGTCTCGCTCTGGCTACTCGGAAACTATGTCGGCCACGCGGACCGGGAGCCGGATGCGGCCTCCGGCACGACCGGCTGAGGCTGCCGTCAGGCAGCGCCAAGCCAGGTCTTGCAGTCTTCGAGCGCGCGGGCGGCAATCAGCTGCCGCTTCATGATCGTCTTGTCCTTGCCGCGGAAGCGCTTGACGCCCTCGGGCTTGACGATCGACCCCGGTTGCAGCTCCGGAAACAGCCCGAAATTGATGTTCATCGGCTGGAAGGATCGCTTGCCCGGTTCCTCGTCGGAGACGATGTGGCCGCCGGTGATGTGGTTCAGCAGTGAGCCGAGCGCCGTTGTTGCCGGGGGAATGCTGATCGTTTCCCCCTTGCGCTGGGCAGCGGCGAAACGTCCGGCGAGCAGGCCAATCGAAGCGCTCTCGACATAACCTTCGCAGCCCGTGATCTGGCCGGCAAAGCGCAGGCCCGGGCGGGCCTTCAACTGCAGGCTCTGGTCGAGCAGGGTCGGGGAATGGATATAGGTATTGCGATGCAGACCGCCGAGGCGGGCGAACTCGGCATTTTCCAGCCCCGGGATCATCCGGAAGATTTCGGCCTGGGCGCCGTAGCGCAGCTTGGTCTGGAAACCGACCATGTTGTAGAGTGTGCCGAGCGCATTGTCCTGGCGCAGCTGCACGACGGCATAGGGCTTGACCGTCGGGTTGTGCGCATTGGTGAGGCCCATCGGCTTCATCGGCCCGTGGCGCAGCGTTTCGCGACCACGTTCGGCCATGACTTCGATCGGCAGGCAGCCGTCGAAATAGGGTGTGCCTTCCCATTCCTTGAAGCCAACGGCGTCGCCTGCAATCAGGGCGTCGATGAAGGCGTTATACTGGGTCTCGTCGAGCGGGCAGTTGATGTAGTCCTTGCCCGTGCCTCCAGGCCCGACCTTGTCGTAGCGCGACTGGTACCAGCAGATATCCATGTTGATCGAGTCGGTATGCACGATCGGCGCGATGGCGTCGAAGAAGGCCAGCGCATCCTTGCCCGTCCGTTCGCGGATCGCCTCGGCAAGGGCCGGCGAGGTGAGGGGGCCGGTGGCGATAATTGCGAGATCCCACTCCTCGGGCGGCAGGCCCGTGACTTCCTCGCGGACCACGGTGATCAGCGGGTGCTGGTGGATGGCTGTCGTCACGGCATCGGAGAAGCCGTCGCGGTCAACGGCAAGCGCGCCGCCGGCCGGCACCTGATGCTTGTCGGCGCAGGCCATGATCAGCGAGCCCGCCAGCCGCATTTCGGCGTGGATGACGCCGACGGCATTGGACGTCGCATCGTCCGAGCGGAAGGAGTTGGAGCAGACCAGTTCGGCAAGCCCGTCGGTCTTGTGCGCATCGGTGCCGCGCACGCCGCGCATCTCGTGCAGAATGACCGGAACGCCAGCCTGTGCAACCTGCCAGGCGGCTTCGGAGCCTGCAAGGCCGCCGCCGATGATGTGAATGGGGGAGAAGGAGCTTTCTGTCATGGGCGGCTCCATATCACGGCTTGTCGCGCAAGGTCCATTGGCTGCGCAGCGGTGAGAAGCAATCGGCGATCACATTCGGAATGCTGGAATCAAAAACGGCACCAAGCGGTGCCGTTTGACAGGCTGCTGTACGCGAGATCCGATTAACGGAAGGAGCGTGCAGCGATGTTGCGGATTTCGTAGCGGGTGATGCCGATGTCGTTGAGGGTCTGGGAGGACAGGTTGCCCAGTTCAGCCATCGTGCGGCGGTAGCTCATCCAGTTCTTGGCAATGCGGATCGGGTTCATGGTCGTTTCCTCGGTGAAGCCTGGTGGCTGATCTTGCGGTCTTTCCCGCATCAGCGATTGGGCTTCTTATACGCCCGTAAAACAAGATTGTGCAGTGCAAATAATATGCGACTGCTATGCATTTGTGCATGAGGTTGCCGCGATATGCGGCATCGCAAGTCCGCTGATCAAAAAGGCATCATGGGTTAACGCGTTTTTACGGATGCAGAAAAGCCCGCAGATGCGGGCTTTTCGACGCGTCTTGACGGTGGGGGATTGGGGATCAGACCGGCTTGATCAGGATGTGCTTCTTCTTGCCGAGCGACAGCTTGATCACGCCGTCGGCAGTGACCTCTGCGCTGCCGACAGACATGCGCTCATCCGAGACGCCGGCATCGTTGATCTTGACCGCACCGCCCTGCACATGGCGACGGGCTTCGCCGTTCGAGGCGGCAAGGCCGGCCTTGACGATCAGCGCGAGCAGGCCGATGCCGGCTTCGAGTTCGGACGATGCCACTTCCACGGTCGGCAGGGTATCGGCAAGCGCACCTTCCTCGAAGGTCTTGCGGGCCGTCTCGGCGGCTTGCTCTGCCGCGTCACGGCCATGCAGCAGCGTCGTCACTTCCGTCGCGAGGATCTTCTTGGCCTCGTTGATTTCCGAGCCGCCCAGCGCTGCGAGACGGGCAATCTCGTCCATCGGCAGGATGGTGAAGAGCTTGAGGAAGCGCACCACATCGGCATCCTCGGTGTTGCGCCAGTACTGCCAGAAGTCATAGACCGGCAGCAGATCTGCATTGAGCCAGACGGCACCCGAGGCCGACTTGCCCATCTTGGCGCCGGAGGAGGTGGTCAAAAGCGGTGCCGTCAGCGCATAGAGCTGCGGCGTGCCCATGCGGTGGCCGAGATCGATGCCGTTGATGATGTTGCCCCACTGGTCGGAGCCGCCCATCTGCAGCCGGCAGCCGTAGCGCTGGTTGAGCTCGACGAAGTCGTAGGCCTGGAGGATCATGTAGTTGAATTCCAGGAAGGACAGCGACTGCTCCCGGTCGAGGCGCGTCTTGACGCTGTCGAAGGAGAGCATGCGGTTGACCGAGAAATGCCGGCCGACATCGCGCAGGAACTCGAGGTAGTTCAAGGGGCGCAGCCATTCGGCATTGTTGATCATCAGGGCGCCGCCCTTCGGACCCTTGTCGTAGTCGAGGTAATGCGAGAAGCAGCGCTTGATCGAGGCGATGTTCTCCTCGATCGTTTCGATGGTCATCAGCTTGCGCGCCTCCTCCTTGAAGGAGGGGTCGCCGACCATGCCGGTGCCACCGCCCATCAGCGAGATCGGCTGGTGGCCGGTCTGCTGGAACCAGCGCAGCATCATGATCTGCATCAGATGGCCGACATGCAAGCTCGATGCCGTCGGATCATAGCCGATATAGGCCGTCACGCTTTCCTTGGCGAGCAGGTCGTCGAGCCCCGTTTCATCGGACATCTGATGAATGAAGCCGCGCTCGGAGAGGATGCGGAGGAAATCGGACTTGAACTTCGTCATGACGCTGTTGCTTTCGGTTTCTCTGGTCTTTCGGTGGCACACTTTAAAATCCGCGCGGGCTTTAGCATTGTTTTTTGAATTGTGCACCCGTCTCGGTCATGAATGTCCGGCAACACAGGCGTTCGAATCGGGTGGCATATGGCGGAAATGAAGACGGCGATCGGCCTGATGAGCGGCACGTCGATGGATGGCATCGATGTGGCGCTGGTTCGCACCGATGGCGAGGCAGTGGTTGATCGCGGCGGCTTCCTGTCCGTTCCCTACGAGCCAGCCTTCCGCGACCGGCTGAAGCAGGCGCTGGACGACGCGAAAGGCATCAAGCAACGCGACGAACGGCCGGGGGAACTCTCCCGTATGGAGAGGGACCTGACTCTACGTCATGCAGAAGCGGTCGGCCTTTTCCTGCAGCAACAGAAGCTCAGGCGTGAGGACATCGACCTCATCGGCTTTCACGGACAGACGGTGTTGCACAGGCCGGATGACGCCCTGACCGTGCAGCTTGGCGACGGGCCGGTGCTGGCGGCGGAAACCGGCATCGATGTGGTCTATGACATGCGCGCCAATGACATGCTGCATGGCGGGCAGGGTGCGCCACTGGTGCCGGTCTATCACCAGGCACTGGCGCATCAGATCCCGGTGGATCAATGGCCGGTCTGTTTCGTCAATATCGGCGGCATCTCGAACCTGACCTTTCTCGACCGGGATGGCACGATCATCGGCTTCGACAGTGGGCCGGGCAACACGCTGATCGATCAATGGGTCGAGGCCCATGCCGGCATTCCCTATGACGATGGCGGCCGCATCGCCTCTGAAGGTTCGGTCATCATGGCGCTTGCCGAGCGCTATCTGGACAATCCCTTCTTCACCGCAAGCACGCGCCGCTCGCTGGACCGCAACGATTTTCGTCCGCCGGAGGGCCGCGAGGCCGAGCTATCCGACGGTGCCCGCACACTCGCCTATGTCTCGGCGGCGGCTATCCTGAAGTCGGCCGGCCATCTGCTCAATTCTCCGAAGACCTATGTGATCTGCGGCGGGGGGCGCCTGAACCGAACGATCATGGAAGATCTTGTCAGGCTCGCCGGCAAAAAGGGGGCAACGGTGCTTACTGCCGAGCAGGCGGGCTTCGACGGCGACGCCATGGAAGCAGAAGCCTGGGCCTATCTCGCCGTTCGATCGGCAAGGAGGTTGCCGCTGACCTATCCGGGTACGACCGGGGTGAGAGAGCCGGTAAGTGGCGGAGTGCTTGTGAAGGCGCCAGTCAACCCGAGCGCTTGAACCCTACCTGACCGGCTCTGCCGCCAGCCCTTGTTGGGAAAAGGCCAGCCCATCCCGCAATCCCACCTCGTAGGCGTGCCGGATCCCGGCGGCATCGCCCACGGCGAACTTGGAGACGGGAATGTCTTCGCTCGGGCCGACGATGGTGCGGTTCGCCGCCGAGGGCGGCTTGCGGCCGAAACGCGTGGTGAGAAGCAGCGTGCGCCAGCCCTTCGTTTCGACTTCCGTGAGCTTCATCAGCGGCGGATTGTCGACCAGCCCACCATCAAGATAGGCGCGGCCGCGGACACGCCCGACCGGCATGAAGGGCGGCACGGACGAGGTCGCCATCAGGGCATCGACGAGTTCGCCGGGATAGTCGCAATTGTGCGTCGAGATCCAGGTGGGACGCAGCCGCATTCGCAGACCCGCCTTGGAGTGGCTCCCATCGCTCAGGAGCTTTTCGATCTGATAGGCACCGATGGAGCCGAGTGCACCGAGTGCGCCGGGCAACCAGTCGGGCAGGCCAGAGAGTTGGATCAGCATGGGCGGCGCCGCCTTCAGGGCCGCAAGCTCATTTTCTCTGAACTCGCTGGCAAGTAGCTGTCGAAAGAGACTTCCCACCACCAGTGGCGATTCCCGCCGCCGAAGCGCCCGCCAATCGAGGTCGCGCTCGCCCTTTTCGGCAAAGGCGAAGGCCGAGGCGCGCACGCGGTCGCCGACACCGGCCAGGAACATCGCGCCGTGATAGGCACCGGCCGAAACGGCAACATAAAAACGCGGATTGAGCGGCTGATGCTCGCTGAAGGCTTTCAGGAAGCCGCTTTGCCAGTAGCAGCGGTTGCCACCGCCTGCGAGACCGACGGCGTCAAAGGTCATCTCAGAGGTCATGGTTGGAAGCCCTCCATGAACGCGACACCATTTGGTTCGCGGGACAGCCGTCAAGCGTCGACGAACCCTTGAAAGCAGATGGCGCGGATTGATCCGCGCCATCTGGCTTTGCCTTTTGAACTCACCGGATCCGCTTGGCAGCCGGTTCGGGGACCAGCTCGCCGTCAAGGCGGCGATCGAGATAGTCTTCGCATTCGGCCATCAGCGTTTCCACCTGGCCGTTGAAGAAGTGGTTGGCGCCCGGCACGGTCTTGTGGGTGATCAGGATACCCTTCTGGGTCTTCAGCTTGTCGACCAGGCCGATCACATCCTTCTCGGGTGCCACCTTGTCGCTGTCGCCGTTGATGATCAGGCCGGACGACGGGCAGGGGGCGAGGAAGGAGAAGTCATAGATGTTCGGCTGCGGCGCGATCGACATGAAGCCTTCGATCTCCGGGCGGCGCATCAGGAGCTGCATGCCGATCCAGGAGCCGAAGGAATAGCCGGCAACCCAGCAGCTCTTCGAATCCGGATGCAGGCTCTGCACCCAGTCAAGCGCGGAAGCGGCATCCGACAGTTCGCCTGCACCATGGTCGAACTCGCCCTGGCTGCGGCCGATGCCGCGGAAGTTGAAGCGGAGCGTGGTGAAGCCGCGCTTCTGGAACATGTAGAACAGCTGGTAGACGATCTGGTTGTTCATCGTTCCGCCGAACTGCGGATGCGGATGAAGGATGATCGCGATGGGGGCGCTTTTTTCCTTGGAGGGCTGATAACGGCCTTCGAGACGACCCGCGGGGCCGTTGAAAATCACTTCGGGCATTAGGTTCCGGTCCCTGACATTTTTGCGGTTCGTCAACACCAAATTAGAAAGCTGACTTGACGGCGTCAGTCAGCTTTTCTAGAACGAAGTTTAGAACCGTTCGAAACTGGATGGCGTCGCATCCGGGGTGAAGGTGTCATAAGGCAAGCCCGGCGGAAATTTCAAGGAAAATGCGCCGCCGCATGTGAGGGAGCCAAAAGCCAGGATGGCCGTTGAGCGCATCTATCTCGACTGGAACGCCACCGCGCCCCTGATGGGCGCGGCGCGCGATGCCATGCTCGAGGCGCTCGCCATGCCCGGTAATCCCTCTTCCGTGCATGCGGAAGGAAGAGCCGCACGCGCCGTCGTCGAAAAGGCGAGGCGCGAGGTTGCAGGTCTCGTCGGTGCCGAACCGGCGCATGTGACCTTTACGGCCAGCGCGACCGAGGCTGCCAATCATGTTTTGTCGCCGGCCTATCGCATGGGCAAGTCGCGTGTCTCGCTCGGTCGTCTCTATGTCTCTGCCATCGAGCACCCGGCCGTCAGGGCTGGCGGGCGCTTTGCCGCAGACAAGGTGACGGAACTGCCGGTGACGCCATCGGGCATCCTCGATCTCGAAGCGCTTTCCGCGCATCTCGCTGCACACGCCGCCGCGGACGGCCTGCCTCTGGTCGCCGTCATGCTGGTCAACAACGAAACCGGCATCATTCAGCCAATCCAGGCGCTCTCTGCCATCGTAAAGAAGGTCGGTGGGCTCTTGGTCGTGGATGCCGTTCAGGCCGCGGGTCGCGTACCCTTGTCGATCGCAGACCTCGGTGCCGATTTCCTGATCCTCTCGGCTCATAAGCTGGGCGGCCCAAAGGGTGTCGGTGCGCTAGTGTCGCGCGGCGAGACCTTGATGCCGGAACCTCTGGTCCGCGGCGGTGGCCAGGAAAAGGGCCATCGCGCCGGCACGGAAAACCTCGCCGCAATCGCGGGCTTCGGCGCGGCCGCGCGCGAAATGGCATCGGATCTCGCCGAGCGGAATGCGCGGCTGACTGCGCTTCGCGATCGAGCGGAAGAGGCCATGTTGTCGGCGGCACCCGACACCGTGATCTATGGACGCAGCGAGGCGCGCGTCGGCAATACGAGCTTCTTCCATCTGCCGGGGCTCAAGGCGGAGACCGGGCAGATCGCCTTCGATCTCGAAGGCGTGGCGCTGTCGGCTGGTGCGGCCTGCTCGTCGGGCAAGGTGGGCGCGAGCCACGTGCTGACCGCCATGGGTGAGGATGCCGCGACTGGGGCGCTGCGTCTCTCGATTGGCCCGGCCACGAGAGAGAGCGATATCGATCGCTTCGTTGCGGCCTTTGCAAAGATTGCTGCTCGGCGAAAGCCGACGGGGCAGGCCGCATAAAGCGGCAAAAAACCGGTCCGGATCGCGTTTTTCCCTTGCCAAGAGGGGTGAAATGATGGTCCGGGGACCTTAGATATGGCGGGTCACCGCCCAACGTTAACAAGCTGCCGGAATTTGGCCCGGCAAGATTGGAGAACGACCATGGCTGCTGTGCAGGAAACGATCGATCAGGTCCGCCAGATCGACGTCGACCAGTACAAATACGGCTTCGAGACCATGATTGAAGTCGACAAGGCCCCGAAGGGTCTGTCGGAGGACATCGTGCGGTTTATCTCGGCCAAGAAGAACGAACCCGAGTGGATGCTGGAATGGCGCCTCGACGCCTATCGTCGCTGGCTGACGATGGTCGAGCCCACCTGGGCGCGCGTCGACTATCCGAAGATCGACTTCAACGACATCCACTACTATGCAGCGCCGAAGACGGCTGCCGGCCCGAAGTCGCTCGACGAAGTCGATCCGGAGCTGCTGAAAGTTTATGAAAAGCTCGGCATCCCGCTGAAAGAGCAGGAAATGCTGGCCGGCGTCCAGTCCTCGAAGATCGCCGTCGACGCCGTCTTCGACTCGGTTTCGGTCGTCACGACCTTCAAGGAAGAGCTGAAAAAGGCCGGCGTGATCTTCATGTCGATCTCGGAAGCCGTACGCGAACATCCGGAGCTGGTGAAGAAGTATCTCGGTTCGGTCGTGCCGGTCACCGACAACTATTATGCGACGCTGAATTCGGCCGTCTTCACCGACGGTTCCTTCGTCTTCATTCCGAAGGGCGTTCGCTGCCCGATGGAGCTGTCGACCTATTTCCGTATTAACGAGAAGAACACCGGCCAGTTCGAGCGCACGCTGATCGTTGCCGAAGAGGGCGCCTACGTCTCCTATCTTGAAGGCTGCACGGCACCTCAGCGCGACGAAAACCAGCTGCACGCGGCCGTCGTCGAGCTCGTGGCGCTCGATGATGCCGAGATCAAGTATTCGACCGTTCAGAACTGGTATCCCGGCGATAAGGACGGCAAGGGCGGCATCTACAACTTCGTCACCAAGCGCGGCGATTGCCGTGGTGCGCGCTCGAAGATCTCCTGGACCCAGGTCGAAACCGGCTCTGCGATCACCTGGAAATATCCGTCCTGCATCTTGCGCGGCGACGACAGCCAGGGCGAGTTCTACTCGATCGCTGTCTCGAACGGCCATCAGCAGGTCGATAGTGGCACCAAGATGATCCATCTCGGCAAGAACACCAAGAGCCGGATCATCTCCAAGGGCATCTCGGCCGGCGTGTCGCAGAACACCTATCGCGGCCAGGTCTCGATGCATCGCAAGGCGGAGAACGCCCGCAACTTCACCAATTGCGATTCGCTCCTGATCGGCGACACCTGCGGCGCGCATACGGTGCCTTACATCGAGGTGAAGAACTCGACGGCCAAGGTGGAGCACGAGGCGACGACCTCGAAGATCTCCGAGGACCAGAAGTTCTACGCCATGCAGCGCGGCATCCCGGAAGAAGAGGCGATCGCCCTGATCGTCAACGGCTTCGTCCGCGACGTCATCCAGCAGCTGCCGATGGAATTCGCGGTTGAAGCGCAGAAGCTGATCAACATCTCGCTCGAGGGATCAGTCGGCTGATGACGCCGCGCTATCAGCCCTTTGCGGTCGTCATCCTCGGGCTTGTCCCGAGGATCTACTACCGCCGAGGCTGATGCGCGATGTCCGACTTCGTTTACATGATGTCGGACAAGCCACGTGGTGTGATTTACACCGGTGTGACCAGCGACCTTCAGGGGCGCATTTGGGAGCATCGGAATGAAGAGAGGAAAGGTTTTACGTCCAGATACAATGCGAAGCTTTTGGTGTGGTTCGAGCAGCATCCGAACATTGTCCTCGCGATCCGACGAGAGAAATCTCTGAAGCGGTATTTGCGGGACTGGAAGATCAAGCTGATCGAAGGGATGAACCCGACATGGCTCGATCTCTACGACCGGATCTACGAGATCGAAAATGTCTACTCACCGCATCCGAGCTCACCGCAATGGTCGGACTATAACTGATACGGCAGTAGATCCTCGGGACAAGCCCGAGGATGACGGAATTGAACAGGCGCCCCGGGCGCGACAGGAAACGACAGGCGGCCCTTGAACCGCCCGATGGACAGGAAGACAGACATGCTTGAAATCAGAAACCTCCATGCCCGTATCGCCGAAGACGGCACCGAAATCATCAAGGGCCTGAATCTCACCGTGAAGGCCGGCGAAGTGGCTGCCATCATGGGTCCGAACGGTTCGGGTAAGTCGACACTGTCCTACATCCTTTCGGGCCGCGAAGACTATGAAGTGACCGAAGGCGATATCCTCTACAACGGCGAGAGCATTCTCGAACTCGACCCGGCCGAGCGTGCCGCCAAGGGCATCTTCCTCGCCTTCCAGTACCCGGTCGAAATCCCGGGCGTCGCCACGATGCAGTTCCTGAAGGTTGCGATGAACTCGCAGCGCAAGGCGCGTGGCGAGGACGAGCTGACGACGCCGGACTTCATGCGCCGCGTCAAGGAAGCCGCTGCCGAGCTGAAGATCAACCCGGATATGCTGAAGCGTCCGCTGAATGTCGGCTTCTCCGGCGGTGAGAAGAAGCGCGCCGAAATCCTGCAGATGGCGCTGCTTGAGCCGAAGCTCTGCATCCTCGACGAAACCGATTCTGGCCTCGATATCGATGCGCTGAAGATCGTCGCCGATGGCGTGAACGCGCTCAAGCGTCCGGACCGTGCCACCGTCGTCATCACCCACTACCAGCGCCTGCTCGACTACATCGTGCCGGACAGCGTGCACGTCCTTTACAAGGGCCAGATCATCAAGTCGGGCGACAAGTCGCTGGCACTCGATCTGGAAGCGAACGGCTATGCCGACATCACGGGGCAGGCTGCCTGAGTTCGGGCCGAGAATGAAGGAGTTGCAACGATGACATTGCAAGCGGCCAACCGGCTCACCGCAGCCGAGACCCAGATCATCGACGCCTATACCAACCAGATCGGCAGCCTTCCCGGCGATGGCGCCGTGCTTCTGAAGCGCGACGGCCTGTTCGACGCGCTGAAGCGCCAGGGTCTGCCGACGCGCCGCGTCGAGACCTTCCACTACACCGACCTCAAGGCGCTGCTGCGGGCCCTTCCGGCCGAAGAGCCTCAGGTTGTTGCCAAGGCGGTCAATCCGCTGGTTTCGGGCGCCACTGTGCTCAACGTACTGCAGGGTGTTGCACAGGCGCCGGCGTCGCTGCCGGAAGGTCTTGCCGTTTCGCTCTATCGTGACGCGCTCTCGAACGGCGACGCCGCTGAAGGCCTGACTGCTTTCAACACCGACGACACGATCGGCCGCCTGAACGGCGCCTTCGTGCGCGACGGCTTCATGCTCGCCGTGGCCGAAGACGCCGAGATCGAAGCGCCGATCGAACTGCAGTCGGTGCATGCCGCCGGTCAGCTGCATCTGCGCTTCCCGGCAACCTTCGGCAAGGGGTCCAAGGCCACCGTCATCGAGCGCCATGTCGGCCAGAGCGGTTCGGCAGCCCTTGCCTCTGTTGTCGCCGATTTGAAGCTCGGCGAGGGTGCCGAGATCACCTGGGTGATCCTGCAGGGCGAAGGCGATGCCGACACCCATCTTGGCCAGATACGCGCCGAACTCGGCACGGACGCCAAGTTTCGCCTCTTCATCGTCAATGCCGGCGGCAAGCTGGTGCGCCAGGAAGTGCATGTAAAGACGGCGGGCGAAGGCTCCGACTTCATGCTGCGCGGCGTCAACCTGCTCGGCGGTGACACCCATACCGACGTCACCATGACGCTCGGCCATGACGTGCCGAACACGACCTCGACGGAAATCATCCGCAACGTCGTCTTCGACCGCGCCCGTGGCGTCTTCCAGGGCATGATCCGGGTTGCCCCCGATGCCCAGAAGACCGATGCGCGCATGGCCTGCAACACGCTGCTGATGTCCGATGATTGCGAGTTCTCGGTAAAGCCGGAGCTTGAGATCTTCGCCGACGACGTGCAGTGCGCCCATGGCGCGACGGTCGCCGACATCGTCAAGAGCCATCTCTACTACCTGATGTCGCGTGGCATTCCGGAGAAGAAGGCGCGTGCGCTGCTGATCAACGGCTTCGTCGCCGAAATCGTCGAGGAGCTCGAAAACGAGCCGCTCGTCGAGGCCCTGGAAGAGATCATCACCGACTGGCTGGAGCATCATGGCTGACACGATCGCGGCATGGAGAGGGTACGACGTCGAGGCCGTGCGCCGGGATTTCCCGATCCTGTCGCGTGAGGTCTATGGCAAGAAGCTGGTCTATCTCGACAATGCCGCCTCGGCTCAAAAGCCGCGGCAGGTGATCGACGCGATCGCCCATGCCTATTCGAATGAATATGCCAATGTGCATCGTGGCCTGCATTTCCTGTCCAATGCTGCGACGGACGCCTATGAAGCGGCGCGCGAAAAGGTGCGCCGCTTTCTGAATGCCCCCTCGATTGACGAGGTGATCTTCACCAAGTCCTCGACCGAGGCGATCAACACGGTCGCCTATGGCTGGGGCATGAAGCATATCGGCGAGGGCGACGAGATCGTGCTCTCGATCATGGAGCACCATTCCAACATCGTGCCCTGGCATTTCCTCCGGGAACGCAAGGGCGCCAAGCTTGTCTGGGCTCCGGTCACCGACGAAGGCGCTTTCGATATGGAAGCCTTTGAAAAGTGCCTGACCGAGCGCACCAAGCTGATCGCGATTACCCATATGTCCAACGCGCTGGGCACCGTCGTGCCGATCAAGGAGGTCTGCCGCATTGCCCGTGAGCGCGGCATCGCCGTCATGGTCGATGGCAGCCAAGGCGCCGTTCACATGCCCGTCGACGTCCAGGATCTGGGTTGCGACTGGTATGCCGTGACGGGTCACAAGCTCTACGGTCCCTCGGGCATCGGCGTGCTCTGGGGCAAGATGGACCGCCTGCGGGACATGGACCCCTTCATGGGCGGCGGTGAGATGATCATCGAGGTCTCAGAAGACCGCGTCACCTATAACGAGCCGCCGCATCGCTTCGAGGCGGGCACGCCGCCCATCGTCCAGGCGATCGGTCTGGGCTATGCGCTCGACTATATGGAGAAGCTCGGCCGCGAGAACATCGCAGCCCATGAGGAAAGCCTGCGCGCCTATGCGCATGAGCGCCTTTCGGCGATCAATTCGCTCAGGATCATCGGCAATGCGCCTGGCAAGGGAGCGATCTTCTCCTTTGAGCTGGCAGGCATTCATGCCCATGACGTCTCGACCATGATCGACCGACGTGGCGTCGCCGTTCGCGCAGGCACGCACTGCGCCCAGCCGCTTCTGGCACGTTTCGGCGTGACCTCCACTTGCCGGGCCTCGTTCGGCCTTTATAACACACGGGAAGAAGTCGATGCGCTGGCGGACGCTCTGGATTACGCCCGCAGCTTCTTCGCCTGAGGAATGAACACCATGAGTGACACGGAAACCAAGCCCGACGTCCGCGAAGGCATCATCAACACGGCGATCCCGCCGGAAGAGGTGGCCCGCCTCTCCGACGATATCATCTCCGCTCTGAAGACCGTCTACGACCCGGAAATCCCGGCAGACATCTTCGAACTCGGGCTGATCTACAAGATCGACATCGAGGACGATCGCACGGTGAAGATCGTTATGACCCTGACCGCCCCGGGTTGCCCGGTCGCCGGCGAAATGCCGGGCTGGGTCGAAAATGCCGTCGGTTCGGTCGAGGGTGTGTCGGGGGTCGAAGTCGAAATGAGCTTCGATCCGCCGTGGACGCCGGACCGCATGTCCGAGGAGGCGCAGGTCGCCGTCGGCTGGTATTGAGACAATTAGGCAATCAACATGCGCGGGCCGTTTTGCGTTTCGGTACAGATGTTTAGACGGTACGATAGGCTCGATCGAAATAGACAAGCGCCTCGCCGTCCTCGCGGGTGGTGACGTCGAGAACCTCGCAGAACAACACGTCATGGGTGCTGCCGTCATGCACTTCCGTGATCCGGCATTCGAAGGAAACGAGCGCATCGACCAGGCGCGGCGTGCCCGACGGCGTCGTCTCCCAGGTGGCGGCGGCGAAGCGCTCCTCGACCGGCGTCTTGCCACCGAAGAGCCGGCTGACAGGCTCGTGTTTTGCCGAGAGCGCGTTGACCGTGACAAACCCGTTTGCGCTGACAGCAGGATAGGCGGAAGATCCCTTGTTGAGGCAGACGAGCAGCATCGGCGGATTGTCCGAAACGCTGGTGACGGCAGTTGCGGCAAAGCCGGCGCGTCCTGCGGGGCCATCGGTGGTGACAATCGTCACGGCTGCGGCAAGCCGGGCCATGCCATTGCGATAACTCGCACTCTTTTCCGGCGAGGTTGCTTCCGGAGTGGCTGCGACGGATGCGATGGTCTTGCTGGCCAGCATGGCAGGTCCTTTCACGCGCGCTCTACGCCCGACAGGAAGTCGAGGACCGCGCTATTGAATGTTTGCGGATAGGTGACGTTGACGGCATGTCCACCGGCGACGGTGAGCACAAGATTTGCGTTAGGCAGCCCTTCTGCGAGGCGCAGCGACCGCGAATAGGGGACGAGCAGGTCGTCGCGGGTGGCGATGACAAGCGTCGGCGTCTGGATCTCGCCGAGGCGATCGTCGACATCGAAGGCGCGCAGTGCCGCGATCCGGCGCAGGATATTGTCGCGCCCCTGGAAATGGGCGAGTGTATGGGCCTCTTCCGCCGCCATCTTCTCCGGGTTTTCCGCCATGTAGATGGCCGGGTAGAGGAAGAGCGGCTGTGCCTTGACGAAGGCCTCGACACCGGCGTTTTCGAGGAGCGCGATGCGCACGTCGAAGCAGCGCCCGGAATGCGGATCGGCCTTGCTCCAGGCATTGATCAGCACGAGGCTTTCGATCAGTTCCGGCCGGCGCAGCGCCAGATCCAGCCCGATGAGGCCGCCCAGCGCATGGCCCATGAAATGGAAACTCTTGAGCTTCAGCGTCTCGACGATCTCCAACACGTCGTCGGCCATGTCCGATATGCCGCCGTTCTCGGGCGCCGAGCCACCCGTCTTGCCGCAGCCGCGGTGGTCATAGGTGATGACGCGGAAACGCTCCGAGAGGGCAGGGAGCTGCGGTGCCCAATAGCCGCCCGAGCCGCCGAGCCCTGACGAGAGCAGGATGGTCGGCGCATCGGGGGAGGTCAGGCCGTGGATGTCGTAATGCATGCGTGTTTGCTCTGGCTTTGCGCCCCCACCCTGACCCTCTCCCCGCAGGCGGGGAGAGGGGATTGGCCGCCCCTTGTGCAGGGGAAACCCAGGTGCAGGCGATTGCGTAAAGATCTCTTCTCCCCGCTTGCGGGGAGAAGGTGCCGCCCTTCGACAGGCTCAGGAGGCGGATGAGGGGCAATCCTCGCGCCTCACTTTTTCCCGATATGCGCGACCGTCGCGATTTCGACCAGCGCATCCGGCTTCACCAACCCGCATTGCACGCAGTAGCGCGCCGGCTTGTCGCCCGGGAAGTATTCGGCATAGACCTTGTTGACGGCCTGGTAGTTGGCCCAGTCGGTGACGAAGATGTGGTTCATGGTCACGTCGTCCATGGTGCCGCCGGCGGTCTCGATGACGGACTTGATGGTTTCCAGCACATGGCGCGTCTGGGCGGCTGCGTCGCCGACATGCACGACGTCGTTGTTCTTGTCGAAGGGAAGGGTTCCCGAGACATAGAGGATGCCGTCGGCAAGGGCGCCGGGCGAATAGGGGGCGATCGGCTTCTGGGTGCCTTCCGGAACGACGATGGTCTTGGGCATTCTCACACTCTCCTGGTTCGATGTGGTGATGTTGGAATGGGTGATCATCCGGCAGCGTCGGCAGGCGCCGCCTGACCGATCGCACCGCAGAAGTCGTTGACGGTCGCCACCCAGCCGAAGAACTTTTCGACATTGTAGACGGTTGCCTGCTGGATGAAGTCGGGGCCGAGGTGGTGCGTCGCGTCCTCGAGCATCACGCCGAAATATTCGAGGTGGAAGGCATCGCGCAGCGAGCTTTCGACACAGACATTGGTGGCAATGCCGACGAAGACGAGGTTGCGGATGCCGCGGGCGCGCAGCACCGAGTCCATGTTGGTGTTGAAGAAGCCGGAATAGCGGCTCTTCGGCACCAGGATGTCACCGGGCTTCGGCTGCAATTCGTCGACGATGGCATAGTCCCAGGTGCCCTTGGCGAGCAGCTTGCCCTGCAGGTCCGGCCGGTTGCGCATGGTCTTCAGCGCATTCGACTTGTGCCAGTTGGGCGAGCCGGGGCCGCCCGCCTCGACATAGTCAGGGTCCCAGCCGTTCTGGAAATAGACGACCAGAACGCCCGCTTCACGCGCCGCATCAAGCGTCTTCTTGATGTTGGCAATCGTGCCTTTGGCGCCCGAAATGTCGAAGCCGGCGAGATCGACGTAACCGCCTTCGGTCGAATAGGCATTCTGCATGTCGACCACGACGACGGCCGTTTCCGACGGCTTCAGGGTGATCGGCTCTGGGCGTGCCGGAAGCGTGACGCTTTTCGTCAGCTCCGGACGCGGGTGGTAGCCGGCAACAACGGCCTCGCTCATTCGGCGGCCTCCAGCATCTGGGTGACATGGGCGCGGCTCTTCATCAGCGGCTGCACATATTTGCCGAACTTCTCGATGCCTTCGAGGAAGTCGTCGAAGGTCAGCATAACGCCACCGGTGCCAGGCACTTCGCTCATCTCGTCGAGCATGGCGGCCACTTCCGCATAGGAGCCGATCAGCGTGCCCATGTTGATGTTGACCGCGGATACCGGGTTTGCCATGTGCCGCACATTGGTGTCGGAGCCGGACTTGGTGTCGACGGCGCTCTGCAGGCCGAGCCACTTGATGGCTTCCTCGTCGGCACCCGCCTTGTAGTGCTCCCACTTGGCGAAGGCTTCTTCGGTGGTTTCTTCGGCGATCACCATGGTCAGCACGAAGGAACGCACCTCGCGACCGGTCTTTGCTGTGGCGGCGAGCAGGCGTTCATTGGTGGGGGCGAAGGCCTTGGGCGTGTTGACGCCGACGCCGAAGCAGAAGCTGTAGTCGGCGAATTTGGCGGAGAAATCCATCCCCGCATTCGACGAGCCGGCGCAGATCAGCTTCACGTCACCTTCCGGGATCGGCTTCATCCGGCAATCATCCATTTGGAAATGCTTGCCCTTGAGGTCCGACTGGCCGGTGGTGAGCAGATCCTTCAGGACCGTCGTGTATTCGGTCAGGTACTCGTAACGGTCGGAGAAATAGTCGTCGCCGGGCCACAGGCCCATCTGACTGTATTCGGGCCGCTGCCAGCCGGTGACCAGATTGACGCCGAAGCGGCCGCCGGAGATCGAATCGATCGTGGTGGCCATGCGGGCGACGATCGCCGGCGGCATGATCAGCGTCGCGGCCGTGCCGAAGAGCTTGATCTTCGAGGTCACGGCGGCAAGGCCCGCCATCAGCGTGAAGCTCTCGAGGTTGTAGTCCCAGAACTCCGTCTTGCCGCCGAAGCCGCGCAGCTTGATCATCGAAAGCGCGAAATCCAATCCATACTCTTCGGCCTTCAGCGTGATCGCCTTGTTGAGCTCGAAGGTCGGCTTGTATTGCGGGGCATTCTCCGAAAGGAGCCAGCCATTGTTGCCGATCGGGATAAAGACGCCGATTTCCATTTTTCGTTCTCCGCTTCTGGAGGCGCGCTCAGCGCCATTTTTTGTTCGCAGAGAGTGAAGCAATCAGTGTGCCAGTCCGGAAAGATGTTATAAAACAGTCGCTTGCCTCTGGGGCTTGGAAAAAAGTTTACCGGATGGTCAAAATTTAGCAGGGCAGTGGAGTTTTTTGCACGTCTATGCATCGCAATCGAATGTGCGCTGCGTCATTTTTGACCGACGTCAAGGTGATGGTGTAGAGGTAATCGCCGTCAACCTTCTGATAAAGATCAAGTTTCGGAGTGTCTGCCGGTTGCCCACGGATTGATCATCGTCAGGCACTGCGGGCGTCGGCATGCGTTGTCGACCGCGTTGCGATCCCGCTAAGCTATTGAACCGACGGAGCGGGTCCCTTACATTGCAGGCGAGAAACGCCGGACCTTGAACCCGGTTGTTGATGGAGACTGTGCCGATGGGCTTTCAGGTAATGACCATGAGCGATGCGGCTGCCGCACGCGTCAGGGCGATCGTCGAAAATTCCGGTCCCGATGCAAAGGGCATCCGGGTCGGCATCAAGAAGGGCGGCTGCGCCGGGATGGAATACACCATCGACCTGGTGACGGAGCCCAACGCCAAGGACGATCGGATCGAGAAGGACGGCGCCACGGTTTGGATCGACCCGGCCGCGGTTCTTTACCTGCTCGGCACGGAAATGGGTTTTGAAACCACGACGCTGCGCTCCGGCTTCACCTTCCACAATCCCAACCAGACCTCGGCCTGCGGTTGCGGCGAATCGGTGGAACTGAAGGCTGCCGATCTCTCGGAGCTCGCGAAACAGCGTCAGTCAGCCACGGTCTGAAAGCAACGGCGCGTCCGGCTACCACCCGTCTCGGAACATATGTGCGGCTTTGGTCCGCCTCGTCCCGGTATTTTCGCTGAGATGTAAAAAATATCTTGCGGAATATCGAATTACGCAAATAAACTGCGGTCATGGATACAAGTGACCGCAAAATTATCGATCTGTTGGCGGAAGATGCCCGCCGCTCGCTCGCCAGCATCGGGGATGTCGTAGGGCTTTCTCCGTCTGCCGTCAATGAGCGCATCCGTCGCCTGGTCGCATCGGGTGCCATCCGGCGCTTCACGCTTGAGGTTGATCCGGTGGCTCTGGGCCTACCGATCACGGCCTTCATGTTGGTAACGCTTCCCCAGGACACCGAGCAGGCTGCGTTCCGCGACTATGCCGAGGCTCATCCGTCCGTGCTGGAATGCCATCACGTCACCGGCGGTTGGTCCTATATGTTGAAAATCCGCACCGCCGACCTGACCGGCATCGAGACCTTCCTGGCCGACCTGAAGGGCGCGCGACTGATCGCCCGAAGCGAAACCATGATTGCGCTGTCGACTGCAAGCGAGCGCGGATACGTTATCGGCGCCGAGTGACATGGACGCCCTCGTTTTCGGCAAGGGCATGGTCTTGGGGGTCGCTATTGCAGCGCCGCTCGGGCCGATCGGTGCGCTCTGTATCAACCGCACGCTGGAGCGGGGCTTCTGGGCAGGTGTGGCTGGTGGCCTCGGAACGGCGCTTGCCGACGGGGTGTATGCCGCGCTGGCGGCCGCCGGCTTTACCGCCTTCGGCACTCTGCTCGGTTGGATTGAGGTTCCGCTTCAGGTGATCGGCGGGCTCTTCCTCCTCTATCTCGGCGTGAAGGGCCTGAAGCCGCGCTCCTCCGCCTCGGCGGCTTCGGTCGCAGCGCGCGGCTTGCTGCCGACGACGGCAGCCACCTTCCTGCTCACCATCGCCAATCCGGCGACGATCCTGTCCTTTGCCGCGATTTTCGCGGGACTGGGGCTTTCCGCGGGTGAGGGCGGAAGCGCGACCTTTCTCCTGGTCGCCGGTGTTTTCCTCGGCTCGCTAGCCTGGTGGTTCTGTCTGAGCGGCGTGGTCAGCCTGTTGCACTCGCGTCTGCCAGAAGGCTTTGCGCTCCTCGTGGGGCGTATTTCCGCCGCCATCCTGATCGCATTCGGTCTCGCAGCCCTGCTGCACGTTCTGCTGGTTCTGCTGCGCACCTGACCCGCACTGGCTGTTTCGGCTGCGGCGGCGCGCTGGCTCGCGCTGCAGACCGGATCATTTCCCTTGGAAATCCAATGTTTACCGATCCAGTTTCCATCCGATCATGCTAAAGGTGCGCGGGTGAAGGTGGGGGTTCATGGTGAGGGTTCCAATGTCAGACAGGCAGGCCACTGCCAATGCGATGTTCGATTTCATCACCGAATCATCGCAGGCGCGTGACAACGATGCGGTTCTGGCAAGTCTCGACAAGGCGGCGAGATCCTTCGGCATGGAGTGTTATGCCATCTCTGGCATTCCGCTCCCCAACGAGCGCATCGACCCCTACTTCATGCTGAACGCCTGGCCGGATGGCTGGTTCGAGCGTTATGTGCAGGAGAACTATGTGCATGTGGATCCGGTGATCCACCGGACCAAGATGTCAAACGAGGCCTTCGTCTGGTCGGAGGCGCTGAAGGACAAGCCGATCGGGCGCGCGGGCAAGCGGGTAATGAACGAGGCGACGGAATTCGGCATGCTGGATGGCTACAGCGTTCCCCTGCATTCCGTCGGCGGCTTCCAGGCGATCGTGACCTTCGGTGCGCGCAAGGTTGACCTGTCGGACGAACAGCGCGGCGCACTGCACATCATTTCAATCTATGCGCACAATCGGTTGCGTGCCTTCATGACCGAGACGGGCGAGAAGGCGGCCTCTGCTGCCGCAAAGGTGACCGCGCGTGAACGCGAGGTGATCTTGTGGTGTTCTGCCGGTAAGACCAACTGGGAAATCGGCCAAATTCTTGGAATTTCGGAAAAAACCGTGCAGCATGAGATCGCTTCTGCCAGCCGCAAGTTGAATTCCGTGAACCGGGCACAATTGATCGCCGAATCGATCCGGCTCGGTTTAATCAGATAAATAGGCAGAACGGCCTATGTTGATTTTGCTTCCCGTGGCCCACTCTTCACCCGGGCTTTTTGGGGGTCAAAATGCTTGCGACGATCCTGGGCGCAGCGACGCATGACTACGCTGACATCATGGAACAGGTTTGGCGTTTCCGCCACCGCCAGTTCGTCGAGCGACTGGGATGGGAAGCCTGCCGTCGGCCGGACGATCGCGAGATCGACCAGTTCGACGGTGATGAGGCGATCCATTTGCCATTGCTCGTAAACGGTGAGGTGGTTGGCTACAGTCGGCTCCTTCCGACATTGAAGCCGCATCTGCTGTCGGACATCTATCCACATCTGATGGATGGCGGCGACTGGCCGCGTGGCGAACGCATCTTCGAATGGACGCGCTGCATCGCCGAAATCTCGGACAAGACGATCGCCGGGGTCCCGATTTCCCACATCCTGATGACCGGGGTGATGGAATATTGCCTGGTCGCGGGGATCCACACCCTGATCGTCGAGACCCATCCGAAGCTGGTGAACCTTCTGGTGACCACCGGCTGGGACGTGATGCCGCTTGCTGTTCCGACCATGCTGGAGGGATCGTTGATCGTCCCGATCACGGCAAAGCCGTCGATGGCCGGGCTCTTGAAGCACCACGAACTCTACAACATCACCGGGAGCGTTCTCGACCTCGAACTGGCTCAGGGCAATCCTTTCGGTCCCTCGGCCCTTTCGCGGCTTGCACTCGCTGAAGAGCCCCACGGAACGATTCAATATCCAAGAATGGCAGGAGAATGACATGACGGATGGCCAATTCCCATCCTCCGATATCTACGTGCGCTCGATCGTCGAGGAGCAGGTGCGTAGCCTTAGGGAGATCATCAAGGGCGTCTCACAGAAAGCACCCTTGAGCGATGATGCCCTGTTTCTCGACCATCTTCTGCAGATGGTCTCACTCGCAGCGGCCGACGGCTTGGACAGACGCCGCAGCGGTGGCGGTCGAAAGCGGAGCCTGTCAGAAGCCGACAGCAGTCTGCCCGAGATCCGTCTGGACGTCGCAAAGATGGAGTTCGTCTCGCAACGCCTCGATCGCGCCCAGTAAATAGATGCGAAGCTTCAGGAGGTCTGCCGGGCGCGCTTGAAGCTCTTCCAGCGCCTCTCTGATCTGAAACAGGCAATCCTCGACATAGCCGTTCGGCTCAATGTTGAGGAGCGCCTGTCTCAGTCTTTGCTCAAACAGGCCCCGGAGCCGGGTAATCTCTTCGATCTGCGCCGACAGAAGATCCGTCTTCAGGTGGTTAAGCGCGTCGTTATACATGAAACCCTCGATGCAACCTTATGCAACTCCCGACTGTGTCTGGAGCCGCAAATTTTTGCAATCGAAGAATTACGCGAGAAGCGCGGTTTCGCTCGGCGGTTCAAGCCTGGCCCAAAAATACTCGGATTGAAGAGGAGCGCCTGGACTGGATCTGCAGTCGCGTCTGAAGGACCTGCCTGCCGGCGCAGTCTCATGATCAGGAAATCTGTCGGGTCAGCTTCGCTTGATGCTGTTGATCACGTCCCAGATGTCTGCTCCCGTTTCCCAGACGGCCGCATTGGCCCGGAAGCCGAGTTCGCTCTGCACAAGCGACAGCATTTCGGTCGCAAGATCGATATTCGAGCTGTCGTCGAATGTGCTTTCACCAGAGTCTGCGACAGAGGCGACCACCCCGCCTGGAGCGGCGCTGGTCAGTCTCGTCTCGCGCCGGTCGTAGCCGGGGGTGAGGGCATTGGCGATGTTGTCCGCCGATGCGGCAAGCCGCGTCTGCTGCGCCCGCATGCCGGAAAGGGAAATTCCCATAACGGCTGAAATGCTCATTGCCCGTCCTTTGCTCGCGGCTGTCCGGCAATCATCTTAGGCCGAGCGGGTTAGGAAAGTCGAAATCCCCGTGGTTACCGCCTGATCTCTCGTGATTGGCGACACGGCCCGTTTTGATACACATCAGGGTTCTGCGGGTATGCCCGGGTCGGGTGTCGACCACATCGAAAAACCCGGCGCATGCGCCGGGTTCTTCCTCGTCTGGAACGCCGGTGTTACTCGACGATCTGGATGATCTGACGCGTTTGCGGATCGACGATGACCCGACGCTCGTTCACGACGGTGTAGGAGTAGTTCTCGTAGCCCTCGACGGGGTAGAGTTCCACCGGATCCTCGATGACGCGGCCGATCAGCACATCGCCTTCATAAGGAACCGAGCGCACTTCGCGCTGCATGACATAGGTTTCGACCGGTGCCGGGACCACCACCGTTGACTGGGTGGCCACCGGGGCCTGCTGGATGATGACAGTCTCCTGCGCGTTGGCCGACGCCGAGAGCGTCATGAGGGCCGCTGCACCGGCGAGGATGAGAGTGTTGCGCATGTCTGTTCTCCTGTGTTGAGCAGCAGGAGAACGGGCGCTGGCGCATTCCGTTCCATCACAGGGGTTTTCGGCCTGTCACGACAAATGGGGAGCGCCGCCATAAAGGTGGCATTGGCAGGGTGAAATCTGGACACTTGATCGTAACGGTTCGAGCTGGTCGCGCTGTCAGGAGGCCAGGAACTCGAAATGCAGCACGTCGCTTCGAGCACCGAGGCGGGAGTAGAGCGCGACGGCCGGCTCATCCTCGGCATCCGCCTGCACATAGACCGACGAGACGCCGCGCAATCGTCCAATCTCGATCAGCCGGGAAATCAAGGCGGTCGCGACGCCCCGGCGACGAGCGGCGGCGCTGACTGCAAGATCGTAGATGTATAGCTCACTGCGCTCTTGCTCATACTTGATGATCTCATAGGCCGTCACTGCGCCGACCACACATCCATCATGGACCGCCACGAGCCCGATGAACTGGCCCGAGCCCAGAAGCTTCAGCATGTAGGCTTTCGACGGCCGCCTGCTGCTGTAGCTCTCCTCATCCTCGAACGCTTCGGCAAAGAGATCGAGCATTTGGTCGAAGAGCGGCAGATTGAGCTCGTCGATCTCTGAGATAACGGGCAAGGTTTCGGGCAAAGACCAGCCTCCTCTGACACGGTGGCACCGGGCTTGGAGGTTACTCTTGCCCACTGTTCCGGACAATCTCCCGTCGTCTGGACGCCAGAGGCAGAAAAAAGGAGGCGTCCCCGTGATGGAGACGCCTCCCAATCGTTCAGTTCGGCTGGCCGTTACTCGGCAGCTTCGGCATAGGCTTCCATCGGGGGGCAGGTGCAGACCAGATTGCGGTCGCCATAGACATTGTCGACGCGGTTGACCGAGGACCAGTATTTGTCGACCCGGAAGGCACCCGGCGGGTAGCAGGCCTGTTCGCGGCTATAGGGACGATCCCATTGGCCGACGAGGTCTTCCACCGTATGCGGCGCGTTCTTCAAGGGATTGTTGTCCTTGTCCATCCGTCCCTCTTCGATGTCACGGGCTTCCTCGCGGATCGCCAGCATCGCTTCGCAGAAACGGTCGAGCTCGGCCTTGGTCTCGGACTCGGTCGGCTCGATCATCAGCGTACCCGCCACCGGCCAGCTCATGGTCGGCGCATGGAAGCCGCAGTCGATCAGGCGCTTGGCGACATCGTCGACGGTCACGCCGGCAGACGCCTGCAGCGGACGGGTGTCGATGATGCATTCATGCGCGACGCGACCCGAGGCCGACGTATAGAGCACGTCATAGGCGCCCTTCAGCCGTGCGGCGATGTAGTTGGCGTTGAGGATCGCGACCTTTGTCGCCTGGGTCAGGCCTTCGCCACCCATCATCAGGCAGTAGGACCAGCTGATCGGCAGGATCGACGGCGAGCCGTAAGGACCGGCCGAGACCGCACCCGGACGGCCGTCGGTCACGACATGGCCCGGCAGATAGGGCGCGAGATGCGCCTTGACGCCGATCGGGCCCATGCCCGGACCACCGCCGCCATGCGGGATGCAGAATGTCTTGTGCAGGTTGAGGTGGGAAACATCCGAGCCGATGTCGCCGGGGCGGGCGACGCCGACCATGGCGTTCATGTTGGCCCCGTCGAGATAGACCTGGCCACCATGCTGGTGGGTGATCTCGCAGATCTCGCGCACCGTCTCCTCAAACACGCCATGGGTCGAGGGATAGGTAATCATGCAGCAGGAGAGGTTGTCAGCATGCTGTTCCGCCTTGGCGCGGAAGTCATCGAGATCGACGTCGCCGTTTTCCTTCGACTTCACCGGCACAACCGTCATGCCGACCATCTGGGCGGATGCTGGGTTGGTGCCATGCGCAGACGTCGGGATCAGGCAAACGGTGCGATGGGTATCGCCCCGCGACAGGTGATAGGCTCGGATCGTGAGCAGCCCCGCATATTCGCCCTGCGCGCCCGAGTTCGGCTGCATCGAGATCGCGTCATAGCCGGTGACCGCGCAGAGCTTCTCCGAGAGGTCGTCGATCATCTCCTTGTAGCCGAGCGCCTGATCGGCTGGCACGAAGGGATGGATGTCGGAGAATTCCGGCCAGGTGATCGGCAGCATTTCGGCTGTGGCGTTCAGTTTCATCGTGCACGAACCAAGCGGGATCATCGCTCGGTCGAGGGCCAGATCGCGGTCCGAGAGCCGGCGGATGTAGCGGGTCATCTCGCTTTCCGCGCGGTTCATGTGGAAGATCGGATGCGTCAGGTAATCACTGGTGCGCAACAGATCCTTGGGCAGGCGATAGTCGGCCTCGAACTCCGAAACCTTGAACTTGCCACCGAAGGCGCGCCAGACCGCCTCGAGCGTCGCCGGACGGGTGCGCTCGTCAAGCGCAATGCCGACCTTGGTCTCGCCGACCTTGCGCAGATTGACGCCTTCGGCGACGGCAGCCCGCATGACGAGGCCCTGCATGTGGCCGACCTCGACGGTGATCGTGTCGAAGAAGGTTTCAGGCTCGATCGTGTAGCCGAGCTTTTCCAGCCCCTTCGCCAGCAGCACCGTCTTGCGATGGACCTGCTGGGCGATCGCCTTCAAGCCCTGCGGCCCGTGGAAGACGGCATACATCGAGGCCATGACGGCAAGCAGTACCTGCGCGGTGCAGATGTTCGACGTCGCCTTCTCGCGGCGGATGTGCTGCTCGCGGGTCTGCAGTGACAGGCGGTAGGCGCGGTTGCCACGCGCATCGACGGAGACGCCGACGAGCCGGCCGGGCATGGAGCGCTTGATCGCATCCTTGACCGCCATATAGGCCGCATGCGGACCGCCGTAACCCATGGGCACCCCGAAGCGCTGGGTCGAGCCGATGGCGATGTCGGCGCCCATCTCGCCGGGTGACTTCAGCAGCAGCAGGGCGAGGATGTCTGCGGCAACGGCAGCCAGCGCGCCGGTCTGGTGCAGACGGGCGATCAGTCCTGAGAAGTCGCGCACATGGCCATGGGTGCCGGGATACTGGAAGATCGCGCCGAAGACTTCCGTCGGGTCGAGATCGGTGAAGGGATCACCGACGGTAACCGTCCAGCCAAGCGGCTCGGCGCGGGTCTGGATGACGGCGATGGTCTGCGGATGGCAGTCCTTGTCGACAAAGAAGCCGGTGGCCTTGGTCTTGGCGCTGCGCTGGCAGAGTGCCATGGCTTCGGCGGCAGCGGTCGCTTCATCGAGCAGCGAGGCATTCGCCACGTCGAGACCGGTCAGATCCGTCACCATGGTCTGGTAGTTGAGGAGCGCCTCGAGGCGACCCTGGCTGATTTCCGGCTGGTAGGGCGTATAGGCCGTGTACCAGGCCGGGTTTTCCAGGATGTTGCGCTGGATGACCGGCGGCGTGATGGTGCCGTAATAGCCCTGGCCGATCAACGAGGTCAGGACCTTGTTCTTGTTCGCCGTCTCGCGAAGCTTGTCGAGCGCCTCGCGCTCGGTCATCGCCGCACCCCAGGTGAGCGGCACCTTCTGGCGGATTGAACCGGGAACGGTGGCGTCGATCAACTCGTCGAGCGAGTGATAGCCGATCACCTTCAGCATCTCCGTCATCTCGGCCGGTGAGGGACCGATATGGCGCCGATTGGCGAAGTCGTAAGGATCGTAATCCGTGAACTGGAATTCTGTCGTCATCAGGCGATCAGCTCCTTGTAGGCGGCTTCGTCGAGCAGCGCGTCGGCGTCCGAGGGGTTGGCGAGCTTCAGCTTGAAGAACCACGCAGCCCCTTCAGGATCGGAATTGACAAGCGATGGATCGTCGACGATCGCCTGGTTGATCTCGACCACTTCACCATCGAGCGGGCAGTAGACGTCGGAAGCCGCCTTCACGCTCTCGACGGTCGCGGCGGTGCCGTCCTTCTTGAAGCTTGAACCCTCTTCCGGCAGTTCGACGAAGACGAGATCGCCGAGCTGGCCAGCGGCATGGGTTGTGATGCCGACGGTGGCGATGTCGCCTTCGATCTTCAGCCATTCGTGTTCGGGGGTGAATTTCAGCATGGTTCTCTCCGGAGATTTTTTCAGCGTTTATAGGTGGGGGTAACGAAAGGAAGGGCGGTCACGGTGAGGGGTAAGAACTTGCCGCGCACCTCCGCAAAAACCTGGGTGCCGGGGACGGCCATATCGGTCGGTACATAGCCCATGGCAACAGGGCCTTCGGCGCTGGGGCCGAAGCCGCCCGAGGAAACGTGGCCGATCTCGCTCTTGCCCTCGGCATCGGCAAAGAGCTTTGCCGGCGGACGCACCGGGGCCTTGCCGTCGGGCTTCAACCCGACGCGGCGGCGGGAAACGCCATCCTCCACTTCGCCGAGGATGCGCTCTGCACCGGGGAATCCCCCTTCGCGGGCACCGCCACGGCGGCGCACCTTCTGTATCGCCCATTCGATCGAGGCTTCGACCGGCGACGTCGTGGTGTCGATGTCGTTGCCGTAGAGGCAGAGGCCGGCTTCAAGGCGCAGCGAATCGCGGGCGCCGAGCCCGATCGGCTGACAGTCGGGTTGGTCGAGCAGAGCCTTGGCGAGATCGGTGGCGCGGTGGGCGGGCACCGAGATCTCGAATCCGTCCTCGCCGGAATAGCCGGTGCGAGAGGCGAGGGCCGGGACGTCGCCGAGCGATACTTCTCGGACATCCATGAACTTCATCGATGCGACATCGGCAGACAATGCTGACAGAACGGCCTCTGCCTTCGGCCCCTGCAGGGCGAGAAGCGCGCGGTCGTCGTGGACGAGAACCTGCACACCATCGGGCAGCTTTGCCCGCATATGCGCGATGTCGGCATCCTTGCAGCCCGCATTGACGACCACCAGCAGACGTTCACCGAGGCGGGAAATCATGAGGTCGTCGAGGATTCCGCCATCGTCGTCGGTGAAGAAGCCATAGCGCTGGCGACCGTCCTTCAGGCCGATAATGTCGACGGGAACGAGCGTTTCCAGCGCCTTGGCCGCGTCCTCGTAGGTGCCGGAGGCGGCGACCAGTTCAACCTGGCCCATATGGGAAACGTCGAACAGGCCGGCGGCGGTGCGGGTATGAAGATGCTCCTTCAGAACGCCTGCCGGATACTGCACCGGCATGTCGTAACCGGCAAAGGGCACCATCTTGGCGCCGAGCGAGACATGGAAATCGTAAAGGGGGGTGCGTTTCAGTTGGGTCTGATCGTCCAAGACGTCGCCTCCGGGTTTCGCGCTCGCGCGCTTGCTCAAGTCTGGGCACGGTTGTGCCGGTTCATGAGCCCCCTCTGTCCTTGTGCCTGAGATTGTTATCCCTTCGGCTTGGCCCGCTTTGGAAACGGGCCTCTCTCCAGAGTGCAGTCGACGCCTTGTGGTCCTTTTGCCTGAGAGTTTCCGGGGCGGTTGCTCCTTCGGCACCGGATCGAACCGGCTTCTCCCAACAAGGTCATGAAGGCATTATCTGGCAGTGAGGCCGCTTGGCAAGAGGGCGCGTCGCTCCCGAACAAATAATTGTCGCTCGAGCGTCCTGTTTGCGCCGGCGCAAACACCGCAGCGTTTGGTTCGCCGGCGCGGCATCTCGCCGCTTGGCTTGGCGCGCGCATCGCGATAAAGCAATTTGACGAAACGGGGACGATGATGAAGCCGAAGGTCATGACAGCGACGACGATCCTGCGCATTTTCTGCGCCATGGTCTTCCTGTCGGTTGGCTTTTCCCATCGTGCACCCGCCGCCATCGCCACCGACGTGCAGTCGGTCGCCTACGCGCTTCCCGACGGGACCTTCGCCGATCTCTGCATCGCGGACCAAGGGCAGAAGCATGGGACGACCGCCGCCGATTGCGAGGCCTGCCGCCTCGCTGGCGCCGTTCTTCTGCCGCAGCCCTCCGACCAGTCCTGGCTGGTCAGCCAGTTCGCAAGCCTTGGCGCGATCGCCCCCGCCGAATCGGCTATTCGCTCCGGCCATCTCCTCGACCGTCCACGCCTGCGCGGTCCGCCGCTCTCCGTCTGATCCTTCTCACCCTTTGACGAAGACCGAAGACTGCCGGCGGCCAGAATGCACCGCGGCAAGGAGATACCATCATGAAAACCAACCTCATTCTCGCAACCGCGATCGCCACGCTTGCCTCGACCACGGCCGTACTCGCCCATGCCACGTTCGCCAATCCGCCGGCCAAGGTCGGCGCCTATGTCGCGGCCACTCTGCAGGTGCCGCATGGGTGCGACGGCAAGGCGACCAACGAGGTGCACATCAAGCTGCCGGAAGGCTTCATTTCGGCCAAGCCCATGGTCAAGCCCGGCTGGGAGGTCGAAATCATCGAGGGCGACTACCAGAACAGCTACGACAACCACGGCAAGGCTGTGAAATCCGGCCCGGTCGAGATCCGCTTCAAAAATGGCGAGTTGCCCGACAATTTCTACGATACCTTCACGGTCTACGGAAAGATTGCCGCTGGCGATCCGGCCATCGGTCTTGCCTTCCCGACGGTTCAGCTGTGCGGGACGGATGCCAAGGTTGCCTGGGATCAGATCGCAGCGCCTGGCCAGAATCCTCACGATCTCGACGGCCCGGCACCGGTCCTGAAGCTCGTGGCGGCTGAAGGTGACGCACATGGCCACGGCGCGCACGCGGCTCATGGCATGCCAGCCGCCCATGGCGATCACATGGCCGCTGCCGATCCCGGTGGTTTCGCAGCTGTTGCGGCTGGCGATCTGGAACTGACGGCCGGCTTTACCAAGGCCATGCTGCCCGGCCAGCCGGTCGGTGGCGGCTTCATCACCATCACCAACAAGGGTGGCGAGGACGACCGGCTCGTCTCCGCAACCTCCGCTCAGGCTGGTGAGGTCCAGCTGCACGAGATGGCGATGGAAGGCGAGGTCATGAAGATGCGTCAGCTGACCAACGGCATCGAGATCCCGGCCGGACAGACGGTGGAACTGAAGCCCGGCGGCCTGCACCTGATGTTCTTCAAGGTCTCGGAGCCCTTCCAGGAAGGGGCAACGGTCAATGTCACGCTGACATTCGAGAGGGCCGGTGCGGTCGACGTGGCCCTGCCGGTTGGTCCTGCCAGGGGCAACTGATCCGCCCTCCTTCGTCCAGACGAAAGAAGCCGCGACCGTCCGACGGTCGCGGCTTTTTCATTGGCTTGGGAGGGAAATCAGGCGACCGAGTTCTTGTAGGCCTCGATGGTCTCCTTCAGCGTCGCCTGCTCGTAGCGCTGCTGGGTGGAGGTCAGGAAGTAGAGCGCCAGCGCGGGGGGCTGCACGACATTGACCAATGCTCTCAGCCTCAGGTCTTCGCTCTGTGCCGCCTGCTGTGCCAGCACACGGGTGTGCTCTTCCACATAGGAGACACGGGAGACGCGCTGTGGCGGCTTCACCGGTTCCATCGCATAGGCTGCGGTATGGGCAGAGACTGTGACAACCTGTGTCATGGGCGTTTTCCAGATTACATAACGATATTAGCATAAACCACGGTTATCTATGCATCTTTAAGTCGAATAATGATAATTGAATAAAATTATATCGGTTGCATAGGCGGGTAAAACGCCCTCTTCGCAAGGCCTCCTTGCGCCAGATCAAGGCGCCGTTTTGGAGAAGAAGGAATCATCGGCTCATCACGCGCAGAGGAGTTGGGACATGATCATTCTCGTCGGTTACGCGACCATCGAAGGCCAGACACGCAAGATCGCAGAAGCCGTGGCTGCCGCCGTCGAGGCGGCGGGAGACCGGGCTCTGTTGTTCGACATCAGTTCGGGTGGGGAATATGCCGTGGGGCATCCGGAGGCCGCGATCCTGTGCGCTCCTATCCACGCTGCCCGCTATCCCGCCGCATTCATCAACTTCGTGCGCCAGGAGGTGAACTGGCTGAATGGCGTGCCCTCGGCCTTCGTCTCGGTCTCGCTTCTGATCCGCAGCGAATTCGAGGAGGAGCGCGACGAGGCCCGGCACTTCCCCGATGGACTTCTGGAAGAGACGGGCTGGAAGCCCTCTCTCCTGCACCATGCAGCCGGCGCGCTGCGCTACACCGAATATGATTTCTTCAAGCGCTGGATCATCCGTCGCATGGCCGAACTCGAAAACGCCCCGACCGATGTCAGCCGCGACCATGAATTCACCGACTGGCCGGCGCTCTCGGCTTTCGTGGAAGAATTCCTGGCTTCGGCCAAGGCTTGACGCGACCGCCGCAAGCGGCTTGAACGGGGTCATCCAAGCCGTTCAAGCCGGAGGCCTGCATGTTTCATATTCTTCTGGTGGCGATCGGCGGCGCAACCGGATCCGTCGCCCGCTATCTGACGGGCATCGCAATGACGCGGCTGCTCGGGCCTGCCTTTCCCTGGGGAACGATCACCGTCAACATCCTCGGCTCCTTCGCGATCGGCATTCTGGCCGAACTCGTGGCCCGCAAGCTGTCCGCACCGGTCGAACTGCGGCTGCTGCTCGTCGTAGGTTTCCTCGGCGGCTTCACCACCTTCTCGTCCTTCTCCCTGGACACGCTTTCCCTCTTCGAGAAGGGGGAGGGCGTGGCGGCGCTCGCCTATGTCGGGGCGAGCGTCATCCTGTCGCTCGCGGCTGCGTTTGGTGGCTTGGCTTTGGGACGCAGCCTGTTCTGACGCTCATCTGCGCATTTCCGCTTTCCCTTTCGGGCCGAAATCTACTAAAGGCACGGGACAAGAGGGTGGAGAACCCGAGCACGAAAGATTTCCCTGATGGCAGGCATCGAACATATCACCGTGGAAGCCGATGAGGCTGGCATGCGGCTCGACCGCTGGTTCAAGATCCATTATCCGGGTCTGGGCTTCGGCGCGCTGCAGAAGCTCTTGCGCTCTGGCCAGGTCCGTGTCGACGGCGGTCGCGTCAAGACCGATGCCCGCGTCCAGCCCGGCCAGGTCGTCCGCGTTCCGCCCATGGATGTCGACGCCAAGAAGACCGGTCCGATCGCAAGCCACGACCTGAAGCATGGTGACGACCACGAACTGCTGTCGCGCATGCTGCTGCATGAAGACGAAAAGGTCTTCGTGCTCAACAAGCCCGCGGGCCTCGCCGTACAGGGTGGCTCAGGGCTCAATCGCCACATCGACAAGATGCTCGAAGCCTGGACCAGCAAGAAGGGCGAAAAGCCGCGCCTCGCGCATCGCCTCGACCGTGACACCTCGGGCGTGCTCGTCGTTGCCCGCACGCGCGGCGCCGCCCAGAAGCTGACGGCCGCCTTCCGCGAGCGTGACACCAAGAAGATCTATTGGTCGCTGGTGAAGGGCGTTCCGCGCAAGCACGAGGACAAGATCTCGACCTGGCTCACCAAGGACCAGACGGACGAAGGGGATCGCATGCGCGTCTGCAAGCATGGCGAGGAGGGTGCCGACCACGCGGTGACCTACTACCGCGTCATCGATACTGCGGCCCAGAACCTCGCCTGGCTGGAGATGGAGCCCTATACGGGGCGCACCCACCAGCTGCGCGTTCACGCGCTGCATATCGGTCATCCGATCATCGGCGACCCCAAATACTTCATCGACGACCACAACTGGGACTTCCCCGGTGGCGTACAGAAGCGCCTGCATCTGCATGCGCGCTACATTGATCTGCCGCATCCCAATGGCGGGCGCCTCAAGGTCACGGCACCGCTGCCGCCACACATGGTACAGACCTGGAACCTGCTTGGCCTCGACCAGCGCGATGGTGACAGGGACGCCGAATGAAGCTGGTTCTCTTCGATTGCGACGGCACGCTGGTCGACAGTGCCGGTCTGATCCATGAGGTGATGCGCCACACCTTTGCAGCTTTCGGCAAGCCCGAGCCGGCGCTTGAGACGACCAAGTCGATCATCGGCCTGACGCTCGACATTGCGATCGCCCGCATGGACGGCAAACCGCATGCCGATGACGAGGCAGTCGCCATGGCTGCCCACTACAAGAAGATCTTTGCCGATGTGCGCCGGGACTCCGGCTTTGGCGAGACCATGTTCGACGGGATCCGTGAGGTTCTGGATGCCCTGATCGCGCGCGACGACATCTGGCTCGGTGCGGTAACCGGCAAGTCGCGTCGCGGCCTGGAAATGATCCTTGAAGGCCACGGGTTGAAGCCCCATTTCCTGTTCTGCCGGACGGCGGACGAATGCCCCTCCAAGCCGCACCCGGCCATGGTGACGGAATGCTGTGACGAGGCAGGCATCGCAACGCGCGAGACCATCGTCATCGGCGACGCGATCTACGACATGCAGATGGCGAAGGCAGCCGGCGCCACCGCGATCGGCGTGTCCTGGGGCTATGCTGCGGCTGACGACCTCTGGAAGGCCGGAGCCGATGCCGTGGTCGAACGCCCCGCCGACCTTCTGGCCTATATCCACTAGGAGCCTTTGATGCGCGACGAACTCAGCCAGGACATTTTCGGGACCTTCATTCCGGAACCGAGCCATGAGGACCCGGTACGCCGGGCTCAGATCCAGATGAAGCGGCCGCTGCCGAAACGCTTCTACAAGAGCGTCGGAATCGAGGCTCGCGAAGACGGCTTCTCGATCACGCTTGACGGCAAGCCGGTCAAGACGCCCGCCAAGAATCTCCTGACATTGCCGACGCGCGAGGCAGCCGAACTGGTGGTGGTCGAATGGGCCGGGCAGGGCGAGTTTATCGATCCCGCCACCATGCCGATCACCAAACTTGCCAACACCGCGATCGATGCGGTGAGCAACAGTCTCGACGAGGTTTTTGGCGAGATCGTGCGCTTTGCCGGCTCCGACATGCTCTGCTACCGCGCGGATGGTCCGAAGGAGCTGATCGACCGCCAGTCGTCGCGCTGGGATCCCGTTCTCTCCTGGGCGGCGACGGCTCATGGCGCCCGCTTCATTCTGGTGGAAGGTGTGATGCACCAGGAGCAGCCGAAAGAGGCGGTCAACGCATTTTCGGCCGCACTTGGGCGTTACCGCGACCCTTTCCAGATTTCCTGCCTCAACGTGGTGACCACGCTGACAGGTTCTGCAGTCCTGGCGCTTGCCTTCGCCGAAGGTGCCTTCGACCTCGACGAGGTCTGGTCGCTGGCCCATCTCGATGAGCACTGGACAATCGAACATTGGGGCTCCGATGCCGAGGCCGAGGCGCGCCGCGAGGCCCGTTACGCCGAATATGCATCGGCAGCAGCGCTGTTCCAGGCCGTCCAGGCGCAAAGTTAACCGGCCACTAACCATAAATGACGAATTCTCGGGCTGGTCCAGAATCACCAGTCCGGGGTCGTCATGTTCGCTCGCAGTTTCCGCATCGCCGCCGCTGTCGCGCTCGTCCTGCTGCTGGCGTCCTGCACGTTGCTCCACGGTCGCAGCATCGACCGTCCGCTGGTCTATTTCGTCCGCAACGTCACGGTCATGGCGGATGCGCGGATCCCGCTCGACCTGATCGACAGCGTCGACCGTCGGGTGTCTGCTGCGATTGCAGCCACTCGCGCCCCGGCTGGCGCCGAACGCGTGGTGCTTCTGGTGAAGATCGACCGCCTCGGCTTCGGCGAGGGCGCGCGTCGCCGCCTCGCTCAGGCGAAATTCACGGTCACGGCAACGTCTGTCGAAACCGGCGAACCGGTGGCGCAAGGCTCCTTTACCGTCAACAGCCCGACAGACGACCCGCGTTGGGCGCGTCAGGCTCTGGCCGAGGAGATCGCTGCCCGCATTCGTTTCTCGTTTTCGCTGACGACGCCGCGCATACGCAAACCGATGCCGGTGCGCAGCATCTCCACGCGCCTTGTCTCGGATCCGCCGCCGGTGATTGTGCCGAACACACCCGCAATGCCTCCTCGTGCAGCCGCCGTTCAGCCAAAGCTTGAGCCACAAAAGCCGCTTGTTGTAACGGCACCGGCGGTAACTGCGCCACCGGCGCCGAAGGAGATGGCCGCCCCGCCGGTCGCCGAGACCGTGCAACCGCCTCGCCCGGCAGCCCCCGCACAGCCGGCGCGTCGCGCAGCCGACGTCGCCGCGGGAACGCCGGTGGAGCAGGGAGCGAGCGGCACGATCCGCCTGCGGCCAGATTGTGATCCCGCCGTAACGCCGGACTGCCCCGCAGCCCCATGATCGACCTTGGGCGCAATGACGCGGTTCCACGCCGCAGCCGTGATTGACTTGAACCGGGCCTCGGCCTAATCCTCATCATGGATGGTTTCCGGACGGCAGAAATGTCGTTCGGAGAGCAAAAGGGAATGCGAAGGCGTGGACCCAGACCGGGCACGCTGAACGCAGCCGACCCCGCGACTGTATTGCAGCGAGGGTTCTCCATCCGCTCTGCCGTTACTGGTGGTGACAGATCGCGTGGTGTGATCGGCTTCCGAAAACGTCAGGACGGAAAAGCCACTGGGGTGGCAACACGATCAGCCGGGGCAGGACGCCTCTTTCTCTACGAATCGTCCGCTCTTTCGTGTTGCCGATAACCCTGGGAAGGCGAGGAGAACCCGACGGTTCTTTTGAGGACCACGACCTGCGAGCCAGGAGACCTGCCATCCACGGGCATGGTGCCCAAACTGGGGAGGTTTCCCCGTTGCCAGCACGGAGGTTGTCGTGGCGACGTCTTGCATCCGCGGGTCCTTGAGGCCCCGCCGGTGCCGGTCTGCAATTGCGGATCGTGCATCGACCCATTCATCGCGTGTCTTTCATGCATGCGCCGCAGAGCAACTGCGCGCAGTCTGGAGCCTTGGCACGCCATGACCGCATCCCGATCCCGATCCATCCTGGTTCTCGGTGGTGCCCGTTCGGGCAAGTCGCGTTTTGCCGAGGGATTGGCGCGAGATACTGGTCTCGACAGGTTTTATCTCGCGACAGGACGCGCCTGGGACGGCGAGATGCGTGCACGTATCGCCGCCCACAAGGCCGACCGCGCCGATGACGGCTGGACCACCCATGAAGAGCCAGTCGATCTGGTCGGCGCGCTGAAGGCGCTGGACCAGCCCGGCCGCGTTATCCTCGTCGACTGCCTGACGCTCTGGGTCACCAATCTGATGATGGAAGAGGGCCGTGACGTCGACGCGGACGGCGGGGCACTCGCCGCCAGCCTCCAGGAACTCCAGGCCACCGTCATCTTCGTCTCCAACGAAGTCGGCCTTGGCATCGTGCCCGAGAACAAGATGGCCCGCGCCTTCCGCGATCATGCCGGCCGCCTCCACCAAGCCATCGCCGCTGAAGCGGCTGAAGTCTATTTTATCGCGGCAGGTTTGCCGTTGAAAATGAAGGGTTGAACCATGTTGCAGCAGAAGATCCCCGCCACCGTCATCACCGGCTTCCTCGGCGCGGGCAAGACCACCATCATCCGCAACATGCTGATGAATGCCGGCGGCAAGAAGATCGCGCTGATCATCAATGAATTCGGCGATCTCGGCGTCGATGGTGACGTGCTGAAGGGCTGCGGCGCCGACAACTGCACCGAAGAAGACATCATTGAGCTCACCAATGGCTGCATCTGCTGCACGGTGGCCGACGATTTCGTGCCGACCATGCAGAAGCTGCTCGACCGCGACGTGAAGCCTGACCATATCGTCATCGAGACCTCGGGTCTGGCGCTGCCGCAGCCGCTGGTCGCCGCCTTCAACTGGCCTGACATTCGCACCCGCGTGACCGTCGATGGTGTCGTCACCGTGGTCGACAGCGCCGCCGTCGCGGCCGGTCGTTTCGCCGACGATCATGACGCGGTAGCCGCCCAGCGCGCCGAGGACGACAATCTCGACCATGAAAGCCCGATCGAGGAACTTTTCGAGGATCAGCTGACCTGCGCCGACCTCATCGTTCTCAACAAGACCGACCTCCTGGACGCCGCCGGCATCGCCGCCGTGCGTGCCGAAGTCACCGGCCGCACCAGCCGCAAGCCCTCGATGATCGAGGCAAAGAACGGCGAGGTGCCCTCGCTCGTCCTGCTCGGCATTGGCGCCGGCACAGAAGACGACATTGAAAACCGCAAGTCGCATCACGAGCTGGAGCACGAGGCGCTGCATGCTTCAGGCGAAGACCACGACCACCATCACGATCACGACGAGTTCGAAAGCTTCGTCCTGAAGCTCGGTGCGGTCAAGGACCCGGCGGAGTTCATTGACCGCCTGAAACCGGTCATCGAGAAGCACGACATCCTGCGCCTGAAGGGCTTCATAGACGTGCCCGGCAAGCCGATGCGCCTCGTCATCCAGGCCGTCGGCACCCGCATCGACACCTATTTCGACCGTCCCTGGACATCGAACGAGAAGCGCGAGACGCGCATCGTCGTCATCGGCCTGCATGAATGGGATTTCGCTGCCGTGGTCGATGATGTCCAGGCGGCGGCCGGCTGATCCATGCATCTCCTGCTTGCCCAGAAGGGATCGATCAGCGACGGCGACGAGGCGATCGATCTCGGTCAGACGCCGGGGGACATTCTGTTCCTCTCGGCGGCCGACACGGAGCTTGCGGCAATCGCCGCAGCCATTGAGACCAGGGGCGGAGCGGCGCTTCGCTGGCGGCTTGCCAGCCTGATGAGCCTGAAACATCCGATGTCGGTCGATACCTATATCGAGCGCACGGCGCGCCATGCGCGGCTCATCGTGGTCAGGGCGCTCGGTGGGGCGAGTTACTTTCACTATGCGCTGGAGGCGCTGCACGCTTGCGCCCGCCGCAGCCGTGCTGCCATCGTCGTGCTACCGGGGGACGACAAGCCGGACGAGGGGCTTGCGCTGTTTCAGGTCTGCTCCGATGACGATCGCCAAGCCCTCTGGACCTATCTGACGGAAGGCGGGGCCGGTAACGCCGAGGCGTTCGTCGCCTATGCCGAGGCTTTGCTCGACGGCGCCGACCGACCGGAACCGGCGCGTCCGCTCTTGAAGGCCGGTATCTGGTGGCCGGGCAGGGGCGTTGTCGGGGTGGAGGAGTGGGAGAAGCTGGCGTTGACAGTACCCTCTTCTGGTCTGCCGGCTATTTCCCCCATCTGCTTCTACCGGGCCCTTGTCCAGAGCGGCGAAACGGCACCCGTCGAGGCCATGGTCGAGGCCCTGAAGGCTGAGGGACTGATCCCGCTTCCGGTCTTCGTATCAAGTCTCAAGGATCAGGTATCGGTCGATACGCTACGCGCCATCTTCAACCGCTTCCCGCCATCGGTGGTCATAAACACGACCGGTTTCGCCGTCTCAACCCCGGGCGCCGAAATGCCGTCGACGGTGCTCGATGAGACCGGCGCCGTGGTCCTTCAGGCACTCTTCTCGTCCTCGCCGCGTGCCACATGGGAGAACTCCAGCCAAGGCTTGAGTGCCCGCGATCTCGCGATGAGCGTCGCCCTGCCGGAAGTCGATGGACGGGTGCTGACCCGTGCCGTCTCCTTCAAGTCGAAGGCGCGCTTCGATGAGCGGGTCGAAGCCAATCTCGTCAGCCACGTGCCTGATGCCGGCCGCATGCTTTTCGTCGCAGAGCTCGCCGCCAACTGGGCGAAGCTTCGCGCAACGGAACCCGCCGACCGCCATGTGGCCCTGATCATGGCCAACTATCCGAACCGCGACGGACGCCTCGGCAATGGCGTTGGGCTGGATACCCCGGCTGGCACAGTCGAAGTCATGCGCGCGATGCGAGACGCAGGCTACGACGTTGCGGATCTGCCCGCTGATGGCGACGCGTTGATGCAGGCTTTGATGGCCGGGCCAACCAATGCAGCGAATGACGGAAGAGTCATAAGAGAACGTCTTTCCATCAGTGATTACAAGCGGTTCTTCACGGCTCTTCCCAAAGAAGTTCAGGAGCGCGTTAGTGCCCGCTGGGGTGCGCCTGAGGCAGATCACTTTCATCTCGACGGAGCCTTCGCGCTGCCGCTGATGCGCTTCGGCAAGCTGATGATCGGCATCCAGCCGGCCCGTGGCTACAATATCGATCCCAAGGAAACCTATCATTCCCCCGACCTCGTGCCGCCGCACGGCTATCTCGCCTTCTACGCCTATCTGAGGCGGCAATTCGGCGCTCAGGCCGTGATCCACATGGGCAAACACGGCAATCTCGAATGGCTGCCGGGTAAGGCGCTGGCGCTGTCGGAAACCTGTTTCCCCGAAGCCGTCTTCGGGCCGCTTCCACATCTCTATCCCTTCATCGTCAATGATCCCGGCGAGGGCACGCAGGCCAAGCGCCGGACCTCGGCCGTCATCATCGACCACCTGACGCCGCCCTTGACGCGGGCGGAAAGCTACGGGCCGCTGAAGGATCTCGAGGCGTTGGTGGACGAGTATTACGAGGCATCGGGCGGCGATCCGCGCCGCTTGGTCCTCCTCAAGAAGCAGATCCTCGACCTGATCGCCGATATCGGTCTCGATCAGGATGCCGGCATCGCCAAGGGGGAGGCAGACGAGACGGCGCTGGAAAAGCTCGATGCCTATCTCTGCGACTTGAAGGAAATGCAGATCCGCGACGGCCTGCACATCTTCGGGCTAACACCCAAGGGACGGCTGCTGACTGACCTCGTCGTCGCGCTTGCACGGGTGCCACGCGGCCAGGGCGAGGGCGGCGATGCCAGCTTCCAGAGGGCGATTGCTGGGGATCTTCTCAAGACGGAGGGATTCGACCCTCTCGACTGCGTGATGTCCGATCCGTGGAACGGCCCGAAGCCGGCCATTCTAGCAGACCTGACCGACGGCCCCTGGCGCACTTCGGGTGATACGGTTGAGCGCATAGAACTCCTCGCAGCCAGGCTCGTTTCTGGCGATATCCGATGCTTGAATGGTTGGACGCGCACCCGCGCCGTTCTCACTGAAATCGAGACCCGCCTCAAACCGGCTGTCGTCTCTTGTGGCCCTGCCGAAATTGAAGGCCTGCTGAAGGGCCTTTCCGGCCAGTACGTGCCCCCCGGCCCATCAGGTGCGCCGACGCGCGGTCGGCCGGACGTGCTACCCACGGGTCGAAACTTCTACTCGGTCGACAGCCGCGCCGTGCCGACGCCGGCAGCATACGAACTCGGCAAGAAATCCGCCGAGCTCCTGATCCAGCGCTACGTGCAGGATCATGGCGAATGGCCGACCTCCTTCGGCATCACCGCCTGGGGCACATCCAACATGCGCACCGGCGGCGATGACATCGCACAGGCACTGGCCCTGATCGGCGTCAAGCCGCTCTGGGACATGGCCTCGCGCCGCGTTACCGGCTTCGAAGTCATCCCCATGGCGGTCCTCGGTCGGCCGCGCGTCGACGTCACGCTGCGCATCTCCGGCTTCTTCCGCGACGCCTTTCCCGAGCAGATCGCGCTCTTCGACAAGGCGGTGCGAGCGGTCGCGGCATTGGACGAGGACGAGGAGGACAATCCGATCGCCGCGCGTGTGCGGGCCGAAACCGAGAAGCTCAAGGCTGAGGGGCTGGACGAAAAGCAGGCCGCCCGCCGCGCTGGTTACCGTGTCTTCGGATCCAAGCCCGGCGCCTATGGTGCGGGACTTCAGGCCCTGATTGACGAAAAGGGCTGGACCGACCGCGCCGATCTCGCCGAAAGCTACCTCGTCTGGGGCGGTTATGCCTATGGTGCCGGCGAGGAGGGCAAGGCGGAACGCGGCCTGTTCGAGGAGCGGCTGCGCTCGGTTCAGGCCGTGGTGCAGAACCAGGACAATCGCGAACACGATCTGCTGGACAGCGACGACTACTACCAGTTCGAGGGCGGCATGACGGCGGCGATCGAACATGTCGCTGGCATCAGGCCCAAGGTCTATCACAACGACCATTCGCGGCCGGAAAAGCCCGTGATCCGCAGCCTTGAGGAAGAGATCGGCCGTGTCGTGCGGGCCCGTGTCGTCAATCCCAAATGGATCGAGGGCGTGATGCGCCATGGCTACAAGGGCGCTTTCGAGATCACAGCGACGGTCGACTACATGTTCGCCTTTGCCGCGACGACTGGCGCCGTTCGCGACCACCATTTCGAGGCCGTCTACCAGGCCTTTATTCTGGATGAGCGCGTCCGCGACTTCATGGTCAAGAAGAATGCCCCGGCGCAGAAGGAGCTTGCCGAGCGTTTGATTGAGGCGATCGAGCGGGGTCTGTGGACGCCGAAGAGCAATTCGGCAAAGTTTACACTCGAGGAGCTGGCCGTCGTCGGCTCCAAGGATTTGAAGGAAATGCGGACATGAGCGACGACCCGAACATCGAAAACCCCGAGGCGGATCTGGCGCGCCACGCGGAAAAGATGGCGAAGAAGAAGGCCGCCCGCGATAAGATCATGGCGACCAAGACGGGCGAAAAGGGCCTGATCATCGTCCATACCGGCAAGGGCAAGGGCAAGTCGTCTGCCGCCTTCGGCATGATCTTCCGCCACATCGCCCATGGCAAGAAATGCGCCGTGGTGCAGTTCATCAAGGGTGCGATGTCGACCGGTGAGCGCGACCTGATCCTCAACCACTTCTCGGATCTCTGCGAATTCCACACCATGGGCGAGGGCTTCACCTGGGAGACCCAGGACAAGGCACGCGATATCGCGATGGCAAAGGCCGCGTGGGAAAAGGCCAAGGAACTGATCCGCGATCCCGCAAATTCCATGGTGCTGCTCGACGAGGTCAATATCGCGATCCGCTACGACTACATCGACCTCGCCGAGGTGCTGGAGTTCCTGGCGACTGAGAAGCCTCCGATGACCCACGTCGTGCTGACCGGCCGCAACGCAAAGGACGAGTTGATCGAGCTTGCGGATCTTGTGACCGAAATGGAACTGGTGAAGCACCCGTTCCGATCCGGCATCAAGGCACAGATCGGCGTGGAGTTCTGACCGATCAGACCCCGATCCAAACCCGGATCGGGTTGGTCGGATCCGCGAGCAGGCGGATCGCAAGCGCCACGCAGGTGACGACCAGGAGCGGCTTGATCAGGCGCGCACCGTTCTTCATTGCAAGCTTTGATCCGGTCTGAGCACCGAGGAACTGGCCGACGCCCATCAGGAAGCCGATCTTCCACAGCACGACGCCGCCGGCAACGAAGACAAGGAAGGCGCCGACATTCGAGCCGAAGTTCAGGAGCTTCGTATGCGCCGTCGCCTTCAGCATGCCGAAGCCGGCGAGCGAGACGAAGGCCAGCATGAAGAAGGAGCCGGTGCCGGGTCCGAAGACACCGTCATAGAAGCCGATCATCGGCACGAAGGTCAGGCCGAACATGAAGGGTGTCATGCGCTGGTGGCGGTCGATATCCGACAGGTTCGGCTTCAGCGCGAAATAGAGAGCGATCGCGACCAGCAGGAAGGGCATGAACGCGCGGAGCACCGCGGCAGGAACGAAACTTGCGACCACGGCGCCGAGTGCACCACCGATCACGGCCATCGCTGCCATCGGCAACTGCTTCTTCAGGTCGACATGGCCCTTGCGGGCATAGGCGATGGTGGCAGACCCCGCACCGAACATCGACTGCAGCTTGTTGGTGCCGAGCGTCTCCAGTGGCGGAATGCCTGCGATCAGCATGGCGGGAATGGTAATGAGCCCGCCACCACCCGCGATCGAATCGATGAAGCCGGCGATGAAGGCGGCAATGAACAACAGCAGCAAAGCTTGGAAAGCGAGATCGACCACAGGGATACTCAAGAAGATTTTGCACACGGGCAGGGAAGGTCCGCCCTTGTGGACCAATCGCTGCGCTCACGCAACCGCGCTCAGGTGTCGGAGGAGTCGCACACGGGACATTCTGTGGACTGGCGTTTCCGTCACACAAAGCGCCGCAATCCGGTTTGACCGTTGGATAAGCCTTCGATAAAGCTCAGGGTAATGTGCGACGGCGCCTGTTCGACAGGCTGGAAATAGTCCGGTGCGGCCGACCCAATCAGGGGGCCAATTCCGGAGCTGTCCCAAAGGCCATGGACCACACCTCATGAGGTGGATGGTTCGGCGCTTCGTACAGGCAGACAAAACGAAGCAGGGAGGCCTTAATCTATGGCGGAAAAACTCGGAATCATGGTCTGCGGCCACGGCAGCCGCAATCAGAATGCGGCCAAGGAATTTGCCGTGATCGCCGAAGCGCTGCGCGCCCGCAACCCCGACATGCCCGTCGAATATGGCTATCTCGAATTCTGCAATCCGGTGATTTCTGCCGGCCTCGACAGCCTGCGCGAACAGGGCGTCACGCGCGTCCTGGCGGTTCCGGGAATGCTTTTTGCCGCCGGTCACGCCAAGAACGACATCCCCTCGGTGCTCAACACCTATCAGGCGCAGCACAAGGATTTCGTCATCAATTACGGCCGCGAGCTGGGCATTGACCTGAAGATGATCCGTGCTGCTGGCGACCGTATCCAGACGGCCGTCGACGAGGCGAACGAAACGCTCGGCTTCGTCGACAAGCACGAGACGCTGCTGATGGTGGTCGGTCGCGGCTCGTCCGATCCGGACGCCAATTCGAATGCTACCAAGGTGATGCGCATGCTCTGGGAGGGCATGGGCTTTGGCTGGGGCGAAACCTGCTATTCCGGCGTGACCTTCCCGCTGGTCGAGCCGGGCCTGACCCATGCCGCCAAGCTGGGCTACAAGCGCATCGTCGTCTTCCCCTATTTCCTTTTCACCGGGGTTCTGGTGAAGCGCATCTACAGCTACACCGACGAGGTGGCGGCGCGTTACCCTGAGATCCAGTTCGTCAAGGCGAGCTATCTGAACGACCACCCGCTGGTGCTCGACGCCTTCCAGGACCGCGTCAAGGAGATTCTTGAGGGCGCGGCGGTGATGAACTGCCAGATGTGCAAGTATCGCGAACAGGTGCTCGGCTTTGAAGCCGATGTCGGCCAGCCGCAGGAAAGCCATCACCACCATGTCGAGGGTATTGGTGGCGGCCTGGAAAACTGTCCGTGCAAGGGCGATTGTGATGCCTCCTGCCGCGATCCCGATTTCTGCCGCAAGCATGGTCTTCCCTGGACGCCGGTGCACAGCCATGCCGATCCGGCACCGCTGAAGCCCGTGCCGGTCGTTGAGGCTTTCGACTACACGCCGTCTTTCACACTCGGCGGCAAATATGCAGCTCTCAAGGACAAGGCACCGGATGCCGACCTGCAGGCCGTGATGGACGCCCCGTCCTCCGGCAAGGCGGCGCATCACGAACATGGTCCGAACTGTGGCTGCGGCCACCATGATCATGGGCACGAGCAAGAGCACAATCATGATCATGGGCACCATCACCACCATGATCACGGTGATCACCATCATGGTCACAGTCACGGGCATGACCATGGCCATTCCCACGGCCACGACCACCACCACGCGCCTTATCCCCATGCTGATCATCCGCTGGGGCCGAAGTCGATGCAGAAGAAAAAGTAATGCCGCTCTTCGATCGCATCCTGATCGTCGACTGGTCCGGTGCCGGGCAGCCGGTAACGGGCAGGAACTCGCTCTGGGCGTGCCTCGCCCGGCGCGAGGGCGATCGGTGTGAGATCGAGTGGAACGAGAATTTTTCGACCCGTCATGCCTTCATGCAGCGGCTGGATGCGGCGGTCGGTGAAGCCGTCGCGGAAGGCATACGCCTGCTCTGCGGCTTCGACTTCGCCTTCGGTTATCCGGCGGGCACCGCCGAGCGGCTGACGGGGGAGCGCAACTGGCGGGCCCTGTGGCGCAAGATTGCCGACGAGATCGAGGATGCGCCCGACAACCGCAACAACCGCTTCGATCTCGCCTCGCGATGGAACGCCACGTATTTTGCCGGCGAACCGCGCTTCTGGGGACGGCCGCATCAGCATGCCTATGCTCATCTCTCCGACAAGAAGCCGGCAGCACCCCAATCGGCCCCGCTCGCCTTCCGCAGATCGGAGCACTTTGCCAAGGGGGCAAAATCCGTCTGGCAACTGAGCTACAACGGCTCTGTCGGCAGTCAGACCCTGCTCGGCATTGACAGGCTGTCGCGCTTCCTCGACGACAGTGGTCATGGCGAACATATTGCCGTGTGGCCCTTTGAGACGGGATTTGCCAAAGCGTTCGAAAAGCCCATCGTCTTCGCCGAGATCTACCCCTCGCTCTTCACGCTGGCTGCTCAGGACGAGGTGAAGGACCAGGCGCAGGTTCGCACGGTTGCCGAAGCCTTCGCGCGGTTCGATGCCGGGGGCCATCTTTCAATGCTGCTCGATCGCCCGCCGATGCTCACCGAAGAGGAAGTCGCGGCATCGCTTGCCGAGGAGGGCTGGGTGCTCGGGATCGGGCACCATGCACTTGCGAGGGGGTTGGCAGCATGAACGCCCCCCTCGATTACATCCGCGATCCTGCCGAAATCTACCGCCAGTCCTTCGCCACCATTCGTGAAGAAGCCGCTCTTGACCGCTTCCCCGCGGTACTCCAGCCTCTCGTCATCCGTCTCATCCATGCCTGCGGCATGGTCGATCTCGCCGATGATGTCAGATGGTCGGACGGGGCCTTTGAGGCCGGTGCTGCGGCGCTTGAAAAAGGGTCGCCCGTTCTCGTTGATGTCGAAATGGTCCGCCACGGCGTGATCCGCCGTCTGCTGCCGGTCCAAAACGAGATCCTCTGCCTCTTGAACGACGAGCGCGTGCGGCCGAAGGCCGAGGAAATTGGCAATACCCGCTCGGCCGCTCAGGTCGACCTCTGGGATGAACATCTCGAAGGGGCCGTGGTGGCGATCGGCAATGCGCCGACGGCGCTTTTCCGCCTGCTGGAACGCATCGACGCCGGCGCGCCGAAGCCGGCGGTCATCCTTGGTTTTCCCGTTGGTTTTGTTGGAGCTGCCGAAAGCAAGGACGAACTGATCGCCAATTCCAGAGGTATTCCCTATATCGCGGTGCGCGGCCGCCGGGGTGGCTCTGCCATGGCCTCTGCTGCCGTCAATGCCTTGGCGGGAGGGCTTGGCACCAATGTCTGACGCCTTGCACGCCCCCTGGCTCACCATCATCGGCATAGGCGACAACGGGCTGGAAAGCCTTACCCCCGAGGCGCAGGCCGTCGTCTGGCAGGCGGAAACACTCGTCATCGGAGAGCGGCTGGATGCGGTCATCGACGGGTCGAACCTGCCGCAGCTGAAGCGCATTCTCACCTGGGGCGCTGGTTTTCGCGAGACACTCGCGGAAATCCTCAAGCTGCGCGGCACGCCCGTGACGATCCTCGCGACCGGCGACCCCATGCATTTCGGCATCGGCGCGACACTCCGGCGGTATGTGGCGGCCGAAGAGATGTTTGTGCTGCCTAGTCCTTCCGCCTTCTCGCTGGCTGCCGCCCGGCTCGGCTGGCCGCTTCAATCGGTGACGCTGATCTCGCTGCACGGCAGGCCGCTTCCCTTCCTCAACCGGCATGTGATGCCGCGCGCCCGCATTCTGGCGCTGACCTCAGATGCCTCGACCGTCCAGGCTGCTGCCGTGCTGCTGGCCGAACGAGGCTTTGGTGCCTCCGTCCTGCATGTGCTCGAACACATGGGGGGAACGCGGGAGCGCATCCTGCGGATGACGGCGCTGGAAATGGCCGAAACCTGCCCGGTCCTTTCGGATTTCAACACACTGGCCATCGATTGTGCCTGGGACGGTCCTTTGCTGGCACCGGTGCCGGGCCTGCCCGACGAGGCCTTCCGTCATGACGGGCAGCTCACCAAGCGCGAGATCCGCGCGGCGACGCTGGCCCAGCTCGCCCCCTTTCCGAATGCCCGTCTGTGGGATGTCGGCGCGGGCTGCGGCTCGATTGCCATCGAATGGATGCGCGCCGGCATGGGCACTAGGGCGATCGCGATCGAGGCAAAGCCCGAGAGGCTGGCGATGATCCGCGAGAATGCCGAAGTCCTCGGCGTGCCCGACCTTGAAATCGTCGAGGGCGAGGCGCCGGCCGTGCTCGCGGGCCTGAAAACGCCAGATGTGATCTTCATCGGCGGCGGTATCAGCGGCGAGGGGCTGTTCGAGGCCTGCTGGGCAGCGCTTGCTCCCGGTGGGCGACTGGTCGCCAATGCCGTGACGATCGAAGGTGAGGCTCGGCTCGTGGACTTGCGCAGCCGCTATGGTGGCGATCTGTCGCGTTTGCAGGTGGCACGCGCTGCCCCGGTCGGACGCTATTGCGGCTGGAAATCACTGATGCCGGTCACGATGTGGACGGCTGTAAAGGGAGAGGCTGAATGACCGGAAAACTCTATGGCCTCGGCCTCGGCCCGGGCGATCCGGAACTGCTGACCCTGAAGGCGCATCGCATCCTCACAGGTTGCCCGGTTGTAGCCTATCCGGCTCCCGATTCCGGCCCGAGCTTCGCCCGCCAGATTGCAGCCCCTTATCTGACCGCCGCCCAACTGGAAGTGCCGATCATCGTGCCGATGCGGGTCGAACGCTTCCCGGCCCAGGACATTTACACGCAGGCTGCCGAGACGCTGTCGCATCATCTCGATGCCGGCTCTGATGTCGCGGTCCTCTGCGAGGGCGATCCCTTTTTCTACGGCTCCTTCATGTATCTCTTCGAAAGGCTCGCAGATCGTTATGCGACCGAGGTCGTGCCCGGCGTTTCCTCGATGATGGCGGCAGCCGCGGGTCTCGGCCGGCCGCTTGCTGCCCGCAACGACGTGCTGACGGTGCTGCCAGGCCCGCTGCCGGACGATGAGCTCGCCGCACGGATCGCGGCATCTGGGGCCGTCGTCATCATCAAGCTCGGCCGGCATTTTGCTCGCATCCGCGCGCTGATCGACAGCTTGGGACTGACGGCGCAGGCGGGTTATGCGGAGCGCGTGAGCCTTGCCGAACAGAAGCTGACGCCGCTTGCCGACGTGACAGAAGAGACAGCGCCCTATTTCTCGATGATCCTGATCTACAAGGGCGACGAGCGCTGGCATCCGGCACTCGCGAAAAAGCTTGGAAGCGGGGCCTGATGACGGGCGCCGCCGCATCCCCGGCCAAACCGGCTGTCGTGATCCTGAGTGAGGCCGCCGCTTCTCTTGGCCGCCGCATCGCGGCGGACGTCGGCGGCGAGCTGCATGGCGCCGCCGCCCGCGTCGCAGAGGCTGATGTGCGATTTGCGTCGGCCAAAGACCATGTGCAGACGCTGTTTGCCGCCGGCCGGCCTATCATCGCCGTGATGGCCGCTGGTGCTCTGATCCGGCTGCTCGCCCCGATGCTCCTGGACAAACACGCCGAACCGCCAGTGCTGGCCGTCGCCGAGGATGCGTCCTCCATCGTGCCGCTGCTCGGCGGTCACCATGGCGCCAACGACCTCGCACGGCAGATTGCATCCGCCCTCGGTGCCCATGCCGCGATCACGACGGCCGGCGACCTGAAATTTGGTGTAGCGCTCGATCAGCCGCCGGACGGCTATGTGCTGGCCAATCCCGAGAGAGCCAAGGCGGTGATGGCCGAACTTGTGGCCGGCGCTGGCGCCCGGCTCGAGGGTGCATCTGCCAACTGGCTCATCCAATCAAGACTCCCATTTGAACAAGAGGCCCGCGTGACGCTCTCCGTGACCGAACAACAGAAGACCGCAGGCGAGCTGGAGCTCGTCTATCATCCGAAAACGCTGGTGCTCGGCATGGGCTGCGAGCGGCATGCAAAGCCGGAAGAGGCGATTGCCTTAGCCGAGGAGGCGCTTGCCAAGGGTGGTTTCGCGAAGACAAGCCTCGCTGCCGTCTGCTCGATCGACCTCAAGGCAGACGAAACGGCGATCCATGCGGTGGCCGCCCATTTCGGCGTGCCGGCCCGCTTCTTCAGCGCAGCCACGCTCGAAGCCGAAGCACCGCGTCTGAAGAACCCGTCCGAGGTCGTCTTCGCCCAAGTCGGCTGCCATGGCGTGGCGGAAGGTGCCGCCCTTGCGGCTGTCGGTGCGTCGGGCGAACTCGTCGTTGAAAAGATCAAGTCCAAGGGCGCGACAGCCGCGATCGCAAGGTCCGCCGACATCATCGACCCCAAGGCGATTGGCCGCGCCCGCGGCACGCTCTTCGTCGTCGGCATCGGCCCGGGCTCGGAAGGGTGGCGCTCGCCCGAGGTCTCGCGCATGGTCCAGGCCTCCACCGATCTTGTCGGCTACTCGCTCTATCTCGACCTGCTCGGCCCGCTCGCCGACGGCAAGACCCGCCACGACTTCGACCTCGGCAAGGAAGAGGCCCGCGTTGTGCACGCGATGGAACTGGCGGGCGAGGGCAGGACGGTGGCGCTGGTCTGCTCCGGTGACGCCGGCATCTATGCCATGGCAACGCTGGTTTTCGAACTCTTCGACAAGGGCGGGATCACGGACGCCGCAAGCCGTATCGAGGTCCAGGTCTCGCCCGGCATCTCCGCACTTCAGGCGGCTGCTGCCCGCATCGGCGCGCCGCTCGGCCATGATTTCTGTACCATCTCTCTGTCGGATTTGCTGACCCCGTGGGAGCATATCCAGCGCCGGGTGAAGGCAGCTGGCGAGGGCGATTTCGTCATCGCCTTCTACAATCCCGTGTCGATGAAGCGCCGCACGCAGCTCGCTTATGCCCGCGACGAATTGTTGAAATATCGCCCTACTGCAACGCCGGTTATCCTCGCCACCAATCTCGGCCGCGAGGGTGAAAACGTGCGCACCGTGCCGCTCGGTGAATTGAACGTCGACGATGTCGACATGCTGACCGTCGTGGTGGTCGGCTCCTCCGAGAGCCGGACGGTGACAACAGGCGACGGGAAGACCTGGGTCTACACGCCGCGCGGTTACTCGGGCAAGGCAGACAGTGGCATGAAGGGAAGTGAAGTATGACCGTCTATTTCATCGGCGCTGGGCCCGGAGCCCCCGATCTCATTACCGTGCGTGGCCTGCGCCTAATCGAGCGCTGCCCGGTCTGCCTGTATGCCGGCTCGCTGGTGCCGGAGGAGATCGTTGCGGCGGCGCCTGAGGGTGCGATCGTCAAGGACACCGCCCCGATGCATCTCGACGAGATCGTCGCGGATATGGTGGCAGCCCATGAACGCGGCGAGGATGTCGCGCGCGTGCATTCCGGCGATCCTTCGATCTATGGTGCCATCGCCGAACAGATGCGGCGGCTCGATGCGGCAGGCATTCCCTATGACGTCGTTCCGGGCGTCCCGGCGTTTGCGGCGACCGCCGCACGGCTGAAGACCGAGCTGACGCTTCCCGAGATCGCCCAGACCGTCATTGTGACCCGCACCGAAATGAAGGCATCCTCGATGCCGGAATTCGAAACGCTGGAAATCCTTGGCAAGTCGCGGGCGACGCTCGCAATCCATCTGTCGATCCGTAATCTCACCCATATCCGCGATACGCTGACACCCTATTACGGTGAGGACTGCCCCGTGGTGATCGCCTATCGTTCCACCTGGCCGGACGAGCTGTTCATCCGCACGACGCTGAAGGACATGGCGGAAGAGGTGCGCAAGGCGAAGATAACCCGCACGGCGCTGATCATGGTCGGCAAAGTCTTCGGCCATGTCGAGTTCCGCGACAGCGACCTCTACAATTCGGACTTCAGCCATGTCCTGCGCAATGTCGGGAAAAAGAAGAAGGCAAGCGCCTGAGAACGGTCTTTTCGCCGTCATTCTTCGGGTCTATCGTCCGGCGCCCGGCACCGGCCGCCAAACAACAACAAGAAAAGGACTTCTCCCATGCATAAGGTCATCTTCGATACGGATCCGGGCGTCGACGACGCCATGGCGCTCCTCTTCCTGCACCATCATCCGGAGATCGACCTCCTCGGAATCACCACGGTTTTCGGCAATGCCGAAATCGAGGTGACCACGCGCAACGCGCTGTTTTTGAAGCGGGAATGGAAGATCGATGCACCGGTCGCTCGCGGCGCGGGCGAAACCTTCATCCCGCATCGCGTAAGCCATGAGCCGCCAAAATTCATCCATGGCGATGATGGCCTCGGCAATATCGGCGTGCCCGAGGTGACGGATGTTCATGCTGACCCGCGCCCGGCTCACCGCTTCATCGTCGAGACGGTGCGTGCCAATCCGGGCGAGGTAACCATCGTCGCCGTCGGCCGCATGACCAATCTCGCCAATGCGCTGAAGGAAGACCCCGAGATCGTCAATCTTGTCAAGGAGATCGTCATCATGGGCGGCGCGTTCGACGTCAACGGCAACGTGACGCCGGCCGCCGAAGCCAATATCCACGGCGACCCGGAAGCGGCAGACGTGGTGATGACGGCAAAATGGCCTGTCGTGGTCGTCGGCCTCGACGTTACCATGCAGACGGTGATGACGCGTTCGCAGCTCGCAGACATCCGAGACGCCGCCGGCACCAGCCGCGCGCGCCTGCTGTTCGACCTCTCGCAATTCTACATCGATTTCTACGAAGGCCTGGTCGACGACGGCATGGTCGTTCACGACAGCTGCGCCTGCGTCTATGTCGTGGCGCCGGAACTCTTCAAGACCCGTAGCGGCGTGATCCGCGTCGTCTGCGGCGGCATCGCCGATGGCCAGACGATCCAGAAGCCGGATGGTCGCGGATTTGGTCCCTCCGATTGGGATGGTGATCTGCCAAGCCAGAAGATCTGCACCGAGATCGATGCGCCGGCTGTACTTAAGCTCATTCACGACGTGATCGTTGCCGTCCGCGAAGACTGAGCAGCGCCGCTGAGCAGGCAAAGAAAAACCCCGGATCTGGGAGGAGATCCGGGGTTTTTCTATTCAGGATCCGACCGAAGTCGGGACCAATCAGCCGTTGACGGCGTGACGGGCAACGCGACGGATGTCTTCGCGGCCAATGCCGAGGTCGCGGAGTTCGCGGTCCGACATGCGGCCGAGTTCGGTGATGGTCTGACGATACTTGCGCCAGTTGTTGAGCGAGCGAGCGATGTTCATGGGCTTACCTCTTTGGTGGTTGGACCCATCCGCGGGCCCCTTCGAATTTGCTGAGCTGAACATATGCTGCGTTGCGAAACGTTTGAAGACATAATGCGGCAGAGCACCCATGCGTCTCGCGCATACCAATCGATTTAACGCTTTGTTAATTGATGCTTTTTTGAGCGTTTGCACCTTGGCAGACGTCGCCCTGCAAATGGGCATGCGTCCGCATGCGGTTGGCAAGTCTTTCGGGTTTGGGAAACTGAGGCCAAAAAAATAACGCTCACCGGGGGAGGAGGTCCGGTGAGCGTCATTTTTGCAGACCAACGACTGGGAGGAGGAGTGTCGTTGGCCAATCGATCCAGCATTGGGAGGAGGTAACGCTGGTCGAAGATCTGAGCGCCAGTAGTTCCGTCGCTCTGTTGAGCCTGAATATAAGCGAGGCATACATGTTTTTGCAGTGCAATATTGGCATGGAAGGCATGCGGTGTTTGCATAGTGTGCAAGCCCCCACTCAAGGTTCCCGGATCCGCTTGTCTTTCCGGCGTCCCCGTTTCAGATTGTGAGCGGGAACATCCGGGAGTGATGAATGTACAGGGGCAGGCTGAAACGTGACCTCGACGACTGGGTCGGGCGTGGATTGATTGATGCGGCAACAGCCGGGAGGTTGCTGGCGGACGTCGATCAAAGGGGCGCACGCTTCAGCATCGGCGGCGTACTGTCGATGTTCGCAGCCCTGCTCATCGCCGCGTCTCTTTTGATGTTGATCGCGGCCAACTGGGAACTCATCCCGCGTTTGGTGAAGGTGGTCGGTATCATCGGGCTGATCTGGATCTTTCACGCGATCGCAGCGATTGCCCGGCTGCGCGGTGCCGATCGAATCGCGGCTGGATCGCTTGTGCTCGGTTCTGCTGCCTTCGGCGGCGCCATCGCCCTGATCGGCCAACTCTACCATCTCTCCGGCGATACCTTCTCCGCGATGTTCCTCTGGTTCACGGTCACCGCCGTCTCCGCCGCATTCTTCCGGTCCGGCGCGCTGACGGTCGTGACGGGCGCGCTTTCGCTTGCGACCTTCGGCGGTGGGTTCGACAGTTTCGGCTGGGATATCGGCAGTCATGGGATCTGGGCCTGGTGGCCACCCTTTGGAGCAGCCGTTGTTTTCGGCCTCTCACACTGGACAGGTGCAAACAGGGCCAAGCATTTCGGCTACATCCTCCTCGTCAGCTGGATCTGGTGGATGACGATCCTCGATCGAGGCGAGGCCTATGCGTTCGGCGTGGGTATTGCGGCAACGTTGGTCTTCCTGGCGCTGACGGTGCCCGTATCGCCCCTGGCGGCAATCCACCGGCGGCTCGGTGCATCCGGCAGCTTCTATGCCCTTCTGCTCGCCTTGAGTGGTTTTGCCTATGTGCAAGGCAGTGCGGTGGATGCGGTCTCAATCGCTGTGCTGGGCGTGATCATCCTTGCGCTTTCGATCGCCGCGATTGCGCTGGACGGTCGCGACAATGGTGCGGTCCGGTTCCTCGCTTACGGCGCCTTTGCAGCTGAGGTCCTTTATCTGTCCTACGAGACGATCGACAGCATCCTCGGAACCTCGGCCTTCTTCCTGCTTGCGGGTCTCGTTGTGGCGATCCTCGCCTTCATCGTCATTCGCCTGGAAAAGCGCTTCTCCCGTCCGGTCGCAGAGGTGACGTCATGATCGCTGCAAAACCCTTTGCCGCCGTCGCGCTGTTCATCGCCATCGTGCAGACGGCGATCCTCGGCTACATGATCGAAGGGCGCGCCTCGATCCTGAGATCCGGAACGGATGTGCTGCTGAAGACGGCACCGGTCGATCCGCGCGATCTTCTGCGTGGCGACTATGTCATCCTGACCTATGACATCTCGACGATCTCCACGACGTCGATCACCGGCACCCGACCTCAGACCGGGGAAGTCGCACGGCTCCATGTGCGGCTGAAGCCGGGTGCCGATGGTTTCTGGACGGTCTCTGCTGCCTCCTTCGACCCGCTCGCCGAGGAGGCGGGCAGCGTCGTGCTGCTTTCGCAGCCCGTGACCATCTACGACTGGGAGTGGCAGAACGCCGGCAACCTTACGGTCTCCTACGGCATCGAGCGCTTCTACGTGCCGGAAGGCGAGGGTCGGCCGATCGAGGATGGCCGCAACGAAGGCCGGGTGTCCGTGGCGGCCCGTGTGTCGGACACCGGCCAGGCACAGATTCGCGCTCTGATGCTGGATGGCGAGCCGCTCTACGAGGAACCGCTCTACTGAGAGCTGCCATTCGCTCGCTGCAAAGCCTGTGAGGCCTGTCCGGCGGGCCTTGCAACACTGTCATTTTTCCTTTGCGTGGGGGAAAACGGGTGTTATAGAGACGCGCGCTCCGGAGGGGCCATGCGCGATGCAGCATGCGCTTTTGGACGCGGGTATGGTGAAATTGGTAGACACGCCAGATTTAGGTTCTGGTGCCGCAAGGCGTGGGAGTTCAAGTCTCTCTACCCGCACCAGCTGAGCCGCGCGGGATCGATGAGAGAACACCGAGGTGTGGCTCCCGTCAGTCCGGCGCCGTTTTGCTTGGCAGATTGTTGACGAATTGCGACGCAGCCACGTCCGGAAGAATCAATTCCGGCGTCGTGCTCAGGGAAAACCACCGGCTGTCCGAGCACGGCCGCCACGACATGAAGGTAAGAACATGCAGGTTATCGAAACGCTCGCTGAAGGGCTGAAGCGCGAAATCAAGGTCGTCATTCCGGCCAAGGACATGGAACAGCGCATGAACGAGCGTCTGGCCGAGGTGAAGGACAAGGTCCGCATCAACGGCTTCCGCCCGGGCAAGGTGCCGACCTCCCATGTCAAGAAGATGTACGGCAAGTCTATCATGGCTGAACTCGTCAACGAGATCATCCGCGACAAGCCGTCGGCGATCCTCTCGGAGCGCGGCGAAAAGTCGGCGACCCAGCCCGAGATCGTCATGACCGAGGACGAGAAGGAAGCGGAAAAGATCCTGTCGGCTCAGGCTGACCTGGAGTTCACGCTCTCCTACGAGATCATTCCGGCCATCGAACTGAAGTCGGTTGACGGCATCAAGGTCACCCGCGAAGTCGTCGAAGTCTCGGAAGACGAGATCAACGAGCAGATCACCAAGATCGCAGAAAGCGCCCGCACCTTCGAAACCAAGAAGGGCAAGGCTGCTGAAGGCGACCGCGTCACCATGGACTACCTCGGCAAGGTCGACGGCGAGGCATTCGACGGCGGCAAGGACGAAGACGCAGAGCTGGTCATCGGCTCGAACCGCTTCATCCCGGGCTTTGAAGATCAGCTCGTTGGCGTCAAGGCTGGCGATGAGAAGGTCATCACCGTAACCTTCCCGGCCGACTATCCGGCTGCCAACCTCGCCGGCAAGGAAGCCACCTTCGACATCACCGTCAAGGAAGTCGCTGCTCCGGCCGCCGTTGAGATCAACGACGAGCTCGCCACCAAGCTTGGCGTCGAATCGGTCGAAAAGCTGAAGGAAATCGTCCGCGGCCAGATCGAGAGCCAGTACGGCAACGTCACCCGCCAGAAGGTCAAGCGTCAGATCCTCGACCAGCTCGACGCTCTCTACAAGTTCGAGTCGCCCTCGAAGCTTGTCGACGCCGAGTTCGAGAACATCTGGCGCCAGATCAACACCGATCTCGCCCAGTCCGGCAAGACCTTCGCTGACGAAGACACGACTGAAGAAGCAGCCCGCGAAGAATACCGCGCGCTGGCCGAGCGTCGCGTTCGCCTCGGTCTCGTTCTCTCCGAAATCGGCGAAAAGGCCGGCATCGAGGTGACCGAAGAAGAAATGCAGCGTTCGCTGTTTGCCCAGCTGCAGCAGTTCCCGGGCCAGGAAAAGCAGATCCTCGACTTCTTCCGCAACACGCCGGGTGCGGCTGCTTCGCTGCGCGCGCCGATCTTCGAAGAAAAGGTCATCGACAAGCTGCTCGCAGAAGTCTCGGTCACCGACAAGAAGGTGAGCAAGGAAGAGCTGCTGGCTGACGACGCCGAGGAAGGCGAAAAGTCGGCCAAGAAGGCTGCGCCGAAGAAGAAGGCTGCTGCCAAGGCTGACGACGCTGCCGAAGGCGAAGAAGCCGCTCCGAAGAAGAAGGCTGCTCCGAAGAAGAAGGCTGCCGAAGGCGACGCCGAGTAATCTTCGTGACGAATTGATTTGAGAGAAAGCCGCCCCTCGGGGCGGCTTTTTCGTGTCCGTGAGCGAGTTTCAGCATGCAGATCAGGCTTATTCGCAGCGCCACGCTAGTCGTCGAGGTAGCCGGCACCCGGCTCCTCGTTGATCCCTGGCTTGCCGGAAAGGGCGAGGGGAGAAGCTATTCCGGGCGGGGGCCGTCACCGCTGGTCGACCTGCCGATGTCCGTCGAAGAGGTCCTGCGCGGCATTGATGCGGTGCTCGTATCACATCTTCATTCCGACCATTTCGACGATGCGGCGCAGACTTTGCTTGGCAAAACGACGCCGATCCTTTGCCAAGCCCGTGATCGAGACGCGATCGTGGCCATGGGCTTCGGTGACGTGAGGGCAATCGCAGAGGGGATCCCATTCGGAGCCGCCGGCATCAGGACGGCCGATGGTCGCCACGGTCCGCCGGAGGTGCTTGACGACATGGGGGAGGTGTCGGGTTTCCTGGTAAGTGCTCCGGGAGAGCCAACCCTCTATTGGGCCGGCGACACGATCCTTTGCGCGGAGGTCGAAGCGGTCCGGAACCGTGAGCGACCGGATGTCGTGGTCGTACACGGCTGCGGAGCGCTCTGGCACGGAAAGGGGCCGCTGGTGATGGATGCTCAGATGGTGCTGCAAACCGCCAGCATTGCAGGTGGCGCACCGCTCGTCGTGACGCATCTCGATGCGGTCGACCACGCAACCTGTCCCGAGCTGATCTCCGCCGTCTCGTTGCAGCCGGCGCAACTGGCGCCGACCGTCTCGTCATACCCGAAGACGGCGAGATCCTGACATTCTGAGGCTCAGCGCCAGCCGAGAGCCGGCGCCACATGCGTCAGGATCGATTCGATCACATGAGCATTGTAGGCGACCCCGAGCTGGTTCGGCACGGTGAGCAGCAGCGTGTCGGCCTCGGCGATTGCCTCGTCACGCTTCAGCTCGTCGATCAGCCTGTCGGGTTCGGCGGCATAAGAGCGACCGAAGATCGCGCGAGTATTCTCATCGAGATAGCCGATTGAATCCTTGTCCTTGCTCTGGCCGAAATAGGCACGGTCGATGTCGTTGACGATGGCGAAGATGGAGCGGCTGACCGATACCCGCGGTGTGCGGCTATGGCCGGCTTGCGTCCAGGCGTCGCGATATGCACGGATCTGCTTTGCCTGCTGGATATGGAAGGGCTCGCCCGTCTCGTCGTCCTTCAGTGTCGAGCTCTGCAGGTTCATGCCGAGCTTCGCGGCCCAGACGGCTGTGGCATTCGAGCCGGCGCCCCACCAGATGCGATCCCGCAGGCCCTCCGAATGCGGCTCGATTCGCAGCAGTCCGGGTGGATTGGGAAACATTGGCCGCGGATTGGGTTCGGCGAAGCCTTCGCCCTTCAACACGTCGAGAAAAACTTCGGCATGGCGGCGCCCCATGTCGGCGTCGCTCTGGCCTTCCTTCGGCTGATAGCCGAAATAGCGCCAGCCCTCGATCACCTGCTCGGGAGAGCCACGCGAAATCCCGAGCTGCAGGCGGCCGCGAGAGATCAGGTCGGCGGATCCCGCGTCTTCGGCCATGTAGAGCGGGTTCTCGTAGCGCATGTCGATGACACCGGTCCCGATCTCGATCTTGGACGTGCGCGCTCCGACGGCTGCCAGGAGGGGGAAGGGAGAGGCAAGCTGGCGGGCGAAATGGTGAACGCGGAAATAGGCGCCGTCAGCGCCGAGTTCTTCCGCTGCGACCGCGAGATCGATCGATTGCAGGAGTGTGTCCTGCGCCGAGCGTGTACCGGACTGGGGCGAGGGTGACCAATGGCCAAAGGAGAGAAAACCGATTTTCTTCATGGCGAACCGCCTGTGTGATGAGAGTTGCACCCTAAATGGCATCGACTGACGCTTCGCCAAAGAGCCGCGCCGGTGACAGACTGTTTCGAAGGCAAGGACGAAGTCTGCCGCACCCGATCAGCCGGCGCGCGTGATCCGTCGTTCCACCGACAGGAGGCCCGCGACGCCGAAGACTGCAAGGACAAGCCCCAGCCACGCCGTTCCCGAGTAGCCGAAGACGTGTGCCCCGAGCGCGAAGGTTCCGGCACTGACGGCATTTCCGAGGAAGGAGTTGATTGGCATGAAGGCGGTTCCGAGCCCAGGCCGGGTGGGGAACAGGTCCTGGAAATAGGTGATCGGCAGCGACAGAAGTGCCGCTGCGGTGGCAGCCCCGGGGCACCGCCAGTGCATAGAAATGCCATGGAGCCGTCGCGAAGGCGAAGCCCACCATATGCAGCCCGTAGAGCAGAGCCGAGACGATGATCAGCGCCAGAAGGCTGACGCGCTTCAACAGCGACGCCGCGATCAGCATGAAAGGGATTTCGATGAGGGCGATGAGGGCTGCGATGAAGCCGACATCCCGTGTCGATCCGCCGAGTTCCAGCGTCAGGATCAACGGCCAGATCATCGTCGCAAGCCGGGTCGTGCCGGTCACGGCGGCCATGGCGATCATCCGGATAAGCATGTCCGCGCGGACGAGTTCGCGCAGTGCCTCCTGAAAGGCGATCCCATTGGTCCCCGTGGCTTTTGTCGGCTCCGTGGGCGGAGAGAGGAGAACCGGCGAGGCGACAGCAATCAGCAGCGTGCAGATTGCAGCCGCACCCCAGGCACCAATCATGTTGGCCGATCGGGCGAGCACAAGGCCGAGGATGGCTGGCATCACCACCCATGATGCGGACATGAAGGAGCGAACGACGGTGTTGACGGCTGCCGCATCACGCGGAGACAGGGCTGCAGTCTCTATGCGCGCCGAAGCAAACAGCAGCGAATGCACGGCCTGCGCAAAGGGGATTACAAGCACGGTGGCAAGCACGAAGACGGGAATCGACGGGAAGAGGAAAATCGCGCCGTAGCCGATTGTGCCTGCGACGGCCAGAAGCGCGATCATCCGGCGCCGGTCGGCCATGCCATCAGAGAGAATGCCGAGCGAAACGCTGATGGTCACGGTCATGATCGAGGCGACGACCGTCAGTGCCGAATAGGCTTGGTCGCTCATGCCGAGCGCGCCGATCGCGGTGACGCCGAGATAGGGAAGGGTGGCGCCATAGGCGCAGCCCTGCACGAAGATCATGATGGACAGGATGACCAGCTGCGGTCGGGCCGCGATCTGGCGGAGAGACGAGGACATGAAGCGACTCAGGGAGGACGGCAGAATAGGAGCCTGCTTAGCACCTGCCCCCCAAGCCGTCTCCTATCAGTTTTCGAGGTCCCTGGGCTCTGCCCCTACTCGGCGGCCCGCCGCTCGACCTTTTCCACCTTCAACTCGCCCATCCGGTTCCAGGCGTCCAGACCTGCAATCTTGTAGGCCTCGGCCAACGTCGGGTAGTTGAAGGTATTTTCGACGAAGTATTCGACCGTGCCTTTGAGGTTGAGCACCGCCTGCCCGATATGGACGAGTTCGGTTGCTCCTTCGCCGACGATGTGCACGCCGAGCAGGCGCCGGGTCTTGTGCGAGAAGATCATCTTCAGCATGCCGCTGTCGAGGCCCATGATGTGGCCGCGCGAGGTCTCGCGAAAATGTGCGATACCGGTTTCGTAGGGAATGCCGCGCTGAATGACTTCCTCTTCCGTCAGGCCGCAGGTGGAGATCTCCGGCACGGCATAGATGCCATAGGGGAAGTATTGCGGCGGGTCATGGGCCGGTGCGCCGACGGCGTGCCGGGCGGCGATGCGGCCCTGCTCCATCGATGTTGAGGCAAGCGAGGGGAAGCCGACCACATCGCCTGCGGCATAGATGTTCGGAACGGACGTCTGGAATGTGTCTGGGTTGACCTTCAGGCGACCGCGATTGTCGGCTTCGAGCCCGGCGGCGGCAAGGTTCAGCGTGTCGGTCGCCCCGACGCGACCGGCTGCAAAGAGCACCATTTCGGACATAAGCACGCGGCCGTTCTTCAACGTCACGCGACATTTCCCGTCGACCTTTTCGACGCTCTCGACCGTCTGACCGAAGATCAGCTTCATGTTGCGGTCACGCAGCTGGTAGGTGAAATCCTCGACGATCTCCTTGTCGATGAAATCGAGCATCGTGTCGCGCGGCTCGACCACGGTGACGACCGTATCGAGCGCCGAGAAGATCGTCGCATATTCGATACCGATGACACCGGCGCCGATGACGATCATCGAGCGAGGCAGCTCCTTGATTTCCAGGATCTCGTCGCTGTCGATGATGCTGACGCCGTCGAACGGGATGTGCGAGGGCTTGAAGGGGCGCGTGCCGACGGCAAGCAGTACTGATTTGGCCTGCACATGCACCACTTCATCATCTTCCTTGACGATCTCCAGCGTATGCGGATCGAGGAAATGCGCTTTGCCACGCATCTGATGCACGCGGTTGCGCGAAAACTGATGTTCCAGCACCTCGACCTCGTGGTCGAGCGTGATCAAAAGACGACGACGCAGGTCATCCGCGCTGATTTCCTGCTTCACGCGATAGCTGCGGCCGTAAAAACCGCGCTCGCGCCAGCCGGTCAGGTTCAGCGCCGTTTCGCGCAGCGTCTTCGATGGGATCGTCCCGGTATGAACCGAGACGCCGCCGACGCGCGTGCCCTTCTCGATGACGAGAACCTTCTTCTCCAGCTTGGCTGCCTGGATCGCCGCACGGCGTCCGGCCGGTCCGCTGCCAATCACGACGAAGTCATACTGGTTCATGAGATGCCTCTGATTCGCCCGCTGCCGTGCTGCAGCGCACATTTATTCACACGGAGTATGACAGGGCAACGTCACCGTTTCGTTATCATGATCGAATTGGACGCGGACCGTCTTCTGCGAGAACTTCCGGCAGCACTGGTGAACGCAGGCATCTAGCGGGCCAGCCCCGGCTGGGGTCAGCTGGCTGCGGATGAATTTCGCCGGTACCTGAATGGCTTACGTCAAATGAACGATCCCTGAAGACCGGTTGGACTATTTTCCTCGTCGTGCAGTGCCAGGTAGACTGCACCTTTGTTCGTGGAGCGTGCCATGCACGAAATGGCCAAAAAAACCGTCTCCGGCAGTGTTCGGAATTATCGTTCGGACATAGACGGTCTGCGTGCGCTGGCTGTCGTAGCGGTCATCATCTTTCACTACTTTCCCACTTGGCTGCCGGGTGGCCTCGTCGGTGTGGACATCTTCTTCGTGATCTCCGGCTACCTGATCAGCGGCCACATCGTGCAGCAGCTGGAGACAAATCGATTCTCCCTTTTGGATTTCTATAGCCGCCGCGTTCGCCGCATTTTTCCGGCTCTGATCATTGTCCTGATAGCCAGCCTTTGCTTGGGCTGGATGGTCATGTCCGTCGACGATCTGGGGTTGCTCGGCAAACACGTTGCAGGTGGAGCGGATTTTGTCGCCAATCTCGTTCTCTGGAGCGAACGTGGTGCGGGTGAGGGCGAAAGCAACTTTGATCCGATGCTGCATCTATGGTCGCTGGGCGTCGAGGAGCAGTTCTACATTCTGTGGCCACTTGTGGCTTGGTTCGCCTGGCGAAGGGGCATGAACATCCTCGCCACGATTGCGGCGATAGCGCTTTTGTCGATGGTCGCAAATCTGGTGATCATCAACATTGATCGCGTTTCTGCATTCTATTTGCCAGTCAGCCGCTTCTGGGAACTTCTGGCTGGTGCGGCCTTGGTGCAGGTCGAGCGACAATACGGAAGCATTCCGAACGTTCTAGCGCCGTTTGCGGCGGTAACGGGTCTGATCCTGTTGGGGCTGAGCTTCATCCTGGTCCGGGTTGAACAAATGTTCCCGGGTCTGATAGCGCTGGCACCCGTCCTCGGCGCGGTTCTGGTGATCGCGGCGGGACGGGACATAGCCGTGAAGCGACTGGTGTTCAGCAACCGGCTCGCCATTGCCATCGGCTTGATCAGCTACCCGCTTTATCTTTGGCACTGGCCATTGGTTTCTTTCGGCTATGTTCTCGAAGGAGGCACGCCCGACAAGAGCGTTCGGATCGCGTTACTGGCTCTTGCCTTTCTCCTCGCCACACTCACCTATTTCCTCATCGAAAAACCGATCCGCTTTGGGGCGTTCAGGCAGTCCCCGGTGGCGGTGCCGCTTTGCGCAGCCATGGCGGTCACCGGGCTCTGTGGCATCGGCATCTACGTCTGGGCGGGATATCCGACCTGATCTGGTGTCGGGCCGCTGGGCGCAGTGCCGATGATCTTCAGATCAGCCGCAAGCCTTTGAGGCTCGCATGACCATCCTTGCCGATGATGATGTGATCGTGGACCGTAATGCCGAGGGGTTTGGCGGTCTCGACGATCGTGCGGGTCATGTCGATGTCGGCCCTGGACGGTGTCGGGTCGCCACTGGGATGGTTGTGCACCATGCCATCCATTACGCTAAGACATTGATCAATAAGCAAATAATGTAAATTTCATAATGACTGGTGCCGGAGAATGGGGGCGGTTGATCATGCGTGAACGTGACCGTCACGTTTGATCACCTAGGTGCTCGCCGTGTCCCTTGGGGCACGGCATTGCACTTTATTCTTTTCATCCCAGGCATCAAGCTCATCGAGGGGGTAGAGCACGGCCTTGCCGATTTTGACGAAGGACGGTCCAAGACGCATCGCGCGCCAATTCCGTAGGGTCCCAACCGAAATACCACCTCGGTAGCGCTCAGCTACCTCCTCAGGCGTAAGGTATTTGCTATCTGGCACTGCCGCCTCCTTCGGCAGCATGACCAAGGCCTTGCCGCCGCGTCTTGAGTTGATCATCGCGGTAGTTCTTTGAGGGGCGCTTCGGGTTTAATTTTAAGGGCCAAAGACCGGTGCCTCACGCTGCCGCACGGACATACATGCTGCGCCATTCGCCGCCGCGAAAGACGTTCCCGGCTCGGGTCGGAGAAACGGATACCGTATAGGCCACATAGGCGGGGTTGGACGAACTGCTTCCGTTGACTCGCCAGGTGCCGCGCAGATGCTGCGCAACGGTTATGTGGGCGATTTCGGGCCCGAGTTTCTGGCGGGTACGGCGGAATACGAAAGACGCGATTCCCTTCAAAATCCAGTTCCGAGAGGAGTGCCGGTTCGACCCCGGCCACCCGCACCATCATTCAGTGCTACCGTTGAAGGTGGAGACCACACGTTCGAGTCGTGTTCGGTGCGCTGTCTCTCTCCGAGATGGTCCAAAGTTATGGCGCTTGGCCGAGTCGTGACCCCGTCGTCGGATCATTCATCTACGTTGAACTAGCCAAAGCAGTCACCCAGCACACGGTGCTGGCTCGGCGTGCGGATCCCCGGAAAATGCGTACTCGTATTGGCTATCCCGGCAGAGCAAACTTTGAATAGTGCTGCCGGATATACGCCAGCTTCGGATCAATGTAGCTCTGACAGAAAGGCCTGCTCGGATCGGTGCGGTAGTAGTTCTGATAGCGCGCATCCGATGCCCTAAAGCCCACAAACGATAGAACTAAGGTGTGCACCGCCTCGCCAGTCTCTTCGCCCAAGCGGGCAATTGCTTGCTCAGCTTCATGGCGCTGGCTCTCTTCAAATATATAAATCGCACTGCGATATTTGCTTTGCAGCGATCGGGCTCGCTTGGCGGAGTGCGTTCTGAGATGGACCTCGGACAGCGTCGTCAAACCAATGACCGTGGGATCGAAGGTGACGATCACCCCCTCTGCCCAGGTGTTTGCCGGCGCCGTCGATTGTAGAAAACCCTGGTCGACCTGCGTGACGCCGCGCAACGCTTGGAAAACACCCTCGGTGCACCAGTGGCAGCCTCCACCAAAGCCGACCTTTGCCATCCTCAACTCCTGCGCAAAGGCAAAACGGCTAGGCCGGACCTATCGAGCTGGCTTACGAACGCGATGATACGCTGTCCGACATCGTCCGCCATTTCGACATGAGGGTAGTGCCCGGCGCCCGCGACAATCATGGTTCCGCCATTGATCCTCGAAGCCAAGCTCCGAGCTTCTTCGACAGGGTCCGGGAAGTCTGGATCCTTCGAGCCCATCACGATGAGGCTTGGCACGGAGACTTCGTCTAGGAACGCTGCGGTGTCGGACTTGCCCGTGTCGTCGAAGGCTATCCTACCGCCCTCTGTCTGAATAAACTGGGTCTGCGCATCGTTAGACGCCATGAAACGATCCGATCCGTTGAGCAGCAATCCTATCGGCTGACTTCGAAAAGAAACCACGCACGGCGTTCCGCCTCGTCGGTCCAGGTATCGATCAGGCCGGAGGTCGCATTGTCCTTCGCCTGATCGGCGACGTCCTTTGCGCGACGCAGCGACTCGACCATATGAAGATTATCAGCGCGCAATTCCGTCAGCATGTCCTGCGGCGTGACGAACTCCGCGTCGTTGTCCTTGATCGTCTGGTGGCGGGCGATATCGCCGATCGATCGGATGGTCGTATTACCGGTCTTCCGGGCGCGCTCAGCCATAGCATCGGTAGCAGCGAGGATCTCCGCGGCTTGCTCGTCGAGAAGCAGGTGGTAGTCCCTGAAGTACGGGCCCGAGACATGCCAATGAAAGTTCTTGGTCTTGAGGTAGACCGCATAGCTGTTCGCCAAAATGATCTTCAGCGCATCCGCGACCGTCATGGTCGCGCTTTCGTCCAGGTCAGAAGGTGAAGGCGCGGTTGCAGCACTGGAGTTTGTCATCGCTTGGACTTTCTCGATCATGGCTTGCACAACAGACCAGCGCCGATTCTTTCGCACGCTAAGGTACAGAAAATGAATTTACGTCAGGATGAAGTCCAATGACCTGTAACTATAGTTTCGATAGTTCAGGCGACCAGAAACGAGCCTAGGGGCCTAGGTTCGCGCCCATCACGGTCACCACGTTTAGCGGTGAAGCCAAGCTCATGCGTCCGGTCGAAAGTGGAGCACGAACGCCACGACCTTTTCTGCGGACATCTCACACGGCTTGAGTGAAGCCTTGCCCGCTGAGACGCGGTACAGGTTGAAGCTAACGATATCGGTTCCAGCCAGCTCTCGGGCAAAAAGGCTGTTACGTCGGCCATCTTTGGAGCGGCGGACTGTAACGCCGAAGCGCCGGGCTTTGTAAGTGCCCCCACTATATCCGTCCGGTAGCTTAGCGAAAGCCGTATCGAATTCTTTCTCCTCCATTTCACGTCACTGGTGGCCGTCCGATGGCGAGCAGCTGGTCGAGCCCGCCTCTGGCATCGAGGGCATGGAGTTCGTCAGAGCCGCCCACATGCGTGCCGTTGATGAATATCTGCGGCACGGTCCTTCGACCTGAGACGTCGATCATCGCTTTTCGGTTTTCCGCACTAGCCTCGATGTCGACTTCCGTGAACGCTACCCCCTTTTTTGTAAGCAGCGCTTTCGCTCTGCGGCAGTATGGGCACCAACTCGTGACATAGAGGAGGACTTCTGGCTTCATTTTGCATCTCCAATCGTTGACGCGTGACGTGAGTCCTTCGCGGCAGAACCTAAGTATCACCGCGACTCTCGAACGGCTGGGAGCGAGGGCGCAAAACTACGTGACGGCTGATTTGAGGCAGGCCGCAAGATCCAGGTCATCACGCAGCCATTTTCCTGACCGCATCCAGCACCCGGTCTTGCCGGTATGGCTTGGAGAAGAATGGAATATCCGCTGGGACAACAGCTTCTTCCGGCCACGGCCTTCCGGACGTGATTATGATCTGAATGGTCGGCCATTTGTTTCGAATACGGATGGCTAGCATGATGCCGTCGATGCCGCCCGGCATGTCCACGTCGGTGAAGACGACCCGGATGTCGCGCCGTTCTTCCAAAGCCACGAGCGCAGCAGAGGCATCTGATGCTTCCAGCACTTCGAAGCCGGCTTCTTCAATCATGTCCGATGCAAAGAGACGGAGAAGTGGCTCATCTTCCACGACAAGCACGACTGGTTTGTTCATTCCACACACGTACTCCATCAAGCCTGGACCAACTGGCGCATAGAGGCATGCAGGTCCGCCGCGAGGCCTTCTGGATCGAAGCGAAGATCGACGCCACCAGTACCGACCAAACCAATGCTGATTAGCTTTGAGCCGAAGCCTTTACGCGTCGGCGGCACAACGGGAGGTCCGCCCCTCTCTCGCCACTCGATCTTCAGCAGATCGCCGTCCTGGCTGTCTTTGACGCCCCAAGACAGCGACACCTTCCCATAGTCATTCGTCAGAGCGCCGTATTTGCAGGCGTTCGTCAGAAGTTCGTGCACGATGAGGGAAAAGGACAGCGCCGCTCTTGGCCCTAGCGCCACGGGCAATCCGGTCATTCTAACCCGATCCGAAAATCCGATCGCGTCTATGACGGTCGCCGCAACAGCTTGGAGATCAGCCTGTGTCCAGCTTGTCTGGAGCAGGGCGTCGTGTGCTGCGCTCAACGCCATCAGCCGGCGCTCGAAGGCATAAACAGCATCGCGGTCGGTGACGGTTCGCAAGGTTTGGCTCGCGATAGCCTGAACCATGGTGAGCGTATTCTTCAGGCGATGCGCGATTTCACCATTTACGATGTGCTGGCGCTGCTCGGCACGATGCCGAGCGACCCCTGCTTCAAGTCGGTCTGCAGCGCTCCGCAAGAATGCAATCTCTTCGGCAGGCCATAGCCGGGGGGTGCCGCAATGCACAAAGAAAACGGCAATTGTCTTGCCCTGATCGCGCACTGGCATGTCGATCACTGCGCGAATACCAATACGCAACGCGCCATCGAGATTGTGCAGCGCGCGCTCGTCAGACAGGGCGTCCCTAACTATCAGAGGGTCGCCATCGACAAGTGGCTTGTGCAAACTCCCAAACTCGTCAAGCCGGTGTCGACCGGCGATGCTCATCACACCCGGTGCGGTCCAGTGTGTTTCAACGTTGATCGTCTCAACGTCATGGTCGACGGTTCCAAACCCGGCTCGGTCCGTGGCGAGGGTCCGACCAACGATGGCAGAGGTGCCAGACGTCATCTCCTCTGTGCCGCTACTGCTGCGGATTACCTCACCGATCTCAACAAGAGCGGTCTGGAGTTCAGTTAGGCGCTCGCTAGCCTTGGCGATTCGACGCAGTTCGAGATTCTCGCTGGCGAGACGGGCAAGCGCCTGGAGCATCGCCCTTTCCATCTCGCTCAGCCCTGCCGGCCGCGGAGCTGTATCGATAACACACAGCCGACCGACTACCGCCCCGGATCGAAGGACAAGCGGCGCGCCAGCATATGCCCTGAAGTGCTTTTCGCCGGTGACAAGTGGATTGCGTTTCGTTCGCGCATCGGCTGTCAAATCGACGATCTCTAGGAGGTCGCCTTTATCGATGTCGATCCGACAGACCGAATGTTCGATATCCGTCTCGCACACGTCGAGCCCGTACTTGGCCTTGAACCATTGTCGGTCTGTGTCGAGAAGCGTAATCAGAGCGATAGGAACGCCACAGGCCTTGGCCGCAACGAACACGAGATCGTCGAAGGACTGCTCGTCCGGTGTGTCGAGAACCATGAGTTCAGCAAGCGCCTTCGCTCGCTGAACCGCCCCCACGTCGGCCGCACTGGCGCTCAGGCTCAGCACGTCAATGTCCTTGCACGCGAGGCGGCCACTGCCGCGCCGATGTCCCAGCCTCACGCGTCACTGCAGCATCGCCACCTTCGACGATGAGGACAATCTTGCCTTGAATATGACCCGCCTCAGCACGCTCGTGGGCGGCAGCCGCTTCCGAGAGGGGGTACGTGCTATCGACCGCGACGCGAACGGTCCCGCTGTCCAGCAATCGGCCTAACTCGGCGAGTTGGGCTCCGTTGGATCGGACCTGTGTTGCAGAGACCGTAACGCCAAGGTTAGCGGCTTCATCGTGTCCCTCGAAGCCAAGCGGAAAGATTGGAAAAAGCGCGCCGCCGCGACGTATCGAACGCAAGAAGCGACTGGCTGTCGGGCCACCTACTGCATCGACGACGAGGTCCACCTCGCGCACCGAGTCTTCCGCCTTGATTTTCGTGTAGTCGATGAATTCGTCGGCGCCGAGATCGCGCAGAAATGTCTCGTGTCGGCTTGACGCGACAGCTATCACGCGCGCGCCCTTGTGTTTTGCTAACTGCAGTGCGAGGTGACCGACACCGCCGCCGGCGCCATTGATCATGACGCTTTTGCCTTCCAACGGGACCGGGTCGTGCCTCCCGGGCTGCAGGGGATTGGGTTCGCTATGACCCAGCTCTATCAGGTACTGCCACGCGGTCAGTCCCGACATCGGCGCTGCAGCGGCATGAACATGGTCGAGGCCGCGAGGTTTTAGCGCCAGATCTGATGCCGGTGCCGAAACGTACTCTGCATATCCCAGGCTTTCGCCAAAACTTGGGAATCGGATCATTCCAAAAACTTCGTCACCCGGCGAAAACGCTGTGACATCTGAGGCGACAGCCTCAACGATCCCAGACACGTCCGAGCCGGGTATGGCCGGCAACTCGATCGACGGTCTCCACTCGGGGGGCAGCGCCTTGTACCCTTCTCTGAGATACCAATCTGGAGGATTGAGGCCAGCCGCATGCACTCGGACGAGAACCTCGCCTGGCCTGACGGCGGGCTTTGGAGCATCCTCGTAGCGGAGTACGCCGGGAGCACCGAATTCGTGGAAGCGGATTGCCTTCATCAATATCCTCCGGTCAAACGCGTTCAAGAAGAGCAACGGTGCCCTGGCCGCCGTCAGCGCAGATGCTGACGATCCCTCGCGACCCAACCGGCAGGGCCCACAGTTCCTTCACCGCTTGGCTAAGATCGCGCGCGCCGGTCGCCCCGAAGGGATGTCCGATGGCTACCGAACCGCCATTGGGGTTGACTCGATTCCAATCGAACTCGCCCATGGCGGCCTCGACGCCGGCCTTTTCGCGTACCCAATCCGGATCGGCGATGGCCGCGACATTGGCCAACACCTGGGCAGCGAACGCTTCGTGGATCTCCCACAGAGCGATGTCGGAGAAGCCGAGGCGATGCCGCGCGAGCAAGCGCGGTATCCCGTAGGAAGGCGCCATCAGGAGCCCTTCCGAATGGAGGTCGACTGCCGACACTTCGTAGTCGACGAGCCGCGCGAAAGGCGTACCGGCAGGGAGTCTCCTCAGACCCGCGTCGTTGGCAACCCAGCAGCCGGCCGCTCCATCGGTGATGGGGGAACTGTTGCCGGCCGTCAGGCTGCCCTGTCCGCTCTCCCGATCAAAGGCTGGCTTTAGGGCGGCGAGGCGCTCGGCAGACGTATCTGCTCGCGGGTTCGCGTCGCGCGCCAACTCCGGCAGAGAGATGACAAGGTCGTCGAAGAAGCCGTTGTCCCAACCGGCGACGGCTCGCTGGTGGCTCTTCAGAGCCCAGTCGTCCTGAGCTTCGCGCGAGACACGCCAAGCTTTGGCGGTCTCTTCCATGTGATCGCCCATCGTCCGACCGGTGATACGGTTGGCCCACCCCTTGGTTGGGAGCACGAAGTCGCGCGGCGTCAGCGATTGCAGCGCCGAAAGTGCCGCGGCCGGATCCTGCCCGAACAGATCGGTCAATCGCTTGGATGCTTCAGCGGTTAAGGCGAGCGACGGCCTGCTCATGACCTCTGCGCCGCCGACCATTGTCAGGTCTGTCCCGCCACCAAGTAGTCCTGCCGCAGCGAAGGTTGCAGTCATGCTGGTCGAGCACGCTAGGACAACGGAGAACGCGGGGATGCTGGGGTTGAGCTTGGCGTCCAGCCAAACTTCCCGAGCGATGTTGCTCCATCCCAGGTTGGGTATGACGGTTCCCCAAACAGCCAGATCGGGCTCGGCTAAATTCGCCATCGCATGAACCACGGGCACGGATAACGAGACCGCGTCGTAGTTCGCCAACGCCCCGCTACCTCGACCGAAGGGTGTCCGCAGCCCAGCCGCGACGAAAACAGGTTCAGCAAAGCGACTCATACTGATCTCCTGGGAATCGGAAAAAGAAGGATGAGCGTGGGCGGTTCGCTGCGTTTAACCACCATAGCGCTCAGTCTTGATGATTGAGGGGTCGAGGCCTGCCGAGAGCGCACCGTCCGTTGCGATGTTGACGAAGCCGTTGGAGCCGCAGACGAACACCTGCGAAGGGTTTCGGCCGAGACGGGAGATTGTCTCCTTGACCATCAAGCCGTCGATGCGCCGATCAAAGTCCGACGCGCGCAAGGGCGCCTCGCGGGTGATCGCCAGCGCCAAGCTGAATGCTGGATCGTCCGTTTCAATTGAGTGCAGTTCCCTGGAGAACAGCACGTCTTGGGCGGTCCGCGCCGACAGGAGCAATGCAACTGGGACCGTCTGCGCTAGGGATCGGCGCTGGCGGATCATCGACATCAGCGGCACCACGCCGGAGCCCGCCCCAATCAGTAGGACTGGCTCGTCGGCAGGCTCCGGCCATAGGAAATGGCCACCGAGCGGCCCACGGAGTTCGATCTCGTCGCCGGTTGCTGCGATATCATGGAAGAACGGTGAGACCTCGCCATCGTGAAGGCGCTCGATGGCAAGTTCAAGGATCGGAGATGAAGTGGGCGACGAGGCGATCGAATAGCTTCGCATCGCGGTGTAGCCGTCGGGCGCGGTCAGACGGACATCGACGTGCTGGCCCGCGACATGAGCGAACGGGTTCCCCAACCGCAGGAAGAAGCTCTTGATACTCGGAGTCTGTTGGACGATTTCTTCGATGAAGCAGGACTGCCAAAACGCGGGTTGCGCGCCGATCTCAGTCATGGGTGTATCTCTGCTCGCGCCAAGGATCGCCGTAGATGTGGTATCCACGCAGCTCCCAGAAGCCGGCTTCATCACGCGTTGTGAATTGCAGCGCGTTCACCCATTTTGCGGACTTCCAGAAGTATAGGTGAGGAACGAGGAGGCGCGCCGGTCCTCCATGATCGCGTGGAAGTGGCTGGCCCTCGTAGTTCAGAGCGATCATCGCCTTCCCCGACAACATGTCGGCCAAAGGAACATTCGTCGAATACCCGTCGTAGCAATGCGCCAAGACGAAGTCGGTTGGCCGCTCAATCCCTGCTGCCGCAAGGATGTCCTCGATGAGCACGCCCTCCCATGCAGTATCGAGCTTGGACCAGGACGTCACACAGTGAATGTCTTTGGTCACCTTCGTTTTAGGCAGGGCGTTGAACTCGCCCCAATTCCAGACCTTAATGGGTCTCGGGCCGATCTTGACCGTGAACTTCCAGTCGGATGTCTCAATGCGCGGCGTCGGTCCCGCTGTCAGAACCGGAAAATTTTCAACGAGGTGCTGACCAGGCGGGATTCGGTTCGAGTGGTCGCCGCCTGAACCGCGGCCGGTAAAACCTCTGGTGACCATGTCGAACCCCCTTGCTTGTCACGACAGACCGGAGCCGGGTTCATTACAGACTATTAGGTACAACAACTTCGCGCAAGCAAAGGTCGAGCTTTCCGATAGGCTGAATCTTGGATCACCGGCGTGTTCTACGATACAACAATAGTTTCGCCCGCTATGAGCTGCGACGATTGCATAGATACTATAGCGGCATATCGCCAAGTTTGACCAATGCCTGTTCGCTATAGTTTCGATAGCTTTTTGCAAGAGTCGCAACTGCGTTCCCCTCGGCAAACTGCCAGGGTATGCTCCCTCGCGCACACGCTTCGCTGCGAGCGTGGATGCGCGCTGCGCGACAATGAAAGATCGAGATGACCATCCAGACCGAGATCATCGGTGCGCTCAACGTCTCCGTTTCATTCGACGCGCGACGTGAGACGGTAGGCCGGACCAGGTTTCTTAGCGACTACCTGGAGAGATCGGGTCTTCGCGCATTCATCCTGGGCATCAGTGGAGGTATCGACTCTCTCACTGCAGGTCTGCTTGCGCAGTCGGCTGTGAGGACACTGCGCGAGCGCGGTTACGACAGTGCATTCGTGGCAGTCCGATTGCCATACGGCACGCAGGCCGACGAAGCCGACGCGCAACTTGCCCTGCAAGCGATCAAGCCCGACCGAACAGTCACGATCGATGTGAAACCGGCGACGGACAATATCTGGCAAGAGGTGTTGAATGCTGGTCTCGCCCCCGCAGATTCGAGCGAACGCGATCTCGTTCTCGGGAACATCAAGGCGCGTCAGCGCATGGTGGCGCAATTCGCACTTGCAGGCAGCTTGCGGGGTTTGGTCATCGGGACGGACCATGCTGCGGAGGCGGTGATGGGATTCTTCACTAAGTTCGGCGATGGAGCAGCCGACCTCTTGCCGCTAGCGGGCCTGAACAAACGGCGCGTGCGCGCGATAGCATCGTACTTAGGCGCACCGGCAAAGCTGATCGGCAAGGTTCCTACCGCAGACTTGGATGATGGCGCGCCGTTGCGACCGGACGAGGATGTCTATGGCGTGACCTACGACCAAATCGACGATTTCCTCGAAGGTAAAGCCGTGAATGAGTCAGTTGCGGGGACGATCGCAAGCGCATACCGCGCGACGGCGCACAAGCGCGCGCTCCCTGTGGCGCACAGCTCGAGAAGTGGCCGTCAAGAGCGCTGAGGGAGAACCGCCCCACCAACGGGGTACGTGGTATGGAAACTATACCGAGCAGCTATTGGTATTGTGGATCGTAACAATTCATAGTTGCTGCTGCGGAAATCTTGGTTTCCTGAGGCAAGGATCGGACGAAAACTCGATCGAATCGATCAAGAGACCTCAAGCCAAAGAGCGCAGATCAGGACAGCAGTTCGCCTGCCGCCGCAATGCTCGGCCAGACATCGGGCTTCTGCATTGAGGTTGGAGAAAGCGGATGAGCGCTACCGGAGCACAAGCGCCCGAGCTTCGTGTGCAACATTGGATCGGCGGAGACGGACACCGCCTTGACGTGCCCCTCAAGCTCTCAGACATCGGTAGCGGACCGAAGATTCTGTTCGCGTTCCAGCACTGGTGCCGTGGTTGCCATTTGCATGGCTTTCCCACGCTTCAAAGATTGCATGGGGCGTTGGAATCCAGAGGCGTCGGGTTTGCGGTCGTCCAAACGGTTTTCGAAGGCGCGCAAGAGAACACATTCGAAAAACTGCGCGTCAATCAGCTCCAGTACGGCTTACCTGTCGCCTTTGGTCACGACGAGCCACCACCAGGTGCACCGTTCCCAACGCTCATGGGGGATTATCATACCCGGGGAACGCCTTGGTTTGTGGTGATCGATGCCGATGGCTACATTGTCTTCTCTGACTTCCATCTAGAAGCAGATCGTCTTGTGGCGGAACTGGAGCGGGCGTGACGCTATGCCGCGTTGGCTGATCCTCACCGGGACTCACATCCTCGTCATGTCCATAGGCTTCGCCGGTGGGATCTATCTGCTGCCGATCCTGACTGCGCCGCCTGCGCCCACTGAAGCCGCGCTCCAGAGTTCTGCTTCGAAAGCGGTCTACGTGGGGCGGTTTGCACGCGATCTTAAGGGCAGTGATCTACTGCACTGGGGTGACGGAGAGGTTCGTGTCGCGCCCGATCGGATCGTGCACCTTGGGCGTCTGTCTCCTGGTCCGGATTACAAAGTCTACCTCGCGCCCCGGTTTGTAGACACCAAACAGGACTTCCTTGAAGCCAAAGGCTCTTCAGTTCTGCTGGGAGATGTGAAGACCTTCGCTGGGTTCATCGTGGCGGTGCCAAGAGGCGTCGACGTTGACGATTACAGCGCAGTTGTCATCTGGTGCGAGGCGTTTGATCAATTCATCAGCGCTGCGGAGTATCGAGTTCCGCGACAGGCTCTGAAATGAGCCAGGCATTGGACAACGTGAAGGCTGCTTGCACGCGTGGTCTCGTCCTCGCGCCAGTAGCCGCCTTGCTGTTGAGCGTCGCCATCTTGCTGCTCGGCAACGGGCTGCTGGGCACGCTCTTGATCGTCAGAGCTGGTCAGGAGGGCTTCTCGGCCGCCGCGATCAGCGCGATGATGTCGTTCTACTTCGCAGGCTTCACGATTGGCGCGCTGGTTTTGCCTCGCATCATTGTGTCGGTGGGGCACGTACGGACCTTCGCCGGCTTTGCGGCGATCGCATCGATGACCGCCCTTCTCCATGTAGCGTTCGTAAATCCGGTAGCTTGGATGCCGCTTCGGCTCGTGACCGGCTTCGCATATGCGGGAATGATCCTCGCAACGGAAAGCTGGCTCAATGCCCACGCGGTTCAATCCACACGCGGTCAGCTTTTGTCGATTTTCGGCGTTGTCTCCATGGGTTCTTGGGCGACCGGACAGGCGCTCCTCAACATCGCTCCACCCGCCGATGTTACACTTTTCCTCATCGTCTCGCTGCTGATATCTGCCGCAGTGGTTCCGATCACTCTACTCCCCAGTCATTCGCCGGCCGACGTACGGCACGAGTCGGTTGCATTCAGGGATCTCTTTTCTGTTTCGCCCTTGGCGTCGATCGGCGTCTTCTTGGCCGGGCTGGCCATAGGCGGCTTCTGGGGCATGGGGCCTAATTTCGCGCAAAGGATTGGTCTCGACGTCGCCGGCATCTCCGCCTTCATGGCCGCGGTTCTCGGAGGAACGCTTGTGTTGCAATGGCCGCTCGGTTGGCTCTCCGACCGGGTGTCCAGGAACCTGGTCATCGCAGGAGCGGCGCTGGCATCCGCCGTGGCAGCCATCGGCGTGTCGGTGGCGGCAGACGCCCCTTTGCCCGTCCTTCTTGCGGCGGGAGCGCTCTTCGGCGGTTTTGGCATCCCGATCTACTCGCTGTGTCTCGCCGCCGCGAACGACGACCTTCCTCCAGGGCGGCTGCTCGGCACCGCGCGAGGGCTTCTGCTGCTCAACGGGATCGGAACGGCGGCCGGACCACTTGTCGGGGGCGTGGTGATGGATCGTGTCGGGCCTGGTGGGCTGTTCGTCTATGCTGCTGTCCTGCTGACCATGCTAGCGGTGTTAGCGGGCCTACGCGGTCGCTCTCGCTCCGCAATCGAGGTAAAGGCGACACGTTGTCCGAGTACGCCGATGATCACCGCCTCTCTCGATGCGATGATACGAACCCAGGACGAGCCGCAGAGCGTTCGGAACTAGCGCTGCGGCCCCGGCGACCGTTTGCTATGAGACAGCTTCGACCTTCAGCTCTCGGCCGTTGAATTGAACCGTCTCGCCAGCCTGAGCCCCGTCGATTACCTCGAAGATCGGCGCCATCGTCGATATGCCCATAAGCTCGCGCCCATGGCAGACGAACTTGTCCGTTGACACCGCGACGACGAAGTAGCGACCCGACAACTTGATGACCGCCCCTTCTGTAACCGCCGTCTTCGGTCCGAAGTCGATTGTTCTGAGCTTGTCGAGCTTGTCGGCGTAATCGTCCAGCGTATCGTCGAGCGCCTCGGCGAAGTCGCTCGCGATCTCGGCTTGTGCCTGTTCGTCGTTCTCGATCGACTCGCTCCGATCCAAGCGAGCGGTAGAAACATAATCGAGATACTTGTCGCGAGCGCTCTGCAGAGCAGCGGTCTCCAACGACAGCATCGTTTCCCGAATGTGGTCCTTATTCCAATCCATCTGCACCTCGTTGCATTGCAATTTGAAATGATAAGCCGATCTATCGAAGCAAGCCGTTGAAAGGCCGCGTTCCGCAGCCGGCACCGTTATTCTTCGATGATGACGTCTTCGCCCTGGTAGGGGATTCTGATCAGCCGAGGATCCCGAATGATGCTGGTCACGAGCCAGACATACGTCTGTTCTGCGGTATCGAAGCCGAGAATGCTGAATGCGCCCCCGAACGGGCATGCCGGAAAATCGGGGAAGCCTTCTCGAAGAACGTAACGCTCGGGTTCGCGATCGAATTCGGCCTTATAGACCTTCCGCAGCCCATGCTTGCTCGGAACGCCTTCGTCGCCTGCAGGCGTTATCTCACGATGTTCCAGGAGGCGCTCGGAAAGATCACGGTGGCAAATCTCGTCGAACACGTCGAAGGCATCAATCAGCAAACCTTTTCGCTCGGTCGCGGGATCGGTGATCGCGTAGATGTTCGAAGCATCTTCGGCACCGTCCCCGCTTTCGAGACGCAGCGCTGCGTCGACGCGAATGGAGCATGGATCGAGCATCGATCCCAGTTCGAGATCGACTAGGTTGCCGTCCTTGACGCGGTACTCGCGGTCATAGCCCTTCGCGACGAAGGTCTGCACTGCTTCTAGAACGTCGGTCACTTGGGCGGTCATTGATGCACCTCGAGTTCACGTTGGGACGGAAGGGCGGCTGTGGACGGCGCGCGGCAGCCTGCTGGATCTAGTTGAGGCTCGCGCGCAGCGATCACAGCCACTTGGCCTTCTTGAACCGCACGAACAGGAAGAGGCAGAACATCAGCATGACACCGAGCACGACGAAGTAGCCGTAAGCCGTGTCCAGTTCCGGCATGTTCTTGAAGTTCATGCCGTATATGCCTGCAATCGCTGTCGGCACTGCGAGGATCGCGGCCCATGCCGCAAGTTGGCGTGTGACGACCCCGATTCTTTGCGCTTCGAGAAGGCTGCTGAACTCGAATACAGTGGATAGCACCTGCAGGAGGCCATCGACCATGGACTGGACACGATCAACATGGTCCGCAACGTCGTTGAAGTAGGGTCGCACCTCAGCGCTGATGCAGGGAAAGTGTCCGCGCACGAGCTTGCGCACCAGTTCGGCCATAGCGCCAAGGGTGCGCTGAAAGCGCGTCAGCTCGCATCTCAGGCCGAAGATGCGAGCAACGTCCTCTCGCCCAAGGAAGTCGTCGAGCGACCGCCTCTCCATCGCAAGTACGTCATCCTCGATCATTTCGAAGATGGGCAGATACTGATCCACGATCCGGTGAAGGATCGCGTGGAGGACGTAATCGACGCCCTTTCCGAATTGGGCGGGCGAACGCTCGAGTTGCTCTCGAAGGTTGCCCAATGCCCCGGCGTTGCCGTGGCGAACGGTGATAAGATGGTTATGGCCAGTAAAGATCGCCGTCTTGCCGTAACGTATGCGGTCCCCGACCAGCTCAGCTGTCTGGGCGACGACGTAAAGCTCGCCGTTATAAACTTCGAGCTTGGGCGGGCATATCGGGTGCATCGCGTTGTCTATCGCCAAAGGATGCAGATTATAGGTCGCCTGAAGCGCCCTCAGTTCGTTGACGGAAGGCTCGCTGAGCCCAATCCAGCAGAAGCCCGAACGGTTCTTGTCGAGCTCGACGCGTTCGTCGATAGCCACTTCTCGGATACGCCGACCCTCGTTGTAGTAATATGCAGCGATGACACTCATGCTGATCTCGCCGGCATGAGCAGCCCACGTTGGACTGCTGGGCGCGCAAGGCCGCGATCCAGCCACGCTCGGACATTCGAATGATCGCTAAACCGCAGTAGGTCGCCGGCATCGTAGGCGCCAACCAGGGCGTTCACCCAACCGAGGGTCGCAATGTCAGCAATGGAGTAGTCGTCAACGATCCAGCTGCGCCCGTCCAACTGGCGATCCAAGACGCCTAGAAGACGTCTGGACTCGTCGGCGAACCGCTGCTGAGGCCGCTTATCCTCGTAGTCCTTACCGCCCCAACGCAAGAAAAAGCCGAGTTGACCGAACATTGGGCCAATCGCCGACATCTGGAAGAATACCCAGCTTAGCGCCTCGTAGCGCTTGGCTGATGCTCTCGGGACGAGCTGGTCGGTCTTCTCGGCCAAATAAACGAGGATCGCACCGGATTCCCAAACGCCGAGCGGCTTACCGTCCGGGCCCACTGGGTCGATGATCGCAGGTATGCGGCCATTCGGGTTTAGTGAAACGAAGGCCGGATCTTTGCTTTCGTTTTTAGAGATGTCGATAAAGTGCGGCTCGTACGGCAGGCCGATCTCCTCGAGCATGATCGAGACCTTGACGCCGTTGGGCGTGGGCGCGGCGTAGAGCTGCAGAAGGTCGGGGTTGGATGCCGGCCAGCGTTGTGTGATCGGAAACGAAGAAAGGTCTGGCATGATGTGGCGATCCTAACAACTCGATGGCTGAGGAGCGGTCTGACCGCTTGATTAGCTGGGTTTCAGACCCGCACCATCAGTGGATGCGGGTCCGATGGTGCGACCCAGGGGCTCAGCCGCAATTGTCGCTGCAGTTATTCCGCTGCCGCGCCGGCCTCAGCCTGGGTGTCGCCAGCGTCTTTACGCTTCGGGAGCACCCAGTTAGCGCGCGGGAAATGGCAGGTATATCCGCCCGGCCTCTTCTCCAGATAATCCTGGTGCTCCGGCTCCGCTTCCCAGAAGTCACCCACGGGCTCGACTTCGGTGACGACCTTGCCGTCCCACAGCCCGGACGCATCGACGTCGGCTATCGTATCTTCGGCGATGCGCTTCTGCTCCTCGTCGACGTAATAGATGCCAGACCGATAGGAGAGGCCGCGGTCGTTGCCTTGGCGGTTCTTTGTCGTCGGATCATGGATCTGGAAGAAGTATTCCAGGATATTACGGTAGCTCGTCACTGTCGGGTCGAAGGTGATCTCGATCCCCTCTGCATGAGTGCCATGGTTGCGGTACGTGGCATTCGGCACGTCGCCACCGGTGTAGCCGACGCGGGTCGAAACGATGCCGGGCTGCTTGCGGATCAGATCCTGCATTCCCCAAAAGCATCCGCCAGCGAGAACAGCGCGCTGTTGCATGTTAGGCCTCCTCTACTTGGTCGAGATATTCGCCATAGCCCGCGGCTTCCATCTCATCGCGCGGGATGAATCGAAGTGATGCCGAGTTGATGCAGTAGCGCAGGCCGCCGCGGTCAGACGGCCCGTCCGGAAACACGTGGCCAAGATGGCTGTCGCCGTGCACCGAGCGAACCTCCGTCCGAACCATGCCATGCGAGCTGTCTCGCACTTCGTTCACGTGAGCCGCGACGATCGGCTTGGTAAAGCTCGGCCAGCCAGTGCCCGACTCGAACTTGTCCGTCGACGCGAACAACGGCTCGCCGGATACGACGTCAACGTAGATGCCCGCCTCCTTGTTGTCGTTATACTCGCCGGTAAAGGGCCTCTCGGTGCCGTCCTGCTGGGTGATCCGGCGTTGTTCCGGGGTCAGGCGTTCGATTGCTGCCTGCGACTTTTCAAACTTCATGGTGAATCTCCATTACTTAGTTAGAGGGTCAGGCACACTACGTTCAATTTATCACGTCGATACTCACATCAACTATCGCAGTGGCCCCAACATTAATCCAATACGTCGTGCGTATAGTTTCTATACCGCACATGCCTCTTGCTTGGCGGGTCAACTCCATTCGTATCGGGCTGCAAGCTGAGCGATTTTTCGTATCTCGACCGGTGCCGTAGATCCGGACACGGTGGCAATCACGATCTCACGCTCGATAGCGAAGCCCTCGATCGGCCTGGTGATCAAGCCGTGGGTGGTGGCCGAGCGTTCGGGCAGAATGCATACCCCCCGACCTTCGGCGACGATGCGCTGCACCCAATCATCTCGATCTGAGCGAAAGCGAGGACGTATCCGCACCTCTCGACGCGCGAAGTGATCGAGGATTTGATCGCGGCATTCGCATTTCAGTCGATCTACAAACGGGAAAGAGAGCAGGTCTTCGCCACGAACGACTTCGCACGCCGCTAAGGGGTGATCTGCAGCGCAGCCGAGCACGAAACGCTCCCGGAAGAGAGGACGCACATCAAGTTTACGATCCGGCCTGGATTCGCGAGGCAGGATGCACGCGTGATATTTGCCTGAGAGCACCTCCGACGTGTCCTCGCCCGACTGGAGCGAGTGCAGTTTGATCTCGATGGACGGCACCTCTTCCAGAGCGCTCTCGAAAAAGGCTGTGAAGGCCCTCGGGCCGACGCTGGAGGCGACAGCAACATCGAGAACGCGATGCCGCCCCATCGCCCAGTTTTCCGAGTGATGTCTTACGCTCTTCATCGCAACCAGCATTCGGCGGAATTCCAGCTCGACGTCCTGACCCAGGCTCGTTAGCCGGCTGTTCTTCCCGTCACGATAGATAAGCGGTCCACCGAGTTCCTCCTCCAGGCGGCGGATCGCTCGGGTCAGGCTTGGTTGTGACACACCACTGAGGCGAGCAGCCGCAGTGAAATTCAGCGTCTCGGCCAAGTTGATGAAATAGCTGACCTGATTGAGTTCCATAGCCCTTTGGCCTGCGCCTGACGAATGCCACCCCAGTGGACCAATCTGACTATGGCCACAGAAGTATGCGCGACGCATATAATAGTGGTTTAGGGGCTTGTCTATATGCGCCACGCATATAAAAAGAATGCCTTGGCGGTTATCTCGGGTCGATGGTGCTCCGGGTCAGGTTCGAAGGGTTTCGGTGCACCTGCCAAGCCGCCGTTGGAGGCTCGAAGCATATGGCAGGAACACGGTTCAAGTTTGCCGGGGGAGCGGCGTCGGAGCTAACCGGGCACCTAGAGGCGCCGGAAGGGACTCCTCGCGGCTGGGCGATTTTCGCCCATTGTTTCACTTGCGGGAAGGACAGTCGCGCCGCCGTCCACATCGCACGCGCGCTCTCGCGGGCTGGTATCGGCGTCTTGCGGTTCGACTTCGCCGGCACAGGGCTCGCGAGTGCCGCGGAAGAAGAGGTAAGCTTCGCTTCTGACGTCGACGATCTGAGGGCAGCCGCGAAGGCCATGGCGGCTGCCGGTATGCCACCCGCCCTCCTTGTCGGGCACAGCCTGGGTGGCACGGCAGCGATCGTAGCCGCCGCCGAGCTGCCGGATGTCGCAGCGGTGGTGACGATCGGTGCGCCGGCCGACCTTCAGCATATCTTGCGCGTGTTCCGGCCTGGCGACCTCGACGCGATAGCGAGCAAGGGCGAGGCCTCTGTGGAGATCGCTGGCAGGCCGTTCCTCATCCGCCGCACCTTCCTGGAAACGGTAGAGCGAGCCGACATCGAGAAGTCCATCGCCGCGCTTCGACGTCCGGTGCTGGTCATGCATTCGCCGGTGGACCAAGTCGTGGGCATCGAGCATGCCTCGCGAATCTTCGTCGCGTCACGACATCCTAAGAGCTTTGTCTCGCTCGACACGGCGGATCACCTTCTCACCGACGTCGAAGATGCGAACTACGCCTCAGCTATGGTCGCCGCGTGGGCCAGCCGCTTTCTTCCGCCGCTTGCGGCGGATCTTCCGCAGGTCGAGGCGGCGAAAGGTGTCGTTGCATCGGAGACGCTCGCGGGAAAGTTCCAGCTCACGGTGCGCAGTGGCGAGCACACTCTGTTCGCCGACGAGCCGGAATCGGTCGGAGGTCTTGGGAGCGGCTTGTCTCCCTACGAACTGGTGTCAGCCGGGCTAGCTGCCTGCACGGTGATGACGATGCGCCTTTACGCCGACCGCAAGGGCTTCCCGCTCGAAAGAGCGACGACGACCGTGCGGCACGAGAAGGTGGCGGACATGATGCCGCCTGACCGCTTCACACGCACCATCGTTCTCGATGGGCCGCTCAGCGATGATCAACGCGCGCGCATTCTTGAGATCGCGGATCGGTGTCCCGTCGATCTGACGCTCGTCCGGGGTTCTGATGTGCAGACCGAGCTTTCGAGCGGCGGTCAGCCTGCCGGTGCGGCGTCGTCGAGTTGATTTGGTATACAGAGCTAAGGGTAAACGGATGGAGAGCCTGCCCGCTACAGACCAGGCGCCGGCGCGAACCGATCGAGCGATACTCGCGGGTGGGTGTTTCTGGGGTCTCGAAGATTTGCTGCGCCGCGCGAATGGCGTCGTGTCCACGCGTGTTGGCTATATCGGCGGCGAGATGCCAGATCCGACTTATGCGCGGCATTATGGCCATGCGGAAGCCGTCGAGGTAACTTTCGACCCGTCGATCCTGACGTACAGAGCGCTTCTTGAACTGTTCTTCCAGATTCACGACCCAACAACGTATGAACAACAGGGCAGCGATGTAGGCCCGAGCTATCGATCGGCCATTTTTTATACTTCCGCAGCGCAGATGGACATCGCGTTAGCGACGATCGCCGAGATCGAAGCGTCGGGTCGCTGGCCTGGGCCAGTCGTGTCCGAGATCAACCCGGAAGAATCTTTCTGGGAGGCTGAGCCCGAGCATCAGAAATATCTCATGCGTGAACCCGGTGGCTATAGCTGCCACTTCGCGCGACCGACCTGGCGATTGGACCGAGCGAAGCGATGAGCGAGCTTCGACTATCATCGACAACACTGCTGCAAGGGTGCTCGCGCTTTGACGTGCTGGCAGCCGGGTCACCGCCATGATGCCGGAATACGTGATCGCCGGCTTGTGGGGCCTTTTATCGGGTAGTGGACTGCTGGTGGGGGCGGTGCTGGCGGACGTGCTTTTCGGGCGACTTACTCACCGCATGATCTCCGCAGTTATGGGCTTTGGTGGCGGCGTGTTGATTGCCGTTGTCGCTACCGAACTCATCGGCGATCGCGTTTCGGCCGGGATGGGCCCAATTGCGATCTTCGCGCTGCTCGCCGGAGCTGCGATCTTCAGCGGCACAAACTGGTTTCTGTCTCGCCAAGGCGCGAAGCATCGAAAGCGATGCGGTGAATGCACGGAGCAGGCCACTGAACAGGAGCACCGTGGTAGTGGTGCCGCAATTGCGCTCGGCAGCGTTCTCGACGGAATTCCAGAGGCCCTTGTGATCGGGATGTCGGTGGCTGATGGCGGCAGAATCAGCCTGGCCGTCGTGGCAGGCTTCTTTCTCGCTAATGTGCCGCAGGGCCTATCGAGCACTTCAGGGATGAAGGTTGCGGGCCGACCTCGAAGCTATATCTACGCGGTCTGGGTCGGCATTCCCCTACTCGTTTGCGTTGCCGCCGGTGTAGGAAATCTTCTCCTCGTTTCGGCATCAACTCAGGCGCCAGCCATTCTTTCTTTCGCGGCCGGCGCCGTCATAGCGATGCTGGCAGAAGCCATGATACCCGAAGCTTTCGAAAAGGCGCCGCCGTTCATAGGGCTCATCACGGTCGTGGGATTTCTGGCGGCATATCTCATTGCTCAACACTGAGTGATGCGATTGCGATAGTCCTACGCCTCGCCGCTGTTTTCGCGATCTACGCCACGCTCATGCAACTCGGCATCGATCGGGCAGTTCGTGCAACCCTCATAGCAACACAAGCGGCAGATACGATAAGAATGCTCAAGATTTTCCAGGCGATTGCGTAAGACGCGTTCCGCTATGGCGCCGAGAACTTTCAGTTCGTCTGGGCTTAGGATGGATAACCCCTCTGCGATCACCTCGTCGCGCGAGGAAAGGACTTCGTCGCTCGCTATCTTGCCCGCCGCAGTGAGATAGAGGGACCGGGTGCGACCATCCGTGAAATGCTCACGGCGTTCGACCAATCCCTCAGCCGCTAACCGATCCACCAAACGGACTGTCGCTGCATGGGAGAGGCCGACGCCGATAGAGAGCATGCGAATCGAGAGCCCAGGCATGTGCGCAATCAACGCCAGGGCCGATGCTGCGGGTCCAGCTTCCGGCGCCCGCGATGAACTAGCGCGAACGATGTCGTCGCTGATCATGAGTGCGAACGCCCCAAAGATATTTCGATCGCGAGGTTCATCCATTGCCACATCTATATGTGCGCGAAGCATAGACAGCAAGCCATACCCGTGTGGTGCCGGTCGGCAAGCGAGAGGAGAAAAAGCCGGATTCACAGAGGCTTACGACACCCCAGCGATGACACTGGATATCGAAAGTCCGCTATTTAGATCATGGCGGCGTACGGAATGCCGATACCTGGCGGCTATAGATCGGTGTCGCTTGCCGTGGTTCCGGCTGCCTTGAGGCCGAATCACATCTTTGCAGCGCCACTTCGCGTTGTGGTCCAAAGTCCGCGCCGACATTGCCACGTTGACCCCAAGCACCCACGCAGATAGGTCTATGCGTGACGCATACATAAATGTGTCGGCACGAACATGCTGCCAGAGGCGAGTTCATGCGCCATGCGTCACTGAGTGAATGGCGTATGCTCTAGTCAGTAGGGCAAGCCAGGGGAGACAGGCATGACGGTTAAGGTCGCAATCAATGGTTTCGGTCGGATCGGGCGACTAGCCTTACGGTCGATCGTCGAACTACGTCGAGAGGACGTCGAAGTGGTTGCGATCAACGACCTCGGGCCGGTCGCTACCTTGGCACACCTCCTGAGGTACGACTCAGTTCATGGTCCCTTTCGCGGTTCGATCGACCTCGGCGAAGACTGGATCGACGTCGGGTCCGGTAAAATCAGGGTGTCGTCGGAACACGATCCAGCAAACCTGCCCCATGATGAGCTTGGTGTTGACGTGGCGCTCGAATGCACGGGCTTCTTCACATCCAAGGAGAAGGCCGAGTGTAAGCGTCGTCTTGGCCCCACCTTTCCGGCGGCCGTGTGAGCGCCGATGTTGGAAGCCCCTGAGGGCTTCGACACATGACGATTTCAGAGCTTACGCTTAAATCCAGCGGTGATGAGCCGGTTCGGCGGTTCGAGGTCTTTACCGGATCCGGGCGCCGGCGGGATTGGTCTGATGATGACAAGGCGCGGATCGTGGCGGAGAGCTACGAGCCAGGCGCGACGGTGAGTGAGGTTGCACGCCGCCACGCCTTGTCGCCGCAGCAATTGTTCGGCTGGCGGCGTCTTTTGCGCCGAGCGCCCGAGGTGTTGCCTCCGCTATTTGTGCCTGCCGTGATCGAGGCGGCTTCGGCCGCGCCATCCGCAGCGAAGCAACCCGCCAAGCGTCGTCGCAGGACTGCGGCTCGATCGACCGACGGGATCGAGCTTGAGATCGACGGCGTCGTCGTGCGGGTCGGCTCCGGCGCGAGCCCCAAGGCAATCGCAGCCGTGATCTGCGCCTTGAAGTCGGGCTCGTGATTGGCCCCACTGGCGCAGTCCGCGTCATGATGGCGACAAAGCCGGTCGATTTCCGCAAAGGCGCCGAGGGCTTGGCTGCGCTGGTGCGCGACACGATGGGAGCCGATCCCTTCTCGGGCGCGCTCTACGTGTTCCGGGCCAAGCGCGCCGATCGGGTAAAGCTGGTGTTCTGGGACGGCACGGGCGTGGTGCTGGTCTCGAAGCGACTGGAGGACGGCGAGTTCCGCTGGCCGAAGGTTGAGGACGGCGTCATGCGGCTAACAGCCGCCCAGCTCCAGGCTCTGTTCGAGGGGCTCGACTGGCGCCGTGTTCACGAGCCGCAACGGACGGCGACGCCGATCGCGGCAGGTTAGAAAACGACCGCGCGACATCGACCAAAATGCTCGCAACCTGCTGGCGAATATGGTTGAATCCGGGTCATGGCCTCGCTCCCGCCAGAGCTTCCCCGTGACCCTGAGACGCTTCAGGCGATGCTGATCGCGCGCGAGGGGGAGATCGAGCGACTGCGCCAGATCATCAAGGAGCTTCAGCGTCATCGCTTCGGTCGGCGGGCCGAGACGTTGCCCGAGGATCAGCTCCTGCTCGAGCTCGAGGAGGTCGAGCAGGTCGAGGCCGCCGGCTTCGCCGAGGCCGAGGAGAAGACGCCGGCGGAGAAGGCGGCGCGCGCGAGCAAACGACGTGCGAACCGAGGATCGCTGCCGGCGCACCTGCCGCGGATCGAGATGGTGGTCGATATCGGGAGCGATATCTGCCCGTGCTGCTCCGGCAAGCTGCATCGCATCGGCGAGGATGTCGCCGAGCGTCTGGACATCGTGCCTGCCCAGTTCCGCGTGCTCGTGGTGCGCCGACCGAAATACGCCTGCCGATCCTGCGAGGACGTCGTGGTGCAGGCGCCTGCACCGGCGCGACTGATCGAGGGCGGCATTCCGACCGAGGCGACGGTGGCCCAGATCCTCGTCTCGAAATACGCCGATCACCTGCCGCTCTATCGTCAGGCACAGATCTATGCGCGCCAGGGCGTCACGCTTGACCGCTCGACGTTGGCCGAATGGGTCGGACGCGCGGCCTTCCTGCTGCGCCCCGTGCATGAGCGGATGTTGTCGGCGCTGAAAGCCTCGCCGAAACTGTTCGCCGACGAGACCACCGCGCCGGTGCTCGATCCCGGTCGAGGCCGGACCAAGACGGGCCAGCTCTGGGCTTATGCTCGCGACGATAGGCCTTGGGGCGGCGCTGATCCGCCTGCGGTCGTCTATGTCTATGCGCCCGACCGCAAGGCCGAGCGCCCCATCGCCCATCTCGCCGGCTTCAAGGGCATCCTTCAGGTTGACGGCTATAGTGGCTACAAGGTGCTGGCCGAGCGCGGCGACGTTCACCTGGCCCAGTGTTGGTCCCATGTGCGGCGACGCTTCTACGAACTCGCTCAGGCCGGCCCCGCGCCGATCGCCAGCGAGGCCTTGCAGCGCATCGCCGAACTCTATCGCGTCGAGGCAGGGATCCGTGGCCATGATGCCGACGAACGACGAGCCGCGCGCCAGGAAAAGACAAGGCCCATCCTCGAGGCGTTGGAGCCGTGGCTGCGTTCCAGCCTCAGCATCATCAGCCAGAAAACGAAACTCGCCGAGGCGATCCGCTACGCGCTCTCGCACTGGAAGGGCTTGAGCCTCTTCCTCGATGACGGGCGTATCGAAATCGACTCCAACGTCGTCGAGCGCTCAATCAGGCCCTTGGCGCTGACCAGGAAGAACGCCCTTTTTGCCGGCTCCGACGGCGGCGCCGAACATTGGGCCGTCATCGCCTCGCTCATCGAAACCTGCAAGCTCAACGGCATCGAGCCGCACAGCTACCTTGCAGACATCATCACCAAGATCGTCAACGGCCATACCAACAGCCGCATCGACGAACTCCTTCCGTGGGCCTATCCGCCTGCTCCCGCGCTCAGGGACGTGGCCTGAGGATGACGTTTACGGCCGAGTCGCACATTCGTGCGGGAGCAAAACGCGTGCTCATCTCCGCGCCGAGCGATGGGGCAGACAAGACGATCGTCTTCAAGGTCAATCACGACACGCTGACCGCTGACGACGTCGTCGTATCTAATGGCTCATGCACGACCAATGTCCTCGCGCCTGTCGCGAAGGTACTGAACGACCTCTGCGGCATAGAGCGAGGCTATATGACCACGGTTCACGCTTATACCGGTGACCAGCCGACGCAGGATACCGTCCACAAGGATCTCTACCGCGCCCGCGCAGCCGCACTCTCAATGATTCCGACTTCCACCGGGGCTGCGAACGCGATTGGCCGCGTGCTGCCGGAACTAAAAGGTAAGCTTCACGGCTCGTCCATCCGCGTCCCAACGCCGAACGTGTCGGTCATAGATTTGGCTGTTTCGACGTCGCGTGAGGTTTCGATAGACGAGGTGAACGACGCCATCCGTCAGACTGCCGCCGGTGCGATGAGTGGGGTGCTCGCCTTCACGACAGAGCCCTTGGTGTCGGTCGATCTGAACCATCGGACGGAATCCTCAATCGTGGCACTTCCCCAAACAGATGTTGTCGATGGCAGGATGGTTCGCGTGCTTGCTTGGTACGACAATGAATGGAGCTTTGCGACGCGCATGGCGGATACCGCGGTCGCAATGGCGAAGCTCATTTAGCCGATCGAGTGCCCGCAAAGTCGTCACTTTGCGAAAAGGTGGGTTTTCCAAAGAAGGAAGCATCGATGAGCATGACTGGACCATTGGCGCGCGCAGCGAGAGCCCTGATTCAGTGGCCGCGATCGCACGTCGCCAAGATCGCTGAGTTGGACGAGGAGACGTTAGCCCGGTTCGAGGCCGGCGGTAGCGTGCTTGCAGCTTCGGAACTGACGCGGTTGCGTGACGCGCTCGAACGGGGCGGCGCCGTCTTCATCGATGAGGATCATCGCGCGGGATCAGGCGTGAGGCTTAAGTTCAACGCTAAGGACGTGCGTGCCATTAATCGGATGGAGGGCGAAGGCGGGCCGGTAGGCACCGACGATGTCTGAAACCTCAGATTCTCGCGCCGGAGCTGGGGTATGCGGCGACAGACACTCATTCCTGCCGTGACCACGCCTACATGCACACAACCGTATGCTCGACGCACTATCCTTCGAGACGGCAATTAGGGGGATGGGGCAACGCAGGCGTATGACCTAATATGTCGATATTCACGGGTCTCATGATCGGCCCAAGACCATCTACACTCTCCCGTGGCCTGATGGACCTTTCTTGAAAAGCCTGTCACGCGCTTCAAATCCAAAAACGATCGTCGTCGTCATCACGAGGTAGGCAACTATGCCGCCCGGAGAGAGTGTAGGCACTGCGGCGAGGATCAAAGCGTCGTTGCCACCGGGTATGAGGCCGATACCTATTCCCATCAACGCTCCACCGACAATCGATCGCAGAATGCCGGCAACCGTCGGCCGTTGAAAACGCAAACGTCCCTGACGCACGGATGCCGTGATTGCTCCCGCAACAGAGGCAATGACCGCAACGAGTGCGACCTCGCCTGTTGGCGTCATTCGAAGAGGAAGGCCGCGTTGGATCAGGTCAGCGAACGTCCAAGCCGGTGACAGGGCGTAGAGAAGTCCACCAGCGATACCGAGGCCAATCATTGAGGCGCCAAACGCCCACCCCGGTCTTTTTCGCGATGCACCCTTCGTCGATACGAACATCATCGCCAGCGCGAGTACAACCGCAAGGGCGAGAACCATAGCGGCCCCAGGAATGCTTGGGCTCCCGATAACACTTGTCCATGTCACGAGAGAGCCGGGCCGACCATGATCGGCAATCAAGATCCCGACTGCTAGTCCCACAGGAAGAGCCAGCAGTCGCATTTCGCCATCGCCTAACCGTGCCAACGATCCAAGCAGACAGGCGTCATTGATGAGCGCCCCAAAGCCGAAGGCGATGGCGCCGATTAGGAGAAAGGCGTTGACGTTCGTCGAGGGTGCCAGGGTCGCGTTCAGCGACCCAGACCAAGCGAGCGGAATAGCAACAAGGCCCGCCGCTGCAGACGCCGCAAGAAATCCGACGAACATTCTTGGTCGGCGTCGTTTCTGCAACTCGTGAGCAGCCACGACCAGGCATGTCCCACCTCGGTTTGCGGAATACCCAAACCAGAATGCCAGCATGCATATGAGAAGGTCGAACGCGATGGATTCCAAAGTATCAAGCCTGATTTAAATTCTGGTCAGTCGTTCTTCGAAGGGCGCCGGGGTGGCGAGCGGGCTGGCGTTGCGTTTTCAGTAGGTCGTCGCCTCGGGTCGCCGCCCAGATGCTGGAGGCTTGCGAGCTCACTTTTGTTCAACCCGCTTTCGAGAAGAAGCCGCTCGGACAACGTGCCTAGGTCGTTCAGGTCGATGGGCGATAGGGGCGAGACCCACGCCGCGATCACCTGCTCGTGCGCTCTGAGCAAGGCTTTAGTCATCTGTTCACCGGAATTGGTGAGGTGGATGAAACGCGCCCGTTTGTCGACGGTGTGTCGCCGCCGTTCGACCAGATGACCGGTTTCAAGCCTGTCGATCAATCGCACGGTCCCAGCATGGGAAAGACGAAGCCGGCTAGCTAGGACGCTGATAGGGACCCCAGGCTCAACACTAAGAAAGATCATCAGCGCAGCCGCTGGTCCGCTCGGCGAAAGCGAGGCTGAGGCACTCGCGATGCTGTCAGCCACCGCGAGCGCAAGTGCACCAAAATGATACTTGGCTGCCTCCGGCTCCATCCATCAACGATATATGCGTGACGCATAGACATCAAGTGGCTGGAGATGTATGACTGCCGCATACATTTCTGGGATTCGGAGATGGTCATGCTCATCGAAGGACTCGGCTCACATTCCTCGTCTGAGATCGAAAGAGACGCGCCGTCCGCTGGCGGATCAGAATTTGGCGCGCTGCTCGTGCGCTCAAATGGCGGCAGTCACGGAGGGGCGTCATGCCTGATCTGACGCTTGATCTGCGATACCTCAAATACGCGATCCAGGTCGCCGAGGCAGGTAGCTTTCGCCGGGCGGCCGACCGCATTGCGATCTCCCAATCTACCGTCAGCCGTCGCGTGCAGATGCTAGAGCGTCAGCTTGGCGTTTCGCTGTTCGAGCGCACAAGAACAGGTGCCGCGCTAACGCCCGAAGGAGCACGCTTTCTTCAGCACGCGGCGGCAGGAGCGCGATACCTTCGCGAGGCTGCGACAGAGATCCGGTCTACCCGAAACCTCAAGACCGGGCTTATCAGATTCGGCATGCTCGAAGCATTTCCAGCGGGCCCAATCATCGACCTTCTCGCGGACTTCCGACATCAATATCCGACTATCGAGGTGAAGCTCGAGGAAGGCACTTCAGAAGAGAATACAGCGCGGGTGCGGCGTGGATTACTGGACGCCGCAATTTGCCTTCGCACGAACAGCAACCGCCAGTTTAAAATTCGGCGCTTCTGCGATCCCACTTTGTTCGTGGCATTGTCCCAGCGTCACCAGTTGGCGTCGCGAATGCAATTGGCTTGGGAAGACATCTGCGAGGAGGTATTTCTCGTTCGTTCCGACGGTGCCGGACGTGAACTCTCCGACTTGCTCAAGCGCATGGTAGGAGCCGTGGAAGGAGAGGTTCAACTATCCATTCAACAGGTCAGCCGGGAGACACTCCTCACCATGGTCGAACAGGGCTTCGGTTTAACCATCACGACGTTGGTTAGCCGCACTGATATCGCGTTGGTTCCGCTTTCATCGGTCCGAGCGCCCACGGCTGCTACGATTTCATGTTGCGACAACGACAATCCCGCCCTGCCACTGCTGCTGAAATGTCTCGACACCCTTTCAGGGCTGAAGGGGAGAAGTGTGGGCTAATCGTCGGTTTCTTGCGTCGTAGCTCGCCTAGCTTTTGCAAAACCGCGATCGGTTGCGATGAACCTCTCCAGCATCGGCACGATCAATCGCATTGGGTCAGCAATCACCTCGCCCTGTTCCCGGCCTAGCGCTTCGGCATATGCCCGCAAATCCCGGTGGAGAGCTGCGGGCATTTCTACCGTGACCTTGATCGGCTTGTCGTCGACGATCGGACCCAACTTAAGCTTCGCCATCATGATCCTCCGTAGGATTCGAGCACCAGGTCCCGCGTAACGATCACACGAACAGGGAAGCCAGGGCGGATCGTCAGCGTCGGCGCAATGTTGAGCTGTCGCCGCACAATCTGCTGTCCTGCATCATTGATGGTGTCCTCGCCGCCATTGCGGATCGCCTGGATCAAGCGATCATCATTGTCCACGGCGAGTTCGGCGCCGACGCTGAGCAGTGTGGAAAGTCCGGCCGCCTTGGCGAGATCCCACCAGTGGTAATCGACGCCGTCCTGCAGGCCGGCGAAACCTTCGGCGTCGGCACCTGGCTGGCGTTCGAGAACGATCGACCGGCCGTTCGGAAAGATCAGCCGGTTCCAGACCAGCAGCACGCGGCTTTGGCCGAACTGCACGTTGTTGTCGTATTGGCCGATAACCCGCGTGCCCTGTGGGACGAGCAGGATGCGGCCCGTCGGGCTGTCGTAGATGTTTTCGGTCACCTGGGCGGTGATCTGTCCCGGAAGGTCGGACCGGATGCCAGTTATGAGCGCCGCCGAGATGACTGCGCCGGCCTGAAGGATGTTCGGCGACGCCGGAGCAACGACGCGATCGGGGGACACCGTCCGTCGATCGGCCGCCGCGCTGAGGAAGGTGTTCTGGCGATCCTGCGCAGAGGGAGTGGTCGGCGGTGGCGCAAGGCCAAGGCTCGCCAAATCCGGCGAGGGCGGGAGTGCTGGGGCAATTCCCGCCGCGGCGGGCGCGCCCCGGCTTTCGGATCCGGAAAACAGACGGCTGGTCCGCGCGGTCTCGATCTCCTGAAGGCGGCGCTGCTCTTCCGGGCTGATGCCGGGATTGGGCGTGGCGATTCCGGGTGTCGGCACCGGCTGTCCGCGATCCTGGGTGCTGAGGATCGGCCGCCCGAGGTCACCGGGAAGTGGCGGACCGAGCCGCGGCACGCCACTGTAATCTCGTGGAAGGCCAGCCAGGCCGTCCGCGGTCGAGCGGTTCTCGGTCGAATAGAGCTCGTCGGTCGGCCGACCGGCGTCGCGGGTCTGAAGCGCGTAGATCAGTGCTCCTCCGAGTCCGACGCTGGCGACAAGACCGAGGCCGGCGAGAACCTTCCGCGATAATCGGGTGACGCGGGGCGGTTCGGCGCGCAGACGCATCGGCGCAGGCCCGACCGACTCGCCGGTCAGGGGCTGCGCATCGTCGTCCGGCATTTCCTCGCTCCGGGGCGGGTTCTCGCTCACGAGGTCGGCCTCCCGTCGGTTCGGACGATTCTGACGCGCTTTTGCTCCCGACCGGAGCCGAAGCGCAGTTCGGCGGCAGCGAACAGCCGGTCGACGATCATGTGGTGGCCGCGAACGCGGTAATTCACCAGCTCTGAGGTGTTGCCCTCGGGACCAACGACGAAGAGCGGCGGCATCTCGCCCTGGCCGATGCCGCGAGGAAACTCGATGAAGACCTGGCGACCGTCGTCGAAGGCGCGCAGCGGCCGCCACGGCGCGCGATCACCCTCGATCGCATAGCGGAAGTTGACGTTGGCGAGGTCGACCCCGCTGGCCACGGGGTGCGCGGCTTGTGCCTCGGCATTCTGCCGGCGCAGCGCGATGAGTTGGTCCTGCGGATACTGCCAGGAGACAGAGGCCATGTAGGTCCGCTCGGTCGAGCGCAGCTCCATGTGATAGGTGCGCATGTTGGTGTTGATGACGAGGTTCGTCATCAGGTCGGCCCGCGTCGGCTTCACGAGGATGTGGATTTGGCGCGTCGCGCCCGATCCGCTCTCGGTGTCTCCGATGATCCAGCGGACCGTGTCCCCGGCCGCCACCGGACCGGCGCCGACGAGCTGCTCGCCGGGCTGAAGCGCGATGTCGGTGATCTGACCGACAGCGGTGTAGACCTGATAGAGCGCCCCTTGCGTCCAGGGATAGACCTGCATGGAGTTGATGAAGCCGTCGCGCACCGGCTGGACGCGGGCCGCCTCATTGGCCTGATTGACGCGCGCCGTCGGGTTGGCCGGCTCGGGCGCGCGTCGTGTCTCCGGCACACGCTGCAACTGGCCGGGTAGCGGCAACGGCCGCGGTAACTCAACCACGGTGACGGGCGCAGGCGGATCGACGGTCTGCACGGCAGGAGCCGCGTTGTCGTAGGAAATTTCGGGCGGTGGGTTCGTGGTGGCGCAGCCGGCGAGCGCGGTTGTCGCCAGCAGGACCATAGGGATTGCGGCTCTGCGGAGAGCCGGGAATACAAGTGTGTGTGAAGCCGGATTTCCAGCTTTACGGAAAGACGGCTTCATTGCCCAAGCTCCCGTGACCAGTTGATGGCGTTGACGTAGATGCCGAGCGGGTTGGCCCTGAGCCGGTCGGCATTGCGGGGGATCTGCACGACGATCGTCAGGATCGCGGTCCAGCGCGTGGTCTCGGCGAGTTGGCCGTTCTCGTAGTGGCGCTCGACCCAGGCCACGCGAAAGCTGTCCGGAGAGGCGCGGATGACGCTGGAGACGTCGACGGCGACCTGCTGGCGACCGACACGCGTGAACGGGTCGTTCGAGCGCGCATAGTCGTTCAGCGCCATAGCGCCGCGATCGGTCGTGAAGTCGTAGGCACGGAGCCAGTTCTGTCGCACGATGATCGCGTCGGCCGGAATCGAGCGGACCTGTTCGACAAAGCGCGCCAGGTGGAAGGCGATTTGCGGATCGGTCGGGCGGTAGTCGGCTTCGGCCGGCGCCACGGCTTGAGCCTGACCGACGCGATCGACCTGCACCACCCACGGCACGATCGTTCCGCGTGCCGATTGCACGACTAGTGCGGTAGCGAACCCGGCCGACAGGATCAGGGAGCCGAAGGCCATGAGCCGCCAGTTCTTGGCCTGGATGCGAGAGGCGCCAATGCGCTCATCCCAGACTTGCGCGGCGCGCTGATACGGCGTCTCGGGCTCGGCGGCTTTGCCGTAATGGGTGGAGGGGCGTTTGAACATCAGCGATCGCCTTCGGAGAGATTGACGGAGGAGCCGCCGCCGTGGGCGTCGCCGGAGCGGACGGCATGGGCCGTGGCTTGCACGGCATGGGTCATTCGCTGGGAGCGGCGCATCCGCTGCGCCCAAGCGGGCGGTCCGCCGGCAATGGCGACACCGGAGGACGCGGCGCTGTCGCCGGCGGCATCACCGCCGACCGAGCCCATGGTGGAAGAGCCGCCCGTCGCCTCGAACGCGGCCTTGCCACCGGCGTCGAAGCTGGAGCGCATGCTCTCGGCGGCGCGGGAGGCAGCGCGGCGCAGTGGCGAGACCGCGGCGCTGCCGCTCGCACGGGCGACCCCACCAAGTCCAGAGACCACACCCGTCGCGCCGGACTGCCCAGCAGAGCCAAGGCTGTAAGCAGTCGAAGCACCGCCTGCGACCGCAGCACCGCCACGGGCGGCGGCGGCTGCGCCACCGGCGAGCGCCGCGCCGCCAGACGCGGCTGCACCGACCGCGCCGACGCCTGCCGCCACCATGCCGCCTGCGGCGAGGCCTGTGCCGACGGCTGCGCCTGCGCTGAGTTGGGGGCCGCCCGAGACGATGCCGCTTGCGATACCGGGACCGAAGATGCCGAGGCCGAGCAGCGACAGCGCGGCGAGCACGATAGCCATGGCTTCGTCGATCGAAGGGTTCTGCCCGCCGAAGCCGGATGTGAACTCGGAGAACAGCGTCGAGCCGATGCCGATGATGACAGCGAGCACCAGGACCTTGATGCCGGAGGAGATGACGTTGCCGAGAACACGTTCGGCCATGAAGGCGGATTTGCCGAAGAGGCCGAACGGGATCAGCACGAAGCCGGCGAGCGTCGTCAGCTTGAATTCAATCAGCGTGACGAAGAGCTGGATGGCGAGGATGAAGAAAGCGAGCAACACCAGCGCCCAGGCCAGGAACATGCAGGCGATCTGGATGAAGTTCTCGAAAAACGACCAATAGCCCATGAGGTTGGAGATGGAGTCGAGCAGCGGCCGTCCGGCGTCGAGCCCGGTCTGCGCGACCTTGCCCGGGCGCAGGAGGTCGGCTGTCGTGAAGCCCGTGCCGCTGGCCTTCAGTCCGAGGCCGGCGAAGCTCTCGAAGATGATCCGGGCGAGGTTGTTCCAGTTGCCGATGATGTAGGCGAACACGCCGACGAACAGCGTCTTCTTCACCAGGCGGGCGATGATGTCGTCATCGGCGCCCCAGCTCCAGAACAGCGCCGCCAGCGTCACGTCGATGACGATCAGCGTGGTGGCGATGAAGGCGACTTCGCCGCTCAGCAGGCCGAAGCCGCTGTCGATGTAGCGGGTGAAGACCTCGAGGAAGTGGTCGATGACGCCGGTGCCGCCCATGATACTACCGTGCCTCGTCGGGCTGGGGCGCGCTCTCGCGGCGGATCGGATTCTCGGGGATTTCGCGCGGCATCGCATTCGGCGGAGGCGGTTCGGGAAGACGCTCCATCGGACGGGCGCCGGGCGCGAGGAAGCGATGACGGTTCTCCGCCCAGGCTCGGAGACACCCCGGATCGCGTGGCCCCGCTTCACCGAGGGACTGGCAGCGGATCAGCTCATCGCGCAGCAGATCGGCCTGCGCCTCGGTCGAGCGGCCGGATGGCCAGGCGGGCGGCGCTTCTTCCTTCCGGGTCATCTCGATGGCGGTCGCGGTTACCGCGACCGCGACGAACACGACGGCGCCAAGCCGGGCGAGCATCTTGCCGTCCATGACCATGTCCTCAGTTGCCGTTCGGGAACATGCGCGCGTTGCCGGGCTCGTAGCCGGTACCCGGGGTCAGGAACCGGCGGCGCTGTTCGCGGCCCTGTTCGGCCGCTGCCGCCCGCTCGGCCTCGGAGAGGCTCTGTGCGCGGCCATTGGCGGCGACGACGGCGGTGAGGTCGGCGAGCTGCTGTGCTTGCAGAGCGAGAAGCTGATTCCCCGCTTGCGTCGCCTGCAGCGCGCCGGTCGCGCCCTGGCTTTGACCGACGAGCGCCGTCATCTCACTGCGATTGGTATCGATGTTGCCGACGACGCCCGCCTGCACCCGCATGGCGTCCTGCAAACCGCCGACCGTATTCTGCCAGCGTTCCCGCGCCTGGGAGACGAGCGCCTGATCGGAAGCCGACATCGACGCGTTGCCGTAGGTGGTCTGGAACGCGCGGTCGATCTGCTGGACGTTGAGGGCGATGCCCTGCGCCTCCGCGAGAAGTTGCTGGGTGCGCTGCATCGACTGCTGAAGCTGCTGGAGCGAGGAGTATGGCAAGCTCGCGAGATTGCGGGCCTGATTGATCAGCATCGTCGCTTCATTCTGAAGCTGGGTGATCTGCTGATTGACCTGCTGGAGCGTGCGCGCCGCCGTCAGGACGTTTTGCGCATAGTTGGTCGGATCATAGACGATCCACTGCGCGGCTGCGGGCGGCGCAAGGATCGGCGACAGCGCGAGCGGCGCGGCGAGGAGCGCGGCGCCGATGCCCAGCGCGCGCGAGCGGGAAGAATGAGAGCGGGTCATGAGCGTGCCTCCGGATCGGTTTGGGGGGTGACATTGGTGAGGTCGGGGATGAGGTCGGAGGCCCAGCCAAGCCGGTTCTCGCCAAGCCATTCGGCAAGGAAACCATCCGTGCCGCTGCGGGCGTGAACCGCGGCGATCAGCGCCTGATGCTGCTTCGACGAGGCTGCGCACAGCGCCAGGGCTACGTCCGACAGGCCTAGCTCGAACAAGCGATTCCCCCGCCGCGACTGGCAGTAGTAGTCGCGCTTGGGCATCGCCCGGGCGAGGATCTCAATTTGGCGATCGTTGAGGCCGAAACGCCGATAGATGGCGGTGATCTGCGGCTCGATCGCGCGTTCGTTCGGTAGCAGAATACGGGTCTGGCAGCTCTCGATGATCGCGGGCGCGATTGCAGACCCATCGATGTCGGAGAGCGACTGGGTGGCGAAGATGACGCTGGCGTTCTTCTTGCGCAGCGTCTTCAGCCATTCGCGGAGCTGACCGGCGAAGCCGTCGTCGTCCAGCGCGAGCCAGCCTTCGTCGACGATTAGCAGCGTCGGACGACCGTCTAGGCGGTCCTCTATGCGATGGAAGAGATAGGCGAGCACAGCGGCGGCAGCACCGGTGCCGATCAATCCCTCGGTTTCGAAGACCTGAACATTGGCTTCGCCCAGATGCTCGGCCTCGGCATCGAGCAGCCGGCCATAGGGGCCGCCAACACAGTATGGTCGGAGCGCCTGTTTCAGATCGTTGGATTGGAGGAGAACCGAGAGACCCGTTAGGGTGCGTTCGCTGATAGGCGCGGAGGCCAGCGACGACAGCGCCGACCACAGATGCTCCTTGACCTCGGGCGTGACCGGGACTCTTTCGCGCCCCAGGATCGCGATCAGCCAGTCGGAGGCCCATGCCCGCTCGGCGACATCGTCGATCCGCGCCAACGGTTGCAGTGACACGCTGTCGTCAGCGCCTTCGGTAAGCCCACCGCCGAGATCGTGCCAGTCGCCGCGCATGGCGAGGGCTGCGGCCCGGATCGAGCCGCCGAAGTCGAAGGAGAAGACCTGGGATCGCGGATAGCGCCGGAACTGAAGCGCCATGAGGGCGAGCAGCACGGATTTGCCGGCGCCGGTCGGGCCGACGATCAGAGTATGGCCGACGTCGCCTGCATGGATGGAAAGCCGGAACGGGGTCGAGCCTTCGGTTCTGCCGTAAAGCAGTGGGGGTGCATTGAAGTGCTCGTCCCGTTCCGGTCCAGCCCACACCGCCGACAGCGGGATCATGTGGGCGAGATTCAGTGTCGAGATCGGCGGCTGCCGGACATTGGCGTAGACATGGCCAGGCAGCGAGCCGAGCCAAGCATCCACGGCGTTGATGGTCTCGGGCATTGCCGTAAAGTCGCGGCCCTGGATTACCTTCTCGACGAGACGGAGTTTTTCGGCGGCGATGCGGGGATCGTCATCCCAAACCGCGATCGTCGCCGTCACATATGCCTGGCCGGCGTAGTCGGCGCCCAGCTCCTGCAGCGCCATGTCGGCGTCGGCCGCCTTGTTGGCCGCGTCGGTGTCGACCAGCGCCGAAGCCTCGTTGGTCATCACCTCTTTCAAGATCGCCGCAATGCTTTTGCGCTTGGCGAACCATTGCCGCCTGATCTTGGTCAGCAGCTTGGTCGCGTCAGTCTTGTCGAGGAGGACGGCGCGCGTCGACCAGCGATAGGGAAAGGCCAGGCGGTTCAGCTCGTCGAGGATGCCGGGCGTGGTCGCTGTCGGGAAGCCGACGATGGTGAGGATGCGCAGATGCGCATCGCCCAGGCGGGGCTCCAGCCCGCCGGTCAGCGGCTGATCGGCGAGAAGCGCATCGAGATACATTGGTGTCTCGGGGACGCGGACGCGGTGCCGCTTCGTCGAGACGGTCGAATGCAGATAAGTCAGCGTCTCGCCGTCATCGAGCCAAGCGCATTCCGGCATGAAAGCGTCGATGAGCTGGAGGATGCGATCGGTGCGGTCTGCAAAGCCGCGCAGGATCTCGTGCGCATCGACGCCGGCATGATCACGGCCCTCGTAGAGCCAGGTCTCGGCGCGGGCGGCGTCCTCGACCGGCGGCAAATAGAGGAAGGTCAGGAAATAACTGGACTCGAAGTGCGCCCCGGCTTCCTCGAAATCGGCCTTGCGCTCGGCATCGACCAGGGCCGAAGCGCTGTCGGCGAACATGCTGGCCGGATAGGTGACGGCGCCGTGCCGCTGCGCCTCGACGAAGATGGCCCAACCGGAGCCGAGACGGCGGAAGGCATTGTTGAGGCGGCCGGCGACGGCCACCAGCTCGGCCGGGACGGCGCTGTCGAGGTCGGGCCCGCGGAAGCGTGCGGTGCGCTGAAGGCTGCCGTCCTTGTTCAGCACGACGCCTTCGCCGACCAACGCCACCCAAGGGAGGTAGTCGGCGAGCCGAGTGTTGCGGTTGCGATATTCGGCGAGGTTCATCATCAGCGTCGCTCCTCAGACCGACAGGTGGCCGGGGATGCGCAGATGCTTGCGCACGACGTCGACGAACTGCGGATCGCGCTTGGCGGCCCAGACCGCCGCGAAATGCCCGATGGCCCAAAGCCCCAGGCCGACCAGCCACAGGCGAAGGCCGAGGCCGAGCGCGGCGGCCAGCGTCCCGTTGAGGATGGCAAGCGAGCGCGGCGCGCCGCCGAGCAGGATGTGCTCGGTCAGCGCCCGGTGGACCGGGACGGAGAAGCCCGGCAGTTCGCCGCCATGATCCGCGCCATCGGCCATCAGACGAGCGCCCCACCGCCGAACGAGAAGAAGGACAGGAAGAAGCTGGACGCGGCGAAGGCGATCGACAGGCCGAAGACGATCTGGATCAGTTTGCGGGCGCCGCCCGACGTGTCGCCGAAGGCCAGCGTCAGGCCGGTGATGATGATGATCATCACCGCGATGATCTTGGCGACAGGCCCCTCGATCGATTCGAGGATCGACTGAAGTGGCGCCTCCCAAGGCATCGACGAACCCGACGCATGGGCGGCCGGCGCCAGGGCGAGTGTGAGGAAGGTGACCGACACCGCCGTGGCGATGTGGCGGCGGATGCGCAAAGCATGCTTGATCATGACGGTTCTCCTGTGAGCGGCGGGCTTGCGGGGGTGACGCGGTAGTCGCCGTCGGGGCCGAGGCCCTCGATGCGGGCGAGTTCGGCCAGGCGGCGGGACGCGCCGCGGCCAGAGAGGACGGCGACCAGATCGATCGTCTCGGCGATGAGCGCGCGCGGAACGGTGACGACCGCTTCCTGGATGAGCTGCTCCATGCGGCGCAGCGCGCCGATGGCGGTGCCGGCGTGGATGGTCCCGACGCCGCCGGGGTGGCCGGTGCCCCAGGCCTTTAGGAGGTCGAGCGCCTCGGAGCCGCGCACCTCCCCGATAGGAATGCGGTCGGGCCGCAGGCGGAGCGAGGAGCGGACGAGGTCAGAAAGCGATGCGACGCCGTCCTTCGTTCGCATGGCGACGAGGTTTGGAGCGGCGCATTGCAGCTCGCGCGTGTCCTCGATCAGGACGACGCGGTCGGACGTCTTGGAGACTTCGGCAAGGAGCGCGTTGGTGAGAGTGGTCTTGCCGGTCGAGGTCCCGCCGGCAACGAGGATGTTACGCCGATCGGCGACGGCCTGGCGCAGCGTTTCGGCCTGATCCGCCGCCATGATTCCGGCTGCCACGTAGTCGTCGAGCGTGAAGACAGCGACAGCGGGCTTGCGGATCGCGAATGCCGGCGCGGACACCACGGGCGGCAACAGGCCCTCGAACCGTTCCCCCGTCTCGGGTAGCTCGGCCGAGACGCGGGGGGCGCCAGGATGAACCTCGGCGCCGACATGGTGAGCGACGAGGCGGATGATCCGCTCGCCATCTGACGCCGTCAGCAACTCACCCGTATCGGAAAGCCCCTCGGACAGCCGGTCGACCCAGAGCCGCCCATCGGGATTGAGCATCACCTCGACGATCGCGGGGTCTTCCAGAAAGCGGGCGATGGCGGGGCCGAGCGCGGTGCGCAGCATGCGCGCGCCGCGTAGGATCGCTTCCGATTTCTGGTGATTTGCCGCCACGTCGTCCCCGTTCTCTTGCGGGACCGCGACATGCGGCCCTGGATCGGGGATGAGTAGAAGAGGCAGAAATCATGGCCTGACAACAACCATAATGTGGTCGTCGTACTGTGGCGTACAAAGACAGGGAAGCGGCGGAACGCAGCAATACTTGCGATGCGTCGATCAGTGATTATTCCGCGTCGTGCGCGGGAATGTCTTCCGCGATTTCCTGCCTGAGCTTCGGTCCCTGCGCGAGTCGTCGGCCAAGGGCGGTGACGAAAGCTTCGTAGCGCTCGGCGGCCTTCGCACGCGCCGCGATCTGCGCCGGCTCGGGCAGTGGCGGGTTGGACGTCAGCCAGAAGCGGATAAACACGGCGAGCGTCTCGACTGAAATGCCAAGGTCGCGCTCCATCCGCGCGATGCGACGATCGAGCTGGTCGAGCCGCTTGGTGGTGGCCGCCTCTTGCCGTTCCGCGGCATCAGGCGACAAGAAGGAGGCGATGCCTGCTTCTGCGACTAGCGACAGGGATAGGTCTCGCCGCGCGGCGTGCGCGGTGAGCGCCTTCATCACATCGGGATCGAGATAGACCGACAGCCGCTGTTTCTTGAGAGGTTTCGTCACGACCGCCCCTACAACTCGATGCCATCGCCCGGGTCGAGCGATGCCTGACGGGCGACCTGGCGCATGGTCTGGTTCATGCGGCTTAGGCGCGCGGCATCCTCATCGACGTCATCCCGAGGATCGATTTCGAACTCGTTCTCGATGACCGCCTTGCGCTCGACGGTCTTCGTTCGGCTGAGTTCTGGCTGGTGACGACGCTCCGACTCGGTCGGATCATCGTCCGATGCCTCCTGCGCAGCGATCGGTGCGTGGAGGTCGGGCGCCGCCGGCAGCGCCAGTGTGCTCCAGTCGTCGGCCTGACCTGTTCGCGGTTTCGTCAGGGTCGGCGGGGTCAGGATGCGCTCCTGAAGCCGCCGATCCTCGTAGTATCGTGCCTTCTTCGCCCGGATTGGGGAGATGCCGGCGACCATGACGATCTCATCCGAAGGGGGAAGCTGCATGATCTCGCCCGGCGTCAGTAGCTGCCGGGCCGTCTCAGAGCGTGAGACCATCAGATGCCCCAACCACGGCGACAGCCGGTGTCCGGCATAGTTCTTCATCGCCTTCATCTCGGTCGCGGTGCCGAGCGCGTCCGAAACGCGTTTGGCGGTTCGCTCGTCATTGGTCGCGAAGCTGACCCGGACATGGCAGTTGTCGAGGATCGAGTTGTTAGGCCCGTAGGCCTTCTCGATCTGGTTCAGCGACTGGGCGATGAGGAAGGCCTTCAGGCCGTAACCCGCCATGAACGCCAGTGCGCTCTCAAAGAAGTCCAGGCGCCCGAGGGCGGGAAACTCATCGAGCATGAGCAGCAGACGGTGTCGGTTGCCCTTCGCCTGCAAGTCCTCGGTCAACCGGCGCCCGACCTGGTTGAGGATCAGGCGGATCAAGGGTTTGGTGCGGTTGATGTCGGATGGCGGGACCACGAGGTAGAGCGTGGTCGGATGCTTGCCTTCGACCATATCGGCGATGCGCCAGTCGCAGCGGCGGGTGACCTCGGCCACGACGGGATCGCGATAAAGCCCGAGGAACGACATCGCAGTCGACAGCACGCCCGACCGCTCATTGTCGGATTTGTTGAGCAGCTCGCGGGCCGCGCTGGCGATCACCGGATGCGGGCCGGCCTCGCCGAGATGCGCGGTCTTCATCATCGCCGCGAGCGTCGACTCGATCGGGCGCTTCGGATCGGACAGGAAGGCGGCGACGCCGGCCAACGTCTTGTCGGGCTCTGCATAGAGGACGTGGAGGATGGCCCCGACCAAAAGTGCGTGCGACGTCTTCTCCCAGTGGTTCCGCTTTTCGAGCGAGCCTTCCGGGTCGACCAGGATGTCGGCGATGTTCTGCACGTCGCGCACTTCCCATTCGCCGCGCCGCACCTCGAGCAGCGGATTGTAGGCCGCCGACTTCGCATTCGTCGGATCGAACAGCAGCACGCGGCCGTGGCGGGCGCGGTAGCCGGCGGTCAGCGTCCAGTTCTCGCCTTTGATATCGTGGACGATCGCCGACCCCGGCCAGGTCAAGAGCGAGGGCACGACCAGACCCACGCCCTTGCCGGAACGCGTTGGCGCGAAGCACAGCACATGCTCGGGGCCGTCATGTCGGAGATAGTCGCGCTCGTGTTTGCCGAGCACGACGCCATCTGGACCGAGCAAGCCTGCGGCTTTCACCTCCTCCGGCCGCGCCCAGCGGGCCGAGCCATAGGTCTCGACGTTTTTCGCTTCGCGTGCCCGCCACACCGACATGCCGATCGCGACGGCGATGGAGATGAAGCCACCCGATGCGGCGATATAGGCGCCCTCGACGAAGATCGGCGGCGCATAGGCGTCGTAGAAATACCACCACCAGAAGAAGGCGGGCGGGTAGTAGATCGGCCAGCCCGCCAATTCGAACCAGGGCAGTCCGAGCTGAGGCTGGAAGCCGAGACGATAGGCCGTCCATTGTGTCGCGCCCCAGGTCGTCATCAACACGATCAGGAAGACGGTGAGGATCTGACCCCAGAGGATTTTAGTCGCCGACATGGGCGTACTCCTTTCTTGGTTGGGCTACATGCCGAGGCCTCGATTGCGGCCGAAGCTCCAGTCGACGCCGCCGCCGCCGCGCGAGACGCCGGAGACGTGCTGGCCGAGTTGACGTTCGAGGGAGGGCGACCAGGGCACGAGCTGGAAGCCGAGGCCGTCGTCGATCATGGCGAAGCGGCCGGAGGCGAGCGCGAAGCGCTGCCGATAGGTGCCCGCGACATACTCGCCCGTTCCGGCCTTCAAGAATGACCGGCCGGTCTCGGCCGCGAGCTTCTCCCCGAGCGCTTCGACCTCGCGCTGGCGCAAGGTTTCGATCAGCCCCGGAGAGAAGCTGACGCCGCGCGTTTGCCGCTCGGCGAGCCCCTGGGCGATGAGATGGTCGGCGCGTCGGTCCATCGCCTGGCGAACCTCCGCGCCGAAGCCGCCACCGCCGAGCGCTGCCGGCTCGCGGGCGATCGCCTGCCGGTCGAGCCAGGTGGCGCCGGTTGCATGAACTTGCCGCTCAATATCGAGATCGGACCGTACCGCGAGCGCGACACGCCGGCGGCCCTGCGCGTCGTCGAACTTGCGCAGTTCGACGATCGAACCAGGCGCACTGTCCCCGGCGGCATCGAGATCGGCGAGCTTGATATGGTGGGTGCGCCCGTCGGTGCCGTCGACCACGGCGTAGGCTGTACCCTTCAACTCATCGTCGAGACCGCGGTCGACCAGCCGTCCGATGACCGGATCGTCAATGCTCTCGCCGGCGAGCACATAGCTCGTCGTGCCGCGCTCGATGCCGCGTTCGGTCAGTCCGCGGTGGATGCGCTTGATGATGTCGCCGCGCTCGCCAAGCGCGCGCAGCGTCTTTTCGGCATCGTCCGATACGACCCACTGGCTGAGACCGACCTGATCGGCGAGGCCGAGTGTCTCCAGCTTGCGCAGCCGACCGACCTTCAGCGCGTGGAATTCGTCTGGCTGCTGATCGGGATGTGGGGCGAGGTCGGCGACGCCCGTGCGATAGCTGTCGCGGGCGATCTGGCGATCGAGATCGGTCCAGCGTTCCGCCTCGACCTGACGCCCGAGGTTGCGCCGGATCTCCTGCTCGGTGCGCGGCCCAAGCTCCTGGGTGACGAGATCCTGCGCGCGGGCGCGCATGCCTTCCTTGATGTAGTCGCGCGAGATCACGAGGTCTTGGCCGTCGTCGGTCCGACCCCGCAGGATGATATGGACGTGCGGATTGTCGGTGTTCCAGTGATCGACGCCCACCCAGTCCAGCTTTGTGCCGAGGTCCTTCTCCATCTGGTCCATCAGCTCGCGCGCGAAGCCCTTGAGGTCGCTGATCTCGGTCGCGTCCTCGGGTGAGACGATGAACCGGAAGTGATGCCGGTCGTCCTGGGTGCGCTTGGCGAAGGCCCTCGGATCGGCGTCCTCGGTTTCGGGACCGAACAGGTGCGCCTTCTCCCCATCCCGGGTGACGCCCTCGCGGCGGAGATAGCTGAGGTGGGCGGAGAGCGGCGCGGCCTGCGCGCTATGACGGACGACGCGCGTCTTGATGACGGTGTTCCGCGATCGGCCCGAGAGCAGCCGATTGGCCTGCACGGTCGCGCGCAGTCCGCGTCCGAACCGCGAGCGATTGCCCTTGCTGATCTGGCCGGAGCGCGAGACGCGTCCACCGGCCCGCTGAGCGGCGGCGAGCGCCTGGGCAATGAAGGGCCGCGCCTGCTGCGCACGGGTCGAGCGGATGCGGCCAGGCCGGATGCGGAAATCGTCCTCGCCGCTCATGGTCGAGGCCCCGCACATCGCGCAAACGCGCGGAAAGCCTTGGCGAAATGGCAAATGCGCAGGCTGCGCCGATGAGGCGCACCTCGCGCAAATGCGCCACAAGTCCCTGAAAACACACCACCGCACCAAGCCGCACCTCGCCGGCTTTTATCTCGCCATCGTGCGGTTGTGCTGTCGGCTCCTCCTCTCCGGACCGCCATTTGCCCGCCAGACCGCGCCACAATGCGAACCGGTGCGAAAGCGGTCATCGCGGGCCACCAGGGACATTGCGCGCGACGAAAAGGCCATCGGTGCGCGAAGCCACCGGGCCTTGATCGCGCTCCGGGGCAACCGCTGCGGGGGCGTCCGGAGCGCCCGCAGACTGCACCGGCGCGGCAGGTTCGCTGCCGGCCGACTGCGGGGCAAAGAGCGGCGCCCGGGTCCAAGCCAGGGGATCGGCGGCCGCCACCGTGACGGGGCCGGCGAGTTCACCGCCGCCGAGAACGGGGGCGAGCGCCGCGACGTAGGCGCGGGTTTCAGCCGGCAATGGGCGGCCTGCGAGATACTCTTCGTAGCGGCCCGGGCCGGCGTTGTAGGCCGCCAGAAAGCCGGGCGAACCGTAGCGGCCGTGCATCTCGCGCAGATACGCAGCGCCCGCCAGAATGTTGTCGCGCGGATCGTAGGGATCGCCGCCGAGCCGATGCCGGACGCGGAGTTCGGCCCAGGTGGCCGGCATGATCTGCATCAGTCCAATGGCGCCGGCCGACGAGATGGCGCGCACATCGCCTGCGCTTTCGACGCGCATGACGGCGCGTATCCACGCTTCTGGAACGCCGAACCGCTGCGCCGCCTCCGCGATGTAAGCGCCATAGGGATCGCTGCGTGAGGGCCGCTCCACCTGCGCTTGCTGAGCGTAGGCAGTGCTTGCGGCCGGCGCGGCGAGGATTAGGCCGGAAAGGAGAAGGAGGGCTGTACGTCGGAGGGCGATCCTCCCTCCGACGGCAGGCTGATGGCGCGCGACGGTCATCGATCAATCCCGCTCGCCGCGCTTCGGCGGGCGATTCCAATGCAGGCTCCAGGCGGACTTGTCGTCGGCCGATTGGAACAGATTGGCGCGGATCGGGTGGTCGAAGGTCGGATCGTCGAGTTGCAGCGAGACGTATTCGCCGGCCTTCTCGCCGGTGCGCTTCCAGCCCGCGCCGATCTCCGCGCCAGTCTCGTTGCTCATGGTGTCGAGCACATGGACGCGGTAGTCCGGCGCGTTCTCGGCATCGGACGGCTCGGCCGCGACGATGATGATGTCCTGATGCAATGACAGCGTCGTCAGGTCGCCGATGAAGCCATCATTCTCGCGCACGAATTGACCGATCACGGGCATGGGTCGTCTCCTTCAGATTGCGGTGAACAGGGTCATGGGCGCGCCGTCACCGCGTCGGCGCACGCCAAACGAAGCGGCCATCGCCGTCCTCGTCGGTGTAGAGAGGGGTTGCCCGGCCGATCACGGCGGTGGCCGGAAGCGGGCCGAAATAGCGTCCGTCCAGGCTGTCTCGGACCTGCCAATTCATCAGGAACAGCTCGCCGTTCGCGACCAACTGGCAGCCGCGCCAGATCGGGAGCAGACGGCCGCGACGATCGCGATCGAGGGCGTCTCCCATCGGCACGCCGTCGACGGTGATGACGAGCCCGGTCCGACAGACCCGCTGTCCCGGGAGCGCGGCGACACGCTTCAGGAGCGGTACGCCGCGCGGCAGGTAGCCGCCATCGGACAGGAAGGTTGCGAGCGGCTCGGGCGCGTCGACGGCCACCAGATCGGTCACTTCGAGGTTGCCCACTTCGCCGATCGTGTAGAAGCCGACCGGCGTGCTGGCGGACGCGTTCCAGATCAGGCGCGGCGCGAAGGAAGCGATCGAGGCGACGCCGAGAAGCGACACGGACGCGGCCATGACGACGCCATAGGAGAGCCGGGTCATGCGCCGATCTCCCGACGCAGGAGAAAGGCGCGATGCTGCCGAAAGCCATAAGCGCGCGGCGTTTCGCCGATGGTCATCCGGTTATGGACGTGGTGCCAATGATCGGGCGAAACCTCGATCGGATCGATGCCGCGCGCCTCGATGGCGTTGATGAGCTGGAGCACGCGCTCAACCTTCGGCCAGCCATCGACATGCAGCAGGACCTCTGCGCCGGGCGTGACCGTCGGAACGGTCTGGCACGCTGCGCCGCGTTCAACCGTGCGCAGGATGTCGAGCCGCGAGAGAACGGTGCCGTGCTCGTTCGCCGCCCAGCGCACGAGCGCGAGGACGCTGCCGGGAGGGAAGAAGAGGATGCGACGGCGACGATCGAGGATCTGCTCGCGCCGTTCGCGGCCGAAGCGGATCCAGTGCTCGGTCTGCTTCTCGATCCAGATGAGTTCGACCTGGGTGAACGCCTCGGGCGGCGGCTCGGCGGTAGCGCCAAGGACGCGCATTGGCGCGGCGACAAGGCCGGTCATCATCCTTCTCCTGAGGGGGGTGGGAATTCGCGTTCGAACAGCGCGCGCAGCATGTCGGCGACGGTCTGGCCGCGCTGGAAGGCAGCGATCTTGATGCGGCCCCGCATGTCGGTGGTGACGTCAATCGTCAGCCGCGCAGAGAAATCCTCAGCGGGCTGGGTGCGGGTTGCGTGGCGATCGGGCACCTTGATCCAGTCTTCGGGATCGGCCGGACGCGCCGCAAAGCTGCGCTTCGGGGACCGCGCGCTCATGCGCCAATCCTCGCGACTTCCGCCGCGAGCGCCTCGATCTCGCGCGCGCCGGGGCAATCCTCGTCCTGCTCGGCGGCGAGCCGGCCGGTCTGCACAACGTCAGCAAAGACGATGCGCTGTCCGATCGTGGTCGAGAGCAAGGGCGGGTCGTGATCCGCCAGCGTCTCGGCGGTCTCGCGCGCCAGGACCGTGCGGGCGGCGCACCGGTTCAGCACGAAGCGAGCGGCGAGCTGCGGGCGATAGATGCGCGCCTCGCCGAGCAGGCTGAGCATCTCGGCCGAGGCCCAGCCATCGAGCGGTGACGGCTGCACCGGGATCAGAACGAGATCGGCGGCGAGAAGCGCCGAGCGCATCAGGCCGGCGACGCGCGGCGGGCCATCGATGACGACATGGTCGGCGTCGCGCGCCAGCTCCGGCGCTTCACGGTGGAGCGTGTCGCGCGCCAGGCCGACAACACCGAACAGCCGCTCCAGCCCCTCGCGACTGCGCTGCTGGGACCAGTCGAGTGCCGAGCCTTGCGGGTCGGCGTCAATCAGCGTGACGCGCTGTCCACGGCGAGCCCATTCGCCAGCGAGGTGAAGGGCGAGCGTCGTCTTGCCGACGCCGCCTTTTTGGTTGAGCAGCGCGACGATCATGACGGTCTCCCGGCGATCGGGCACTCGTCCACAGCGGCCGAAAAAGGCGGTCGCGTTAGAAAGATTCCGTAGGAATCTAGGTTAGATAAGTTACGGGGCTCGCAAGCTGCTGATTTGGCGCGAGGAATCGACGATTCCGGTCCCCGATAGCACGAGTGTCCGGTCCCCGATGGCACGATAGTGCCGGTCCCTGATAGCACGAGACGATTCACAGCTTATCCCCAGGGTGAGGTTTGGTCCGGCGACGACGTCGCGGGATGCCGAGGGCATCCGGATCGGTCGGCACGAAGGAGAGAATTTCCGGCCCGCCGACGCATTGCTCTATGGTCAGGCGGTAGCCTGGAAGCGGCTGTCGTTTGACGATGTCACGCAGGTCGTAGGCGAAGTGCTTGAGCGGCGAGAGGCTGCCGGACTTCGAATGGAGATGTGGAAAGTCGAAGCTCCAGCCGAACTCCTGCTTGCCGCCGTGCTTGCGCACGAGGCGGTAAAGCCAGCGTTCGAGCCCGCCGGTCAGACCGAAATAGTTGCGGTCGATTGTCAGCACGAGCGCGTCGTCCAGCACGGCGCCGTAGAACCAGTCAGGCAAGATCAGTTCGAGCCCGAGCGGGCGGCCTCGGTGATCGGCGCGTTCCTTCCACTCGTTGATCCAGGAGAAGCGGTGCATTCGCCGCTCGGTCGGCTGGCGGATCGAGGTCGCCACCGTGGTCGACTGAAGCCGGTCGAGCGCGGCCTTCAGGCGGTCGTAGTCGCGCAGCGACACGCCGCGGCCGATGAACTGCAGAATCTCGTATGGCGTGGTCGCCATCAGACGCGACGGCCGCAGGCCGAGGTCGCGCGCCTCGACGATCTGTGAGGCGGCCCAGATCAGGACGTCGGCGTCCCAGATCGTGGCCATACCGTGCTCGGCGACCGCTTCGACGCGGATCTTTACAGAGCCTGCCTTGAAATCGATCGGCGCCAGGCGCTTCGACTTGGCGAGCGAGAAGAACGGATAGGCCATGAGGTCCTGCGCATCGCGGGGCGCAAGATCGCCGGGCAGCGCCCGGAACAGATCGAGCTGCGCACGCTCATCGCGATGTTGGTGGCGGGACGACATGGCGCGCCGTCTCAGCGAGGAAAGCGCCCGCCGGCCGTGGCGGGAGATTTCGGCTGACGCTTGGCGGGCAGAACGGTGCCTGCGCGTGGATCGGAGGTGGAGGTTACGAGACCCCGGTCCGCCCAGGCTTGGAGGTCTTCCACCGCATAGACGACGCGACCGCCGAGCTTGCGATAGGTTGGGCCGGTTCCGTAGGTACGGTGCTTTTCGAGCGTGCGCTCGGAAAGGCCGAGGAACCGCGCGGCTTCCTGTGTTCTGAGATAGCGCTGCGGAATACTGGCGGCTGTTTCGGCCATGATCGCACCTCCGTGGTCTCACTGATGGCCGCTGCGAACGAGCGGCGGGTTGCGAGCACGGTGGCGGGAGGACGGCGCTTCCGACAGGAACGGAATTAGGAAGTTATTTTCGACACCGAGGATGTGTCATCGCGAGCGACGTGGAAGCCGAAGGATTCTGCGGTAGCCACCACCGACGAACGCCAAGCCGTCCCGGGCAAGGCGGACTGTCGTCTCGCGGACGGGGTTCTCGACCCAGGTTTCCGAGTCGCTTTTAAGATTTGGGAAGAGCTGCGCGGCGATCTGGCGGTAGGTCGCTCCTGCGACCCGGGCATCGACGACGCGTAGCATCAAGCGAGCGCGCCGCTGGCGCTGCGGTGTGACTCGGGGGTCGGCGGGCGCACGCCGGTTCTTGATGGCGGCCCAGAAGCGCGCCAAAGCGGTGAGGCGGTCCGGCAGCAGATCATCGATAATGAGAAGCGCGGCGAGCGCCTGGCGGCTAGACAATGCGGTCAGAGCGACGTCAAAGCTTTCGCGTCGCATCTCAAGCCGGACGAGCGCCTCGTCATACTGAAGGATTACATGGGCATGAACATCTTCAGCGGTGAACGGGGGGCCATCGGTCTCTGGGCCTGTCGTCAGGATGATCGCAGCCGGATCGACTTGCGGGGTCCAGAAGATCGGCTGGATTAGCGCCGAGTGGCTTGGGTCGGCGACGAAATCGCAACCCCCATTGGGCGGCAAACTCGCGCGCGGCGCTCTCGCTCAAACGCCCGACGGCTATCAGCTCCCGATAGGATTTTCTGTAGTCTGGGTTGCGCCGCAGAAACTCCCAGGCCAGATCGCCGGGCGTTAGCGCATCGATGTAATCGTAAGCGGCCTCAGACCGCCAGCTTTCGTCCTCGGACATCCTCCACCGCCTCCGCGCAATAAGACGCAACGCGAGTTATGCATGGGGTACGATTCCAAGTTGAATGAGGCTTGGGAATAACGAAGGTGGATCAAGGTGATGCGCGTTCCGCATCACCTCAGTGCGCGCGCGAGCCAAGGAACTCGCAGTAGCCGCCCTGCGTCATCCATCTGGCGCGTTCAAGATGTGCGTCGTAGACCTGCCGAGCGCGGGGCTCGTCCCAATCGGCCTCAAGGTCGAAGAGGACTTTAGCCACTTCTCGCCAATCCGCCCCTTGCGCCTCGGCATCGAGCAGACGGGCATAGAGCTTCAGATGCGCCCGATCGTAGGCCGTCAGCGCCGCGCCGCCCGGTGGCTGGTCGAGAAAATCCGACTTGGTCACAACATCCCCCGAAGACGCGGTTTATCCATTCTGGGAAACATTATTAGCCCTGATTTGATCGCAATGATGAAGCGGGCAACACCTGCGCGAAGTCGTGGCGTTGCCGCGACAATCGGAAAATCAGGCGTCCTTCTTGGCATCGACCAACAGCACTCCCTTGCCCTGGTCGGAGTTCAGGAAGACGATGCCGGCGCGTTCGAAAGCTCGTCTCACCTCATCGCGAGTCGTCTCGTACACCTCCAGCCCGCTATGGGATTCGAGGCGCTTGAGAGCGGTCAATGAGACCCGGGCCTTGTCCGCGAGCGTCTCCTGTGTCCAACCCAGCAACGCGCGTGCGGCCCGAAATTGTCGGGCGGTGATCATGCATGATCACCTCCCACACGGTCCTACGCGCACGCCAAAACTACGACTATAATAGTCGTTCTGGCCTCGGAGTTCCAGCGATTTCGCCTTCGGCGAGCGGATTGCCGGTGTCGAAGCCGCTGACTGATTCGGTCGTTCGAGAATGCGAGGGCCCCGGCCTTCCGGCCGGGGCCTTGCGCCGGCCCTCAGTCGCTGCGCCGCCCGTTGGGACGGGACCAGATCAGCGAGAAGGTGTCCGCGTCCTCGTCGTCGAAGAGGTTGGCGTAGATGGGGCTGTTGAACGAAGGGTCGTCCAGCTTGAGGCCCAGGTAGTCGCGGCCCTCGTTGGAGCGCTTGGACCAGGCGGCCCCGATCTCGGCGCGGCCGACCAGAACCCGGTGGCTCGGCGCGTTTTCGCCAGTGGCGCGGGTGTCGGGGACGATACGCACGCCCTTGGCCTGGACGCTGAGGGTGACGATTTCGCCGGTGAACTCGTTCGAACCGGTCTTCTTGAAGGTGCCGATGGTCGCCATTGTAAGTCTCCGTCTTTCCGTATTCGAGCCCGCACCATTGCGGCCTCGATGGCGATCGGTTGGCCGGAGGCGATCGACGGCGCACCCCGAAGGGGCTGGACAGCTAAGGAGGACTTTGTTGTCCCGCGAGGAATGGCGGCGTAGCCGGCAGGGGAAGAAAGTCTGACGCGGCTGTTGCGTCATAGGCGATCGAGGCGCAGCCGGCCTTCGGCCAGATCAGGCCATTGAAGAGGCCGTTTGGAGCGGTTGAGACACGGGCCAGGAAACGGAGAAGATGGCGGCCACCCTGCATCGGCATACCGGCGCCGATACGGGACCTTCTGGCGATTGCTCCCTCGTACAGGCTAGTCGTGCTGCCTCCTCGTTGTCGCCGCTATTGGAGGGTCGTGACGAGCGGTCGCACGTTGCCCGCGCAGATGCAGCCGCCTCGAAGCGCGCCAGCGGGGGTCGTGCCCAAGGTCTAGCGTCGAGTCTTGCTCCACGCTCCAGCCACACCCGCCTCAGACGACGGAGGCGTTCGCGCCAACGCGATTTTGGTCCGTCGCATTGGCGCTGGATCAAGTCAGGCCCGCGCTAAGCCCTGACCGGAAGGGCCCGGAGCCGTCGCCATCCCTGCGACCCGCACGAGGGCGGTGATGCCGACCGCGATGGCGCCGATGACGGAGAAGGTCATCTGCCATGCCTCGGATGGCATGAGATGCTTGACGATGCCGTGCGTGGCATGGAATCCGGCGATCGCCGCCGGGGCAACGAAGGCGATGGCGACGATCAGCTTCAGCCATACGGGCCGCACGAACATCATCACGAGCTGGCCGACCGCTAGGGTGGCGGCCGCGGCGACCAGGCCGATGAGAATTGCGCCAGGCACACCGGCGCCAGTGCCGTAAGCCCAGGCGCCAACGGTTGCGCCGACGAAGGCCGGCAGTGCGAAGACGGCTAGAGTGAATAACAGCCAGCATAGCGCGCCGATGGCGGCGAGCGAGGCGAGGATTGCAAGAATGATCATGGTGGTAGCCTCCGTGACGATAGGTCTGACGGTCGCGCCTGCCACCACCACCACGGCGCGCTCGGATAATAGCGGAAAAGGGCCTTGCCCGGGAGCGGAAACCGCAAGCGACTTCCGCCCGGCGCAGTCCGATGAGCCTGATCAGGGCGCGAACGGGTCGATTTCATGGACGATCTCCGAGGCGTCGCCGTCGTACTCACTGGCGGTTGTCACCGAGAGGGTGCCGTCGCCGGCCTGGAAAATGACGATGGCGGCCATCAGGGTGGTGGCGAGGCTGAAGGCGAAGGCGTGAGCGTCGTTGAGGGACATTTGCTGGGCTCCTGCTGGAGCGGAGGACCATCCCCCGCCGACAGGCGCCCGAAGTGTTCGGCCGTGGACTGCAATCACCGCGCAGGCGCAGCCGCAGCGGCGGCATGCTCGCATAGCCGACCCTTTACGGGTTGATGGCGACAAGTCCGCGGGTGGACCAAGGATCAGCGCTTAAAGGCGGGGGTGGTTCTTCGCGTCAGGAGATCCACAATCCTGGCCTCGACGCTTGCTCTGCTTTGCTCGTGCCATGTGCCGCTGGACGAGGATCTAGGCTATGCTGTGGGCCGCAAGCTTGGAGTCGCGAAGGACCGGCAATGGCGGAGTTCACAGGTAGAGATCTGCATCTCGTGAAGAAGGCCCTCGCGATCGCCGCGTTGGCCATCGAACGTCAGCCGGGTCCCTTTCAGTCTTCCTCCGACCGGACGGATATGAAGACGCTGCTCGACGCGTTGATCGAGAATGATACTGAGCTAGCGCACTATGCGCGGTCCGCCCGGATAGCCGTGATTGGCGAGCCAGACTGAGACGAGGCGGAGAATGACCGAGACACTCCCTTTCGAGAAGAAGCACAGGGACGGCAGCTTGTGGGTCGTCGGCCAAACGCTCGAGGGTCAGCCCACTGGATATTGGGAATGGTTTCGCCGTGACGGCTCAAAATTGCGGTCCGGCTATTTCGAGAATGGTGAGCAGGTCGGCGACTGGACCACCTACGATAGCGCTGGGCGCGTCTACAAATTCACGAAGATGAAGCGGTAGCCGGGGTTGCAAAGGTGGCGGCGCTCACGCGCCGCCATGCTTCCAGACCGGGATGCCGAGCTTCTTGGCCTTGTCGGCGAGGTTGTCCTGAATGCCACTGCCGGGAAAGTGCATGACCCCGATCGGCAGGACGTCGAGGATCTGATCGTTGCGCTTGAACGGAGCGGCCTTGGCATGTTTCGTCCAGTCGGGAGCAAATCCGACCTGCGGCACCTTGCGGTGATCGGCCCAACGTGAAGCGATCTTTTCGGCACCCTTCGGTGACTTGCCGTGGATCAGCACCATGTCGGGGTGCTTGGCGTGGACCTGATCGAGCTTGGCCCAGATCAGCGTGTGATCGTTGAAGTCGAGCCCACCGGTGATGGCGATCTTCGGTCCGGCCGGCAGCAGCACCTCGGTATCGGCCCGCCTCTTGGCGGCGAGGAAGTCGCGGCTGTCGATCATTGCCGAGGTGAGGTTGCGATGGCTCACCATCGATCCGCTGCGGGGACGCCAGGCTGAGCCGGTGTGCCGTTCGTAGTGCTCGGCCGCTTGGTCGCGCATCAGTTCGAAGGCGTTGCGTCGCTCGATCATCGTCTGGCCTTCGGCCGTGAGGCGTTCCAGCTCGACGGCTTTCACCTCAGAGCCATCCTGTTCGCGTTGACCGCGGCGCTGCGCCTGCTCATTGTCGTCCAGCTCGCGCTCGATCCGGTCGGTCGCGCGGTGGAAGACGTTGACCGTCGACCAGAGGAGATCGTCGAGGTCGGGCTCGAGGCGGGTGTCTTCCAGGGTTGCGATCAGGGCGTCGAAGATATCGGCGATGGCGCCGGCGACGTGGTTTCCTTCGGGCAGCGGCCTTCCGTCGGGTTCGTCCGCGAAGGGACGGTAGCCATAAAGTTGAAGCTCGTGGAGGACGTGGTCGGTGGGGGATGATGCGTGATGCGGCTCGTAGCTGTCGTCCTGCTCGCTCATCGGGATGCTCCTTCGTCGGTGTGACCGCGACCCTCGCGGCCTTCTGGCGACGAAAGCCGGCAGGCGGGCCGGACCTGCACCCGGAGCGAAGCGAGAGGGCCGCAGCACAGCGGAGGACGCCGAAGGCCGGCTATTTTGTTTCGCGATGGAAAGGCCCGACGGGCCGCCGGAAAATAGTCGGGCGCCGACGTTGTCGGTCCGGGCCGTTTGCCGGCCGATCGCCCTCTCGAAGGCCGGGTTGCGGCTCTCCCTGACACCTGGGAGCATCCGAGCGAGTGCCAAGCGAGGGCGTTGCGGTCACCAGCATACCCTTCCGGCTATGCCGCCATTGCCATGAAGCGTGCGACGTCCTGGGGAGCGATTTGTACCCGCGTCGTTGCCCGCAGGCTTTCCAGTCCAGCCCTTCGGAGGTCCTCGTTGAAGTCGCCCAGCCTCGGAGACACGACGATCGCCTCGATGCCGGCCGCGTTCGCCCGTTCGACGAGACTGTCGCGCGCACCGTCACCGGCCGGATCGTCGTCGCGCAGGATGTAGAGCCGCCGCAGCGTGTCCGGGAACAAGATGGCGGCGAGATGGGCTGCTGAGAGCGCCGCCAGCATCGGCATGTCGGACAAGACTTGCCTGACCGACAGGACGGTCTCGATGCCTTCGCCGGCCGCCATGACTTCGCCGCCCGTTCCGAAGCGGACCGCGTTGCCGAGAAGATCGCCCATCGCCCGCCTCGGCGTGTCGAGCGGCGCCTTGTCGCGGCGTCGCGGGTCGAGCCAGGTCCGATGCGCCCCGGTGATCCTGTCGCGGAGATCGGTGACGGCGGCGATCATGGCGGGCCAGGTCTCGGTCGGAGAATGCTCGTCGGGTCGATAGTAGCAGCGCGGGTGGAAGCGCAGATTTCCGGTTCCGCGTAAATCAGTAATGCCGCGTTCCCGTAGATACGACTGTACGAGCGTGCCCGTAATCGGCTGCGACATGCCGAACAGGCGGCGGGCCGCCTCGGGCGACCCGTGTGGTGCGGGTGCCTGACGCGGATGTGCTGGCGCTGGTTCGGGCTGCGGCATGCTGAGGAAGGTCCGTGCCTCGTCCGCGACGTCCTTGAAGTCGATGAGGCCGCAGCTATCCCGGATCACGTCGAGGAGATCGCCATGCTCGCCGGTCGCGGCATCGGTCCATTTGCCGGCCGGACCCTTGGGCGAGTCCTTGAGCCGCACATACATCGATCGGCCGGGCGTGTTGCGCACGTCGCCAACCAGCCAGTAGCGGCCCTCGCGCCGCCCGCTGGAGAGGTAGTGTCGGCACACCGCCTCGGCCTGCCGGCGGAGACGTTGCGCAAGATCGGAAGCATCGTGACGAGACATCACGCGGCCTCCCGCTCGGAGATGCGCGCCACCGGATAGGTGTCGAGCAGCTTGGTGAGGATGCTTACGCCATTGGTGTCGGCTGGCACGAAAAAGTGCAGCTTCCAGGAGATGATCTCGCTGAACAGGCCATAGGCTCGCAGTCGCTCGCGCATCGCCTCGGTGAAGCCGGTCAGCTCCAGGCGATAGGCGCTCATGACACGGGCGCGGCGAAGCTGGAGGCCTTCGGCCAAGTCGAGGATCGTGCGGCCTTCCATCAGCGCGGCGAAGGCGTGTTCCGGTGTCAGCGTGCTCGCCCCCTGCGAGGCAGCGTTGGCGGCCCAGGCCGGCGACACGCGGCGGCCAATGATGCGCTCGCCCGCGTCGGTCTGGAGTCGATACACCCGCGTCGACTCGTCCGGCAGGCGCTTCCAGATCGGCAGCAGCAAGCCCGCGACGATGTGGATCGTGCTGTCGGAGAATTCCGGGATGTCGGCAAGCTCGGCGTCCCATGCGGCGGCGAAGCGGTCGCGTTCGGCTTCCTCCCAATGGCTCTCTTCCATCATGCGCAGCGGCGCATAGTGCTGCTCCATCGGCCGGATCAGACACACGCGGCGTTCGATCTCGCCGTCATCGAGCATCATCGACGGGGCCGGCATCTGCACCGCGGCGCGACCGGAGCGACCATTGACGAGCAGCTGCGCACGCGGATCGGCGCGATGATCGAGCGCATCGAGCAGCGTGATCGGTCGATTGCGCTCCCGGCGCGTGATGGTCAGCAGCCGAGTCTCCGCGCCGGTGCCGGGATGCACATGGATCACCTTACTGTCGGTGACCACGAAGCTCTCGGCCTGCAGCGTCTCAAGCCCGACGTCATAGTGGCCGCTGCGGATCGCGCCCTCGATCTTCGCCATCAGGAGTTGCTCAAAGGCGGTGAACAGGACGCCCTGCAACTCGATGGTGAGCGCCAGCAGCCGGTTGAGGAAAGTGGTGATCGGCGGCAGCTCGTCCTTAATGCCGTTGTCGTCCATCAGCTTGAGGCCGGTGGCGGTTTCGAAGCGATCGAGCGAGCATCCCTCGACCTTGCCGCGCACGAGCAGCAGGTAAAGCTGGCGCAGCGCATCGCGCGCGTAGTGGGATTCGAGATTGTCCTCGGGTCGGAACAGGCCCTGGCCGCCGGTCTGGCGCTGGCCGCGCGTAATGGCGCCGAGCGTGTCGAGCCGTCGCGCGATGGTCGAGAGGAAGCGCTTCTCGGCCTTCACGTCGGTGGCGATCGGCCGGAAGAGCGGTGGCTGCGCCTGGTTGGTGCGGTTGGTGCGGCCGAGCCCCTGGATCGCCGCGTCGGCCTTCCAGCCCGGCTCCAGGAGATAGTGGATGCGCAGGCGCTGGTTGCGGACAGCGAGATCCGCATGATAGCTGCGGCCAGTGCCGCCGGCGTCGGAGAAGACGAGGACGCGCTTGTCATCGTCCATGAATGAGGCTGCTTCGGCGAGATTGGCCGATCCCGCCCGGTTCTCGACAGCAAGCCGCTCGCCCTTGCGCACGACGCGGCGCGACCGGCCCGTCACTTCGGCGACGATGTCCGTGCCGAAGCGCTGGACGATCTGGTCGAGCGCGCCCGGGACCGGCGGCAGCGATGCGAGCCGTTCGATCAGCTCGTCGCGGCGGGCGACGGCCTCGCGGCTTTCGACGGGTTGGCCGTCGCGATAGACCGGCCGCGACGACAGATTGCCCTCGCTGTCCGAGAACGGTTCATAAAGCTGCACCGGGAAGGAATGGGCGAGGTAGTCCAGAACGTATTCGCGCGGCGTGATGTCGACGCGGACGTCGTGCCATTCCTCGGTCGGTATTTCAGCCAGGCGACGCTCCATCAGGGCTTCGCCGGTCGAAACGATCTGGATGACGGCGGAATGGCCAGCCGCCAGGTCCTGCTCGATCGAGCGGACCAGCGTCGGCGTCTTCATGCTGGTCAGGAGATGCCCGAAAAAGCGCTGCTTGGCGCTCTCGAAGGCCGAGCGCGCGGCAGACTTCGCCTGTCGGTTCAGCGTGCCGCTGTCGCCGGTGATGTTGGCGGCCTGCATCGCCGCGTCGAGATGATTATGGATGATGGCGAAGGCGCCGGCATAGGTGTCATAGATGCGGGTCTGTTCGGGGGTGAGCTGGTGCTCGACCAGTTCGTATTCGACGCCGTCATAGGAGAGCGATCGCGCTGTGTAGAGGCCGAGCGCGCGCAGGTCGCGGGCGAGCACCTCCATGGCGGCGACGCCGCCATTGTCGACGGCCTCGACGAATTCGGCACGGTTGGCGAAGGGGAAATCCTCGCCGCCCCACAGGCCGAGCCGCTGGGCATAGGTGAGGTTATGAACCGTGGTGGCGCCGGTCGCAGAAACATAGACGATGCGGGCGTTCGGGAGCATGTGCTGGAGCCGGAGCCCCGCACGGCCTTGCTGCGAGGGTGCGACATCGCCCCGTTCTCCTTTGCCGCCGCCGGCATTCTGCATTGCATGGGACTCGTCGAAAATGATCACTCCGTCGAAATCGGAGCCCAACCATTCGACGATCTGCTTGACGCGCGAAAGCTTCTCTCCACGGTCGTCGGACCGTAGCGTGGCGTAGGTGGTGAATAGGACGCCCTCGGGGAGCCGGATCGCCGTGCCCTGCGGGTAGCGCGAGAGCGGCGTGACCAGCAGCCGCTCCATGCCGAGCGCCGACCAGTCGCGTTGTGCGTCCTCGAGCAGCTTGTCGGATTTGGAGATCCAGACGGCCTTGCGGCGCCCCTGCAGCCAGTTGTCGAGGATGATGCCGGCCGACTGGCGACCCTTGCCGGCGCCTGTGCCGTCGCCGAGCATGAAGCCTCGGCGAAAACGGACCGCGTTCGGGGCATCGTCCGGCGCGGCGGTGACGAGATCGCCGGTCTCGTCGACGGTCCAGGCCCCTGCGAGATATTCGCCATGAGCCTCGCCGGCATAGATCACCGTCTCGAGCTGGGCGTCCGAGAGGACGCCGTCGGCGACGATCGCTCCCGGCAGGGTCGGGCGATAGCTCGGCTTCGGCGGCGCGACCGAGGCCATGGCTGCGGACTGCACCAGCTTGGTCGGGTGCGGCTGCGCGCCGTCGATGCGGATCGACTGGAGGACGTAGGCCTCATAGATCGAGTCCGATAGGCGGCCGCTCTCCGGCGGCGTCCAATCGATGGTCTCATAGGCGAGCGGCACGCCTTCGATCTGGGTGATCCGGCGGTCGGGCTGGGCCGTCGCCGCGCGAGCGAGATAACCTCGCACCGTTCGCGGCGTGGCGGCCGACATCGCGTTTGGACGCGCGATCGTGACCGGCAGGCGCGCTGGGAGCTGCGCATCGATCCAGGCGAGCAGCGTCGCGACGTCGGGCGCGATCCCGGCGGAGTCCGGCAAATGCTCGGCATCCTCGGCCGGCGCCTTGTCGATGACGGTCAGGCGGGTGTCGATGGTCGTGCCGTGCTTGGCATAGACCGAGCCGGCGATCGCGGCGGTGAACACGACGCGGCCGCGCGCCTGCAGACGGACGAAGGCGTCCCGCCAGGCTGGAAGCTCCGGCGAGAAGTTCGCGCCAGTGATGGCGACCAAGCGCCCGCCGTCGGCCAGACGGGCCAGTGCCGAGGCGATATGCCGATAGGCGGCGTCGGCGACGCGCCCGGTGACGTTCGCCATAACCGAGAATGGCGGGTTCATGATGACGACGCTCGGCATAGCGGTCGGATCGAGATGGTCGTCGATCTGGGCGGCGTCGAAGCGCGTGACGGGCACGGCCGGGAAGAGAGAAGTGAGAAGATCGGCGCGGGTATCGGCCAGCTCGTTGAGGATGAGCGATGCGCCCGCAGTTTCGGCAAGGACGCCAAGCAGGCCGGTGCCGGCGGACGGCTCCAGCACGCGGTCGGTCGGGGTCAACGTTGCCGCTGTCAACGCGGCAAGGCCGAGCGGGACCGGCGTGGAGAACTGCTGGAAGGCCTGCGTCTCTTCGGATCGACGCGTGTGCGTCGGCAGCAGACCAATGATCTTGGTCAGCGCCGTGAGCCGTGAAGCCGGCGATGCGGCTTTGCGGAAAAGCGGCTTTCCGTATTTGCGCAGGAACAGGACGGTCGCGACCTCGCAAGCGTCATAGGCGGCTTTCCAGTCCCACGCGCCGGCTGTGTCGGACGCGCCGAAGGCGTCCTCCATCGCGCTGCGCAGCATGGCGGCATCGACGGTGCGGCCCTGTTCGAGGTGGGAGAGGATGCGTTCGGCGGCGGCGAGGATGGAGGCGGCCGGCGGCGTGGAGGAGCCAAGCGGAAGCGATGCCGCCTCGGCGGCGGGGATCGGAGCATGGAGCATCGGAGAACCTCGGAGAGCGGGACAAGGGCGAGCCGGCCCGGCGCTCTCTCTCGACCGGACGGGCTCAACCCCGTCCCGGCCACCCTCTCACTCTGGCGCAGCCGGAACCCGGCCTGTGGCACCGGCTTCCGGCGATGCGGATGGGACGCTAAGCTCTCGTAGGAAAACAGCCGTGACGCCTAACATCATCCGGGCGCGCTGCGCCGGATGATGAGTATGCCAATGGGAGGTGGCGGTCTGGTGGTGGCGCGCGAAGACATCGTGCGAGCGCGTGGTTTGCTCGCCAACGGCGAGGAGTTTTTGCCGTCGCCGGCACAGGCGGAGAACGGCGATCCCCGCGACACCTGCTACATGACCGCGATCGCCGCCGAGCTTGGGCTGAAGGCGTATCTTTCGAGCCAGGGCTGGAGCGACGATCGGTGTCGGCAGGACATTCGCCACGACCTCGAAAAGGGCCTGTCGCACGCCGACAAGTCCGGGATGGTCGGAACGGGTGACGATCTGGGCGATGTGATCGCGGTGTTGAACGCCTACTATCAGTGCCATGCCTTCGATCGCTTCGACAGCGATCCGGCGTTTGCATCGAAGGCCCGCGCGGAAGTCGCGCGTCTCCTCGATGTGGTGCGCCCCTATGTCGAGGCCTCCGGCGGGCGGTAGATCTCGAAGGGATTGCCGTCGGCGAGATGGCCGAACGGCGTGAAAACGAAGTCGCCTTCATCGCGGCCGACAGCGCAGATGACGTAGCGCGGCTCGCCGGTCGCCACGTCGGCGCATTCCATCAGCGCCAGGTCGCCGCTCGACGCGGCGCGCAGCAACGTCTGGAAGTTGGCGCGGGCATGGTCGGGGATGCTCATCGTGCGCCTCCCTCGGCAAGCCGGTCGGCGAGCCAGCGGCCGGTGCTCATCCAGGCGATTGTCTGGCCCGTGGCGAGATCGAGGACATGGGCGCCGCCCATGAAGCCGTCGATCACGGGATTGGAGGCAATGCCGGCCCACTGAAATCCCCAGCGGCCGGTCAGTCCGAACGCCTCGGCGCAGCGCGTCACGAAGGTGATCGCAAGCTGCGGATCGGCGGTGCCGGGATCGCGCAGCCAGAGCCGCGACGCGCCGTGTTCGGGTGTCACCGACAGGTGAAACGGCTCGGCCGGCGGGTCCTCGCGGCCGTTCTCGGCCATCAAGGCGGCATAGATGTCGAAAGCCCGGGCGACATTGGCGGAGGTGCCGACGTCGAGCAGGCAGGAATAGCGGGTGACGAAATCGGTCATAGCGGGCTCCGGAAACGAAAAGAGCCCGGCGCTCGGGCCGGGCTCGGAGTTCGGGGTGACGGCGGCTAGTAGCCGAACTGCCAGGAAGGCCAGGCTTGGCCGTTGTCGGCGGCGCGCGCGGCGTCGGCGAGATCGGCGGGATCGCCTTCCACGACGACGGGGTCGCGCACCGGCATTTCGTCGATTATCGTCACGCGGCCGACGCTCCTCGACCTCGACGTGCACGGGAACGAGGTACTGGAAGACGACGCGGTGTGGCGGCGGTTTGGATTGCGACATGGCGATGCTCTTTCGTTCGGGGAAAAGGCCGGAGCAGCCGAAGCCGCTCCGGGGGTTCGTCATTCAGCCGCGACAAGGTGCGGTTCATCATCGATGGCCTCCGCGGTGACCTCCTCGTCGTCGCTGGCGAGGAATGCGGGCAGCGCCGCATCGTCGTCCTCGCCGCCAGCCTCGACCTCCGGCGTGGACACCTCGGCATCGTCGATCAGGCGCAGCGGCTCGGGCAGCCAGCCGGTCTCGGCGAGCAGCCGCTCGGCCTCCTTGGCCATGTCGCCCTTCTTCAGGTGGTCGATGAGCTGCGCGGCCTGCTCTCCGACGCCCTCGCGAACCGCCTGCAGGATGCGGGGCTTGGTGACACGGTTGAGGTAATTGCCGAAGGTCGGGCGCCAGCCGGCCTCCACCAGATCGAGCCCAGTCGCCTTGGTCAGGCGGTCGGCCTGGGCGAGCCGCATGCCGAGCGTGTGCTGCGACACGCCGCCGGCGCTGTGCGGGTTCGGCCGCTCATAGAGCGCGTTGACGCCGTAGCTGACGCAATGCGCCAGCAGCGCCATCCGGCTGGCGTCGTCCAAGCCCGCGAGCCAGTCCCATAGGGCATCGTCGTCCTTCGGGATGTCGCCGGCCCAGGCGGCGTGACGGTCCTGCACCGCGCGGGCGGACGGGCAGTCCTTCAGCCCATCGTCCTGCGCCGGGAAGAAGACGTGCTTCACCCCGGCCTCCATGGCGCCCGTGTACATGCGGGTCATGAAGGTGTCCGACACCAGCTTGTGGAGCAGTGCGGTCATGGCGACGTGCGGGTTCTCCGCGACGGCGTTGCGCAGCGCGAGGGTGCGATAGGCCGTCAGCTCGATGACCAGGCGCTCGGGGAGCGGCTTGATCGCGTCGTCCTCGTCGTCCTCCGCCTCGACGGGCTGGCCGCCGATCGTGATGACGGCGCGCTGCACGGCCGGCGCACCGGGCTCATCCGACCGACCTTCGGTTTCGCCCCCATCGGCCTCGGCGCCGGGGTCGGGAGCCTCGTCCTCGGCCCGGACATAGCCGCGATCGATGGCGACGGTGCCGTCATGAGCGATGCTGATGAACACACCGGCGCGGGCGATGTCGGCGGCCTCGAATCGCACGGGACGGGTGTCGAAGGCCGACAGCGCCGTCTCGATCTCGCCGAGCCGCTGGTCGACCTCGTCGGGCAACTCATCGGCGTCCTCATATTCGGCCTCGAGCTTCTGGTACTCGGAGTTGAGCGCCGCGATCGTCGCCTGTTCATCCGCCGTCAGGTCGAGCGGTTCGCCCTGCAGCTCGCGCAGGCCGCGCGTTGCGTCGTAGGGGAAGCTGACCGCGACCTCGATCCACTTCCAGGCCTCGGCGGCGATGGTCTCTGCCGTCGCCTTCAGCTTCTCTGCGACCAGCCGATCGAGCAGCGCCGCATCCTGCAGCCAGCCGCCATCGTCGGACTGGAACAGGTCGCGCATGACGATGCCACCGGCCAGCTCATAGGCTTCGACACCGACGAAGACGGCGCGCTTGTCCGAAGCGCGCACCGTCGTCTCGGTGAGCATGCGACGGATTTGATAGGGCTCCTTCGACCAAGCGTCCTTGATCGCCTCCCAGACCTGCTCCTGGCGAGCGTGATCGTCGGTGACGGTGAACGCCATGAGCTGGTCGAGCGTCATGCCGTCCTCGGCATAGATGTCGAGCAGGCTGGGCGAAACGGCCGCGAGGCGCAGGCGCTGCTTGACCACTTGAACGGGCACGAAGAGCGCCGCAGCGATATCCTCCTCGGTCTTGCCCTTCACCCGCATGTCCTGGAAGGCGCGGAACTGGTCGAGCGGATGAAGCGGCGCGCGGTCGATATTCTCGACCAGCGAGACTTCCTCGGCGAGAATCTCGTCGTCGCGCTTGCGCACCACGCACGGCACCGGGGCGATCTTGGCGAGGCGCTTCTGCTTGACGAGCAGTTCCAGCGCACGGAAGCGACGGCCTCCGGCCGGCACCTCGAACATGCCGGTCTCATGGCCCTCGGCATCGACGACGGGGATGACGCTGAGGCTCTGGATGAGGCCGCGACGCGCGATCGAGGCCGCCAGGTCCTCGATCGAGACGCCGGCCTTCACGCGCCGGACATTGGACTGGCTGAGCGCCAGCTTGTTGAAGGGGATGTCGCGCGAAGACGACAGGACGATCCTCTGAACTGCAGTAGCCATCGAGATTACTCCGCGACGGGCGGCCGAGAGCCTCTCTCTCGACCTCCAACCCGTCACGAAATCCCGTCCTCCCTCTCACTCTCTCCTGGCCGGCGGCTAGGGCGCGGCGACGGGAGACGCAGCAGCGCAGACCCGTCGCCACAAATTTACGGATCTACGGACTGCGCGGTCGTCGCGCTTCGGTGGGCGGCGTGAAGCACGCGTTCGGCCTGACGAATGCTGCCGGTCCGACTGGCTGCCTCGGCCCAGGCCGAGATCGGATAGAGCCCCTCGAAAAGGATGTCGCGTTCGATGCCGAGACCCATCGGCAAACGCACCGCGGTCACTTCGGCGAGGCTGAATGAGCCGAGCTCGGGTTCGCCGAGATCTGCCAGGCCGAACAAGGTGTCGCCGTCCTCGTCGAGTTCGGTCGCGAGCCAGACGCCTTCGCCGAGGGGGTTGAAGAACTTCACCACGGGGATGTGATCGGCGTCGCGTTTCCGGCCGTTGGCCAAGAGCTGCTCGCGCAGTTCGTCGGTCATGAGGATCATGCGGCCCTCCTGTCGATCGCGGGTTCGGCCGATAGCGCGGCCCCGTCGGCCGGCACGAAGCCGAGCAGCCAATCGGCGGCTTTGCTCGCCTGGCTGGCGGAGCGGACGATGGCGCGATTGTCCTCGCGCAGCACTTCCAGCCAGGAGCCGATGTAATCGGCGTGCCGCACGGTCGGCACGATGCCGAGCGAGGCGCAGCAGAAGGCCGCATTCATTTCGGCAACCAGTTCCTCGACCGCATATTTCTTGGTGCCAAAACCGCCGCTCATGTCGCGGCCGAGACGGGACGGATGGCCGGTGGCGTGACCCAACTCGTGCAGCGCGGTCCGGTGCCAGTTGATCGGCTCGAAATAGGCCTGGGGCGGCGGAACCCGCACATAGTCGAGCGCCGGCACGTAGAAGGCGCGATTGCCCCCGATGCGAAAGTCGATGCCCGTCGCCCGGATCAGCGCCTCGACCTGCGGCTCGATCAGGCCTGGCGACGGCGGCGGCGCGACGATCGCGATGTCCTCCGGCAGGCCCTCGCACTGCGCGGCGTTGAACACCGTGAAGCGCTTCAGGAATGGGACCGCCTGGGCCTCGTCGCCGGTCTCGCGGGCGCGCCGCTTCTCGTCGTCTGGCACGAAGCGGTCGGCATAGACCACGGTCGTGCCGCGCTCGCCCTTGCGGACATGGCCGCCGAGCGCCAGCGCCTGGCGAAAGGTGAGCCAGCTCTGGCCGGGAAAGCCGTGCTCGATGACGGCGCCCCAGAGGATCAGCACATTGATCCCCGAATAGTGCCGGCCGGTGGCGGCGTTGCTCGGCATGGCGAGCGGCGCTTTCGCCGCCGCCGTGCCCCAGGGCTGGACCCAGGGCACGCGACCGGTCTCCAGGTCGCCGATGATCTTGCCGGTGATTTCGTCGTAAAGGCTCGTGCGGTCCTGGCCGGCGCGAGCGGATGGGGTTCTTCTGGACATCACGGATCTCCGCGACGGGCGCCGGAAGCCTCTCTCCCAGCCCTCAACCCGTCACGGCAACGCCGGTCCGCACTCTCACTCTAAAGGGGGCGTTGCGGGACGGCGAGCCCCGCAGAAGGGGTCGGCCGAGACGTTGGCTCGGACGCAGGGGAAGGCTTTCCCCGCAAGATCTAGTCGGACGTGGAGGCCATGGTCGTCGAATAGAATGTCGCGATCCAGCGCTGCTTGAGTGTGGCAATGCGAGTCGGCTCGGGAGGCGCACGGCCCAGGACGGTGGAAAGAACGACGTGAGTTGCTCGCCAACCTGAACCGCGAGCTTTCCGATCTCCGAGACGACTGCATCCAGCGTCGTCGCTTCCATGAATGGGCCTATCACGGCATCGCCGTCGCGCTGCGGCCGCATCATCAGGGCGGACTTCATCGTCGGGTGACCGGCGAGCTCAGAGAACATCTTGTAGGTTTCGAAGCGCTTCTTGCCGGTGAACCCTTCGCGCGCGTCGATGGCTTCGCGGAGTTTGACGGGGCCGAACTCTCGCTGACGCGTCTTTTCATCAGCGAGGCGCCAACGACCGATCAGGCTTCGGTCGCCTGCGAAGTAGCTCAGGAGGAAAACCGTCTCGAGAACGTCGCGGAGGATGAGTGCGCTATTCTGGCTATAGCCTGAGAGCGCGAGTTTGATGCTCGCGCCAAACGCGTTGAAGGTTCGCATGCCGAGGATCTGGATGACCTTGAGATCTTCGTCTGCGGTGTCGAACTGTCGCAATATGTCGGCGAGGTCCATGGCGGCTTCGGTCACTGCGAGATGCAACGCGCGGTGGTCGTCCGCAGCGATCATTTCGAGAGCCTTCTGCCGCAGCTCCTCCTCGCCGGCATGCAACCTCGCGAGATTGGCCGGCATCCCGCCGGCGGCCCTCCTGTCCATTCCTGCTATCTCCAGAGAGCGTCGTTCTTGTTTCTGACCACATCGAAGCTGCCGAACGCGGGCCGCGCCTTGAAGGCGGTGACATGATCGCGGGCGTCGCCCAGCGCTTCGGCCAGGTCTGCCCGGGTGATCGTCGATCGATCGCCGACGATCACTTCCACCGGCTTCAGGTCGTCGGTGAAGGGCTCGAAGTATAGGCCGCCTTCGTGGACGCTGTCGGCGAGCCGGCTGAAGGATCGATATTCCGACTCATATCTCCAGGCGGTGAACTTTGTCAGAAGCAGGTCCTCCACGTCCGCGCCGACGAGATCGCGGTCGGACGGCGCCGGCAGGCGCTTTCGCCGATACTTCACCGGATGATACAGGTCGCTTTTGTCGGGCACTTCGAACCCGATGACGATGCCGTGGTGTTTCTCGGCGTAATGGCCCCAAAGCAGCGGATGGGACCATTTGTGGCTGAAGCACAGCAGGCCATACTCGCGATCGCGTTCATTCTTCCAGTTGCGCAGGAACGCGCGGGCGCGCTTGTCGCGGAGATTCCAGCCGAGAAATTCGAAGGGGTCGTTCAGCTCGTTGATCCGAGCGAGTTTCAGGCGTCGTTGCTTGAGCGCGAGAAGCCCGTATTTCTGCGACGTGAAATGGTAGAGACGCATAGTATTCAGGTCGCTTCGCTGTTGAGACCGGCCATGTCGCGGGGTGAGTCGCGCGGGGAACTATTCTCCGTCTTTATCTGAAATCGCGCGTCTTCACCTTGATCGTATCAATGTGCAGGTCGGGGATGTAGATGTCGCGCGGTCGAACCGTTCGCGGCGGCTGACCGCGAGGGTCCGGGGTTGGCGAACCATGGTGGAATTCGTCGCCGCGCCCATGCGGCAATGGAAAGGCCGTGTCGCGCTCGCCAACGCTGGCCAACTCGGCGGAGAGATCGGTCAGCCTGTGGGCGACAAGATGGACCACTTCGCCCTCCCGCTGAACGCGCCCGCGCACCGCGATCATGCCGGCCGACAGAATGGTGCGGCGGTTCTGCTCGAAGACCTTGGGCCAGACCACGAGGTTGGCGATCCCGCTCTCATCTTCGAGCGTGATGAACATGACGCCCTTGGCACTGCCGGGACGTTGCCGCACCAGCACGATGCCGGCAGCCTCCAGCCACCGGCCCTCCTTTGCATCCATCGCCTCTTGGCAGGAGACCATACGACGGCGGCGCAGCTCCGGGCGCAGGAACGAGACCGGATGGTCGCGTAGCGACAGGCTGACATGCCGGTAGTCCTCGACGACTTCACCGCCCGCCGTCATCGGGCGCAAGATGACGGCCGGCTCGGCAACCTCGGGCACGATCTCTTCCTCGCGGGCCGACGCGGCGGCGAAGAGCGGGAGAGGCTCGTCGCGCAGAGCCTTGATCGCCCATAGGGCCTCACGACGGGCGAGGCCGAAGGGCGGGCGAAACCCGTCCGCTTCGGCGATCTGAGTGAGCGCCGCGACGGGCACGCCGGCACGGCGCCAGAGATCGTCCACTGAGCCGAAGGGCTGGTCCGCCCTGGCCGTGACGATCGCCGCGCCGTGGCCGTTGGCGAGCCCTTTGACCATGCGCATACCGAGGCGAACGGCGAACCGCTCATCGGTGCCGGTGGGCTCGAGCGTGCAGTCCCATCGGGAGGCGTTGGCGCAGACCGGACGGATCTCGACGCCATGATTGCGCGCGTCGCGGACGATCTGGGCCGGCGCGTAGAAGCCCATGGGCTGGCTGTTCAGCAATGCGGCGCAGAAGATTTCCGGGTGCCAGCATTTCAGCCAGGCCGAGGCATAGGCGATCAGCGCAAAAGAGGCTGCGTGGCTTTCCGGGAATCCGTAACTGCCGAAGCCCTCAAGCTGCTTGAAAGTCTGCTCGGCGAACGCCTGCTCATAGCCATTAGCCACCATGCCGGCGATCAGCTTGTCGCGGAAATGGGAGACGCCGCCGGTGAACTTGAAGGTGGCCATCGACTTGCGAAGCATATCGGCCTCGCCGGGAGTGAAGCCGGCGCATTCGATGGCGACACGCATTGCCTGCTCCTGAAAGAGCGGCACGCCGAGCGTCTTGCCGAGCACCTTCTCCAGCTCGGGCTTCGGGTAGTGGACGGGCTCAAGGCCCTCCCGGCGACGAAGATAGGGGTGCACCATGTCGCCCTGGATCGGACCGGGCCTGACGATCGCGACCTGCACGACGAGATCGTAATAGGTGCGCGGCTTCAGACGCAGCAGCATCGACATCTGTGCCCGGCTCTCGATCTGGAAGGTCCCGAGCGTGTCCGCCTTGCGGATCATCGCGTAGGTGCGCGGGTCCTCGGCTGGGATGGCGGCGAGATCGAGATTGACGCCCTTGTGCTCGGCCAGGAGATCCAGCCCCTTCTTCATGCAGGTCAGCATTCCGAGCGCCAGGGCGTCGACCTTCATGAACTTCAGGGCGTCGATATCGTCCTTGTCCCATTCAATGACCTGCCGGTCCTTCATCGCGGCCGGCTCGATCGGTACAAGGTCGTCGAGCCTGTCGTGGGTCAGCACGAAACCGCCTGGATGCTGGCTGAGATGGCGCGGTGCGCCCATGAGCTGCCGAGCGAGATCGAGCGTCAGGCGAAGGCGGCGATCGGCAAGATTGAGGTTCAGCTCCTCGACATGCTTCTGTTCCACGCCTTCCTCCGACCAGGCCCAGACCTGCGACGACAAGGTGCCGATCAGATCCTCTGGCAGGCCTAGCGCCTTGCCGACATCCCGCAGCGCGCCTTTGGTGCGATAGCGGATGACAGTCGAACAGAGCGCGGCATGGTCGCGGCCGTAGGTGTCGAACACCCACTGCATGACGATCTCGCGCCGCTCGTGTTCGAAATCGACGTCGATATCTGGCGGCTCCCGGCGTTCCTCGGACACGAAGCGCTCGAAGAGAAGATCATTGCGGCCGGGATCGATCGACGTGATGCCGAGGACGTAGCAGACCGCCGAGTTGGCCGCCGAGCCGCGACCTTGGCAAAGGATGTCCTTCGATCGCGCGAAGCGGACGATCGAATTCACGGTCAAGAAATACGGCGCGTAGTCGAGCTTCTCAATCAACCGCAGCTCATGTTGAAGCGCGGCAGTCACACTGTCAGGCACGCCTTCTGGGTAGCGCTCGGTGGCGCCTTCCCAGGTGAGCTTCGCCAGCGTCTCCTGCGGTGTAAGGGCAGGATCGTCGCGTTCCTCGGGATATTGATAGGCCAGCTCGTCGAGATTGAAGCGGCAGCGGGCTGCGATCTGCAGGGTTCGGGCGAGCGCTTCGGGATAGCGGCTGAAGAGACGGTGCATCTCCTCGGGCGGCTTGATGTACCGATCGGCGTGACGCTCCCGGCGGTCGCCGATCGTGTCGATCGTGACATTGTGCCGGATGCAGGTGACGACGTCCTGGAGGATCCGGCGGGCGGGCTCATGGAAGAGGACGTCGTTCGTCACCACGGTCGCAACTCGCATCTGGGTGGCCAGGTTCGACAGCTCATGAAGGCGGAGCTGGTCATTGGGCCGACGGCGCAGCGTCAGCGCCAGGTAGGCCCGATCGCCGAACGCGTCGCGCAGGCGGCGCAGCCGAAGGCCGCATTCCTCGTCGGCGAGATCCGGCACGAGAACGGCGATCAAGCCTTCGCCGTAGGCGACGAGGTCCTGCCATTCGAGCACGCACTTCGCCTTTCCGCCGCGCCGCTTGCCGAGCGACAGAAGCCGGCACAGACGGGAATAAGCGGGTCGGTCGGTTGGATAAACCAGCACCGACATGCCGTCGGTGAGGTCGAGACGGCAGCCGACAATCAGACGAACCCCGGTCGTCTTCGCCGCTTCGTGGGCCCGGACGATGCCGGCGAGCGAATTCCGGTCCACCACGGCCAGCGCTTCGATCCCGGCGAGCGCGGCTTGGGCGAACAACTCCTCGCAAGACGAGGCCCCCCGGAGAAAGCTGAAATGCGAAGTGACCTGAAGCTCGACGTAGCGGGGCTCGCTCATCCGAAGACCCCGTGAATGAACCAGCGGTGCGAGCCTGTGGCGGTGTCCTCGCCGTCGCCGGCGCGAAACAGCCAGTAGCGTTCGCCGGCGTCGTCCTCGACCCGGAAATAGTCGCGGACGGCAACCAACTCGGCATCGCGCTTCCACCATTCGCCAAACACGCGCTCCGGCCCGTCGCCACGCCGAAGGCGGCGGCGGATGCCGCGCCAGGTGAAAGACACCGGCGGATGGTCGGGAAGCAACGCCACGGTCTCGACCGGCTCAGGGGCCGGCAGAAGGCGGGAGGGCCGCGGCCAATGGCCGGGCCAGCCCGCTCCCGTATCGGCCGCTATCGCCGGGATACGACAGACAGATCGCTCCGGAACATCGCTGGCGACCGGTGCAAGCCGATAGAGGGCACGCTCGCCCACGCGGTTCATCAAGGTGTCAATTAGATCGGAGACGTCCGGGGTGCTCTCTTCGACCAGCGAGCTGACGATCTGCTTGCACTCAAGCGGCTCAGCGACGCTTGCGGCGAGGGTCATCACCTCGATGCCGAAGCCGGGCGAGATGGTCTCGATCTTGTCGCACAGGAGGCGCGTCAGCCGCTTCACATCGCGGACCGGCGTGGCCATGCCGACCCGCACGGCCTGGGCTCGGCTGTCGACGCGGTGGCAGATGAGATCGAGCCGGCGAGCGCCGAGGCCGCCTGCCTCCAGACGTTCGCAGAGCTGGGTGACGAGCTTGCCGATGTAACGGGCGATGGTCTCTGCCGCGCCGATCGGCTCGGCGAAGGCACGGCGTACCTCTATGAGATCGGCCGGGCGGACCGGCTCGATAAGTTCGGCTGCAATGCCCAAGGCCTGGTCCAAGCGTCGGCCGAGTTCTGGTCCGAAGCGAAGGGTGAGCGGCGCGCGCGGCTGCGCCAGAAGATCGCCGACCGTTCGGAAGCCGAGCGTGCGCAGTGCGGCGACAGTGGGGGCCGGAATGCGCAACGCCTCAAGCGGCAACCGCTCCAAGACGGACGGGCCGTGCCCCTCGGGCGCGATGACAGTCGGCAGCGCTGAAAATCGGGCCAGCGCATGGGCTGCTCCCCAGGTGTCGGCGATCGCGCCTCTCGCGGAGATCCCGGACATGGCGAGGCGCCCGATCAAGCCGTCCAGCATGACAGTCTCGCCGCCGTGGAGATGATCAGCGCCTGTCGAGTCGATGATGAGGCCGTCGTGCGGATCGGGGGCGACGATTGGTGCATACCGGAGAAGCCACACCGCGAGACGCTCAAGCGCCTCGGCGTCGGCAGCGGGATCGGCATCTTGCACAATGAGGCCGGGCACCAGCACTTGCGCCTTGGTGACGGGCATGCCGGCGCGCAGGCCGGCGGCCCGGGCCGCAGCATCCGCCGCCAGCACCACCCGCCTGTTCCCGTCGCGGCCAATCAGGACGAGCGGCGCCTCAGCCGGAGGCGCCGCGTCGCCAGCCTTCCGCCGAAGCCGGTCCGTGGACCAGCTCGGCAGGAAGAGCGAGACGACCCGTGTCATCGCACGCCTCCAACTCGAAATCTGCACTTTCGCCCGCTCGCGCGCGGATGAGTTCAACCAGCCAGCGGGCGCGGCCTACGCCGGGAACCGGTAGCGGCGTCGAGGGCAGCACGGAGACGCGCCAGCGCGTCATCGCCGCGGTAGGCTGCCCGAAATCCGTCGCTTCCGTCTGTCGCCGCCAGCGCCGCAGGGCGATGCCGAGCGATCCGGTGCCCTCTGCAGCCAACTGGAGCCGCCGTGAGGCCGTCATGGAAAGGCGGGCGACCTCGCCGATGACAGCCCCGAGGCCGCCGTGGCGCAATCCTTCTTCCATGCAGGCGAGCACAGTCTTGTCGTCGCCAGCTTCGAGGTAGATCACCCGATCGCTCGCGAGGCCCGCCTGGGCGATGGCCGGCGCGAAAAGGTCTGCGCGCGTGATGCACCAAAGGATTTTGCCCTTGGTGCGAGCGGCGAGGCCTGCGCTGAATGATGCTGCCGCCGCGCCATCGACGGCGCCATTACCGCCGCCGGCTATCTCATGCAGCGCGCCGAGCGCGAGGCCGCCGCCAGGTAGTCGCGAATCCACCTCGGTGATCCCGAAGGGGAGAACCGATCTGGCGCGCCGGCTTCTGCCTTCGATCTTTTCGATCTGCGCGCGCAAGAATTCTATGGCGGGCTCCGGCCGCAAGCTTCCTGTTGACCTCCGGGAAGAGCTTCGTCATCATGTTCTCCATTTGTTCTCTCTTTGGCGGCTAAGAGTCAAGCGCCTTTCATCCGGAGCAAGGGTTGCAGTCGAACAAGTCGTATTGATTTGGCGACCGCTGCGTCTTTCGCTGTGCGCCCAACTCTCTAGCGACGTGGACACGCTCTGAGTGTATGATGTGTGAATCAGAATTGGGCGCGAGGCACAACCTTCCAACGACCGGCACGACGTAGTCGTTCAAGGGACGAAAGTAGAGTTTGTTCGTCAGCGTCGTTGGGGAGGCGCGACGTGCCGTTGTACGAAGAGTGGTGCGATACCACGAAAGAAAAAGACGAGCGCAAAGAGTATTGGTGCCTCGTCGAAAAAGCTGGCGGGCGTGATGCTATCCGCGAGTCGCTGGCGGAGACTGTCCGCTCTCATTACGACCGGCTTGATCGCATTGCGGATGATGTTGCGCGCCTGGGCTATGAGGGCGCCGCCGAAATCCTCCGCGCGCAGCTTCCGCAGACGGCAAAGGGACGCTCTGGCGATCTCGGTGAGATTCTTGCGACCGAGCTTGTTGAGGAAGGAATCGGCCTCCGCGTTCCTGTTCGCCGGCTCCGCTACAAGGACGGACGCAATATGGCGATGCGAGGCGACGACTTCATCGGCGCCGGATATGGGGCTGGTGACGACGGCGAACTGTGGCTCCTCAAGGGCGAAGCGAAAAGCAATCGCGTCTTGGGTAAAGCGACCGTCACGGCGGCGCGCAAGGTTCTCAATCGGGACAGCGGGCGATGCACGCCAGACTCGCTGTTGTTCGTCGCTAATCGCTTGCTGGAAAGCAACGAGGCCGAAGACGTCGCGCTCGGGCGGGCGATCCGCGATGAGATAGGTCTGAAAGTGCCGCGCGCGGGCCGCATTGACCACATGCTGTTCACAATGTCGGGCAACGCGCCGCCGGCCGCGCTGAAAGAGGACCTCGACGCGGCGACTACCAACCGCGACCAGTTCGTGGTGAACCTCCGCATCGAGGACCACCAGGACTTCATCAAGGAGATGTACGAAGAGGCGGAAGACCTTGGAAACGATTGACGAACTGCGGACTTTTCTGACCGCCGCCACCCAGGACGGAATTCTGCGTCGGTTGCTCTACCGAGGAGCCGCTTGGTCGTTGATCCGGAGCGATGGCGTGTTGCCGGCCGACGCGCCAGCGCTGGGCGCGACGATCGAGACGGACTTGGCTGAGCACGGTTTCGCGCTGCTGCGTGGCGCGATGGCGCTTCGCACCGTCGAAGGCGCATCGCCGCTTACCAGCAAGGCTTTCGAGCGAGCGGCCAACGCGTTCGAAGCTCTCGTCCGCAATGGAGACCCGGAAGCGCCGGATCGTGGGTTTCGCAGGACAATCGCGGCGGCCGCCTATCATCTCGCCGGCTATTCGGCCGTTGCGTACTCGCTGTTCAACGAAGTGCCTGGCGATCTCAACGCTGCGCCCGGCGAGACAGCCGTCATGTTGCTCATACTGCGGGACCTTGATCGGCTCCGCGGCTATGTCCGCGACTGGCTGAATGACGAAGCGCATGGCGATGCGCAGATGTCGGCCGAGCTGCGCGGCGAGGAAGCCGATCCCGACGAAGTGCTGGCAACGATCCTCAACACTACGATCTGCCGCGCCTTGGCTAACTTCGAGTTTGCGCTTGCCACCGGCGATGAGGAGCCGCTGGAGACGGCCCGCAGCCTGCTGGCCACCGCCATCAGTCTGGCGGACAACGCCCAGAACGTGCCGCTCTGGTGGACCTCGAACCTCTGCCGCCATCTGATCGATGATCTTTGGTCGCATTCGCTGCACCAAAATCTGCCGATCGATCCGCCGGACGGAGCCGAAGAGCGCTATCCCGAGCTTCGGCAGCTTTTCATCGGCTCGCTGTTCGCGCGCAAGAGTTCCGAGGTCGAGCTGTGGCCGTCGCAGCGTGAAGCGGCGCGTCGATCGACGGATATGACCGACGATCTCGTTGTGGCGCTTCCGACCAGCGCCGGAAAGACGCGCGTTGCTGAGATCGCCGCGATGATGACGCTATCGGCTGCGCGTCGCGTCCTGATCGTCACGCCGCTGCGGGCGCTCTCAGCGCAGACGGAGCGCTCGTTCCGCAAGACATTCGCGCCCTTGGGCTTCAGCGTTTCGTCGCTCTACGGCGCAAGCGGATTGTCCGCTGGGGACGAGGACGCGCTGCGGTCGCGAGAGATCATCATCGCGACGCCTGAAAAACTCGACTTCGCGCTTCGAAGCGACCCAAGTTTGATCGACGACGTCGGCCTGATCGTTCTCGACGAAGGCCATATGATCGGCCCGAGCGAGCGCGAAATCCGCTACGAAACGCTGGTTCAGCGCTTGCTCCGGCGTGGTGACGCCGCCGACCGGCGGATCGTGTGCCTGTCGGCCATCCTTCCGAGCGGCGATGAGCTTGACGATCTGACCGCGTGGATACGATCCGATCAGCCCGGCGAACCCGTGCGGTCGGACTGGCGGCCGACGCGCCAGCGTTTCGGCATGCTGACATGGCGCGGGCTCGATGCCCGCCTGACACTCGATCTTACAGCGAATGGACCGTTCATCGATCGATTTGTCGTTCAAAAGCCGCCCCTTGGTCGGGAGAAAAAGCCGTACCCGCGCGAGGCCGGTCATCTCGCCTTGTTCGCCGCGTGGGAGTTTGCCGGTCAGGGCAAACGGACCCTGATCTTCTCTACGCAGGCCAATTGGGTCGAGGGCTACGGCAAGCGGGTGGTCGACCTGTGCCGCAGAGGCTATCTGGAGCCGCTTCTCGAAGACGAAGGCCCGATCGCAAGGGCGCTGGAAGTCGGGAAAGAATGGCTAGGCGAGGATCATCCCGCCGTTGCCAGTCTGAAGGTCGGTGTCGCCATCCATCACGGTCGCCTGCCTAGCCCATTTCTGCGCGAGCTGGAGGTCCTCCTATCGGAGGGTGTGCTGAAGGTGATCGTCGCGTCTCCGACGTTGTCTCAGGGCCTCAACCTCAACGCGGCGGTGCTGCTCGTGCCGGCGCTCTACCGTTCTGGGGAGCTCATCACCGGCGAGGAGTTCGCGAACGTCGCCGGTCGAGCTGGCCGAGCGTTTGTCGACGTCGAGGGCCTCATCGTCCACGTGATGTTCGATCGGGTTGACTGGCGCAGCGGCGAGTGGCGCCAACTGGTCGCCTCGTCGAAGGCGCGGACGTTGCAAAGCGGCCTGATTCAGATCGTCGCAGAGATCCTGGAGCGCCTGACGCGCGAAGGCATTCTCGCGCGAGCTGACGCCTGGGAGTATCTGGCGAACTCAAGGGACGGTTGGAAATCAGAGGCGGAAGAAGCCGCGGTGGCCGCCGAACTGGCTGATCCGGGCGCCGACGATGATGACGAGAACGAAGACGAAGGCGAGGAAGGGGATAGCGGCGGCGACGAAGAGGAAAACATAGAAGAAGAGCCGCTGTCCCAACTCGTCGAGCGCCTTGATGCGACCGTCTTCGGTTTGATCGAAGCCCTGGATGCTGATCGAGCGGATCTGCCGCGTTTGCTGGATGAGGCGTTGCAGGGGTCGCTTTGGGCGCGCCAGATCGCTCGCGAAGGCGAAGCAACAGTGGCGCAGCATCGGAAGGTCTTCGAGGCTCGCGCCCATCTGATTTGGAGCGTGACGACGCCGCAGGCGCGCAAGGGCCATTTCGCGATGGGTGTCGGCCTTGAGGCGGGCCTGGCTATAGATGCGATGGCGGACGAGTTGGGAGCGCTAGTGGATCGAGCCGATGCCGCGTCGCTGCCGGGTGATGTCGATGAACTCGCCGACGCGCTTTCTGGTCTGGCCGAGCGGCTGTTGGTCATGCGCCCATTCATTCCCGACAAAAGAAACGCGCTCCCGGCAGATTGGCGAAGGATTCTCCGCCAGTGGGTGTCGGGTGCGGAGGTGGCCGAGATCGGCCCCGACAATATGCGGGTTGTCGAGGAAGCCTTCACCTATCGGCTGGTCTGGGCGCTCGAGGCGATCCGCACGCGGCGCCTTTCGCTCGGATGGTCGCCAGACATCATTCCCGGTGGCGGGGCGGCCGCGCTCGAGACTGGCGTGCCGCGGTTTATGATGTCGATGTTGATCCGCGCTGGCTTGCCGTCGCGTCGCGCTGCGATAGCCGCGATCGAGAGTGCCGAGCCCATCTTTGTGACGCCGGCCGAGATGCGAGCTTGGCTGGAATCCGATGAGATTACCGCATTCACCGATCTGGGCGATTGGCCGACGCCGGATACCGCGGCGCTCTGGGCGCGGTTTAGAACCGAAGCCCTGAGTGGCGGCATTCAGAAGTGGAACGTCGAGCCCAACAAGCGCCTTCTCGATGTGCCCGCTGGCGAGCGAGCGCCCGGGCCTGGCTTGTATCGGATCATCACGGATGCTGGGGACGGACAGACTTGGCTCGCGACGCCGGACTACCGGCCGTTGTTCCAGTTCAAGAAGCCCGCCGTCGATCCAAAGCCGAGTCTTTTCTCAGGTCGAATTCCTGGCCGGACCACGCTGGTGGACGTGTTGCGAATTGGCCGCGGCAAGATGAGGTGGCCACGCGCGGACGCGTAAGCGGTGCGTTCAGTGACTGTCGCCATCGGTCAAGATAAGTATAACGCGAAAAAGGATATGCGGATGTAACTACCGCGGACCAGGATTGGGGGAATCTGGCAGTGCATATTGAATTTCTAGAGATCGCCAATTTCAGGAAGTTGTTGTCGACAAGGGTTGATCTATCTACCACGACCACACTCTTCGTTGGGGCGAACAATAGCGGTAAGACATCGGCGATGCTTGCGCTACGGCGCTTCCTGTCGCCGCGCCGCTGCCCGTTCGAGATGCACGATTTCACGTTGTGTCATTGGCCCACGATCATTGCCCTGGGCGAGGCGTGGATCGCTGCCCGAAACGCTGAGGAAATCGTAGACCTCGTCGTTGACCCCTGGGTGAGCGCGTTGCCGACGCTGGATCTGTGGCTGCATGTCGAAGCGGGGGAGATGCACCACGTTCGCGACCTCATCCCGACCTTGGATTGGGAGGGGGGACGACTCGGCGTCCGATTGCGCTATGAGCCGAAGGATCTTGCGCTCTTGTACAAGGAGTACATGGGGGCGGTGAGCGATGCCGAGACGATGAGGGCAGCAGCCGCCGCGGCCGCCACGGCGGAGAATCCTGACGCTGATCCACCCGCCACTCCGCCTAAGCTGACGATCTGGCCCGAGAGTCTGGTCGATTTCCTGAGTAAACGTTTGTCCACGCACTTCACCATTCGGGCCTATTCCCTGGATCCGGGTCAGCTTGTCGCCCCCGCAAAGTCTCTGGCGCGTCCGCAGGTCCTTCCGGGCGGTTCTCGGCCGATCGACGGGGACCCGCTGAGCGGCTTGATCCGTGTCCATGATATCCCGGCGCAGAGGGGCTTCGGTGAGGAACAGCAGGCTGCTGAGGAGGAGGACGCCCCGGTGTCGGCAAGTGGCAGTCGGCTGTCCGATCAGCTCAGAAGCTACTACGCCAAGCACCTCGACCCGACGAAGGGACCTGATCCGAAGGACCTCGGCGCGTTGCAGGCGATAGAAGCCGCCCAGGACGCGTTCGACCAGCGGCTGACCGAGAGTTTCAAGGCAGCGTTCACCGAGGTCGAGGGCATGGGATACCCTGGCGTGACCGATCCGCGTCCGCGCGTCTCGACGCGCCTGAAGGCTATCGACGGTCTCAACCACAATGCGGCGATCAGCTTCGAAGTGGACGTCATTGCCGAGGACGGCGCGGCGACGCCCGTGTTGCGGTTGCCCGAGGCGAATAACGGCCTCGGCTATCAAAACCTGATCTCGATGATATTCCGGTTGATGAGCTTCCGTGACGCCTGGATGCGCGTCGGGAAGGCATCAACCGGTGCGACGGTGACCACGACCGAGCCTCTCCATCTCGTTCTGGTCGAGGAACCGGAAGCGCATTTGCACGCGCAGGTCCAGCAAGTCTTCATCAAGAAGGCTTACGCGGTGCTGCGTGCGCACGAGGACCTTGGTGACGACCAAAAGCTGCGCACCCAATTGGTTGTCAGCACCCATTCGAGCCATGTCGCGCATGAGACGTCGTTCTCTTGCCTGCGCTACTTCCGGCGGCTGCCTGCGGGTATGGCCGCGAAAGTGCCGGTCTCCACTGTTATCAATCTGTCGGAGGTTTTTGGTCCGGGCAGTGAGACGGAGCGTTTCGTGACCCGATATCTTCGGGCCCAGCACGCGGATCTGTTCTTCGCCGACGCGGCCATTTTGGTGGAGGGGCCAGCGGAACGTATGCTCGTCCCCAATTTCATCCGGGCGCACTATGACGAGCTCAACCAATGCTACATCACCCTGCTTGAGATTGGAGGAAGCCACGCGCATCGTCTCAAGCCTTTGATTGATCATCTCGGCTTGCTGACCCTTATTATCACTGACCTGGATACGCTGGATAAAACGGGGGGCGCCTCCGTCCCACCCGCGAAAGGTGCTAGTCAGAAAACCAACAATGCGACGTTGAAGACATGGGTGCCAAAGCTCGACGACGTCGATGAGTTGATGCGAGCTGATGCCGCGACGAAGACGCTACATGAGGACGACGACCCGCTATTTGCTGTGCGGGCCGCGTATCAGATCCCGTTGGGTCTGACATCCCTGGGTATTGTCGGACCGGAGGTCGCATATCCTTATACGTTTGAGGACGCACTGGCGTTCGAGAATCTCAGCTTCTTCGCCGAACTGGATGGCACTGGCCTGGTCCGCAAGTTTCGCGATGCGATCGCTGATGGTGGTGGGGCGGCCGCGATCGGCGGGAAAATGTACCTCGCTCTCAAGAACGGCAAGAAAGCTGAGTTTGCGCTTGACGTTATGGAGGTTGAGAATTTCGACACGATCGTCGTGCCGCGCTACATCGCCGAGGGACTAGAATGGCTACTTGCGCAGCTCAAGAAAAAGCAGGTTGAGATTCTGCCTCTGGTCAAAGAGGCACCGCCCGAGGAGGAGATTGAGGCTGACTCGCCGGTCGAAGAGCATGTCGTCGCTGAAATCGAGGGGGCCGACGCATGAGCGCGGTCGACGACAAATTCGATTCCGAAGCCGATGAAACGATCCTCGCCTGCCTGAACGTCGATAAGCCGAGGAGCTTCTTTCTCTATGCCGGCGCCGGCTCGGGCAAGACGCGCTCGCTGGTCGAGGCGATACGGACGGTGTGTAAGGAGCAGGGGCGGCGGTTGTCGCTATCTGGTCAGAAGATCGGGGTGATTACCTATACCAATGCCGCCTGCGACGAGATCAAGCAACGGCTCGAGTTCGATCCTCGCGTAGAGGTGTCGACCATTCACGCATTCGCGTGGTCGCTGATTGCCGGTTACGACGGTGATATTCGCGGGTGGCTGTCAACTCGGCTCCTGGCGGATATCGCGGAGCTGGAAGAAGCACAGGCGAAGGGTCGGGCAAACAGCAAAGCTGCGTCGGACCGGGCTCGCTCGATAGAGAGCAAGCGGCGTCGCCGCGACAACCTCGCCGAAATTACGCGGTTTGTTTACAGCCCGACGGGCGACAACCGCACCAGAGACGCTCTGAGTCACGCAGAGGTCATCGCCATGACCTCCGATTTTCTCGGCGCGAAGCCGGGTTTGCGCCGGCTGCTGGTGACCCGCTTCCCCATTCTTCTGATCGACGAGAGCCAGGATACGAGCCGGAGGCTCATGGATGCGCTGCTCGATGTCGAGGCGGGATATCGCGAGGCCTTTTGCCTGGGACTCTTTGGCGACACGATGCAGCGCATTTACGCCGACGGTAAGGAGCGTTTAGCGGAGGCGATCCCGCAGGCCTGGGCTAGGCCGAGGAAGCGGATGAACCATCGTTGTCCCACGCGGGTTATTACGCTCATCAACAAAATCAGACGAGATGAGGATGACGAGGAACAGCAGCCGCGGAGCGATGCGAAACAGGGTGTTGTTCGGCTGTTCGTCGTCTCGCAGTCAATAGCTGACAAGAGCGCCGCAGAGGCCACCGTGGCGGCGCGAATGGCAGAGCTCACTGGCGATCCGAGCTGGGCGGCGGGAGCAGAGGCGATCAAGACGCTGGCGCTGGAGCACCTGATGTCCGCACGCCGGTTTGGCTTCGAACAATTCTTCGAGCCTCTCTATGCGGTCGAGCGCATCCGCACGAGCTTTCTACAAGGGACGGGGGCGGGCATCGGACTTTTCACGCGCGAGATACTGCCGCTGGTCACGGCCCTGCGCTCGGGAGATCGGTTTGCTGTCGCTGCGGTCGTTCGGCGCACATCTCCACTCCTCGAGCGCAAGGCGCTTGAAGCTGCAGGCGAGAAGCAGGTTGGCCTTCTCAGCGAGGTCAAGGCTGCTTGCGATGGCCTGCTGGCCTTGGTGAACGAGGATGAGAAGCCGACCGCGCGCTCGGTCTTGCGCTATGTCGCCGAAGCTAACCTCTTCACGATACCAGAGGTGCTCGTTCCGTTTTCCGCCGCCGATGCCGTCGTCGTGGAAGGCGAGGGTGACGCAGCCGGCGACGCCGACGACCAAGAAGAAGAAGTCGATGTCAAAAGCGAGTTGGGCGGTTGGCGGTTGGCGCTTGAGGCGCCGTTCGACCAGATCGAGCGATATGATCGCTACGTTCGGGGCCTCTCGCAGTTCGACACGCATCAGGGGGTAAAAGGGCTAGAATTTCCAAGGGTGATGGTTGTTGTTAGCGACGATGAAGCCCGCGGTTTCATGTTTGCTTACGACAAGCTTTTCGCGACAAAGGCGAAGAGCAAGACGGATCTTGATAATGAAGCTGCCGGCAAGGAGACAACGATCGATAGGACGCGACGGCTGTTTTACGTGACCTGCAGCCGCGCTGAAGAGAGCCTTGCCGTTGTGTATTACGCAGCTGATCCCGCGCTCGCGCGCGACGCAATGATCAGACAAGGTTGGTTCGAAGCCGGTGAGATAGAATTGATCTCATAGTGTATTGAGCGCGGGCGGACGCAAGCACCGAGAATGGCGTGAGACGCACCCATGCTCCTCAGCGGGCGGCGGGAGTCCAACCCGCCGCGATCGCTTCCGCCGCGCTGCAGAACCAGCGCTCGCCGTGCGCGGTGTCAATCACCGTGACGCCGTAGTCTCGCTGGCCAGGTGTGTGAAAGATCTTGCGACCTTTGGCGTTGATGTTGCCCTTCAGTATGCAGGACCCTGGCGGGGACTGCGGAGCCGGTCGCTCCGCTCGGGCGTCGGCGCGCCAATGGTCGGGCGGTTCGAACGTTCCAGCCCAGAGGCCGCGCTTGGCCGACCGGGCCTCCCGCTCGGCAGCGGCATAGGCTCCTCGGCTGAACTGGCGGTATTCGACCGCCCAGCCTTCGCGGATCATGGCCTCGCCAAGGTTATGGCCCGCGACTTTGCACTGGGCGACCATCCGGCCATAGCCGTCTCGGTCTTTTTGCCGGCAATCCACGGATCGGCCGCCGATCAGGGCGATCAGGCGCTCACGCGCCACTTCCCCGCATCTGAAGCCACGACCAGCGGCGTCTTGGCAGATCTGGAGGGCTTCGGGTGCATCTATGCCCCACAGCCGAACGCGCTCGCCGCCGAGCGTGAAGGTGTCGCCATCAATGATGTGCGTCGCGGGCGAGGCGGCGATGAGACCGAGAGCGAGCAAGGGAGGGCAGTGGCGAAGCTGCACCGCTAGATGTTTCCAGCCGGTCGTATGATCCGGGGGCGGCGCGTGCCTGGAATGGGCGGCGGCTGCGTCGCGGTCAGTAATCCCTCTTCGGCCGCTTTCTGCAGGTGCATGAACGTCATGCGATCGGCGATGTATTCGCCCAAGGCTTCAGGGTTCTCCTTTGACGGAATCGGCGCGTCGTATGTGAGCGGCAGGAAGGCTGTGAGCGCGATCCTGTAGAGCGGCGCGGCGTACTCGAAGATGGTGCGCTGAGGCGTGGCGAGCAGCAGCGTGCTCCGGTCCACGGGATTGCCGTGAAGGAAATCGTTTCGGCAAACATAGAGCGTCTCGACCAGCCATGACGCCAGAGTCCGTTTCACCTTCGTCTTCCCGCCGGTGTCATGTGCGAGCTGGCCGCTGGCCGGAATCGCCCACCGCGTCCGCTCGATCAGTTCGAACACCTTTTTGCGATCCGCCTGACCGCTTCCGCCCGGGTGAACCAGAATTTCAAAAGCGCTGACCCAGAGCGAGACGATCCGGCCGACATCATAGAACGTCGTGTCGGTCCCGGCAGGCAGCAGCGAAGCCTGGTAGGCCATGTTGAGAGAACGCATCAGCGCCACGTCCTCCCATGCCGGCTCATGGGCCCCATATCGGCGGCGCCAACGTGCCAACAGCGCGCTGAGCAGTGGTTCGTCGATGTCGCTCGCCGCGAGCGGCGTGCGGAAGATGGTCGGTGATGACTGGCCTCGGAAGCTAGACACCATATGCGTGCCGAGGATGGCCGGTGTGCTGCCAATGACGTCCTTGTAGTGCCGGTCGAGCATCCACGGGTAGATCGCGAAGGCCTCGCCGAACAGAACGCGGTGCCCGCGCGGATAGCGAAGCTCCATAGCGCGCCCGTGGGTGATGGCCGACAGTGCGACGGTGTCTCGGAAACTTCCCAGGGCGGCGACGGTGCGGAAGCTTGGTGGCGCATCGGCATCGAGTAGGAGGACGGCCGGCTCGAACTTCTCTCCGAAATTATCCGAGAAGCGATTGAGGAATTGCTTGAACGTCGGATGGGCGCGCTTCAGGGCCTTGACGCGAGGGTCATGAGCCGGCGCGATCGCCGCGATCTCGCAGTCGACGGCCTGGTCGAGGGGCACGTTGGGTAGGACGAACACTGGCGTCCATTCGACGGTCATACGCTATTCCTCAGGTGGCAGGCCTAGCCGCGGGGCTGTTCGCTCTTCCATAGGCGATGCTGCTCGCGCAGCTCCGCCTCGATGGCTGCTAGCCGGGCCCCGTAATCCAGGCCGTTTGGGCTTCTGGCGGCGACCTCGGAGGACGCAATGACGAGACGCCACGCGCCATAGTCGTGAAAGGGATTGAGTCCAATGACGTTGCCGAGCACGAGATCGCTGGGCGGCGGCGCGGCCAACAGCTTCGCGAAGGCTGTGGTCGCGGCGTTCATGTTCCAATCGGAGACGAACAACACCAGCGCGCAGAGGGCAAGCAAAACGGGTGGAGCGCCTTTCCATCGATAAATTTCGCGATGTCGTTTGCCGAAATCGATGCCACCGTTCGCAGCGACGAAGGTGCAGAGCGAGATCGCGGCCTCATAGTAGGGCTGGAGTTTGGTGGCGTCGAAAACCTCGCGCCCATGGTTTTTCCGGGCGAGCTCGGCCGCCTGTCGCCACGTCGCCTCTTCGAAAGGCAGGATGCCGCCTTTCACCAGATCGAACAGATCGAGGTGCTTTTCGGTGAATTGCTTCTTCGCGGCGGCTTTCCAATCGAAGGCCGGCATGTCGCCGTGGGATGGGTGGAACGGCCAGCGCTGATGGTAGGGATGTCGCTGTAGCGCCTGTGTCCATGGGATCGCCTCTAGCGGCAAGGACACCGTGAAGCGGGTGGCGGACTTGAGATCGAAAAACCACTGCCGCATGTCCCGGATGCGACGTTGGTCAAAGATACCCTGCTCTATGCCCTTGCAGACGAGAAGCCGAATCGCGCGCGTTTCCGCGCTCTTTTCTGATCCGAAGTCGAGAAGGCTATCCTGAGTCGAGCGCGTTTCGTCGTCGCCGTAGAATTCACAGAACGGATGATGGGCGTCGCCGCCGCTGGGATCGACAAATCTGAAATGTGCCTGTCGGAGAACCGCCTTAGAGGCCCGCGATCTTGCCGATCGAACGACGCCAGCACCGAATTTGCCGCACGATGAGCATTGAATATCGGCGCGGATCGCATCGCCAAACCCGCTTAGAAGTTCAGCCCCGTCGCGGTCCTGCGTTGGTTGTGCGCCGGTCATCAGGGTCGCGAGCTGGTCAACGTCGAGTTCGCGCGCGAACCTTATAGAAAATGCAGTTGCTGGCATTTGCCTTCCCCGGCGCCTTGATCGTATGCGCCGATCGAGCGACGCGATTACACACTACTTATCAATATTGGTGTTCTTCGTGGAGTGGTCAGTCGTCGGCGTTTATTGTCCTGAGATCAGCAAGGAAAGCCGTGCCGATTTCCACGGCCCGCTTGGCCGCGTCCGAGTCGACATCCACGCCGTGCGATGCCTCGAGCATGGATTGCACGACGCCGTGCATTTGCCTGATGCTGGCTGGAGAAACTCCCAGGCCTTGCAGTTTGCCGAGCATCTGCGAGATGCCCATCCGACGCGGATCGATGCCCTTAGCGACGACGAGTTCACGCAGGGCGCGCTCGATTTCGATACGAAGCTTGACGACCGACATGAGCGGGAATTCCCGCCCAAGCTCCTCGACCGTCGGAAGATCTTCTTGGAGCTGAGGAGGGAGCGCCTGCGAAAGTTGATATTGAGCCACCCCCATCGGCTTGCTCGAATCTCGCAAGGAGTACTCGACGATCACCTCGTTGCGTCCCTTGCACAGGATGATGCCGATCGTCGGCTTGTCGTCGGGATGGCGCAATTGCTCGTCCACGGCCGACAGATAGAAATTCATCTTGCCCGCGAACTCGGGTTTGAAATCCTCGATCTTCAGCTCGATCACCACGAAGCAGCGCAGTCGCAGATGGTAGAACAGCAGGTCGAGGTAATAATCCTGCCCGCCGACTTCGAGATGGTACTGGCTGCCGACGAAGGCGAAGCCCTTGCCGAGTTCGAGGATGAGCGAGCGGAGGTGTTCGATCAGGCCGCGTTCGAGATCGCGCTCTAGCATATCGGGGCCAAGCGAGAGGAAGTCGAACGTATAGGGGTCTTTGAGAATCTGCTGGGCCAGCTCGGATTGCTCGGCCGGAAGTGTCTGCGAGAAGTTGGTCAGCGCGCTTCCTTGACGGGCGAAGAGATTGCTTGCGATCTGGTGGGCGAGAACGTTCCGGCTCCAGCCGTGCTCAATTGTCTGCCGGGCATACCAAGCGCGTTCTTCAGATGCCGTGGTGGCATCGAGAAGGAGCATGTTGTGGCCCCATGGCAATTGTGCAGCAAGCTGCTGCACAAATTCGCCGTCGGGCCAGGCCTCTGCGAAGGTGCGCATATATTTCAGGTTTCGGGCTGAAAGTCCGGTCATCTCGGGAAAGGCTTGGCGGAGGTCCTCCGACAGCCGGTCGATGACCCTGGCGCCCCATCCCTCGCGCTCCTGCCGACTCAGAATATCGCGACCGATGGTCCAATAGAGCACCACCAGCTCGCGATTGACGGACAGGCCGGCCCGGTGGCGGGCAGCGGCGATCTTCTGCTTCAGGACTCCGACGAACGCGGCGTAGGTGTGTGCATTGACCTCGGTCGAGGGAGCGGAAGCCTTCGCTCGCCGAGAATGGACGGGTTTCGGCGGCCGAGAGGTCATGCGGCCGCTTTCAGGCGCTTCTTCGCCAGCATGGCGCGGACGAATTTATCCCATTTCGCCATGCCGGCGCGTTTCTCGACCATGTAGTGCCAGCGGTCGTAGTGCTTGGAACTGACATCTTGCAGCGCGTGGTTCTGCAGGCGATCGCGAATTTCCTTTGGCACGCCTGCCTTGCCGGCGAGCGTCTTGAACGTGCGGCGAAGATCGCGGTTTGTCGCATACGGGATCACGCCGCGATCTCTCTGCCGCCAGACAAAGCTGTACAGAGTGCCGTGGCTGACCGGCTTGGACGGGTCCTTCGCGGAGGGGAAGAACCAGCCGTACTCGTTCGGCTTGATCGATTCGATCAGTTCAGCGGCGAGCAACGGTACAGGGACGGCGTGCGGCTGGAGGTTCTTAGTTTTCGACCAGTCTATGATCCGCTCCTTGGCGTCCCATTGATCGACATGAAGCCGCGCAATCTCCTCGACGCGTTGGCCGGTCAGCATGATGAGTTGCACTGCTCGTGGATAGGAGGGGTGAACCGGCGTGTCGGGGTGGTCCAGCCAGCAATAGAGCTGAACAAACTCGTCTTCGTCGAGCCAACGCGTGCCTTGGACCTTCGGCTCGGTAGGAATGCCGGTTGCCGGGTTGAACGGAAGCCGGAAGCGCCGAGAAGACTGCTGCCGATAGTCGTTGTCGGACTTCATGCCCCAACTGAATGCCGCATGGAGATAGGAGCGGACATGATCGGCCATTGATTTCGCGCCGCGCTCGTAAATCGGCCGTATCAGCTCGATGATCTCCTCGGCCTCGATCTCGCGGGCGAGGCGGTTACGTCCGAGCGTATCGGCGATCTTGTTGAGGCCCTTTTCCGTTTCCTTCCAGGACGGCTTCCCCGCGTCCTTGAGCGCGGCAACATAGCCTTCGAACAGATCGGCGACCGTGCCGGGACGCGTATCGGTCGCAATTTTGATGCTCCGGCCCCTCTGGATGACGTCGGCGAAGTCGCGCTTGAACATCTCGCGCGCCTGAGCGAGCGACATGGAAGGGTACGCGCCGAGCTTCTTTTTGGTCCGCTTTCCGTCACGCCACTGCTGCGCCATCCAGTCCGCTGTGACGCGCTTCGGCATGGGCTTGAGGACAAGCACGAGGCGACCGGTGCCGCGGCCTTCGCCATCGGCGAGATTTTCCTGCTTCTGGCTTAGCTCAACCCGCTTCAACGCATGTCGGATCGCGGTGTCGGTCAGGCTTGGCATGGCGTTTTCTCCTGTTCCGCAACTGGGATCGGTCGAGGAGAAACGGGGATCGTTTGCTGGGATCGGAAAGCCGCTTTCAACCCCTCTAACCGCTCCCAATTTGCCATAACCGCCCCCTGTACGCAATGCGCGAAAAGCGGCTATTTCATTGATGATTCAGCGGTATTCAGCGTGATCGAACGTGATCATTGAGGGGGTAGTGGGATGGTTGTGGACCAGGATCAGGGCCGTGGCCGACAGTTCAAGCGCCCGCTTGACCACTTCGCGCGGATAGACCGGCGTGTGATCGACGGTGCCGCGCCCCTGGATCTCGTCGGCGATCAGCACGTTGCGCTTGTCCAGGAAGAGAATGCGGAACTGCTCCGTCGTCTCGTAGGCCATGGCGGCATGGCAATAGTCGATGACGGACGACCAGGATGATAGAACCTGTTTCTCGCGCAACTCGCTCTTCAGCATGCGCTGGGCCACGTTCGCGATCAGCTTGAGGTCGAGTGCTACGGTTTCGCCGATCCCCTTCACCTCCTGCAACAATGCAGGCGGGGCCCCGAGGACGCCGGCTAATGTCTGGAAACGGGCCAGCAGGGCCTTGGCGATTGGCTTCGTGTCCCGACGCGGGATAAGGCGAAAAAGCAGAAGTTCCAGGATCTCGTAGTCGGCCAATGCCGTCTCGCCCCCGTCGCGGAAGCGATTGCGAAGCCTTTCGCGATGGCCGAGGTAATGCGCTTCGGGCTGCAATGCAGCCCGGGCCGATGCAGCCTTCGCGAGATTGCCCTCGCGGGCGGGCTGTTCGGCAAAGAAGCTGCGTTCGTCGACGGCGTCACCGGAGCCCGCGCCAGCCGGTCCGAAGAGATCCCCGGCTCGCTGTACCGCCACGTCTTCGCCATGCAACTGTTCATGTGAGAACGGAAGCTTGCTCATGCCACCCCAATCCTGACCCTCATGGTCGAGCGGCAGAACGGCCGCACGGATATAGTGACACGACTGCCGCCGTTCGCAAGTTCAAGTTGCGCGGCGGCTAATCGGCGCTGTAACGTCAGCCGAGGCCAGGACGGTCCAGCCCCGCAGGCGAGAGCGTGAAGATCTCGCAGCCCGTCGCCGTGACGCCGACGGTGTGCTCGTACTGCGCAGTGAGGGACCGGTCGCGGGTAACTGCGGTCCAGCCGTCGGACAGCACCTTTACATGCGGCTTGCCGAGATTGATCATCGGCTCGATGGTGAAGATCATGCCTTCGCGCAGTTCCGGGCCTTCGTTGGCCTTGCCGTAGTGCAGGATGTTCGGGCTGTCGTGAAACAGGCGGCCGACACCGTGACCGCAGAAATCGCGAACCACGGAACAGCGCTCGGATTCCGCATAGGTCTGGATCGCCTCGCCGATCGCGCCCGTGCGCGCACCCGGACGCACGGCAGCGATCCCGCGCATCAGGCATTCATAGGTGACTTCCATCAATCGCTCGGCAGCCCGTTTGGCCTGGCCGACCGGATACATGCGGCTCGAATCGCCGTGCCAGCCGTCGAGCAGGTAAGTGACGTCGATGTTGACGATATCGCCGTCGCGAAGCGGCTTGTCGTCGGGCATGCCGTGACAGACGACGTGGTTGATCGAGGTGCAAACCGAGTATTTGTAGCCGCGATAATTCAGCGTCGCCGGAAGGGCGCCGTGATCGGCACCGAATTCGAAGACGAACTTGTCGATCGCGGCCGTCGTGACGCCCGGCTTCACAATCGGCACGAGCGCATCGAGACAGCGGGCCGTCAGCTGGCAGGCGCGGCGCATGCCCTCGAAGTCGTCTGCGCCATAAAGACGGATCGCGCCGGTGTTCTTCAGCGGTGCCGTCGCCGCATCGATATAGGTGACCATGGGAAGGCTTTCGGATTTTCTAATCTAGGAGCTTTGGCCGTTCATAAACGACCGAGACCGGCTTCGTCTATCGGGATGAGGCTTTCGGGCACGATTTTGCTCGGATCGAGCCTGCAGCGTACTGCATAGGCCGCCACTCCCAGAGAAATGGCTCGGGCAAAGGCGCGGCCATAACCGGGGTCAAGATCGGCGCAGATCTTCAGGCGATCGCAGTCCGCGCGCTGGATGACGAAGAGCATGGCCGCCCGCTTGCCCGCTCCGGCGAGCTCGGCCAGTTCGTCGAGATGCTTGGCGCCCCGCGTCGTAACGCTGTCCGGAAACTCCGCCACGCCGGCCTCGCGAATGAAGTGCACATTCTTCACCTCGACATGAACGCTACCCCTGGTCTCGTCTTGAAGCAGTATGTCGATGCGTGAATTGCGGCCGTAACGCTGTTCACGCTTCAGGGTGGAGAAGCCGGAAAGCTCTGGCACCAGCCCCGCACGCACTGCCTCTTCGGCCAGGCGATTGGGAAGAGCCGTGTTGACCCCGACCACCGTGCCATCTGCCTCGACCAGTTCCAGCGCATGGGCGTATTTGCGCGTCGCTGCTTTGTGCCGAGACAACCAGATCCGCGAGCCTGGCTCGGTCAGTCCACGCATCGAGCCAGTATTGGGGCAGAAACCCGTAATCGCCCCACCATCCTCCAGCAAGGCGTCGAAGAGAAATCGCTTGTAGCGGCGCACCAGACGCGCGGGGATCAGTGGCGGGGAGAAGTCCATCGTAAGCGTCCGAAATCAGGAAACGGGATCGCTGTCGGGTTTGTTGATGGCCCATGTGAGCAGGGCATCGAGGGCAGGGCAGAGCGCCTGGCCCCAGTCTGTCAGGCAATACTCGACCTTGGGCGGCACCTGATGATGAACGATGCGCCTGACAATCCCATCGCTCTCCATCTGGCGCAGCTGCTGGATCAGCATTTTCTGCGAGATCCCCGAGATGGCTCGCTCCAGCTCTGAGAAGCGCAGCACAGCACCGCCGAAGAGATGAAACAGGATCACCAGCTTCCAGCGACCCTCGAGGATACGCAGGACATTTTCCACCCCCTCGGCTCCGTCCGCAGGCGTGAGAAAGGCATCCTTACTTTTTAGTGGGTACCTTACTTTTTCGTCTGTTCTTGTCATTTCTTGAGCATAAGACCATCTTCGTCTTCGAGCAAGCGCGCCGCTCTTTCGCAACCAAAAACGAAAGATCTGATTCCAATGTCGACCATGATGACCGGGCCTGTTGAGGCCTATTTCGAAGGCAGAAATGCGCGTGATTTCGCTCGCGCATTGTCCGGATTCTCCGAGACCGCCATCGTTCGCGACGAAAGCCGCACGCATAGCGGCCGGGCGGAGATCGGTGCCTGGATGCAGGACACGATTGGCGCTTACGATGATCGCTCAAGACTGCTGAGCATCCAGGCAGATGGCGGCGACTGGGTTGCCACGGCCGAAGTGTCCGGCAAATTTCCCGGTAGCCCGATCACCCTTCGCTACCGCTTCCAGATCGAGCAAGGTATGATCTCGAGCCTGGAGATCGCTCCATGAGTGTGCATTTCAGGGTCGATCCAAAGGAATTTGCCGGGAAGCGCGTTGTCGTCACCGGAGGCACGATGGGGGCAGGCGAGGCGATCGTGAAGCGCTTCGCTTGCGCAGGAGCAAAGGTCGCGACGGCTGCGCGCAACCTACCCCCGGCCACGCAGGCGGGTGTAAGGTACATTCAGGCGGACCTGTCGACGCCGGACGGCGTTGCAATGCTGGCGGAACAGGCGCTCTTAGAACTGGAACGCGTGGACATTATCGTCCATTCCCTCGGCGGCTCGTCCACCCCCGGCGGTGGCTTCAGAGCAGCAACCGAAGACTTCTGGCAGCAGGAGCTGTCGCTGAACCTTCTGGCCGCAGTTCGCCTCGACCGCCTGCTGGTGCCTCAGATGCTGGAGCGCGGGCAAGGTGTCGTCATTCACGTCGCCTCAATCCAGCATCGACTGCCCTTGCACGATTCCACCACCCCATATGCGGCCGCGAAGGCGGCGCTTGCGAGCTACAGCAAGTCATTGTCGAAGGAAGTGGGGCCGTACGGAATCCGCGTGAACACGATTTCGCCTGGCTGGATCCGCACGTCCGCGGCTGAGCGGATGGTGCAGCGCCTGACTGAGAGCGGGGGAATCGACGAACATCAAGCCCGGCAGGCAATCATGGACGCGCTTGGCGGAATTCCCATCGGAAGGCCGGCCTGGCCGGAGGAGGTCGCAGAACTGGCGGCGTTCCTATCGTGTGAACGCGCAGCCTCGATCCACGGCGCTGACTATGTGATCGACGGCGGCACGCTGCCGACGCTGTGAGCTCGTTGAGCCGATGGAGAGCCAGGCTCTTCCTCGGCTCTAAACTCTTGCCAACACATATCGACCGGGGGCGTCGGCGATCGCGTTCAGCGCATCGCCACCCGGCTTGCGGGCCGGGACTCGCTCGTCATCGAGCTTCTCGATCCAGACCTGCCAGTGCGGCCACCAGGATCCCGGTGTTTCCTTGGCATTCGCCATCCAGTCCTCGTAGGTGCCGGTAGCCGGCCCATTGGTCCAGAACTGGTACTTCTGCTTGTCCGGTGGGTTGACGACGCCGGCGATATGGCCAGAGCCAGAGACGACGTAGTCGACAGGACCCCCGAACAGGCTGCTGCCGATGAAGACCGATTTCGCCGGCGCGATATGGTCTTCCTTGGTCGCCAGATTGTAGATCGGGATCTTCACGTCCTTCAGTGACAGCGTCTTGCCGGCGAGTTGCATCTTGCCCTGGCCCAGCGTGTTGTTGAGGTAGCAATTGCGCAGATAGAAGGAGTGGTTGGCCGCCGCCATCCGGGTCGAATCGGAATTCCAGTACAAGAGGTCGAAGGGCATCGGATCCTGGCCCTTCAGGTAGTTGTTGACGAAATAGGGCCAGATCAGCTCCGAGGCGCGCAGCATGTTGAAGGCGGCCGCCATCTTCGAGCCGTCGAGATAGCCGGCTTCGTGCATTCGATGTTCGAGGCTCGCCAGTTGTTCTTCGTCCACGAAGACTTTCAGGTCGCCGGCATAGGTGAAATCCACCTGCGTGGTGAACAGGGTGGCGCTGGCAATCCGCTTGTTCTTCTCCTGCGCGTGGAGCGCGAGTGCAGCCGCAAGCAGAGTGCCGCCAACGCAGTAGCCGATCGCGTTCACTTGCTTCTCGCCCGTCGCCTTTTCCACCGTGTCGAGCGCGAAATCGATCCCCTCGCGGATATAGGCCTCCCAGTCCTTCGTCGCGTGCCGCTCGTCCGGGTTCACCCAGGAGATGACGAAGACCGTGTGCCCCTGGTCGACGCACCACTTGATGAAGCTCTTTTGCGGATTGAGGTCGAGAATGTAGAACTTGTTGATCCAGGGCGGGCAGATGAGGAGAGGGCGCTTCAGGACCGTTTCCGTCGTTGCCTCGTACTGGATGACCTCGCAGATATCGCTCTGGGCGATCACCTTGCCCGGCGTGATCGCCATATTCTCGCCGACGGCAAACTTGCTGGTATCGGTTTGGCGAATGCGAAGAGCGCCACCGCCGGCGGCAATGTCCTCGGCCAGCATCTGCATGCCCTTGACCAGGTTCGCGCCGCTGCTTTGCACCGTCTCCTTGTAGAGCTGCGGATTGGTCGCAACGAAATTGGCCGGCGACAGGGCCGCCGTGATCTGCCGCATGTAGAAGTTGGCCTTGTGGCGGGTGTGTTCGTCGAGCCCGCCGGCATCGTTGACCATCTTCTCGGCCCACTGCGAAAGCACGAGATAGGTCTGGCGCAGGAAGTCGAAGAAGGGATTTCGCTCCCAGTCCTCGTCGGAGAACCGCTTGTCCTTGGGCAAGGGATCGGCGACCGCCTGGTCCGGCGTGGCGAATCGCGCCAGCGAGCGGCTCCAGACGCCGAAAACCGCATTGAGCAGGTGGGTCTGTGCCTCCAGCGTCCGCTTGGGATCGGACATCCAGTATTCCGCCACCTTGCCCATGGTCTTCACCATTTCGGCGACCGGTTCGGTGACGGGATCGACGATCTCTCCGGTTTCGCGCGGCTTCAGCCAGACGGACGCGGCCTTGCCAAGGTTCTCGAGCGCCTTGGCGGCATTGATGGTCAGCGCCTGCGGGTCCTTGATGATATAGGGTTCGATCAGCTTCGGATCGAACGCGGCATTCGCTTCGGCTTCTTCGCGCGTCCTGTCCATGCCGTCCTCCCCAGGATTGTTCTGGCGTCTTTTGTGTTTGCCTATCCTGCATGAAAACGACTACAAGTTCCAGCGATTGGCGCATAGTCTTTCGACGGTGATCGTTGGTTGCGCCCTTGAGGAATGTCAGTTTTCCGCGCAAACGCGGGCGGTCGAGGCCATGGTGTACAGAAATTTCAGTCTTTCCGCTCTCTTCAACCCAACGATTGCCGTGGCATTCCTTGCGCTGACGGCAGGCAGTGGCTGCCAGTCGGCGGCCCCCTCCGCGACGGTTGAAACCGCAGCAGCCCCGGCCGCACTCCAGGTGAATGTCGAGGACCCGGATAATCCGGAAGCGGCACAGGCCCGCCCGACCTATCCTGACGGCTACCCGAACTTCGCCGGTTCGCTGGACGCTGCGAATGTGCAGATGAGCAATGAAGAGGCCACCGCGCTGCAGGCGCAGTTGACGTCGCTGGGGGCCGCCCGCAAGGCCGGCAACATCACCGAGGCCGAATACCAGGCGAGACTGGCGGAACTGCGCAAGCTCGCGGCCGAGCACGGCCCCGAGGCGCAGGCCCAGATCGCCAATTAAGGCTTGCGTTCCCCGCGATTTTTTCGCAAAGCAACCGGGGCGTTTTTGACATAAAATTTCGTCGGCGATTCAGGGCTTCCAGCCGGATTTGCGACAAATTTTCCTGCGAGCGCTCTGATTGGGATATCATCACGCGCATCGGTTCTGCGGTTCGTTGCGGAGCGTGTGGTCACTGGGACAACGAGCGCGCCTGCCGCGGTTATCATCCGCGCGGTTTCAGGGGTTGAAGATGGAAGAGTTTCATAAAGTCCGGCGCTTGCCGCCCTACGTTTTCGAACAGGTCAACCGTTTGAAGGCGAGCGCGCGAGCCGGCGGGGCCGACATCATCGACCTCGGCATGGGCAATCCCGACCTTCCGACCCCCCAGGCGATTGTCGATAAGCTTTGCGAAGTGGTCCAGGACCCGCGCACCCATCGTTATTCTTCTTCCAAGGGCATTCCGGGCCTGCGCCGCGCCCAGGCGGCCTATTATGCCCGTCGCTTCAACGTGAAGCTCAATCCCGATACCCAGGTTGTGGCCACCCTTGGCTCCAAGGAAGGCTTCGCCAACATGGCGCAGGCGATCACTGCCCCCGGTGACGTCATCCTGTGCCCGAACCCGACCTATCCGATCCATGCCTTCGGCTTCCTGATGACCGGCGGCGTCATCCGCTCCATCTCGATCGAGCCGGACGAAACCTTCTTCCCGCCGCTCGAGCGCGCCGTGAAGCACTCGATCCCGAAGCCGCTGGCGCTGATCATCAACTATCCGTCGAACCCGACGGCCCGCGTGGCAAGCCTCGACTTCTACAAGGACGTCATCGCGTTTGCGAAGAAGCACGACATCATCGTGCTCTCAGACCTAGCCTATTCGGAAATCTACTTTGATGGCGATCCGCCGCCCTCCGTGCTCGAGGTCCCGGGCGCCATGGACTGCACCGTCGAATTCACCTCGATGTCGAAAACCTTCTCCATGCCCGGCTGGCGCATGGGCTTTGCCGTCGGCAATGAGCGCCTGATCTCGGCGCTTACCCGCGTCAAGTCCTATCTCGACTACGGCGCCTTCACGCCGATTCAGGTGGCCGCGACCCATGCGCTGAACGGCGACGGTTCAGACATCGCCGAAGTCCGCAATGTCTACAAGCGGCGCCGCGACGTCATGGTCGAGAGCTTCGGCAAGGCCGGCTTCGAAGTGCCGCCGCCAGCCGCGACCATGTTCGCCTGGGCGAAGATCCCGGAAAAGTTCCGCCATCTTGGTTCGCTTGAGTTCTCCAAGCTGCTCGTCGAGAAGGCCGATGTGGCTGTCGCGCCCGGTATCGGCTTCGGTGAGATGGGCGACGAATACGTCCGCCTCGCGCTTGTCGAGAACGAACACCGCATCCGTCAGGCAGCCCGCAACATCAAGAAGTTCCTGTCGACGGCGGACGAGACCATGCACAACGTGATTTCGCTCAACGCCCACCGTTGAGCCCACGTTGAGACCAGGCGGTTCGTCCTGAACCGCCTCACTTCCTTTTCGATGACGTCAGGAATGCCTCATGGCAAATGCGCTTAAAATCGGCGTGGCAGGTCTCGGGACCGTCGGTGCCTCGCTCGTCCGTATCCTCCAGAGCCGCGCCAATGCGCTGACCGTCGCCTGTGGTCGCCCGATCACGGTGACGGCCGTGTCTGCCCGAGACGCCTCCAAGGATCGCGGCATTCTGATGGACGGCATTGCCTGGTTCTCCGATCCGGTCGAGATGGCGAAGGAAGCGGATATCGACGTCTTTGTCGAACTCGTCGGTGGCGCCGAAGGGGCCGCCGAGCTGTCGGTTCGTGCCGCACTTTCGCGCGGCCTGCATGTGGTGACCGCCAACAAGGCGCTGCTGTCGCGCCACGGCGTCGAGCTTGCAAAGCTTGCCGAGGCAAAGGGTCGCCTGCTGAACTACGAAGCGGCGGTCGCCGGCGGCATTCCGGTGATCAAGACCCTGCGTGAGTCGCTGACGGGTAACAATTTCTCCCGTATCTACGGGATCATGAACGGCACCTGCAATTACATCCTGACCCGGATGGAGCGTGAGGGCCTTTCCTTCGCCGATTGCCTCAAGGAAGCCCAGCGCCTCGGTTATGCCGAAGCCGATCCGAGCTTCGACATCGAGGGCAACGATACGGCACACAAGCTGTCGATCCTGACGACGCTTGCCTTCGGCTGCGAAATCTCCGCCGACAAGATCTATCTCGAGGGCATCACCAACATCTCGATCGAGGACATCCATGCGGCTGCCGACCTCGGCTATCGCATCAAGCTCCTCGGCGTTGCCCAGAAGACCGAGAGCGGCATCGAGCAGCGCGTCCACCCGACCATGGTGCCGCTCGACAGCGTGATTGCCCAGGTCGATGGCGTGACCAACGCGGTGGCGCTCGAATCCGACATCCTTGGTGAACTGCTGATGGTCGGCCCGGGCGCCGGTGGCAATGCCACGGCATCTGCCGTCCTCGGCGACATCACCGACATTGCGAAGAGCCGTCCAGGCGCTCAGGAAGTGCCCGTCCTCGGTCGTCCGGCGCATCTGCTCGAGCCGTATCGTCAGGCCGAGATGCAGAGCCATGAAGGTGGCTACTTCATCCGCCTGACCGTGCAGGACCGGACCGGCGTCTTCGCCAGCATCGCGACAAAAATGGCGGAGAACGCCATCTCACTCGAATCGATCGTCCAGCATTCCAAGCAGCCTGCCGCACCGGATCGCCCGCAGACGATCATCCTCGTCACGCACGCCACGATGGAAAGCGCCGTGCGCGAGGCCGTCGGCGCGATCAAGGGCGAGGGTTATCTGATTGGCGAGCCGCAGGTGATTCGCATCGAGCGCCCCAAGACGTAAGCGGGCTCGGGAATCCATGCGGGCTTGAGTGACCGTTGCTGCTGCTGCGGCAGGCGGTCATTTCTCCCCATTCATATGATAATTTGCAAAATCCCTATGTTTCCTCTCTCGCCAAAAGACGGAGGCAGGCGTAGTCTGCCGCTACTGTCGGGGTCTTGGGGAGGAGCTCATCGATGGGAGTCGGTCAGCACGGTGCGTCCTGGGTCGAAGTGGTCGATGGCGCGCTGGAGAATGATGAGGCGCGTCGTGCCCGCGAGAGCGAGCCTGAGGCGCAGGCCGTGTCGCTTGAACGCCGGTCGGACTGGGTGCTTCTCTTGGGCTTCACCGCGATGATGACGATACCCTTTCTGCTGGTGGCGTGGCTCATGTCTTGAAGGGCGGCAACTTGGGTGGTTCCGACCGCCTTGCGCCCTCTGGTGATTTTCTGCGATCGGTATAGAACGGGTAGGGTGGCGCTGCCGCCTGAAACCGTGTCGTGCGGGCAAGTTTGCCGGCACCCCGTTAAGAGTATTCATGTCGACCGAACCGGTAGATCCCGTTATCCGCGCCTTTCTCGGCGTCGAGCAATCCGCAAGCGGCCAGCGCTGGATGTCCCGCACGGACCAGGCGGGGCAGAACAGGGCGCTAGCCATAAGCCAGCTGCATGGCATTCCCGAGCTTGTTGCCCGCGTGCTTGCCGGCCGCGGCGTCGGTGTCGACGAAGCGCCTGCCTTTCTCGATCCGACGATCCGTAACCTGATGCCGGATCCCTCGAAGCTCACGGATTGCGATGCTGCAGCGGCCCGAATCGTTGAGGCAATCGACCGCAAGCAGCGAGTGGCGATCTTCGGCGACTATGACGTCGACGGCGCCGCCTCATCGGCGTTGATGTTCCGTTTTCTCCACCATTTCGGCGTCGAGGCCGAGATCTACATCCCCGACCGCATCTTCGAAGGATACGGCCCGAACGCAGCCGCCATCGACCAGCTGATCGAGCGAGGCGCGAACCTGCTGATCACCGTCGACTGCGGCTCGACCAGCATCGAGGCGCTTGGGGCTGCCGAACGGCGCGGCGTGGATGTGGTCGTGATCGACCACCACCAGATGGGTCACGAAATGCCGGTGTGCCATGCGCTGGTCAATCCGAATCGCGAGGACGACTTGTCGGGGCAGGGGCATCTCTGTGCGGCGGGCGTTGTCTTCATGGTGCTGGTCGCGACGCTTCGTGTTCTGCGCGAGGCGGGGCATCCTTTCGCGCGCTCGCTCGATCTTCTGGCCTGGCTCGATCTGGTGGCGCTGGCGACTGTCTGCGATGTGGTGCCGTTGAAGGGGCTCAACCGCGCCTATGTCACCAAGGGCCTGATTGCCGCGCGCCATCAGAACAATGCCGGTCTCGCCTCGCTGCTGCGCGTCGCCGGTATCGGCGGGCCCGTGACGCCCTACCACTTCGGCTTCCTTGTTGGCCCCAGAATCAATGCCGGCGGTCGCATCGGCGATGCCGCACTCGGAAGTCGCCTTTTGACGTTGGATGATCCTTCGGAAGCCGATCAGATTGCTGCGAAGCTCGACGAGCTGAACCGTGAGCGGCAGGCCATGGAAGCGATCATGCTGGCGGAGGCCGAAGCCGAGGCCATGGCCGAATATGGCACCGGTGAGCGCGCGTCGGTCATCGTTACCGCCAAGGAGAATTGGCATCCGGGAATCGTCGGCCTGTTGGCTGCCCGTCTGAAAGAGAAGTTCAAGCGCCCCGCATTCGCCATCGCTTTCGATTCCATGGGCAAGGGCACCGGGTCCGGCCGCTCGATCAACGGCTTCGACATGGGCCGCATGGTCCGGGCTGCCGTGGATGAGGGCCTGCTGGTCAAGGGGGGCGGCCATGCCATGGCGGCAGGTCTGACGGTTGAGCGGGCCAATCTCGGCCGACTGCGCAGCTTCTTTGATGAGCAGGCGGCAGCCCAGGTTGCCGCACTCGCGGCCAACCAGACCTTGAAGATCGATGGTGCGATCGGTGCCTCGGGTGCGACGCTTGCGCTCGTCGATCAGCTGGAGGCGGCGGGTCCTTATGGATCCGGGCATCCGCAGCCTATCTTTGCCGTGCCTCTGCACCGCTTGAAGGATGCCCGCCCGGTGGGAACCACCCATATCAAGATCACGCTTGAAGGCATGGATGGCAGCCGCCTGGACGGCATTGCCTTCCGTGCAGCCGAGACCGACCTCGGTCATTTCCTGATGAACAATCGCGGCAATCAGATCCATGTTGCAGGGACGTTGAGCGCGGACCACTGGCAGGGAAACAGGCGCGTACAGTTCCGCGTCATGGACGCCGCCAAGGCGCCTTGAACGAGATCTTCATGGTGTATGAGGGGGAGTTCGAAGTGGCACGCCCTAGGGGAGTCGAACCCCTCTTCCCAGAATGAAAATCTGGTGTCCTAACCGATAGACGAAGGGCGCGTGCGCTTCGGTGGCGCCCTTATGACCGGAACTTCGGGGGAGCGCAAGAGGCTTCATGGGCGCCGCCGTGATTTTTTCCACAGGCTTTCGGCGAGGCTGGTTTATAAGCGCAAACAAACACTTGGCCAGATGCCATCCACAAGTTTTGCAATGTCCGGGGGGAGATCGAAGTGGCACGCCCTAGGGGAGTCGAACCCCTCTTCCCAGAATGAAAATCTGGTGTCCTAACCGATAGACGAAGGGCGCGTGCGCTTCGGTGGCGCCCTTATAGTCAGGCACTCAGGTGACCGCAAGCGGAAATTTGACGATCTTCAGGACAAAAAATTTCGGGCGGAAAAGACGAGAAATGGACTGCTAGACCGCGCGTGTATCGGCGGCAGAAGCGATCGACATGTCGGGGAAAGGGAAACGAAGTGGCACGCCCTAGGGGAGTCGAACCCCTCTTCCCAGAATGAAAATCTGGTGTCCTAACCGATAGACGAAGGGCGCGTCTGCTTCGTGGCGCCCTTATAGTCAGGCTCTTCCAAGACCGCAAGCGGCTTTTGTGTCTTTCATGCAAAAAATGTGACAGCGACTGCGGCGCATTCTGGAAAAGCGGATTAAGCGAGAAAATCGAACGGCTTGAGGCCGTCGCAGGCCAGGATGATCAGGGCTCATTGGCCGCCGAGGTCGTCTTCTTACCGCCTTTAAGGAGATCCGAGAGCGATGGCAGCCAGCCCTTTCGTTTCTTGGTCGCGTCCGCATCCGCCACCAGTTCTTCGGCTGGCAAGGGCTCGGCAGGGTCGGCCTCCTCGACCGCGCCCATGGCCTGCAACTGGTCCGGGGTGAGCTGGACCTGCTCGGGAACGCCGGCTGTTGGCTCACGAAGCGCGAGGATCTTGCGCTTGGGACGTGGGTCGGACAGCTTCTTCAGGACGGGGGGCTCTCCGGCCACCGCCACGTTTTCCGTCAGGGGCAGGGCGTCATTCGCGGTGGTCTGTGCCTGATCCTGCAACGCCTGCTGCTGCATCAGCATCTGCTGCTCCGCCGAAGGGCTGAACAGGCTCTTGCGCATGGCATTGACGCCGAGCGTTGGCATGTCAGGCGGGACCAGGCTGCCACTTGCCTGAGCTGCGCCGGCTGCCGAAACTTGCGCCGCGGCCGGATCGACAGCGGCCGCTGCCTGATTCCTTTGCCCTGCGGAGAACAGGCTGTTGCTGGCCGGCGTCACGGTCGTCGGCTGCATCGTCAGCTCGCCCAGATTGGCCGGGGCAGGCGCCTGTGCATCAGGCGGGCTCTGCTGCTGCCGCGCCTGCTGCTGGAGGGCAAGCACCTCCGGCGGCGGTTCGGCAATATCCGCATAGGCGGCTGCGAGCGGCACCGGTTTGCGCTTCAGCTGCGGCGTATCCGTTCCGATCTGGGACGGTGCTGCAGCTGGTGTTGTCATGGCCTGTCCCGAAACGGCCACCACATAAGGGTCGCGGAAGGCTTTTCTGTTCGACGTTGGCACAGATGCCGCCTCTGAGGGCGCCGTTTCACCGATCGACAACACTTCGTCCGCGCTCGTCTGGCAGGAGGCGAGCAGCACGCCGCTCAAGGCAGCGGCAAGGCCGAGGGCCGATCTGCGAGGATGAGGAATGCGGGTCATGGTCGGTCTCCGTCGGTCACCTGCCGGGCAAGGAAAAGGGCCGCCGGGGCGACCCTCGTCTGATGCGGAGACTACGCGCGCAAACTTGCGCGAGGCGGTGGTGTTTACCAGGCGCCGGTATTCGGCATCGAGGCCCAGGGCTCTGCCGGTGTGAGGTTCTCGCCCTTCTGCAGGATCTCGATCGAAATGCCGTCCGGCGAGCGGACAAAGGCCATATGCCCGTCGCGCGGCGGGCGGTTGATGGTGACGCCGTTGTCCATCAGCTTCTGGCAGATGGCATAGATATCATCGACCTCATAGGCGAGGTGGCCGAAATTTCGGCCGCCGGTGTAATCCTCGGTGTCCCAGTTATAGGTGAGCTCGAGGCAGGGAGCCATCTCGGCCCGGGCCCGGTCGAGATCCTTCTCGGCCGTCAGGAAGACCAGCGTGAATCGGCCCTTCTCGTTCTCGTATCGGCGAATCTCGGTGAGGCCGAACAGGTTGCAATAGAAGTGCAGGGAGGCTTCAAGGTCCTTCACGCGGACCATGGTGTGTAGATAACGCATGGGTGTTCTCCTTTGACCCGGACGATATGGAACAGCCGTCAGCTTCGAGCAAGGCTGCGGCTGCAAAAGCAACTGGTGAAATGTAAAACTAGGGCTTGCGCAGATCCGTTGACCAAATGTTAATCTGAATCTCAAGAATCAGTTAACTGAGCAATGTGACGCGTTTTCGAGGGGCTTGGGGAAATGGCGGACAGGATTTCATCGAAGGGGCTCGGCGAGTACGAAGAGCTGTCCGGAGAAGCCGTCGACCTGATGGAGATCACCGGCGTCGTCAAGTGGTTCGATGTCGCCAAGGGTTTTGGCTTCATCGTTCCCGACAACGGCATGCAGGATGTTCTCCTGCACGTGACCTGCCTCCGCCGCGACGGCTATCAGACCATTCTCGAAGGCACCCGGATCGTCGCCCTGATCCAGAAGCGCGAGCGCGGCTACCAGGCTTTCCGCATTCTCTCCATGGACCAGTCGACGGCCGTACATCCATCGCAGATGCCGCCGGTCCGCACCCATGTCCAAGTCACGCCGACAAGCGGTCTTGAGCGCGCGCTGGTCAAGTGGTTCAACCGCACCAAGGGCTTCGGCTTCCTGACGCGCGGCGAGGGCACCGAAGACATCTTCGTGCACATGGAAACGCTGCGCCGCTTCGGTCTGACCGAACTCCGCCCCGGCCAGACGGTGCTTGTGCGCTTCGGACCTGGCGACAAGGGCCTTATGGCCGCCGAGATCCACCCGGACAATCCGGGTCCGGCTGCGCGGGCGCACTGAGCCGATGTCCCGCATGTTGATTGTCTCGAGAAGCGCCGTCATGGCGCTTCTTGCGTTTTTGTGCTTGGCCGGTGTGGCCGTGAGTGAGGTCGTCTTCGAACGCGGACAACTGGCCTTCGAGACGGCAGCCGGCGATCGGCTGACCTTTGATGTGGAATGGGCGCTGACGGCCGAGCAGCGGGCGAGGGGCCTCATGGAGCGGCCGGCGCTTCCCGACCGCACGGGCATGCTCTTTGATTTTGGCGAAACCCGTATGGTCACCATGTGGATGGCCAATACGCCGGAATCCCTCGACATGATCTTTATCGAAGAGACCGGCAGGATCGTCCGGATCGCGGAGCGCACCACGCCGTTTTCCGAAACCATCGTCTCATCGGGCAAGCCTGTCCGCTACGCCCTGGAAATCCGCGGCGGCCATGCGGCCGAGCTCGGCCTCGAGCCGACCGCCCGCCTGGTCCTGCCACTCAACCTGCCGAAGTGATGGAATCCGAGGCTCCCTTCGCCATCCGGTTCAGCGGTTCATAAACCGCTTTTTGCTGTTGCGGCCAAGAGATGAACCGTGTATTCCCGCTGCATTGCTTGAACGGAGTGTAGCGCAGCCTGGTAGCGCATCTGGTTTGGGACCAGAGGGTCGGGAGTTCGAATCTCTCCACTCCGACCAAGCAATAAGCCTGAAGCCGGCCGAGTTTCGGCTCGGAGGCTGAGTGCCGGCAAGGCACGACGACACAAGCCACTTCACTGACAAGCCCCAAAGACCTCTTCTTCCGGACTGCTTCGCTTGGCTGGCAGCCGCACCCCGTTGCGTATCGAGATGGTCTTCAGACGAACGCTCGTACAGCGGCGTCCAGCAACTCGGAGATTCCGATCCCCAGGACGTGCATCGTCGTCACTCTGCAATTTTCCCTTGCTGCTTCTGTGCCTCCTCATTATTCCTTATGGTTGTAATTGGGGGCAAGGACGACCATGTTGCGAAGACTGTATGTTATCGTTGCCATTGGGCTCGCCGTGACGGGGTGCCAGACGATGCAGCCCGCGGCATCTCCAATGGAGGCATATCTGAACCGCCATGCGGCTGCCGAGGCGATTGCCCGCAATTGCCCTGCCTATGGCGGCTATGGCGCGGTTACCGCAATGCGGGCCGATGCGGAGACAAACCTCGCGCGGGCCCGGTCGCTTGGCGCCACCGAGCTGGACGTCCAGAAGGCACGTGAGCGGATCAACAGCAATCTGATGAGCGCAATCGTCCTCGTGGGGCCGCTGGATGCCTGTAATGCCTTCGTCAACCAGCTCGCCTGGGCCGGCGCATCGACGGCGCAAGTGCCGAAGAGCACCAGATAACAGCTGCCCGGCTGCCAGGGGGACGGAAGCTTGGCCGGCGTGTTTACGGGCTTATAGAATCGGCTTTTCCCGCGCGGTGCTTGACGGATCTGGGTAGCGCATCACAGCGGAGCAATTCCTTGATGATGCTGTTGCGAAGGCGCTCCAACGAGGATATACGGAAACCTGAAGAAGGTCGGTCTCGCAGGGCTGTTACAGCCTGCGTAAAGCGGTGTAATCCATTGTTTTTCAATGGTGACGGGGTTCAGAATCTCGCCGTGCCGATCTGAGTTTGAAGGCCTTTGCGCAAGTGGCAGGGCCGGGTGTCTGGCGGCAGGGGAACTTGCCGCGAAATCTTGGAGATGGATAAGGCCATGTCTGCGAAGATCTACCGCCCCGCGAAAACCGCCATGCAGTCCGGCAAGGCGAAGACCCATCTGTGGGTTCTGGAATTCGACCAGTCCGCTCCGCGCAAGATCGACCCGATGATGGGCTACACAACCTCCGGCGACACCCGCCAGCAGGTCAAGCTGACATTCGAAACGCTGGAACAGGCTGAAGCCTATGCCAAGCGAGAGGGCATCGAGTATCGGGTTGTCCTGCCGAAGGAAGCCAAGCGTCAAGTGGTCTCCTACACCGACAACTTCCGTTACAATCGTCTGCAGCCCTGGACGCATTGATCTGATTGCTGCCGCCATTGCGGCCTAAAAACGGTCCCTTAGCTCAGCTGGATAGAGCAAGTGCCTTCTAAGCACTAGGTCGTAGGTTCGAGCCCTACAGGGATCGCCATCTTCCGAATGATCATCTCGAACGGTGTCGATCATAACGGTTTCGTCAGGAACCAACTCGCCATCTCGTGTGTTGTTTTTTCCGTGAAGACACCGCGATCACAGGGAGTGAGACACATGATGAAGACGCTTGCCGCCGCCGCCATGCTTTCCTTGAGCCTGGCCGGCGTTTCGCTCGCCCAGAGTTCGTCCGACAGTTCGAATTCTCCGGGCAGCAGCGACAATGGCAGCCAGCAGGGCGAAGCCGACGGCACCACCGACGATGCCAATGGCACGACCGGCAATAGCGATAACCCTTCCGACAACAGCGCCGGCGACGAGCCGCAGTGCCCGCCGGGCCAGAAGAGTGTCGACCCTTCGGCCACCAAGGCTGATCCGAAATGCGAAGCTGAATAAGCCAGATGCAGACATGGAAAAGGCCGGGATCAGTTTCCCGGCCTTTTGTCGTTGATAGACTGTGACAGGCGACGCAATCCTCCCGAATCTTCCGCAATGCCAACCTTTCGGAAACCCTTAGGAGCGATGATGGCGCTCACGAGAGGTTAACCATGTCCAGTCGCACCGCTTCTTCCCGCCGCGCGCCCGCAAAGCGTCGCAAGTCGAACCGTTCCTCCACAGGTCAGGGCATGACGCCCTGGCTGGTGGCGCTTGCACTCGTTGCTGGCGGTATCGCGCTCTACGACAATCGGACGGCTGTGATGAAGGAATTGGCGCCGCTGCTTTCCAGCGAGCGCAGGAGCGCGGCGAACGCGGACGCAAAGCCGGAAGCGCGCCGCGAGAAACCGGCAGCAGATCGTGTGGCATCCAGCATTCCGAAGGGCCCGGTGCCACCGGCCGAAGTCGGCGTCGCAAAGGAGACGGTTCCTGCGGCAAGGCCGGCCGCCTCCGGTCCCCTGACGGGTGAGAACTTCGCAGGCAAATTCTATTTCTGCGGAACGTCCGGCCTCGACAATTGCGTCATGAGTGGCGACACCTTCTGGTACAAGAAGACGCGCATCGTGCTGGCCGATATCGCAGCGCCCCGGACCGATGGTGCCGCCTGCCAGCAAGAGCGGGACCGCGGCTTTGCCGCCAAGGTCCGCCTGAGGGATCTGCTGAATTCCGGACGGTTTGATCTCCAAACCCTGAAGGCCGAAACCGCCAACACCACGCCAGGTGTTTTGCGCGTGGCCACCCGCAACGGCCGGTCGCTCGGGTCCCTGCTGGTGTCGGAAGGACTGGCCAAGCCGCGCATGGCCCGTCAGCAGAACTGGTGTCTCTGAGGCAAACAGCCGACCAATCAATGTCCTGGATACAAGAAAAGAGCCCGCCGCGATCGTCGCGGCGGGCTCTCCGGTGTTACTCCGTATCAGCTGCCCTCAGTGCAGGATCTGGCTGAGGAAGAGCTTGGTACGCTCGTGCTGCGGATTGTCGAAGAATTCGGCCGGCGAGTTCTGCTCGACGATCTGGCCTTGGTCCATGAAGATGACGCGGTCGGCGACCTGACGGGCAAAGCCCATTTCGTGCGTGACGCAGATCATGGTCATGCCTTCCTCGGCGAGACCTACCATGGTGTCGAGAACTTCCTTGACCATTTCCGGATCGAGCGCCGAGGTCGGCTCGTCGAAGAGCATGATCTTCGGCTTCATGCAGAGCGCCCGTGCGATCGCCACGCGCTGCTGCTGGCCGCCCGAAAGCTGGCCCGGGTACTTGTTCGCCTGTTCCGGGATCTTGACGCGCTTTAGGAAGTGCATCGCCACTTCCTCGGCATCCTTCTTCGGCATCTTGCGCACCCAGATCGGGGCCAGCGTGCAGTTTTCCAGGATGGTGAGGTGCGGGAAGAGGTTGAAGTGCTGGAAGACCATGCCGACTTCCCGGCGCACTTCATCGATCTTCTTCAAGTCGTTTGTCAGTTCGATCCCGTCCACGACGATATTGCCGGTCTGGTGTTCCTCCAGACGGTTGATGCAGCGGATCATCGTCGACTTGCCCGAACCGGACGGTCCGGCAACGACGATGCGTTCGCCCTTCATCACCTTGAGGTTGATGTCCCGCAGCACGTGGAAATCGCCGTACCACTTGTTCATGTTGATCAGTTCGACTGCCACGTCGGTGCCCGACACGGACTTCTTAGCGGAATTGGCTTCAGCCATGGTTTTTCCCCTTGTTCTTATCGCTTGTGACCGGTGTCGAGGTGCCGCTCCATGAAGGCGGAGTAGCGCGACATGCCGAAGCAGAAGATCCAGAATATGAAGCCGGCGAAGATCAGACCCGTGAGCGGCGTCACGGGCGTTGCCCAGCTGGCGTCGGTGAAGTTGAGTCGGACGATACCGAGGAGGTCGAACATGCCGATGATAGACACGAGCGAGGTATCCTTGAACAGCCCGATGAAGGTGTTGACGATGCCCGGGATGACCAGCTTGATCGCCTGCGGCAGGATGATCAGGCGGGTCTTCTGCCAATAGGAGAGGCCGAGCGAATCCGCGCCCTCATACTGTCCCTTCGGGATCGCCTGCAAGCCGCCGCGTACCACTTCCGCCATATAGGCGGAGGCAAAGAGCGACACGCCGACCAGCGCACGCAGGAAGTTGTCGATCGTCCAGCCGGTCGGCATGAAGAGCGGCAGCATCACGTTCGCCATGAAGAGAACGGTGATCAGCGGCACGCCACGCACCACTTCGATGAAGACGACGCAGATCATCTTGATCACAGGCATGTCCGACCGCCGACCGAGCGCCAAAACGATGCCAAGCGGCAGCGAGACCGCGATCCCGACGAAGGACAGGATCAAGGTCACCATCAGGCCGCCCCACAGCGGGGTTTCCACTTCGGAGAGACCAAAACCGCCATGCAGCAGGAAGAAGGCGACGACCGGGAAGACAACGAAGAGCAGGAGTGCGTTCAGCCCCTTGCGCGGTGCCTTCGGAATGAGCAGCGGCACCAGGAGAGCCACGAATATCACACCGACCAGGATCACCCGCCAGCGTTCCTCGATCGGATAGCGACCGAAGATGAACTGCGAAAAGCGGCTTTCGACGAATGCCCAGCAGGCACCCTTCCAGCCGTCGGGCTGAATGCCGCCCTGGGCAAGCGTGGCGCAGACCGCGCGGTCCGTGCCGAACCAGGCTGCGTCCAGGAACAGGAAGTTGATCGCGCCCGGCAGGATGAGTGCCAGCACCCCCAGGCCGATGATCGTCAGCACCACATCCTTTGGCGTGGCGAGAAGGTTCTTGCGGATCCAGCCGCCGATGCTGCCATCGGAGGTCGGGGCGGGAAGGGGCGCCAGCATCTCCTGGCGCACATAGGAAAGGTCGTGTGCCATGCTCAACGCTCCACCAGGGCCATCCTCGCATTGAACCAGTTCATGAAGAGCGAGGTCACAATGCTGATGGAGAGATAGACAACAAGCCAGATCGAAACGATTTCAATCGCCTGACCGGTCTGGTTCAACGTCGTGCCGCCGGTCGACACAAGTTCGGGGAAGCCGACGGCCACACCGAGCGACGAGTTCTTCGTCAGGTTGAGATACTGGCTGGTGAGCGGCGGAATGATGATGCGCATCGCCTGGGGCACGATCACGAGACGTGTCGTGGTCGAGGGTTGAAGACCAAGGGCGGATGCCGCCTCGGTCTGGCCCTTCGACACGCCCTTGATGCCGGCGCGGATGATTTCCGCGATGAAGGCGGCGGTGTAGAAGGAGAGGGCCAGATAGAGCGCCACGAATTCAGGCGCGATCACCGCGCCGCCGGACATGTTGAAGCGGCTGGCCACCGGATAGTCGAAGGTCAGCGGTGCGCCAGCGGCGAGAAAAGCGATGATCGGAAGACCGATGATCAGGCCGGCGCCGACCCAGCCGGTCGGGAAGATCTGACCCGTCCGCATCTGGCGGGCCTTCGCCCAGCGTGCCACGACGATGGTGGCGATGATGCCCAGGACCAAAGCGATCGGGATGAGCCCCGCGCCTTCGCCCCAGATCGGCTTCGGAAAGGCAAGCCCTCGGTTGTTGAGGAAGGTCGAGAAGGGCAGTTCGAGGGAATCACGCGGTTGCGGCAGCGTCGACAGTACCCCCGAATACCAGAAGAAGATGACGAGCAGCGGCGGCAGATTGCGGAAGGCTTCCACATAGACCGTGCACAGCTTGGCAATCAGCCAGTTCTTCGACAGTCGACCAATCCCGATCATGAATCCGATGATGGTCGCGGTGATGATGCCGGTCACGGCAACGAGGATCGTGTTGAGCAGGCCGACGAGGATGGCGCGGCCATAGGTCGAATCCGCCGTATAGGCGATCAGGCTCTGGCCGATGTCGAAGCCGGCGCGGCCATTCAGGAAGTCGTAACCCGTGGCAGTGTTGCTGCGGGCGAGGTTTTCGATGGTGTTGTTTGCGATGGTCCAGACGATAAACGTCATGATGGCGATCGTAGCGACCTGAAAGAAGATCGATCTTGCTTTCGGATCGTAGATCAGCGAGCCCACGCTCTGCCCACCGGCAGGTAAACTGGTGGCGTGATCTGTCATGCTGTGCCAAATCCCCGAGGCTTCTTTGAGCCTTATAATGTTATTGTCTTTCGAGGCAGCCGGCTTTCTTTTCTATCGCTGCTGACCGCAGCATGGGCCGGTCTGAACTCGTGGTCCCGATAAGCGCGAGGCGGCTTTCGCCGCCTCGCAAAGTCCGGCCTGATCTTAGCGGATCGGCGGTGCGTACTGCAGACCGCCCTTGGTCCACAGGGCGTTGACGCCGCGCTCGATCTTGAGCGGGGTGCTGGCGCCGATGTTGCGCTCGAAGACTTCGCCGTAGTTACCGACGCCCTTGATGATGTTGTAGGCCCAGTCATTGGTGAGGCCAAGGTCGGTGCCGATCTTGGTGTCGGCTTCAACACCGAGGAAGCGCTTGATGTCGGGGTTGGTCGAGGTCGACTTGATCTCGTCGACATTGGCCTGGGTGATGCCGAACTCTTCGGCCTGAACCAGAGCGTAGTGGGTCCAGGACACGATGTCGAACCACTGGTCGTCACCCTGGCGAACGGCCGGACCAAGCGGCTCCTTCGAGATGATTTCCGGCAGGATGACGTGATCATCCGGGTTGGTCAGCGTCAGACGCAGCGAGTATAGGCCCGACTGGTCGGTCGTGTAGACGTCGCAACGGCCAGCCTGATAGGCTGCGTTGACTTCTTCCAGCTTTTCGAAAACGACCGGCTTGTATTCGAGGTTGTTGGCCTTGAAGTAGTCGGCGAGGTTCAGTTCCGTCGTGGTGCCGGACTGAACGCAGACGGCGGCGCCCGACAGTTCGAGGGCCGACTTGACGTTCAGACCCTTGGTGACCATGAAGCCCTGGCCGTCATAATAGTTGACGGTGCGGAAGTTGAAACCGAGCGCGGTGTCGCGGCTGATGGTCCAGGTGGTGTTACGGGCCAGCATGTCGACTTCGCCAGACTGCAGTGCCGTGAAGCGGCTCTGAGCGGTGGTCGGCGTGTACTTCACCTTGGTCGCATCGCCGAAGACGGCAGCAGCGACGGCCTTGCAGTAATCGACGTCGAAACCGGTCCAATTACCGGCTGCGTCCGGCGAAGCGAAGCCGGCGAGACCCGTGTTGACGCCGCACTGGACGAAACCCTTGGCCTTCACGTCGTCAAGCGTCGCGGCCGAAGCTGCAGATGCGCCAAAACCCAGGACCGCAGCGCCAATGGCAGCTGACAGGAACTTGTTGTTCATTTTTCCCAACCTTTTTTCTCTTGTTGTATGCCAGCGACGGCCTCCTGCCTAAATCCGGCAGCGCGCGTCGGCTCACGGCCTCCCGGTGCGAGCCTTCATATCTCAGTCGCAAATGCAGGCAGGGTCAAGTCTTTATGCCGCAGATTGGCCACAAAAGCGCGATTTTGCCAAAAACGCACTCCAAATAGGCAAAAATGTGTGGTTTTTGGCCCGAAGTGATGAAAATGACGCCTTTTTGACAGTTCAGGCATGCGTGAACTGCAAGACATGCGCCGGGGATCACGGAAATGTGCAGCTTGACCGGCCCCTTCACAGGCGCGAAAACCAGCCCATCTGACCGTTAGGAATCCTTCATCCATGAGCAAATCGAAAGACTGGCTGACTGCTGCCGGCAGCGACACGAGACTGTGCCATATCGGCTATGATCCCTCCGACTACCACGGGTTCGTCAATCCGCCGGTGGTTCATGCCTCGACGGTCCTGTTTCCCAATGCCAAGGCCATGGAAACGCGGGCGCAGCCCTACACCTACGGCACGCGCGGAACGCCCACCACAGATGCCCTCTGCCGCGCCATCGATGAGCTGGAAGGCTCCGCCGGTACCATCCTGGTGCCATCAGGTCTTGCCGCCATCACCGTTCCTTTCCTGGCCTTCCTCTCGTCCGGTGATCACGCTTTGATCGTCGATTCCGTATACTCGCCTTGCCGCCATTTCTGCGACACGATGCTGACCCGCCTGGGTGTCGAGGTGGAGTATTACGATCCCGAGATCGGTGCTGACATCGAACGTCTGATCCGGCCCAACACTCGGCTGGTGCACACGGAGGCGCCCGGCTCCAACACTATGGAAATGCAGGACATCCGTGCGATTGCGGACGCGGCCCACAAGCATGACTGCGTGGTGACCATCGACAATACCTGGGCAACACCGCTCTATTTCCGCGCCCTGGATTTCGGCGCCGACATCTCGATCCACGCTGCTACCAAATATCCCTCGGGCCACTCGGACATCCTGATGGGCACCGTGTCGGCCAATGCGAAGTACTGGCCGATCCTCAAGGAAGCGAACATCACGCTCGGCATCTGCGGTGCGCCAGATGACAGCTACCAGATCCTGCGCGGCCTGCGTACCATGGGCCTGCGCCTCGATCACCACTACAAAAGCGCGCTTTCGGTCGCCCGCTGGCTGGAAGGCCGCAACGACGTGGCGCGTGTGCTGCACCCCGCACTGGAGAGCTTCCCGGGGCATGCCATCTGGAAGCGCGACTTCAAGGGCGCGAGCGGCGTCTTTTCCTTCGTGTTGCCCGCCTCGTCACCGGAAAAGATCAAGCCGAAGGCGCACGCCTTCCTCGACGCGCTGCAGCTCTTTGGCCTCGGTTGGTCCTGGGGCGGTTACGAGAGCCTGGCGGTGCTGGTGAACCTCGATGATCGCAAGATCCGCAAGGGTCCGACCGATGGCGCCGTGATCCGTCTGCAGATCGGTCTGGAGAATGTCGAGGACATCTTCGCCGATCTGGAGCGCGGGTTCGCTGCGGCCGCAACCGTTTGAGGCGGCGCTCCGGCGATCAGTCGCCGATCCGGTGGCCGTAGAGCCAGTCGAGATCGGCGGCAAGCTTTTCCGCCGGGCGCAGAGAGAGCACGATGTCGCGCCCGATCCGGAAGGGGCCGCGGGCGTGATAGGCAAAGCGGTTGAAATCACCACGGGCCTTGACCCGCGCCGCACGCGCCTTTCGCTCCGTCGAAAAAGTGGCCAGTGCCGAGGGCAGGGGTGTCTTCACCACATGCGCAGCGAGCGAGAACGCATCTTCGATGGCCATGGCCGCACCTTGGGCGGAAAACGGCATCATCGCATGCGCGGCGTCGCCGATCAGCACCGTGTCGCGGCCATTGTGCCAATTGCCGTCGGAGGCCTGGTAGAGGGGCCAGAAGGTCGGCCGTTCAGCGCCGGCAAGCACGGTGCGGATGTCGCGGTGCCAGCCGGAGAACTGCTCGAGCAACATTGCCCGCCGTGCAGCATCCGCATCGATCGCCCAGCTTTCGTCGCTCTTCGCGCCGGCGGCAATCGCGACCAGATTGAAGCCATTGATTTCTTTCAGCGGATAGCTGACAAGATGGGCCTTCGCGCCAAGATAGGCCGTGACGCCGCTGCGTGACAGAAAGGCCGGTGCGCCGGTCTGGCTGATCGTGAACCGCCAGGCGATGTTGCCGGAAAAGCTGACCGTCGGGCTGCCGGCAATGGCATCGCGGGCGACCGACCAGGCGCCATCGGCACCAATCACCAGCTCTGGCTTGCGGTCGGTAACGGTGGCAAGGGCGTCTACACCGATCCCGTGGACCCGGTGGCCAAGATGCAGCCGGCAGAGCGGCTGGTTGAGCACGGCGCGCAGCAGGGCCTGCTGCAGGGTGGAGCGATGCAAGACGCCATAGGGATGACCCCAGCGTTGGCGCGCGAATTCGCCGGCCGGGACCTCAGCAAGATGGCGAAGGTCGGTTCCGGAAACCAGGCTGATGGCGCGCGGCTCCAGCCAGTGCCGTTCAAGGTCCGGCAACACGCCGATCTGGTCGAGCACGCGCGACGCATTGGGCGAGAGCTGCAGGCCAGCGCCAACCTCACCCAGCTGGGGGGCCTGTTCGATGATATCGGAGGAAATGCCCTTGGCGGCGAGCGACAGGCCAGCTGTAAGCCCCGCCACCCCGGCTCCGACGATGGCGGCGTGCTTGATGGACATGATCTATGCCGATCGTGACGCCGCGGTCACGCCGCCTTGACGTGGAAGACGCAGCCCGGCGGGTTGGTCTGTTCGGCCTTCAGGCTCGGATTGTAGCGGTAAAGCGTCGAGCAGTAGGAACAGACCTTTTCGTTGTCATGTCCCATGTCGATGAAGATATGCGGATGGTCGTAGGGCACGGAAGCGCCGGTGCACATGAATTCCTTGACGCCGACTTCGATCACGCGGTGACCGCCGTCGTTCTGGAAATGGGGAATGGTGTGACCGGCCATGATGTGCTCCGAGAATGCTGTGCGAATTGGCGCGGACCTTAGCGCCGTCCATCCGAAATGTGTAGAGCCGGGACCCGGCAAAAGTCACAGAAAATCCGCCTGCGGCAATTGATGTCACCGTATCGATGGCTATGGTTGCCCGCCCAGGCTTACCCCGGCTCACAAGGACTGATCGATGAATCTCGACGCGCCGCCGTTTTCCAGCTTTCGCAACGAAGGCCTTGACCTCGCCTATTTCGACGATGGCGATCCGGCCGGTAGTCCGATCCTGCTGATCCACGGTTTTGCCTCCTCGGCCAACGTCAACTGGGTCTATCCCGGCTGGCTGCGCACTCTGGGCGATGCCGGCTATCGGGTGATCGCAATCGACAATCGCGGCCATGGTTCGAGCGACAAGCCGCATGACCCGGAGGCCTATCATCCGAGCGCGATGGCCGGCGACGCGGCGGCTCTTCTGACCCATCTCGGCATCGCCGAAGCGCATGTGATGGGCTATTCCATGGGCGCACGCATTTCCGCATTTCTGGCCATCGAGCACCCGGATCGTGTGCGCTCGCTCGTCTTCGGGGGCCTCGGGATAGGCATGTGCGATGGCGTGGGTGACTGGGATCCCATCGCCGACGCCCTGCTTGCACCGTCGCTGGACGACGTGACCCACGAACGGGGCCGGATGTTCCGGGCATTCGCCGACCAGACCAAATCTGATCGACTGGCGCTCGCCGCCTGCATCCGCACCTCACGCGATCTGGTGAGCCGTCAGGACATCGCGAAGGTCGAGATCCCGACGCTGATCGGCGTTGGCACGAAGGACGACATCGCTGGTTCGCCGCACGAACTGGCGGCACTCATGCCGCGGGCCGTCGCGCTCGATATCCCGAACCGCGATCACATGCTTGCCGTCGGCGACCGTGTGTTTAAGAAGGCGGCGCTGGATTTCTACTCGGAACTGGAAGCCCGCTGAGCCTCAGCGACCGTTGAAGACCGGCCTCCGCCGTTCGGCAAAGGCTGCCCGTCCCTCCCGATAATCCTCGCTCTCGAAGGTCGAGGCACCGATGACCTCGGCCTCGCGCAGCAGGTCGTCGTCGCCCTGCTCGACCGCCCGCAGGGCAAGCTTGGAAGCGCGCAGGGACAGGGGAGCATTGGCAGCGATCGTGTCCGCCAGGATCTGCGCCCGTTGCTCCAGTTCCTCTGGCTCGGTCACCTCCGAAAGAAAGCCGCAGGCGAGAAGTTCCCGAGCCTTCATCGCAGCTCCCGTAAACAGCGCGCGCCTGGCCATCTGACTGCCGAGCCCGCGAACGAAATCCTGCACGGCATCCGCCGGGTATGCGAGACCAAGCCGCGCAGCCGGTACGGCAAATACGGCGTCCGACGAGGCGAGACGCAGATCGGCAGCCGCAGCGAGCCCGAATCCGCCGCCGTAACAGATGCCGCGAATGGCCGCGATAACAGGTACCGGCGCTTCGCGAACGGCTTCAAAGGCACGGCTGTTGGAAGCCTCATAGATCCTTGCGGTCGCAGCATCCTTGCGTAATTCGGTAAATTCCGAAATGTCTGCGCCCGCGCTGAAGTCCACGGTCCCGCCGCCCGTCAGCACAATGACCCGAGCATCGGCATCCGCATGCAGCCAGTGAATGGCCTCGGGTATGGTTCGCCACATCGCGGCTGTCACGGCGTTCTTCCGCTGCGGATTGTCGATCACCAGAAGGCCCGTTCCGGCTTCGCAGAAAGCCTTGATAAAGCCTTTGGCAAAGGTGTTCGACTGTTTCATGCGGCCCCCATTTGAGTTAGATCTGTCTTCGACTATATAATGCCATTCCTAGACGAACGAGGAGACCGGCAATGGTCGCACACAACGACGTCCTCAAGACCGAAACCGTCAAGTCCATGGACCCGATCTGGGACAGCCTGCGGCACGAAGCCCGTGTGGCCGCCGATCGCGATCCCATGCTGGCGGCCTTCTTCCATTCAACGGTGCTGAGCCACCGTTCGCTGGAGGATTGTGTGATCTACCGGATCTGCGAGCGGCTCGACCACTCCGACGTCCCGGCGATTGTCCTGCGCCAGGCTTTCGAAGCCATGATGAGGGACTGGCCGGAATGGAGCTCTATCCTTCGCGTCGACATTCAGGCCGTCTATGACCGTGACCCGGCCTGCACCCGGTTCATGGAGCCGGTCCTTTATTTCAAGGGATTTCACGCCATCCAGACCCATCGTCTGGCGCACTGGCTCTGGAACAACGGCCGCCGCGACTTTGCGCTTTATCTGCAGAGCCGCTCCTCGAACATGTTCCAGACGGATATCAATCCGGCGGCCCGCATCGGCAAGGGCATCTTTCTCGATCATGCCACGGGGCTGGTCGTGGGTGAGACCGCCCGTATCGGCGACAACGTCTCGATCCTGCACGGCGTCACACTCGGCGGTACCGGCAAGGAAGGCGCCGACCGCCATCCGAAGATCGGTGACGGCGTGATGATCGGGGCAGGGGCCAAGGTGCTCGGCAATATCGAGGTCGGAAGCTGCTCGCGCATCGCGGCGGGCTCCGTGGTTCTGAAGCCGGTACCGAAATGCACGACGGTCGCGGGCGTTCCGGCGCGGGTGGTCGGCGAGGCCGGTTGTGCCGAGCCGAGCCGCTCGATGGACCAGATGATTGCCTCCGACGACTGACCCTCAGCCGGGGTTTTGACTGGCCGGAAACTGGCCTGGCTGGTCTGGGCAAACTTTTCTTTGCGTCTTTACATCGGCGGAAAGGCCGTGCGACAAGCGCGCAACTCGAAACACTCCCCGAAAACAGTCCATGGAGACACAGTGTGAAGCCGGAAGAACTGAAGAAGCTCGACGCCTATTTCAAGCGCACCTTCAACCCGACAATGAGCGTGAAGGCCCGTCCGCGCAAGGACGACTCGGCGGAAGTCTACGTGGGTGACGAGTTTCTCGGCGTCGTCTTCAAGGACGAGGAAGATGGCGATCTGTCCTACAATTTCTCCATGGCGATCCTCGACGTCGATCTCTGATCGATCTGGACCAGGGCCCGTATGGCGGGAGCCCGCGCAACCGAGGACGAGCATGAATACGGGTCGCGCCACAGGGCGCGGCCTTTTTTGTTATCCGGCTTACAATTGACGATTGTTGTGCGTTGCACAAATTCACTTGACCCTTTTTGTGCGACTGCTATCTTCGAGGGATCTGATATGCCGAACAGAAGGAGGAATGCTCGCATGTTCAACATCGATGACGCCAGCAAGAAGAGCAAGGAAGCCATGGACACCATGCTGAAGAACTACTCCGAGGTGACCAAGGGTTTCCAGGCCATCGCCGCTGAAGCGACCGACTACTCGAAGAAGTCGTTCCAGGACCTGACCTCATTCATGGAAGCCATGACCTCGGTAAAGAGCGTCGAGGCGGCCTTCGAGCTCCAGACCTCCTTCATGAAGTCCTCCTATGAGAGCTTCGTCGCAGAAGCGACCAAGATGGGCGAGATGTATGCCGAGCTCGCAAAGATCGCCTACAAGCCTTACGAGGCCACCGTCGGCAAGGCCATGGTGCCGATGTCTGCCGCTGCCTGATCCAAGCTTGCGCGTAACCTGCGAGACCGGCCGTGCCCAGCGCGGCCGGTCTTGTCATTTGTGGCTGCTGGTATAACCTATCCGTTCAATTTCCTCGCTTTTCCGGGCTTCGTGACAAATTGTCGTCACTGAGGTTCGGGGGGCTTAAAATCACCGCATAATGAACTACCTTACTGTGCTGAGTGTTCGTCCGCACCGATGTGTAACGGCAAACCGGCCGGACAACGGAGAATGAACTGAAATGACTGCCAAGCCGGTCTTCATGCAGAGCCAGGGTGACGGGGATAATGCCAATCGCGGCACCTCGGTCATCACGCGCACCAAGCCGAAGACGAAGAAGCCGAATCTGTATCGCGTCCTGCTTCTGAACGACGACTACACCCCAATGGAATTCGTGATCCATATCTTGGAGCGCTTCTTCCAGAAGGACAGGGAAGCCGCCACCCGCATCATGTTGCACGTCCACAATCATGGCGTGGGAGAATGCGGTGTCTTCACCTACGAAGTCGCCGAAACCAAAGTCTCACAGGTGATGGACTTCGCCCGGCAACATGAACATCCGCTTCAATGCGTCATGGAAAAGAAGTGAGGATCAGACGTGCCAACATTTTCACCCAGCCTCGAGAAAGCGCTGCATCAGGCCCTGACCTACGCAAACGAGCGTCACCATGAATATGCGACGCTGGAGCACCTGCTGCTCGCTCTGATCGACGACGCTGATGCCGCCGCCGTGATGGGGGCCTGCAATGTCAATCTGGATGCCTTGCGCAAGACGGTGAGCGACTTCGTCGACAACGACCTGGCCAATCTGATCACCGGTTATGACGAAGACTCGAAGCCCACCTCGAGCTTCCAGCGTGTCATCCAGCGCGCCGTGATTCATGTCCAGTCGTCCGGTCGCGAAGAAGTGACCGGCGCCAATGTGCTCGTGGCGATCTTCGCCGAGCGCGAAAGCAATGCCGCCTATTTCCTGCAGGAGCAGGAAATGACCCGTTACGACGCGGTCAACTATATCTCTCACGGCATCGGCAAGCGTCCAGGCGCCTCCCAGGTCCGCAGCCCGCGTGGAGCCGAAGAGGGCGAGCCCGAGGCCAAGCAGGGCCGCGAGCCGGAAGAGGGTTCGGCCAAGGGCAAGCAGGAGGCCCTCAAGGCCTATTGCGTCAATCTCAACGAAAAGGCCAAGACCGGCCGCATCGATCCGCTGATCGGGCGTCACGACGAGGTCAATCGCACGATCCAGGTGCTTTGCCGCCGCTCGAAGAACAACCCGCTTTATGTCGGTGACCCCGGCGTCGGCAAGACGGCAATTGCCGAGGGCCTCGCCAAGCGCATCGTCGAGGGCAAGGTTCCGGAAGCACTGGCCGATGCCACCATCTTCTCGCTCGACATGGGGACGCTGCTCGCCGGCACACGCTATCGCGGTGACTTCGAGGAGCGCCTGAAGCAGGTCGTCAAGGAGCTGGAGGATTATCCGGGTGCCGTGCTCTTCATCGACGAGATCCACACCGTCATCGGTGCCGGCGCCACCTCGGGTGGTGCCATGGATGCCTCGAACCTCCTGAAGCCGGCACTCTCCTCTGGCGCGATCCGCTGCATCGGGTCTACCACCTACAAGGAATACCGCCAGTTCTTCGAAAAGGACCGGGCGCTTGTCCGTCGCTTCCAGAAGATCGACGTCAACGAGCCGTCGATCGATGATGCGATCGAGATCATGAAGGGCCTGAAGCCCTATTTCGAGGACTACCACAAGCTTCGCTATACCAACGAGGCGATCAAGTCGGCTGTCGAGCTCTCGGCCCGCTATATTTCTGACCGCAAGCTGCCGGACAAGGCGATCGACGTGATCGATGAGACGGGTGCGGCCCAGATGCTGCTGCCGGCCTCGCGCCGACGCAAGCTGATCACCGAGAAGGAGATCGAAGCCACCATCGCCACCATGGCCCGCATTCCCCCGAAGACGGTGTCCAAGGACGACGAGATGGTGCTTGCGAACCTCGAGAAGGAACTGCGGTCGGTCGTCTACGGTCAGGACAAGGCGATCGAGGCGCTGTCGACCTCGATCAAGCTCGCCCGTGCCGGTCTTCGCGAACCTAACAAGCCGATCGGCTGCTACGTCTTCTCCGGCCCCACCGGCGTCGGCAAGACGGAAGTCGCCAAGCAGCTCGCGTCCTCGCTCGGCGTCGAACTGCTGCGCTTCGACATGTCGGAATACATGGAGCGGCACACGGTTTCGCGTCTGCTCGGTGCACCTCCCGGCTATGTCGGCTTCGACCAGGGCGGTCTCCTGACCGATGGCGTCGACCAGCATCCGCATTCGGTCGTGCTGCTCGATGAAATCGAGAAGGCGCATCCGGATATCTACAACATCCTGCTGCAGGTCATGGATCATGGCCAGCTGACGGACCACAACGGCAAGAAGATCGACTTCCGCAATGTCATCCTGATCATGACGACGAATGCGGGCGCATCGGAAATGGCGAAGTCGGCCATCGGCTTCGGCTCGTCCAAGCGCACCGGCGAAGACGAAGAGGCGCTCAACCGCCTGTTCACGCCGGAATTCCGCAACCGCCTCGATGCGACCATTCCGTTTGCACCGCTGCCGACGGAAGTCATCCATCAGGTCGTGCAGAAGTTCGTCATGCAGCTGGAAGCCCAGCTATCGGAGCGCAACGTCACCTTCGATCTGTCGGAATCGGCGATCGGCTGGCTGGCCAAGAATGGCTACGACGAGAAGATGGGTGCCCGGCCGCTGGCACGCGTCATCCAGGAGCACATCAAGAAGCCGCTCGCCAACGAGATCCTCTTCGGCAAGCTGAAGAAGGGTGGCGTCGTGAAGGTCGGGACCAAGACCGACGACACCGGTGCGGAAGTCCTGGATCTCGAATCAATCGCAGAAGTGGCGCCCGTCAAGCCGAAGCCGGAAGCCGAGGTCGTCTCGGCCAAGCCCGCCAAGGCAAAGCGGAAGCCGTCTGCCAAGGCCTCGGCCATCATTGATGAGGGCGACGTGGCGGTAATCGACGACGCTCCGAAACAGCCGAAGCGTTCGGCCGTGCCGAAGGTGCCGAAGAAGAAGTAAAGGCCGCCTTCCAGACAAAACCGTGCCGGGCGCAACGCCCGGCACTTTCTTTTTGCCGATCCGGAATTTCAGATGTCTTCGGCTTCTCCTGATATTTCTCAAGCGCGGTGGTTTTTCAGCGGCATGCGTGGCCTCTTCAGCCTGCCCGCAATCATCCTGATGATTTCCTTCGTAGGATTCTCGGCCTTTGCTCTGCAATCGGGCGTCAGCCGCGCCGAGGCCATGTTCATGACGGCCACCGTCTGGGCGCTTCCGGCGAAGATGATCCTGATCGGCACGATGACGAGCGGCGCCAACCTTCTCGCCATCTTCCTCGCGGTCTCACTCTCCTCGATCCGCATGATGCCGATGGTCGCGTCCCTGGTGCCGGAAATGCGCACCGAGCGCACACCGACCTGGCTCCTGCTCTTCCTGTCGCATTTCGTGGCGATTACCGCCTGGGTCTTTGCCATGGGCAGCTTCAAGACCGTACCGCGGGAGGCGCGGGTTGCCTACTTTGCCGGCTTCGGGATCACCCTTGTGACGGTCAACACCATCCTGGTCGGCATCTGCTACGGGCTGGTGGCCAGCTTCCCGCCCGTCGTCGCAGGTCTGCTCTTCTTCCTAACACCCGTTTATTTCATCGCCTCGATCTGGGCGACCGGGCGCCAGTCCGTGGTCAAGGTTGCCTTCGTCGTGGGCGCTGTGTCAGGACCTTTGCTCGCCCTCGTCGCCCCCGGCTTCGATATCCTGATTGCGGGTCTGGGTGGGGGCACGCTCGCCTATCTCTTCGATCGCTACGTCATCCGCGGCGGAAAGGCTTCGGCGCCCCGGGCGCCAGCGGCTGGCGAGGAGACGGAGGAACTGGTGTGATGCAGGATTACTGGCCCTATGTCGTGATCATCGTTTCGGGCTGGCTCGCCACGGATATATGGCGCTGGCTGGGCGTCATCGCCGGCAACCGTCTCCAGGAAGGCTCGGAGGCGCTGAACTGGGTGAGGGCGGTGGCAACCGCGCTCGTGATGGCCGTGACGGCGAAACTAGTGGTTTTTCCGACAGGCGCATTGGAGGCTTCACCGCTCTGGCTGAGGTTGGCAGCGGCAGGTATCGGTTTTGTCGCGTTTCTTATGGCGGGGCAGCGCGTCATCATCGGCGTGATCGTGCCCCTCGTTGTCCTCGGCGCTGGTCTTCTCTGGCGATGACGACACCAAATCACAGGCGCGTGTAAGGACTGGTCTTGCCACAATTCGCGTCCCAGATCCGGGTGACCGATCAACAAGAGGAAAGCGAAATGTCCAAGGATGTACGCTTCCGCAGATTGAAACACGGGGATCCGCCCCGCTTCAAGGTTCTCCTTGATCAACCACGCCGTCCTGCCGATCACCGCGGCTATCGGGTGTCGGTCGGAGCCTTCCCGATCATGATCCTCGCCCTGATCGGGGTTGCGGCTGCGCTGGTGGTCGGCGGGTTCGTCGCCTGACCTTGCGACGGCGTAAGAGGTCCGGGCCTCTTCTCAGAGCGCTGCCTTGATCTTCTCGGCCTGAGCCTTAAGCATCTCGACATCCGCCATGCCGCCTGCATGCGGCTTCAGCGGCACGCCTTCATGGCGCGGGATGACGTGGAAATGCAGGTGGAAGACGGTCTGCCCGGCAGCCGGCTCGTTGAACTGGGCGACATAGACTCCGTCAGCATCGAATGCTTCCTTCGCAGCGTTGGCCAGTTTCTGAACGACCGGCATGAGCTTCGAGAGCACAGCCGGGTCGGCATCGAGCAGATTGCGCGATCCCACCTTGGGGATGACCAGAAGATGCCCGGGCGCCTGGGGCATGACGTCCATGAAGGCCAGCGTGTCTTCATCTTCATAGAGTTTTACCGACGGAATGGTGCCGGCGAGAATCTTGGCGAAGATATTGTCGGGATCATAGGCGGTCATGGTCGTCTCCTTAGATGTCCGCGCCACTTAACGGCATGGCTGGTTCTGCTTCAAGTGCGCCGTCGCTGCTCTCAACCGTCCAGTTCTTCGCCCTCGCGCAGCTGCCGTTCGCCCTTGCGGAACGGCGTATGCTCGCCAAGATACTCGCCCGCCTGCGCCACCTCGCGGCGCTCGTGTTCGAGATAGTCGGCGACGGCCCGGCGCAGGCCCGAATGGGTGATGAAATGGGCGGAATGGGTGGTAACCGGTTCGTAGCCGCGCGCCAGCTTGTGTTCGCCCTGCGCGCCCGCCTCGACCCTGGCCAGCTTCTTCTCCAGCGCAAAGTCGATGGCCTGGTGGTAGCAGACCTCGAAATGCAGGAAGGGATGATCCTCGACGCAACCCCAATGGCGGCCATAGAGAGCATCCGCGCCGATGAAGTTGATCGCGCCGGCCACATAGCGGCCTTCGCGTTTTGCCATGACCAGAAGAATGTCGTCCGGCATCCGCTCGCCGACCAGCGAATAGAAGAGGCGGGTCAGGTAGGGCCTTCCCCACTTGCGGCTTCCGGTGTCCATGTAGAAGCGGAAGAACTGGTCCCAGATGTCTTCCGTCAGGTCGCTGCCTGTCAGCCAGTCGATGGAAAGACCGTTTTCCAGCGCGTTGCGGCGTTCCTTGCGCAGGTTCTTGCGTTTCGAGGAGGAGAGTTCGGCCAGGAAGGCTTCGTGATTGGCATATCCACGATTGATGAAATGAAACTGCTGGTCGGTTCGATGCAGAAAGCCGGCTTCCGTTAGGGCAGGGAGTTCACCTTGGGTAAGGAACGTCACATGGGCCGACGAGGTGCCGAGTTCCCGCGCCACCTGCTGTAGCCCTTGCGCCAGCAAGCTCCGGATCCGCGTCCCGTCCTCACCCTCCCGGACGAGCAATCGGGGCCCCGTTGCGGGCGTGAAGGGAACGGAGGCCTGCAGCTTCGGATAGTAACGTCCGCCCGCCCGCTGGAAGGCGTCGGCCCAGCCATAGTCGAAGACATATTCGCCCTGGCTGTGGCTCTTCAGGTAGCAGGGAATGGCGCCGATGAGGCGCCCCTCCTCTTCGAGCAGCAGATGGTGCCCCATCCAGCCGGTCTCGGCCGTGGCCGAACCGGACTCTTCGAGCGCCGAGAGAAAGGCATGCGAGATAAAGGGATTGTAGTCGGGGCCGGAGCGGGAGGCTCCGGTCAGGAGCCCCCATTCCGTGGATTTAATCTCCAAGAAGGAACGGACTACGCGGATCGTCACCTCGTCTGCCATGGATCTCCCGTCAGGCGATCGCCGGCGACTGGCGCGGGTCGAAGCCTTCGAATGTCATCTGGTCTGCATATTTATAGGTCTGTGCCCGCATGATTTCATCCCTGACCGTCCAGGTAATCACCGGTGTGCCCTTTTCACGCAGGTCTGTGACGAAATCATTCGGGAGGTGAGCGACGCAATAGGAGGTGAAATCCAGGCCGAGGTCCATGGCTTCACGATGCGCAGCCAGGTTCTCTGGCTTTACGCCTTCGGCCGTGAGGCCGACCGGCCAAGGGCAATCGGCAACCTTCAGCGCACGCAGCAGGTGATAGTCGAAGCTCATCAGCGCAACCTTGCCCTCGTAGCCTTCGAGCACCTCAAGCACAGCCTCGGCGAAACCGTCGTCCTGTTCTGCATCGATGCCCTTGAGCTCGATGACGAGCGGCACCTGGCCCTTGACGAGATCGAGCATCTGGCGGAGCGTCGGGATCTTGTCTGCCGTGCCGCCGATCGCCAGCATCCGCAGCTCGCCGGCCGTGCGTTCCCGCACCTCGCCAGTGATCCCGCAAAGCCGCTGCAGGTCATGGTCGTGAAAGACCATCGGCACGCTGTCGGAGGAAAGCTGGATATCGCATTCGATGGCAAAGCCCGCGTCGATCGCCCGCGTGAAGGCAGACAGCGTGTTCTCCCAGACGGTCTTGTTCATGTCGTGATAGCCGCGATGGGCCACCGGCGCGTCCTTGATCCAGGCGACTTGGCTCACAGGGAGATCTCCAGGATGGCATCGATCTCGACGGCGGCATTGAGTGGCAGGGAGGCCATGCCGACGGCGGCGCGGGCATGCTTGCCTGCCTCGCCGAGCACGTCGGCAATCAGGTTCGACGCGCCGTTGATGACGAGGTGCTGCTCGAAGAATCCAGGCGCAGAGGCCACGAAGCCGTTCAATTTGACGACACGGGTGATACGCGACAGATCGCCGGAGAGCGCGGCCTTGGCCTGGGCGAGAATGTTGATGGCGCAGAGTTCGGCAGCGCGCTGAGCCTCGGGAAGCGCAATGTCACCACCCACCAGACCAGTCACCGCCACTTTTCCGCCTTCAATCGGCAACTGGCCGGAGAGAAACAGCAGGTTTCCACTGATCACATAGGGCACGTAATTGGCGGCGGGGGCTGCGGCTTCAGGCAGGCTGATGCCCAGCGCTGCAAGGCGGCCGTCGATTGTGTCGGACATGGTCGATTCCCGGTCTGTTGATAAAAGTTGAGAAAGTTGTGGCGACGAAAAGCATGTCTCGCTTTTGCCGGATGTGTTCTTATAACATCGATGACGAGTCCAACAGGAGGGTGTCGATGTTTCCTTTGCGAATGGCGGTCCGTGCGTCGGTGGCCCTCGCTGCCGTGGGCGTCGCGGCACATGCGGCATCCGCGGCAACCGTCGGCCTGGTGCCACACCGCGCCGTTTACGACATCGTGCTGAAGGAAGCCTCCGACCGTTCGGGAATCGAATCCGTCCGCGGCCGCATGGTCTATGAATTCAGCGGCTCGGCCTGCAAGGGCTTCAACACCCAGTTCCGCTTCGTCACCCGCATCGACGTGGGCGACGACGTGCGCGTCACCGACCAGCGCTCGACGACCTTCGAGGACGTCGCGGCCGGCAAGTTCCGCTTCGAGAACAAGTCCTTCACCGACGACCAGCTCGACAAGGACGTGAAGGGTGCGGCCGCCGAAGCCGACGGCAAGGTGAAGATCGAGCTGACCGGCCCCGACAAGCGCGATATCGAGCTGGCCGACAGCCGTTTTCCCGCCGAACACATGCTGGAAGTCATTGCCCGCGCCCGCAAGGGCGAGCGCGTCTTCGAATCGCGCATCTTCGATGGCTCCGAGGACGGCGACCAGACCTTCCTGACCACCACCATCGTTGGCGGACCTCAGAAGTCGATCAAGACGGATCCGGAAGCCAAGGCTCTCGCGCCGCTCGGGACGCAGGATTACTGGCCTGTGTCGATTGCCTACTTCGACGAGAAGACGAAGGGCGACCAGGAGCCGATCTACAGCCAGTCCTTCAAGCTTTACGAAAACGGCGTAACCCGCGACCTGACGCTCGACTACGGCGATTTTGTTCTGGCAGGTAAGCTGACCAAGCTGGAAGTTCTCGGCAAGCCGGATGGCGATTGCCAGTAAACCGGCTCAATCGCTGGAAATTCAGCGCACCCGCTATTGATTTTTCACCGACGCCCCTGTATGGCCGGCGTCATTCCACACGCGAGACTTGGGATCGACAGGGAGAAATCCTGCCGCTTCCGCCCGGTGGCTGGCCAAGAGGTCTGCTGTTTGTCTCGCGGGGGTTAAACCGGAAAAGGAGAAAAAGGCATGGCATTGCCTGATTTTAGCATGCGTCAGCTTCTGGAAGCTGGCGTTCACTTCGGCCACCAGACGCACCGCTGGAACCCGAAGATGAAGCCGTACATCTTCGGCGATCGTAACAACATCCACATCATCGACCTGGCTCAGACCGTTCCGATGCTGTCGCGCGCCCTGCAGGTCGTGTCCGACACCGTTGCTCGTGGCGGCCGTGTCCTGTTCGTCGGCACCAAGCGTCAGGCATCGGAAATCATTGCCGATTCCGCCAAGCGCTCGGCCCAGTACTACGTCAACTCCCGCTGGCTCGGCGGCATGATGACGAACTGGAAGACCATCTCGAACTCGATCGCCCGTCTGCGCAAGCTCGATGAGATCCTCGCTTCGGAAGCATCCGGCTACTCCAAGAAGGAGCGCCTGAACCTCGAGCGCGAACGCGAGAAGCTTGAAAAGGCTCTCGGCGGTATCCGCGACATGGGCGGCACCCCGGACCTGATGTTCATCATCGACACCAACAAGGAAAAGATCGCGATCGACGAAGCCAAGCGCCTCGGCATCCCGGTTGTTGCTGTCATCGATTCGAACTGCGATCCGGACCTGATCGACTATCCGATCCCGGGCAACGACGACGCTTCGCGCGCCATCTCGCTCTATTGCGACCTGATCTCGCGCGCCGCCATCGACGGTATCGCTCGCCAGCAGGGCGCTTCGGGTCGTGACATCGGCGCTTCTGCCGAAGCCCCGATCGAGCCGGCTCTCGAGACCGAAGCAGACGCATAATCGCGTTGTTGCGGCGGGTTTACCGCCGCACTTCCCGTCAAGGGAATGGCCGCCTGTCCGCTCGCCCGAGCAACAGGCGGCTTCCGTTCTTCCGGATGCCATTCGCGGCACGCGACAAGGCGCCGAAGACGGCCGATTGTTTCCGTGGTGACCCGCTTCATCACGTTGTCATACATCCGGGTACATTTCGTCCCCAACACAGCGGTCTACCGTCGTCGTCAAGTCGACGGATGGGTCGCCTGAACAGACAAGAGGCACACAATGGCTGAAATCACTGCAGCACTGGTAAAAGAACTGCGCGAGAAGTCCGGCGCAGGCATGATGGATTGCAAGAAGGCTCTGACCGAAAACAACGGTGACATCGAAGCCGCCATCGACTGGCTGCGCGCCAAGGGTATCGCCAAGGCCGACAAGAAGTCCGGCCGTACGGCTGCTGAAGGCCTGATCGGCATCAACGGCGCCGGCACCTCGGCCGTTGTCGTCGAAGTCAACTCCGAAACCGACTTCGTGGCCCGCAACGACGCCTTCCAGGACCTCGTTCGCGGCGTGGCTTCGGTTGCCATCACCACCGACGGTTCCGTTGATGCGATCGGCGCTGCCACCTATCCGGCAAGCGGCAAGACCGTGACCGACACCATCAAGGACGCAATCGCCCATATCGGCGAGAACATGACGCTGCGCCGCGCCGTCAAGCTCTCGGTCGAAGATGGCGTCGTTGCCACCTACATCCACAATGCTGTGGCTGACGGCCTCGGCAAGCTCGGCGTTCTCGTCGCCCTGAAGTCGACCGGCAACAAGGACGTTCTGTCCGCCATCGGTCGCCAGGTTGCCATGCACATCGCTGCGACCAACCCGCTCGCCATCCGCGCGGAGGAAGTCGATGCCGCTGTTGCCGAGCGCGAGCGCAACGTCTTCATCGAGCAGTCCCGCGCTTCGGGCAAGCCGGACGCCATCATCGAGAAGATGGTTGAAGGCCGCATGCGCAAGTTCTTCGAGGAAGTCGCTCTTCTCTCGCAGGCTTTTGTCATCAACCCGGACCAGACCGTCGGCGACGCCATCAAGGCTGCCGAGAAGGAAGCCGGCGCTCCGATCGAAGTCACCGGCATGGCTCGCCTGCTGCTCGGCGAAGGCATCGAAAAGGAAGAGTCCGACTTCGCTGCCGAAGTTGCCGCAGCCGCCAAGGGCTGATCGCGCTTTTCCCCTTCTTAAAGGGAAAACATCAGGGCATCGCGTGACAACGCGATGCCCTTCGTGTATCCGGCACAGAATTGTTCTCGGGAGTTTTCATGTCGACCAAGCCATTGTTCAAACGCGTCCTCCTCAAGGCTTCGGGCGAAGCCCTCATGGGTAGCCAGGGATTCGGGATCGATGTGGCAGTGGCCGACCGGATTGCCGGTGACATCGCCGAAGCGCGCCGCATGGGCGTCGAGGTCGGTGTTGTGGTCGGAGGTGGCAATATCTTCCGCGGTGTGGCCGTCGCCTCCAAGGGCGGTGACCGGGTTACCGGCGACCACATGGGCATGCTCGCCACCGTGATCAACGCGCTAGCATTGGCCACCTCGCTGCGCAAGCTCGACATCGATACGGTTGTTCTCTCGGCCATTGCCATGCCGGAGATCTGCGAGAGCTTCTCACAGCGCGCCGCCTTGCATCATCTGGCGCAGGGCAGGGTGGTCATCTTCGCTGGCGGTACCGGCAACCCCTTCTTCACCACCGATTCAGCTGCCGCTCTGCGTGCGGCCGAAATCGGCGCGCAGGCCATCTTCAAGGGCACTCAGGTGGACGGCATCTATTCCGCCGACCCGAAGAAGGATCCGGCGGCGACCCGCTTCGACAGCCTCACCCATGACGAAGTCCTGCAGAAGGGGCTCGCCGTCATGGACGTCGCGGCCGTGGCACTCGCGCGCGAGAACCATATTCCGATCATCGTCTTCTCGATCCACGAGAAGGGTGGCTTCGGCGAAATCCTGTCCGGCGCCGGTCGCATGACGATCGTCACCGACAACTGATCACACTGATGGGCGGCTCTTCGATGGATGCCGCCGACTGAAAGAGCAATGGGAGAACCATGATGACCGCAGGGGTTGATCTCAACGACATCAAGCGCCGCATGGACGGTGCCATCAACGCATTCAAGAACGACATCGCTTCGCTGCGCACGGGCCGCGCCTCTGCCAACGTACTCGATCCGGTGGTGGTCGAAGCCTATGGCTCCCGCGTTCCATTGAACCAGGTTGCCAACGTGACCGTTCCGGAGCCGCGCATGCTCGGCGTCTCGATCTGGGACAAGTCGATGGTCAACGCCGTTGACCGCGCGATCCGTGAAGCCAATCTCGGCCTGAACCCCATCGTTGACGGCCAAAACCTGCGTATCCCGCTGCCCGAGCTCAACGAGGAGCGCCGCAAGTCGCTCGTCAAGGTAGCGCATGATTATGCCGAAAAGGCCAAGGTCGCGATCCGCCACGTCCGCCGCGATGGCATGGACAGCCTGAAGAAGGCCGAGAAGGACGGGTCGATCAGCCAGGACGATAGCCGCTCGCTCTCTGACAAGGTGCAGAAGATGACCGACGAGACGATTGTCGACGTCGACCGCTTGCTCGCGGACAAGGAAAAGGAAATCATGCAGGTTTAAGGAAGAGTCGTCTCTTCGCCGCACTCTCCGAGCCGCCTGGATCCTCGCCAATGTCGACAGTTCAACATCGCATCGTTCCACAGCATGTTGCGATCATCATGGATGGCAATGGCCGCTGGGCGAATGCGCGCGGCCTGCCGCGCACTTACGGCCACCGCAAGGGGGTTGAGACCGTGCGTGAGACGGTGAAGGCGGCCGGCGAGGCGGGCATCGCTTTCCTCACGCTTTTTGCCTTCTCCTCGGAGAACTGGCGTCGTCCGGAATCCGAGGTCAACGAACTGTTCGGCCTGCTCAAGGCGTTCATTCGCCGAGATCTGGCCGACCTGCATCAGGCTGGCATCCGCATTCGCATCATCGGCGACCGCGTGAACCTGCGCGACGATATCCGTTCGCTGCTCCTCGAGGCCGAAGAGACGACGGCAGGCAATACCGGCATGACGCTGGTCATCGCCTTCAACTACGGGTCTCGTGACGAGATTGCGCGGGCTGCGGCGCGCCTGGCAGCCGATGTACAGGCCGGCAAGCTCGATCCGTCCCAGATCGATGCACAGAAGCTCAATGACTGCCTGGACACGGCCGGTATCCCTGATCCCGACCTGGTCATCCGAACCAGCGGCGAGGAGCGCCTGTCGAACTTCCTGCTCTGGCAGGCCGCTTATGCGGAGTTGATGTTCGTGCCGGATTTCTGGCCGGACTTCACCCCGGCACTGTTTGATTCTGTCCTGGAACGATACGCCTCTCGCGACCGCCGCTTCGGTGGCTTGTCGACCAAAGCGGTGGCGGTCGGCTCATGACCCTGACCATGTCGCGCGAACTGCAGCTCAGGATCGTATCCGCAATCGTCATGATCCTCGTGGTTCTGTCGGCAACCTGGGTGGGCGGCCTCGCGTTCAAGGTTGTCGCCGCGGCAATCGGGTTGCTCATCTATTACGAATGGTCCACCATCACACGTCTCTCGGAGAGCAGCATCAGGGCCAATGCCTTCGGCTGGTTCTCCATGGCCGCGATCAGCCTCAACATGCTCTTCGGTCGGGCCGAGCTTACGGTACCGCTTTTCGCCGGTCTCGTGATTACCTCAGCGATACCCGCAATGCTGCGCCGCGTCAGCTGGTGGCAGCCGGGCGGCCTCTTCTATGCCGGACTGAGCGCGATCTCGCTCTCCGCCATCCGGGGAGAGGATTCGCTCGGTTTCGTCGCCATGCTTTTCGTCTTTGTTGTCGTCTGGGCGACCGACATTCTGGCCTATTTCGTCGGACGCGCTCTCGGAGGGCCGAAGCTGGCGCCGCGAATCTCCCCCGGCAAGACCTGGTCGGGGGCGATTGGAGGCACGATCGCTGGCGTTGTGGGTGGTCTTCTCGTCGCAATGACGCACTTCCAGGATCTCGGCCTCTGGGTAGGCATCGTCGCGCTCACCCTGTCCATCGCCAGCCAGATCGGGGACCTGTTCGAATCGTTTATCAAGCGCCGCTTCGGTGTGAAGGATTCGAGCAAGCTGATCCCCGGACATGGCGGGGTAATGGATCGCGTCGATGGCCTTGTATTTGCCTGTTTTGCCGCGTTTTTCTTGGCAATCGGCAGTTCTGCCGGAAGTGCCAATGCCGTCGTGTCCATGGGAGCATTCCTCTTCGGTCTGTAAGGAGAGGTTCAGCCTGGCAACAGACGGCGTCAACCTTCGCCAAGTGCGAGATCAGGATACCGACAGATGGATCACATCAGCGCAATCTTCAGTTTCTTGGGCGGCTACATCCTTCCCTACATCCTGATCCTGTCTCTGCTCGTCTTCATCCACGAGCTGGGGCATTACCTCGCTGGCCGTTGGTCCGGAATTCGCATTCTTGCTTTCTCCGTGGGCTTCGGCCCGGAACTTATCGGTTACACCGACAGCCACGGAACGCGCTGGAAGATTTCGGCTATTCCTCTGGGTGGCTATGTGCGGTTCTTCGGGGACGCAGATGCCGCAAGCCGTCCAGATGGGTCGATGTCGGAGACCCTGACGGAAGAGGAGCGCGCTCAGACCCTGAATGGGGCCAAGCTCTGGAAACGTGCCGTCACGGTCGCGGCCGGGCCGCTCGCAAACTTCCTGCTCGCCATCGTCATCTTTTCCGGCATGTTTGCCACCATGGGCAAGCCGGTCTCCGACCCGGTCGTTGCCGACATCAAGCCCGGCAGTGCAGCGGAAGCAGCCGGCATTGCGCGCGGCGACGTGCTTCTGGCGCTTGATGGCCGGACGATCGAAACCTTCGACGACGTCGTTCGCTACATCACCATGCGGCCGGAGATCCCGGTCGAGGTGACAGTCCTCCGCGACGGCCAGGAGATCGAGTTCAACCTGATTCCTAAGCGAGCCGTGACGACTGATCGCTTCGGCAACGAGATGGAAGTCGGCCAGATCGGCATTATCACCGACCAGCAGGCCGGCAACTTCCGCATTGTCGAACTGTCGCCGGTCGAAGCCGTCTGGGAAGGCATTCGCCAGACCGGTCACATCGTAACGGGTACCTTCGACTATCTCGGCAACATGATTGCTGGCCGCATGAATGCGGATCAACTGGGCGGTCCGGTGCGGGTCGTGCAGGCTTCCGGGGAAATGGCAACGCTTGGCGTTATTGCTCTGTTAAATCTGGCGGCGGTTCTTTCCGTTTCCCTGGGACTTTTGAATCTGTTCCCAGTTCCGGTCCTTGACGGAGGCCATCTGGTTCTCTACGCGATTGAAGCAGTGCGAGGGAGGCCGATGGGTCAGGGCGCACAGGAGATCGCCTTCCGCATAGGCATGGCGATGATCCTGTCCCTGATGGTTTTTGCCACCTGGAACGACATCAGCCGTTTGATTGGCTAGCCGGGAGCTTGCAAGCTGCGAAAGGGTTTGTTTACGATGTTTCAAATTGATAGTGGCGATTGGGCCACGCGTTGAAATGAAGTAAACAGAAATTAACTCGCACACTTGCTTGTAGGGTAAAACCCGCTAAAACCACACACGGGCCGGAGTCGGGTAACGACTGCGGGGCAATGGAAGAAGGTAAAGTATACACATGAAGGCTGGTTCAAAGTTTTTGAACGCAGTATCGGCGGTCGCGCTGTCTGCTGGTGTTGTGTCTTCGGGAGCAGGTATTGCCGTCCTGGCATCGGCCGTTGCGGCCGAAGCTGCAGTGGTTCAGCGTATCGACGTACGCGGCGCTCAGCGTGTTGGCGCCGAGGCTGTACGCTCCAACCTTTCGATCCAGCCGGGTCGGACTTTCTCCAATGCCGACATCGATGAATCGGTCAAGCGTCTCTACGCGACCGGCTTCTTCTCTGATGTCCAGATCTCGGTGTCCGGCGGTACGCTCGTCGTGACCGTCGCGGAAAACCAGCTGATCAACCAGGTGGTTTTCAACGGCAACCGCAAGATCAAGGACGACAAGCTTCAGGGCATTGTCCAGACCCAGGCGCAGGGACCTTACAGCGACAGCCTCATCAGCGCCGACATCCAGCGCATCCGCGAAGCCTATTCCGCCATCGGTCGCAGCGACGTCGAAGTGACGACGCAGGTTGTTCCGGTTGCTGAGGGTCGCGTGAACCTCGCTTTCGTGATCAATGAAGGCGAGCGCACCAAGATCAGCTCGATCAATTTCGTTGGCAACAACGCCTATTCCGACGGTCGTCTGGCCGCCGTCCTGCAGACGAAGGAATCGGGCATCCTGTCCTTCCTGACCCGCAAGGACGTCTACAACGAGGACAAGCTGCGCGCCGACGAAGAGGCGCTGCGCCAGTTCTATTACAACCACGGTTATGCCGACTTCCGTGTTATCTCGTCTGAGGCCGTACTCAACGAGACGGGCAACGAGTACACGATCAACATCACCGTCGATGAAGGCCAGCGCTACAGGTTCGGCGCGGTTTCTGTCGAATCGACGGTTGATGGCATCGACGGTTCAGAACTTCAGGGTCTGCTCGAGACCCGTGAAGGTGACACCTACAGCGCCCGCGACGTCCAGAAGTCGATGGAGGCCATTTCTCGTCGCGTGTCGTCGGCCGGTTATCCCTTTGCTCGCGTTGTCCCGCGTGGTGACCGCAACTTCGAAACCAACACCATCGGCGTGACCTATCTCGTCGATCAGGGTGAGCGCGCCTATGTCGAGCGCATCGAAGTGCGTGGCAATACCCGTACCCGCGACTACGTAATCCGCCGCGAATTCGACATCTCCGAAGGCGACGCCTTCAACCAGGAGACCATCTCGCGCGCCAAGCGTCGTCTGGAAGCTCTCGGCTTCTTCTCGTCGGTCAACATCTCCACTCAGGCCGGCAGCTCGCCGGACCGCGTGGTCGTGATCGTTGATGTGCAGGATCAGCCGACCGGCTCCTTTGGTATCGGCGCCGGCTACTCCGTGGGTGATGGCGGTCTGGTTCTGGAAGCCTCCGTCGAAGAAAAGAACTTCCTCGGTCGCGGTCAGTTCATCCGCGTTGCCGCCGGTGGTGGCTTTGACGAAACCCAGACCTACAACTTCTCCTTCACCGAGCCGTACTTCCTCGGCTATCGTCTGGCTGCCGGTTTCGACCTGTTCAAGAGCTCGACCAGCAGCAACTCCGAATACGACTACGAAGAGCAGGGTGGCACGATCCGCGTGACGGCGCCGATCACTGAAGACCTGGCGACTACGCTGCGTTACACCTACAAGACCATCGACTATATCAACGACGGTGCGTTTGGTGCGAACGGTGTGGCAGGCGGTGGCGACGATACAATCGCTGCACCTTACATCGATGCAATCACGGGCAGCACCTGGAAGCAGTCGATCCTCGGCCACTCGATCGTCTACAACACGGTCGACGATCGTCAGAACCCGCATGAAGGCATCTATGCGAGCTTCACGCATGAATATGCCGGTCTCGGTGGTGACTCTGACTACTACAAGGCCTTCATCCGCGCCCGCATGTTCTACACTCTGTCGGATGAGTTCGACATCGTTGGCTCGATCGCCGGTTCCGCTGGTCACGTTGTTGCTCTGGGCGACAACCTGAACGTCTTCGATCAGTTCAAGATCGGTGGCAAGGAAATCCGCGGCTTCGACAACAGCGGTATCGGTCCGCGCATCGGCGACGACTCGATCGGTGGTACGACCTACTTCACAGCGTCGGCCGAAGCGACTTTCCCGTTGCCGGCGGTCCCGCAGGACCTCGGTTTCCGTGGCGCAGTCTTCGCTGATGCTGGTACGCTGTATGGCAGCGATCTCCAGAACGACGCAGGCGCCCAAGGTACGGGCATGTCGCTCCGCGCCTCGGTCGGTGCAGGCCTCATCTGGAATTCGCCTTTCGGCGCTCTTCGCGTCGACTACGCAGTTCCGGTCGCCAAGGAAGACTTCGACGAGACCCAGGAATTCCGCTTCAGCATGGCGAACCAGTTCTAAGACTGGCGATCCAGAACTGCTGACAGGTTGACGTTCTGGAGCGTTTGCTGATGGAGCATAATCACTTCTTTCCGCCCCATACTGGGGTGACCTTGGCTGCGCTTGCAGCACAGACGGGGGCGGAATTGCAGGATCAGAGTCATGGAGAGCGGATGGTTTGGTCCGTCTCTCCAGTGGCCCGCGCGAAGGAGGGAGATGTGTGCTACATCCTCTCTCGTCGCAACAGGGAAGAACTGGCGACCTGCCAGGCGACCGCGATCTTCTGCGAAAAGCCGCTTCTTTCGCTTATTCCGTCTCATATTCCGGTGCTTGTCGCCAAGAGTGCCCATACCGCCTTTGCGCTCGCTGGTGCGCTTCTGCATCCGCAGGCGCTTGAGCCGGTTCGCATGACCTCCGGTTCGGCCAAGGTCTCACCTGCAGCCTTCGTCGACTCGACAGCGCGGCTGGAGGACGATGTCGAGATCGAGCCCATGGCCGTAATCGGTGCCAATGTCGAAATTGGCAGCGGAACACGCATTGGCCCCGGCGCCGTGATTGGCCCTGGTGTTCGCATCGGCCGCAACTGCGTGATTGCGGCTGGCGCTACGGTCCAGGTCGCCCTCGTCGGCAACAATGTGATCATCCACAATGGCGCCCGCATCGGCCAGGATGGCTTCGGCTATGCCCCGGGTCCGCGTGGTATGCTCAAGATCGTCCAGGTCGGTCGGGTGATCATCCAGGATCACGTCGAGATCGGTGCCAACACGACGATTGATCGCGGCACCATGGATGACACCGTAATCGGTGAAGGGACCAAGATCGACAACCTTGTTCAGGTTGGTCACAACGTGCGGATCGGTCGTCACTGCGGCATCGTCAGCCAGGTCGGCATCGCCGGCAGCACGGTCATTGGCGATGGCGTCATGATCGGCGGTGCCGCTGGCATCAATGGTCACATCAAGATCGGCGACGGCGCACAGATTGCCGCCATGAGCGGCGTTCTTGCGGACGTGCCCCCGGGTGAGAAATACGGCGGGGTTCCGGCCCGCCCATTGAAGGATTATCTGCGCGAGGTGGCCGACACGTTGAGCCGCTACGACAGCCGCGCCAAGGAAAAGGGAGCCAGCAATGACTGAACTCGCGAAAAGCGAATTGGGATCGGCTGAGATCCTCGAGATCATGAAGCTTCTGCCCCACCGCTATCCTTTTCTGCTGGTGGACAAGATCATCGAGATAGACGGCGACAATTCCGCCATCGGCATCAAGAATGTGACCGCCAACGAGCCGCATTTCACCGGCCACTTTCCGGAAAGCCCGATCATGCCGGGCGTGTTGCTGATCGAGGGCATGGCGCAGACAGCCGGCGCCATTTGCGCTCGCAAGCAGGGGGAGGCCGGCAATCTCGTCTACTTCATGACGATCGACAATGCCCGCTTCCGCAAGCCCGTTGTTCCGGGTGACCGGGTCGAATTCCATGTCGTGAAGCAGAAGCAGCGCGGCAACATCTGGAAGTTCCATTGCGACGCCAAGGTCGACGGTGTTCTGGCTGCGGAAGCCGACATCGGCGCCATGATCATGCGCAAGGATCAGAAATGAGCCAGATCGCCGCAAGTGCCGTCATTCATCCGATGGCCGTGGTCGAAGACGGCGCGGTGATCGGCGAGAACGTCAAGATCGGGCCTTTCTGCCGCGTCGGACCACGCGTAACGCTGAAAGACGGCGTTGAACTCGTTTCGAACGCTGTAGTGACCGGTCTCACCGAGGTCGGCCCGGGATCGGCAATCCATCCAATGGCGGTCATCGGTGGCGTGTCGCAGAGCCTCCATGAGGCTGGAGAAGACTCGCGTCTGGTCATTGGTGCCAACTGCACCATGCGCGAAGGTGTGACGATGAACTGCGGTACTGTCGGCGGCGGTGGCATTACGCGCGTCGGCGACAACTGCCTCTTCCTCGCCAATTCGCATGTTGCGCATGACTGCATCCTCGGCAACGACATCATCCTGTCGAACAACGTGATGCTTGCGGGACATGTAAGGGTTGAGGACCGCGCCATCCTGAGCGGCGGCTGCGCCGTGCACCAGTTCACCCGCATCGGTCGTCAGGCCTTCATCGGCGGCCTGTCTGCCGTGGCCTATGACGTCATTCCCTACGGGATGCTGAACGGCAATCCGGGCATTCTGGGTGGCCTCAATGTGGTCGGCATGACCCGCTCCGGTATCGAGCGCTCGGTCATCCATCAGGTCCGTCGCGCCTTCAAGCAGATCTTCGAGAGCGAAGGTTCTGCGCGTGCCAATGCGGCGGCAATCCGCGACGAATATCTCGACTGCGCGCCGGTGATCGAGATCCTCGATTTCATCGCTGCCGAAAGCGACCGGGCGCTCTCGTCGCCCCATCGTGGCAAGAACTGAACCATGACGGCGGCCGCTCATATCGACGGCCTGCCGCGGACCGGTCGCCTTGCGATCATCGCCGGCAGCGGAAAACTGCCGCTCTTCCTTGCTGAGGCCGCCCGCGAGGCTGGCGAAAATCCCTTCGTTCTTCGGCTGAAGAACGAAGCTGATGACATTTGGCAGGGTTTCGACAACGCAGTCATCGGCGTCGGTGACATGGCCGGCCTGTCGGCGCTCTTCCGCGATCATGGGATTTCCCGCGTTGTCATGTCGGGTGCCGTCAAGCGTCGCCCGGCGTTCGGCGAAATCCGGGTCAACTGGAAATCCCTGCTGAAACTGCCAATGGCACTCAAGACATTGCTGGCAGGTGGAGACGATGCCGTGCTGCGCATGGTGATCTCGTTGATCGAGGCGCAGGGCTGCGAAGTCATGGGCGCACACGAGATCCTGCCGGGACTGCTGGCAACGGTTGGGCCGCTCGGCATGGTATCCCCGGACGCAGAAGCGCTGAAGGATATCGAGACAGCCGCCGATGCGGCAGAAACCCTCGGGCGTCTGGATGTCGGTCAGGGTGCCATTGCCGTCGGCGGGCGCATCGTCGCCCTTGAGGGTGTGGAAGGAACCGACGCGATGCTGGGGCGTGTCCGTGATCTTCGCAGCGAGGGACGGATCTCCAGCCGCCGAAAGGGCGTTCTGGTCAAGCTGTGCAAGCCGCAGCAGGATCTGCGCGCCGATCTGCCGACCATAGGCGTCTCAACGGTCGAGAACGCCAAGGCAGCAGGGCTCGCCGGTATTGCCGTGGAGGCCGGTCGGGCGCTGGTCGTGGAGCGGGAAGCAGTCATCGCGGCCGCAGATGCTGCCGGCTTGTTCGTGGTTGGGATCGACCGAGCTCAGCAGGGAGCTGCGTAATGGGTGACAAACCGCTCAAGATCGCGGTCATTGCGGGAGAAGTGTCCGGCGATCTCCTGGGCGCCGATCTGATCGCGCAACTGAAGGTGATGTATTCTGGCCCGGTTGAGCTCGTCGGCGTCGGCGGGGAGGCACTCGAAGCCCAGGGCTTGAAATCTCTCTTCGACTTTTCCGAACTGTCGATCATGGGAATTACCCAGGTCCTGTCGAAGCTCCCGCGTCTCATCAAGCTCATCTCCGTCGCGGCGGATGCGATCATTGCCGCTCATCCGGATCTGCTGCTTATCGTCGACAGTCCCGACTTTACGCATCGGGTGGCAAAGAAGGTGCGACGCAAGCGGCCGGACCTGCCCATCGTGAATTATGTCTGCCCCAGTGTATGGGCCTGGAAGGAGTATCGCGCCAAGGCGATGCTCGGCTACGTGGATGCCGTCCTGGCGGTTCTGCCCTTCGAGCCTGCCGTGATGCAGCGTCTGGGCGGCCCGGAAACCCATTTCGTCGGCCATCGTCTGGCAAGCCATCTGGACATCCGACGGGTGCGGGAGGCCCGGCAGGCAAGGGGGGCACGCCGGCCGGGTGAAAAACTCACCATTGTTCTGCTGCCAGGCTCGCGGGGTGGTGAGATCACCCAACTTCTGCCCATCTTCGGTGAGGCCATGCAGGAATTCGTTTCCCGCAATGGCGACACGCGTTTCATCCTGCCCACCGTGCCGCGCCAGGAGGCTCGGGTCCGCGAAATCACGCGCGACTGGTCAATCCGGCCCGAGATTCTTGTCGGCGACGAAGCGAAGTGGCGTGCCTTTGAGGAGGCGGACGCAGCCATTGCGGCCTCCGGTACCGTCATTCTGGAACTGGCACTTGCCTACGTGCCGGTTGTGTCGACCTATAAGGGCGACTGCATCATCAGGATGCTGAGCCACCGCATCAAGATATGGACGGGCGCTTTGCCCAACCTGATTGCCGATTACGCGGTTGTCCCGGAATACTTCAATGACGTCTTGCGCCCCGCAAGCCTCGTGCGCTGGGCGGAGCGCCTTTCCTCTGATACGCCGCAGCGAGCCTCGATGCTCGCCGGGTATGACGACGTGTGGACCAAGCTGGAGACAGAACGGCCGGCCGGCGAAGCCGGCGCGGCCGTGGTTCTGTCGGTTCTGGAAAAGCGTGGCAAGCTCTGACCCTCAGGCCCAGCGGGCAAAGGGGTCGGGAAGCGCTTGCCATGCTGCGGGGGCAAAGGTCTCGGCCTGCACGAGGCAGGCGTCCAGTTCGGCGGTTATCTTCTGCTGGTCCATCGGGTCTGCACCGATGAAGACGATCTCCTGGCGCCGGTCTCCCCACTCCTTGTCGAGATAGGGAGCCATGGAATTCAAGAAGCCCGGATCGTCCGGCCAGCGAGATTTCGGGACCGAAGCCCACCACAAGCCCATCTTCTGTGTCCGCACCAGCGGTCCGGCCTGGCTCAGTTCGCCGACATGGTGCGGCCGGGTGGCGAGCCAGAAGAAGCCCTTGGCTCGGATGACACCCGGCCAAGACCGGTCGAGAAATGACCTGAAGCGGGAAGGATCGAAGGGGGCACGCGCCCGGTAGACAAAGGAGCGGATGCCATACTCCTCCGTTTCAGGAACATGGTCGCGAAAGCCATGCAATTCCTGGAACCACAGCGGGTGGGTTTCTGCCTTGGCGAAGTCGAAGAGGCCCGTGCCGAGGATGTCCCTCGGCGCCACATGGGCGAAGTCGGTTTCGATGACCCGCGCATCGGCATTCAGCCCAGCGATGATCTTGCGTGCCGCATCGAGCTGCGCGGGTGTCGCCGTGCCGACCTTGTTCAGGATGATCACATCGGCGAATTCGATCTGCTCGACAAGCAGGTCGACCAGCGTCCGGTTGTCGTTCTCGCCGGACGTCTCCCCGCGATCAGCAAGGAAGTCGCTGGAGGAATAGTCGCCGACCAGATTGGCCGCATCGACGACTGTCACCATTGTGTCGAGTTGTGCGATGTCGGAGAGACTACGGCCTTGTTCGTCGCGAAAGTCGAAGGTCGTGGCGATCGGCAGAGGTTCGGCAATACCCGTCGCCTCGATCAGCAGATAGTCGAAGCGTCCTTGTTCGGCGAGGCCGCGCACCTCGTTCAGCAGATCATCGCGCAGCGTACAACAGATGCAGCCATTACTCATCTCAACAAGCTGTTCCTGTGTCCGCGACAATGCCGCATCACCACCCCGCACCAGCGCCGCGTCGATGTTTACCTCGCTCATGTCGTTGACGATGACCGCAACCCTCAATCCATCCCGATTGGCCAGAACGTGGTTGAGCAACGTCGTCTTGCCGGCCCCGAGGAAGCCGGAGAGGACCGTCACGGGTAGTTTCTTCATGGAATGCTCCATTTAATGTAATAACATAACATTCGATTATCTGAAAAAGGCGGAACCGAGGTCCCGCCTTTCACCCGGGGGAGGGATTAGATTATTGCGACAGGCATGTGCTCATCGAGGTGGCGAGATTGCGCATCAACTGGCCGTACAGCGCGGGACCTGCCTCGAGCGAGCCGCCCTCAGGATCAAGCACGCCCGATTTGGCCTGAGTACCTTCGGTCACCACGCTGATCAGCTTCGGTTCGAACTGCGGCTCGGCAAACACGCAGGCAGCGCCAAGCTCCTCGATCTTGGCATGGATGGTCGACAGCCGCTCGGCGCCCGGCATTGTCTCCGGACTGACCGTGACGGAGCCCGCGACCCTCACGCCATAGTGCTTCTCAAAATACTGGTAGGCATCGTGGAAGACGATGAAGGGCTTCTCAAGAACCGGCTTCAGCTGCGCTGCTATCTCCAGGTCCAACGCATCGATTTCCGTATTCAGTGCCGCCAGATTGGCCTCGTAAGCGGCCTTGTTCGACGGATCGACCTCACTCAGGCTGCTGGTAATTTCGGCCGCCATGGCCTTGGCATTGGTGGGGTCGAGCCAGAGATGCATGTCGGTCCCGCCATGCTCCTCATGCCCGTGTTCGTCGCCTGCGTGATCCTCGTGTCCATGCTCGTCATGGGCGTGTTCGGTCTCGGCATGTTCGGCATGGCCTGCCTCTTCCGCACCGTGGTCATGCCCGTGCTCACCGGCTTCTTCATGGCCGTGCCCGTCGTGATCCTCGTCAGCCTCGGCGTTTTCGCCGTGCTCTGCATGATCGTGCCCCTCGAACGCTCCGCCTTCGCGGAATGGCAGCTTGGTCAGCCCGGGAACATCTTCCAGCTCGACCACCTTGGCATTCTTCGGCAGCGCCTCGAGGGGCTTCTCCAGGAAGGCCTCAAGTCCCGGGCCCATCCAGAAGACCACCTCGGCATTTTCCAGTGCGCGGGCGTTAGACGGCTTTAACGTGTAGGTATGAGGGGATGCCGCGCCCTCGACGATCAGGGAGGGTTCGCCGACGCCCTTCATGATCGAGGCGACCAGAGAATGGACGGGCTTGATCGAGACAACGACATCCGGAGCCGCCGAGGCGAGCGTCGGGGACAGGAAGAGAAACGCCGTCGAGGCAGCCAGTCCGAGGCGATAGCGGGTCATGCACAGCTCCTGAGGATGGTTATGTAATACTATTACCTAAGTTGCGTAATGCTATAACGTGTGGCATAGGAGGAGGCAACATCAAAATCTCGAGAACTCCATGAATGCCATGAAATCACGGGAGGCTGCACCGCTGGTGTCACTCACCGGCGCTGGTGTCTTCCGAAACGGACGTTGGCTGGTGCGCGGTGTCGATTTCTCCGTCCGCCCCGGCGAGATCGTCACACTGATCGGCCCCAATGGCTCCGGCAAATCCACGAGCGCCAAGATGGCGATCGGCGTGATCAAGGCGGACGAGGGCAGGGTAGAGCGCAAGGCGGGTCTGCGTGTCGGCTATGTGCCGCAGCGCCTTACGGTCGACTGGACCATGCCTCTTACCGTCCGTCGTCTGATGACACTGACAGCGCCCCTGTCGGTAGCCGAAGTCGAGGCGGCCCTGGAGGCCGTCGGCATCGCACATCTCGCAGGCGCGGAGGTGCAGCATCTATCCGGCGGCGAATTCCAGCGGGCGCTGCTCGCCCGGGCCATGGCGCGCAAGCCCGATATTCTCGTTCTTGACGAACCAGTCCAGGGGGTCGACTTCTCCGGCGAGATCGCGCTCTACGACCTGATCACCTCGATCCGCAATTCGACCGGCTGCGGCATCCTCCTGATTTCTCATGATCTGCATGTGGTCATGGCAGAAACAGACACGGTCATCTGCCTCAACGGCCATGTCTGCTGCCGTGGAACGCCGGCCGCCGTCAGCCAGAGCCCGGAGTATATGCGCCTCTTCGGCGCCAAGGCGGCCCAGACGCTCGCCGTCTACAGTCATGATCACGACCATACGCATCTGCCGGACGGTCGCGTGCAGCATGCTGATGGCAGCGTGACGGATCACTGCCACCCGGATGACGGGCATCACCAGCACGACCATCATGGCCATCATCATGATCACGGGCAGGATCACCATCACGGCCATGACCACCACCATGGCGAGGTGGAGCCTGCAGCGGTCAAGGAACGGGAGACCGGCCATGCTTGATGACTTCTTCGTGCGTGCCATGCTGGCGGGCATCGGCCTTGCCTTGACGACCGGGCCGCTTGGCTGCTTCGTCATCTGGCGGCGCATGGCCTATTTCGGCGACACAATGGCCCATTCGGCGCTGCTCGGCGTGGCTCTGTCTCTGTTTTTCTCACTCAATCTGATGGTCAGCGTTTTCGTGGTTGCAGCGCTGGTCTCGGTGATCCTGATCGTATTGCAGAAACGCCAGGGCCTGTCGGCCGATGCCTTGCTTGGAATTCTCAGTCACGCGACGCTTGCCATCGGCCTCGTGATGGTGGCCTTCATGACCTGGGTCCGGTTTGATCTGATTGCCTTCCTCTTCGGCGACATTCTCGCCGTGACGCCAACCGATGTCGCAATCGTCTGGCTTGGCGGTCTGGTGGTGGTGGCAATCATCGCCTGGCTATGGCGGCCGCTGCTCGCGGGTACCGTCAATGTCGAACTCGCCGAAGCCGAAGGCATGCAGCCCGAACGGGCCAGGTTCATCTTCATGTTGTTGATGGCTCTCGTGATTGCGATCGCCATGAAGATCGTCGGCATCATGCTGATTACCTCCTTGCTGATCATTCCGGCCGCGGCTGCCCGCCGCTTTGCCGCGACGCCCGAGATCATGGCGGTCCTAGCTTCGGTCATCGGCGCCGTGGCGGTGGTGATCGGGCTGTTCGGTTCGTTGACCTATGATACGCCGTCAGGGCCGTCGATCGTGGTGGCGGCGCTGCTGCTCTTTCTCATCAGCCTGCTGCCGAGACCGGGCGCCAGGGCCTCCGACCTCCGACAGAGGACATGACCATGACCAAGACCGATCTCACGCGCAACCAGTCGCTTGTCTTCGATGCGCTGGTTCATTCGGATGGGCCGCTTTCGGCGTATACCCTGCTCGACAGGCTGCGCGACCACGGTTTCCGGGCGCCGTTGCAGGTCTACCGCGCGCTCGACAAGCTGGTCGAATTCGGCATGGTGCATCGGCTGGAAAGCCTGAACGCCTTCGTCGCCTGTGCCCATCCGCATGACGGCTGCTCCGGTCATGGCACGGTTGCCTTCATGATCTGCAATAAATGCGGTCATGTCACCGAATTTCATGATCACGAGATAGACCATCGCCTCGCGACAGTGACACGAGGGCGCAGCTTCAAGCCGGAAAAGACGACAATCGAAATCAGGGGCCTGTGCGCCACGTGTTCGGAAATCGCAGCCTGACGTGGCGCTGACGTCTAGAGCGGCTGCAGGTCCGCGGCATAACGGCGCCAGTTGCGCACGTAGTTCTCAGCCGAAAGCATCAGGCCTGCAATGGCTTTCTCGTCGAGTGTTCTGACAACCCGCGCGGGCGAGCCGACGATCAGCGAGTTGTCCGGAAACGACTTGCCTTCGGTGATCAGCGCATTGGCGCCGACGAGGCAGTTGTTGCCGATGCGGGCACCGTTCAGGACGGTCGCGCCCATGCCGATCAGTGAGTTGGAGCCGATCGTGCAGCCGTGAATGATGGCATGATGCCCGACCGTGCAGCCTTCGCCGATCGTGACGCCCATCCCGGGGTCGGTGTGCACCATCACCCCGTCCTGGATATTGCTGCGCGCACCGATGATAATGGGCTCATTGTCGCCGCGCAGGACGGCTCCGAACCAGATGCCGACATCCTCGCCGATGTACACGTCACCGATGATATGAGCATCGGGCGCTGCCCAGAACCGGTCCGCTGCCGGAAGTTGGGGCTGCTTGTCTCCCAGGCGGTAAATCGGCATCGGACGATCCGTTTCAGCGCAGCCTGAGGATGACCGGGAAGCGGCCCGCCTGTGCCGATACATGCAGATGGATGTTCGCCTCCGGCTGCGAATAACGCCAGGCGCGGGCACCGTGGCTGAGCAAGAGCCCGATCAGGTCCTTGGTCTTCGAGCGTTTTTCCCGGAGCCCTATGTCTGCCAGACGATAGGCAGCCTCGTGCAACGGGTGCAACACGGCGGAGGCGGTCTGACCGCCATTGTCCTGCCCCTCAACGGGACCGTACTTGAAGTCTTTCGATGCCATTCCGTGATCCTCGTAAACTGTACAAATCGAGGGCGGGCGAGCGGATTACTGGGCGGATGCCCAGCAACCGATTCCCTTCTTCTTCAGGGCCTTGCACGCGTTGACCGCGTCCTTCTGATCATCAAAGCCGCCGAAACGGGCCCGATAGATCTGCTGTGCACCATCGCCATAGGCGATGGTGAAGGGGGTGGCGGAACGCAATACCTTGCCGCCTTTTTCCTGCGCGTTGCGCAGGAGATCCATGGCCAGATCCTTGTCTGGCGAAGTGCCGATCTGAACGACCCAGCCAGAAGCGGGTGCCGTCGAGGCAGTGGTGATGGTGTCGACATCCGGCGGCGTGGCCGATGCTGCTGCGACAGACTGCGTCGGGGCAGATGGTGCGACCGCGGCGCCCTGGTCGGGAACATAGGCAGGTGCTGGCTGCGGCACCGGTACGGGTGCAGCCGAGGATGCGGCAGGTGCGACCGGGCGCAGGGTGCTGAGAGCGGCGCTCGCCGCATTGCCGGCCGGTGGTGCGGCATAGGCCTGCGCAACGCCGGTGTAGCGCGGATCCGGCATCGGGCCGGTGTGCGGAAGATTGGGCAGGCCACCGGTGACGGACGCTGTCGCGGCTGCCGGGGCGACCGAGGTGTCGTTCTTGGCGATCAGGTTGCTGCCGCCACGCGTGCTCGAGGCTGCCGGGAGGTAACGCTGAACAAGGCTGGTCATCTGCGCATTGCGCCGCGCGCCGGAGGTCGCGCCGAGCACGACTGCAACGATCGAGCGTCCACCGGCCTCGGCCGAGGTCGCCAGATTGTAGCCGGCCGCACGGGTGTAGCCCGTCTTGATGCCGTCTACGCCGCGCACCTGGCCGAGGAGACGGTTGTGGTTGCCGATGGTCTGCTTGCCGAACCGGAAGCTGCGCGTGGAGAAATAGCCGTAATACTGAGGAAAGTGCTGACGCAGGGCGATGCCGAGACGGGCCTGGTCGCGCGCGGTGGTCATCTGCGCCGTGTTCGGCAGGCCGTGGGCGTTGCGATAGGTCGTCTTCGTCATGCCGAGGCCGCGCGCCTTGGCGGTCATCATCTGGGCGAAACGCTGCTCCGAACCACCCAGATATTCGGCAAGGGCGGTTGCCACATCATTGGCGGAGCGAGTGACCAGCGCGAGGATCGCCTGTTCGACGGTAATGCTGCGGCCCGTTCCGACGCCCAGCTTCGACGGCGGCTCCTTGGCGGCGTTGGCCGAAAAGGGCACCTTGCTGTTGAGCGAGATCTTGCCCGCTTCGAGTGCCTCGAAGACCATGTAGAGGGTCATCATCTTGGTCAGCGATGCCGGATAGCGCAGGCTGTCGGCATTCTCGCTGTACAGAACCTTGCCTGTCTTGGCGTCGATGACGATGCCGGCATATTTGGGGTTGGCCTGAGCTGTGCTGACAGCAGCGACACTCGCCACGAGGACCGCAAACAGCGCAAGGACAAGCCGACGGAACACGGCTGCGACGTTGAAGCTTCCCAAAATTTTATGCACCACGATACTCTTTGAATCTCACCATTGACGACCGGACGCTCTCCCCCAATCGCGACCATCTCGGTGGACCCTACGGAATTAGCCTTACCAAGAGGTTTATGATGAATGGTCGGTTGACGCTTTGAATTGATTTTTAAGCGTCGCGGCCTGCGGGACCGCGTGTGCGCGGCTCTCGACGAACTGGCGCACGGTCTGGTCGATGGCCGCCCAGTCGCCGATTAGGCGGCTTGAATATCGGTAGAGGACGGTGAGATCTTCTCCGACATGGATGTCGCGCTGGCAGTCGCTTCCCATCGCCTCGTCAGCCGAAGGCGGCATCAGGCAGCGAATGGCAAAAGCAGTGCCGTCCTGCAGGGTGCCTGTGAACAGACTTTCGCCTTCGTAACCCGTCGCAGCCCTAAAGGAATGCAGGGTCAGGCCCGCTGGTCCCGGCCTGCTGTTGCTATCGAGCAGGTGCCGGTAGATCGGCTCGACCCGGCCGGACATGTCGCGCGACATGGTGCTTTGTGAAATTTGCAGGAAGATCAGCGAGCTCGAAAGACTGAGGTCGTCGAATCGCCGGCGTTGGGCTGATGAGTAGCCGGTCATCTCGGGCCAGAGCAGGTAAAGATCCACGCGTTCGGCGATGCCGCCCTGTCGCTGCTCCTCGAAGCGGATGACATTGGCCGGCAGCGCGAGCCGATCCCGCCCGACGGTGATGTTGACGATGTCAGTGCTTTCGCTGTGGCCGGCGAGCGAGAGGCGCTCTCCATAGGCATGGCCAAACCAGCTGATGGCAGCCGAGGCTGCGGCAAGAATGATCACCAGCAGCGTCGCGATGACGAGAAAGCGCGTCGAGATTAGCGGCGCATGCTCCTCATCAGACGTCAGTCTGCTCGCGTCGCCTCTCATGGTGTGTTCGTCCTCTCGAAGCGATGCCGGTCGATTCGGCGGATCGCAACGCAAGACTTCGGTGAACATGGTTAAATTGACGTTAAGCCCGTCGTTTCCGCTTGCTGCGAAAAAAGAGAGCCGGTCCCGGTTGGACGGGACCGGCTCATTGGCTCCGGTCGGGGGACGGGTAGGCGGGGACAGACCGGGCCAGAAGCGACCTTGGCAACGATTACTGGGAAACGCTGCCGACAATGCCTGCGCGACCGTCCTGGAGCTTCACCCAGCGGCCGGGATTGCTCGATGACTGACGCTTGAGATAGGTGTATTCGGTCTCCGACCACAGCAGCACCTTGTTGCGCATGTTGTCGAGAATGAAGTCGCCGTGATCGGTCCGAACCGTCAGGACCGCATGCCCTTCGCCGTTCGGCTGCAGGACGACCGTCATCAGCAGGTCGGCAGGATCGACACCACGGTCGACGAGCATCTTGCGCTTCAAGAGGGCGAAGTCTTCGCAGTCGCCTACGCTGCGCGGATAGGTCCAGCGCTCCTCGACGCCGTAGATCTCCATGTCGGTGAGTGGCGTGATCGAGCTGTTGACGGTGTAGTTGACCTCAAGGATCGTCTTCCAGAGATCCTCGGTCAGGGCCATCGGTCCGCCGTCAGCCTGGCTGCCGGCGCATTCGCCGGAATAGGTCTGACAGAACTCATAATGTCCGATCGGCGGATTGGCCTTGCCGACCACCTGCATGTTGGCCGGCATGGCAGAGACCTGAAAGGCGAGGGCGCCAGCAATAGCGGCGGCCAGAGTTCCAATACCCAGATTTTTCTTTGTTGTCATTGGTTGTCTCCCGGTAATGGAGATAGCAATGACAGAAAGAATTTGATGGCCCGCGAAGAATAGCGGTAAGATTATTCGACAAATAGAAGAAAAGAAGATTTTATATTTAGCTGTATTTGTATTTTATTTGAGTATGTATTGAAGAAAATTAGCGGAGAATTTGAATGGCATTTTACCGATTGCCGCGGGTTGCGGAGTGATCGGGCGGAAAGATTAGGAAAATCAAAACCTTAACGAAGGAGCTTCCAGGCTGCGCTTCGTGTTCTTCGGTCCTGGGTGAGGGATTCAACAGAGGATCGGCCTGCTCCGGAACGGCGGGGCCGATCGATGCGCGCGACCTATCCGGCTCATTTGGCCGGTTTTCGGGCTCAAGTTTTTTCGAAAAAAGTTGTGCCGCTCTGGTACGAATTGCTGGCGGGCATAAAAAAGGCGCCATGCGGATTCCACCGGCGCCTGCTCTCGATGTCCGGACCGATGCTAAAGGAACTCGGTCAGTGCTTCCTTTGACTGAAGCGTCAGGAATTCGATGGCGACGCCTTCCATGAAGTGGCGCACGACCCGGCCCCGCATGTTGCCAAGGCGGACTGCGGACCCGATGGGCGGGCGAATGTCGATGTCGACGGCGGCACCCGAAAGCGAAAGGTCCATGAGACGGCACGGATAGGATTTGCCGTCCTCGAGCGTCAGCTCGGTGCGCGTCTGGCGCGGCGTCAGTCGGTCATGCCGGCGATCTTCGGGCAATCCGAGTTCGTGCTTGTTGGCGATCCAGGTCAGCTGGGCTGCAAGCTTTTCGCGCTTGCGCACCGTCGCATTGATGGAGATGACGAATCCATCTTCGGTGAGCTTGACCACCGTTCCCTCGATTCGGCCGAGGTGATCGATGTAGGCGATGACCCGTTCACCCGGGCGCGGCATGCCAGCGCAGGCGAACCGCACGTCGCCGGGCGACATGTCGATCACCTTGCAGACATACTCTTCGTAGTTGGCAAGCATGAGTCGACCCTGCAGGCTGACGGCGACGCGCTGAAAGGCGCGTTGCTGTCCCGGCGAGGCGATCGTGTTGGTCTGGCTTGCCTGCGTCGAGTACATCATGGAAAGTCTGTCTGTTCCTCTATCGCTTAACATTAGGCGGCGAGCCGTTAATATAGTGTTTGCTTTTGGCCACGCTTTTTCGAGACGGAACGATATTCGGGCGCAAATTAAGGTTAAGCCACGGTTGAGATTGTGCTCTTCGCCTCAAAATGGCATCAGATCGTCACCAGACGCGAAGGACAGCCTTCGGCACCACCTCCAGTCGGCGCGACGATCCGCCAGCGCCAGCAAGGCCACTCGGTTCACCGGGCGGCCTTTTTTTTATCCGCCGCCTGCATTACCTGAGGCTGGCCCAGCAAAAAGGAAACGTGGATGCAGGATGAGGCAGAAGTTCGGGGCCAACAGCGCCCGGCGGATGAGGCGTATCCCTCTTCTGCGGAAGCCGGCCCATCACGGGAGCCGCCTATTTTCAATCTGCCAACCGGCATCCTCGTGGCTCTTGGCCTGATCTGCGGGATCTACGCACTGCAGGAATTCGTCCTGTCGGCGGCACTCAATCAATGGGTTGCCGTCGAATTTGGCTTCTCCCCCATCCGTTATCTCTACCCGCTCTCAGAACAGTCGTTGGCCTGGCTCTGGTCTCCCGTCAGCTACTCTTTGCTGCATGGCAGTTTCGAGCACCTTGCGTTCAACGGCCTCTGGTTGGCCGCCTTCGGCACGCCTGTCTGCCGTCGGATCGGTGAACTCCGATTCGTGCTGTTCTGGATCGTGTCCTCCGTGGCGGCGGCGGCCCTTCATGCGGCCGTCAACTGGGGCGAACCGTCGTTGATGGTCGGCGCTTCGGGTGTCATCTCGGCGCTGATGGGGGCTGCCTGCCGATTCGCTTTCGGCGACCGCCAGCGAAACCTCGCCCGGCTGACAGGGCTCGAGCCGCCGCTGCTTTCGGTCGGTCAGGCGCTTGCGGACCGGACTGTCCGCGTTTTCATCATCGTCTGGTTTCTCGGCAATGTGGCCATCGCGCTCGGGCTGCCCATGCTCGGCGCCGATTCGGCATCCATTGCCTGGGATGCCCATATCGGCGGCTTTCTGCTTGGCTTCTTCTGCTTTTCCCTCTTCGACCCGCACAGCCGTCCGGGCACGAGGGCGTGATGCCCCGCTTATTGCATTCTGCTTGAATAAAGGGCACCATTTTTACCGGCAGCCTGAGGAGGGTTGGGCTGTCGACCGAGTGTTCTATGCGAGGAGGAACGCATGCCTGCATCAGCCAGAAGCATACTCGACCAAAAGGGCCGGAACGTCATCACGATCAGCCCGACGGTGACCTTGGGCGAAGCCGCCCATGTCCTGGAGGAACACAAGATCGGTGCCGTCGTCGTGGTCGGCATGGAAAACCGGATCGTTGGCATCTTCACCGAACGCGACGTCGTGCGTGCCATCGGCACCGAAGGCAAGAACGCTTTCGACCAGCCGGTATCGGCCTTCATGACCGCGAATGTCTATCGCTGCCGCGAAGAAACCAGCGTCAACGAACTGATGGAAATGATGTCGAGCCGCCGCTTCCGCCACGTCCCGGTCGAGGACAATGGCAAGCTCTCGGGCATCATCTCGATCGGGGACGTGGTGAAATCCCGCATCCGTGAGATCGAGCAGGAGGCCGAACACATCAAGGCCTATATCGCCGGCTGAAACGCTGACGGAAGAAGGTCTTCGGGAAGAGGGCGGCGGCTGCGCCGCCCTTAGCGGAGCACGGCTTCCTGCATTCGGCGGATTTCTGTCACGCGGCCCTTCGTCTCCTCGTAGCCGCGCTCGATCGCTTCTCCCGCCCGGTGGAATTCCGACAGCCCGATATCGCTCAGCCGCGGATGAAGCGCCAGATCCGGAGGGTCCCCGGCGAGGCGGGCGCGTGAGATGCGGTCCTGGATGATGTTGAAGGCCTGGACCATCACACCGGTCAGCCCGACCTTGTTTGGCGCCCTCGCGGTCTCCGCGCTGGCCTGGTCCGGTGTCGAGGCCTTGTGCTTGACGACCGCTGAACGGCCGAAGACGTCGTAATGCAGGTTCACCGCCATCACGAGTGGCTGCTCATAGGCGCGGCAGACCGAGACCGGCACCGGATTGACCAGTGCCCCGTCGATCAGGGTGCGATTGTTGCAGCGGATGGGTTCGAAGATGCCCGGCAGGGCATAGGATGCTCTGAGCGCCGTGATCAGGCTTCCGCCATCGATCCACACCTCATGGCCACTGTTCAGTTCGGACGCTACGGCCACGAAGGGTCTTGGTAGTTCCTCGACCGTCAGTCCTTCCAGGTGCTCCTGCATGCGTTTCGTCAATCGCATTCCCCCCAGGAGACCGCCGCCGCCGATAGTCAGGTCGAGCAGCGATGCGATGCGGCGCATCGTCAGCGAGCGGGCGAACGCCTCCAGTTCATCGAGTTTTCCGGCAAGGTAGCAGCCACCGACCAGAGCTCCGATCGAGGTTCCGGCAATCATGCCGACTTCGATGCCTTCTTCGTCGAGCGCTCGCAGCACCCCGATATGGGCCCATCCTCGGGCCGCACCGCCGCCAAGCGCCAGCGCCACTTTTGCCTTGGCGCGCTTTTCAGGGACGATCGTTCCCGGCGGCGCCGCGCCGCCCTCTTTGGCGGGTTGCGCAACCGACGCGCCGCCACTCGAAATCATGCTCCAGTTCAGCATCTCCGCTACCCCATAAGCTGAACACTCAGGCATCCATTAGGACACCGTCTGCTTACGATTTCGTTATGCGGCGGGCAGCCGTCAATGGCCGTAGACGTGATCCGGATCGAAATGACGATGATCGTCGGCGATCGTCAGAGAGGCCTTTCCGTCGACGGCCTGCGCCGTACGATAGAAGCAGGACCGACGGCCGGTATGGCAGGTCGCATCATGGCCGGCAACCTCGACTTTCAGCCAGATGGCGTCCTGGTCGCAGTCCACCCGCACCTCCTTGACGGTCTGCAGATTGCCGGAGCTCTCGCCCTTCTTCCAGATCTTGCCGCGCGATCGGCTGAAGTAATGACCGATGCCGGTTTCCAGCGTCAGCGCTATCGCTTCTGCATTCATGTGCGCCACCATAAGCAGCTCGCCGTCACGCGCATCCGTGACCACTGCCGTGACAAGACCGTGGTCGTCGAACTTCGGGGTGAACGAGAGCCCTTCTTCCAGGATCTTCTTGTCGGCCGATGGGGCGTCGAAAACAAAAGCGGACATGGGAACTCGCGCGTTTAGCGGCTGCGAACCATGGACATGAAGCGCGCCTGCTCGGCGGCATTGTCCTTGAAGGCGCCGGTAAAGGTTGTGGTGAGCGTCGTCGATCCGGTCTTCTGGATCCCGCGCATGGCCATGCACATATGCTCGGCCTCGACGAACACCGCAACCCCGCGCGGCTGCAGAGTCTCATCGATCGCATGGGCGATCTGCGCGGTCATGTTTTCCTGTGTCTGCAGGCGCTTGGCGAAGACATCGACCACGCGCGCGATCTTGGACAGGCCAAGCACGCGGCCCTTCGGTAGATAGGCGACATGCGCCTTGCCGATCACCGGCAGCATGTGGTGTTCGCAATGCGAGAAGAAGGAGATGTCGCGCACCAGGACCATGTCCTCGTAACCGCCCACTTCTTCGAACGTGCGTCCGAGCACGTCCTCGATATCGGCGTCATAACCGGAAAACAGTTCGCCATAAGCCTTGGCGACACGCGCGGGCGTATCGATGAGGCCTTCCCGCTCCGGATCGTCGCCGGCCCACAGGAGCAGCGTGCGGACCGCATGTTCGGCCTCTTCGCGCGTCGGGCGCGGGGCTTCTGCGGTCAGTTTCGTGACGATGGCGTCCATGGCCTTGGTCTCCCGGTCCCGCTCAAGACGGGCCGCTGGTTTGGCTTTGCCGGATTGTAAATGCGTAATGCGGCTCATAATGCAAGTCCGTTGTCGCGGTTTGCGGTGAGAAGATCAAAGCCCAAGGGCCGGCTCGTGTTTGTCCTGTGCCTGTCCCTTCGATATAATGGCGAAGAGGACAGATAGAAAGACTGCGGCTGCGACATGATGACGGCGGCATTTTCTCAGACACTCCCTATATACGGGAAAGGCGCCGGAGCGGATTGACCATGGACGACATCTACAACACCAAGATACTCGAATTTGCTGGGAATATCGGCCGTATCGGCGTGCTCTCCAACGCGGACGCTGTCTCTGAAAAGCATTCGAAGCTTTGCGGATCCAAGGTCAAGGTCTACCTGACCCTTGAAGATGGGGTGGTGACGGACTTCGCCCATGAGGTGAAAGCCTGTGCACTCGGCCAGGCCTCCTCCGGCATCATGGCGCGCCATGTGGTCGGGGCAACGTCCGAGGAACTGCGCAAGGCAAGACTCGACATGCTGGCCATGCTGAAAGAGGACGGCGAGGGTCCATGTGGCCGCTTCGAGGACATGCGGTTCCTCAAGCCTGTTCGCGATTACAAGGCCCGGCATGCCTCCACCATGCTGACCTTCGATGCCGTGGTCGACTGTCTTGACCAAATCGAAAAACCAATACCCGCCGAGGCGAGCTGACGATGTGCAACGGCCCCGATTGCGGGCACCGTCCGGCAGGCAGCGGGCCGAAAAGCCGAAACTGGCAGGGTGACTTTCGCAAGACGCCGGGCCGGTTGCTGGGAATGGGGCTCATCCGCACTTACCAGCTGACGCTCTCGAGCATCATCGGCAATTCCTGCCGCCACATGCCCACCTGCTCGGAATACGGCTATGAGGCGGTGGCGCGGCACGGCTTGTGGGCGGGTGGTTGGTTGACGCTGTTTCGTGTGATGCGCTGCGGACCGGGCGGCACATGGGGTCCGGATCCTGTGCCGGAGACGCTCGAAAGCCGTTTCCCTTGGCGCCTCTGGACCTTCGGCCGCAAGTCCGGGAGCTGAGCGCCTTTTGATTGCTCAGTGTTCATTCCGGTAAGGTGGTTTGACACGAATCGCAGCGAGAGGCCGCGCATGACCATACCGCTCGAATACCGCCAGGCCTCCGCCGACTTCGACGCCTTGATTAAGGATCTCGTGGCGACCTCCATGCTTGCGACCTCGCACCAGGCCTACACTATGCTGCAGGCCGTTCTTCAGGTCTTCCGCCGTCGATTGACAGTCGCTGAGGCCATCGCCTTCGCCAATGTGCTGCCTGCGGTCTTGCGGGCGATCTTTGTCAGCGACTGGGATCTCGACGAGCCGAAGAAGCCATTCGGAGAGCGGGAACAGTTGATGGCGGAGGTGCGCGCTTTCCGCCATGACCATAACCTTTCCACCGAAACGGCCATCAGCGACGTGACCGCCACCGTCCGCCGTCATGTCGATTCCGACGCGTTCGAGTGTGTCCTCAAGACGCTGCCGCAGGAGGCACAGGACTTCTGGTCTGCTGCTCGGCCGTCCTAGCAAGATCCTTTACTCCGCAACGCTTTCGGCCTATCAAGCGCCGGTTCGTGGCGGGGTATCTTCCCTCGCAATTTTCACCACCCGCATTCGTTGGCGGGACTGGATCAGGAGACATAGCATGTCCGCTTCCGTATCTCTCACTTTCCCCGATGGCTCCATCCGCGACTATGCTGCCGGCACGACCGGCGCTGAGGTCGCCGAATCCATTTCCAAGTCGCTCGCCAAGAAAGCCGTCGCCATTGCGCTGGACGGCACCTTGCGCGACCTGTCTGACCCTGTCGTTGAGGGCAAGATCGAGATTGTCAGCCGCACCGATCCGCGTGCGCTGGAACTTATCCGCCACGATGCTGCCCACGTGATGGCCGAGGCAGTGCAGGAACTCTGGCCCGGCACGCAGGTGACCATCGGTCCGGTGATTGAGAACGGCTTCTATTACGACTTTGCCAAGGACGAACCCTTCACGCCCGACGATCTGCCGAAGATCGAAAAGAAGATGAAGGAGATCATTCAGCGCAACAAACCGTTCACCAAGGAAGTCTGGTCACGCGACAAGGCCAAGGAAGTTTTTGCCTCCAAGGGCGAGAAGTACAAGGTCGAACTGGTCGACGCGATCCCGGAAGATCAGGATCTGAAGATCTACTATCAGGGCGACTGGTTCGACCTCTGCCGCGGGCCGCATATGGCCTCCACCGGTCAGATCGGTATGGCATTCAAGCTGATGAAGGTTGCCGGCGCCTATTGGCGCGGTGACAGCAACAACGCCATGCTGAGCCGCATCTACGGCACCGCCTTCGCCGAACAGGAAGATCTGGACCGTTACCTGCACATCCTGGCCGAAGCCGAAAAGCGCGACCACCGCAAGCTCGGCCGTGAAATGGATCTCTTCCACTTCCAGGAAGAAGGCCCGGGCGTCGTCTTCTGGCACGGCAAGGGCTGGCGCATGTTCCAGACCCTGACTTCCTACATGCGTCGTCGTCTCGAAGGCACCTATCAGGAAGTCAACGCACCGCAGGTACTCGACAAGTCGCTCTGGGAGACCTCCGGCCACTGGGGCTGGTATCAGGAGAACATGTTCGCGGTGAAATCCGCCCATGCCTTTACCCATCCCGACGATGAGGAAGCAGACCAGAAGATCTTCGCGCTGAAGCCGATGAACTGCCCGGGGCACGTTCAGATCTTCAAGCACGGCCTCAAGTCCTATCGCGAGCTTCCGGTGCGCCTTGCAGAGTTCGGCAATGTCCACCGCTATGAGGCCTCCGGCGCGTTGCACGGCCTGATGCGCGTGCGTGGCTTTACACAGGACGATGCCCATGTCTTCTGCACGGAAGAACAGATGGCGGCAGAGTGCCTGCGCATCAACGACCTCATCCTCTCCGTCTACGAGGACTTCGGGTTCGACGAGATCGTGGTGAAGCTGTCGACCCGTCCGGAAAAACGCGTCGGCTCCGACGATCTCTGGGACCGCGCCGAAAGCGTGATGATGGAGGTCTTGAAGCAGATCGAGGAACAGTCCGGTGGCCGCATCAAGACCGGCATTCTGCCGGGCGAGGGCGCCTTCTACGGTCCGAAGTTCGAATACACCCTGCGCGATGCCATCGGCCGTGAATGGCAGTGCGGCACGACCCAGGTCGACTTCAACCTGCCGGAACGTTTCGGCGCCTTCTACATCGACGACAAGTCGGAGAAGAAGCAGCCGGTCATGATCCACCGCGCCATTTGCGGCTCGATGGAGCGCTTCCTCGGCATCCTGATCGAGAACTTCGCCGGCCACATGCCGCTGTGGTTTGCACCGCTGCAGGTCGTCGTCGCCACGATCACCTCGGATGCCGACGACTATGGTCGCGAAGTCGCCGAACAGCTGCGTGACGCTGGCCTCCAGGTCGAGACCGACTTCCGCAACGAGAAGATCAACTACAAGGTCCGCGAGCACTCCGTGACCAAGGTCCCTGTGATCATCGTTTGCGGCAAGCGCGAGGCTGAAGAGAAGACCGTCAACATTCGCCGTCTGGGGTCCCAGGAGCAGGTCTCCATGCCGCTCGTCGAGGCGGTTGCCGTTCTCGCGGGTGAAGCCACCCCGCCGGACGTAAAGCGCAAGCTTGCCAGCCGTAAGGCCTGAGTGAAAAGTCTGGCAGGGCGTCACTGCCCTGTCAGACACCTGTCATCGAACTGGCATATGACGCTACGATGATCTTCCGTCCACCTGGAGCTCCAGCGTGAAATTCAAAGAACTGTCTTATGCCAACGAGCGCGATCCGAAGCTGAAGCGCTGGTTCATCCGCTCCATCGAGGGCCTGTCCGGGCGCGACCGGTTCACTCGTATCTATGAAATCTGGCGTAACGACATTGTCGGCAAGACGGACCGCGTCTTTGGCAAGATGCTCGACCTGATCGATGTGGATCTGAAGGTAGATGGCACCTGGCCGCCGGAGAACATTCCGGATGGCCCGATTGTCATCGTCGCCAATCATCCCTTTGGCATCGGCGACGGTATTGCGGTTCTGGCACTCGCGGAGCAGCTGGGCCGCCCGTTCCGGGTGCTGATCAACAACGAACTCCTGAAGGTGCCGGAAATGGCGCCGTATTCGCTACCGGTATCGTTCGAGGAAACCAAGGAAGCGCTCGCCATCAACATGCAGACCCGCCACGAGGCGCTGAGGCTTCTCAAGGAAGGCGTCACCGTCGTCATCTTCCCCGCCGGTGGCGTGGCCACGGCGAAAAAGGGCTTTGGGCGCGCCGAAGACCTGCCCTGGAAGATGTTCCCCGCCAAGCTCATCCAGGCCGCCAGGGCGAATGTCGTGCCGGTCTTCTTCGAAGGCCAGAACGGTCGGCTCTTCCATCTTGCCAGCAAGATTTCACTGACGCTGCGCGTGTCCTTGCTGATCCGGGAGTTCCGTCGTCTGTCCGGTTCGACCATCAGCGCCCGCGTCGGCGTGATGATTCCGTGGGAAGAACTTAGCACCCATGCCGACCGCAAGGACCTGCTCGCACGTCTGTTCGGTGCGGTGTTCAGCATGGCGCCGGTCGAGCGCCGCAGGTTCCGCCGCGCGGCGTGAGCCGTCAGGACTGGTCGAGCAAAAGCTCGACGTCCATGTTCGCGCCGGCCTTGACCTCGAAATCCTTCTGGAAGATCTGGTCCTTGTTGCGCGCGACCGCCGTGTACTGGCCCTCTGCGAGAACCATGACCGGGAAAGCGCTGACACTTTCCGCGACGATGTCGCCGCCGGAGGTGAGCACCGACCAGGCTGTGTCGGCAATGGCCTCGCCGCCTTCCTCCGAGACAAGCTTCAGGCCGACCTGGGAGGCGCGGTGCTGGATCGTCGCCTCGGTCAACTCGCCTGCTTCCACGGTGATATCAGCCCGCACGACGGCATTGATCGTGCCGTATTCGGACACGACGTGGTAGGTGCCGGCATTCAGCCGGACGATCGTGTTGGGCTTCACATCGGCAAGCACAAGGCCGCGCTCTCCGTCTTCTCGCACGTCGGAGGAGTAGATGTCGAAGCTCAGCTGCTTGTCGGGGATATGCGTGTCGGCGCCCGAAATGGCATTCAGCGACATGCCGCCTGCATCCAGCACCAGAACCTGTTCGGCAACATCGCCTTCGACGGGCACGTTGAGCTTCTTGGTTGCGCCGGCGCGGCCGAACGAGACATTGACGAAGTAATCGCCGGGAGCGAGCTGGAAGGCGGCCGATCCACCCTCTGCGCTGGCGAGCAGGGGCAGTTTTCCATCGGCGCCGGGAATGGGGCTGAACACGCGCCACGACAGTCCGTGCTGCATCGGATCGCCCTCATTGGTCAGCTTCGCGTCGAGCTTCACGTTGCGGCTCTGGGTCGCGGGCGCAATCGCATTGGCGCCGGGGGCCGAAAATGCCTTCAGCTTTGGCATCTTGGTCGAACCGTTTAGCTGCTTGAAGGTTTCGAAGGCTTCCTGTGCAAAAGCGGGCGGTGTCGCGGCACAGGCCAGGAGGAGCCCGAGCAGCAGCCGGATGAGAACAGATTGGCGGGACATGCGATGCACTGTGTGTTGACTTCCTTCCCAATGCCGGCAACTTCAAACCGAACCGCATGGCAATTTCAAGACTGCCACACCTGCCAAGGCCTATGAAGGTATCAAGAAAATGAAAAAAGACATCAAGCTGCTCGATTATCTCGCAGTTCGTCGCTCCGTGCCCGCATTTCAGATGTGCGAGCCGGGGCCGGACAAGGCGGAGATCGAGTCGATTCTGACACTTGCGGTTCGCGTTCCCGATCACGGAAAACTCGCGCCCTGGCGCTTTGTCGTCTATCGCGGCGAAGAACGCGGGCGCATCAGCGAGGAACTGCTCAAACTCGCCTTGGAAAAGAACCCTCACCTCTCCGAAGAGATGATACAGGTCGAGCGGACCCGCTTCACCCGTGCGCCCGTCGTCATCGGCGTCATCTCGACGGCTGCTCCGCATGTGAAGATCCCCGAATGGGAGCAGGTGATGTCGGCCGGTGCCGTCTGCCTCAACCTGCTGATGGCCGCCAATGCCCATGGCTACGTCTCCAACTGGCTCTCCGAATGGTTCGCCTTCGACGAGCGCGCCTATCCGCTGCTCGGCATCAAGCCCGGCGAGAAGGTTGCGGGCTTCATCCACATCGGCTCGACCGAGTTTCCGATCGTCGAGCGCCCGCGTCCGGCCCTGGACGATGTCGTCTCCTGGCGGGGCGGAGAAGACTGATGTTCTACGACACCGAGACGAATGCCCATGGCATGGCGCATGATCCCTTCAAGGCGATCGTTGCACCGCGCCCCATCGGCTGGATCGGCACGAAGGGTAGGGATGGCAGCCACAATCTGTCACCCTATTCCTTCTTCAACGCCGTGGGCGATCGGCCGAAGATGGTGATGTTCTCGTCGAGCGGCCGCAAGGACAGTCTGAGAAATGTGCAAGAGACGGGCGTCTTCACGGCGAGCTTCGTCAGCCGCTCCTTGTTGGACCACATGAATGCATCTTCCGCCGCAGTGCCTTACGATACGGACGAGTTCGTGCTTGCAGGCCTGACCGCGGCACCGGGACAAATGGTCGACGCGCCCTATGTGGGGGAGGCGGTTGCCGCCCTCGAATGCCGGGTGACCAAGGTTTTGACGCTGCCGGACATGAATGGCAACGAAACCGACAGCCACGCCGTCTTCGGTCAGGTGGTCGGGATCCACATATCGGACAGCATGATCCGTGACGGGCGATTCGACCTTGCAGGGGCAGATCCGATCATGCGGCTGGGCTACATGGATTATGCCGGCATGGGGCCGGTCTTCGAGTTGCGACGCCCGAACCAGCGGGCCTGAAACAGATAAAGGCGTGGGCGATGTGACATTGCCGTATCGTCCCCGCACCCTTGGTTAATGAACGTGGTGAACGTTTCTTAAACACTTTGCCCCTACTGTCCGAAGCACCGAATTCTTCGGGTGTGCACAGGTGGCGAGTGGGTTCGACTTTGATCGTTGCAGCTTTTCTCAAATGGGTCGAAACAGCGAAGTCGCAGGAGCGGGCGCGTGCGGCAAACGCTCTGGCGCGCGCCTATCTGAAGTCCGAAATGGCACCTGAAGAACGGCATGCAGCGCAGATGGCGATGACCTATCTCTTGGATGACCCAGCACCGCAGGTGCGCATGGCGCTCGCAGACGTATTGGCACGCGAAGCAGACGCCCCCCGTGCCCTGATGGTCTCGCTCGCCGAAGATCAGCCGGAGATCGCCTCTGTTGTCATCCTCCATTCGCCTGTCCTCTCCGATGCCGACCTCGTCGATATCGCAGGTCGCGGCACCGTGGAAACCCGCGCGCTCATCGCCGCCCGCAAGGAAGTGAGTATTGGCGTTGCCGCAGCCCTTGCCGAAATCGGCGATGCGGCCGAACTGGAAGTCCTGCTGGAGAATCCCCGTGCGCGCCTGACAACCTTCACGCTCCGCCGTATCGCCGAGCGTCACGGGCATTGCGAACGCATCCGGGCGCTGCTGCTGGAACGAAGCGATCTGACGAGCGGCATCCGCCAGCTGCTCGTGCAGTTTGTGGCGGACGCGCTTGCCGGTTCCGATCTTGTGATCGGCGCCGTCGGAAGCCGTCGGATCGAGCGTATTGCCCGGGAAGCCGGAGATTGTGCGACGATCGCGCTACTCGCAGACGTTCACGGCGAGGAACTGACCCGTCTGACGGAGCAGTTGCGCCTTGCCGGTCGACTGACACCGGCCTTCCTGATGCACGCGCTCTGCGCCGGCCGCACCGACTTCTTCTCCTCCGCCATCGTCGCGATCTCGGGCCTCGACGAGCGGCGTGTGCGCTCAATCCTGGCGACCGGCCGCTTCCACGCAGTCCGGGCGCTCCTGGAATCCGCTGGCCTGGCACGTGACGTCAGTCCGCTCTTCGTGGACGCCGTGATGCTGTGGCGCACGCTCCTCCAGGCCGCAGACGGCTTTGATCTTGAGCACATTGCCCACCGCCTCGTGGCGCGTTATCGGGGCGCACTGGACCTGAGCGACGCAGCCCGGGCTCTGATTGACATGGTCGAGCGTATGGCGATCGCCGAGGAACGGCGTCTGGCGCGGGATTATGCCAGCGGCTTTGCGCTGGCTGCCGCCTGACAGTTTAAGGCGTGATCTTCTTTGCCACCCACGAATAGCTTTCCGCCACCACATGGATCGGCTTTTCGAAAATCATCTTGATCTCTGCCTTTCCTGGCAGAACCTCGCGCACGGCTTCTATGGCTCGGTCCTTCAGCGTCTTCTGCTGTTCTTCCGTCGGCGCAACCGCGGGCGTCGCCGTCTGAGCCGAGTTTGCGGGTGACTGGGCAGCCAGAGCCTCGGTTATTTCAGGCGGCGGCAACTGGCAGACGGCGACAGCCGTGGGATAGCCGATATCCGTGTAGCGCCCCAGGACTTCTTCAGATGCCGCATTGCAGAGTTCGATCGAGACGAAACGCTCCGGCGGCGTCTCAACAAATGCGCATTGGCTGACGCTGTCGTCACATCCGAGGATCGTCATCATGATCAGGGCAGTCTTCATCGCGGAGCTCCCGGAAGGGCGTTTGATGCGCTAGACGAAGCAGAGGATTGGAGCCAAAGCAAGGCACCCTCGATGGCGCCCTGCGAGGCAGGCGCGACGCAGTCTCGCCGGATCTTCAGGAGGCAGCAGGCAGAGGAATAAAGCCCCTCTAGCCCGTCGAAACCCTTCGACTGTCTACGGTCGGCTCGGCGACGAAATCCAGTTCGCCCTGTCCTTCATCTGCGATCCCGTCATCTGAAAGTTCGACCTCGCGGATCCATTCCCGCCAGATAGACACGAGCAGCGCCATCAGCACCGGACCGATGAACAGACCAAGGAAGCCCATGGTCTTCACGCCACCGACGAGACCGAAGAAGGTCGGCAGGAAGGGCAGCTTGATCGGGCCACCGACCAGGCGCGGGCGCACCGTCTTGTCGACGATGAAAAGCTCGACCGAGCCCCAGATAAAGAGGGCAACACCTTCGATCATTGCGCCGCTGGCAACCAGATAAATCGAGACCAGCGTGAACGACAGCGGTGCACCGCCGGGGATGAGCGCCATGACGCCGGTGATGACCCCGAGCGTGACAGGCGAGGGCACGCCCGCCAGCCAGTAGGCGATTCCCAGCACGATGCCTTCGCCGATCGCAATCAGGGTCATGCCCGTCACGGTCGAGCTGATGGTTGCCGGCACGACACGGGAGATCCGCTCCCAGCGGTTCGGCAGGATCCGTTCCCCGAGCAGGTCAAGCTGGCGTGCGAAGTTTGCGCCGTCGCGATAGACGAAGAACAGCGCGATCAGCATGAACAGCAGGGTCAGCAGCAGATGGAAGAGCCCGTCGCCCGCGGCGATCACGGCGCGGTAGATATTGCCGATATTGGCTCCGCTGACGATCTGTATGAGCTCGCCGATCGCGCCCGGCTGGCCGATATGTTCGGTCCACTTGGACCCAAGCCACTCACCCACACGCGGCAGCGCCAGGATCCAGGCAGGAGGCGGTGCGCCCGTGGTATTGGCCTCGACAGCCCAGGTAATCCATTGGCGGATTTCCTCGACCGCGTAGGAAATCGCGATGCCGATCGGCACGATCAGGAAGGCCAGGATGAAGAGCAGGGCGAAGGTCGCGCCGAGCGTCGTGTTGCCACCGATGCGATCGAGCAGGCGCCGGTAGAGCGGCCAGCTTGCAAAGGCAATGACGAGTGCGGCGAGCACCGGCACCAGGAAGCCGTGGAAGAAATAGATCGCCGCGATCCCGATCAGCACCAGCAACCAGCGCGCCACCGAGATCGGGGTGATCAGCGCGATGCGGTTGGCCGTCGCCTGGCCGAGCCAACGTGGCCCATTCGACGGGGTCTGAATATCAGCCTGGCTCACAATCTGAAGTGTCCCGTTAAAACTGCCCTGCATATGGAGCATTCTGGATCGGGAAACAAGCGGGAGGCAGCGGACGCATCACGCCTGCGGCTCAGATGTCGAGGTTCTCCGCGAAGGCGGCGCGCTCCTGGATGAAGCGGAAGCGGGCCTCCGGCTTGGTGCCCATCAAGGCATCCACCGCATCCCGCGTGCCTTCGAAGTCGACATCGTCGATGCCGACCCGAAGTAGCGTACGCTTCGCGGGATCCATAGTGGTTTCCTTGAGCTGCGCCGGCATCATTTCGCCCAGGCCTTTGAAGCGACCGATCTCGACCTTCTTGCCCTTGAACACGGTTTCCATGAGTTCGGCGCGATGGGCGTCGTCGCGGGCATAGACGGTCTTCGCACCCTGGCGGATGACGTAGAGCGGCGGCACGGCCAGATAGAGATGGTTGCCGCGGATGAGTTCCGGCATTTCCTGGTAGAAGAAGGTGATCAGCAGTGACGCGATATGGGCGCCGTCGACGTCGGCATCGGTCATGACGATGATGCGCTCGTAGCGCAGGTCTTCTTCGCGATATTTCGTCCGCGTACCGCAGCCGAGTGCCTGGATCAGGTCGGCGATCTGCTGGTTGGCCATCAGCTTTTCACGGCTCGCGGAGCCGACGTTGAGGATCTTGCCGCGCAGGGGAAGGATCGCCTGGTTCGCACGGTTGCGCGCCTGTTTCGCCGAACCACCGGCCGAGTCACCTTCGACGATGAAGAGCTCGGCGCCTTCGGCTGTGTTCTGCGAGCAGTCGGCAAGCTTGCCCGGCAGGCGCAGCTTGCGCACGGCCGTCTTGCGGTTGACTTCCTTTTCCTTGCGGCGGCGCAGGCGCTCTTCCGCACGTTCGATCACCCAGTCGAGCAGCTTCGCCGCCTCGTTCGGATTGTCGGCGAGATAATGGTCGAAGGGGTCGCGCAGCGCATTTTCGACGATGCGCTGGGCCTCCACGGTTGCGAGCTTGTCCTTGGTCTGACCGACGAATTCTGGCTCACGGATGAAGACGGAGAGCATGCCGACCGCCGAGATCATCACGTCATCGGTGGTGATCTGCTGGGCACGCTTGTTCTGCGTCAGCTCCGCATAGTTTTTCAGCCCCTTGGTCAGCGCAATACGCAGGCCTGCCTCATGCGTGCCGCCCTCGGGCGTCGGGATCGTGTTGCAATAGGAATGCAGGGCAGGATCGCCACCATACCAGGTCACGGCCCATTCCATGGCGCCGTGGCCGCCGGTCTTTTCCGTTTTGCCGGCGAAGATTTCGCGGGTGACGGTGAATTCCTTGCCAAGCGTCGCGGCAAGATAGTCCTTCAGGCCACCTGGGAAGTGGAAGACGGCCTTTTCCGGGATGTCGCCGCCTTCCGGTACCATGCCCGGATCGCAGGACCAGCGGATCTCGACGCCACCGAACAGATAGGCCTTGGACCGCGCCATGCGGAAGATCCGGCCCGGATCGAACTTCGCGTGGTCGCCGAAGATATGCGGGTCGGGATGGAAGCGCACGCGGGTGCCACGCCGATTGTGGACTTCGCCGAGCTCTTCGAGCCCGCCCATCGGCACGCCGCGCGAAAACCGTTGGCGATAGAGCTTGCGATTGCGCGCAACCTCGACTTCGAGAAGGTCCGACAGCGCGTTGACGACGGAGACGCCGACGCCGTGCAGACCGCCCGATGTCTCATAAGCCTTGCCGTCGAATTTACCGCCGGCATGCAGCTTGGTCATGATCACTTCGAGCGTCGACTTGCCCGGTACCTGCGGATGCAGTTCGACCGGAATGCCGCGACCGTTGTCGGTGACCGTCAAGAAACCCTCGGCATCGAGGTGCACGTCGATGAAGTTGGCGTGGCCGGCCACCGCTTCGTCCATCGAGTTGTCGATGACTTCGGCAAACAGGTGATGCAGCGCCTTCTCGTCCGTGCCGCCGATGTACATGCCGGGGCGCATACGAACGGGCTCGAGGCCTTCGAGAACCCGGATCGAGGACGCGCCGTATTCGTCTGCACCTGCCGTCGGTGCGGCAGCAGCCGGCCGCGCAGCCGGGGCAGGGGTCGGAGCCGTCACGGTTTCCGCCTCAACCTTCTGGGCGAGCGGCATGCCGGAAAAGAGATCGTTGTCGTCCATGGCGTCGTTCGATACTCTGTTGCTGTTCGATGCCGGGTCTGCGGCACCTTCATGAAGCCGCCGCATCAGGCCCGTCGCATCTGCGAATCGGTCGGATTGTGCCAGAAAGGCAGGGCAGGCGCGAAGGGCCCATACAGCCGGCGCATGTTGAATTCGGGCCAGCTTTGCGTGGCGCATTTCGCGAAGGCAAGCGTGAGCCGAGAGGAAACCCATCTTCCATGCAGATGTCCACAGCTCATTTCCGCACTGCGGCGATTTCCTGCGTTCTCTTTCCGTTTCTGTTTCTGGCGAGCGCGCGTGCCGAGGCAGTCGGACCCTTCAAGGATGAACTCTTTTCCGCCCAGACAGTGCTGGAAACCTCCGATGGCGGTGATTTTACCCGCGTCGATTATGACGAGATGCGCGAAATCAATGGCCGCGACAGCATTCCCGAACGCCGGGTCAAGGATCGCTATGTCTCGCTCAAGGTCCGCCGCGTCCAGGAGAACCAGACGCTGCAGCTTCCCACCGGTGCGCTTGAGGTGGGACGCGTGGGCCTTGATCAGGGGCAGGCCTTCACCGTCATCTTCATCCACGGCCGGGGCGGGGACCGCCGTCTCGGACTGAACGACATCAGCTTCGGCGGCAATTTCAACCGTCTGAAGAACCTCGCGGCTGAAAACCGCGGCACCTATTATGCGCCTTCTGTGCGGAGCTTCGATGAGAATGGTGTTGCAGACATCGCAGCATTGATCACCCACGCCTCGGCTCAATCCGGCGGCAAGCCGGTGGTGCTCGCCTGCGCGTCCATGGGAAGCTTCATCTGCTGGGGCATATCCCGCGACCCTGCTACGGTAGCCGAGCTGTCGGGCATGGCGATCCTGGGCGGAGCCCCGGATCCTGCCCTGCCGAAAAGCGCCGCCGCCAAGGCGAAGTTGCCAATCTGGTTCACCCATGGAAGCCGTGACAGCGTCTATGCGGCGGACGATCAGATCGCCATCTACCGAAAGCTCCGGGCCGCAGGGCAACCGGCGCGCTTCACCCTCTTCGAGACCGGTTCACACGGTACGCCGGTGCGCATGTCGGATTGGCGGGCGATGCTCAACTGGCTGATCCGCTGAGGCCTCCGGGCCGGGAAGGACATGCTGGCTCACGGTCGCCGGGTGCCTTGCCGCTTGTCTGGGCACTTTGCGCGCGCATTTTCACCATGCCGCCTGATAAAACAGCCAATTTCGTGCCGCAATCTTTCCTTGATCGCTCAGATTTGCTACTTCGCAGAAGCGAAATAGGGGTAGAGACGACATGACACCGGATGTTCGTCCGCTTGTTGCGGGCAATTGGAAGATGAACGGCACGCGGGCTTCGCTCGATCAGATCAAGGCCATCGCCGAGGGTGTACAGGGTCCGCTGGCAGAAAAGGTCGAAAGCCTGATCTGCCCGCCGGCGACGCTGCTTTATGTCGCAACGGCGCTCTGCACCGACAGCCCCCTCCAAATCGGCGCCCAGGACTGCCACCAGAACGCTTCTGGCGCCCATACCGGTGACCTCTCTGCCGAAATGATCGCCGATTGCTTCGGCACCCACGTCATCGTCGGCCATTCCGAGCGCCGCACCGACCACGCCGAGACCGATCATCTGGTCCGCGCCAAGGCCGAAGCCGCTTATGCGGCCGACCTGACGGCCGTGATCTGCATCGGCGAGACGGCGGACGAGCGCAAGTCCGGCCAGACACTCGACATCCTGAAGCGCCAGCTCGCCGGGTCCGTGCCGGACGGCGCCACGGCCGAACGCACCGTCATTGCCTATGAACCCGTCTGGGCCATCGGCACCGGCCTCACGCCCACCGTTGCCGATGTGGCCGAAGCCCATGCCTTCCTGCGCGCCGAGCTCGCCAAGCGCTTCGGCGACGAAGGCAAGAAGATGCGCATTCTCTATGGCGGCTCGGTCAAGCCCTCGAATGCCAAGGAACTGATGGCGGTCGAAAATGTCGACGGAGCCCTGATCGGTGGCGCGAGCTTGAAGGCGGCTGATTTCCTCGCCATATACCGGGTCTACGAGGAACTGACCGCCTGAGCGCGAATGCGCGCAAAAGCGGGAGAGGGGCTTTCAATGCCCGTTCCTCTCATGTAAAGAGCCGCCAACCTCATTGATTTTGCCCCCATTGGGCAGGATGGACATTCCATGCAGACCGTATTGCTCGTTATCTACCTCATGGTCGTCGTCGCCCTGATTGGCGTCGTCCTCATCCAGCGTTCCGAAGGCGGCGGTCTTGGGATTGGCGGCGGATCGGGCTTCATGTCTGCGCGCGGCACGGCCAATGCACTGACCCGCACCACGGCCATCCTGGCGACGCTGTTCTTCGTGATCTCGCTGGCGCTGGGTATTCTCGCTCGATACGAGTCCCGTCCGACCGATATTCTCGATCGGATCCCGGCTGGCAACGGCGCCACCCAGGGCGGCGGCAGCGTTCTCGACCAGCTTCCGGGTGCTGCACCCGCGCAGCCGTCGACGACGGCACCGGCCGCTTCCACGCCGGCCGCACCGGCAACGACGCCTGCGGCTCCGGCCGCGCCGGCTCCGGCAGCGGACCCCAACGCCGTTCCGAACAACTGATCGGAACGACCTCCATCACTCCGGCGGGCTCCAGGGTCCGCCGGTTTTCTTTTGTCTGAATTCCGACAGTGCCCACGAAAAATGTGGGACAAGCCCGATTTGGGCTGGCGGAATCGAATCTGAAACGGTATCCGGTGAAGCCCATGGCGCGATATGTATTCATCACTGGCGGCGTGGTTTCCTCTCTTGGCAAAGGAATTGCGGCCGCGGCACTCGGAGCATTGTTGCAGGCACGGGGTTACCGCGTGCGTCTGCGCAAGCTGGACCCCTATCTCAACGTTGACCCGGGCACCATGAGCCCGACTCAGCATGGCGAAGTCTTCGTCACCGACGACGGCGCCGAGACTGATCTTGACCTCGGTCACTACGAACGCTTCACGGGGCGTTCTGCCACCAAGACCGACAACATCACCACCGGTCGCATCTACAAGAACATCATCGACAAGGAACGCCGCGGCGACTATCTCGGCGCGACCGTCCAGGTCATTCCGCACGTCACCAACGAGATCAAGGACTTCGTCATTGAAGGCAATGACGACTATGATTTCGTCATCTGCGAGATCGGTGGCACCGTAGGCGACATCGAAGCCATGCCGTTCATGGAAGCGATCCGTCAGCTCGGCAACGACCTGCCGCGTGGCACCGCCGTCTACGTTCACCTGACCCTGATGCCCTACATCCCGGCAGCCGGCGAACTGAAGACCAAGCCGACCCAGCATTCCGTCAAGGAACTGCAGGCGCTGGGTATTCATCCCGACATCCTGCTCGTTCGCGCGGACCGCGAGATCCCGCAGGCCGAGCGCCGCAAGCTCTCGCTGTTCTGCAACGTGCGTGAAAGTGCCGTGATCCAGGCCCTCGACGTCGCCAACATCTACGACGTGCCGATGGCCTATCACAAGGAAGGCCTCGACAACGAGGTTCTGGCCGCCTTCGGCATCGAGCCGGCGCCCAAGCCACGTCTGGATGCCTGGGAAGAGGTCTGCAACCGCATCCGCACGCCGGAAGGCGAAGTCACGATCGCAATCGTCGGCAAGTACACCGGCCTCAAGGACGCCTATAAGTCACTGATCGAGGCGCTGTATCACGGTGGCATCGCCAACCGCGTGAAAGTGAAGCTGGAATGGATCGAGTCGGAAATCTTCGAAAAGGAAGACCCGGCGCCTTGGCTTGAAAAGGTCAATGGCATTCTTGTGCCCGGCGGCTTCGGCGAGCGCGGCTCGGAAGGCAAGATCCTGGCCGCCCAGTTCGCCCGCGAACGCAAGGTGCCCTATTTCGGCATCTGCTTCGGCATGCAGATGGCGGTCGTAGAAGCGGCTCGACATCTGGCCGGCATCGAAAAGGCCTCCTCGACAGAATTTGGCAAGACGGACGAGCCGGTCGTTGGCCTGATGACCGAATGGATGAAGGGCAACGAGCTCGAGAAGCGGTCCGCAGCTGGCGATCTCGGCGGCACCATGCGCCTCGGCGCCTACAAAGCCTCGCTGAAGAAGGGCACCAAGATCTCCGAGATCTATGGCTCCCAGGACATCTCCGAGCGCCACCGCCATCGCTACGAAGTCAACGTCGACTACAAGGATCGCCTGGAATCCTGCGGTCTCGTCTTCTCCGGCATGTCGCCGGACGGCCTTTTGCCGGAAACGGTTGAGTACCCGGACCATCCGTGGTTCATCGGCGTGCAGTACCATCCGGAGCTGAAGTCCCGCCCGCTGGATCCGCATCCGCTCTTTGCGAGCTTCATCGGTGCGGCGCTGGAACAGAGCCGATTGGTCTGAGACGGTCGAATCAAGAAGAACAAAAAGACCCGGCCATCTGCCGGGTCTTCTGTTTTGGAGGATTACTCGGATCAGGTCGCCCGGCGGGCTCAAGGTCGCAGCAGCAGCACCGGAACCTGTTCTTCCGCTTCTGCTGCCGGCGCATGGGGCGGTCGAACGATGAGACAGTCTGACTGCGCAAAGATCCGCATCATCGACGAATCCTGCTTGCCGAAGCTCTCGACGCTCGGTATCTCGGCGCCATCGTCGAACAACCGCGCGCGCACATAGTCCTGCCGCTTGTCATTGGCGGGCAGGGCTGCTCGCAGCCGGGCTTGCGCCATCCGCTGACGCGGTTGCCGATGGCCGAGATGGCCGAGCAGGGGCTCCATGAAGAGCAGCCCGCACACGAGGCTGGACACCGGGTTGCCTGGGAGACCCAGCACCAGCATTTCGCCGAGGCGCCCCACCATCAGGGGTTTTCCCGGTCGCATCGCGATCCGCCAGAAGTCGAGCTCCATGCCGGCCGACACCAGCGTCGACTGGACGAGGTCGTGATCGCCGACTGAGGCGCCTCCGAGTGTGACCAGAACATCAGCGCTGCTGGATCGAGCCCGCTCAACCGCCTGCAGGAGAAGCTCGCGGTCATCCGGCACGATCCCGAGGTCGACAACCTCTGCGCCATTGCCGCGCGCCAGAGCTGCAATCCCGAAGGTGTTGGAGCCGATGATCTGGCTTGGACCTGGAGCGCTTCCTGGGGGTACCAGCTCGTCGCCGGTCGCAAGGATTGCCACTCGTGGGCGGCGGAAGACCGGGAGGATCGCGTGGTTCATTGCAGCAGCCAGCGTTAGATGGCTGAAATCGAGGCTCTGGCCAGCGCGAAGTGCGACATCACCCTCGGCGAAGTCCTGGCCACGCGGACGGATATGCCGCCCAAGCGTGACGCGGAAATCCGTGCGGATCCGCCCGCCATCCAGTGTCACGGCGTCTTCCTGCAGGAGGATGCTGTCAGCACCGGACGGCACGGGTGCACCGGTGAAGATGCGGACTGCCTGGCCGGGGCCGACATGACCCGAAAACGCGTGTCCGGCCGCCGATTCGCCGATGACCGTCAGCGAGGCTCCAACCTCCGCCGCGTCTGCCGCCCGCAGCGCATAGCCATCCATGGCCGAGGCGTCGAAAGGCGGCTGGGTCAGACGTGCGGTGAGATCGGTTGCCAGCACGCGGCCATTGGCGTCATGCAAGGCAACGTCCTCACTGTCGGCGATCGGCCGCGCGGCCGAAAGCAGCCGCGCCAGTGCCTCCTCGACCGGCAGCAGGGACATCACAACCTCTCCGGATGACGGAAGTCGCCGGATTTGCCGCCGCTCTTTTCCATGACGCGGATACCACCGATCTCCATCGTCTTGTCGACGGCTTTGGCCATGTCATAGATCGTCAGGCAGGTGACGGAAACGGCCGTGAGCGCCTCCATCTCGACACCGGTCTTGCCGGTGAGCTTGACGGTGGCTTCCACCCGAAGGCCGGGAAGCTCTCCGTCTTCGGCAATGTCGACGGTTACCTTGGAAAGCATCAGCGGATGGCAGAGCGGAATGAGGGTGGACGTCTGTTTGGCGGCCATGATACCGGCGATGCGGGCGGTCGCGATCACGTCGCCCTTCTTGGAGTTGCCCTCGCGGATCGTTGTGAGCGTCTCCGGCTTCATCTTCACGAAGCCTTCGGCCACGGCCACACGCACTGTATCATCCTTGGCCGAGACATCGACCATATGCGCCTCGCCGGAGGCGCCGATATGCGTCAGTACCTTCGGCTCGACCGTGGTCATTCCGCCGCCAGGGCGCCGGTCCTGCCGGTCAGCAGCATGCGGGTGGCCTCGGCGACATCGTCCTTGCGCATCAGGCTCTCGCCGACGAGGAACGTGCTGATGCCGGACTTTTCGAGGCGCTGACAGTCCTCATAGGTGAAGATGCCGCTCTCGCCGACAAGCAGCCGATCGGCCGGCACCATGGCCGCCAGCTCCTCGCTTACGGTGAGGCTGACCTCAAAGGTGCGCAGATTGCGGTTGTTGATCCCGACCAGCGGAGATCTGAGCTTCAACGCGCGCTTCATCTCTTCGGCATCATGCACTTCGACGAGCACATCCATGCCGAGTTCAAAGGCGACGGCTTCAAGCTCCGATGCCTCAGCGTCAGAAAGCGAGGCCATGATCAGCAGGATGCAGTCGCCACCCCAGGCGCGCGCTTCATAGACCTGGTAGGCGTCGAACATGAAATCCTTGCGGAGCGCCGGCAACGCGCAGGCCTGGCGGGCGACCGTCAGAAACTCTGGCGCCCCCTGGAAGCTCGGCGTATCCGTCAGAACCGACAGGCAGGCCGCACCACCGGCCTCGTAGGCGGCGGCCAATGCAGGGGGATCGAAGTCCGGACGGATGAGCCCCTTTGACGGGCTCGCCTTCTTGATCTCGGCGATCAGGCCGAACCGGCCCTCGTCGCGGGCGCGCACCAGTGCGCGGTAAAAACCGCGCGGCGCGTCCTGGGCCGCGATGCGGTCCTTGAGTTCGGAGAGCGAAACGGCAGCCTTCGCAGCCGCAATTTCCTCCCGTTTGTAGGTCTCGATGCGCTTCAGGATATCGGTCATGGTATGAACTTACCCTTGAGCGGCGGAATTGGAAATGGTGATGAGCGTCTCAAGTGCGCGGGCGGCACTGCCGGTGTCGAGCGACTGGCTGGCGAGATGCATACCCTCCGTCACATCCTTGGCCTTGCCGGCAACGATCAGCGACGCGGCCGCGTTGCAGAGCGCCACGTCCCGATAGGGCGTCTTGGCGCCGCCGAGCACGTCGCGCAGGGCCGCTGCGTTCACTACACCGTCCCCACCACGGATCGCATCCAGCGACACGGTCTCGACCCCGAAATCACCAGGCGTGAGTTCAAAGCTGCGGATTTCGCCATCCTTGAGTTCAGCGACGTGGCTCGGGCCGGTCGTGGTGATCTCGTCGAGCCCGCTGCCATGCACGACCCAGGCGCTGGTGAGGCCAAGATCGCGAAGCGCTTCTGCACCCGGGATCAGCCATTCCGGCGAGTAAACGCCGAAGAGCTGTTTCTTGACGCGCGCCGGGCTCGAAAGCGGCCCGACGATGTTGAAGATCGTGCGTGCGCCGAGTTCGACCCGGGCGGGACCGACATGGCGCATGGCAGGATGATGCAATTGCGCGAACATGAAGCCGATACCGGCCTCACGAATGCAGCGGGAAATCATGTCGGGCTCGATGTCGAGCTTCACACCAAGCTGCGAAAGCGCATCCGCCGTTCCCGACTTCGAGCTTAGCGCCCGGTTGCCATGCTTGGCGACCGGGACACCGGCACCCGCGACGATCAGGGCCGCCAGTGTGGAGATGTTGTAGGTATTAGTCCCGTCACCACCGGTCCCGACGATGTCGATGGCGTCTTCCGGTGCATCGACCGGCACCATCTTCTGCCGCATGATCGAAACCGCACCGGCGATCTCGTCGACGGTTTCACCACGAACGCGAAGGCCCATCAGGAAGCCCCCGACCTGCGCCATGCTGGCTTCGCCCGACATCAGGATCTCAAAGGCGTCGCTCGCCTCTTGCCGCGTCAGCGGCTGGCGCGTTGCGATCTTGGCAATGAAGGGCTTCAACCCGGACATAATACAGCTCCCCCTGTGGCCGACGTTTAGCGGACGATGGCCTGCTGGGCCAGCGCCTGGTTGAACGTCACGCCGTATTCCGCCTGCAACTGTCCCACCATCTGGTCGAGGATGTCGTCACCAGCGGCATTGGCCACCTGGGCGATCTGTTCGTCCTCGTTGAGCGGCACGCCGCCCGTCGGCTGGTCGCGCACGGCCGTTACGGTCAGCAGGATCTGGGTCGACGGGTCGGCTCCCGACGCCGTCGCAACCGTACCCTGCGGGCCCGAGAAAGCAGCCGTGATCGCGGTTGGGCCGAGTACGGCATCCTCGCTGCGGCGTGTGATCCCCGCCTTGCTTTCGACGGCGAGGCCGAGTTCTGTTGCGATATCCTCAAGCTTGCCGCCATCGGCGATCCGCTTGCGCAGGCTTTCGGCCTTGGCGCCAAGCGCGATGCGCTGCTGCTCCGCCGTCCAGTCGGCCACCGCCTTTTCGCGCACTTCGGCCAGTTCGCGATCGCGCTCCGCCTTGATGTCGGTGACTTCGAACCAGACGAAGCCATTGCTGCCCATGTTGACGGGAAGTGCCTCGACGCCGATATCGGTGCGGAACACTTCCGCCAGCAGCTTGTCGCGCTCGGGGATGCCGGCAACCTCCGTCTCGCGGTTGTCGAGGCCGCGACGATCGATGTCGGTGACGGTGACCGGCTTCAGCTTCAGCTGCTCGGCCGCTTCCTTCAGCGTCGAGCCGCCGGCGCGCAGGTCCTCGAACTGATCGTGTACGGCGGTGATGTCGGCGATCGCCGCGGACTCGGCGAGCGCTTCGCGGATTTCTTCCTTCACCTCGTCAAGGCTCTTGGTGCGCCCTTCATTGATGTTGGTGATGCGCAGGATGACCGGACCGAGCGCGCCATCGACGACGGGCGTGGTTCCACCTTCTGCAGTGACGGCAAAGGCCGCCTCGGCAAGCGCCGGATCGGGCAGGCGGTCCCGCGTGAACTCGCCGAGCAGGACGTCGCCTGCGGTCTTGCCCTGGTCAGCGACGAGTTGATCGAAAGTGGTGCCATTCTGCAGTTCCTGCAAGGCGGCATCGGCCATCTCGCGATTCTCGAAGGAAAGCTGCTCGATGGTGCGCGTGCCGGCAACCTCGTAGGAAGCCTTGCGGCTTTCGTAATCCTCACGGATCTGCTCGTCCGTGATGGCAGCCTTGTCGGCGATATCGGCAGGTTCCAACTTCACGTAGTTGAAGCTGCGATATTCCGGAGCGCGATAGCCGGACTTGGTTGTCTCGAACCAGGCGGCAAGCGTTGCATCGTCAGGTGCCTTCACCGGCTCGATATTGGCATTGGTGAGCAGCAGATAGTTGATGTCGCGGTTCTCGTAGCGATAGGCCTTCAGCGCGTCGATCAGAACCTTCGGCGCAACGAACCCATCTGCCGTCGCATCGACGATCTGGCTGCGGATCGCCACCTTCGAGCGCTCCTCGATGTAATCGTCTTCGCGCAAGCCGGCGCTGCGCAGCCGCGAGGAAAACAGCGCGCGATCGAAGCTGCCGGAGGCATTCTTGAAAGCCGGATCGTCCGCGATGAGCTGGGCGAGGCGATCCTGGGACAGGCCGAGGTTCATGTCGGCCGCGAGCTGGTCGAGAGCCGCACCGGCCGCGAGCTGAGAAAACACCTGCGCCTCGATGCCGAAGGCACGCGCCTGCTCGGTGGTGAGCTGCATCCCGAAGCGGTTGCTCATGTCCGCGACCTGCCGCTGATAGGCAAAGGCGAAGTCGCTGGACGAGACAGACTGGTCACCGACGGCAACTACCGTGTCCGACGTGTTGCTGAACAGGGAAGCCGAAACACCCCAGACGCCGAAGGACACGACGAGCAGCAGCAGCAAGATCTTGGCGAACAGGGTTTGGGAAGCTTTTCTCAAGAAGACGAGCATCGGGACGCATGAACCTCATTGTAAACCTTCGTCCGGGACGAAGCAGGTGGACTTCCTTAGAACAAAGCTTTCTGGAAATGAAGGCATTTGGCGGCGAAATGCGCAGCCATCACGGGGAGTTTGATCCTCACTGCTGTCCATCGCCCGGAAGTCAGCGGCCAAAACGAAAGAAGGCCGGGCAGAGCCGGCCTTCTTCACGATCTTGGGGCGAGATCCGATCAGCGCTCGGACAGCGGCTTGTAGTTGCGCTTCGGTGCGCCGGTATAGAGCTGGCGCGGACGGCCGATACGCTGCTGCGGGTCCTCGATCATCTCGTTCCACTGCGCGATCCAGCCGACGGTACGGGCGAGCGCGAAGAGAACGGTGAACATGGTGGTCGGGAAGCCCAGCGCACGCAGTGTGATGCCCGAGTAGAAGTCGACGTTGGGGTAGAGCTTCTTCTCGATGAAGTAGGGGTCGTTGAGCGCGATCTTCTCGAGCTCCAGCGCCACCTTCATCAGCGGATCGTCGCCATGGCCGGTCGCTTCCAGAACTTCATACATGGTCTTCTGCATGATCTTGGCGCGCGGGTCGTAGTTCTTGTACACACGGTGACCGAAGCCCATCAGACGGAACGGATCGTTCTTGTCCTTGGCCTTGGCAATGTATTCCGGGATGCGGTCGACCGAGCCGATTTCCATCAGCATGTTGAGGGCTGCTTCATTCGCACCGCCGTGGGCTGGGCCCCAGAGGCAGGCGATGCCCGCCGCGATGCAGGCGAAGGGATTGGCGCCCGACGAGCCGGCGAGACGCACGGTCGAGGTCGATGCGTTCTGCTCGTGATCGGCATGCAGGATGAAGATGCGGTCCATGGCGCGCGCCAGAACCGGGTTCACCTTGTACTCTTCACACGGCACGGCAAAGCACATGCGCAGGAAGTTGGAAGCGTAATCAAGGTCGTTCTTCGGGTAAACGAAGGGCTGGCCGACGTGGTACTTGTAGGCCATCGCGGCGATCGTCGGCATCTTCGCGATCATGCGCAGCGAAGCGACCATGCGCTGATGCGGATCGGTGATATCGGTCGAGTCGTGATAAAAGGCGGAGAGCGCGCCGACGGTGCCGACCATGACGGCCATCGGATGGGCGTCACGGCGGTAGCCGGAGAAGAACTTGCTCATCTGCTCGTGCACCATGGTATGGTGCGTGACGCGATAGTCGAAGTCCTTCTTCTGCGCAGCGGTCGGCAGTTCGCCGTAGAGCAGCAGATAGCAGACTTCCAGGAAGTCGCCCTTTTCGGCGAGCTGCTCGATCGGGTAGCCGCGATGCAGCAGCGTGCCTTCGTCGCCGTCGATATAGGTGATCTTGGACTCGCAGGATGCGGTGGACGTAAAGCCCGGATCGTAGGTGAACGTACCCGTGTGCTTGTACAGGGCGCCGATGTCGATGACGTCGGGGCCGATCGTTCCGGCCTTGACGCTCAGGTCGACCGTCTTGTCACCGAGTTTCAAAGAAGCGCTTTTGTCCGTCATGCTGATCCTCCGGTATTGGCGGGAAGGCGTCTCGAAAAAGCCGCCATCGGTTAAGCGTGTGATGTAGCTATATGATACCGAAGTTAATGCCAAGCTATCCAAAGGGCAAATTGTGCGTCGCGAAAAAGGCAACAATCGAACCGATCGGTTCTAATCGTTTGAAGCGCGGATAGGCCGAAAATCCACCACTTGCTGCACGCTTTGCTTGCTGTCAGATTTCGCCTATTCTGCGCGCGGATGGGGTGGTTCCGGTCGGACAAACCGAATGGTTGAAGTGGCGGACAGGCGGCGGGCGGGCAGTGTCTGGGTTGGCGAAACCCCGGCACGGCAGGAACTGTCCATAGCCACTGCCCCGCTGCCCGCGCCACGCCCGACGGCAGCGGGCACTGCGGTTCAAATCCGCTTTGCGCTGCGCAAATTCGCTGGCCATTCGGAGCGCTGCCTGTCGGAAGAGATCCGTCACGGGCACCTCTTTCTATTCGTGCCGGTCGGTCTCGGAGCCGGCGCGGCCATCTGGTTTTCCGTGCCGAACCCGCCGGCAGAAATGGTGCTTGCCGGTCTCCTCGGCGTTCTGTCAGTCGTGATCTTTCGATCAACGAGGGGCACTGCAGTGAATGCGGCCCTCTGGGGCACCGGCTTGTTCTTGACCGGCATGCTGCTTGCAGACTGGGAGACGCGGCGATTGTCGACGGTGATCCTCGATCAGCCCGTGGTCACGAAGGTCAGCGGGATCGTCGAGCGACGGGAGCAGGCGGCGGCCGGCGAGTGGCGCTACACGTTAAGACTGACCGGGACTGCCGAGCCGACGCTGCGCCGTCAGCCGAAGAGAGTGAGCCTGCTCGCACGCAGCAGGCATTTGCCGGCTGCGATCGGCGAGCGGCTGCAGGGCCGCGCCCGCCTCTCTCCGCCTTCCGGCCCCGCTCTGCCGGGGCTTAATGATTTTGCCTTCCAGAGCTACTTCTCTGCGATCGGCGCCGTCGGTTTCTTCCTCGGGCCACCGGACGTTCTGCCAGCCGGCGAGGGCGACGGTGCCAGTGCCTCGGCGCGCTTCGATGCTGCCCTGTTTTCCGTGCGGGATCGGATCTCGAATCGCATCCGAACGGTCCTGCCGGGGGATCCGGGTGCCTTCGCAGCCTCGATCATCACGGGGGAGCGTCGTTCCATGTCGGAGGAAGCGACGGATGCCTTGAGAGTGTCCGGTCTCGCTCATATCACTGCCATTTCCGGTCTGAACATGGCGCTCGCCGCCGGGATTTTCTTTGTCGGCCTACGCGGCATGCTCAGCCTTCTGCCGGGTCTTGCGCAGCGATACCCGGTCAAGAAGATCGCAGCGGCAGGCGCGCTGATCGCCACCACGGGTTATGTCCTCATCTCCGGCTATCAGGTCTCGGCACTGCGGGCCTATCTCATGACGGCAATCATGCTGGTTGCTGTGTTGTTCGACCGCCCCGCTGTCAGCCTGCGCAATCTGGCCCTTGCGGCCATCGCGATCCTCGCCGTGCAGCCATCTGCGGCGATGGGGCCGGGCTTCCAAATGTCGTTTGCGGCCACGGCTGCGCTGATCGCCGGCTATGCCGGATGGCGGTCGCGACCGCGCGCGATCCTTCCACCCGCCCGGTCGACAGGGTTACGGATCGCAACCGGCGGCGCGACCTTCGTCGGCGGGACACTCGCGACCTCGTTGATCGGTGGCCTGGCGACCGCCGTCTTCGCCATCACCCATTTTCACCGGCTGTCGACCCATGGCCTCGAAGCGAACCTGGCTGCCATGCCGCTGATATCGCTGGTCGTCATGCCCGCTGGCTTTATCGCGATGCTCATGATGCCATTCGGTCTGGACGCACCCTTCCTCTGGGTGATGGGCAAGGGGCTCGAACTGGTCCTTGTGGTGGCGCACACCGTTGCCGGCTGGGGCGGTGGCTACGTCTTTCCGCGCCTGCCGGCCTGGTTCCTCCTCGGAACGGTTGCCGGCATGCTGCTGCTGACCCTGCTTCGCACCCCTCTTAGGCATGGTGGCACCGTGTTGATCGGAGCCACGATCGTTGTGACCTGGTTCTCGCCGCCCATCCGGACGGGAGAGCTGCTGATCAGCGAAGACGCGCGTCTTGTCGCCTTCTGGACCCGTGAGGGGGAGGCCCGCGCCCTGGCGACCAACCGCGCCCGCCCGCCGGGGTTCCTTTTTGATCAGTGGCAACCGGTTCTTAGCATCGCCGCGGCGATGCCTCCGATATCGCTGGCCAGCGATGAATTGCCGCCGGCGCCGGACTGGCGTGCAGGCGAAACATGGTCGAAGGCACAGGAAGCGGAGGCCGGGGCTGTCCTGGACCGTCTGATCGGCACGGCCGAGGCGAGCCGCTTCGCCTGCATTGCCCATGCCTGCGCTGCCAAGCTGAAATCGGGAGTGAGGGTCGTCACCGTGGACCGAGCCGAGCTTGTAGGCCTTGCCTGCGACAGGGCGGACATCGTGGTGCTCGCCGCCCGAACCCGCCTGACAGCCTGCCGGTCGGGCGCCAGCCTCTTTTCGCAGACCAGCTTGAGAGGTTCAGGCGCGGTCGAGATCTTCGGCCTCACGGGCGATCGGTCAGACCTGGCGATCAGGACGTCTTTCGAGGGCGCTCCACGGCCATGGACCGCCCATCGTCTCTATGACTGGCGCACGGGATTGGCCGCCGCGGAGCATGCCTTGCCACATCGAAGAGAAAGATCGGCAATGCCGCAGACACCGACGTCTGTTCCTGGCACTGACTATCAATGATAGCGGCGGATGAGGCCGACCAGCTTGCCCTGTATCTTGACGCGATCCGGCGGGAAGATGCGGGTCTCGTAAGCGGGATTGGCGGCCTCCAGCGCGATCGAGGCGCCCCGACGGCGGAAGCGCTTGAGTGTTGCCTCCTCGTCATCAACAAGTGCGACGATGATGTCACCCGGATTGGCGTTCGACGCATTGCGGATGATGACCGTGTCGCCGTCGAGAATGCCGGCCTCGATCATCGAATCGCCCTTCACCTCGAGCGCATAGTGATCACCGGCGCCGATCATCTCGGCCGGCACGGTGATGTCATGGGTGTTGTTCTGGATTGCCGAAATCGGCACGCCGGCCGCGATTCGGCCCATGACCGGAACGGAGACGGACGAACCGCTATCCTCTACCGGAGCCTTGCTCAGCGCGGGCGGCGGCGGTGTCTTGCCGAGACTGCCTTCGATCACGCTCGGCGCAAAGCCGCGACGCGGCTGAAGGCTGGGCGTATAGGCTTCCGGAAGCTTGATCACTTCGAGCGCACGAGCGCGGTTCGGCAGGCGGCGGATGAAGCCGCGTTCTTCAAGTGCGGTGATCAGGCGATGGATGCCGGATTTCGATGCGAGGTCCAGCGCGTCCTTCATCTCGTCGAAGGACGGCGGGACACCCGATTCCTTCATCCGCTCGTGGATGAAAAGAAGCAGTTCCTGTTGCTTGCGCGTCAGCATATGCGGTGCCCCTAGGGTGAAACAAATCCAGAACAGACACTATATGTTCCATTTGTGTTCCGCAAGTGGATAAATTTCCGTGAAGAGCCGGTGAGAAAATGCGATAGCGCGTTGGGAAAATTTGAAAGAGGCGGCGCCGGGCGCCTGAACCTCGGTCTGAACCTGCAACCGGACGGCACCATGCTGAAAGACATCGAGAAGATCGTGCTGGGGAAACCGGCTTCTGACCTGACCTCCGCCGAGAAGAAGGTACTGGTGCGGGCGCGGGAACGCCGGACAGTGTCGACCAATGCCGGGGAGGACTTCCTGGCGGGGGCGACCTTCGGCCAAAGGCTTGCGGACGGCATTGCCAGGATCGGAGGCTCGTGGGGCTTCATCATCGCGTTCGTGCTTTTCCTCGTTGCCTGGGTCATCCTCAACACGGTGATCCTGGTGACCGGAGCGCTCGATCCCTATCCCTTCATCTTCCTCAATCTGCTTCTGTCGATGCTGGCTGCTATCCAGGCGCCAATCATCATGATGAGCCAGAACCGCCAGGCCGAGCGCGATCGCTTCATGGCGGCCAAGGATTACGAGATAAACCTGAAGGCGGAAATCGAGGTGCTCGCTCTGCATCATAAAATCGACGAGCAGGTGCTCAAGGAACTCCGCGAAGCCCGTCAGGAGATTGATGCGCTGAGGCGGGCGATCGAGACCCTTTCAAGCCAGGGACGTCACGCCTAGATAAACCCGAGAAACCGAGATCCCTGCATGACCAACTCCAATTCTCAGTCGCGCGCAATCGATCACCTCGTCCTGCCGGTAGTCGACCTTGAAACCAGCCGTACCAGGCTCGGTCGCCTCGGTTTTACCGTAGCTGCCGATGCGCGCCATCCCTTCGGCACCGAAAATGCGTGCGTGTTCTTTGGCGACGATACCTATCTGGAGCCGCTGGCGATCGGCAGCCGGGAGGATTGCCTGGAGGCGCAGCGTAAGGGCAATGTCTTCGTGTCGCGCGATCAGGCTTATCGATTCCGTCGGGGCGAGGGCCTGTCCGCCTTTGTCGTGAAGACGGATGATGCGCAAGCCGATGATGCGCGCTACCGCGAGGAGGGCTTGAGTGGCGGTTCAGTTCTCCAATTCTCCAGACAGTTCCGCTTCCCCGACGGTCGTGTCGCGGATGGCTCCTTCAGGCTCGCTTTTGCTGCAGATCCGAGAGCGCCCGACTTCTTTGCCTTCGCCTGCCAGCGCGTGAACCCGATCCCCGCCGATCGCGGCGCCCTGCTGGTGCACGCGAATGGGGCCTCGGGGCTCGCGCGTGTCGTGCTGGCCGAAGAGAATCCCAGCGACTTCCAGTATCTGCTTGAGATGGTCCTTGATCAGCGGGATGTCGCGGCCCATTCCTTCGGCTTGTCGATCCAGGCGGCCAATGCGGTGGTCGAGGTGCTGACGCCGGCAGGCTATCTCGCGCATTATGGCCACGAACTGGCCATAGCAGAGCGAGGCCTCATCGGTGCGGCGGTGGTCGTTGCAGTATCGGATCTCGGCGTGACAGAAGCCTGCCTCGCTGCTAATGGCGTCCACTATCACAAAACGGGCGCGCGCCTTGTTGCCGCGCCGGAAAAGGGGCAGGGCGTGACCTTCGCCTTTGAGGAGTTGAAATGAGCGTTTCTCCCAATCCGGAAGTCGTGGTCGGCGAAGGTCCGGCCAAGGCCGTATTTTCCCAGAAGGGCCGTTTTGCCCTGATCGCTGGCCCCTGCCAGATGGAAAGCCGCGATCATGCCTTTATGATCGCCGGCCAGCTCGTCGAGCTCTGCCGCGAGCTTGGCCTCGGCCTCGTCTACAAGTCCTCCTTCGACAAGGCGAACCGCACCTCGCTTTCGGCCGAGCGCGGCATCGGGCTTGAAAAGGCCATGGAAGTCTTTGCCGACATCAAGAAGGAGTACGGCGTTCCTGTCTTGACGGACATTCATACGGAAGAACAGTGCGCCGCCGTCGCGTCGACGGTTGATGTCCTGCAGATCCCGGCTTTCCTCTGCCGCCAGACGGACCTGCTGATCGCTGCTGCAAGAACCGGCCGGGTGATCAACGTCAAGAAGGGCCAGTTCCTGGCGCCCTGGGACATGAAGAACGTCCTTAACAAGATCACCGGTTCCGGCAATCCGAACGTGCTGCTGTGTGAACGCGGTGCCTCCTTCGGCTACAACACGCTGGTCTCCGACATGCGCTCTCTTCCGATCATGGCGGCCATGGGCGCGCCTGTCGTCTTTGACGCCACCCATTCGGTGCAGCAGCCGGGCGGGCAGGGCGGCTCCTCCGGTGGCCAGCGCGAATTCGTCGAGACGCTCGCCCGCGCAGCCGTCGCCGTTGGCGTCGGCGGCCTCTTCATCGAGACTCACCAAGACCCGGACAATGCGCCGTCGGATGGACCGAACATGGTGAAGATCACCGACATGCGTCGGCTTCTGGAAAAACTGATCGCCTTCGACGAAATCGCCAAGGCGGCCTGACCGCCCTCTTGCGACGCTTCAATCGGTTGAACCGGAAGCGCCGCAGACAGTTGCGGTTTAAATCGATTAGATTTCGTTCATTGCGCTTCCTATCCGTCATTGTATTTTCCCGATCATCGGATAAGAGAGGAGGACTCACAGGCGGGTCCGGTGGCTTCTTGCCCGGCGATCGGCCTTCGGAGCCTTGTCCAATTTCCGTCTACAGGGAGCGAACATGACCGCCATCACCGACATCATCGGCCGCGAGATTCTCGACAGCCGCGGCAACCCGACCGTCGAGGTCGACGTCTATCTCGAAGACGGCAGCATGGGCCGCGCGGCCGTTCCCTCGGGCGCCTCGACCGGCGCACACGAAGCTGTTGAACTGCGCGACGGCGGCTCGCGTTACCTCGGCAAGGGCGTCGAAAAGGCCGTCGAAGCCGTCAATGGCGAGATCTATGATGCAATCGGCGGTCATGACGCCGAAAACCAGATCCAGATCGACAATTTGATGATCCAGCTCGATGGCACGCCGAACAAGTCGCGCCTCGGGGCCAATGCCATCCTCGGTGTCTCGCTCGCCGTCGCCAAGGCAGCCGCCCAGTCCTCGGGTCTGCCGCTTTACCGTTATGTCGGTGGCCCGAACGCCCATGTCCTGCCGGTTCCGATGATGAACATCATCAATGGTGGCGCGCATGCCGACAACCCGATCGATTTCCAGGAGTTCATGATCGTGCCGGTTGGCGCCGATACCATTCGCGACGCTGTTCGCATGGGCTCGGAAGTCTTCCACACCCTGAAGAAGCAGCTCGCGGCCGACGGCCACAACACCAATGTCGGTGACGAAGGCGGCTTTGCCCCTGGCCTCGCATCGGCTCCGGCCGCTCTCGACTTCATCATGAAGTCGATCGAAAAGGCCGGCTACCGTCCGGGCGAAGACATGCACATCGCGCTCGACTGCGCCTCCACCGAATTCTTCAAGGATGGCAAGTATGTCCTCGAAGGCGAGGGCCGCACGCTTGAGCCGGAAGCTATGGCTGAGTATCTCGCTGAGCTCGCTGCCAAGTACCCGATCTTCTCGATCGAAGACGGGATGGCGGAAGACGACTGGGATGGCTGGAAGGCCCTGACCGACAAGATCGGCAAGAAGGTTCAGCTCGTCGGTGACGATCTCTTCGTCACCAACTCGGCCCGCCTGCGCGACGGCATCAAGATGGGCGTTGCCAACTCGATCCTCGTCAAGGTCAACCAGATTGGTTCGCTGTCGGAAACCCTCGACGCCGTCTCGACCGCACACCGCGCGGCCTACACCGCCGTTATGTCGCACCGTTCGGGCGAAACCGAGGATTCGACGATTGCCGATCTCGCGGTTGCCACCAACTGCGGTCAGATCAAGACCGGCTCGCTTGCCCGTTCGGATCGTACCGCAAAGTACAACCAGCTGATCCGCATCGAGGAAGAGCTCGGCCCGCAGGCGGTTTACGCAGGGTCCTCGATCCTGCGCGGCTGATCCCGTCTCGATTCACTTTCGAAGCCCGTGCCGGTTCCCCGGCGCGGGCTTTTTCTTTTGCCCCGGGAACAGGGTCAACGATCGGTTAAGACATGCCCGCTAACTTGAAGGTCAGTTTCGCGTTTCAGGGCATTTGTCGGCATGTGGACCAGACATCACAAGAAGAAGAAATACGGTCGTCTTATTCTCCCCGCCGTCACAATCGCTTTCCTGTCCTATTTCGGCTATCATTCCATTCATGGCGACTACGGTCTGCGTGCGGGCCAGGAATTCGAGCGTGTTCGCAAGGAGCGTGCTGGCGAACTGGAAAAGTTGGTGGCGCAGCGAACGATCCTCGAGAAGGAGGTCAGCCTGCTCAGCGATGGCTCCCTCGACGAGGATATCATCGATGAAAAGGCGCGTTATCAGCTCAATATGTCGCGCCCGGATGAAATCGTGATCTTCAACACCTATTTCTGATTAACCTGAAACAAGTTAATCGTAAATTTTTCAGTCATTACAGTTGCTTGCGGCGAATGTGAGCCATGCATTTATGGCATTGCCGCCGTCGTGTTTCTTCCCTATTCTGTGTCCAACTTTGGACCATAATAACCCATGGGAGGGATGCATGGCGCCTCGCAAGCCTGCGACTGCGACCGGTCGGAAGCCTTCGGCCAAGCCTGCCAAGAAGGAATTCACCCAAGGAGCCATCGTCGAGTTCGACAAGGCTCAGGAGCTCGCGGCCTATCGCGAAATGCTTCTCATTCGCCGTTTCGAAGAAAAGGCCGGCCAGCTCTATGGCATGGGCTTCATCGGCGGCTTCTGTCACCTTTACATTGGCCAGGAAGCTGTCGTTGTCGGCATGCAGATGGCGCTGAAGGACGGTGATCAGGTCATCACCGGCTATCGTGACCACGGTCACATGCTGGCCTGTGGCATGAGTGCCCGCGGCGTCATGGCCGAGCTGACCGGTCGTCGCGGCGGCCTGTCGAAGGGCAAGGGCGGCTCGATGCACATGTTCTCCAAGGAGAAAAACTTCTACGGCGGTCACGGGATCGTTGGTGCGCAGGTGTCGCTTGGTACCGGTCTCGCCTTTGCCAACCGCTATCGCGGCAACGACAATGTCTCGCTCGCCTATTTCGGCGACGGCGCGGCCAACCAGGGCCAGGTCTATGAGAGCTTCAACATGGCTCGCCTGTGGAACCTGCCGGTGATCTACATCATCGAAAACAACCGATACGCCATGGGCACGTCGGTTTCGCGCGCATCGGCCCAGACGGACTTCTCGCAGCGCGGCGTCTCCTTCAACATCCCTGGCATTCAGGTGGATGGCATGGATGTGCGCGCCGTCAAGGCGGCTGCCGACCAGGCGGTCGAGCATTGCCGCGCCGGCAAGGGGCCGATCATTCTCGAGATGCTGACCTATCGTTACCGTGGTCACTCGATGTCTGACCCGGCCAAGTATCGCTCCAAGGAAGAAGTGCAGAAGATGCGCTCCGAACAGGATCCGATCGAGCAGGTCCGCGCGCGTCTCCTCGAAAAGGGCTGGGCTTCCGAGGACGAGCTGAAGGCAATCGACAAGGACGTCCGCGACATCGTCGCCGACTCTGCCGATTTCGCCCAGGCCGATCCGGAGCCGGATGTATCCGAGCTCTACACCGACATTCTGCTGTAATCGGGGAGGGAACCCATGCCGATCGAAATTCTCATGCCCGCCCTCTCTCCGACCATGGAAGAAGGCACGCTTTCCAAGTGGGTCAAGAACGAAGGCGACACCGTGAAGTCCGGTGACGTGATTGCCGAAATCGAGACAGATAAGGCCACCATGGAAGTCGAGGCCGTCGACGAAGGCGTGCTCGGCAAGATCCTGGTTGCTGCCGGCACCGAAAACGTTAAGGTCAACACGGCAATCGCCGTTCTTCTTCAGGATGGCGAGAGCGCCGATGCAGCAGTTGCTGCGCCGAAGAAGGCAGACGCCGACACGCCACCCGCCGCCGCGGGTGACGCGGGCGGCAAGGCCCGCGCTGCAGCCGACGAACCGGCATCCTCCGCCGACAACAAGGTCCCGGCTGCGCCGCAGATCGAGGTTGCCGCAGATCCTGCCATTCCGGCCGGCACCGAAATGGTGACGATGACCGTGCGCGAGGCACTCCGCGAGGCTATGGCCGAGGAAATGCGCGCCAATCCTGACGTCTTCATCATGGGTGAGGAGGTCGCCGAATATCAGGGCGCCTACAAGATTACCCAGGGACTTCTGCAGGAATTCGGTCCGCAGCGCGTGGTTGACACGCCGATCACCGAGCATGGTTTTGCCGGTATCGCCGTCGGTGCCGCCATGGCTGGCCTGCGCCCGATCGTCGAGTTCATGACCTTCAACTTCGCCATGCAGGCGATTGACCAGATCATCAACTCGGCGGCCAAGACGCTCTACATGTCGGGCGGCCAGATGGGTGCGCCGATGGTCTTCCGTGGACCGAACGGTGCCGCAGCTCGCGTTGCCGCCCAGCACAGCCAAGATTACGCCGCCTGGTACAGCCACATCCCGGGTCTCAAGGTCATCCAGCCTTATTCGGCGGCTGACGCCAAGGGTCTGCTGAAGGCTGCTATCCGCGATCCGAACCCGATCATCTTCCTCGAAAACGAAATCCTCTACGGTCACTCCTTCGAAGTGCCGAAGATGGACGATTTCGTCCTGCCGATCGGCAAGGCGCGCCTGCACAAGTCCGGCAAGGACGTGACGATGGTCTCCTGGGGCATCGGCATGACCTATGCGGTCAAGGCTGTCGATGAACTGACCAAGGAAGGTATCGACGTTGAACTGATCGACCTGCGCACCATCCGTCCGATGGACCTGCCGGCGATCATCGAATCGGTGAAGAAGACCGGTCGTCTCGTCACGGTCGAGGAAGGATTCCCGCAGTCCTCCGTCGGCGACTTCATCTCCAACACCGTCCAGCGCGAAGCCTTCGACTATCTCGATGCCCCGGTCATCACGATCGCCGGCAAGGATGTGCCGATGCCTTACGCGGCAAACCTCGAAAAGCTCGCTCTGCCGAACGTCGGCGAAGTGATCCAGGCGGTCAAAGCCGTCTGCTACAAGTAAGGGGAGGCGAGGCTCATGCCGATCAACATCACAATGCCGGCACTCTCTCCGACGATGGAAGAGGGCAATCTGGCCAAGTGGCTGGTCAAGGAAGGCGACAAGGTCAAGTCCGGAGACGTGATCGCCGAGATCGAGACCGACAAGGCAACCATGGAAGTGGAAGCCGTGGATGAAGGTATCGTTGCCAAGCTCGTCGTTCCGGCCGGCACCGAAGCGGTCAAGGTCAACGCGCTGATCGCGATCCTCGCCGAAGAAGGTGAAGACGTGGCCGCCGCAGCCTCGGGTGGCGGGGCTCCCGCGCCGAAAGCCGAAGCTGCTCCTGCGCCCAAGGCCGAAGCCGCACCCGCTGCTGCGCCAGCACCGTCTGCTGCCACGGCGCCTGCCGCTACGTCCGCTGCACCGGCTGCCTCTACCGGCGAGCGCGTCTTCGCGTCGCCGCTTGCCCGCCGTCTCGCGAAGGAAGCCGGTCTCGACCTTAAGGCCGTCTCGGGCTCCGGCCCGAAGGGCCGCGTGGTGAAAAGCGATGTCGAGAAGGCCGTCAGCACCGGTGGTGCAAAGGCTGCGCCGGCTCCCGCCGCAGCAGCCCCTAGCGCTACGCCGGCACCGGCTCTCGCCAAGGGTCCGTCCGACGAGGCCGTTCTCCGGAACTTTGCCGAGGGCACTTACGAGCTTGTGCCGCATGACGGCATGCGCAAGACCATCGCCAAGCGCCTGCAGGAATCCAAGCAGACCATCCCGCATTTCTACGTCTCCGTGGATTGCGAACTGGATGCGCTACTGGCGCTGCGTGCCCAGCTGAACGCCGCTGCCCCCGAAAAGGACGGCAAGCCGGCCTACAAGCTCTCGGTCAACGACATGGTGATCAAGGCCCTGGCGCTCGCGCTCCGCGACGTTCCGGATGCCAACGTCTCCTGGACCGACACGAACATGGTCAAGCACAAGCATGCCGATGTCGGCGTAGCGGTGTCGATCCCGGGCGGCCTGATCACCCCGATCATCCGCAAGGCCGAGGAAAAGAGCCTGTCCACCATCTCCAACGAGATGAAGGACCTCGGCAAGCGCGCCAAGGACCGCAAGCTGAAGCCCGAAGAATACCAGGGCGGCACGACTGCCGTGTCCAATATGGGCATGATGGGCGTGAAGAGCTTCTCGGCTGTCGTCAATCCGCCGCATGCGACGATCCTTGCGGTCGGTGCCGGCGAAGAGCGGGTCGTGGTCAAGAACGGCGAGATGAAGATCGCCAATGTCATGACCGTGACGCTCTCCACCGACCATCGCTGCGTCGATGGCGCGCTCGGTGCCGAACTGCTCGGCGCCTTCAAGCGCTACATCGAAAATCCGATGGGCATGCTGGTCTGATCCGGGGAGCGGTGCGATGAAGACCGTTCTCGCTTATGGCGACAGCCTGACATGGGGATACGACCCAGTGAGCCTGGGTCGGCATGCCTATGAGGACCGCTGGACGAGTGTCTTGCAGAAGGCACTCGGCCATGGGGTCCGGGTGATCGCCGAGGGCCTGAACGGTCGCACAACCGCCTATGACGATCATCTCGGCGATTGCGAACGCAACGGCGTAAAGCTCCTGCCGACGATCCTGGCGACGCACAAGCCGATCGATCTCGTGATCATCATGCTGGGGACCAACGACCTCAAGCGGGGCATCCAGGGGACGGCAATTGGCGCGACCAGCGGTGTCAAGCGCTTGGTCAAGCAGGTGCAGAAGCATGACTGGGGCTTCGAGTTCGAGGAGCCGGAAATCCTGATCGTCGCACCGCCGCCGATCCGGGAGACTGCCAATTCCGTGTTCGGTGCGATGTTCAATCACTCGGTGGAAGAAGGCGCCATGCTGGCCAGCATGTATCGCGATGCGGCGGATGAGGCCGGATGTGCCTTTTTCGATGCCGGATCAGTAGCAGAAACCACGCCACTCGATGGCATCCATCTCGACGCTGAAAACACCCGTGCCATCGGACGAGGCCTCGAGCCGATCGTCCGCATGATGCTCGGTCTTTGAAGAAAAACCGCGGCCTGAACTCTCCGTCAGGGCGCGTTGATCAAAATCAAGGAGGTCTTGTGCGCTGCGTCTAACCTGAACCCATCAACCCCGACAGAGGAGATGGGATCATGTCGAACACACCGCACGAACTGGCAGTGGAATTCCCGGAACACGTCGCGCTGATGCGTCATCTGAAGGAAACGGATGGTCATTTTGCGAGATTGTTCGAGGCCTATCACGAGGTGAACCGGGCCATCCACCGCGCCGAAACCGATGTCGAGCCTGCAGACGACTTCCACGTCGTGGAAATGCGCAAGAAGCGGATGCAGCTCAAGGATGAAATTTACGGGATGCTGGTTCGTCACGAACCGGAGGCCGAGACTCCCGCAGCCTGAGGGTCTCGCTTCCAGTCCCGAAACGGACCTCCGCTGGAGCGGAGGTTCGCAGGAAACCGAGGAGTGGAAGCGCCCATGTCGAATGCTTACGACGTCATCATCATCGGCTCCGGCCCCGGCGGTTACGTCACCGCCATCCGTGCGGCCCAGCTCGGCCTGAAGACCGCGATCGTCGAGCGGGAGCACTTGGGCGGCATCTGCCTCAACTGGGGCTGCATCCCGACCAAGGCGCTTCTGCGCTCCGCAGAAATCCTCGACCACGCCAACCACGCCAAGGCCTACGGCCTGACGTTGAACGGCACGATGACCGCCGACGTCAAGGATGTGGTTGCTCGGTCACGCGGCGTCTCGGCCCGGCTGAACGGGGGTGTCGGCTTCCTGATGAAGAAGAACAAGATCGACGTCATTTGGGGAGAAGCCAAGCTTTCCAAGCCCGGCGAAGTCGTGGTCGGCAAGATGACCAAGCCCGTGGTCGAGCCACAGAACCCGGTTCCCAAGGGCGTTCTGGGCGAGGGTACCTACACCGCCAAGCACATCATCGTCGCGACGGGCGCACGTCCGCGCGCGCTCCCCGGCATCGAGCCGGATGGCAAGCTGATCTGGACCTATTTCGAGGCGATGAAGCCGGACTTCATGCCGAAGTCGTTGGTCGTCATGGGCTCAGGTGCGATCGGCATCGAATTCGCCTCCTTCTACCGCTCCATGGGCGTCGATGTGACCGTCGTCGAACTGATGGCCAACATCATGCCGGTCGAGGACGTGGAAATCTCCACCTTCGCCCGCAAGCAGCTGGAAAAGCGCGGCCTGAAGATCATCACCGAAGCCAAGGTCTCCAAGGTCGAGAAGGGTGCAAACTCCATCACCGCCCATGTCGAGACCAAGGACGGCAAGATCCAGACGATCACCGCTGACCGCCTGATCTCCGCCGTTGGCGTCCAGGGCAATATCGAGAACCTCGACCTCGAAACGCTCGGCGTGGAGACCGATCGCGGCTGCATCGTCATTGACGGCTACGGCAAGACCAATGTGCCGGGTCTCTATGCGATCGGCGACGTGGCCGGCCCGCCGATGCTCGCCCACAAGGCCGAGCATGAAGGCGTCATCTGCATCGAGAAGATTGCAGGCCTGCCGAACGTTCACCCGATGGACAAGGCCAAGATTCCCGGCTGCACCTATTGCAACCCGCAGGTCGCCTCGGTCGGTCTGACGGAAGCCAAGGCGAAAGAGCAGGGCCGCGAGATCCGCGTTGGCCGCTACTCCTTTGCCGCCAACGGCAAGGCGATCGCACTCGGCGAAGACCAGGGCATGATCAAGACGATCTTCGACAAGAAGACCGGCGAACTGCTCGGTGCCCACATGGTTGGCGCGGAAGTGACCGAACTCATTCAGGGCTTCGTCGTCGCGATGAACCTCGAGACGACGGAAGAAGAACTGATGCACACGATCTTCCCGCATCCGACGCTGTCGGAAATGATGAAGGAAAGCGTGCTCGACGCCTATGGCCGGGTGCTCAACGCCTAAAGTCAGGTTGTGAAACGGGACCGTGCCGCCTATATGGGCGGCAGGTTCCAACCGAATGTTCGAAAGGATTGCGCCGTGGCAGGATTTGAAGTCGGTATCATCGCGACGATCTTCTTCGGCGGTCTGGCGGGCTGGCTGGCCGGCAAGCTGATGGACATGCGCTTCGGCGTCTTCATGAACATCGTCATCGGCATCGTCGGTGCTGCAATCGCCGCCGCCATCTTCCGCCGCCTCGGCATTTTCGTCGAGGGCGATTGGCTCGGCTACCTGATCACCAGTTTTGTCGGCGCAAGCCTGCTTCTCTTCATCGCCCGCCTCGTCCGGCGATAACCACAAAGGCCGCCTGTGCGGCACAAGGGGTCTACCTATGGTCACCATCCTCGACAGGATCAATCTTGCTCCGGCTGCGGCCGAGGAGAAGCGCGTCCGTCACCCGGAAAAGGCGCACAAGCCCGATACCGAGGTTATGCGGAAGCCCGAATGGATCCGTGTCAAGGCGCCGACGTCGAAGGGCTACCACGAGACCCGTGACCTCGTGCGTTCGCACAAGCTGGTCACCGTCTGCGAAGAGGCGGGTTGCCCGAACATCGGCGAGTGCTGGGACAAGAAGCACGCGACCTTCATGATCATGGGTGAAATCTGCACCCGTGCCTGCGCCTTCTGCAACGTCGCGACCGGCAAGCCCAACGCGCTCGACCGTGACGAGCCCGCCAATGTGGCGAAGGCTGTCCGTCAGATGGGCTTGAACCACGTCGTCATCACCTCCGTCGACCGTGACGACCTGGCCGATGGCGGCGCCGAACATTTCGAGCAGGTGATTTGGGCGATCCGCGAGGCCTCGCCGGAAACGACGATCGAAATCCTCACCCCGGACTTTCTGAAAAAGCCTGGTGCGCTGGAGCGCGTCGTTGCCGCGAAACCGGACGTCTTCAATCACAACCTGGAAACCGTTCCCGGCAACTATCTGACCGTCCGCCCCGGCGCGCGTTACTTCCACTCCGTCCGCCTCCTGCAGCGGGTGAAGGAACTGGATCCTACCATGTTCACCAAGTCGGGCATCATGGTTGGCCTCGGCGAAGAGCGCAACGAAGTCCTGCAGCTTATGGACGACCTGCGCTCCGCCGACGTCGATTTCCTGACCATAGGCCAATACCTCCAGCCGACCCGCAAGCACCACAAGGTCGAGCGTTTCGTCACGCCCGAAGAATTCAAGTCCTACGAAGACATCGCCTATACCAAGGGCTTCCTGATGGTGTCGTCGAGCCCGCTGACCCGCTCGTCGCATCATGCCGGCGATGACTTTGCGCGGTTGAAGGCGGCGCGGGAAAAGCTGCTCACTAAGGGGTGACAGCCAGTTTTGCACTGTCCGACAGTGTTCTGAAGGGCTACACCTGATGCACGTCAGGAGTGTGCGGCGGTGGTTTGTTACGTCAATTCGTTTGAAGATGCGGCAGAGCTATTGAACCGGGCGAAGCGTGTCTGCGTGATCGGTTCCTCTGGTGGCGGCAAGAGCACGCTCTCGCAAAAGCTCGCGGCTGCTCTCGGTCTCGCTTACATTTCCCTCGACAGGGATGTGCGCTGGCTGCCCGGTTGGCAGGAGCGGAGCAGGGACGAGCAGCGTGTCCGATTGAGTGCCTTGGTGGCCGGCGAGGCTTGGATTATAGACGGTAGCGGTTCGTCGTCATTCGATCTCAGGCTGCCGCGCACGAACCTCATTATCTGGCTGCGACTTCCCAGATGGAAATGTCTGCTCGGCGTGGCGAAAAGGGTCGCACGTTACAAAGGCACCGTGAGGCCAGATATGGCCGAAGGTTGCCCTGAACCTTTGCCTGACCGGGAATTCCTGTCTTACATCTGGCATTTCGAGCGCCGCTTCGCGCCGAGGATCATTCAGGAAATCGAGAAACACGGCGCGAATGTGCCTGTTGTGACGCTGAAATCGCATCGGGAGATGGCGCGGCTCCTTGATCTTGCGGGAATCCCCGCTTAAGTCCCCGATATGCCTCAGTTCGAAACCCGCCGCCTCGTCAAGCACTCGCCCGACCGCATGTATGCCCTCGTCGCTGATGTCGAGCGCTATCCGGAATTCCTGCCACTTTGCGAAGCGCTGACCATTCGCTCGCGCCGCGAACGCGACGGCAAAGAGTTGCTGCTCGCCGATATGACGGTGGGCTACAAGGCGATCCGCGAAACCTTCACGACGCAGGTCCTTCTGACGCCTGCCGAGCGCGCCATCGATGTCAAATACATCGAGGGTCCGTTCAAGTATCTCGACAACCGCTGGCGCTTCGAAGACGCAGGCGAGGGTGGCTGCGCCGTGCATTTCTACATCGACTACGAGTTCAAGAACCGCATCCTCGGCGCCCTCATGGGCTCGATGTTCGACCGCGCCTTCCGCATGTTTTCGGAAGCCTTTGAGACCCGGGCCGACAAGATCTATGCAGGCAGTTGAACGGCCGCCGTCAGCATGTCGAGCGACGTCCTGACGGTTGCCAGCCGCACCTGATCGCGTCCGATATCGCCGTAGCGCATCTCCCAATGATCGACGAGACCTGAGCGGGTCTTCAAGGCGAGATGAACAAGGCCGACGGGCTTCTCCGCCGAGCCGCCACCGGGGCCGGCAATACCGGTCACAGCCACCGCGACTTGAGCATTGGAGCGCATGAGCGCTCCATGCGCCATCTGCAGCGCCGTCTCCTTCGACACGGCCCCGAAGCCCTCCAGCGTCGCTGCCGACACGCCGATCAGTTCCTTCTTCGCCTGGTTGGTATAGGTGACAAAGCCCCGGTCGACGACGGCTGACGAACCGGCGATCTCGGTCAGCGCGCCGGCGATCAACCCGCCGGTGCAGGATTCTGCCGTTGCGATCATCCAGCCCCGGTCGCGATAGGCGGCGATGATTGCCGCTGCCTGGTGCTCGATATCGGCAGGATAGAGACCCATCAGCCCGCCCCCTGGTAAACGACAGTTGCGGTTGCGATCGCCGCGATCCCCTCGCGCCGGCCGACAAAGCCGATCGTCTCGTTGGTCGTTGCCTTGACGGAGCAGCGGTCCAGAGAGATGGCGAGGATCTCGGCCAGCTTTTCCCGCATGGCCTGCCGATGCGGACCGATCTTAGGCGCTTCGGCAATAAGCGAAATATCTGCATTCATGATCGTGCCGCCGGCTTCGCGCACGATCCTCGCCGCATGCTCCAGGAAGATGCGTGACGGCGCACCCTTCCATTGCATGTCCGACGGTGGGAAGTGGTCGCCGATATCGCCGGCGCCGCAGGTGGCGAGCAGCGCGTCCGTCAGGGCATGCAGCGCGACATCGGCGTCCGAATGACCCTTGAGCTTCTGGTCGTGCGGGATGAAGATGCCGCATAGCGTCACGCCATCACCGGCTTTCAGCTGGTGCACGTCATAGCCGTTTCCGGTCCGGACATCGGGCAGGACGATCCCTCTCAGCTTTTCGTCGGCCATGGCGATATCCCTCTTCACGGTGAGTTTGACATTGTCGATCGAGCCCTCGATGAGGTGAACCGGAATGCCCGCCCATTCTGCAATCGACGCGTCGTCGGTGAAATCGGTCACCTGCTCGGTCGCTGCACGTTCATGCGCGGCCAGGATGGTCCGGTAGTGAAAGCTTTGCGGTGTCTGCGCGGCAAACAGATCCTTGCGCGGAACCGTTCCGGTTACGGTGCCGGACGGTTCGGCGCGCTTGATGGTGTCGGAAACCGGGATTGCCGGAAGAAGCGCTTGTTTGCCGCTTGCGAAGCTCCCGGCCATTCGTTCCAGCAGGGTGATATCCGCAAACGGTCGAACGCCGTCATGGATCATGACATGGTCGATGCCGCTGTCACGCAGGGCCTTCAACCCGTTCAGGACCGACTGCTGCCGCGTTGCGCCGCCGGTAACGACGATCAGGCTCTCTCGTTCGGTCAGGTCTGCAACGGCGGCCTCGAGCAGTGCCTGGTCGTCGGGGTGAATGACGACGACGATCGGGCCACTTTTGGGCCAGTCGAGGAAGCGCTTCAGCGTGTGCCAGATAACCGGCTTGCCGCCGATCCGCCGATACTGCTTGGGTCCCTCGACGGAAGCGCCGGCGCGCTCACCCCGGCCTGCCGCAACCACGACGATCCCGATTGTTCCGCTACGCCCTTGCTCCATTGCCCCGCCTGGTCCATGACACATTTTCTTCGCAACCGTGCTCTATCGGCTCGTCATCGCCTTTTCCAGCATTTGCACGAATTTTTGTCGATGCGTGAGCTTTGCCTCTTGGCAAGCCAGAGTTCCCTGTCTAAAAATAGTGCAAATTCGTTCTTTGCCTGAAAGATAATCAGTTGTTTACTGTCGCCTTGGACACGCCGTTTTGCATCGGCTCGGTTCCCGTCCGGAACCGGGTCGTGCTCGCGCCGATGTCCGGCGTCACCGACCTTCCGTTCCGCCAGCTGGCCTTCCGCTTCGGTGCGGGTCTGGTGGTGACGGAGATGGTGGCGAGCCGCGAACTGGTCTTCAATGCTGCCGAGAGCTGGTCGCGCCTCAAGGGGGCGGGGCTCACTCCCCACATGGTGCAGCTCGCGGGGCGCGAAGCAAAGTGGCTCGCCGAGGCAGCCGTGATTGCCGAAGCCAACGGCGCCGATATCATCGACATCAACATGGGTTGCCCGGCCAAGAAGGTGATCGGCGGTTATGCCGGTTCGGCCCTGATGCGCGAACCGGACCATGCGCTGTCACTCATAGAGGCGACGGTCAAGGCCGTGAAGATCCCGGTGACCGTGAAGATGCGCCTGGGTTGGGACGAGACCTCGATCAATGCGCCGCAGATCGCCGCCCGCGCCGAAGCTGCCGGCGTTCAGCTCGTAACGGTCCATGGCCGCACCCGCATGCAGTTCTACGAAGGACGAGCGAACTGGGACGCCATTGCCGCGGTCCGTGATGCGATACGAATTCCCCTGATCGCCAATGGTGATGTGGAGACCGTCGAGGACGCCCACGAGATCCTCCGCCTCTCCGGCGCTGATGCCGTCATGGTCGGGCGCTCCTGCCAGGGCAGGCCCTGGCATGCCGGCGTACTGGCCGGTCACGAAGGTCCTGAGGCGGCTGATATTCCGGGTCTCGTCATCGACCACTACCGCATGATGCTGGAGCACTACGGCATGGATGTCGGTGTGCGCCATGCGCGCAAGCATCTCGGCTGGTACCTTGACCGCCACGCGCCGGATCTCGCCGGGCAGGCGAAGTCCGAAATCATGACATCGAAGGACGCCGGCTTCGTTGCTGACGCGCTGGAGCGCGCGCTCGTGGGCCAGGGTGTTAGCGCTAGACAGGAGGCCGCATGACGGCGAACGACAAGGGCAATGGCCTCGCCATGGCCGTGCTGAACGCCATCCAGAACCCGGTGGTGATGGTGGATGCGAACGGCCACATCGCCTTCGCCAACTGGGAGGCGGAGGCCTTCTTCGGTGCAAGCGCAACGCATCTCGCGCGCTACCGCATCTCGACCTTCATTCCTTTCGGCAGTCCGCTGCTCTCGCTGATCGAACAAGTGCGCGAGCGCCGCGCGCCGGTCAACGAATACCGCGTTGACCTGTCCTCGCCACGTCTCGGCCAGGAAAAACTGGTTGATCTCTATGTCGCACCGGTACTGAGCCAGCCCGGCAACGTCGTTGTGGTCTTCCAGGAGCGCTCGATGGCCGACAAGATCGACCGCCAGTTGACGCACCGCGCCGCCGCTCGCTCCGTCACGGGGCTCGCCTCGATGCTCGCGCATGAGATCAAGAACCCGCTTTCCGGCATCCGTGGTGCCGCGCAATTGCTGGAGACAGCGGTAACCGACGAGGACCGGGCCCTGACGCGCCTGATCTGTGATGAGACCGACCGCATCGTCTCCCTTGTCGATCGCATGGAGGTCTTCTCCGACGAGCGGCCCGTCGATCGCCAGTCGATCAACATTCACTCGGTTCTCGATCAGGTGAAGGCCGTCGCCAAGGCGGGCTTTGCCCGCAACATCCGCATCACCGAGAACTACGACCCCTCGCTGCCTCCGGTCTTTGCAAACAGGGATCAGCTGGTGCAGGTCTTCCTCAACCTCGTCAAGAACGCTGCCGAAGCGATCGGCGAACGCTCCGACGGCGAGATCCAGTTGACCACTGCCTATCGCCCGGGCATCCGCCTGTCGGTCGCAGGGTCTCGGGAAAAGATTTCGCTGCCGCTTGAATTCTGCGTCCATGACAATGGCCCGGGCGTGCCCTCCGATCTGCTCCCGCACCTGTTCGATCCGTTCATCACCACGAAAACGAACGGATCCGGCCTTGGTCTGGCGCTGGTGGCGAAGATCATCGGCGGTCACGGCGGGATCGTCGAATGCGACAGCCAGGCCAATCGCACTACCTTCCGGGTCCTCATGCCCATGTCGAAAGAGACGGCGCTCGAAGACGCGCCCCTTGCCAAATCAACGGGAACGAACTGATGACGGCCACGATCCTTGTTGCAGATGACGACGCTGCGATCCGCACGGTGCTGAACCAGGCACTGAGCCGCGCAGGCTACGACGTCAGGATCACATCCAACGCGGCGACCCTGTGGCGCTGGATCTCGGCGGGCGAGGGCGATCTGGTCGTTACCGACGTCGTCATGCCGGACGAGAATGCGTTTGACCTCCTGCCGCGCATCAAGAAGGCGAGACCTGACCTTCCTGTGCTCGTCATGAGCGCCCAGAACACCTTCATGACGGCTATCAAGGCCTCTGAAAAGGGCGCGTACGACTACCTGCCCAAGCCTTTCGACCTGACGGAACTCATCGCCATCATCGGCCGCGCGCTGTCGGAGCCGAAGAAGCGTCCCGCGCGTCTCGACGACGACATGCAGGACGGCATGCCGCTGGTCGGCCGCTCGGCTGCCATGCAGGAAATCTACCGCGTTCTGGCTCGCCTGATGCAGACGGACCTGACGCTGATGATCACCGGCGAGTCGGGCACCGGCAAGGAACTGGTCGCCAAGGCGCTGCACGATTACGGCAAGCGCCGAAACGGCCCATTCGTCGCGATCAACATGGCCGCGATCCCGCGCGATCTGATCGAATCGGAACTCTTCGGTCACGAGAAGGGCGCCTTTACCGGGGCGCAGACCCGTTCCACCGGCCGCTTCGAGCAGGCCGAGGGCGGCACGCTATTCCTCGATGAGATCGGTGACATGCCGATGGATGCCCAGACGCGCCTTCTGCGCGTTCTCCAGCAGGGCGAATACACGACCGTCGGCGGTCGCACGCCGATCCGCACCGACGTGCGCATTGTTGCCGCTACAAACAAGGACCTGAAGCAGTCGATCAATCAGGGCCTGTTCCGCGAGGACCTCTATTACCGTCTGAACGTCGTGCCGCTGCGCCTGCCGCCGCTGCGTGATCGCGCCGAGGACATCCCGGATCTCGTCCGCCACTTCATCCAGCAGGGCGAGAAGGAAGGCCTCGATTCGAAGCGCTTCGATCACGAAGCCCTTGAGGTGATGAAATCCTATCCCTGGCCGGGCAACGTCCGCGAACTCGAAAACGTCGTGCGTCGCCTGATGGCGCTTTATCCACAGGATGTGATTGCGCGTGAAATCGTGGAGCAGGAGCTTCGTGCCGATGTCTCCGATAGCCCGATCGCCAAGGTTGGCATGCCGTCGGGAACGATGACGATCTCGCAGGCCGTCGAGGAAAACATGCGAACCTATTTCGCCTCTTTCGGTGATGCGCTTCCGCCGTCAGGCCTGTACGATCGGGTTCTCACGGAAATGGAATATCCATTGATTCTCGCCGCCCTGACCGCCACCCGCGGTAACCAGATCAAGGCGGCCGATCTGCTGGGTCTCAACCGCAATACGCTGCGCAAGAAGATCCGTGAACTGGGCGTCTCGGTCTATCGCAGTTCCCGTTCGGCTTGACACGAGTGGAACCCCCGTTGCAATTTCGCCACATTGCGTTGCTCAAAAGTCACGATGTTTCGTGAGGGAACGCGCCGTTGCCGACAGGCAACCGGGGCGGGCATGACAGCAACAATCCGGCGGCGGCTAACGGGCTGTCGCATCAACGAGATCCGATAGCGCGGATCCGGGGGAAATGATGGCACGCGTGAGGAATGCCTCTGCAGCAGATGTCGATGCGTCGGTGGCTCATGACCGCCGCGCATCCTTTGCGCTGCCCGGTCTTCTGCTTGCCGGCGGCGCGCTCCTTTGCGCATCGCTGACCCTCCCGATCCTGCTGGGTTTGACCCCGATCGAGCCCACCTCACGGGTGCTGGTTGCTTCGGCCGTGATAAACTCGCTGTTCATTGTCGGACTGATGTTCCTGATCGGTCGCGAAGTGATGCGGCTCTTCAAGGCGCGCAACCGTGGCCGCGCTGCCGCGCGCCTGCATGTCCGCATAGTCGCGCTCTTCTCCGTCATCGCCATCACCCCGGCGATCCTCGTCGCGATCTTTGCCTCGATCACCCTGAATGTCGGACTCGACCGGTGGTTCTCGCTGCGCACCCAGTCGATCGTCTCCTCCTCGATGAATGTCGCCCAAGCCTATATGCTGGAAAATGCCAGTTATCTGCAGGGCCAGACGATCTCCATGGCGAACGACCTGGAGCGTAACCGCGCGCTATTTTATCTCGATCGCACCGGTTTCGTTGAACTCATGACCCGCCAGGCGCGGGGCCGCGGGATGCTCGGTGCCTTTCTGGTGCGCGAAGACGGCTCGGCCATCACCCAGGCTGATATCGATACGGAGAAGCCGCTGCCGGCCATCCCGCGCGACGCGTTGTCGAGCGCAGCCGCTGGTCAGCCGACTTTGATCCCGCCAGGCGTGACCAATCTCGTCGGCGCCATCATAAAGCTGGAAAGCATCTCCGGGACCTTCCTTTACACCATCCGCGCAGTTGACCCGAAGGTCATGCAGGCCATGCGCCAGATGGAGGAGAACACCGCCGAGTACCAGTCGATGGAAGACGGGCGGACCACGCTCCAGATCGCCTTTGCCATTCTCTACCTGGGTTTCGCCCTGATCGTTCTGCTCGCCGCCATTTGGACGGCGATCGCGGTCGCCGACCGTATCGTCCGGCCGATCCGTCTGTTGATCGGCGCGGCAGACAGCATCGCCTCCGGCAATCTGAACGTGCTCGTGCCGGTGCGAGCGGCAGACGGCGACGTCGGCAGCCTGTCGCGCACCTTCAACAAGATGGTCTCGCAGATCCGTTCGCAGCGCGACGAGATCCTCGAGGCCAAGGACGAGGTCGATGACCGTCGCCGCTTCATCGAGGCCGTGCTGTCCGGCGTCACTGCCGCTGTTATCGGCGTCGAGGACGACGGTATCATCACGATCGTCAATCCGTCGGCCGAATACTTCCTGGCGCTGCCCGGCGAGCAATTGATGGGCCAGAAACTGGCGCTGGTCGCCCCTGAGGTAGACCGTGTGCTGGCCGAGGCGGCCGTGCGCCATCGTGGCGAGTATCGCGAGCAGATCAATATGATCCGCGGCGGCAAGGAACGCACCTTGAACGTTCAGGTTACACGGGAGGAAACCCGCGGTTCCGTCGATTCCTACGTGATCACTCTGGACGACATCACCGATCTGGTCGTGGCTCAGCGCTCGACAGCCTGGGCCGATGTCGCCCGTCGCATCGCCCACGAGATCAAGAACCCGCTGACGCCGATCCAGCTATCGGCCGAGCGGCTGAAGCGACGCTACGGCAAGCAGATCGCCGAAGATGACAAGGCCGTCTTCAATCAGTGCACCGACACGATCGTGCGGCAGGTTGAGGATATCGGCCGCATGGTGGATGAGTTTTCCGCCTTTGCCCGGATGCCGAAGCCGACCAAGCAGCGCTCCGACCTGCGCGAGATCCTCACCGACGCCGTCTTCCTGCGGGAGATCGGCAGCGCCGAAATCGAGTTTCAGCGCAGCTTCGGCGACGAGCCTCTGGAGGGCAGCTTCGACGCCCGCATGCTGGCCCAGGCCGTCGGCAATATCGTCAAGAATGCGGTCGAATCGATCGAGGCGGTGCCGAAGGAAGAGCTCGGCGGCAAGGGCAAGATCCTGGTCCGCTCCTCCTTCGACCAGGAACACGACCGGTTCATTGTCGATGTCATCGACAATGGGCGCGGTCTGCCGACCGAGAACCGGCACCGGATTCTCGAACCCTATATGACGATGCGCGAAAAGGGCACCGGCCTCGGTCTCGCCATCGTCAAGAAGATCATAGAAGAGCATGGCGGGCAGCTCGAGCTGCACGACGCACCGGCGGATTTCGACCGGGGCAGGGGCGCGATGATCCGCATCATTCTGCCGCGCGCAGACGCCCCCGCCATGGTCACGGAAAGCGATAAGGAAAAGGTCTATGGCCTCTGACATTCTGGTAGTCGACGACGAAGAGGACATTCGCGAGATCGTCTCCGGCATCTTGAGCGACGAGGGGCACGAAACCCGCACCGCGCATGACGCCGATAGCGCGCTGGCAGCCATTTCGGACCGTGTCCCGCGTCTTGTCTTCCTCGACATCTGGATGCAGGGCAGCCGCCTCGACGGCCTGTCCCTGCTTGACGAGATCAAGGCGCGCCATCCGGATCTGCCGGTCGTGATGATCTCCGGTCACGGCAACATCGAGACGGCCGTCTCCGCCATCAAGCGTGGGGCTTTCGATTTCATCGAGAAACCTTTCAAGGCCGACCGGCTGATCCTTATTGCCGAGCGCGCGCTGGAAAACTCCAAGCTGAAGCGCGAAGTGTCCGACTTGAAACGCCGTACCGGTGACGCGATCGAGCTGATCGGCACATCGGTTGCCGTCTCTCAGCTGCGCCAGACCATCGAGAAGGTCGCGCCGACCAATAGCCGCATCATGATCTTCGGCCCCTCCGGGTCCGGCAAGGAACTGGTGGCGCGGATGATCCACAAGCGTTCGGCGCGCTCAGCCGGGCCCTTCGTCTCGCTGAACGCCGCCGCGATCACGCCGGACCGGATGGAAATGGCGCTTTTCGGCACGGAAGGCACACCCGGCCAGCCCAGGCGCATCGGCGCACTGGAGGAGGCGCATCGCGGCATCCTCTATCTCGACGAGATCGGCGAAATGCCGCGCGAAACGCAGAACAAGATCCTGCGGGTCCTGGTCGAGCAGCAGTTCGAGCGTGTCGGCGGCTCCAAGCGGGTCAAGGTCGATGTCCGCATCATCTCGTCCAGCGCCTACAATCTCGAGAGCTTGATTGCAGAAGGCCGCTTCCGTGAGGACTTGTTCCATCGTCTGGCAGTGGTGCCGGTCAAGGTGCCGGCACTTGCCGAACGGCGCGAGGACATCCCCTTCCTCGTCGACATGTTCATGCGCCAGGTCTCCGAGCAGGCGGGCATCCGCCAGCGCAAGATCGGCGAGGATGCAATGGCCGTCCTCCAGGCCAATGACTGGCCCGGCAACATCCGCCAGTTGCGCAACAATATCGAGCGCCTGATGATCCTCGCCCAGGGCGATAGTCCAGAGGCGCCGATCACGGCCGAGATGCTGCCGCAGGACCTCTCCGACATGCTGCCGAAGGTTTCGGCCCGCAACGACACCCACATCATGACGCTGCCGCTGCGCGAGGCGCGCGAAATGTTCGAGCGCGACTATCTGATCGCCCAGATTAACCGTTTTGGCGGCAATATCTCGCGCACGGCGGAGTTCGTCGGCATGGAACGTTCGGCCCTCCATCGCAAACTGAAGTCGCTTGGCGTATAAGCGGGCGAAACGAGTCCGGTAGAACCGATCCTGGGGCGGGAAGCATACCATGAAAGTCATCATCTGCGGCGCAGGCCAGGTCGGTTACGGCATCGCCGAACGTCTGTCCCAGGAAGGGAACGACGTCTCGGTCATCGACACCTCTGCCTCACTTGTCTCGCATATTACCGAGACCCTGGATGTAAGCGGCTATGTCGGCCATGGCGCACACCCCGACGTCCTCGCGCGTGCCGGCGCCGACCAGGCCGAAATGCTGATCGCGGTCACGCTCTATGACGAAATCAACATGACAGCCTGCCAGGTGGCGCATTCGCTGTTCAACGTCCCGACCAAGATCGCCCGTATCCGGTCGCAGAACTATCTTCTGCCCGAATATGCCGATCTCTTCAGCCGCGACAACCTGCCGATCGATGTGGCGATCTCGCCGGAGATCGAAGTCGGCAAGATGGTGCTGCGCCGCATTTCCTTCCCTGGCGCGACCGACATTGTCCGCTTTGCCGATGATCACATCGCCATGATTGCCATCGAATGCATGGAGGACTGCCCGGTCGTCGATACCCCGCTCAATCAGCTGAGCGAGCTCTTTCCCGATCTCATGGCGACAGTCTGCGCGATCTATCGGAACGGTCGACTGAATGTCGTCCGTTCCCAGGATCACCTGCAGGTCGGCGATCTCGCTTATGTCATATGCCAGCGCGATCACGCCCGCCGCACCCTCGGTCTCTTTGGCCATGAGGAACAGGAAGCCGGGCGGATCGTGATCGCCGGCGGCGGTAATATCGGCTACTACGTCGCCCGAGCCATCGAGCAGATGCAGCCGAAGACGCGACTGAAGATCATCGAGAACGACCGGGAACGGGCGCTCGCCGTGTCCGACCAGTTGAAGGACGGAATCGTTCTGCATGGGTCTGCGCTGGACCAGAACATTCTCCAGCAGGCGGACATCCAGGATGCCGATCTGATGGTGACGCTGACCAACAACGACCAGACGAACATCCTGAGCGCCGCCATGGCCAAGAGGCTTGGCTGCAAGTCCGGCATGGCGCTGATCAACAGCCCGTCCTTCCATGAACTGGCAACGTCGATCGGGATCGACGCCCACATCAATCCCCGCGCCGTGACCATCTCCCGTGTGCTCCAGCATGTCCGCAAGGGCCGCATCCGCGCCGTCTATGCCGTGCAGAAGGGCAAGGCCGAGGTCATCGAGGCCGAAGCGCTGGAGACCTCTCCCCTGGTCGGCAAGCCTTTCCGCGAGCTGGAACTTCCGCCCGGCCTGCGCGTCGGGGCCATCCTGCGCGACAAGACAGTGATCCGTCCCAACGGCGATACGAAGATCAAGGCGAAGGATCGCGTCGTGCTTTTCGCCTCCGCCGATGCCGTTCGCCACGTCGAGCAGCTGTTCCGTGTTTCGATCCAGTACTTCTGAAGGTTCAGATCCCCATGCCCCGCATCGCCTATGTCAATGGCCGCTATCTGCCGCATTCCGAGGCGGGAGTTCACATCGAGGATCGCGGTTATCAGTTCGCAGACGGCGTCTATGAGGTCTGCGAGATCCGCCATGGCGTGATCGTCGACCTCACCCGGCATCTCGACCGCCTCGACCGGTCGTTGTCGGAGCTCTCGATCAGGCGCCCGATGAGCCGGGCAGCACTCACCCAGGTCATCCGCGAGGTTGCCCGTCGCAACCGCGTCAGAAATGGCCTCTTTTATCTGCAGGTCACACGGGGTGTGGCGCGCCGCGATCACGTCTATCCCTCGGCAGACACGGCGCCGAGCCTCGTGATCACCGCCAAGATCACCGACCCAACCGTCATCGCGAAGAAGAACGAGACCGGGCTGAAAGCGATCACGCTGCCAGACAACCGTTGGGATCGGGTGGACATCAAGACGGTCGGCCTCCTGCCCAATGCCATGGCCCGTCAGGCGGCCAAAGAACAGGGCGCCCAGGAGGCGATCTACGTCGACGCGCGGGGCATGGTCACGGAAGGCGCTGCGACCAATGTCTGGATCGTCGACAAGGACGGCGTTCTGGTCACGCGTCCCGCCGAGCACGGCATCTTGCGCGGCATCACCCGCACCGGGCTGATGGATGTGACGGCAAAGCTTGGCATCGAGGTGCAGGAACGCGAGTTTTCGCGCGAGGAGATGCTCGCGGCCCGCGAAGTGTTCATCACGGCTGCGACCAGCATTTGTTTTCCCATCGTCGAGATCGACGGGCAGTCGATCGGGAACGGTCATCCCGGCGCCATGGCTGAACGCATCCGTTCGACCTTTTTCGACGTTGCGGAAAAGACGGTGATTTGATACCAGTTTTTTCGGCAGGGGGGCGAGGGGCCATTTGCCTAAGCTGATCAGCTGTCAAACAATAATCACACCGGTCGACAAGCACCGGCAAAAAAGAAAGAAGCGGCGCCATGGCGGAACGTTCTCAGAATCTGCAGGATCTATTCCTCAACACCGTACGAAAGCAGAAGATTTCGCTGACGATCTTCCTGATCAACGGCGTCAAGCTCACCGGTGTCGTGACATCCTTCGACAATTTCTGCGTTCTCCTGCGTCGCGACGGCCATTCCCAGCTGGTCTACAAGCACGCGATCTCGACCATCATGCCCGGGCAGCCGATGACGATGTTCGAGAGCGACGACAACGCTTCCGGACAGGACTGAGATCATCACCAGCCGCGACACAAAGAACGAATCGATCATCCCGGAGGACGAAAAGCGCCGGGATGACATGCGGGCGCTTTTGCTCGTGCCGGTGCTGAAGCAGGCAAAGGCGCAGCCCTTGCCCGAGGGCGCCCCGCCGGCGCCAAGCCGCTCCAACGAGGCCCGCCTCGAAGAGGCGATCGGTCTTGCCCGTGCCATTGATCTGACCATCGTCCAGGGGCTGATCGTCTCGGTCAACCAGCCCCGTCCGGCCACCCTGATGGGCTCCGGCAAGATCGCCGAGGTCAAGGCGCTGCTCGACGAGCACGACGCGGGCCTCGTCATCGTCGATCATCCGCTGACTCCGGTCCAGCAGCGCAATCTTGAGAAGGAATGGGGCGCTAAGGTCATTGACCGTACCGGGCTGATCCTTGAGATTTTCGGCCGCCGCGCCTCCACCAAGGAAGGCACGCTGCAGGTCGATCTCGCACACCTGAACTACCAGAAGGGTCGCCTGGTCCGGTCCTGGACCCACCTTGAGCGCCAGCGCGGCGGTGCGGGCTTCATGGGTGGTCCGGGTGAAACACAGATCGAAGCCGACCGGCGCATGCTGCAGGACAAGATCATCAAGCTTGAGCGCGAGCTCGAACAGGTGGTCCGCACTCGCCAGCTGCACCGCGCCAAGCGCCGCAAGGTGCCCCATCCGATTGTCGCTCTGGTCGGCTATACCAATGCCGGCAAATCGACCCTGTTCAACCGCATCACCGGTGCCGGTGTTCTGGCGGAAGACATGCTGTTTGCGACGCTCGATCCGACGCTTCGCCGCATGAAGTTGCCGCATGGCCGCACCGTGATCATGTCCGACACCGTCGGTTTCATCTCCGACCTGCCCACCCACCTCGTCGCCGCCTTCCGCGCGACGCTGGAAGAGGTTCTCGAAGCGGATCTTATCCTGCATGTGCGTGACATGTCGGACCCGGACAACGGCGCCCAGTCGGCGGATGTCCTGCGCATCCTCGATGACCTCGGCATCCACGAGAAGGAGCGCGCCGAGCGCATCCTCGAAGTCTGGAACAAGATTGACCGGCTGGATCCCGAAACCCACGACGGCATCCTCCAAAAGGCTGCGGGTCGTGAAAACGTCCTGCCGGTTTCGGCCATCAGCGGCGAGGGCGTCGACACTCTCCTCGACGTGATCTCGCAGCGTCTTTCAGGCGTGCTCACCGAGGCGACGATCACCATCCCCGCCGACAAGCAGTCCGTCATTTCCTGGCTCTACGAGAACGGCATCGTCGATGATCGCGAAGATCACGAGGATGGCTCCGTCAGCCTCGACGTTCGCCTGACCGACCGCCAGGCCAATGAGCTCGAACGCAAGCTCGGTGGACCGCAGCCTGCGCCGAAGGAAGACTGGGAACGCTGACCAACGGCATGAGCACCTCTTGATTCAGGTCAACTGAACTTGCCGCCATGTGTGTCAACTTTTGTTTACACACATGGGAGGTGGTCATGCGCATCGTCTTCATTCATCCGAACTACCATTCCGGCGGAGCCGAGATCGCGGGCAACTGGCCGCCCGCCTGGGTCGCCTATCTCGGCGGCGCGCTGAAGTCTGCGGGCTTTACCGACATCCATTTCCTCGATGCCATGACCAACGACATGACAGAGGACCGGCTGCGCGACGAATTGCGCCGCCTGCAGCCGGATTTGATCGGCTGCACCGCCATCACCCCGTCGATCTACATGGCCGAGCGCTGCCTTGAGATCGCGAGGGAGGTCTGTCCCCAGGCTCTCCGGGTCCTCGGCGGCATCCATGCCACCTTCATGTATCAGCAGGTGCTGACGGAAGCGCCTTACATCGACGTCATCGTTCGCGGCGAGGGCGAGGAAATCATCGTCGAACTCGCCCGGGCGTTTACCGCCGGCAACTGGAAGGAGGCGAGGGCGGACATCAAGGGTCTCGCCTATATCACCGACGACGGCAAGATCATCGCGACGCCGGCCGCCCCCACCGTCAAAAACTTCGATGCCGTCGACCCGGACTGGACGCTGCTCGAATGGGAGAAATACATCTATGTGCCGCTTGGCGTCAGGGTCGCGATCCCCAACATGGCGCGCGGCTGCCCCTTCACCTGCTCCTTCTGCTCGCAGTGGAAGTTCTGGCGCGACTATCGCATCCGTGATCCGAAGAAGGTCGTCGACGAGATCGAAAAGCTGGTCAACGATCACAAGGTCGGCTTTTTCATCCTCGCCGACGAGGAACCCACCATCAACCGCAAAAAGTTCATCGCTTTCTGCGAGGAACTGATCGCCCGCGGCCTGCCGGACAAGGTCAAATGGGGCATCAACACCCGCGTCACCGATATCATCCGCGACGAGGAATACTTGGCCCTCTATCGCAAGGCCGGCCTCGTACATGTCTCGCTCGGCACGGAAGCCGCCGCCCAGCTGAAGCTCGACCGCTTCAACAAGGAGACCAAGGTCGCTGAGAACAAGAAGGCGATCCGTCTGCTCCGCGAAGCCGATATCTTCACCGAGGCGCAATTCATCGTCGGTCTCGAAAACGAGACGGCGGAGACGCTGGAGGAGACCTATCGCATGGCGCGCGACTGGAACCCGGATCTCGCCAACTGGGCGATGTACACGCCCTGGCCCTTCTCGCCGCTTTTCCAGGAACTGGGCGACAAAGTCGAAATCTTCGACTTTTCGAAATACAATTTCGTGACGCCGATCATGAAGCCGGATGCCATGGACCGCGCCGAACTGCTCGACCGCGTCATGAACAACTACCGCCGCTTCTACATGATCAAGGCGCTCTTCCATTATCCCTGGCGCGGCAAGGGCTTCCGCCGCCGCTATCTGCTCGGCTGCCTCAAGGCCTTCCTGAAAGCCGGCTTCGAGCGCAAGTTCTACGACCTCGGCAAGCACAATTACTGGGGCCCGCAATCGAAGGAAAAGGTCGATTTCGGCTTCGACATGAGCCGCCGGATTGCACCTGCCCAGATGGCCGACTGGCAGGCGACCTCCGACCGCGCAAGTCAGTTGCGGGCCCGCAAGGCCGGTGAGGCTGAGGAGGCGCGCACTCCGGTAATGGCGTGCGGCGGAGGGCCGGAGAGCCACGATGCCCATGTCTGATCAGGGCATCGGCAGGATCTTCGGGCATGGAAGCGCTCAAGACGCCGAAGCGTCATCTTTACCGGCGCGCATCGGACCCAACGCCGTCATCCAGACGGGGCAGGCGCTGTCGGCGCTTTACGGCGTGGGAGCCGCGCGGTTGATCTTCGAATCCGCCGGCCTTGGGCGCCATCTTGAGGCGCCACCGACGGCAATGATTGATGAGCGGGAGCCCGTGGCCCTATTTGCCGCGATCCGGGCGATGTTGCCGCCGACTGAGGCCGATCGTGTGCTGGCCGAGGCCGGATATCGGACCGCCCACTACATCCTCGATCACCGCATTCCGCCGCTCGCACGCAAGACCTTGCCGAAGCTGCATCCGGCGCTGGCCTCGCGCCTTCTCGTCTCCGCCATTTCCCGCCACGCCTGGACCTTTGCCGGCAGCGGCGTCTTTCGCGGCAGGGTGATGGATTGGACGAAGCCGCGCGTCAGGCTGGAGATCGTCGGCAACCCCTTGGCGACGCCCGGCTGCCCCTGGCACGGAGCGGTTTTTCAGCGACTATTCGGCACGCTCTGCGGCTGCACTGCAACCGCCAGGCATCTGGAGTGCTGCGCCTCTGGCGGGAACCGATGTGTGACGGAACTGCTTTGCACAAGCACGTGAGTACGTTCCGGGCACGCCCGCTCGCCCGCCTTTGGCGTGCGGTACTGGATTGAGAAGTCTGCAAAACTAGCAGCGAAGTTCGGAGTCGAGGCCGTGAGAGCTAGACCTTGTCCTTCGCCGCCTGCCAGAGCTCTTCCATCCGCTCCAGTGATGCCCCCAGCAAGCTCTCACCTGCCACTTCAAGAGACGTCTCTATATAACTGAATCGATTCCGGAACTTGGTGTTCGTTCCGCGCAGGGCCTGCTCCGGTTCTGCCCCCACGTGCCGGCCGATATTGACCAGCGCAAAGATCAGGTCGCCCAGTTCGTCCTTCACCTTGTCTGGTTTGTTTTCGGCCAGCGCCTCCCGCAATTCACCGATCTCCTCCTCGATCTTGTCGAGGATGGGAGCGGCCTCCGACCAGTCGAAGCCGACTTTCGCCGCACGCTCCTGCAGCTTCAGCGCTTCGGTCAGTGCGGGAAAGGACCGCTGGACAGAGCCGAGATAGCCTGTATCGGGATCATTGGCCGATCCACGGGCGGCACGCCGGGCGAGACGCTCGGCCTTCTCCTGCTGCTTGATCGTGTCCCATTGGACCTTCACCGCCTCCGGCGTGTCGGCATCGGAGCGGGCAAAGACATGCGGATGGCGGCGGATCATTTTGCGCGTGATTGCCTCGACCACATCGCCGAAGGAGAAGAGACCCTGCTCCTCCGCGATCCGGGCATGGAAAACCACCTGCAGCAACAGGTCCCCCAGTTCCTCGCAGAGGTCGTCAGGATCCTTGCGTTCGATCGCATCGGCCACTTCATAGGCCTCCTCGATCGTATAGGGCTTGATCGTCTCGAAGGTCTGGACGATGTCCCAGGGGCAACCCGTGTCGGGTTGGCGGAGCGCTGCCATGATCTCGAGCAGGCGGTTGATGTCGGTTGAGGCGTCCATGATGGTCCTGCGATCGTCGCTCAGTTGAGCGGAATGTCGTTGTCGCCCTTGGACGACTGATAGGCTTCCGACAGGCGGTCATATTCTGCCTTGATCCGGCTCACCTGCTCGAAGAGTTGAGGGCGATCGGCATCACTGGCGGAGGCCACCATCTCGATCATCGCATGGCTGAGCCAGAAGGCGTTCTGCCGCCGATAGCCACCCGGCTCCAGCCCAAAGACCTCCTTCAGGATTTTCAAATCGTGCGGGATGGCGAAGGCATCGCGGCTGTCTTCGTGGCTGAAGAAATAGTAGAAATTGTCGAAGCCGGCCCAGGTGATCGCCGACATGCACATGGTGCATGGTTCATGCGTCGACAGGAAGATCAGGTCCTTGGTGTTGGGACGCTCGCCCTGCTCGTAGAAGCGCTTCAGGGTATGGACTTCGCCATGCCAGAGCGGGTTCTCGAGCTCGTTGTTCGTCTCGGCAAGCACCAGCGACAGGTCAGATTTCCGGAGGATGGCCGCGCCGAACACTTTGTTGCCGGCGGCAACGCCCTTGGCCGTCAGCGGCAGAATGTCGTGTTCGATGACGTCGAGCAGTCGACGGGTGAGTTCGGGTGTGGTCACTTGATGACGCTCCGCTGTTGTGCGCTGCAATCCTATCGCTTGCCGAACGGCTGCCGAAAGTGAAATGATGATCTGTCTCCAACTTTTTGCGACGCTGCGCGCCGGTGCCTCTGTTAGTGTGGAGCCGCCGCTCGTAAGCCGGTGAGTTTTGCTCGCATCTGCAGGGGGACTAGGACAGAAATACGCCACGCCACGGGCGAAGGAATTTCTGTTTCTTCAATTCTTAAGCGCGAGACGCGATATTGCGGTCTACTGGCATTGGATGATTCATGGCACAGCAGGACAAACAGCTTTCGGTCTTTCCGGCCTTCTTCAAGGTCGAGAATGAGGTCGCCGCCGTTTTCGGGAACGGCGACGAGGCCTATGCCAAGGCGCGTCTGCTGAAAAACACAGAGGCGCGCATCGTCGCCTATGCCGATGCTCCGGAAGCCGATTACGCCGCCTTCCTGGCTGCGAACGCCATCCAGCAAATCGCTGAGCCGTTCCATCCTTCCCAGGTCGAGGGCGCGCGTCTGGTCTTTGCCGCGACGGGCGAGGGGGTTCTCGACCGCGAGATCGTCGCTGCCGCGCGCGCGGCCCGTATCCCGGCCAATGCCGTCGACCAGCCCGACTGGTGCGATTTCTACACGCCGGCCCTCGTCAACCGTGCCCCGATTGCCGTTGCCATCGGCACCGAAGGCGTCGGGCCCGTGCTCGCCCAGATGATCCGCGCCGACATCGACCGCCTGCTGCCGCCTTCGCTCGGCAAGCTCGGCCGTCTTGCCAACTCCTATCGCCGCGCCGTGGATCGCCTGGTGCCGCGCGGCGCGCCGCGCCGCCTCTTTTGGCGTAATTTCTTCAAGGGCAAGGTCGCCGATCACGTCGAGGTCGATGAAATCAGCCTTGCCCGTCGTGAAGCAACCCGCTTGCTGAAGGGCGTCGCCGCAGACCGTGTTGACGGCCGTGTGTTTCTCGTCGGTGCCGGCCCGGGTGCCGAAGACCTGCTGACCCTGCGCGCCCATCGCCTGATGATGGAATGCGACGTCATCGTCTATGACGCGCTTGTGCCGCGCGAAGTGGTCGATATGGGCCGCCGTGATGCCGAGCGCATTCCGGTCGGCAAGCGGAAGGGCTGTCACTCGAAGTCGCAGAGCGAAATCAATGCGCTCCTCGTCGAGCTCGGTCATGCGGGCAAGCGCGTCGTCCGTCTGAAGTCGGGCGATCCATTGGTCTTCGGTCGTGCCGGTGAAGAGATGGCGGCGCTGCGCGATGCGGGCATTGCCTACGAGATCGTGCCCGGCGTGACCTCGGCACTCGCTGCCGCCGCCGATTTCGAACTGCCGCTGACGCTACGTGGCGTGTCCTCGTCGCTGGTCTTCACGACTGGCCATGATCTTCAGGGTAATGTCCTGCCGGATTGGGCGCGGCTTGCGCTGTCGGGCGCCACCGTGGCCGTCTATATGGGCCGTACGGTCGCTGCCTCCGTCGCCGAACGTCTCATGCAGGGCGGCCTCGCTGAGGATACGACGGTTGCCGTCGTGGAGAATGCCGGCCGCCGCGACAGCCGCCTGCTGCACGGCACGCTCAAGGAATTGCCGGGGCTGGAGGCTCGCACGGAGCTGACCGGTCCGGTCATGGTCATCATCGGCGACGCTGTCGCCGGCGCCGATTTCAGCCGCTCCGAACCGCTCGGTGCGCATCTTTCGGCTGAACTGGAAACTGCAAGGATTTGACGATGGTAGACAAGGTTCTCACAGCAAACCGCCTGACCGACGGCATCGCCGTCTGGCTGGACGCAAACGGACAGTGGACCGAGCGTCTGCAGGAAGCCTTCGTCGCCCGCCATGCCGAGGCTGTCGAAGCCCTCGAGACAGCCGGCAAGCAGGCCTTCGCCAGCAACCTCGTCGTTGACGTCAATGTCATCGAGATCGAGGAAAAGGATGGCAAGCTGCGTCCGTTGCGCCTGCGCGAGCGTATCCGGGCGGAAGGCCCAACCATTGCATATGCCGAGGGTCACGGTTATGCCGACCCGGCATTCATCGCCGCTTAAGGCCTGAGGTAAGACATGTATCGTTATGACGAATTCGACCACGCCTTTGTGTCGGCGCGCGTAGAGCAGTTCCGCGACCAGGTGGCCCGCCGCCTTTCCGGCGAGCTTGCGGAAGATGCATTCAAGCCGCTGCGCCTGATGAACGGCGTCTATTTGCAGCTGCATGCCTATATGCTGCGCGTCGCCATTCCCTATGGAACGCTGAATTCCAAGCAGATGCGCATGCTGGCCCATATCGCCCGCAAATACGACCGCGGCTATGGCCACTTCACCACCCGCCAGAACATCCAGTACAACTGGCCGAAGCTGTCTGACACGCCCGACATCCTGACCGATCTCGCAAGCGTCGAGATGCATGCCATCCAGACCTCCGGCAACTGCATCCGCAACGTGACCGCCGACCATTTCGCCGGGGCTGCCGCCGACGAAGTCGCCGATCCGCGTCCCTATGCCGAAATCCTGCGCCAGTGGTCCTCGCTGCATCCGGAATTCTCCTTTCTGCCGCGCAAGTTCAAGATCGCCGTCACCGGCGCCGAGAAGGACCGCGCGGCTATCCAGGTGCACGATATTGGTCTGCATCTGAAGAAGAACGAAGCAGGTGAACTTGGCTTTGCCGTCTATGTCGGTGGTGGCCAGGGCCGCACGCCGCTGATCGCCAAGAAGATCCGCGACTTCCTGCCGGAGGCCGATCTCCTGACCTACATCACCGCGATCGTCCGCGTGTATAACCTGCATGGCCGACGCGACAACAAGTACAAGGCCCGCATCAAGATCCTCGTCCACGAAACCGGTGTTGAAGAACTGACGCGTCAGGTGGAGGCCGAATTCGACCAGATCCGCGACAGCGAGCTTAAACTGCCGGAAGGCGATATCCGCGCCATCGAAACCTATTTCGCGCCGCCGGCGCTTGCCGCCCGTGCAGACGGCTGGGACGCTCTGGCCCGTGCGCAGAAGGCGGATCCGGCCTTTGCCGCCTGGGTTCGCCACAACATTCAGGAACATCGCCACCCGGATTATGCCATGGTGACGATCTCGCTGAAGCCGATCGGCGGAACACCGGGCGACGCTTCGGATGCGCAGATGGATCTGGTCGCCGATCTGGCCGAGCGCTACGCCTTCGACGAGATCCGCGTCAGCCATGAGCAGAACCTGATCCTGCCGCACGTGGCCAAGGGCGATCTCTACCCGCTCTACCAGGCGCTGGAGAAGGCAGGGCTGGCAACCGCCAATTCCAATCTGATCACCGACATGATTGCCTGTCCCGGCTTGGACTATTGCGCGCTCGCGAATGCGCGCTCCATTCCGGTCGCCCAGGCGATCTCCGAGCGCTTCGGCTCGCTGGAGCGCCAGCAGGAGATCGGTGAACTCAAGATCAAGATCTCCGGCTGCATCAATGCCTGCGGTCACCACCATGTCGGTCATATCGGCCTGCTTGGTGTCGAGAAGAAGGGTGCCGAACTCTACCAGATCACCCTGGGTGGTTCCGGTGACGAGAATTCCTCGATCGGTGAAATCATCGGTCGCGGCTTCGAGCCGGAAAAGGTAACCGACGCCGTCGAGACGATCGTCGACACCTATCTCGGCCTGCGCCTCGACCCCAAGGAAACCTTCCTCGAAGCCTATCGGCGCGTCGGCCCGAAGCCGTTCAAGGACGCGCTTTACGGCAACGCCTCTGCCGAAGCCGCGTGAGACTGGAAAAACGATGACCAAGATCTGGAAAGAAACCGGTTTCGTCGAGGGCGACATCTGGGTAACCGAAACGGAAGAGCGCAAGGCTGGCGAAGGCGAGAAGGCCCTGTTGCCGCTGGACGCCTTCCTCGAAGCCGTCGCCGAAACCAATGACGTCGGCCTCGGTGTATTCATTGCGCCAGCCGATGATGTAAAGAAGCTCGAGCCGCATCTCGACCGCATTGCGCTGATCGCCGTGGCCTTCCTTGCTTTCAACGATGGCCGAGGCTTCAGCCATGCGACGCTGCTGCGCGAGCGCCTCGGCTATGCCGGGGAGCTTCGTGCCGTCGGCGATGTGCTGATCGACCAGGTGCCGCTGATGCTGCGCACCGGTTTCGACAGCTTTGCCGTCACCAATCCGGTCGCCCAGCGGAGGCTCGCCGAGAACTGTCTCACAGGGGTCGCCCAGCGCTACCAGCCGACGGCCCGGACTTCCGAAGTCGTCGGCGGTTTCAGCTGGCGTCGCCTCGGCTCCACGGGCGCCTGAGACCTGTAAAAATCGCTATGTGATGGTGGCGAATTGACCTCGGTCAAGGTTGCCGCCTTCGCTTTCATGGATATCTCGGCTGCGAAATCTGCATGCCGGCTGAATTGTGGAATGGGACGGTCTGGAATATAGGCTCTTCCCAATCGACTGAACGATAGGACCGACAGCCTATGAATGCTCCTGTAAAGACCGACAATGCCGAACTGATCGTGCCCGAGGGCGTCTATGCCGAAACGGTTCTGAGCGTTACTCACTATACCGACCGCCTGTTCCGCTTCCGCATGACCCGTCCCGCCGGCTTCCGCTTCCGCTCGGGCGAGTTTGCGATGATTGGCCTGATGGTTGAGGGCAAGCCGATCTACCGCGCCTATTCGATCGCCAGTCCATCCTGGGACGAGGAACTCGAATTCTTCTCGATCAAGGTGCCGGATGGCCCGCTCACCCAGCACCTGCAGCGCATCCAGCCGGGTGACAAGGTGCTGATGCGCAAGAAGCCGACCGGCACTCTGGTGCTGGATGCGCTCACCCCCGGCAAGCGCCTCTACATGTTCTCGACCGGTACCGGTATCGCGCCCTTCGCCAGCCTGATCCGCGATCCCGAAACCTACGAGAAGTTCGAGGAAGTCATCCTCACCCATACCTGCCGCGACGTTGCCGAGCTGAAATACGGCTTCGATCTGGTCGAGGAAATCAAGAACCACGAATTCCTGGCGGAAGTCGTCGGCGACAAGCTGAAGCACTATGCGACGGTCACCCGCGAAGATTACCCCTTCAAGGGCCGCATCACCGACCTGATCGAGAACGGTAAGCTGTTCACCGATCTGGGCGTGCCGCCGCTTGACCCGGCAATCGACCGCGGCATGATCTGCGGGTCGACGGCGATGCTGAAAGACACCAAGGAACTGCTCGAAAAGGCAGGCCTGACAGAAGGCGCCAACAACAAGCCGGCCGAGTTCGTCATCGAGCGCGCCTTCGTCGGCTGACTGTCTCGGCATATCTCGGAATCAGAAAGGGCGCCCTGCGGCGCCCTTTTTTGTTTGCGTATCGAATGGCAGTCTCAGTTGCCGCGACGACGGCTGCGGCGACCGCTTTCCTGGGCTCCGCTCTCATCCGCCGTCTTGTTGCGCAGCGGCCCGATGCGCTCCACGATCACCTCAAGCGTGGGGCGGGGACCCGGCGTATATTCGTCGAGCGCCTGGCGCATCGCCGCCAGATGGCCGCACGACGTGCCGCAGCAGCCGCCAATGATCTTCGCGCCGGCGTCACGGGCGAGGCGGGCATAATCCGCCATCAGCGGCGGTGTGCCCGAATAAAAGATCTCCGAGCCACGGAATTCAGGAATGCCGCAATTTCCTTTGACGATCACGGTCGCTTCCGGGTTGGCGCCGGTCATGTCGAGCAGGCTCTGCAGGATGTCGGAAGCGCCCACGCCGCAATTCGCACCAACGGCCAGCGGTCCGGATCCGATGTCGGCGGCAACGCCGTGAATGTCCTTCGGGTGCAGACCCATCATCGTCTTTCCGGCTGTGTCGAACGAACCGGTGAACGTGTAGGGTAAGCCGACCTTGACGGCGGCTTCGGCCGCAGCACGGATTTCCTCGGGCGAGGACATGGTTTCGATCCAGGCGACATCGACGCCACCGGCCTTCAGGCCTTCCATCTGCTCGACGAAGGCGGCGACGGCGTCTTCGTAGGAGAGAGCACCGAGCGGGATCAGCAACTCGCCGGTCGGGCCGACGGAGCCGGCGACGATGACCTTGCGCGGTGCCTTGTCGGCGACGGAGCGGGCAATCTCGGCAGCCTTCTTGTTGAGCTCGTGCACCCGGCTGTCGGCATGGTGCAGCTTCAGGCGATGCCGCGTGCCGCCGAAGGAATTGGTGAGAATGATGTCGGCACCGGCATCGACGAAATCCTGGTGCAGCTTGACGATTTTCTCCGGCTGGGCCTCGTTCCAGAGTTCTGGCGCCTCGCCGGCCTCAAGCCCCTGTGCGAAGAGATTGGTGCCGGTCGCGCCGTCGGCGAGCAGCACGCCCTTCTCGGCCAGGAGTTCGGAAAGCGGATTGGACGGGGTTGCCATGGTGGATCCTCTGATTGATATGCCAATCATATAAAGAAGTCTTTATATCGTTTCAATCTCCAAAACCGAAACGGCCCCGTATTGCCACGGGGCCGTCTCGCCACATCTCCCGAAAGAGGAGATGGAGACGCCGCTATTCGGCGGCCAGCTGATTGTCCTCGTGGCTCTTCGGCGTGACCATGGCAGCGATGATCTGCTGCAGGTCCACACGCCCGATCGCCGATCCGTTATCGTCGGTGACGATGGCGCTGGACTGGCGCGCGTCCGTCATGACCCGCGCCGCAGCCTCGAGCACGGTGCTGCCGGGCAGGGCGAGCCCCTCGGCAGAGCCCGACATCGGTCCCATGATCGTGTCGAGACGGATCACGCGACCGCGGTTCACTTCCTTGACGAAGGCGGAGATGTAGTCGTCCGCCGGCTGCAGGACGATTTCCTGCCCGGTGCCCTGCTGGATAACCTCGCCATCACGCAGGATCGCGATCTTGTCGCCCAGGCGCAGCGCCTCGTCGAGATCGTGGGTGATGAAGACCACGGTCTTCTTGAGTTCCTGCTGCAGGTCGAGCAGCACCGTCTGCATGTCGACGCGGATCAGCGGGTCGAGTGCCGAATAGGCTTCGTCCATCAACAGGATGTCGGCATCGTTGGACAGTGCGCGAGCCAGACCCACTCGCTGCTGCATGCCGCCCGACAGCTGGTTCGGGTAGTGCCCCTCAAAGCCGGAGAGACCGACACGATCGATCCAGCGGCGCCCGATCTCTTCGCTCTTCGAACGCGGGATACCCTGGATGTCGAGCCCGTAAACTGTGTTCTCCAGCACCGTACGGTGCGGCAGCAGTGCGAACTTCTGGAATACCATCGCCGTCTTGTGCCGGCGGAATTCCCGCAGCTCCAGCGGGTTCATGCGACAGACATCGACGCCGTCATAGAGCACTTCGCCGGCAGTCGGCTCGATCAGGCGGTTGATGTGGCGGATCAGCGTCGATTTGCCCGAGCCGGAAAGACCCATGACGACGGTGATTCCACCACCCGGCATCTGGATGTTGATGTCCTTCAGACCCAGCACGTGTCCGTGGGTCTCGTTGAGCTCCGCCTTGGACATGCCGGCCTTGACCTGATCGATGAAGGCGGTGCCGTTGGGCCCGAAGATCTTGTAGAGATTGCGGATCTCAATGTCGTGACTAGCCATGGACCACCTCCGTGTGGCGCTGAAGGCGCTTGCCATAGGCCTGGCTGGCGCGGTCGAAGATGATGGCGATGGCGACGAGCGCGAAGCCGTTGAGGAAGCCGATCGTCAGGAACTGGTTGGAGATCGCCTGCAGAACGTTCTTGCCGAGACCGCCGACACCGATCATCGAGGCCACCACGACCATGGCAAGCGACATCATGATGGTCTGGTTGATGCCGGCCATGACGGTCGGCAGTGCCAGAGGGATCTGGACGTTCATCAGCTTCTGGCTGGGCGAGGACCCGAAGGCATCGGCCGCTTCCAGCACTTCGCGATCGACCAGCCGGATGCCAAGATTGGTGAGGCGGATCATCGGCGGGACTGCATAGATGACGACCGCGATGACACCCGGCACCTTGCCGATCCCGAAGACCATGACGACGGGGATGAGGTAGACGAAGCTCGGCAGCGTCTGCATCACGTCGAGAATCGGATTGACCACGGACTGGGCGCGGTCGGAGCGCGCCATGAGGATGCCGATCGGAATGCCGATGACGATGGCAAGCAGCGTCGAGACGGTGACGATCGCCAGCGTGATCATCGTGTCTTCCCAGAGCCCGACAAAGCCGATGAACAGCATGCCGATGACGGTTAGCGCCACAATCCGCATGTTGCGGCTGGCAAAATAGACGATCAGCACCATCACCGCGAGGAAGATGAACCACGGCGTGTTGACGAACAGTGCCTCCAGCCAGTTCAGGAAGAGCTGCAGCGGATGCGTCACCGCGTCGATCACGTTGCCATAGGCACGCACAAAGCCCTTGAAACTGTCGTCAACGCTTTTTCGCACGCCGCGCATGACGGTGTCGTCAATCTCCGGAAACCTGCATAGCAGTTCCGGCAGGTAGTTGCATAAAGTCGAAGCCATCTCGTTCCCCTTGTCGACCCCCGCTCATTTTGACGTGATGCACGCTGCGGTGGGCCCTTACGGCGATGCCATGTTCCCGAGGCGAGAGGCTAATCGAGTTCCTAAAGGGAATTCATGCCGTCTGCGACGTCGGAAGTCGTTGAATGGCGTGATGCGGCATGCCGCTTCGCAGAAAGCGCGGCGGGCGCAAGGCCCGCCGCCTGTTGGTAGAAGAGCTCAGGTTCAGAGCGCAGCCTTGACCTTTTCGGCAACTTCAGGAGCGACCCAGGTGGTCCACATGTCCGGATAGGTTTCCAGGAAGTGCTTCGCGCCGTCCTCGTTCGTGCCTTGGTTTTCTTCCATCCAGGCGAGAACCTTGCCGACGGTTGCGTTGTCCCACTTGCGGGTCTTCACGTAGTCCATGGCCACACCGGCCTTTTCGGCAAAGCCCTTGGTCACGACGGTATAGACGTCGGAGACCGGATAGGCATTGACCTTCGGATCCGGGCAATCCGGAACGGCGGTGCAGGCATCCCAGTTGGCCTTGTCATGCTCGACGCCGAAGGAGAGCTTGACCATCTCGTACTTGCCGAGAATTGCTGTCGGAGCCCAGTAGTAGCCGAGCCAGCCCTTCTTGTTTTCAAATGCATTGGCGATCGAGCCATCGAGGCCGGCAGCCGAGCCGGTGTCAACCAGTTCGAAGCCCTTGTCCTTGGCGCCGAGCGCCCGATAGAGGTTCGCAGTCGAAACCTGGCAGTTCCAGCCGGCCGGGCAGTTGGTGACGGCGCCCTTCGACGGATCTTCCGGCGCCGGGAAGAGGTCAGGACGCTTCAGCGCATCTTCCACGGTCTTGATGTCGGGGTTGGCATCGGCGATGAACTTCGGGATCCACCAGCCTTCGACGCCGCCGTCGGAGAGCAGCGGGGCGGCCTGGATCAGGCGGCCTTCGGCGATTGCCTGGTCGAGCGCAGTGCGCACGGCGTTGACCCAGAACTCCGGAGCCATGTCCGGCTGTCCCTTTTCATTCATCGAGGCAAAGGTCGGCATGGTGTCGCCGGTGACCACGGTCACGGTGCAGCCATAGCCGCTTTCCAGGATGATCTTGTCGACATAGGCAGCAACGCCGGCCGATGCCCAGTTCATTTCTGCGATGGAGACATCGCCGCATTCGGCAGCCTGGGCGGACCCTGCAACTGCGTAAAGGCCCGCGGCGAGAAGTGTGGAAGCAAGGAGCTTCTTCATGGAGTTAAGACCTCCCAGTCTTATCTTGCAGCGTTCATCGGGACGGGCAGGCGCGGCTACTGCAGACCGCTCTGCCAATTTGCTCTTCACTGCGGATGTCGACCGGGCGCGTCAAGCCGATCCAGCATCCCTTGCGACCGGGCCTTGTCGTAAGGGGCGGTTTGCCCTGTCGACCGCGTGTCACGTCCATCAGCCTACGTCTTTGGTTTTGAAAATCAACCTCCCGCCGAAGCCGCCCCGCGCGGCGCCACCCGATCCAAGCCATTGGTGCGACTGATTTTGCCGCAATTTGGCTGTGGCGCGAGGTCAACCCGCTTAATGGACGGGCAGTTGTATCCGGCGGAGCAGAAGCCTGAGAGGGTCGCCCTCCCACGTGAGACTTACGGTGTCTCAACTGCGTCAATGTGACGGGCGAATGCGGGCTTTCACGCATGCACAAAAAAATTTGAAAAAATGCGCCGTAAGCAGTGGCGCTAACCATCCGGTAACGTCTGTAACGATAGATGGAGGGGCCGACGCGTTACTGTCGGTTGCGCCCCGGATCGAGTATCGCGTACCGGGGCGTTTTGTTGTCTGGCTTGCGGTTCCGGTAAGTTCGGTTCACCGACGCGCCGATCACGACCTGCCGATCAGCGCTTTGCGATGGCGATCGGATTCCGAACTTCCCAACGAGCGACTGGCTTGCGCTGCGGCGCACGGCCGTTCCAGGCGATGGCAAGACTATTGCGGTTCTGCAGGATGTAGAGCATGGGTGTTTCCTAGATTGCCGCGCCTCTTTAGGGCGCTGGTTTCGAGCCGCAGATAATCACTTCGAGGTGTCCGCGCCAGAGCGCAAACCGTCATGGTGTGTCGCAAATGGAGAACTCATTGCGAAAGCCCCGCGACAGGCTGCCGCAGTGTCGCATTTGCGGTAACCTTCGTGGCGAGATCGCGGCAAAACCATGAAAATCAGGCGCTGTAAGCCGCGGCGGAAACAGGACAGGAAGCGATGACAAAAACGATCATGTTGCAGGGAACAGGGTCGGATGTCGGAAAGACGATATTGGTCGCGGGGTTGTGCCGGCTGGCCTCCAACCGCGGCCTGAAGGTCGCGCCATTCAAGCCGCAGAACATGTCGAACAACGCGGCCGTGTCCGACGATGGCGGCGAGATCGGGCGGGCGCAGTGGCTCCAGGCGCTCGCGGCACGCACCCCGTCCACCGTCCACATGAACCCGGTGCTCCTCAAGCCGCAAAGTGAAACCGGCAGCCAGATCATCGTGCAGGGCAAGGTCTTCGGCCAGGCCAAGGGACGGGATTACCAGCGATTGAAGCCGCAGCTTCTCGGTGCCGTCCTGGAAAGCTTCAAAACGGTCAGCAAAGGGCGTGATCTCGTCATCGTCGAAGGGGCCGGCTCGCCGGCGGAGATCAACCTGCGGGCCGGCGACATCGCCAACATGGGATTCGCCACGCGCGCCGGAGTTCCGGTGGTGTTGGTGGGCGACATCGACCGGGGAGGGGTGATCGCCTCGCTCGTCGGCACCCACACCATCCTGCCGGAAGAAGACCGCAACCAGATCGCCGGATACATCATTAACAAGTTCCGCGGCGATGTAAGCCTCTTCGATGAAGGTATTGCCGCCATCGGAGCCTTTACCGGCTGGCCCTGCTTCGGTGTCATCCCCTGGCTGAAAGCGGCGGGCCGCCTGCCGGCCGAGGATTCGGTCGTGCTCGAGCGACTGGTCAAGGGCAATGGCGGTGCCCTGAAAGTCGCTGTCCCCGTTCTGTCGCGCATCGCCAATTTCGATGACCTCGATCCGCTCGCTGCCGAGCCGGAGGTTGACCTTGTCTTCGTCCGTGCCGGTGATCGGCTGCCCGCCGATGCCGGGCTGGTCATTCTGCCGGGCTCGAAATCGACGATCGCCGACCTCGAGGAGTTCCGTGCACAGGGCTGGGACCGGGATCTGCAGATGCATGTGCGGCGAGGCGGCCGCGTGATCGGCATCTGCGGCGGCTATCAGATGCTCGGCCGCAGCGTTGCGGACCCGCTCGGACTGGAAGGCGCGTCACGCGCAGTGGAGGGGCTGGCGCTGCTCGACGTGGAAACGGTCATGGCGGCAGAGAAGACCGTACGCAACAGCAAGGCGTACTCGCTGGAGCATGATGTGCCGCTCTCGGGCTACGAGATCCATCTCGGCGTCACCGAAGGTCCGGACACCGTCCGGGCGCCAATCGCAATTGATGGCCGCCCCGATGGCGCTGGTTCCGCCGATGGCCGGGTGATCGGCACCTATCTGCACGGCCTGTTTTCAAGCGACGCCTATCGCCGGAGGTTGCTGGAGAGTTTTGGCATTGAGGGGGGCGGACAAAGCTATCGCGACATGGTCGACGAGGCGCTGGACGAAATGGCCTTGGAACTGGAAGAGCGTCTGTCACCCGACTGGCTGGCCGGCCTTCTGGGCTGAGGCAGCCCGCAGCTTGGCGTCATCAGGACCACACGGTCACGAGGCCGCGGTGACATCCATCGGCGACGCCATGAGCTCGCCGCCGCCAAGCGAATTGTTGGCGTATTTGAACGCGAGAATGCTGAGCACCGAGGCGACCAACAGGATGAAGATGTAGCGCATTTGTGTTTGCTCCTGCCTGACGATCTTGAACGAGATTGCGGCAGAAGCGGTTCCGCTTTGGCCCCGTGCGGCCCTGCGCGGCACGCGATGGTCGAAGCCTGTTGCCGATTGGCAACATTTTTGGCGGGTTTGATCGGTCAGCCGGTCGCCACTTCGGCCGGTGAGGCCGTCAGGCGCCCGGTACCGAGCGAGTTGTTCGAGTGTTTGATCGCCAGAATGCTGAACACCGCCGCGATCATCAGGATTACCATCACGCGCATGAGCTACCCCTAGCCTGAGCATGCCTCAGAATAGGACAGGGGTGATTGGTGAACGGCTAAGCGGATCCTTAGAATGTGGGTGATCTCGAAATAAATGTGATCCGCCTGCGATCCTCTTCAATCGTCTAGCACGTGCCTGGCCCACGGTTGCGGGCCAGGCGACGACAGGCGGTCAGCGCGAGGCGCTGAGGCGCAGCAGGCGGCAGAGTTCCACCAGGGCCGGATCATAGCCCGAGGCTGTGATGCTGCCGCAGCGGGTCAGCAGGCGCTGACGCTCGGCCGGCGACATGTCGCGCAATGCCTGGCGCTGCGGCGCGGTGAGACCGCCCGGTCCGGATCCATCCGGTCCGGAGCCGCCGGAGCCATTTCCGGCATCGGGCGTCCGGCCGAGACCCACATCCACGTCAATCCCCGTGCCGGAGCCGGAGCCGCCGATCTGCGCGCCGACGGACGCATTCAATCCGCCTTCACCGCCAACACTTGCGTCGACATCTGCCGACAGGCCACGGCCTCCGTTAACATTCGCCGACGCATTCACGCCGCGCGAGCCCCCAACCGCGGCATCGACATCGGCGATCCCTCTGCTCCCGCCGACATTGGCGTTCGCATTGACGCCGCCTCGTCCGCCCACGGAGGCGTCCACGCCGAGACCGTCGGAGGTGTTGACATCGACGGATATTCCTCTCGATCCGCCAATATTGATCCCGTCCGCGGCCAAGGGCAGGGGAGCCGAGAGCGCGACAACGCTCGACAGCAGGGCTATTCCCAGGGTTCTACACATGAGTATTCCTCCTCTGATGCACCGGGCAACGGCGCCCGGCACAAAGCACAACAGGGAGGAGGTGGGCCGGTTGCAGAACGAGTCTGCTTGGTTACTGTCATCACCAACGAATGACAAACGCCGATGCCGGCGTCGTAACGAAACGGGACATGCGGCGGAGTGACAGAGATGGAAGTCAAGACAACTTGGAGAGTGGTGAGAGCGCAGGGATTCGAACCCTGGACCTACTGATTAAAAGTTATCCTAACTTGTAACGATTTCATCAGGTTGCGCCGATCCGGCCATGAGACTTTTGCTCGTTTCTACACTTTGAAACCGCCTCGCGCTATATGGTGGCGGACATGAGTATCGAACCTGTGCCCCGTTATTCCTGGCGCCTGACCTGGACTGATAAGGCTGACGATTTCGTCGGCCATGACGGATCGCGGACCTTCGGCCGGATCCACCGGCATCACCAGGGAAACTGGCTCTGGTTTCTGACGATGAAGCAGGCGCTGCACGATCGGCCGGCGATGCAGGTTACTGCCGGATCCGCAGACACTGCCCGCCAGGCCGCGGCGGCCGTCGAGGATTGCTATGATCGAGTGATGGCCGGGACCTGGCCGGGGATGACGGAGCGCGACCAGGCGCTGGTCGCAAGGCTCAAGGAGAGCGGCGCGGAGTTCGTCGAGCTCCGGCCGTGATCAGTGTGAAGCGAGAAACAACCAGACCAGGACGATCAGAAGGGCGACGCCGGCGACGCGCCCCTGGGGCTTTGCCGCCTTTGCAACATGTCGAGCTTTTAACCTAGCCATTGGCGTCACCTTTCATCTCCGCCTTCCGGATTCGGAAGGCCTTGAGGAGGATCTCGCAGATGATCACGCCGCCGATCCCCAGGATGAAACCGCCGACGCCGGCGGATTGTTCAACGGGGACATCGATCTGACCCAGCACCCAGCGGATGATGGGAAGGCCAACCGGGGCTAGGAAGTAGGCCGTGACGGCCCCGACGAACAGCCGCCGAATGCCCGACTTTATGCCCGTCCATTCCATGGCGACAGAGACAGCCGAGCCAGCTATCCCTGCAAGCGCGACCTCGGCCTTCCCACTCCACACCCATTCCCAGAAAGTCATGCTGCCTCGCTATCGTTTGACACTGCGCAGCAGCGTGTTGCCGCCCATGTAGAGAGTGGCATAGATGCCGAAGATGCCGAGAAAGTTCGGCCAGTCGATCCCGGCCTCGATTTGCACGCCCGGCGTCACGGTCCAGAGGAAGGCGTTGACGATCGGCCGGCCCATGGCAAGCCAGCCAAAGACGGCCAGCATCATCCACATGCCCGCCGGCCGCCACATCCAGCCGAAGGCGCTGTCCTTCTGCATCTCGGCGAGCATCAGTTCATTGGCCTGACGCTGGGACTCGAGGAGGGCTGCGATCAGCTGCGGGCTCTCTTCCTCGACGGCCGCGACGGCCGCCTCGAGCTCCGGTTCCGGCAGATGCTCGAGCTCATCCACGGGGACACCGGCGCGATTGGCGATCGCGTCGATGACAGCGCCGCCGACCTGGCCGGCCGTGCCGCCCAGGTGCTTCTCGAGCAGGCCCTTTACGATCGGCGCGCCGACCTTGGCCGCGACCCCGATCAGGATGGATGCGATGGCGCTCATGGCTTCTTGCCTCCGAAGATCTTCACCAGGGCCGCGAGCAGCGCTTCGAGCCAGTTGGCCTGTGTCGGCCGGCGCTCGATGGCCGCCGGGGCTTCGACAGGTTGCGATGCGGGCTTGGGTGCCGGAACAGAGGCTGGTGGCTGCTTCGCGGTCGCCAGCACGATCTGCAGTATGTTCTCGACAGACGCCGGTGCGACCAGGGATTTGTTCAGCCCGTCGCCGGCATAGTAGCTCTGGCCACGCTTGACCTGGCGGTGGGCGCCCTTCGTGTCGGCAAGGACAGGCAGGCTTGCCCATTCCTGCGCGAGACGCTTGCCGAATTCGTTGATCCCGATTGAGCCGGCAATGAACGAAGCGTAGCCGCGGCGGAGCAGCAGGGCATAGCCCAGCCGATCCTGCAGGTCCGGGTTGAAGCGCGTGGTGCCGGAGATGTCGGAGGGGAATTCCTTGGCCAGGCCCTGCAGCGTTGCGCGCATGAACTGGTAGCGGCCGGCGGCCGAGCTCTTGAAGCGCTTGGTCCAGCTGGCCTGCGCGTCGACGATCTCGCCGAAGGTCATGCTGGTGAGAGGCTTCGGCAACTTGTTCTGATTGTTGCCGTAGATGGTGTCGTAACCTCGCGGCGCTTCGATGTCGCCGATGAAGTTCAGAAGCTGTTTTGCCGGTGCAGGAACGTTGGTCGGAAGGCGCGACATGAAAAGGCTCCAGCCTGGTTGTGACTGGAGCCGAGTCTAAGGCGGCGGTGGTGCCGTCAAACGGGACCTTCGACTTTGGACCAGTCGCGCATACCGCGATAGAGCGCCGCCTTGAAAGGCTTGCCCGTCAATAGTCCTTGGCCTGTCCCGACCACGATCATGTCATTTGCCACGGCCTTGAGCGAGATCACGGCGTCGCCGTAACCCACGCGATGCTCCCGCTGGAATGCCATCCCGTCGTCGGTCGAGGTCCAGAGATAGCCGGAGTTCTGCCCGCCCATGATCACAGTGCCATCGGTCCACTGCGCAAAAGCGCGAGGCTTGGTTTCAGCCAGAGCAACGGCAGATGTCGAGAACACAGACGATGGAGACGTGTAAGGCGCTTCCAAGCGGTAAAGGTTGCCGTTGGACAGCCCGCAAAGAACGGCGCCAGACGCAAGTTTGATGAAGCCCTGATGGTCGATGCCAGGGCTGCCAAGCGTGCAAAGCAACGAAGCATCTGCGCCGTAGTTATTCACGACCGCGATAGCGGGAGGGCGAACGCCCGTGTTATCATTGAGCAACGCAAGGTATGTGGCCGCCTCTCCATGGCCGCCAACATATATAAGGCCCCAAACCTGATCGTAACCGGACAGCACGACGCCCTTGTCGGAGAAGGTATTGCCGTTGTCGTTGGACGACCAGATGCGGCCAGAGCCAGAGCCGACAAGAACGCGCCCCGTATTCGCGCCGGGGCCGCCTTCGAGTTCAGCACAAAACAACACGTCCTCATTGCCAAGGCGGCCGATATTCGACCACTTCAAGCCCCCGTCGACGCTCTTAAGAACGATGCCGGGATCGGAGCAGACGGCAAGCTGCGCCTGTTTGCTGCTGTTGAGCGATAGGAACTGACGAACCGCCATTGCCGGTATGGCATAAACCGGAACCGATGAGGCCCAGCCGTTCGTAGTGCGGAAGATCTTCCCGCTTGATGTCTCGCTGTCAACGCCAGCCAGCCAGCAATCCTCGCCCATGTAGTCGGAGATCGCGAAGGTCTGGCGAAGGTGCTGGCTGTCGAGAATAGCGGGAATGAAAGAACGTGAACCGTAAGACTGCGTCGATGGACTATAGTTGGACGCCCTCACCTGAGCAGTGTTCTGGCCGGTTGCTTCTATCCCGTTGAGGATGAGGCTGTTCGTTCCCTGGCTTGCCGGGAGCGTCGCCGACAGTCGATCACCAGCAGCAACGCCTGGAATGGAAACCGTGTCCACTCGAGTCGCGTTGCCGAGTAAACCGCCGACCGAGACGTTCTGCGTGGGAAGTGTGACAGGGCGAGCCCCAAAGATTTCCATCAGCTGTGGCGTGCTCAGCGTCATGTCACGATACTCTGAAGGCTGACAGAAGCGTAGACTTCGGTTCCGGCGCTCAAAGCTACGCCCAGGCCGGTGTTCGTGGTTGCTGTTGTGACGAGGTACTGGAGGCGGTAGGTCCCGGGAGGCAGGAACCCCTCGACGACCGGGGTCGCACCGCTGCCACTGGCGACACTGGTTCCTTGCTGCGGTGCACGGAACATCTCGACCGCGTTGGTCACATCATAGACTCTGAGGCCCACGTTCCCGGCTTGATAGAATGCGGCCGAAGCCCTGATGATACATGGAACGGTGGTCGTGAAATCGCTGCCAGACAAAGAGACGATCGAGTCCGGATCGCGGACCTCGGTGTTGAGGGTTCGTGTCTGCCAGCTGCCCGTCGTCGCAGGCGTGCCCCCATTGGTGCCGGAACTTTTCTGATCTTGCAACAAGGCGAAAAGCGGCAATCGCGAAAGATCGACATTCCTGTTCGGCATCAAGATCTGCCGGTCTGCGGTCAGAGCGGTGATGTCGAACGACAGTGCTCGAGGGGTACCCGCCGCGTTGAATAGCTTGAATGAAGCCGAGGCGAATTGAGCGTTGGCGATCGTCCTGGCGGCTTTGAAGATCCCGTCGATGAACTGGCTTATCGTCATGCTGACGAGAGCGGCCGCAGATACATCGAACACGCCGAGTTTGTCCCCGTCGGCGAGGTTTGCACCAGTCAGTGGAGCTGCTGTGTTGATGGCCGTACCGGTGACGTCTACGTTGCTGAAATAGGTACGGAAACCTGTGCCGTCGCATTTCAGAAGGACAGAGGCCCCAGTCGGAAGCGTAATTGCGGCATTGACACCGTCGATCAGCTCGGTCCCGTTTGGCACGATGCTCATCGCGCCGGCGCCGCTATTCTTGAAACCGGCAACGAACTTCGAGGTCAGGCTCGATGCGGCCGCAAGATTGAAGGCGATGGCGGTCGCCCGATTGCCGATGATGACCCGGCCGAGGTCGGCGACGGTGACCGCGTTTGCGGCATCCGTCTCGATCCGCTGCTCAAAGCCCAGCGCGCCGTCATTGCGCTCGTCGAACCGCGCCATTGCGATCCCGCCGGCGGTGACGCCGTCGCCACCATGCCAGCGCTTCGCGGTTTCATTCCAGACGAGCAGACCCTGCGCGTAGATCTTCGCGGCGACTTCTGCGGCCGTGCCCTTGAGCTGCTGAATCGGTGTTGCCATGGTCCCCTCTCAAAGGTCTGCGACGCGACCGAGGTCGCTTGGGAAAAGTTCGAGCTCATCGGTGACGCGGCCGAGGTCGTAGAAGGTGCCGGGCTGAAATCCGACATAGGCGGCCTGGGCTGCGTCCACGAGGTTCTGCGCCTGCGCCTGGGAGGCGCCCGCAGCGACTTCGGATGCGGCTGCCAAGATCTGGGAGTTCAGGGCTGCCGCGGCGCTCGCTGCCGCGGCAGCTGCGTTTTCTTCCGTATTGCCAGCGGCCTCGATCACTTCGACGACATTGGGGCCTTTGCCCACGCGGCCGTTGATGTAGGCCAGGCTGTCGCCCTCCTCGAAGTCGTCGACCAGCTCGAGCGGTGCCCCGCCGATCCGCACACGCAAGGTGCGATCGACGTCGCGGCGGATCTCCTGCTGAATGATCCGGTTGCGATCGAGCTCGTCATCGTTGGCCTTGCTCGAGAAGCGGCCGTTGATGACGATGCTGGAAGTGCGCTCGAGCGCCGCTTCGCCAACGACGAGAATTCGCTCCTCGCTCGTGCGACCGGCCGCGAAAACGACGGTCCCACCTCCAGGGTTTCGAGCGCCGGCAATGACGAAAAGGTTGCGGTCGATCGGGACCCAGGTGGACTCGATATCTAGATAGACGTTGATGTCGATCGCATCCTGGAACGGAAAAGGAATGGCGAACGTCGTCTGGCCTGTGGCGGCCGAGTAGATGCGGAAGCGCGGGTCGTCTTCGATCGGGAGCACGACGCTCATGAAAAACCCCGGATGATGTTTGATCCGGGGTCAGTTTTCCACGCGCCGGGTAGCGTCAACCGCCAAAGGCAGCGCCCAGGTTTGGCGCTCGCTGCGGCACCGCGCGACCAGGCTCCCACCAAAAGCCCTGGCCGAATTCCTTCTGGAAGAAGCGTTGTCGGTTCTTGAAGGCCTTATTGGCTTCCGGGTCGACCAGGAACTGCAGCTGGTCCATCAGGATCCGTTCCCAGGCGAGGCGCGTATACCAGATGGTGCCGCCGGGCGTGTTGCCCTTCATGAACTTCACGAGCTCGCGGCCGAAATGGGTTCTCTCGCCGCTTGCCAGCTGGGCCACGTTGCCGGCCGTCAGGTTCCAGAGATCGTTCGCTCGCTGCACGACGGGCCCGCCGAAGGTCGTTGCAAAGCCGCCGCCCTGTCGGTTGATGTTGGAAAACAGGAAGTCCCCATAGATGCCGAGGCCGCCGCCCTGCAGGATGGCGGCCGCACCAAAGGTCGCGTCCATCTGCTGCGGATCTCGGCCCTGTGCCAGCCCCTTCAGCTGCAGCGACAGTGCGCCGAAGAGCGTCGTCGAGATCAGCAGGGATCCGGCATAGGCGGCACCCTTGGCCGGATTGTTCCCCTGGAGCAGCCCATGGATCCGCCGACCATGCAGCAGCAGGAAGACGGCGCCGAAGCTTTTGAACTGGGCAAAGGAACGGACCACCTCGCCGAGGAAGGTGCCCGGCCGGTTCTGGTCGACCAGCATGATCTTCGAGCGATTGGACCCGTTCGGGATCGCGTATTCGGTTTCCGACTGGATCATCTCGAGGAAGCGCTCGGCCAGGCGCTCGTCGACCCGCTCTGCGATCTCTTGTGGCCGCAGGATCTTCACGCCGCTGCCCATGTCGTGCATCGGCATGCGGCGCATACGATCCCAGTCGGCCGCCCGGATCCCATAGCGGGCGAATGTCGAGCGGAAGGCCTCCGGCAACTTGTCGAGTGGCTTGTCGACATTCTCGGCGGCCGTCCGCATGAAGGCGAGACCGAAGGCATGGCGGGCGCTTTGCGTCCAGGGCGTGAGGCCCGACAGCGTGAGCACGCGATCGGCGATGAAGCTTGACCAACCGGGGCCGTCGAGCGTCCCGACATAGCGCGCCTGGGCGTGGAAGACATGCATGGCATTGTCGAGAATGAGGCCTGCCGCGACGGCCTCGCGCCTGGTCATGGATCCCATGGCCTTGACGATATCGGCAAACGCGCCCTTTGCTCCGATCCCCGAGAACGATCGCGCGACCATGGTCGTGCCGATATCGGAAAGCGATGACAGTGCGGCCGAGCCGAGCACGGAGGCGGTGATCAGCGATCGCGCCGCCGCAAAGCCTGATGCCCAGGTGCTGTTGACCGGCGTTTCAAGCGTTCCCCGAATACTGCCCCAGAGACTGTCGAGCTTCCGCTCGGCCGAATTGGCCAGGTCGTTCGCCTTGGCGGCGTCGCCGGCAAAAAGGCTTTTCTGGCCGGCCGCCTTCTGCATCGCCTGTTTCTTGACCGCCTGCTTCAGCCATTCGATGGTGCCGGACGGGTTTGGCCCCAGCACTTCCATCGCCGCAATGTCTTTGGCCATGGCGTTGATGTGTCCCATCATCGCGGCGAAGATGTCGCCGCCGCCGCCGAAGTCGCGCTGATAGGCAATCCAGCTGTCCGCGTCGCGGAAGATAAGGAAGCGGTGATCGGCGCGCTGGTTGGCAAGCGAGCCGCGTCCGAAGGCCTGGCGCGCGGGCTGCTTCTTGGCCCATCCTTCTGTCGCCACATTGGTCCAGATCTCGGTCAGGATCTCGTCGAGCTCGCCCGGATCGACGGCCTTGCCTGTCAGCGGGTGCTTCATCCTGGCCACATCGAGGAGAGGACGGATCGAATCTTTCCAGGCTTGCATGCCGGCCTTCCGAAGCGCGCGGGCGTCGTGATGCTGCGGCAGGCCCCAGCGCTCGAGCTTGCCGATCGCGCCGCCGGCAGCGTTGAACCGCTGGCGAAGCCATTCGTGCGTATCTTCCCATACCTTGGCGAAATGTTTCGAGCTCGCGTCACCCGTCGATTCGCCAAAAGCCTCGCGCAGCACATTGTCGAGATCCGCCTTGTTGTGGCGGGCCAGGTCGCCGGCGATCGCCGATCGGCGAAAATGATAGAGGGCGTCGTCCATGCGTGCGTGGGCCATGCCGACGATTGCCTTGCGGCGGCCCTCGACCGAAGCAAAAGGCGCTGTCCCGAAATGCTCGAGCAGATCGACGGCCGCGGCAGCGATATCGGCTTCGCCCTTCGGGTTTTTGTAGGAGGAGATATCGGCCGCGATCCGCTTGATCGACTGCAGCGACAATTTGGCCTTGCGCTTCTGATGCGCGCTTTCGGCGGCGAGCAGCTCGGCCAGCGCCTTCTTCGCCTCGGCGTCGGCCATCGCCTCGCTGTTGTTGGCAAAGCGATCGCGAAACCGTTTGAAGTCCTTCTCGAGGCGTTTGGCATCCTCGGCCCTCAGTTCGCCGCCCTCGACGGCGGTGCGCAGGCAATCGGCGAAACTCATATGCGGCAGGCCTCCACCACGGTTTTCAGATGATCGAGGCGCTTGATGTCATCGAGCACGGCTGCGGCCGAAACCGGGCCTTCGTCATCGAAGAAGGGAATGTCGAAATCGTCCTCGAGGTCGGCGAGGTCGCGGGCGCTGAAGGCCATCTCGTCCGGGAAGGCGAGAGGATCGTCGAGCCCGCCGCTCCGGTCCTGAGGCGTCCACCGCTCGGCCTGGCCGCCGGCCTCGGCGGCAAAGCGTTCCGCATCGTCGGCGATCAGAACCCGATCGAGCGCGTCGGCCGGCGACAGTCCCTCGGCATTGGCAAGCTCCGCCGCCTGCAGGATGAGCCGATCGTCGACGGCCGGGCCTGCACGGGCGGCAATGTCGTAGACCAGGCTCTCGGCATAGGCGCGGCCGTCGCCGGCGTCTCGAACCGTGGTCGTCTCCCTTGAGGCCGTATCGAGCCGATCGAGCAGATCCGTAACGGTCGACTTCTCCATGGCGTTTTCGACCGTGCCATAGAGGTCGTTGAAATAGCCCGCTTCGGCTGCCTTGAGCCGCGCCTGGTCGAGCGGCAGGCCGTCTTCGCGCACGAGCTTGCCGACGAAACGCTCGGAGCGGTTCGCCATGCCGATCGCCTTAAGCTCGCCCTTGAAGTCTTTGACGCCGCCGGCGCGCGTCAGAAAGCGCTCGAGGCTTTCCGGCTCGGCCGCCGATCGCGCCGGCGCGGCCTCGGCCGGAATAAGCTGATCGACGATCCGGGAGATCTGCTCGGGTGCCGGGTCGTGGAAGAAGGCGGTGTTGGCCTGGGCGGCGGCGATCGCGCGGGCGCTCGCGCTGTCGTGCAGGGAAGGCGTAGCGGCGGCCGGACGCGCATCGCTGACAATCCGGTCCATCTCGACGGCGGCAAGAGCGCCGCGGGCCTCCGGCGGTAGGTCTGCACGGATGGGCGCGAGCAGATCTGCAGCCGCGCGGGCATCACCATCGATGGCGCTGCGGAACTCCGGCCGGACGGTTGGCGCGTCGGCAAGAGCGCGTGCCGCGGTATCGGTGTCGATGTTGCGCAGCGCCCGGCCGATCCCTTCGCCGGCGGCCTGGAAGGATCCGCCGAGAACGCCGCCAAGTGCGGTCGCGAAAGCCACGTTTTTTGCCGCCTCGTCGAAGCCGTTCGGCAGGCCAACCTGTTTGCGCCAGGCCTGCACCTGCGGCTGCTGCGCCGCCTCGAAAATCCCGTTGATGGCTGCCTCTTTCAGCGTGACGGCAAGGATACGGCCGCCGACAGTGCGCGCCGCGCCCGGGCCGCCGCCCGCGACCAGCGACATGGCCTGCAGCGGGTCATAGAGCGAGCCCGACACGCCGCCGCCGAAGAGGCTCACCCACTTGCCGAGGCCCTCGCGGTTTGCAAGTGCCCGGCCCAGCCGCTCGTCGGCCTGCTTCGCCAGGGCCTCTGCATCGCGCTCGACAGGCTGATCGGCAAGGATCACGCCGGCCTTGTCCGGATGGCGCTTGGACACGTCGACGAGCCAGGTGTTGAACCCGTCCACTGCCTTCTGGATTTTCGCCTCCCGGCTTTCGTTCCCGGTCTCGAAGCTGTAGGTCGGATTGCGCTTCTGCTCGAAAGCCCCGGTCGAGAGATCGACCCGCATCGGGTTCTGGAATGTCTCGCCGGTCGCGTCCTGGATCGCCTTGATCCGTTCGTCATAGGCGCGCGTTAGTGCCTCGCCGGCGGCGGTGCCGTTCTCGACCAGCCGCATTTGCTCCCGGGCGGCCGACCAGATCTCCTCGAGCGGGGCCCGGCCTCTGGCGATCGAGGTCGGGCGCTCGCGCGTCGTGTCGGAATACCAGTAGCTCATCGGCCGGGCTGCCATCCGAAGGGGTTGAAATTCGAGCTCGAGAAGCCGAGCGCGTTGCCCGGGTTGGCGCGGGAGATCTCCTCGAGCGCGCGAATGTCGAGCCGCCAGAATTCGCCGCCGGGCGTGACCAGGAATTGCGGATCGTCCGACAGGGGATCGCCGATCGCCACGCGATAGGTGCCGTCGCCGTCCGAGATCAGTGTCGCGTTGCGAATGTCGGCGATGTCGAGCGGGAAGTCCCCGGTGTCGATCGCGGGCAATTTGGCGAGCTGCTCTTCCGTCAGGTTGCGCATCAGCTGCTGCGGGCGGTCCTTCGGCATGTCGGCCGGCACGACGATCGTCGAGCCGTTGACGTCGGACAATCCACCATAAGCGACGCCGCCGATCGTGCGCCCGCCGGCGGCTCGATCGAGCACCCGGGCAAAGACCGCCTGGGCGGTGCTGCCTTCGGTCTTGATGTCGGCCGGGTCGAAACCTTGGGTATTGGCCGCATGCTCGAAGAGGATGGTCGCAGTCTGCAGGACAGCGCTCTGGGTTCGCGGATCCGCCATGAAAGCACCGCCGATCTCGGACGCGGCAAGGAGGTTGATGTCGCCCTGGCTCGGCATTTTTGCGGTGAAGAGCTTTTCGCGCTTCATGCCGAGTGCATTGGCGATGTCGGCCGCGACCGTATTGTCGCCGGTTGCAAGCGACAAGCCGGCGGCATGGGCGATGACAGGCGCATCTTCCGAGATCTCGGCGATCACGCGCGGCGCATCCTTGCCATAGACCTGGCGCACGGTGAAGGCGAAGGCGGGCAGGGCCTCGGGGTTTGTTGCCAGTGCCGAAGTCAGCATCTCCTTCTCGCCCGGGCGGAAGACGGGCACGGCCTGGCCGTAAAGGCCGGCGACTGCCGTTTGCGCCTGGCGCCGCTCGGTCAGCGTTGCCGTCAGAGTGTCGGCGCTGGTCGGGTCGATCGCCGTCACCTCGACGACGCCGGCACGCGATGCCTGACCGAGCGGGTCGGTCTGGCGTTCCTTGAGCACGTCCTGGGCGCGCTTCTGGGCCAGCTGATAGATCTCGAGCGCTTCGGTGTAGCCGGCCGTTCCCGGCTTCGGCTTGATGATCTCGAGCCGCTCGAGAATGTCCTCGGCCGACTGCTTTTCCATGCCGTTGGTCGCGTCGAAGATCCGGCCCGCTTTCTCGCGGGCGGCCTGCCAGCTCGCGAGACCTTCCTCGCCGGAAAGCTCGAGCACCCGCTCGGGCGAGAGGCCAGTGGACGGATCGAGACCTTTGCCGGTCTCCTGGATCGAGGCTATGTCGTCATCGGCAAGCGTTGCCAGCCGCGCGACTTCGGCCTTGTTCGCGGCCTGGCGCTGGTTGATCTGCTCACGGGCGTCGCGTCGGAACGTGTCAGACATGGCGCGCACGGTATCGAAGGGAAGAGCGGCGAGCGGCCCTTGGCCCTCGCGCCAGTCCTCGAGCAGGGAGAGGGCGAACTGCTCTTTCTGTTCGGGGGTCGGCAGTGCCTCGAAGACGCCCTGGACACGGCCGCGCGCTGCGGTCTCGGCGAGGTCGGCCTTGGCCTTGGATGCTTGCGCCGGCGTGATCGTGCCGAGCTCGACGGCGCGATCGATCTGCGCGCCGGCCTGGGCAACCTGCCGGCCGATGATGGCGTCGCCTTCGGGGTTTGCGCCGAGCACCTGCGCCTGGCGCTCGATGTCGATGCGCTGCGCGTCGTAACCCTCGTTGAAGGAAACGACCTGCTCTTCCCGGAGGCGGCGATCGCGCTTGGCTGCAACGTCCCGGGCATAGGCCTCGGAACGTTCGGTGAAGGCCTTGTCGAACACCTCGCGAAGCTGCGGATCAGAGAGGTTTGGGTCGGCCGCATACTTGGCGCGGATATCCGAGACGGCCGCCGCGAACTGTTCCGGATCCTCGGCGAACTGCTGGTGTGCGTTGAAGAGCTCGTTCGACAGCCCCTGCTGCATGCGCCAGGAATAGGCAGAGACAACAGCGTTATCATATGCGTCGCCGTAGATCGTCCCATCGCGACGCAGCGCGAGTGGCTCACTCGGCAGAACCTGTGGGGGTTGGGCTGGAGGCGATGCGGGTTGGCCCGGGGCGATCGAGGCGGTCGTTTCGCCGGAGACGCCGGCGGGCATGCCGCCGCCACGGATGAGCGCTGCCTCGCGCTGTCGCCGCGCCTTGTTGGCTGGCAGGGCCGCGACGGCCGCAGCGATCGCCATCGGGTCGCCCGTCTTCGCTGCAGCGACGACCGACTTCGGCAGAGACCCGTAATTGTAGCCGACGCTTGCCAGGCCGGCGCGGGCGCTGTCGCTCAGCTTGTTCCAGGTGTCGCCGAGCTGCTTCTGAACCTGAGCCCCCTCTCGCTGCATGAGCCGGTATTCGAGGTCGCGCTCGGCGTCCTCGCGGGTGATCTTCATTCCCTGGGTGACGCGGACGACGTTGCCATCGGCCGTCACCGTGGTGTCGGACCCATAGCCGACGCGGTGCGCGTTCACGTCCCAGTAGGGAGAATCGCGAAATCCCTCCTCTTTCCGAAGCAGTGCCTTCGCCTGCTCGATCCACGGGCCTTTGCCAGCTGCTCCGGCGGCCCCGGCTGTTGCTGCGGCCGCGTCCAAGGTTGCCTGACCAGAGGCTTGTCCGATCGGGAGGCCATCATACGTGCCTTCACGCTGGCGAGCTCGATCGGCCATCTGTCCGAGCTTGTTGGACAGGCTGCCGGCGACGCCGGCGAGCGCTTCCCAGGCCTGGCCGGTATAGACCGCGGCCGAGGGGACATCGCCGGAGATGCGGGCTTCCGGCTCGAAGCGGAGAATGTTGCCGGGGCTGCGGCTTTGCTTGTTGACCATCAGCCGCGCTCCGCCAGTCCGATCCCGAAGTCGGCCGCCGTGCCCAGCGCCTGGATCAGCGCGCCGCCCTTCTGCGATTTGGCGCGCTGGCGGTAGCCGCTCGCGCGCTGTCGATACATGGCGCGGCGGAATTCCGTGTCGCGCTGGTCGATCGTGATCTCGGCCTGCGCCCGTTCCTTCGCCGTCTGCGCCTGGCCTTGGGAAATCCCGCCGGAAAGATCGATGCCGGCGGCGGCATAGGTGACCTCGTTCTGGCCGAGAACACGCGCGAGCTCGCGGCTGATCCTGTTCTGCCGCTGCTGGCCTTCGACCTGTTCCTGCCCGGCCTGCAGATCCGCCTCGACGGCGAGCTGGTTGCTTTCGTTGGCAGCCGCGGCACCCGCGCCGATCGTGCCCAGGACCTTGAGCACGGTGCCGATGCCCTGCAGGGCTGTCAGCGCCGTTGACGATGCGGCCGCAGCGCCCGTCGCGGCGGTGGCTGCGCCCGCTGCGGCGCCCGCGCCGGCGCTTAGGCCCAGCCCGCCAAGAACCTTGCCGATCGCGGCAAATGCCAGTTGCATCCTGACCTCCTTAGAGTGCAGTCTCGACGGTAATCGAGCGGATGTTCAGTCTACCGGGTCGAAGCTGGGAGATCCGGACGAAGGGCTCGTCGGCATAGCCGCGAAGGCCGCCGATCTTGATGATCCCGGTGAAGCCCTGGGAGAGTTCGGGAACGTCGGCAAGGACCCCGTAACGGAAGAGGCTCACCTCTTTCAGCGGCCCGCCATTGGTCGAGATCGCAAGGCTGGTCGTGTCGTCGAGGGCAATGTGAACCGTGTGGATCCGCGCCTTGCGCTTCAAGACCGTATTCGGCCCGATGTCGCGTGGCGGCGGCAGGGTGTCGACGACAGGCGCTTTCCAGGTCCCGGCCGTGACTTGTGACACGGCTTTCGGCAGGGTCACTTCGCCGCCGGAGACGGTGTAGGGCCCGAAGACGTCACCATCCCCGATCAGCCAGATCTCGCGTCCGTCATAGCGGGAAAGGCCGGTCACGGTGGCAGACGCCGGCGAGAGCGTCAGGTCGATCGCCTCGTCGAGCAGGAGCCCCGATTCCATGCGCTCGAGGGTGCGGTTGCCGTTGCGATCGAGGATGAAGGAAAGCTCGTTTCGGCCGTTTCGGGAAACCGCCTTGAACAGGCCGTGCGTCGTGCGCCGTGCATAGGCCGTCACCTCTTGCTCGCGCAGAAGCGAAACCAGGCGGGCCTCACCGCTCTGCAGCACGATGGCCTGCAGGTTGCAGCTGATGTTTTCCGTGGTGCGGCGGACAGCCATGTCACGCACGTTCTGCAGCAGGTGCGGCGCGAGCAGCGAGATGTCGGTCGCGATGAAGTTGCCCTCGACGTCGGTATAGCGGAGCTCGCCGATCGTCGATCGGTTTTTGTGGCAGAAGATTGCAGCACCTTCGTTTTCGGTGACGGGCAGGCCGCGATTGCTGCCGTGGCGACTGGCCTGGACATGGTTCGGCGCTTCTGTGCGCGACAGGGCGCGCTCCGCAATCCAGTATTCGGCCTGGCTGGTGAAGATCAGCAGGTTCAGCGAAGGCACGATCGCCTCGATCGTCTCGCCGCCGGCGACGTCCATCGGCACCAGCGCCGGGCCGTTGGCTTCGGTGAAGCGGTCGTTGAACTCGAAATAGTCGCCCGTCCTGGACATGAGCCAGGCATTTGGCAGACTTTTCATGCCGCCGACCAGGAGACGCTGCTGCCAGAACGCGCCGCACTGGGGCCAGCCGCGCTCGTTGGACATGACCGGTTCACCAGGCGCAACGCCGACCGTCGATTTCGAAGCAACGATCGCAGCATCGGCCTTGTTGATGATTTCGCCTGAAACGGCCCATCCGTCGCCTTCATTGCCGGCGCCGCTGAAGGTGATCGTCACTTTGTTCGTGCCGGCAGAGGCGACGACGAAGCCGGCCGCGACGTTGGGAAGCTCGGCAATTGCATCATTGATGCGCGAGACAAGGGTCGCCGCCGTGGTGCTGAAGGTGATTGACGTCGTCTCCTGCTGGGAGACCGTCAGCGTGAAGACAGACGTGCCCTCGAGGCCGACAAACTCCAGGCGCCAGACCGCCGGCACACCGTTGGTGTAGGTCGCACCATAGTCGTAGCGCGGCAGGTTGGCATAGGGCAGGTCGTCCACGACCCAACCGGACGGCATGAGGCGGATCCGCTTCGACTTCAGATCGGCATGAAACAGCAGCATCGTGTCGAAGCGCTGGGCGAAGGTCATCTCGTCGAGCAGATCCGAGACGCCGGCGACGGTAAAGCTCGTCGACATGGTGCTCGCGGTCCAGACCTGGCAAGTTTCGCCGGCGAAGACCAGGTCGAAGCTCGCTCCGTTCGAGGCGTCGAAAGGGAAGATCCGGTTGGCATCTTCGGGCAGATCTCCGACCAGGCGCAAACCGTCGGAAAGCCGCAAACCGCCCTGCGGGGTGATGACGATGTTTTCGGCATGCTTCAGGCCGGTCGAGAAATACTTCAGATTGGTGCGATCGTGCAGGCGCGGGTCGAGCTCGCCGGCGGTAAAGGCTGCCTGGGTGCGTCCGGGGCGGGCTACCATCAGGATCTCCAGGCGTTCTCGAGCGGATTGGCCGAAACATTGATCTCGCGGGCGGGATTGGCGAAGCCGTCTTCGCTGAGCGCGGCCCGCATCATGCCGCCGCGGAAGCTTTCGGAAGACGTGCCGTAGGCGAGCTGCAGCAGCTCGGCGCGCTGATTGCGATCGGAGGCGATCGCAAATGCCAGGTGCCCGGCGATCGCCGTGATCGTCGCGCTCTTGAACACGGGCGACCAGCGATGCGGATCCGGCCGAAACTTGATCATCGCGTAGAGCGGATTGTCGGCCGCATGCACCTGGCCGTTGGTCAGCAGGAAGTCGACATAGCGCCGTTTCGGGTCGCTCGGATCGTCGGTCAGATAGACCGGGGGGCCGAGCGAAGGCTGTGGCACGTCGAAGACATGCTCGAAGCCGGTGAAGGGCGTGGCATTGGCGATTTTGGAGAGCTGGCGCACTTCGCGGGCAAAGTAGAAGCCGGAAGGCTGCAGGCCGAGATTGAAGTCGACCGTCTCCTCATAGATCAGGAGCGCGCTCTGGCCACCGCCGAGATCGTCGTCGAAGTCCTGGACGGGTTCTTCCCCGATCCGGGCGCAGGCGGCGTTGATGATGTCGGCAAATGTCGTGAGCGCCATGGCGATTTCCTCTCAAAAGCAGGCCGTCGCCGGGGCGTGATCCGGCGACGGCCGCGCGGGCAGGGCGTCAGGCGACGTTCTGCGCTGCGATCGTGACGCCCGACGAGGAGGACGCGGTCACGATGTAGTTGCGACGCATGACGGTGCCGTCGAGATCGAGCGTCATGTCGATGTGGTCGCCCTTCTTCAGGCGGGTCCAGATCGAGTTGAAGTAACCCGCCGTGATGACGGCCGCCGTGTCGTCGTTGGTGACGTACTTGTGTACCGCGAGATTGGCGCCGGCTTCGCCGGACGGGTTCGGCATGTGATCGGTGGTCCGAAAACCAAGCTTGTTGAAAGCCATTGTCTTGTTCTCCTGTTGCGCGAAGGGTGGATGGCGGCCTCATGACCGCCAGCCAGTTCATTCGTCAGACGATGGCGATCGCCGAGTTGCTGGAGGTCGTGAAGCGCTTGACACCCTTGCCTTCCTGCAGCGGGGTGGCGGCGCCCTTGGCCTTCATGTTGACCGTCCAGACGTCCTCATAGTTGTCCCAGACGATGCGGGTCTGCAGGTCGGTATGCGCTCCCCAGCCCATGGCCGACTTGTGCCAGATGAACAGGTCCTGCTTGTTGGCGGACGGAACCGGGTAGAGATCCTGGGCATCTTCCTCGACGAAGAGGAACCAGTTGACGCCGTTCCAGAAGCGCGTATCCGTCGCCTTGACGAAGGGGATGTCCGGACCGACGTGCTCGGCCGAATTGACCACCTTGTTGGCAATCAGCTGGTTCCACTGCAGCGAAGGCAGACCGCAATAGACATTGCCGTCCCACGGAACCTTGTCGTTCTGCAGCATGGAGCAAAGCGTCAGCGCCTGGGCCGCATTGAAGGCGCCGGCAGAGAAGTCGACATCGGCCACGGTCTTTGCGGCCGCCATCTTCTGGTAGATTTCGATGTCGGTTGCGCGGCCGAGCGCCATGGCACCGGACTGATACACCACTTCGCGCTCGTCGACCGTCATGCGGTCGAGGTCGAACTCTTCGATCTCGTCGAAGGCCGTCCAGGTTTCGAGGTTGACTTCGAACCGCTTGCGCTGAGAGTTGGACGGCACGTTGCGCTGGCGGCGGTCCTTCTTGACCGCCTTGGACTTTCCGGCCAGCCAGAAGACGGCTTTTTCCGAGCCCTTGAAACTGGTGGCGGCAGTGACGGTCGGACGAAGGCGGTTGCCCTCGTTCTGATAGATGTGCATGGCACGGTCTTGATACTGGGTGGTAAACCAGTTGTTGGCTTCAAGCGTCATAGGTTTGCTCCGATGAATTTGGGGAAAGACACCGGGGAGGAGAGGCCGCTCGAAGCGCCCGGGTCCGGTCAGGCCGGAGAGGCCGGGGCGTTTGCAGGTCCACCCGTTGCTAGTCTCGACGATAAGTCGGAGGCGATCGGGTCAACCGGACGCAGAAGGGGCCGAACACGAGGTCCGGCCCCTTCGAAACGGCGCGCGAGATCTCACTTTCTCGCGGCAAGCTTCTGGTAGGCGCTGTCGTACTTTCTGCGAAGGTCCTCATCGAAGCGCTTGTCGGGATCTTTGTGCCCACGATTGCGCGGATCAATGCGCGGATCCTGGCTCAGCTTCTTGACGTCGGCCTCGGTCAGTTCGCCCTGGCCGCCGCCGTCGCCACCGACGCCGATTCCGATCTCGTTGAAGCGGCCCGAGATGGCCGTCAGGAGCGCATTGCCGACGGCCGTATCGGTCAAGGCCATCAGCTGCGCCTGGACGTCAGCCTTGAGGCTTTCGGGCACCTGCAGCTGCTCGGATATTCCCTTGGCAAAGACCATGTTGGCGTCGAGCTGGGCCGAGGCCGCCTTCGCATCCATGCCGGTTGCCGTCATGAAGCTCTGAACCTCGGCTTTCGGATCGTAGGGCTTGAGCAACAGCCCTTCTTTGGCCAAAGGCCCGAAGGTTTCGGAAATGAAGCCGGCGAACTGCTCCTGGCTCATGCCGTGCTTGTGCGCCGCCTGCTTCGCCGCGTTGAAAACCGGGTCCTTCGTCAGGTCGCCGAAATAGTCCTTCAAATCGTCCGCCGGCTGAAACGCATATTCGTCAGGCTTGGCAGGTGCGGAGGGCAATTTCGACAGCTTTTCCCGGAGCCCGCTGGCCCGCTTGTCGAGCTCCGAATAGGCCCCCATGACCTTGGTCAGCGTTTCGTCGGCCGATGCGCCGAGCAGCTCTGGCGGCAGTCCGTCCGGAGCCTTCCACTGCTGGCCGCCGCCGCCCTGGTCGCCCCCGGACTTGTCCCCGCCGGCACCCTGGCCTTCGCCGCCGTCGCCCTGGCCGCCGGCGCCACCGCCGCCACCCATCCCGCCATCGTCAAGAAGCCGCTCGAAGCGGCGCATCATCAAATCATGCATGGTTCACGCCTTTCTCAGGTTTCGCGGGGCGTCACCGCCTCCGCATTGCCGAGGCCGATCTGCCTGGCAATCTCGTAAGCGACGGCATTCTGGCCCTCGCGGAAGGCTCCGAAGACCGCCATGGACTGGGCATCGAGGCCGAGCTGCACGAAGAAGACGGTGCGCCGCAGCGTCGTGTCGAAAAGCCGCTCGAGCGCCTTGCGTCCATCAGGTTCGTCGGCAAAGCGGGCCCAGGCCGCTGCGATGGTCTTGGCGTCTTCGCTGTCCTTGGCCTGCTGCAGCTCGAGCTTGGAACGAATCTTCCCGTCGACAGCTTCAAACCACTCATGCCCGCCGGCGGTGGCGCCTTCGATCAGGTCTTCGATGCTCTGTGCCTTCATCAAACGGCTCCCTGTGGTGCGCCACCGGCGGCCGCAAGCGCTGCCTGGGCGGCGAGCAGCTTTTGCTCGTCTTTGTCCATTTTCGTCCGCTCTTCGTTCGTGACGATGTAGGTGGTGGGGACGCCGAGCTGGCTGCCGATATCGGCGAGCGCAAGCTCGATCTTTGCGACGCGGTTCGAGCGCTCGGCCATGATCATGATGACCATCTGAAGCCACTGGACGATCTTCTCGATGCGCTGCGCCTCGCGGGCGATCGCGAGCGGGCTCTTGATCTGGATCTTCACCAGGAGCTGGTCGATCGGGATGTCTTCGCGGATCAGCCCCTTGGTATAGGCGAGCTCGAGCACGCGCTTGACGGCCGGGATCGTCACCTCTTTCACTAGGCGGCCATAGGCTCCAAGGTGGTCCGAAGCCAGGCGTTTAACGCGCTCGAGGATCTCGGTCGCCGATCGCACCGCCGCGCCATCGGGCGGCAGGCTCTGATCCATCATGGTTGCCTTGACGCCCATGCGGAGCTCGTTGAGCACCATGTTGGAGAGATCGAGGCGCGGATCCGGGAAGCGCTGAATCGAGGGACCCATTGCACCCCCATTGCGAGCGACCTTCCAGAACTTGCCCGGGCGCACTTCGGCGAGATCGGGATTGAAGACGCCATCGTCGACGGCGGTGTAGATGCCGAGCATGGCGATCGCGGCCGCCTGCAGCTGCAGGCGCGCGGCCGTGTTGAGCGTCTTCGTGGTCGGCATGGCGAGCATTGCCGGGCCGCGACCGTAGGTTTCGCCAGGCACGCGGAAATAGCGGGGAGTGAGCCAGGGGCACGTCCGGCTCATCGTCTTGTAGACGATGTCGTCGGCCTTGTTGCACCAGACAAGCATCTGCCAGCGGCGCTTTTTCCCATCCCAAATCGTGTCGACATGGACCTCGACTTCCGTTTCCGGCTTGTCCTTGGCCATGTCCTTGAGGGCCTGCGGATACTTGCCGCGCGGCCAGGTATCCATCATCACTTTGATGGACATTTTGCGGTCCCAGAAGATGCCGGCGATCTTGTTGTTGGGTCCGCTCTCGAGCATCAGCTCTTCGGTCGGTACCGAGATCGGTTCCCAGAGGACGTCAGGCTCGCTCGACGGGTTCATCAGGATCGCGCCGGTACCGGCACAGAGATCGAGCGCCATCTCATGGAAGGCGAGATCCCAGTCGCCATCCTCGAAGAAACTGGAGCAGACCTTCGAGATCGGTTCAAGCTGCTTTTTCAGGGCGTCGCGCTGATTGTCCGGCACGATCGGCCCGGGCTCGATCGAGAAGTTTTCCTGTCCCGCCGGCCAGAAGTCCTGCTGCATCTTGCCCGCAAAACGAAAGGCGCTGTCGATCGCGGTATGATCGAAGACCTGGTCGACGCGCTTTTCCGCCTGGCCTGTGTCTCGCGTGGATTTCCGGAAGGGGATCGCATAGCGATAGACATCGTCGAGCAGGGGCTTGAAGCTGTCGCGTTCGCGCTGCGCGACATTGCGCCGGGCTCTCAGGTCAGTGACGGTCGCCATCAGGCACCGCCGAGCTTGTCGAGGCCTTCGCCGGAAAGGAAAGTCAGCATCTGGCCGCCCGTGTTGCGTCGGCCGGTGCGGCCTGATGCGGCCTGGTCGGTCTCGGCCTGCTGCCGTGCCAGGTCAGCCAGCTGCCGCCGCTGCTGCTGTTCCTGTTGCCGCTTTTGAAGTGCCAGGCTCTCCTTCTGGGAGCCGCCGCCGCCGAATAGTCCGCCCATATCGCCAGATTTCCCTTTGCTCGAGGTGGGTGGCGAAGGAGAAACCCGAAAGCGCGGCGATGCGCCGCCCGGCTTCCGTCTCGCAGAACACCACGATTTCAGGGTAATCAAGGGCGTCTAGGGTCAACCGGATCTGGCGGCAGATGAAAAGCATGTGGCGGGCTGTCGTCGGGCGCACGTTGAACCAGGCCTCGGCACCCTCGTCGACCGGATAGACGCCGAAAATGCCGGCGAGCTCGTCGTCGATCGACAACGACCAGGTGCGGCCGGTGCGATACATCTCGCGGCAGACGTCCCACATTAGGGGCGACATAGGGCCGAACATGTCGGCCATGTCGAGCAGCGTCGCCGGCGTGTCGAGGACGAGCACGGCCATCACCAGCCCGCGCCATGGGGGTCGAAGGATCCCTGACCCCAGGGAGAGCTTCGCTCACGCCGCGAGCTCGGCCGGCGCTCCTCGCGACGATCGCTGTCGCCGGCGGCACGAATGATCGCGGTGCGCCCGCGGATCCCGCCGATCAGGTACTGCAGGCCGTCGTGAACGTCCGACCAGGGGTGCTTTTTCTCCGGCGTCTCGTCGTATTCGTTCGACGCATGCTCCGGCCGTTTCTTGTAGCGGTACTTCCCGTCGAAGCCCTCGATTAGGAGCGGGCAGCCTTCCGGGCAGATGGTGAGATGCGTGTCGGCCTCGAGGAAGCCGCGGAGCTCGGTCTTGACGCCATCAAGGCGCATGCCGAGCTCGTTGGATCCGTTGAACGGAATGAGGATCGGCAGGCCGAGGATGACCGACAGCATCTCGATCGCCGTCAGCTGCCCGCCTTCCTTGTCCGCGCCATACTCGGCGGCCGGGTCGATCCAGATCCGGATACCGCCGACATTCGAGAAATGCTCGTTGAGCACGTTCTTGATGCCCTCGCCGAAACGGGCGGTACCGACTCCGTGGCCCATGTAGAGCTCGCGCAAGACGGCGATGCGGCCCGGGTTCTGCACCTGGCCGAAGACGGCCGCAGGCGACAGGGAATGCATGGAGGTGTCGACGCCGATGCCCAGCTGCTGGCGCGCGTTGACGATCAGCCTGGAGCGGGCGACGTGGCGATCGCGGCGGAAGCTCTCATAGACTGGCTTGCCGTGGCGGGAATAGCCGAACTCATTGTCGACCATGCGCTTGATGAAGTGCTCCTCCTGGTTCCGGATGATCTTGTCGTAATAGTCCGGCTCGAGGTTGAAGCGGTTTTCGGCCTCGGCCGATCGGCCGGAGGGCTGCCGGAAGAGATGGCGATCCGGCGTCGGCTTCTTGATGAACTTCTCGTAGACGTGGTTGTCGAGCGTCGGGGCGTTCAAGTCGCCGATGACCTGGGCGCGCCGGCGACCGTTCACAAGCTTCCGGCCCATGACGCGCTCGAGCTCGAGCAGCTCGTCTTCGGAGAGCAGCAGCTTTGCCGATGGATAGCGGCCGACGCGCTGTTCGGCATCGTCGAGGGCGCCGGCGGCATGCGTGTCGGCTTCGTTGAGCCAGGCGCCGGAATATTCGCGGCCCTTCATCAGGGTCTCGATCGAGTTTTCGCCGAGACCGGCGAACTCGGTCACGACTTCGATCGTGATCCCGTCCTCGCCCATGAAGCGCAGCGTGTGGATCGCCGGCCGATCGTTGCCGCCCGTCCAGGACGAGCCGGGATAGGTCTTGGGAAACCACTGTTTCCAGCTTTCCAGAACCGTCTTTTCCGCCGAACGGAATGTATCACGCAGCACGATCCAGCGGCACATGCGGGTAGGCTTGCCCGTCTCCGGGTGCCAGGCGATCGGCGCCAGCGTGGCGGCAAAGATCCGCTTGAACGCGCAGGCCGTGGTCTTACCCCCACCCAGGGGGCCCATCAGGAAGGCCGTGGTGAGGTGCGAAAGGATGAAGGCCTGGGCGACGGGGCCCGGTGGCGTGTAGTTGAACGGGTTGAAATCCTCGAAGCGCTCGAGCTTGGCGACGAGATCCCGCATCTCCGCGTCGTTGTACGTCTTGATGTCGTCGCGGTTGACGATATCGACCAGGTGCTGGCTCATCGCGCGGCCCTCTTGCCGCGCGGAAGTGCCGGCGCGCGCACCAGCGCAGGCGCGCCGGCTCCGCTGATGTCACCTGGAGCCCGCAGGGCGGAAGGTGTCCGCTTCTCTTTCGCCAGGGCATTGCCGCTGCTGACCATCGTGAAGCCATCCTCGAACCGCAGCAGTCGCGAATTCATCGTGCCGCGCGCCAGGATCTGGCACCGCTGGCCCTTCCGCCCCTGTCTATTCCACCGATAGACGAACCAGGCATCCGAAGACCCGGACCCCGACCCGGAGCCGGCGGGGAGGACCGCGGGGCACCCACTCACCCGAACCCCGACCCCTGGGAGGTGGCGCAAGTCCGGCGCATCCTGCCCCAAAACAGGCGTTTCGGCCGGGGCATAGACCCCTTGCCGGAAATCGGATCGGTGCGCGTGCGCCCGCCCCTCGGGGGTAGGGGTGCCCCCCTTCGGGGGAAGGCCGGCCGCCCGGGGGGCGGGGTGCGAGCTATGCCGGGGGGGCATGGCTTGCGCCTCGCGCTGGCAGTGCGCTGGTCGATCGCTCGAAACTGGCCGGTCCCCCTCGCAAGCCGGCATGTCAAGCAACTGATATCCAATCAGCGGGATTGATCCATAAGCCATTGTAATCACTCGCCTTTGTCCTTCGTGAGACTTTTCGTCGTGAGACTTTCCGCCGGTTCGACTGCTAACCCGTTGATTTTGCTGGCATCGATCACGAGCGGCTGACCGACCGACAAGCCCTTCGCCTGGGCGATCTGCTGCGCCTGGTCGAGCTGGTTGGTGCCGAGGTTGAGCACCAGGATCGGCAGCCGCTGGTCAGGATCGTCCTCGCGCACCTTGGCCTTGCCATGCAGGTAGGGGGCGAGATCCCGGGCGCAGGCCATCTGCTCCTTCACGATGTCGACCAGGGCAGGGACCGCCAGCCCCGTCGCCTTGCCGATCGCCTTGAGCGTCCGCTCATGCTCGGCGAACCATGCCTGCAGCGCCACGGGATCGGCCGACAGGAACTCGGCCTGCGCCTCGAGCGGATCCTTGAAGCCCTTCTCCTGGTACCAGTCCGCGAAGGCGGCCGTCTTGCGGTTGCCGGAGCCCTTCGGCCGTCCGCGTCGGCGCTCGGCCTTGCCCGGATCATGCCGCTCGAGGCTGGCCTCGGCGTCCGAGCGCCAGTCGAACCCGCCGCTTGGGGCCTCGCCGGAACCGCCGCCGGCGCGCTCCTGGAAATCCTTTTCCGACCCGTTCGCCAATATTTAAATCCTCGCTCCGGCTTGAAACTGTCTAGGCACTGTCTAACGACTGTCTAATGAAAAGCTCTAGATATATCAGTCACTTACATATGAATTTAGACAACTAGACAATTAGACAGTGATGTTCCTCGTATACGTGCGCATGCCTGTGCATATGTGAGGCTTTAGCCTGTCTAACTGTCTATTTGTCTAGGGAGGGCGATTTGTTGAAGGTTTACAGTCACTTGCCTTGCCCCTCGTCCTAGACACTTCCCTAGACAAATAGACAGACACCGCACCGGCTTTGCGACCATGGGTAAACCCTACACCAGGCCGCAAAACGTCAACCACGCGGTTCCGCGCAGCGCGAAGGGTCAGGGTGTGGGTTCTCGGCCGCCAAAGCGCGCAAAGTGGCGGTCCTCGGCTCGTGTAAGTTGCGTTCATGTCAGGCTGTCCATTCGCGATAGGCCTTGAGGTTGACGAAGATGCAGCGCGTCTGCCGGCCGGCGACGCTGACCCTGTTGTCGGTCATGCCCTGCTTGACCTGCTCCGGCTGCAGGATGACTTCGGGCGGCCCTCGTCGAAGGGCGAACTTCCAAGGTCCGTTGCCATTGCGGGCACCGAAAGGCGTGTCGAGCAGCGCCTTGCCGATCACACGGCTGGCATTGGGTATGCAGAGGATTGGATCGTCATCCGTGCCCATGATGCCAAGATCCGCCGCGGCAAGCTTGCTGCGGGCCTCCTTGATCTCCTCGTCGGGCATGCTCGGCTTGATCCGGGCGATCTCCTGGGCGACCGTGCGCCGCTGGCCGCCACTGAACGCCTCGATCTGGCTGGTCATGATCGCGTCCAGGGCCTGCTTCCAGGCGGGCTCCGCGCCCTCGAGCTCTTGCAGATCCTGCGGCCGCAGCAACGCACCCCACTGGGCCCGCTCGTCGCAGGGCAGGCCGAGCTCGCGCAGGCCGCGATCGCCGATCATCACGTCGGCCATGGCCAGGAACGCGCCGAATGTCTTCTGGCCGCGGCTGCTGTGCCCGGCCTCGCGCAGGATCGCGTAATAGTCGTCGAGGCGGTAATCGAGATCATCCCACCGATCGGAAAGGATGCGCAGGATCCTTGGGCCCACAGTCTCGGCCGCCTTCATCGTCGGGGCCTTGTTGCTGGTCACCTTGAGCGGCCGGAGCTGGATGATCGCCATACGGGTCAGCGAGGCCGGGGGCAGGGGCGGCGGGTTGATGCCGGAAAACAGGAAGCTCGACTGCGCCTCGAATTCCACGCCCTTGTGGTTCTGGCCGCCGCGGATCCTGACCGAACCGCTCGCCGCGTCGCGCGCCATCTTGATGATTTTCTGCGTCTGCTCGGGGGCCTCGTCGCCTTCCATCTCGTCGATGGCGATCGGCAGGCTGTCATGACCGACCAGCTGATAGAGACCGGCCTCGCTCGCGTTCGTCGTCGAGATCATCATGCGGCCGAGGATGGCGCGAAAGAGGCCATGTCGGCCGATCAGCTCCGATTTGCCCGTGCCGGCGTCGCCGGTGATGAAGATCGACGGGCGCCAGTCGAGCGCGCCGCCGAGCATAGCGATCCCGATCCAGCCGAGCAGGATCATCGCGTCGAGATCCCCACGCTCGAAATTCCAGGTGCGAAGGATCTTGAAGATCTCGGGGACGGGGTTGTCCTGGTCCTCGACCGGATGCGCCCAGGGCGCCAGGCTCGGCGGCCGGCGGGCGTAGAAATAGCCGTCGCGCTCGCCCGTGTCGTCGATGTCGCCATCGACCCAGAGATGATCGCCGCAATGCAGGATGAGTTTCCCTTGCGCGGTGCGCCAGGCGCCACGGCCGCGCACCATGTCCGTCATCGTCCAGGCCCCGCGCTCGCGGCAGGCGGAAAAGAGATCGCGCCGCACCCGCTCGGCCTTGAAACTCGGATCGACCCGCATCTTCTTCGGCTCCTTCGCCGGCCAGGCCCAGTAGAGAAAATCCTCGTGGCCGGCAAACAGCTTCTGGATCCGCTCGACGCCGAGCGCGCCGTCGCCGGTGTTGAACACCTGGCCCATCGTGTCTTCGAAGAAGAAGTTTTCCCCGTCATAGCCGAGCGGCCGCACGGGGCAATTGGCCGGCAGATAGCCCGTCGCGTCGAGCTGGCCATGCTCGCGCCACTCGCCAGGCGCAATCCCCTCGAGGCTCTGACCGGGGAGCGGATAGGGCGCGGCTCGCCGTTTTTCAGCCAGCCGGACGCGGTTATGCCCCTGGGCGATCAGGCCCGCGAGTTTCTGTGTCCCGCCGCTTGTGTGTTCGCTGACCATATTTTTTTTCATCCCCTGCCGGAAAGCGGGTCAAAACCCGCCTTCCGGTTGACATTTCGGATACGGATTTCACTTCGCTGATTTGCCCTTGACCGGCTTTTCGCCGCCCTCGGTCTCGCTGGCAGGCTCGGCAGGCGCGTCGGCCTTGGCCTCCTCGGTCACTTCGCCACCATGATCATCGCCCGGCAGCGCTTCCGCTTCCCCTGAACTGCCAGCCGCCGGATCTGCGGCTCCAGCCCGTTCCTGATCAGCAGCGGCTTGTCCCGCATCACCTGCAGCGCGAAGAGTGTCCGGTGCCTCGCCAGCTGACGACGTCTCGCTGCCCGCTTCCGATCCCTGATCTGCAGTTTCTTTTTCATCGTCGCCCTCGGTGTCGCCTGTGCTGTTGATGGCCTGGCCGAGCGTCATCGCGGCCATGGTCGGTTCGGGTGCCGGGCCGCCGGCGACCATGAGGATCGTGCCATCGGCCGTTTCGAGCGCCGTGGCGCGCTGCTGTTCCTCGAGGATCCGCTGCTGCTCCTTCTCCTGGTCGGCCAGGAACTGCTTCTGGTAGTCCTCCATGTCGCCGAGCGAACCATGCGGCTCAAAGATCGAATCCTCGAGCTTGAGCGGCGCGATTGCCGCCTGGCGCTCCTCGAAGGCCTTGTCCTCGGCGATCTTCTCCTGCTCGCGGATCGTCAGCTGATAGGCGTGGCGGGTCGCAACGGTGAAGAGGTCGTAAGCCCAGGCGCGGGTCCGGTGCAGGTCGAGGTCGTCGTCGATCTCGAGGATCCGCTCGATCCCGGCAAAGCTCATCAGCTGGCCGGGCATGATCTCGCGGGTGCAGACATATTCGCCGAGCACCAGGACGGCCTTCTGCAGTTCCTCGATGTTGTCATTGTCCATTTCCGGCGAGATCCAGCATTTGCCATCGGTCAGGACAGCGAAATATTGGCCGGCGGCCATGTGGCCGGCTGCGGCCGCGAGCTCCACGGCATTGATGTCCTCGATCTTCATGCTGCAGCTCCTTCGGCCAGGCGCGTCTTGAGCAGGTAGCCCTCGAGCGGCCAGATTTTGTTGCGGGCGTTCTCCCGGGCGATCTTGCGGCCGATCTCCTGGTCGAAGTTCTCCGGGCTCGCGGCCGCGCTTTCGCCGACAACGTTGAAGCCGTTCTGCAGCGTGAGGCAGCAGACGGTCAGCGTGGTGCCGGGAAAGACGTGATACTGCTCGGCAAGGATGGCCGCATCGATGTCGGCCGGGGTCAGCCTGGGGGCGGTAAGGCCTTTGCGCTGGATCTCGCTTTCAATCTGGTCTTCGGAATTCATCACCATTCTCCTGAATTGATCGCGTCGTTGAGGTCCTTTCCCCAGGCGGCCGGCACCGCGATCACTTCCACCGGCTTCCCGAAGCCTTTCAGTCTGGCGATCGCGCGGTTGAAGAGCGCGGTCGCCTGGGGTTTGCCCCAGTCGTTGTCCTTGAAGACGATGAAGGAGGAGATCGCCGCATGGTCCGGCACGGTCAGAAGCCCTGACAGAGAGCCGGCGGCCCACATTCTGAGCGCCGGCTCGGCCATGGCGGCCGTGAGCGCGTCCTCGATGCCCTCGGTAATACCAACAGGCCCCTTGGTGCCGGCCTCGGCCGCCTGCTCCGGCGACAGGCCGGAAGGGCCGTTGGTGAGGCGGATGACGAGCCCGGACGTTTCCGGAAACATCATTTTCGCCTTCTCGACCGGGGCCTTGCCGTGGCCGCCAGGGGCGAGGAAGGTATAATGGTTCGCGCCGGGCTTGCCCGATGCGCCGACCATGGCGGCGATCATGGCCTCGAAGCGCGGCCGCGCTTCCTCCCGCCAGTATTCGCAGGCCGGATGAAAGCGCAGCGAGCGGCCCAGATTCGGCACCTTCGCAAGCTTGATCCCGCGGCTTGCCAGATAGACGTCGACGGCCGTGCCCTCGATCTTCTCCTGGCAGGAATAGAAGAACCGGCGCGAGCGATCGCGCGCGGCCGTGCGGCGCTTGTCGTCGCGCGCCTGGGCGGCAAGCCGGCGGCTTTTGGCCTCGGCCGCGGCCTTTTCTCGTGTCGCCGGATCCATGCTTTTCAGGCCATAGCGATCCTCGATCCAGGCGATCGCCGTCATGCGGCTGTCGGCCGAGACGATGCCGGTCAGCGCGAAGGCGACCAGGTCGATCGCATCGCCCGTCTCGCCCGACACGAAATCCTTCCAGGCACCGCGCCGATCGCCGCGCGTCCAGATCACCATCTGGCTTTCCTTGGACTTTGCCCGGTAGGGATTGCGCACGTTCCAGGTGCCGCCCTTGAGATGGCGGCGCGAGGCCTGCAGCAGCTCCTCGACGATGCTCTCGAGATCCGTGACGACACGATCCTTGGCGACGGAAAACCGGCTCATGGTGCGCCCTCGTCGAGCCAGGTCTGAAAGATGTCGCGGACTTGCTCGAGGGCCGTGTTGTAGCCCTTGATGTAGTCATCGGAGAGCTCGGCCAGGTCGGCGTTCTTCGCCCGATCGGCTGCCTTGATGGTCCAGATCTTCGCGCACCAGGTGGCGAAGCGCTTGACCTCGTCATCCATCATCTGAGCAACTTTGTCGGCAAAGGTGTCGCTCACGTGATCGCCTCCGGGATATAGTCGCCGGCGCGCTCGAGCTGCTTGCGGCAGGGCGGGATCCAGACCATCCGGGTCGTTCGGGATTGGCTGTGGATCCGGAGCCAGAGAAACCAGGCATAGGACGTCGCGCTGGTCGGCTTGCGCTCCACCCAGGCCTGCTTCTTCTTGTCGAAGACGCGCACCGGCACATTCGGGTTGATCAGCTTGCCCTTGTGCATCACCACGCGCTCGGAGAACTGCGCGATCAGCGTCGGCGGGAATGTCGAGAACAGGTCGCGATGCCGCTCGATCCCCTCGACGAAAGAGGTGCGCATCAGGAAGGCACAGCCCCAGAGGTTCAGCGTGAAGGCGCGCCTGATGAAGCGATCGGCAAGCCGGAAGGGCGGGTTGGTGATGATCCAGTCGGGCTCGAGATGCGCCTCGGATCCCGGCCAGAGAAAGTCGACGGTGCGCAAATGCTGGCTGAAACCGTAATCATGGATATCGGTCGCTTGCGCCTGGGCGAAATACTCCGAAAGAGGCCGGATCATGTGGCCACGGTTGGCCGCCGGATCCCAGACGCGCTGGCTCGCCAGCAGCGGGGCGTCATAGCAGTGCTTCAAGATCACATGCTCGAGCAGCGCCCGGGTTGCCCAGGGCGGGGTCGGAAAGTCGTCGAGGCTGTCATGTGCTTCCTTGCGCTGGTTCATGACGGCGGAAGATCTGTTCTGCCCCATCTCACTCTCCCAGGATCGAGCGCTCAAGCGCGCTGATGGCGCGGTCGAAGTCTTCGGCCTCGCGCCGGTCCTCGGCGGCGGCGAGCAGTTTCGACACGTTCTGTTTGGTGCAGCCGGCGACGGCGGCCGCGAGCACCTGGTTGACGTTGCAGGTGGTGACCAGCAGGTAGAGCTCGGCCGCGCGCCGATCGGCCGGCCGGATCGGCGAGGCGGCGACGGCCGCCCGGATCCCGTTCAATGCAATGCGCGCCGCCGCCTTCGCCTTGTCTCCTGATGTGCGCTCCAGGCTCATGACTGGCCCTCGAGGATCCGGTCGGCATTGCGCAGGCGCTGCTCGACGGTGCGCAAGCCGTAGCGAAGGGCCTGCAGGTTCCGGGGGAAGGCGACCTGGTCGCTGCGCATGGCGTAATAGGTCGCCCGCGTGATGCCGGCGGCGAGGTAGAGATCCTCATGGGAGATCTTGAGCTCGAGGCGCTTGGCCTCGATGCGCGCGAGCTCGGCCACTGCTGGCTTGCGATAGGTCCGTTTCGACATGCTTCTTTCCGAAATGCTGCATCAGGTTCGAGCCCGGCCGGTAAACGGAACAAATCCGGCCGGGCTCGAAGAGGCTGCCGGCGGCGGGGGACGCCGGCAGCCAGAGGGTCAGGCGTCGACGTCGCCGGCGTCGATCGCGGGGAAGCTCTGGTCTTCTTCCCGGTAGTGACCGGCGGCGATCGCGCCGATGAAGTCGCCCAGTTGCTGATCAGCCTCGCTCCACTGCGGGCGACCTTCCTCGCGGGGTGATCGCAGGCTGGCGAGCAAACTGTCCAGGTGCTCAATGCCGACGAGGAAGCCCCGCGTCCGCAGGCGCGCGCGGATTGCCATCTCGTAGGTCATCAGCTTCGAGTAAGGGCAGGTGAGCAGCCACTGGGCGCATTCCTGATGCGTCCGGCAATTGGCGAGCTGCTCGATCTCTTCGACGAGGGAGAGGGTCATCGCGGCCCTCGCATGTGCAAGGTCGCGCCATCTGGGAACCGATCGTCCCACATGTAGCGGAAGTCGGTGTCGGGGCTGAGCTTTCGGCCATCGATCTCCTCGAGAAGCGCGACAATTCGCTCGACAGCGGCTTCATTGCTTTCAGCGATGAATTGATACCCGTGGTTGGCTGGCCGCAGGAACTTGAGTGGCGGCTCGGCCGGGTGATCCGGATCCATTGCGAAGACCATTACTTCGTGCGTTGCGCCTTCGAGATAGATCACCGGGTCGGACTGGCTGGGCGTGGTCAGGTCATACAGCAGCACGGCATAGGAGTGCCAAAGCGGGTGCGCCCAGTCGGCGCGGATGATCCAGGTGCGATGGAAGATCGGATAGTCGGGAGTTGGCGGCAGTTCGTAATAGCTCTTGGTTTCGCTGGTCATTGTGTCGCTCCTTTCAGCTTTTCGATGCGACGGCGCGCCGCCGCCTGCCAGTTGCGCAACAGGCCAGGTGTCCCGGACGTGCAGCTTGTTTGGATGCCGGCGATCCGGAGCGTCGAAGCGCTTGCGGCCGAGCCGTTGTATCGAGCGCCATGCTGGTCGCAGAGCGTGGTGATGATCCGTGCCATGCCTGCGTGGTGCTCGGCCTGCGCTGCCTGCCGAGTTTCGAAGCTGTCGCCGTTGTTCCATTGCGGCCATGCCGGCGCGGTAGCGATCGCGCCGTCGATCCAGTTGATCAGCCGCTCGAGGTCGGCAATGCGTTCGAGGTTCGGGCTCATGCCGCCGCTCCCTCAAGAAGGTCGGCAGTCGAGCCGGTGAGCTTGTAGCCCTGGCCGTGGATGGTCTTAAGTGAGACGCTGATCGGTAGCTTTGGCCGGATTTTGCAGATGATGACGTCGACGATCTTGATGTCGGGCATCTCGTCGGCCATGCCCCAAACCAGCTGATGAATGTTTTCCTTGCTCACCAGCCGCCCGGCATTGGCGACCAGGACATCGAGGACGCCGGTCTCGGTCGCCGTGAGGCGAAGCGTTTCGCGGAACTCCCGATGCTTGCCTCGCAGTGCTTGCCGGGTCTGCCGTGCGGCTTCCTCGGCGACTTCGGTGAGCTCGGCCTGGCGCCGGCGCTCGCGCGCTTCCGCTTCTTCCTGTTCCTTCCGAGCCTGCTCTGTCTCCGCGGCGACAATGGCGGGAGGCTTGGAAGCAATCCTCGCCGTTTTCCCAGGCCGAGTTTCGTCTGCCCAGGGAGGCAGAATGATTTCGACCGTTGTCAGGTCCACCTTTTCGAACTGGCAGGGAGTAGCCTTCTGCGCCTGGTCGACGAACTCAGCACGAACGCCGAGACTGATCTGAACGCCACGGACGCCGCCGACAAAGTTGCGCTCGGTTGGCTTGATCTTACCAGACTTGTCTTTGCGCAAACGGATGATGCCGTGATCCTCGCCCTTACCGAGCAGCAGAACGAAGCGATCGTCGAGCGTATAACCCAGATCGGCGAAGACCGTGTCGCGGACTGTCAGGCGCAGCTTCGCCGGAGCAGACCGCATTTTCACCAGGCCGGCAGAGATGCCGCTTTTGGTCGCTGCAGCCACGTTCTCAATCACATCAACCTCTTCAAACGCCATCACGCCACCTGCCTTTCTTCCTCTTCGCGGCGTCGCCGCTCCTCGTCTCGAAATGCCGTAAGCCGCTCCAGGGAGGCCGGCCGGGTGCCGGGCTTTCCCTCGACCAGAGCCCATCCGCCGGCCAGGCCGTATTTGATGAAGTCCACGCCCTCCCAGCCCATGCGGGAGGCCTCGCGGTTGAGATCCTCGATCATCCATTCGAAGTATTGGCGGGTGATCGCGGGATCATCCGGCAACACGCCCGTCACGATGAGGATCGTTGGATTGCTCATCCCGCCACCTGCAGGATGAAGGCCAGCACGAAGAATAGGGCGAAGCCCAAGCCGGCCTTATTGGTGGCGCTGCGGTCCTCCCTGGTCATCGACCGCACGGGGACTTCCTCCATCATGAAGCCGAGAAGGCAGGCGAAGAAGGCGGCCAGAGCATAGAGAACGACGGAAACCAGAGTGATCATGCCAGCCCCCGCAGCATCAGGTAGCGCATGTCGCGCACCAGGTTGATCGTCCGGGCCACCACGCTTTCATGCAGGTTGAGGATCCGGCCTATATCGTAGGTGTCGAGGCGTCTGGATCCCCAGAGCTCCATGATCCGTTCGGCCTCGTCGGCCGTGCAAAGGGCGGGGCGTCTCATTCGGCGGCTTCCCGGAACTCGTCGGGGAAGACCTGGCGCATGACAGAAACCGTTGAGGCGCGCAGCTTCGCGTCACTGGCGACGCCGGCATAGATGGTCCGCTCAGGGATCCCGGCACGGCGGGCGAGGTCGGAAACCTGCATCTCCCGCTTCTCGCGCCACGCATCGATCGTTTTCCACGTAATAGACATCGCTCGTTCCAATCGGGGTTTGCTATTTCATGAAAAAGTGATTTGCGTGATTTAGTCAAGTGAATGTGCATGAATTTATTAGTGATCACCTCCACCTTAGTTTTGCGTTGTGGAAAACGATCGGCGACAACAACTGGCCTGGTTAGACTTCGTGTTGCGCACGAAGGGCTGGAGAACTGCGGAGCTCGCGCGCCGCAGCGGGGTCAATGCGTCGACCTTTGCCAAATTCAAGAATGATCCAGAGAACAAGTCACGGCTCGAGCCCGGCACGATCACGCTGATCGAGCGGGCGACCGGGCTGAAGGCGTTCGACACCACACAGACCGAGCGGCCGCGTGGCCTGGGGGAGCAAGAGAGCATCCCCTATGATGCCGAACCCGTTGAAGTTCTTAATGAAGCCGTCCGCGCCTTGAGATCTGGCCGGAACGGCGTCGATCCATGGGTGCTGCGGTCCCGCTGCCTCGAGGTCGCGGGCTACGTTCCCGGCGACGTGCTGATGGTCGACATGAATGCCAAGCCTGAGCAGGGCGACGTCGTGTGCGCCCAGGTCTACGATCGGCTCGGCCGCGCCGAGACCGTCTTCCGGATCTTCGAGGATCCGTTCCTGGTCGCGTCGTCGCTCGACGGGACGTTCTTTAAGCCACTGCTGATTGACAACGAACGTGTGGTTGTACGCGGCGTTGTGGTGGCGTCCTTCCGGGACCGCCGGGCAGCCTGACCAATACCCAAAATCTAACCACGCGTGGATTATTTCTGCGGAAAAGCATGACGCCCAAGTCACGGCTTTCATCGCGTCGTCATCTAATTCATGAAATAACGATTGCCGAAAATTGAAAATGGTGATTTCATCTCCTCGAAAGTGATTTGCGAGGGATGCAACCATGACCATTGAGAGCAAACTCGTCGGGCTTCCTGAGATCTGTAGTGCGTTTGGTGTCTCGGAAGTCTGGATGCGACGCCACCATCGCCGCCTGTCGCGTGAACAGGGCATGCCGGAGAAATGTTCGATCGGCTGGGTCTGGCCGCGCCGGCGCATGGAAGAGTGGATCGACGGCACCTATGGCCGCGCGATCGTCGAGGAAGCCGAGAGCGCTTCCCGCGTTCCCAACATGATCGCCAACCAGAATGAGCGCCTCCGCGCCCGCTATGCGAGGGCAGGGGCATGAGGAAGGGATCCCGCCGGCCCACTGGCAAAGTCACTCCGAAGCGACTGCACTCTTTCTGCGTTCGTCGCATCAAGGAGATCGAGCTGCTGCTCGAGGAAATCTCCTACGCTTACACCGACGTTGACGAAGCCGTGAATGCGGAGGCGACCAGGATCCGCGACGAGGAGCTGAGAGCCCTGCGCGAGGTCTTGGACTACGCTCTCGAGGAGGGGCGCAGCTATGACTAGCCTTTCCGAAAACCCCGCCCTCTCCAATCCGCGCAAGGCGCTGACCAAGAGCCAGCAGGACGCGCTGTCCTCGATCGACTTCTTCCGCTTCCAGAAGCCGCGCAACGGCGGCTGGGCTGTCGGCAACAAGCGCTTTTCCAAATCCACCATCGAGACGCTGCGGGACCATGGCTTCCTTACCGCCGCCGGCGGCCGTCTCAATCTCACCCAGGCGGGCAAGCTCGCCCTCGATAAGCTGAAAGGCCAATCCCAGTGAACACCCGTGATTTGATCCGCCAGCTCGAGCAGCTCGGCGAACAGACGAGCGACCTGCAACGCCGGCTGCTCGACAGCCTGAAATCCTATGCCGACGCTTCGGAAGAATATCTCGGCGCGATCGAGCGGCACATCGAGCGCTCGACGCTTGAGAATGCCTGCATCATCGCCGAGGCCGCCTGGATCCTGCACGAGGATGACGCCATCCATCTACCGGGCGGCGGCCAGATCACGCGGCTTGCGGCCGTCGCCGGCGGCTACAGGGGGAGGGCGCAATGAAAGCCCTGCTCGACTGGATCGATGCCGTGCCGCCGCTCACCATGGCGCAATTCGTCGTCATCGTCGTGCCGTTCCTGGCGGCACAGACGCTCGTGCTTACCGCGCTCTTCATGAGCGAGCCTTTCTGGCGCCGTCGCCTCCCAGCCGTGCGCCGCGAGGGCGGGCCGGACGGCTGATCAAGCCGCGGCGGATCTCCGGCCCGCCATAGCCCCAGCCAGTGCCACCGACCCCCGGCACTGGTCTTCAGAAGTCGGCAGGGTCGGGATCAGGGTTTTGCTGTCCGTCAGGGAACCCGAAATGGAGCCGAGCCGACTTCTGACACCCCCGCATCCTATCCCCCGGGCCTGATGACCTCCCTGTCAGCCCGCATCCTGCCCGGCGGCGCATGTTCTGCGTAGGCGCCGCCGGGGCTTTTTGTGCCATGTTCAACAACGCAAGAGGAGAAGACCCATGCAGTTTGCCAAGAACCCGAAGACGCCGAACCCCGATGACGCCGCGATCGGCAGCAACATTCGCGCGCTCCGCCAGCGCCGCGGCCTCACCCAGGAGAAGCTCGCGGCCGCGCTCGGCATCACGTTCCAGCAGGTGCAGAAATACGAGAAGGGCACGAACCGCGTCTCCGGCTCGAAGCTGGTCGCCATGGCCAACGCGCTCGCCGTGCCGCTCGAGGCGCTCTTCGCCGGCACGGGCAGCGAAGTCACCCAGGGCCTGCCCATGCCGCAGCTGCCGATCCTGTCGAACCAGGGCCGCCGCCTGGTCGAGGCCTTCGAGCGGATCGAGGATCCCGTCCAGCGCCGCAGCCTGGTCTTGCTCGTCGAGGCGCTCGGCGGCTCGGCGGTCGAAGTTCCGATTGTCGATTTGCCGGCAAGGACCTCGGCCGCGATCGCCGACATGGCGGCCAGGGGCACGGCATGAGCAAGGCCGACCAGGTCACCTTTCTCAAAGTGGGGGCGCTGTCCATGTCGGTCTGCGTCCCTGCATCCTTCTCTTGCGAAGAAGTCGTAGAGGCGGTCAATATGGCGCACCTGTGCGGCACGGAGCACGGCTGGCAGATCTCTGAGGATGGGTTCGAGACCGGCGAGCCGAACGGCTGCACCTGCGAGCGTGACGACCAGCGCCGTCACTGGTTCATGGAGTGTTGAGGTAAGCACCATGGCAAAGACCACCACCCCGAAGATCCGGCACGTTGCCTGGCGCGAAGGCCGCCCGCGTTTCGTCCCCTCAAAGGGGCTCCGCGAGCAGGGTTTTAAGGGCCAGGACCTTCGCCACGATGATGGCCGCTGGTTCAGCCCTGGCGAGGCGCTGGATTGGTCGGACGCCTTTTGCCGGTCACTTGCCGCCGACGAGGCCAAACGCGGCCCAGCGATCAAATCTGAGGGAAAGCGCGAGACGGTGGCAACAGCCGCCGCCTCGGTCGCCGTGCGCCGCACGGTCTACCCCCTGTCGCGTCTGTTCGAAGACTGGCTGCAAAGCCCGCGGATCCTGTCGAAGCGGCCGGCGACCATCAAGGACTATCGCCAGAAGAGCCGCGTGATCCAGGATCACGATCCGGATCTCTGGGCCTGCGAGGTCGCCGCGCTTGATCGGCCGATCTGCTACGGGCTCTACGAGGAGCTCTGGAAGGAAAGGGGGCTGGCCACGGCCCGCGGCGTTCTCACCGTCCTCGGCATCGCCATCAAGTGGGGCCTCAACTCCGGCAAGATCCGGGGCCTTGCCTTCAATCCCGCCCGCGACCTCGACATGCAGCAGCCGCCACCCCGCGCCCGCTTCCTGTCCAAGTCAGAGTTCCTCGCCCTGGTCGAGGCCGCCGAGCGCCTCGGCCGGCCCGACATGGCCGACGTGTTCTATACCGGCGTGTGGACAGCCCAGCGCCAGGCCGATCGCCTCGCCTTGAAACTGTCTGCCATCCGCAACGGCCGCTTCGTTGTGCGCCAGCAGAAGACGGGCGCGATCGTCAACGCACCGGTAGCGCCCGAGCTCAAGAAACGCTGGGACCAGGCCGCCATCCGTCGCCAGGGAAAGAACCTGAAATCCGTCTTCGTCCATCTGAACGAGGCCACCTGGCAGCCCTGGAACCACTACACCTACCGCAACCTCTTTGCCGAGATCCGCGCGGAAGCGGCAAAGCAGGTGGCGACCGTCGCGACCGTCCAGGAGAAGGACTTCCGATCAACGGGCGTGACCTGGATGGCGATGTCAGGCCTGACCCTTCCCGAGATCTGCGCCGTCTCCGGCCACTCCCTGCAGGGCGCCACGCTGATCCTGCGCCACTACCTGGCGCTTCATCCCGAAATGGCAACGACCGCGATCGGCAAGCTCGTCGAGTGGTACGAGGCAGGCGGGAATGCGGAACTGGCGGTCTAGAAATTGCCGACGATGATGCCGCCGATAAAGATCACGATCGCCATGATCGCTCCAAAGGTCTCGCCGGTTTTGTGCAGTGTCGCCTGGGTCGCTCTATAGGCCTTGTCGTCGTCACGCATCAGCGTCTCGACGTCCCGCAATCTAAGCGGCTCAGGCTCGTGCTGCCTCACCCACCATCGGGCGATCGGCTGGATGACAAAAAAACTACCGATGCACATCGCGGCACCTAGTAGGAAGCTTGCTGTGAACATGTCTTATCCTCCTCGATCCGCCGAAGCTAGCTCGATTCCGCCGAGAAGAACACCGTGAGAACGAAAAGCCTCACGTGAGGCTTTTTTAAGCCTCAAGCCTCACAACCAGTTTGTGAGCGATTAGCCGGAAATCTCTGAAAGTATTGGGGGTCGGTGGTGAGAGCGCAGGGATTCGAACCCTGGACCTACTGATTAAAAGTCAGTTGCTCTACCGGCTGAGCTACGCTCTCCCGTGCGGTTTTTGCGCCGCCTCAAGAAGTGCGCGGAACATATGCAGGTGACCCCGGCGGGTCAACCGCAAAAATGCAGTTTCGCAAGCAAAATGCAGCCCCTTTGTCGCAGCCTACGCAATGGTGATTGGCAAGCATGGGGTCGGGGGATTAGGAAGAGCGCGGTTCGGGTTCCGGAGTTGAACGTGTCGATTGCCGATATTTCCTTTTTCAGCGCGCTTCTGGCCGGAGCCCTGTCCTTCCTGTCGCCTTGCGTGCTGCCGCTCGTGCCGCCTTACCTGTGTTATATGGCGGGCATCTCCGTCGACCAGTTTCGAGAGGGCGAGCAGGCGCAGAATGCCGCCGCCCGGCGCACGGTGCTTCTGACATCGCTTGTCTTCACGCTTGGTTTTGCCACGGTCTTCGTCTCGCTCGGCGCAGGCGCCTCGACGATCGGCGGCCTGCTGCGCCAGCATATGGATCTTCTGTCCAAGATCGGCGGCGTCATCATCATTGTCATGGGCCTGAATTTCCTCGGTCTCTTCCGCCTCGGCTTCCTTTCGTCCGAATATCGATTCGCAGGCGGCGGTAAGCCTGCGACGCTCTCGGGCGCCTATGTGATGGGGCTTGCCTTCGCCTTCGGCTGGACCCCCTGCATTGGCCCCGTGCTGGGCGCAATCCTCGGTGTGGCGGCATCGAAGGAGACGGTGGGTGACGGCGCCCTGCTGCTCGCCATCTATTCGCTTGGTCTCGCCGTGCCCTTCTGGATCGCCGCCGGCTTCTCCGGCGCCTTCATGCGCTTCCTCACCCGCTTCCGCCGGCATCTCGGCCTCGTGGAAAAGGCGATGGGCGCACTACTGGTGCTGACGGGCCTCGCCTTCATCTTCGGTTACGTGTCGGATATGGCGATCTGGTTCCAGCAGACCTTTCCAATCCTCTCGCAAATCGGCTAAGTCCGGTCCGGACGCAGGTTCGCGTTCTGGAGGAGAGAGCCATGGCGGATATCGTTGCGCTGGTATTGCCGTTCTTCGGCCTGATCCTGATCGGTTACGTGTCCGGCAAACTCGGTGACCATTCTGCCCAGGCGCTTGGCTGGCTGAACTTCTTCGTCATTTACGTCTCGCTGCCCGCGCTCTTCTTCAAGCTGGTGTCGCGCACGCCGATCGAAGAACTGACGCGGATCGACTTCATCGCGGCCTGCCTTGCTGCAACCTATTCCATCTTTGTCCTCGTCTTCGCGGTTGGCCGCTATGTTCGCGGTAACAACATCGCCGAATCGACTGTGCAGGCGCTGGCCGGTGCCTATGGCAATATCGGCTACATGGGCCCTGGTCTCTCCCTGCTGGCGTTCGGCGAAAAGGCAGCGGTGCCAGTTGCGCTGGTCTTCTGCTTCGAAAACGCCGCACATTTCATCGCAGCGCCTGCGTTGATGGCCTTTGCCGGTGGTGACAAACGCCCGCCCGCGCAACTGGCACTCGACGTCGCCAGGAAGATCCTGACGCATCCCTTCATCATCGCCACCCTGGTTGGCTTTCTCGCGGCGGCACTCGCCTTCGAACCGCCGCTCGCCCTGCAGCGACTGATCGATTACCTCGCCCAGGCCGCAGCCCCTTGCGCCCTCTTCGCCATGGGCGTGACCCTGGCGCTCCGCCCGTTGAAACGCATCCCGGCCGAAATCGGCTACATCGTGCCGGTCAAGCTCGTCCTGCACCCGATCCTGGTCTATCTCGTTCTGAGCTTTGTCGGCAATTTCGACCCGCTCTGGGTCTATACCGCAGTTCTGCTCGCCTCGCTGCCGACCGCGACCAATGTCTTCGTCATCGGCCAGCAATACGGGGTTTGGCAGGAACGGGCTTCCGCCACCATCCTCATAACCACGGTCATTTCGGTCTTCTCGGTGTCGGCTCTGTTGTTCGCCATCACCCAGGGCGTCTTACCGGCGGATCTTTTCCCGTAGCAGCGATGGCAGGCTTTTCAGCCCGCGACCCGGCGCTACGCCTTCCTGCATCACAAGATTGCGCAGCGGCGCCACGCTCGCCAGCACCTGCAGGCCGGCAGCGCGCAGCATCTGCACCGGCAGCAGGCCGGAGAGAAGCGAGCGGTTCAGCAGGTCCACGCTCGCGGTTCGGCTTGTAATGTCGAGACGGCGCTTGCGGTCGAACCGGTCGCCGCAATCCGCCGCAATGGACTGTGAGCCGCGATCGATGAGGATCTCCTCAAACGCTGCGATGTCCCTGAGGCTCAGGTTGAGACCCTGCGCACCGATCGGCGGGAAGGCGTGGCCCGCCTCGCCGACAAAGGCTGCGCGCCCCTTGCCGTAGTGGTTGGCCGTCATGCCGGACAGCGGCCAGGCCTGCACTCCTGCCTCGACGGAAACCTTGCCGAGCATTGATTGCATCCGGGCCTCGACCTCTTTGGAGAGCGCATCAGTCGAAAGCGACGTCAGCCGCTCGGCATCCTGCGGCGTCACGACCCAGACCAGGCTCGACCGCAGGCCGGGCAGGGGAACTTGGGTAAACGGACCCGATTCCGTGTGAAATTCCGTCGAGACGTTCTGGTGGGGCAGGCTGTGGCCGAAGTTCAGCACCACAGCGGTCTGTGGATAGGACCAGGTCTTGATGCCAACACCGGCGCTCTCGCGGGTTTTCGACCGCCGACCGTCAGCACCGATCACGAAACCCGCGCTCAGCGGTTGCTCGCCCTGGATGCCGATCGTCACGGTCTCGCTGCCCACATGGATCGTCTCGGCGGCAGCCGCTCGGCGCGCAATGAGAGGTTCAGCCGCAACGGCCTTGGCCAGCGTGTCCAGCAGCGCCGAATTGGGAATGTTGTAGCCGAAGGCGTCGAGGCCGATCTCGGCACTCCGGAAAGCGACAGTCGGCGCGCGCAAGAGCCGCTTGGTGCCGTCGATGATCTGCATGACCTGCAGGGGCGCAGCCTGCGCACGCAATTCCTGCCACAGACCGAGCCGCTCCATCATCGACAACGATTGATCCATCAGGGCGGTGGTTCGCCGATCCGAACCATCCGGCTCCGGCCCGATCAGAACGACGCGCCGGCCACCGCGTGCCATGGCGATGGCGGCGATCTGGCCGGCCGGGCCAGCGCCAATCACGGCAATGTCGTATTCATGGTTCATTTCCAGCACCCCGATTGGCATGTTCACGTCGATATCTAGATCCGTGGCACGGGAAAATCCATGGGCCGAATTGGCGCAGCCGCCAATCGCCGACCCGTCGAAATCCGGGCATAGACCGCCACTTGTGTTGCAAACGATGTCATTTCGTCCGATACCGTTTTCTCCGAAATGCCGCCGACTGGAGCAGGGATGAAGATCTTCAATTACAAGCGGGTACCCTATGCCGAAATCCGCGCCTTTTCGGTCCATATGCTCACCGCTTCCGGATCCTTCCTGGCCTTTCTCGGGGTCGTCGCGGCCGCCGAGCGGCGCTTCGTCGACATGTTTTGGTGGCTGGGTCTGGCACTTCTGGTGGATGGTATCGATGGCCCGATCGCCCGCAAGGTGCGCGTCAAGGAAGTCCTGCCCAACTGGTCGGGCGACACGCTCGACAACATCATCGACTATGTCACCTATGTTCTCTTGCCGGCCTTCGCGCTCTACCAGAGCGGCATGATCGGCGAGCCCTGGTCCTTCGTGGCCGCCGGCCTGATCGTCGTGTCGAGCGCCATCTATTATGCGGACATGGGTATGAAGACGGATGAATACTTCTTCTCCGGATTCCCTGTCGTCTGGAACATGCTGATCTTCACCCTCTTCGTCATCGATGCGAGCGCGACCACGGCGCTCATCGCGGTGCTGGCCTCGGTGGTGTTGACCTTCCTCCCGATTCACTTTCTCCATCCGGTCCGCGTCAAGCGTCTGCGGCCCCTGAATCTTGCCGTCTTCCTGCTCTGGTGCGGTTTCGGCGGCTATGCGCTCCTTTTGCATTTCGACTCCCCGCCCTGGGTGATCATCGGTATGATCGTCAGCGGCATCTATCTCTATGTCATCGGCGCAGTGCTCCAGCTTTTCCCGGGGCTTGGCCGCCGCAGTTGACGAGGTTGCTGAACCGGATGGGCAAAACCAAAAAAAACTTCTGCCTATATATTGTGCGCTGCCGCAAACCGGTTATGAATTGAGCGACGGACCGGGCGGAAGACCCGGCCGATATGCGTAAGAGTGCAAGGGGGACCTGTGCCGCAACAACCGCCCGAGGGTGAAAAGCCGCTTCTGACCGTGCGGGGGCTCACGAAGCTGTTCGGCAGTTTCAAGGCCTGCGATGGCATCGATCTCGATATCGGCCATGGCGAGATCCATGCGCTGCTCGGCGAAAACGGCGCCGGCAAATCGACACTGGTCAAAATGCTGTTCGGCATTCTGGCACCGTCCGCAGGCACGATCGGCTGGGAAGGTCTCGACCGGGTCATCGCCAATCCTGCCGCTGCACGCCGACTGGGCATCGGCATGGTTTTCCAGCATTTTTCACTCTTCGAAGCGCTGACGGTCGCCGAGAACATTGCGCTGTCGCTCGACGAGAAAATCTCCATCTCCGACCTGTCCAGGAAGGCCGCCGAACTGTCGGTGGCCTACGGCCTGCCGCTCGATCCCAATGCCCATGTCGCAGACCTATCGGTCGGCGAGCGCCAGCGCATCGAGATCGTCCGCGCGCTGTTGCAGAACCCCAAGCTGATCATCCTCGATGAGCCGACCTCGGTGCTGACCCCGCAGGAAGCGGACAAGCTGTTCGAGACGCTGTTCAAGCTGAAGGCGGAAGGCCGCTCCGTTCTCTACATCAGCCACCGTCTGGAAGAGGTGCAACGGATCTGCGACCGCGCAACCGTATTGCGCCACGGCAAGGTCACTGGCGCCTGCGATCCGCGCCAGGAAACGCCGGCCTCGCTCGCCCGGATGATGGTCGGCGCCGATGTCGCCGTTGTCGAGAAGGTCGAGCCCGCCGCAGATGGCGCGATCCAGCTGCAGGTGACCGATCTCTCGGTCAGTCCGCGCACGCCCTTCGCCATGCCGCTCAGGAACGTGTCGATGACCGTGAAGGCTGGCGAGATCCTCGCCATCGCAGGTGTCGCCGGAAACGGCCAGAGCGAACTCTTCGATGCCCTGTCCGGCGAATACCCGGTGCAGAACCCCGAAGCCATCCGCCTGCGTGGAAAGTCCGTTGGCCGTCTCGGCATCAATGAGCGCCGGCTGTTGGGTGCTGGTTTCGTACCCGAAGAGCGCCACGGCCATGCCGCGATCCCGGCCATGAGCCTGTCCGAAAACCTTTTCCTGTCGCGCAACGCGTCTGACCGGAGCGCCTATCTTTCGGGCGGCAAGATCGGGCTGATCCGCCATGGCCTCGTCCAGCAGGCCGCACGCCGGATCTCCGAGATGATGGACGTGCGCAAGAGCGGCGATGACCCCACCGCGGGCTCGCTCTCGGGCGGCAACCTGCAGAAATTCATCGTCGGCCGCGAACTCGACCGCCAGCCCTCCGTGCTCGTCGTCAATCAGCCGACCTGGGGCGTGGATGCAGGTGCTGCAAGCCGCATCCGCCAGGCCCTGGTCGATCTCGCCAAGTCGGGCTCGGCAGTCGTTGTCATCAGCCAGGATCTGGACGAGATCTTTGAGGTCGCGACGTCAATTGCCGCCATCTCGGAAGGCAGGTTGTCCGACGCCTATCCGGCCTCGACCATGACCCGCGAACGCATCGGCATCCTGATGGGTGGCGTTCATGGGCTCCAGACTGCACCGGAGGCGGCCCATGCGCATTGAACTTGAACGCCGTTCCCGCCAGTCGAACCTTTTTGCCATCGTCTCGCCTCTGCTGGCGCTGGCACTGACCGTCTTCTTCGGCGGCATCATGTTCGCGCTGCTCGGCAAGGATCCTGTTTCGGCCCTTTACAGCTTCTTCATCGAGCCGCTGCTTGAGGTCTGGTCGCTGCACGAACTCGCGGTCAAGGCCGCCCCGCTGATCCTGATCGGTGTGGGGCTCTCGGTCTGTTATCGCTCCAACAACTGGAATATCGGCGCCGAGGGCCAATTTATCGCCGGTGCGATCGTCGGTTCCATCCTGCCGATCACCTTCTACGAATGGACCTCGCCGCTGCTGCTGCCGCTGATGCTGGTCATGGGGGCGATCGGTGGCGCGGCCTATGCCGCAATCCCGGCGCTCTTGAAGACCCGCTTCAACACCAATGAGATCCTGACCAGCCTGATGCTGGTCTATATCGCCCAGCTTTTCCTCGACTGGTTGACCCGCGGCATCTGGAAGGATCCGGCCGGCTACAATTTCCCCCAGTCGCGTTCTTTCGTTTCAGAGGCCGTACTGCCGGAGATCCTGTCTTCGGGCCGCGCCCATCTGGGAATCGTCTTCGCGCTGGTGGCCGCCGTCGCGGTCTGGTTCATGATGCGTTACACGCTGAAGGGCTTCCAGGTCGTGGTGCTCGGACAGTCCGAGCGGGCAGGGCGCTTTGCCGGCTTCTCGTCCCGCAAGATGGTCTGGTTCTCGATGATGTTCTCCGGTGCTCTCGCGGGGCTTGCGGGCATATCGGAAGTCTCCGGCTCGATCGGTCACCTGCAGCCGACAATCTCGCCGGGTTATGGCTTCACCGCCATCATTGTCGCATTTCTCGGCCGCCTCAATCCGCTCGGTATCATCGCCTCCGGCTTCGTCCTTGCGCTGACCTATCTCGGCGGCGAGGGCGCTCAGCTCTCGATCGGCGTCTCAGACAAGGTGACGCGTGTTTTCCAGGGCCTGCTGCTGTTCTTCGTGCTCTCCTGCGACACACTCATTCTCTACAAGGTGCGCATCGTTTTCGATCGCGCCCGTAATGCCGCGACGAAGGGTGCGTGACGATGTTTGAAGCCATCCTTCTGACCATCATCACGGCGTCCACGCCGCTCGTGATCGCCGCCATGGGTGAACTCGTCGCTGAACGCTCTGGCGTGCTCAACCTCGGTGTCGAGGGCATGATGATCATCGGCGCGGTCTGCGCCTTCATCGCCACCAACATGACCGGCTCGCCCTATCTGGGTGTGCTTGCAGGCATCGCAACGGGCGCATTCTTCTCGCTTCTCTTCGGTTTCCTAACTCTGACGCTCGTGGCCAACCAGGTCGCGACCGGCTTGGCCCTGACCATTCTCGGCCTCGGTGTCTCCGGCATGGTCGGCGAAAGTGTCGTTGGTGTGCCGGGCATCAAGATGCAGCCGATCGTCATTCCGCTGCTCTCCGATATCCCGATTATCGGCCCGATCCTGTTTGCCCAGGACCTGTTCTTCTACCTCTCCATCCTCCTGGTGGCAGGCGTCAACTGGTACCTGTTCAAGAGCCGTTCCGGCCTGAAACTGCGCGCTATCGGCGATAGCCACGGATCGGCGCACACGCTCGGTTTGCCGGTCATCCGCACCCGCTATATCGCCGTGATGTTCGGTGGCGCCTGTGCTGGTCTGGCTGGTGCGCAGCTCTCGCTCGTCTACACGCCGCAATGGGTGGAGAACATGTCCGCTGGCCGCGGCTGGATCGCACTCGCCCTCGTCGTCTTTGCCGCTTGGCGGCCCTGGCGGGTGCTCGCCGGCGGTTATCTCTTCGGCGCCGTCACCATCGGCCAGCTGCACGCCCAGGCGCTGGGCATCGGCCTGCCCTCGCAATTTCTGTCCGCGTTGCCCTACGCGGCGACCATTGTCGTGCTGATCATAATCTCCCATAATCGCCGCACGACGCTGATCAACACGCCGGCCTGCCTCGGCAAGCCGTTCGTGCCGGATAGATAATCAAAACAAAAGCTTCAACCTAACCAGACAGGGGTGCATCATGAAGAACTTCCTCCTCGCGCTTGCCGCTTCGGCAGCCGCCATTGTCGGCGTCGCGGCGCCCGCCGCCGCCCAGGACAAGACGAAGGTTTGCTTCGTCCATGTCGGCTCGAAGACCGACGGTGGCTGGACCCAGGCCCACGACATCGGCCGCCAGCAGCTGCAGGAACACTTCGGTGACAAGATCGAGACGCCTTACCTCGAAAACGTTCCGGAAGGCCCGGATGCCGAGCGCGCCATCGAGCGCATGGCCCGTTCCGGCTGCGCCATCGTCTTCACGACCTCCTTCGGCTTCATGGATGCGACCCTGAAGGTTGCGGAGAAGTTCCCGGACGTGAAGTTCGAGCATGCGACCGGCTACAAGACCGCCGCCAACGTCGCGACCTACAACTCGCGCTTCTATGAAGGCCGCTTCATCAACGGTCAGATCGCCGGCAAGATGTCGAAGACCGGGGTTGCCGGCTACATCGCTTCCTTCCCGATCCCGGAAGTCGTCGCCGGCATCAACGCCTTCCTGCACGGCGCCCGCACCGTCAATCCGGAATTCAAGCTGAAGGTCATCTGGGTCAACACCTGGTTTGACCCCGGCAAGGAAGCCGATGCTGCCAAGGCGCTCTTCGACCAGGGCGTCGACATCCTGACCCAGCACACGGACACCACCGCTCCGATGCAGGTTGCCGAGGAACGCGGCATGAAGGCTTTCGGCCAGGCTTCCGACATGATCGCAGCCGGTCCGACGGCGCAGCTGAGCGCGATCGTCGACACCTGGGCACCTTACTACATCAAGCGCACCCAGGCCGTACTCGACGGCACCTGGACTTCCGTCCAGACATTCGACGGCCTGAAGGACGGCATCCTGTCCATGGCGCCCTACACCAACATGCCTGAGGATGTGAAGGCGATGGCGATGGACACCGAAGCCAAGATCAAGTCTGGCGAACTGAAGCCCTTTACCGGCCCGATCAACAAGCAGGACGGCACGCCGTGGCTGAAGGAAGGCGAGTCGGCTGACGACGGCACCATCCTCGGCATGAACTTCTACATCGAAGGTGTAGACGACAAGCTTCCGCAGTAAATCTGCACCAATACTCTACGGAAAGGGCGCTTCGAGCGCCCTTTCTTTTTGGCTTTCCAATGAATCGGAAAATTCGCAGGTACTCGCTTCACCATCTTGGCGCCTTCATATAACTAACCGACGTTGGGGCAGCGGAGACTGGTTAACGAATGCGCAAGGATGAAGTTCGGGATCTGAGGATCGTGGCCAATCTCCGCACAAGCCATGCCAGGGTGGTTGACCAGCTCGGCATGGCGATCGTGAGTGGTCGTTTCGGCATCGGTGAACCACTGCCCGGTGACAGCGAGCTGGAAGACGAGTTCGATGTGTCTCGCTCGGTGCTGCGGGAAGCCATGAAGACGCTGTCGGCCAAGGGGCTCGTGGTCGCAAAGTCGCGCGTCGGAACGCGTGTCACGGACCGCTGCCACTGGAATCTTATCGACGAAGACGTGTTGCGCTGGCATTTCAGGAGCGGCGTGACGCGCGAATTCATCGATCACCTTTATGATGTCAGGCTCGTTTTCGAGCCGGCTTCGGCTGCTTATGCCGCGCTGCGGGCCACGCCGGAGGACTGTGCCGAACTCCGGCATTACGCCAATCTTCTGGGATCCGATGACCTTGATTGGCAGAGACAGGTAGAGGCGGATCTGCGCTTTCACGTGCTTCTGACGCTCATTGGCGCCAATCCCTTCCTGGAAAGCATGGTCGGCTTTCTCAAGGCTTCGCTCGACGGCGCCTTCACGCTGGCCTTCGACCCGAAGCTCGCCGGCCGGGGTGAGAAGATCACTCAGACCCATCTGGCCATTGTCGATGCCATCGAGAGCGGTGATGCCGCAGCCGCCCGTGCGGCCACCGAAACGGTGATCCAGCTTGGGCGCCTTTCGGCGCTGAAAGCCGCCGACGCCTCGGCGAAACGGGGCTGACGCCGGCCGCGGTCTTGCAGCCCGGCGTCGCGGGCGTTAGTGAGAATCGCGTTTCTCATGCCCGGAGCCAATCAATGACCCGCACATGCCTTGCCGTCGTCCTCGCCGCTGGCGACAGCACACGGATGAAGTCCTCGATGTCCAAGGTGCTGCACCCGGTCGGCGGCCGCCCGATGATCGCCCATGTCATGGCGTCGATTGCAGCCTCCGGCGTCTCGGATGTGGCTCTGGTTCTGGGGCGCGACGCGGAGAAGGTCGAGGCGGCGGCAAAGATAGGCGAACTCGCTGTCGAAAGTGTGCTGCAGACCGAGCGCCTCGGCACCGGCCACGCGGTCCTCATGGCCCGCGACGCAATTGCCCGCGGTTATGATGAAATTCTGGTCGCCTACGGCGACGTGCCGCTGATCACCGCTGCCCCACTCAAGGCTGCCCGTGAAGCGCTCGCAGGAGGTGCGGATGTTGCGGTCATCGGCTTCCACACGAACAACCCGACAGGTTACGGCCGATTGTTGGTGGAGAACGGCGAGCTGGTCGCGATCCGCGAGGAAAAGGATGCGACTGATGCCGAGCGCCAGGTCACCTGGTGCAACAGCGGCCTTATGGCGATCGACGGCAAAAAGGCGCTGGATCTGCTCACCCGGATCGGCAACAGCAATGCCAAGGGCGAATACTACCTGACCGACATCGTGGAAATCGCCCGCGCTGCCGGTGGCAAGGTTGTCGCCGTTGATGCGCCGGAAAGCGAACTTTCGGGCTGCAACAACCGCGCCGAGCTCGCGGTGCTCGAGCGGCTCTGGCAGGAACGTCGTCGCCACGAACTGATGGTTTCGGGCGTGACGATGATCGCACCGGAGACGGTCTTCCTCTGCCACGACACCGTGATCGGTCAGGACGCGCTGATCGAGCCGAACGTGGTCTTCGGCCCCGGCGTCACGGTCGAAGGCGGCGCTGTCATCCATGCCTTCTCGCATCTGGAAGGCGCCTATGTTGCCGCCGGTGCGACCGTCGGACCCTTCGCCCGTCTGCGTCCTGGTGCCAACCTCGCAGAAGGCTCCAAGGTCGGCAATTTCTGCGAAGTGAAAAAGGCCGAGATCGGCCGAGGCGCCAAGGTCAATCATTTGACCTATATCGGCGACGCCGTGGTGGGTGCCGAAACCAATATCGGCGCCGGTACGATCACCTGCAACTATGATGGCGTGAACAAGCACGAGACACGGATCGGGGCAGGGGCGTCTATCGGCTCCAATTCATCTCTCGTAGCCCCCGTCTCGATTGGCGATGGCGCCCTCATAGCCTCGGGAAGCGTGATCACCGAGGATGTGCCAGCCGACACGCTCGCCTTCGGTCGTGCCCGCCAGGAGATGAAGCCTGGCCGCGCGGCCGTCATCCGCGAGCGCAATCTGGCAATCAAGGCCGCAAAGAAGGCCGGGAAGTAACAGCGTCAAAACACTCTTCACCGCTTGTTATGCTGCGTTGCATTACGAGACGAAATGCAATTTGACTTGGCGCACAATTGCCTATTGCGGTGAAACCGTTAGGAAAACCGCGTCACTGATTGGAAACGGAGAATTGCATGTGCGGCATTGTCGGCATCGTCGGTAACAAGCCCGTGGCGGAGCGTCTCGTCGACGCCTTGAAGCGGCTCGAATATCGCGGCTATGATTCTGCCGGTGTTGCCACCATCAACGACGGCAAGCTTGATCGCCGTCGTGCCGAAGGCAAGCTCTTCAATCTCGAGACCAAGCTCTCTGGCGACCCCCTCCCGGGCAATATCGGCATTGCCCACACCCGCTGGGCAACCCATGGCGTGCCGAACGAAACGAACGCGCATCCGCATTTCGTCGATGGCGTCGCCGTAGTCCATAACGGGATCATTGAGAACTTCTCAGAAATCAAGGAAGAACTGGCGGCTGAAGGTGCCACCTTCACCACCCAGACCGACACCGAAGTCGTCGCCCAGCTGCTCGCCAAGTGTCGCCGTCAGGGTCTTGGCCGACGCGAGGCCATGCACGAGATGCTGCGCCATGTAACTGGCGCCTATGCACTGGCCGTCATCTTCAATGACGATCCCTCGACAATCATGGCTGCCCGCTCCGGCCCGCCGCTCGCGATCGGCTTCGGCGATGGCGAGATGTTCTTAGGCTCCGACGCCATTGCGCTCTCGCCCTTCACCAACCGCATCGCCTACCTGCATGACGGCGACTGGGCCGTGATCGGCAAGCAGGGCGCCCACATCTTCGACATCGACGGCAATCCTGTCGACCGCCCCGTACAGATTTCCTCAGCTTCGGCCTACATGATCGACAAAGGCAATCATCGCCACTTCATGGAGAAGGAGATCTACGAACAGCCGGAAGTGATCTCCCACGCGCTGTCGCATTATGTCGACTTCGCCGATCACACCGTTCGGGACACCGCAAACGAGATCGATTTCGCCAACCTCCGTGGCCTTGCCATCTCCGCCTGCGGCACCGCCTATCTGGCCGGTCTCGTCGGCAAATACTGGTTCGAGCGTTATGCCCGCCTGCCGGTCGAGATCGATGTCGCATCCGAATTCCGCTACCGCGAAATGCCGCTCTCCAAGGATCAGGCTGCGCTGTTCATATCCCAGTCCGGCGAAACCGCCGACACGCTCGCCTCGCTGCGCTATTGCCGCGACAATGGCCTGAAGATCGGCGCCGTCGTCAACGTCAAGGAATCGACGATTGCCCGCGAATCGGATGCCGTCTTCCCGATCCTCGCCGGCCCGGAAATCGGTGTCGCCTCGACAAAGGCCTTTACCTGTCAACTCGCCGTGCTCGCGTCGCTGGCGCTGGCCGCTGGCCGTGCCCGTGGAACGCTTGATGAGACGGAGGAGAAGCAGCTTGTGAAGAGCCTGGCCGAGATGCCGCGCATCATGAGCCAGGTTCTGAATGCCGTTCAGCCGCAGATCGAGGCCCTGTCGCGCGACCTGTCAAAGTTCAAGGACGTGCTCTATCTCGGCCGCGGCACCAGCTATCCGTTGGCGCTCGAAGGCGCCCTGAAGCTCAAGGAGATTTCCTATATCCACGCGGAAGGTTATGCCGCTGGCGAGCTGAAGCATGGTCCGATCGCGCTGATCGACGAAAACATGCCCGTCATCGTCATTGCGCCCTTTGACCGCTTTTTCGAAAAGACCGTGTCGAACATGCAGGAGGTGGCGGCCCGCGGCGGCCGAATCATCTTTATCACCGACGACAAGGGCGCTGCGGCCTCAAAGTTGCCGACTATGGCGACGATCGTTTTGCCGGATGTGGCAGAAATCGTCTCGCCGATGATCTACTCGATCCCGATCCAGTTGCTCGCCTATCACACGGCCGTCTTCATGGGCACCGACGTCGACCAGCCGCGCAACCTGGCGAAATCCGTCACGGTCGAGTGATGACCGACCGGGGCGGACTGCCGCCCCAATTCTTGCTCTTGCGCCACCGCTAACGCTCCGGCATTGTCCGCAGCGTTACGGCGCTGCACAATGACGGTGGGCATGACCGAAGGTTCTGACAGGATTTCGATGGCCGCCCGGCTCAGGAACAACTTCCTGACCGGCCTGATCATCTGCGCGCCGATGGCGATCACCATCTACCTGACCTGGACCTTCATCCGCTGGGCCGACAGCTGGGTAAAGCCCTATCTGCCGGACCGCTACAATCCGGAAGCCTATCTGAAGTTTGCCGTTCCCGGCACCGGGCTGCTGATCGCCATCCTTTTCATCACGCTTGTCGGTTTTCTCGGCCGCAACCTGATCGGTCGCTCGATTGTCGCCTACAGCGAAAACATCCTCAACCGGATGCCGCTGGTGCGCACGGTCTACAAGAGCACCAAGCAGATCTTCGAGACGGTGCTGAAAGAGCAGGGCAATTCCTTCAAGAAGGTCGGCCTGATCGAATTCCCGCGCGCCGGGACCTGGGCTCTGGTCTTCGTCTCCACCGATGCCAAGGGCGAGATTGCAGCCAGGCTTAATCAGGATGGCGAGGAAATGGTGGCCGTCTTCCTCGCGCCGACACCTGTGCCGACCGCCGGTTTCCTGATGTTTGTTCCACGCAGCAAGTTGATGCTGCTCGACATGAGCCCGGAAGAGGGCGTGAAGCTCTTGATATCTGCGGGTCTGGTCACACCGGAATACAAGCCAACGGCCGCCGACGCCATGGCGGCGCTCCGGGATCTCGCGGCGGACGATCCGGTCGAGCCGCCAAAGCGCGCCGGGCGTTCCTGAACCGTCGATCCTTATCCCGCATGCAGGAAGCGGATCGCCTCGTCGCGGCGATGCAGATAGAGCAGCGTGCGCACCGCCTGGCCCCGCTCCGAGGTGAGCTCCGGATCGCGTTCGAGCAGATAGGATGCGTCCTTGCGCGCGATCTCTAGGAGATCGCCGTGATGTTCCAGGCTGGCGATCTTGAACCCCGGCGTTCCCGATTGCCTGGTCCCCAGCAATTCACCTTCACCCCGCAGTTTTAGATCCTCCTCCGCGATGAGGAATCCATCCTCGGAATCGCGCAGGATCGACAGCCGCGCCTTGCCGGTCTCGCCGAGCGGTCCCTTGTAGAGCAGGATGCAGCTCGACGCCTCGTCGCCCCGGCCCACGCGGCCGCGCAGCTGGTGCAGCTGGGCAAGACCGAAGCGCTCGGCATGTTCAATCACCATGATCGTCGCATCGGGCACGTCGACGCCGACTTCGACCACGGTGGTGGCAACCAGCAGCCGCGTCTCGCCATTCTTGAAGGCAAGCATCGCGGCATCTTTCTCCGGTCCGGCCATACGTCCATGCACCAGCCCGATTGGCGCCTTGATGAACTGCGCAAGCACCGCTTGCCGCTCCTCGGCCGACATCAGCTCGCTTTCTTCGGTTTCCTCGACCAGCGGGCAGATCCAATAGGCCTTTTTCCCCTCCGCGATTGCAGCCCTCAGCCGCTCGATGACATCGGGCACGCGTTCCGTCGGCACGGTCACCGTCTGGATCGGCTTGCGGCCCGCCGGCTTCTCGGTGAGCTTGGAGACGTCCATGTCGCCGAAGGCGGCCAGCACCAGCGTGCGCGGGATCGGCGTCGCCGTCATGACCAGCATATGCGGCGAGATGCCCTTGGAGGTGAGGCGCAGACGCTGATGCACGCCGAAGCGATGCTGCTCGTCGACCACGGCAAGCGTCAGGTTCTTGTAGTTGACGGCATCCTGGAAGAGCGCATGCGTGCCGATGACAATCTGCGCTTCCCCGGAGGCAATGCGCTCCAGGATCGCCTCGCGCTCCTTGCCCTTGGTGCGGCCGGTCAGCACCTCGATCCTGAGACCCGCCGGGGCCCCGAGCTTGGCGAGCGTTGCATGATGCTGCCGCGCCAGGATTTCCGTCGGCGCCATCAGCACCGCCTGTCCACCGGCCTCGACGGCAGCCGCCATCGCAAATAGCGCCACCAGCGTCTTGCCGGCGCCTACATCCCCCTGGACGAGCCGAAGCATGCGCTGGTCAGACGCCATGTCCTTGAGGATATCGTCGATTGCCGCCAGCTGGCTGTTGGTCGGCGTGAAGGGCAGGGTGGCGCGGATCTTCCCGCTCAACTCGCCCGTCGGCTTGATGGGTACGCCCGGCACCCGACGAAGCTTTTGCCGCACAAGCGCCAGCGACACCTGACCCGCCAGAAACTCGTCATAGGCGAGCCTGCGCCGGGCCGGTGCCTGCGGATCGATGTCCTTCTCGTCGCGCGGATTGTGGAGCGATTCCAGGCTCTCACGGACACTGGCGAAACCCTGTTTCGTGGCGAGGGCCGCATCTGCCCATTCCGGCAGCTCCGGCATTCGCTCGACGGCAGCCTCCACCGCCTTGCGCAACACCTTGGGTCCCAGTCCCGCCGTCAGCGGATAGACCGGCTCGACCAGCGGTAGGTTCTCCGCCTCGCTCGCCTTTACCATCAGGTCTGGATGCACCATCGAGGCTCGGCCGTTGAACCAGTCGACCTTGCCAGAGACCATCACGGTCTCGTCGATCGGCAGCGCCTTTTCCAGCCAGTTGCCCTTGACCCGGAAGAAGGTGAGCGCCAGTTCCCCCGTCTCGTCATGCAGCATCACGCGATAGGGCAGGTTAGCCTTGCCCTTCGGGGGCGGCAGGTGGCGGTCGACGCGGCCTGTGATCGTCACCAGCGAACCCTGTTGCGCATAGGCGATCCCAGGCTGATGTCGCCGGTCGATCAGCCTGTGTGGCGCGAGGAAGAGCAGGTCGACCACCCGCGTATCCTCGGCATCCTCGCGCCCGAGCAGTGTGGCGAGAAGCTGGGCGAGCTTGGGGCCCACTCCGCTGAGCGAAGCCACGGAGGCAAAGAGGGGATCAAGAAGTTGGGGACGCATGATGGGGGGCAAAATGCCTCGCAAAATGCCGGTTTGGCAAGCTGACATTTGCCGGTTGCTGCTCTATAGAGGCGCAAGAATTGGAAGGATGCCGAAATGACTGGACTGGTGAAAAGCAGTGCCGACCTCGATCCGCGCCGCCGGCGCATCCTGTTCCGCTGCTGGCATCGGGGTATCCGCGAAATGGATTTGATGCTCGGCCAGTTCTGCGAGGCTGAAATTGAAGGTCTGACCGAGGCCGAGCTTGACGAACTGGAGCGCATCATGGCCGAGGAAGACAACGACCTCGTCCGTTACATCACCGGCGCCGAACCCGTTCCTGCCCATCTCCAGACGCCGCTGTTCGAACGCATAGCCGCCCTCCGGCCGGATTTCTCGCCGGTCACGGGTGAAGAAACCGCTGTAAAGTAACTGATATGTCCCTGATCGATGTGAAGCGGATTGTCGGCGCACAATCCGCCCTGACGCTCTCCCATGTGCCCGACGGCATGGATGCCTTCATCCTCGCCGAACTTGCACGCGAGGGAAGACCCGTCGCCTATGTCGTCTCCGACGGTCAGCGACTGCAGAACATCGAACAGACCCTGAGTTTTGCCGCCCCGGACATCCCGGTCCTGACCCTTCCAGCCTGGGATTGCCTGCCTTACGACCGCGTCTCGCCCTCGGCCGACGTCTCTGCACGACGCCTGTCAGCGCTCTCGGGCCTCATCTCGCTCTACCTCAAGCCGCATCCGGCAATCGTCCTGGTGACCGTCAATGCCATGCTGCAGAAGGTGGCGCCGGCGGACGTGATCGACAGCCTCGGCTTTTCCGCGAAACCCGGCAACCAGGTCCGCATGGACGACATTGCCGCGCGTCTGGAGCGCAACGGCTTCGACCGCGTCGCAACAGTGCGCGAAGTCGGCGAATTCGCCGTGCGCGGCGGCATCCTCGATGTCTTCGTCCCGGGCTCGGAAGAACCCGTCCGCCTCGACTTCTTCGGCGATACGCTCGAAAGCATCCGCTCCTTCGATCCGGCAAGCCAGCGCACCATCGGCCAGGTCCGTTCGCTTGATCTGAACCCGATGAGCGAGGTGACGCTGACACCCGAAAGCATCAGCCGGTTTCGCAAGAACTATCTCTCGCTCTTCGGTGCGGCGACCCGCGACGACGCGCTTTATGCCGCCGTATCCGAGGGGCGCCGCTATGCAGGCATGGAGCATTGGCTGCCGCTGTTCTACGATCAGCTGGAAACCACGTTCGACTATCTTAAAGGCTTCCGCATCGTCACGGACCATACAGTGCGTGAGGCGGCCGAAGAACGCGCCAAGCTGATCCGCGACTATTACGAGGCGCGCCTCAACTCGGCGACGCCAGGCAAGGGCCATCTCGCCCAGGGCACGCCCTACAAGCCGGTGCCGCCGGAGCGGCTTTATCTGGGGTCCGGCGAGTTTGGCAAGGCGCTTGATGCCTATGACCCGATCCGCATCACCCCCTTCGCCGAACATGGTGGCGAGAATCGTCTGGTGATCGAGGTCGATGCCCGCCCGACACCACGCTGGGCGAAGTCCGCCAACGAGGCGACCGAGGAAGGCAACCGTACCAACGTCTTCGGCCAGGCCGTCACCTATATCGCCGACAAGCGCGCAGCCGGCGCCAAGGTCGTCGTTTCCGGCTGGTCGGAAGGCTCGCTGGATCGTCTGCTGCAGGTGCTGAACGAACACGGGCTGGAAAAGCTTGTTCCCGTCGCAGCCCTCAAGGATGTCGACAAGATGAAGAAGGGCGAGGCGGGCACGGCGGTCCTCAGCCTCGAAGGCGGCTTCGAGGCCGGCAATCTCGTCATTGTCGGCGAACAGGACATCCTCGGCGACCGCATGGTCCGCCGCTCCAAGCGCCGCAAGCGCGCCGCCGACTTCATTTCGGAAGTCGCCGGCATCGACGAAGGCTCGATCGTTGTGCATGCCGAGCATGGCATTGGCCGCTTCGTCGGTCTGCGCACCATCGAGGCCGCCGGTGCCCCGCATGCCTGCCTCGAACTGCGTTATGCCGATGACGCCAAACTCTTCCTGCCGGTCGAAAACATCGATCTGCTCTCCCGTTACGGCGGCGAGGCGACGGAAGTACAGCTCGACAAGCTCGGCGGCGGCGCCTGGCAGATGCGCAAGGCCAAGCTCAAGAAGCGCCTGCTTGATATGGCGGGTGCTCTGATCCGCATCGCCGCCGAACGCATGACCCGCTCTGCACCTGTTCTCACGACGCAGGAAGGCCTCTACGACGAGTTTGCCGCCCGTTTCCCCTATGACGAGACGGAAGACCAGGAAAACGCCATCGAGGCCGTCCGCTCAGACCTCGGTCAGGGTCGCCCGATGGATCGCCTCGTCTGCGGCGACGTCGGCTTCGGCAAGACCGAAGTGGCGCTACGTGCCGCCTTCATCGCCGCGATGAACGGCATCCAGGTCGCGGTCGTCGTGCCGACCACGCTTCTGGCACGCCAGCACTTCAAGACCTTCTCCGAACGCTTTCGCGGCCTGCCGATCCGCGTCCAGCAGGCCTCGCGCCTCGTTGGGACCAAGGAGCTGAACCTCGTCAAGAAGGAAGTCGCCGAAGGCAAGACGGATATCGTCGTCGGCACCCACGCACTGCTCGGTTCCGGCGTCAACTTCGCCAATCTCGGCCTGCTGATCATCGATGAGGAGCAGCATTTCGGGGTCAAGCACAAGGAGCGGCTGAAGGAGCTGAAATCCGACGTGCACGTCCTGACACTCTCGGCCACGCCCATCCCGCGGACCCTGCAGCTTGCCATGACCGGGGTGCGCGAGCTCTCGCTCATCACCACGCCGCCGGTCGACCGCATGGCGGTTCGCACCTTCATCTCGCCCTTCGATCCACTGGTCATCCGCGAAACCCTGATGCGCGAGCATTATCGCGGCGGCCAGAGTTTCTATGTCTGCCCGCGTCTCGCCGATCTCGCCGATATCAAAACCTTCCTCGACGAGAACGTGCCAGAACTGAAGGTTGCCGTCGCCCATGGCCAGATGGCGGCTGGCGAGCTCGAAGACATCATGAACGCCTTCTATGAAGGCCGCTACGATGTGCTGCTCTCCACCACCATCGTCGAATCCGGCCTCGATGTCCCCACGGCCAATACGCTGATCGTGCACCGCGCCGACATGTTCGGTCTGGCCCAGCTCTACCAGATCCGTGGCCGTGTCGGTCGCTCCAAGGTCCGCGCCTTTGCGCTCCTGACGCTTCCGGTCAACAAGGTGCTGACATCTGGGGCCGAACGACGCCTGAAGGTCCTGCAGTCGCTCGATACGCTCGGCGCCGGTTTCCAGCTCGCCAGCCACGATCTCGATATCCGCGGCGCCGGCAACCTGCTGGGCGAAGAACAGTCAGGCCACATCAAGGAAGTCGGCTTCGAACTCTACCAGCAGATGCTGGAAGAGGCCGTTGCGGAAGTGAAGGGCGTCGACGAGATCCACGACACCGGCTGGTCGCCGCAGATCCAGGTTGGCACGTCGGTCATGATTCCCGACGATTACGTGCCCGACCTGCACCTGCGCCTCGGCCTCTACCGTCGTCTGGGCGAAATCAACGAGCTCGGGGATATCGACGCTTTCGGCGCCGAGATGATCGACCGCTTCGGCCCGCTTCCGATCGAGGTCCAGCACCTGCTGAAGGTCGTCTACATCAAGGCGCTCTGCCGCAAGGCCAATGTCGAGAAGCTGGAAGCCGGCCCCAAGGGCGTCGTCGTCCAGTTCCGCGGCAAGCAGTTCCCCAACCCGGCAGCGCTCGTCGGCTATATCGCCAAGCAGGGCACAATGGCCAAGATCCGGCCCGACCACTCGGTGTTCCTCACCCGCGACCTGCCGACGCCCGAGAAGCGATTGGCAGGCGCTGCCGTGATCATGACGCAACTGGCGGAACTGGCGAAGGCGGGTTGATACGGCGAGGGCAGGGGCGTTTCACCCTTGGCTGTCAGGTGTCTGCCTGTTCCGGCTTGATCGCCAGCGCTGCATCCGTCTTGCCGGCCACCGGTGGCGGGAGCGGCGTGTCGCGCTTGCGTTCGCGGACGAGCGTTAGGAGCCCCGAGCCGACGATCAGTACGATGCCGATGCCCATCGGCCAGTCGACCTTGTCGCCGAAGACGAGATAGCCGAGCAGGATCGCCCAGAGCATCTGGCTGTACTGGATCGGCCCTACGATCGGGGCGGGGGCATAAAACGACGCCAGCATCATGAAGATGTTGCCGACGGCGGCGAGCAGTCCGAAAGCCGCAAGCAGCATCAGGTCGTAACGCCCGGGCGCCTGGAAGTCCGGCAGCGAGAAGGCCGCGCAGATGATCACGCTACCAAGCAGGCCCGCACCATAAAGCGAGATATTCTTCTCCTGCGGTCCCATGGCGCGGAAGATGATGATCGTGACGGCACCGGCAAAACCGGAGATCAGCGCCGCCAGGTGTCCCACCTGCAATTCGCGAAAGCCCGGCCTCAGGACCACCAGCACGCCGAGGAAGCCGATAAGCACGGCTGCCCAGCGTTTCATGCCCACCTCTTCCTTGAGGAAGATCACCGACATGATCGTCGCAAAGCTCGGCAGCAGGAAGATCAGGCAGAAGGCCTCAGCCATGGAGAGCTGGGTAAAGGCAATGATGCTGCCCACTGTACCGACGGCCGAACAGACGAAGCGCAGGCCCCAGAGCGGCCAGTTGGTGCTGCGCACGAGATCCGTATAGCGATCGCCGCGTTTCGTCAGGAACGGGATGGCAAGAAAGCCGAACAGGCTGCCGATAAAGCCCGCTTCGAAGGCAGGCACGCGCCCTTCCACCATCTTCACGGCAGCATCACTGAAGGAATAGGCGGCAAAGCAGATGAAGGCGAAGAAAACGCCTTTGAGGGTGGTGTCGGCTGACAAGGTGATGATCCCGGGGAGGAGGTTACCTCACCGGGATACGGGTGTTCGCCAAAACCGTCAATTCAGATTGCGCAGCGCCTCGGCCTTCGCCTTGGCAATTTCACGCAGCGCATTGGCGAGTTCCGCCGGCGGCTGGGCACCGCTGACCGCGTATTGCTGGTCGAAGATGAAGAAGGGCACGCCGTTGACGCCCATCTGCTTGGCCGCTTCCACCTCTGAGAGCACATGATTCACATCGGCATCGCCCGACAGCAGCGATTCGATCACCGGTCGCGAAAGGCCTGCTTCGGTCGCGATGTCGAGCAGCACGGCGGGATCACCGATATTGCGGCCCTGTTCGAAATTTGCCTTGAACAGAAGATCGACGACACGGCCCTGCGTCTCGCGGCTTTCCTGGCCGGCCCAATGGATCAGCCGGTGTGCATCGAGCGTGTTAGGCCCGATCTTGATCGCTTCAAAATCGAATGCGATGCCAACCTCGGCGCCGAGCGATTTCAGATGGGCATGCGCTCGATCCATGTTTTCCTTGCCGCCGAGCTTCTTGGCGAGTTCCACCTGCTGGTCGACGCCCTCAGGCGGATAATCGGGATTGAGCTGGTAGGGGCGCCAGTTGATGTCGATGCTGACCTCGTCCTGCACGTCGGCGATCGCAAGCTCGAGGCGCGCTTTGCCGAGATAACACCAGGGGCAGACCACGTCGGATACGAGGTCGATGGTGATGCGGTCCATGAGGGTGTCCTTTCCTGGCAGAGATATGCCTGTCACTTAAAGCAAAGCGGGCCGGAGACAAGCTCCGGCCCGAAAACACAGCGGCAAACGCTTGCGGTTACTGGACGCGCGCGTCGAACCAGGTCGGGCGCTGATACCCGTAAAGCGGAGCCGCATCCGGCCGTCCGATATGCTTCCAGCGCGCCACCCATTGCTCGCCGATATGGTAGAGCGGCACGACATAGTGCCCCGCAACAAGTAGGCGGTCATAGGCACGTACGGCGGCCTGGAAATCGGCCGGCTCGCGCGCCTGAAGGAGAGCTTCCATCATCCGGTCGATGTCGGCATCGGCAACACCGGCATAATTGAAGCTGCCCTGGGCATCCCTCGATTCGGACCCCCAGCGGTTGACCTGCTCGGCGCCCGGCGAAAGCGACGAGGTATAGGACTTGATGATCATGTCGTAGTCGAAGCTGTTGGAGCGCGCCTGGTACTGCGCATCGTCCACCGTGCGGATCGCCATGTCGACGCCGATCAGCTTGAGCGTCCGCTGGAAGGCGAGCGCCATCTTCTCCTGCCCTTCGTTCTGGGTCATTACCTCGAAGGAGAGCGGCTTGCCGGACGCGTCCAGCATCTTGCCGCCCTGGATCTTGTAGCCGGCCTCGCCGAAGAGCTTCACTGCCTTGGCGAGCGCCTTGCGATCGCCGCCCGAGCCGTCGGTTGCGGATTGCGTATAGGTGCCGGCCAGGATCTCCGGCGACAACCTGTCCTTTGCCGCGCCGAGCAGCGCAAGCTCCTTCTCGTCGGCTGCATTGCCATAGGCGCCGAGCTTGGAATTCTGCCAGTAGCTCTGGGTGCGGGTGAAGGCGTTGCCGTAGAGCGTCTTGTTCAGCCACTCGAAATCGAAGGCCGTGCTGATTGCCTCGCGCACCTTTACGTCTTCAAAGATCGGACGGCGGGTGTTGAAGACGAAGCCCAGCATGCCGGACGGCAGGCCCGGCTCGAAGGCCTCCTTCACGACGTCGCCATTCTGCGCGGCCGGGAAGTCATAGGCCCGCTGCCAGTGATTGGCATCGCCATCCGGATAGATGTCGATTTCCCCCTTCTTGAAAGCCTCGAACAGCGTCGCTTCCTGCAGGAAATAGGTGACCGTGATCTCGTCGTAATTGTCGAAGCCGATCTTCGAGGGCAGGTCCTTGCCCCAGTAATCGGGATCACGTGCCCATGTGACCTTCTCGCCGGGCTTCAGTTCCTTGACCCTGTAGGGCCCGGATCCGACGGGAATGGCCAGGCCGCCCTGATCGAAGGTCTCGGGATCGATCGCATGCTTCGGCAGGATCGGCGTGGCGGATGCAAAGATCAGCGGCGTCTCTCGATTCGCCTTCTCGTTGAAGGTGAATTTCACCCCGTGCTCACCGACCTTCTCCATCTTGGCGACGGCATTGAGACGGCCGTTGAAGGGAGGACGGCCCTTGTCGCGCAGGAGTTCGAAGGTGAAGATCACGTCATCGGGCGTAACCGGCTTTCCGTCATGCCATCTGGCTTTCGGATTGATGTTGAACTGCACATAGGTGCGGTCCGCATCCCATTCCACGGTCTCGGCCAGCAGCCCGTAGAGCGTGAAGGGCTCGTCCGCCGAGCGCGTCATCAGCGGTTCGTAGAGCAGGTTGCCGAATTCCGGATCCCAGACGCCGCGTGCCGTGGTCCGCATGCCCTTCAGCACGAAGGGGTTCATGGCGTCGAAAGTCCCGACCACGCCGTAGTTGACCTTGCCGCCCTTCTTCACATCCGGCTTCACATAGGGAAAGTGGCTGTAGTCTGCTGAGAGCGCCGGCTCGCCATGCATGGCGATCCCGTGCAACGGTTCTGCATGAGCGGCGGTCGCGAGTAGCAGCAGGCAAAGGCTCAGTAAGAGACGGCGCAAGATCTTGGTCCTCCCGGCATGTGGAATCTACAAAGTGCGCGGACGCTAGCACAATCACCACAAAACCAACACAAGCGGGTGGGAATTAGGCGGGGTGAGTCGATCCGGCGTCAAAGAAACGCTGGATATTCCGGCCGCCACAATGTAACAGGTGAGCCGGGTTGCCGGGTCATGTATTTGCCTCATTTGAACGACAGGTGAGGGCAGCCAAGACCGGTGAATGACGCGGCAGAAAAGTCCGCGCGACAGGGGTTTTCAGGAGACGGAATACATATGATGTTCAAACTTAGCAACGCAACGCGGACGGCTGTGTCTGCACTCGCACTGTCCTTCGCCGCCACCGCTCTGCCGGTCGTCGCCCAGGCCCAGGACGCTGCAGCACCGGCCCCGGCCAAGTGGTTCAAGACCTGCGCCAAGCAGGAAGAGTCGGACGTCTGCGTCGTCCAGAACCAGCTCGTCGCCGCAAATGGCCAGTTGATCACCGCCGTTGGTCTGATCACGGTCGAAGGCAAGGTCAACCGCAAGCTGCTGCAGGTGACCGTTCCCTCGGCTCGTCTGATCCCGCCGGGCGTCATGATGCAGATCGATGGCGGCAAGGGCACCAAGCTCGATTACGCCGTCTGCCTGCCGGATCGTTGCACCGCCGAGATCCCGCTGACGGACGCGATCATCGCAAGCCTCAAGAAGGGTGGCGAGGTGGTCTTCACCTCGATCAACTTCCGCCGCGCGCCGAACCCGATCAAGATCCCGCTGGAAGGCTTCACCGGTGCCTTCGATGGCGAGGCGATCTCGCAGTCGCAGGCCGAGGAGCGTCAGCGTCTCCTGCAGGAAGCCATGCAGAAGAAGCAGGAAGAGCGCAACAAGGCGATCACTGACGCCCAGAACGCGGCCAAGCAGGGCAACTGATCTCCTGCGACAGGCGCAATGAAAGAAGCCCGCGTCGATGACGCGGGCTTTTTGCATGTCTGGCTTCGGTGGCGGGGTCAGTGCGCGAAGTTCATCTTCGGCTTGTAGCGGCCCGTCTGCTGCGGTTCGAAGATCTGCTGGATCTGCGGATTGCGCAGCGGCTCCTGGCTCTGGTCGCGTTCGAGATTCTGCTCGGACACATAGGCCACATATTCGGTTTCCGCGTTTTCCGCGAGCAGATGGTAGAAAGGCTGGTCCTTATGCGGCCGCACCTCGGCCGGGATCGCATTCCACCACTCCTCGGAATTTGCAAATTCCGGATCAACGTCGAAGATCACGCCGCGGAACGGAAAGAACTTGTGCCGCACGACGTCCCCGATACCAAATTTAGCGCTTCGTTGTTTCATGGCTTGACTTCCTTTCCCTGTCATATTTGGGAAGAAAGCCTGGCAAAATCAAGGGATGGTGTGTGACGGTGCGGCCCGGCGCCACACCTAGCTCGTCTTGCGGCCCGGCGCGGTCGCCAGAATGAGGCCGCCGGTTACCAGCACGATGCCGATGGCGTGGTAGTGCTCGAAGCGTTCTCCCAGGAATATCACAGCCATCAGGATCGACATCGGCGGCATCAGATAGAGCGTCATTCCCGCGATGCCGGGTCCGAAAACCTGCACCGCATGCTGAAAACAATAGAAAGCGGCGAGCGACGCAAAGAGGATGATGCCAGCGAGTTTGGCAAACTCCATCCCTGTGTCGGGTAGCAGCCCGCCGCCGACGATCTCGATCAGACCGGGCGGCACGAGCACAATGCAGCCGGAAAGCGCGAGCAGCGCAAAGAGCGGCAGCGGCGGCATCTGTCGCACCGAGGGCCGTCGCAACAGCAGCGAATAGGCCGCAAAGGCTATTGCCGCCACAAGGATCGCAAGATCCCCGATGTTGAAGGTAAGCTCGAGAAGCGACTCTGGATGCCCCTTCAGAACAATCGCGACCACTCCGGCGAATGCGATCACCATGCCGGCCAATTCCAGCCGCGTGATCGCCCGCTTCTGAAAAAGCCACTGAAACAGGATGATGAACAGCGACGAAGTTGTGTAGATCAGCGTCGCGTTCGACGCCGTGGTCAGCGTCAGCGCCCAGTAGACGACACCGCCACAGATGCCCATGCCGAGTATGCCGAGCGTCAGCCAGAGAAGCGTGTGACGCTTGACGAATGCCAGGCAGACCTGCCGTTCCTGCCAGATGAAGGGCGACATCAGAACCGCTGCCCCGAACCAGCGCAACAGTGCAGTGGTGAAGGGGCCGACCTCGCCGGTGATGCCACGCCCGAAAATCAGGTTGGACGAGAAAAACACGGGCGCCAGCAGAAACAGCAGCCAGTCATAGAGGCGCGGATCGGATATCTTGGAGGAATCTGGCATGGAAGATCGCTTGTCGCGGAGGAAAGGCTGCTGAAGTGCTAGCGCGAGCGCCGGTCGGGCGAAAGCCTGATTTCCGATGATTGGTCCCGAACGCAACGAAAAACGCCGGCGGATGTCTCCGCCGGCGCCTGGTCTTGAATTCCCGGCGATCAGGCCGAGTAGTACATGTCGAATTCGACCGGATGGGGGGTCATTTCGAAGCGCATGACTTCCTGCATCTTCAGCTCGACGAACGAATCGATCTGGTCGTCGTCGAACACGCCGCCGGCGGTCAGGTACTTGCGATCCTTGTCCAGGCTTTCGAGCGCTTCACGCAGCGAACCGCAGACGGTCGGGATCTTCTTCAGCTCCTTCGGCGGCAGGTCGTACAGATCCTTGTCCATGGCCTTGCCCGGATGGATCTTGTTCTTGATGCCGTCGAGACCGGCCATCAGCATGGCGGCGAAAGCGAGGTAGGGGTTTGCGGTCGGATCCGGGAAGCGGACTTCGACGCGCTTGGCCTTCGGGTTGGAGCCGAAGGGAATACGGCACGAGGCGGAGCGGTTGCGGGCCGAGTAGGCGAGCAGAACCGGCGCTTCGTAACCCGGGACCAGACGCTTGTAGGAGTTGGTCGACGGGTTGGAGAAGGCGTTGATCGACTTGGCATGCCTGATGATGCCGCCGATGAAGAACAGGCAGCTTTCCGAGAGACCTGCATATTCGTCGCCGGCGAAGGTCGGCTTGCCGTCCTTCCAGATCGACATGTGCACGTGCATGCCCGAGCCGTTGTCGCCGAAGATCGGCTTCGGCATGAAGGTCGCGGTCTTGCCATAGGCATTGGCGACCTGGTGCACGACATACTTGTAGATCTGCATCTTGTCGGCGTTGCGCACCAGCGCGTCGAACTTGATACCGAGCTCGTGCTGGGCGGCCGCCACCTCGTGGTGGTGCTTTTCGACGACGACGCCCATTTCGCCGAGGACCGTCAGCATTTCGGAGCGCATGTCCTGCAGGCTGTCGATCGGCGGAACCGGGAAGTAGCCGCCCTTGACGCGCGGACGGTGGCCGAGGTTGCCGGTCTCGTAATCGGTGTCGTCGTTCGACGGCAGTTCGGTCGAGTCCAGCTTGAAGCCGGTGTTGTACGGATCGGCCTTGTACTTGACGTCGTCGAAGACGAAGAATTCGGCTTCCGGGCCGACGAAGACCGTGTCGCCGATGCCCGAGGCCTTGAGATAGGCTTCGGCCTTCTTGGCGGTGCCGCGCGGATCGCGGTTGTAGGCTTCGCCCGAAACCGGATCGAGGATGTCGCAGAGGATGACCATCGTCGACTGGGCGAAGAAGGGATCCATGTGCACGGTGGCCGGATCCGGCATCAGCACCATGTCCGACTCGTTGATGGCCTTCCAGCCGGCGATCGAGGAGCCGTCGAACATGACGCCATCGGCGAACATGTCTTCGTCCACGCAGGCAACGTCCATGGTGACGTGCTGCAGCTTGCCCTTGGGATCCGTGAAGCGCAGGTCGACGAACTTGACGTCGTTGTCCTTGATCTGTTTCAGGATATCGTTTGCGGTCGTCATATTGTTATGTTCCTCGCGTGAGCTGACGATTTAAACCCGACCTCCCTAAGTGTCGGGTCCGATTAGATGGCGTCGATGCCGGTCTCGCCGGTCCGGATACGGACGACTTCTTCGACATTCGACACGAAGATTTTTCCGTCGCCGATGCGGCCCGTCTGGGCTGCATTGCGGATGGCGTCGATGACGGCCTCCACGTTCTCGTCGGCCAGTACCACTTCGACCTTCACCTTGGGCAGGAAGTCCACGACATATTCGGCGCCGCGATAGAGCTCTGTATGGCCCTTCTGGCGACCGAAGCCCTTGGCTTCCGTCACGGTGATACCCTGCAGGCCGACTTCCTGAAGGGCTTCCTTCACTTCGTCGAGCTTGAAAGGCTTGATGATCGCTTCGATCTTTTTCATGAGAAAATTTCTCTCCGCTTCCTCAGTAAAGCAGGATGAGCCCCGCCCGCCGGGCTGGATGCATGGAATGTGCCAGTTTTCCGCGAAATTTGCGGAAAAACCGGCGCCTCCTCCATCCGACCGGGCAAATCTCCTGCAAAATGGCCGGAAAAGCCAGCCCGTTTCGACCAAAATAACGATTTTAGCCAATCTTTTTTATGGCGCCGGTCCGTCGGTAAGCCCTTGCCGTCTTTGCGTAATCCCGAATGCACGAGATCAAAATGAAGGCATTTGCACATTAGTTGAGCATGTGGCTCTGCCTAAATTCGTGCATCATTGCGCAAGGCGTAGAATGTGCTCTAACCTGTGACGATGACGAGCCGCACCGCCGACCAAACGCCGGAGATACTCCTGACGCCTGCCGCGATGGCGCGCGTCGATGCAGAGGCAGCCCGATCCGGCATCGACAGTTTTGCGCTGATGCTGCGGGCAGGGCAGGCAGTCAGTGCGGCCGCGCTGCGTTTGTTTCCAGGCGCCCGCCGCTTCGTCGTCCTTTGCGGACCCGGCAACAATGGTGGAGACGCTTATGTGGCAGCCTCTGCGCTTGCGCGGGCGGGAGCGGATGTCACGGTCTTCAGCCTGGTGGATATTTCGGCTCTCAAGGGTGATGCAGCGCGCGCGCAGGCCGCCTGCCGTCTGCCGGTGCATCCGCTGGCCGCCTACGGCCCGGTTTCCGGTGACGTGGTGATCGACGGCCTGTTCGGCGCTGGCCTGACGCGCGATCTGCCGGAGTTCGCGCAACACGCGATCGGTGCCATCAGCGCGGCCGGTCTGCCCGTGCTGGCAATCGACCTTCCTTCGGGCATTGATGGCGCGACCGGCGCGATCAGGGGCGCCGCATTCGAGGCGCGGCACACGGTCACCTTCATGACCCGCAAGCCCGGCCACCTGCTTCTCCCCGGGCGGCTTCATTGTGGCGTCGTAGAGGTCTACGATATCGGCATCCCCCGCCGGATCGTCGCGGCCGAGGCGGAGCGCATGTGGGTGAGTGGCCCTGCACTCTGGGCAGGCCACGGCCATGCGACCTCGGCCTTGGATCACAAGTATCGCCGCGGCCACCTCACGGTCTTCTCCGGTCCGGAAACCTCCACCGGCGCCGCGCGCCTGACGGCAAGGGCGGGTCTGTCGGCCGGGGCCGGTCTGGTCACGCTCGCGTCCCCGGCATCAGCGCTTGCCGTCAATGCGGCGCATCTGACGGCAATCATGCTGACGAAGCTCGACAGTGCCGCCGATCTCTCTTCCTGGCTCGCCGATACCCGCCGCTCCACCTTTGTTCTCGGTCCCGGTTTTGGCGACCTTGTTCGCGCCCGCGAGTTTTCCCTCATGCTCGGAAAGGCCGGCCGCAGCCTGGTTCTCGATGCCGACGGCATCTCGGCCTTCCGCAACCAACCGGATCTTCTGCGGGATGCCTTCGGCGGTGCAGATACCCGGCTGGTCGTGACGCCTCATGAGGGCGAGTTCGCCCGCCTGTTTCCCGAGGTTGCCGCGGACACAGTCATGGGCAAGGTGGAAAAGGCCAAGGCGGCCGCAGAAGCCTCAGGCGGAATCGTGGTCTACAAGGGCGCAGACACGGTGATTGCCTCTCCCGATGGCCGGGTGGCGATCGAGGAAGATGCGCCCGCGACGCTCGCAACGGCCGGCTCGGGCGATGTCCTTGCCGGCATCATCGCCGCAAGACTGGCCAATGGCATGCCAGGCTTCGAGGCGGCCTGTGCCGGCGTTCATCAGCACGGACAGGCAGCTCTTCGGGCAGGGCAGCAGGGCATGACGGCCGACTATCTCGTCCGCCATGTGCGCCCGGACTGACGTCGCAACGGTTTTCAGAATTCTGCCGGCTGTACCAGACGGCTGCGCCGAAGCAGACCTTCGCCCTCGAGCAATGGATAGGCGATCGAGACGAACAGCGAGTTGATCTCCTTCAGGTCCCGCATCGTGTCGATATGCAGTGAGCTCGATTCGAAGCTTGCGGCATTGCCCTGCCGCAGGCGCTGCAGGTGGCTTTCCTCGCTGGTCTTCACCAGATTGCGGATCGCCTCCTTGCGGGCGACGAGCTGGCGGGCATGTTCCAGGTCGCGGGTCACGAGCAGGTTGAAGGCGAGATGTGCGTTCTGTACCACCTCGTTGTGCATGGCGCAGAGTTCCGCCCAGCCCTCGGCCGAAAACGCGACATTGCGCTCGTTCTTCTTGCGCGCCCGGGTCAGCATGTTCTGCGAGATGATGTCGGCGGCCTGCTCGATCTTGATCGTCGCGCCGAGCAGGTTCTGGCATTGGGCTGCCGAGACCTGGTCGAGCGCCGTTTCCGAAATCCGTGCCAGGTAGAACTTGATATCGCGATGGATCGTGTCGATCTGGTCGTCGAGCGTCTCGATCCGCTGTGTCTTTTTCGCGTCCCAGCGCTCGAAGAGATCGAAGATACCGTTCAGCATGACCTCCGTCTTGTCGCAGACGGCCAACACCTCGCGTGTGGCGTTCGAGATTGCCTGCTGTGGATTTGACAGGTCGGCGACATTGAGCGCCGAGAGCCGGTCGTCATTCGCGGCGCGATCCTCCGACCGCGCCAGAAGGCGTTCCAGCACACCGGCAACCAGCCCTGCGAACGGCAGGCCGAGCACCAGCACGGTGGCGTTCATCGCCAGATGCACGAGTACCACGGCATCGCCCGGTTGGGCAGAAAACACCGTCGAGCTCAGCGCAAACCCGAACTGGGCGGCCAGCGCCAGCAGCGTCATCAGGCCACGGATCACCACATTGCCCAGCGGTGCGATCCTGGCACTCGGCTCGGCGTTCTTGGTGAGCAGCGCGGCAATGATCGCAGCGCCGAAATTGATGCCGAGCACCAGCGGAATGATCAGGGCATCGGGCAGCAGATGCTTGTCGGCCAGCGATGCAACGAGCAGCACGGCAGCCACGCTCGAATGGAAGGCCCAGGCAAGAAGTGCCGCGAGCGCGAAGGCCGAAATCCAGTCGCTGGCGAGATAGTTGAAGAGAATGGGCAGGATCCGGCTCTCCCGCAGCGGTTCGGACGCTTCACCGATGAGGCGAAGCGACAGGAGAAGCAGGCCGAGGCCGAAGAGGATTCGCCCGACCTGCCGCCAGCCGCGGGCTTCTGAGGCGCGGAACGCCACGGTGCCCGCCAGCAGCAGCACCGGCACCAGCAGCGACAGATCATAACGCAGGATGCGCACGACAAAGGCCGAGCCGAAATCGGCCCCGAGCAGCGTCGCAACCCCGATGGCCGGCAGCACATAACCGGCAGCCGAAAACGACGCGACGATCAGCGCCACCGCCGTCGCGCTCTGTAGTGCCACGGCGAAAAGGAAGCCCGCAAATGCCGCCGAGAACCGGTTGCCGACCGCATGGCGGAGCTTGTCCTTCAGCACGCCCCCATAGGCGCGCTCGATCCCCGTGCGCACCATGCGCGTCGCCCAAAGGAGCAGTGCCACGGCACCAGCGAGATGGATGAAAACGGCGATGCCCGACATGGAACTGCCCCGAACCCTCAGTCTGCGGACGCGCACGTCCAGAAAGGGAAGCATGCAGGCCCGGCGCGCGGACATGCCCGCGACTCTGCGACCGAGCCTAGTCCAGTTTCGCCCATGTCACAAATTGATGACTGTCGGCCGGGGCGGGGATGTTACCCAGCCCGCTTCTGCAGTTCGATTGCGCCTTGCGGCGCATTGACCTTGCCACCTGATATGAAGAAGGCGAAGACGTCCCGAGGCTTCTTTTCCACCGGACTGTCCTTCGCAATCAGTGGCAGATCGTCGGGCACGCTCCCGCCTGCATAGGTCTTGAGCCGCTCCGCCCAGGCGTCGATATCCTTGGGCGGATAACAGGTCGGCGTCTCATCCGTGCCCTTCTGAAGGCGGGCATAGATGAAGTCGGCCGTCGGATCGGCAAACATCGGATAATCGTGATGATCGGCGCACACCACCGCCACCCCATGTCGGCGCAGCATTTCGATGAATTCAGGCACCTGGAAACTCTCATGCCGGGGCTCCACGACATGGCGAAGCGGCAGCCCGTTCAGGTCCTTCGGCAAAAGGCCGAGGAAGGCCTCGAAGTCTTCCGGTTCGAACTTCTTGGTGCCCATGAACTGCCAGAGGATCGGCCCCAGATGTGGCCCGAGTTCCTCGATGCCCTGATGAACGAACTTCTCGATCGACGGACCGGCTTCGGCCAGGATCTTGCGGTTGGTGCAAAACCGGCTGGCCTTTAGCGAAAAGACGAAATCCTCCGGCACTTCTGCCGCCCACTTGGCAAAGGTCGCCGGCTTCTGGCTGGAGTAATAGGTGCCGTTCACCTCGATCGCCGTCAACTGCCGGCTGGCATATTCCAGCTGCCGTTTCTTCGGAAGATCGGACGGATAAAAACTGTCGTCCCAGGGATCGAAGGTCCAACCGCCGATACCGGTGCGGATGATGCCGGATTTGGTCATGAAATGCCTCTTGCTTGATGGAGTTAGGTAATTGGCTAAATCAAAAACAAACCGTACGCGCGGCAGACCGTCTTCTTGTCCGGCAGCGGCGGATCACTCCGCCGCCTGCACCTTCTTCACCGGCCGCCGCTGCAAAAGCTCCTTCAGGAACTGCCCGGTATACGAAGCCTCGACCTTCACCACCTCTTCCGGCGTGCCCTGGGCAACGATCTGGCCGCCGCCATCACCGCCTTCCGGACCAAAGTCGAGGATGTAGTCGGCGGTCTTGATGACCTCGAGATTATGCTCGATGACGACGACGGAGTTGCCCTGATTGACCAGCTCCTGCAGCATTTCCAGGAGCTTGGCGACATCGTGGAAATGCAGACCGGTCGTCGGCTCGTCGAGGATGTAGAGCGTACGGCCGGTCGAACGCTTCGACAATTCCTTGGCGAGCTTGACGCGCTGCGCCTCGCCACCCGACAGCGTGTTTGCCTGCTGGCCGACCTTGATATAGCCGAGGCCGACATCGAACAGCGCCTGCAGTTTGTCGCGCACCGCCGGCACTGCCTGGAAGAACTCGACGCCTTCCTCGACCGTCATGTCGAGCACGTCGGCGATCGACTTGCCCTTGAAGGTAACGTCCAGCGTCTCTCTGTTGTAGCGCTTGCCGTGGCAGACGTCGCAGGTGACATAGACGTCAGGCAGGAAGTGCATCTCGATCTTGATCACGCCGTCGCCCTGGCAGGCCTCGCAGCGACCGCCCTTGACGTTGAACGAAAAGCGCCCGGCCTGATAACCACGCGCCTTGGCTTCCGGCAGACCGGTGAACCAGTCACGGATCGGCGTGAAGGCACCGGTATAGGTGGCCGGGTTGGAGCGCGGTGTGCGCCCGATCGGCGACTGGTCGATGTCGATCACCTTGTCGATGAATTCGAAGCCGTCGATGCGCTCGTGTTCGGCCGGGTTTTCACGCGCACCCATGACGCGACGGGCTGCAGCCTTGTAGAGCGTCTCGATGAGAAAGGTCGATTTGCCGCCGCCGGAAACACCGGTCACCGCTGTGAACACGCCAAGCGGGATCGAGGCCGTGACATTCTTCAGATTGTTGCCCTTGGCGCCGACCACCTTGATCTGCTGGCCCTTCTTCGGCTTGCGCCGCTGCGCCGGAACGCTGACCCCCATCTCGCCCGTCAGGTATTTGCCGGTCAGCGATTTCGGATTGGCCATGATGTCTTGCGGCGACCCTTGCGCGATGACCTGGCCGCCATGGATGCCGGCCGCCGGACCGATGTCGACGACATAGTCAGCCGTCAGGATCGCATCCTCGTCATGCTCGACGACGATCACGGTATTGCCGATGTCGCGCAGATGCTTCAGCGTGTCGAGAAGCCGCGCATTGTCGCGCTGGTGCAGGCCGATCGACGGCTCGTCCAGCACATAGAGAACGCCCGTCAAGCCCGAGCCGATCTGCGATGCCAGACGAATGCGCTGACTTTCGCCGCCAGACAGCGTACCCGAATTGCGCGACATCGAGAGATAGTCGAGGCCGACATCGTTGAGGAAGCGCAGGCGCTCGCGGATCTCCTTGAGGATGCGGACCGCGATCTCGTTCTGCTTGTCGGTCAGTTTCGCCGGCAGAGCCTCGAACCAGGCGCCGGCATTGCGGATCGCCATCTCGGTCACCTGGCCAATATGGAGGCCGTTGATCTTCACCGCCAGCGCCTCCGGCTTCAGGCGGAAACCGTTGCAGGCCGGGCAGGGGGCGGCCGACATGAAGCGCTCGATCTCCTCGCGCGCCCAGGCGCTGTCGGTCTCCTTCCAGCGCCGCTCAAGGTTCGGCACGATGCCTTCGAAGGTCTTGGTCGTTGTGTAGGAGCGTGCGCCATCGGCATAATGGAAGTCGATCTTCTCTTCCGTCCCGTGCAGGATCGCCTTCTGCGCAGCTTCGGAAAGCTCCGACCATTTCGACGTCAGCTTGAAGCCGAAGGCTTTCCCCAGCGCTTCGAGCGTCTGGTTGTAATAGGGCGAGCTGGACTTGGCCCAGGGCGCGATGGCCCCGTCGCTCAGCTTGCGATGCACTTCAGGAACGATCAGCACCTCGTCGATCTTCTGCTGCGATCCCAGACCGTCGCAGGTCGGGCAGGCGCCGAAGGGATTGTTGAAGGAAAAGAGACGCGGTTCGATTTCCGGAATGGTGAAGCCTGACACCGGGCAGGCGAACTTTTCCGAAAACAGCACCCGTTCATGCGTTTCGTTCAGTGACTTGTTGGCCGAGCCCCCGGCCGACGTTTCCTCCGGCGGCAGCGGCCTGTCGGCATATTCGGCCACCGCCAGCCCGTCCGCGAGCCTCAGGCAGGTCTCCAGACTGTCGGCGAGACGGCTCGCAATGTCTGGGCGCACCACCACGCGGTCGACCACCACGTCGATGTCATGCTTGTATTTCTTGTCGAGCGTCGGCGCGTCGGCGATCTCGTAGAACTGCCCGTCGATCTTGACGCGCTGGAAGCCCTTCTTCATCAGTTCGGCGAGTTCCTTCTTGTACTCGCCTTTGCGGCCGCGGATCATCGGCGCAAGGATATAGAGGCGCGTGCCTTCCTCCAGCGCCAGGATACGGTCGACCATCTGGCTCACTGTCTGGCTCTCGATCGGCAGGCCGGTGGCTGGCGAATAGGGAACACCAACGCGCGCAAACAAGAGACGCATATAGTCGTAGATCTCGGTGACCGTGCCGACCGTCGAGCGCGGATTGCGCGAAGTGGTCTTCTGCTCGATCGAGATTGCCGGCGACAGGCCCTCGATTTGGTCGACGTCGGGCTTCTGCATCATTTCGAGGAACTGCCGCGCATAGGCCGACAGACTTTCGACGTAACGCCGCTGCCCCTCGGCATAAATCGTGTCGAAGGCAAGCGACGACTTGCCGGAGCCGGACAGCCCCGTCATCACGATCAGGCTGTTGCGCGGCAGGTCAAGGTCGATGCCCTTGAGATTGTGCTCGCGCGCGCCACGGATGGAAATGGTCTTGAGTTCGCTCATGTCAGGCTCTGATCGGCAAAGGGAAGGGGACTGTCCTTGGGAGAACTGTCCTTATGTAGTGAACGGACCCTCTGAGTCGAGGCACAAGAGGCGACCTGGGTGGAAATTCGATTCTGTTGACAGCATCATAGGGAAATACTAGAACAAATAAAGAACATTTTCGTTGTGGATTTAAACCGGTCACTGCCCAATCGCTGCGGCGGATGGGATAAGGTGGCATTTGATTGGATTTTGAACGCCGCGGCGGCGCGGCAGTAAGGTGAGTGTCATGGCTGGTAGCGTCAACAAGGTCATTCTGATCGGCAATCTCGGTGCCGATCCCGAAATTCGCCGGACCCAGGACGGCCGGCCGATCGCCAACCTGCGCATCGCGACCTCGGAAACCTGGCGCGACAAGAACAGCGGCGAGCGCAAGGAAAAGACCGAATGGCATTCGGTCGTCATTTTCAATGAAGGCCTCTGCAAGGTCGCCGAACAGTATCTGAAGAAGGGCTCAACGGTTTATGTCGAAGGCCAGCTGCAGACCCGCAAGTGGCAGGACCAGAGCGGCGCCGACCGCTATTCGACCGAAGTCGTGCTTCAGGGCTTCAACGGCAACTTGACCATGCTCGGCGGTCGCGGTGACGGCGGTGGCGCCTCGCGCGGCGGCAACGACTTCGGCGGCGCCGACTACGGTGGCGGCGGCGGTTACGACAGTGGCTACGGCTCTCCGGCCCCGTCCCGTGGCGGTTCCTCCGGCGGCGCAAGCCGCGGCGGCAGCGCTCCGTCGGGCGGTTTTTCGCGGGATCTGGATGACGACATCCCGTTCTGAGCAAGGGTAACACCGGTCGAACGGAGACGTGCACAGAACGAACGCCCTGCATTTGCAGGGCGTTTTCGTTTCATCAGGGGGCGGACCGGTTACCGGGATCGGTGCGCAATCGCTGGAGGTCGGCTTCATTAAGGGCCTTCTCGGCCCGCGATAGTGCAAGCGCCGCCTGGCGTCGCGCGGCCGCCTGGAAATCTTCTCCGCCAAGGCGGGCAAGGGCGGCCAGGCTCTTTTGCAGCCGGAGCTGCACTTCGACCTGCGCAGCGCCGTCACGTGCGATTGTCATGAAGGCGTCCTCGAAGAGGTCCTGGGCCGTCAGCGCCGGAATGAAGACGCGGGGAAACTGCGGTGCCTCGGCATCGATCGGCTCCGACCAGCGGCTGAGGAGCCGGGTGGCCCGGCCAATGACGTCGATTGCGGTTCCCGGATCGTTGACGGCCGGCGACAGAGCGCGTTGCGCGGTCTCGCTGAGCACCACCAATCCGAAGCGCGGGTCCTGGTCGAAGTCGCGTTCATTGCCAATGGTCACGGAATGGCGCAGCGTGTCTTCCGGCGGTTGGTCATCATCAGCCCCAGGCCGGGCCGACTTCAGATAGCCGAGGATGCTGTCACGATAGACGAAGGCACCTGGGTTGACGACGATGTGGATATCGCCGTCGACCCGGTCGGCCAGGGCCGAAAGTGCCTGCACGTCGATATGCTGCACATAGCCGATCGTGTCGGCTCTGACGGGCGTCATGGCGGCGAACACCGCCTCTGTGCCCCTCGGCAAGGGGCTACCGCCGAGATAGGGGTTCTGCCGTCGCGCTTCGATCGCCTGCTGGGCTGCGTTTTCGACCCGGCTGGTCGTTTCACCAACGCGTCCGAGCGTGGTCAGGTGATCGATCCAGCGCAGCAACTGCAACACGATGAGCGCAATAACCCCGATAGTGACAACGAAGAGGATGACGCGCCCCTTGTCGCCATAGGCGCCTGTCTGCAGCACCACGATGCCGACAATGCCGTAGAGAAAGGAGCCGACGAAGGTCGAGAGCACGTTCTGCGTCAGCGGATCTTCGATCAGCAGCTTCGTCGCGCGCGGCGTGACATTGTTGGTTGCCGAGCCATAGGCCGAGGTCATGGCGCTCAGCGAAAACGTGGTGACCGCGAGCATGCTGGAGGCGATGATATTGAGGATCGTATCGACCGATTCCGCGTTGATCGAGCCGGGAATGTCGAAGGGCACGAAGCGTTCGGCGACAGTCGCCAAGACCGCCGCCAGCACGCCGATGGCACCGATCGCCGAGGCGCGTACCCAGAGCCGCCGGCTGAACTGTCTCAGAACGAATTGCCAGCGGCTGAAAACGGCTTCTTGTGACATGACGGGCTCCTCAGCCCGCGAAGGCGGACTTCACACCGTCAACGACGAACTGCACCGAAAGTGCCGCCAGAAGCACGCCCAGCAGGCGCGTCAGCAGCGCCCGCCCGGTAACCCCGAGGAAGCGATTGAGCCGCTCGGCAAGATAGAGCGACACAAAGACAAGCCCGAGCACGACGGCGATCACGGCGACAAGCTGCGCCTTGCCGACCCAGCCGTCCATCGTACCCGAAATCAGCACCGTGGCTGAAATTGCGCCGGGACCGGCGATCAGCGGAATGGCGAGCGGGAAGACGGCCAGGTTGTGAATGTGGTCCTTGGTGATCGCGTCACCGGTCGTCTTTTCCTTCCGCTCGTTGCGCTTCTCGAAGATCATCTCGAAGGCGATGGCAAACAGCATCAAACCGCCGGCGATGCGGAAGGCACCCATGGAAATGCCGAGCGCGCCAAGAATGCTGGCGCCGAAGAGTGCAAAGACCGTGAGGATGGCAAAACCCATCACCGAGCCACGCACCGCCACCTGCTGGCGCTGCGCCCGCGTCATGCCCTGGGTGAGCCCCAGAAACAGGGGTGCCAATCCCGGTGGATCGACGGTGACCAGCAAGGTCGTGAAGGCGCTGATCATCGTTTCGGACATGGCCATGGTGTCGATTTCTCCTCTGCGAGCGCTCATAAAGCCGAAGCCTTGGTGGGCTTGCAAGGCTGAGGCCCAAGATATTGAGGAAAATGCCTTTCCGCAGCCGCAAAAGCCTGTTTATAACCGGGCTCGAAATTGGCGCTCCCGCGCCTGTTCCGCTATAAATTCCGCAGTGATTCCGAACAGAGATCGTGACCTGATTTGACTGAGCAAAGCACTCCCGGCGGCGGCAAGTTTCCGTCCGACATCCAGCCGATTTCCATCATGGAGGAAATGCAGCGGTCGTATCTCGATTACGCGATGAGCGTCATCGTGAGCCGCGCGCTGCCTGACGTGCGCGACGGCCTGAAGCCGGTGCATCGACGTATCCTCTACGGCATGAACGAGCTCGGCCTCGACTGGAACAAGAAATACGTCAAGAGCGCCCGCGTCACCGGTGACGTCATGGGTAAGTATCACCCGCACGGCGACGCCGCGATCTATGATGCGCTGGCCCGCATGGCGCAGCCTTGGTCGCTGCGCATGCCGCTGATCGATGGTCAGGGCAATTTCGGTTCCGTCGACGGTGACCCGCCGGCTGCCCAGCGTTACACGGAATGCCGCCTCCAGAAGGTCTCGCACGCGCTGCTCGACGACCTCGACAAGGAAACGGTCGACTTCCGCGACAACTACGACGGCACCATGTCGGAGCCGGTCGTCGTTCCCGCCAAGTTCCCGAACCTTTTGGTCAACGGTGCGGGTGGTATTGCGGTCGGCATGGCCACCAACATCCCGCCGCACAATCTCGTCGAAGTGCTCGACGGCTGCACGGCGCTCATCGACAATCCGGCGATCGAGCTGCCGGAATTGATGCAGATCATCCCCGGTCCGGACTTCCCGACCGGCGCCATGATCCTCGGCCGCTCCGGCATCAAGTCGGCCTACGAGACGGGCAGGGGCTCCGTCGTCATGCGTGGCGTCGCTCGCGTCGAGCCGATGCGCGGTGACCGCGAGCAGATCATCATTACCGAGATTCCCTATCAGGTGAACAAGGCGACGATGATCGAGAAGATGGCCGAACTGGTGCGCGAAAAGCGCATTGAGGGCATCTCCGACCTGCGTGACGAGTCCGACCGCGACGGCTATCGTGTCGTGATCGAGCTGAAGCGCGACGCTAATGCCGATGTCATCCTGAACCAGCTCTATCGCTACACCCCGCTGCAGACCTCGTTCGGCTGCAACATGGTGGCGCTGAACGGCGGCAAGCCCGAGCAGCTGACGCTGCTCGACATGCTGCGCGCCTTTGTCGCCTTCCGCGAGGACGTCGTCAGCCGGCGTACCAAGTACCTGCTGCGCAAGGCGCGTGAGCGTGCGCATGTCTTGGTCGGTCTCGCGATCGCCGTTGCCAACATCGATGAAGTCATCGCGCTGATCCGCAATGCGCCGGATCCGGCAACCGCCCGCGAACAGCTGATGACCCGCCGCTGGCCGGCGAAGGATGTCGAGGCGCTGATCCGCCTGATCGACGATCCGCGTCACCGCATCAACGATGACCTGACCTATAATCTGTCGGAAGAGCAGGCTCGCGCCATCCTCGAGCTGCGTCTCGCCCGCCTGACGGCTCTGGGTCGTGATGAAATCGACGAGGAACTGAACAAGATCGGCGCCGAGATCGCCGATTATCTCGACATCCTCTCCTCGCGTGTTCGCATTCAGACGATCGTCAAGGACGAGTTCGCTGCGATCCGCGACGAATTCGGCACGCCGCGCCGCACCCAGATCGTCGATGGCGGTCCGGACATGGACGACGAAGACCTGATCGCCCGCGAAGACATGGTCGTGACCGTCTCGCATGCCGGCTACATCAAGCGCGTCCCGCTGACGACCTACCGCGCCCAGCGCCGTGGCGGCAAGGGCCGCTCCGGCATGGCGATGAAGGACGAGGATTTCGCAACCCGTCTGTTCGTTGCCAACACGCATACGCCCGTTCTCTTCTTCTCCTCGCGCGGCATCGTCTACAAGGAAAAGGTCTGGCGCCTGCCGATCGGCACGCCCACCTCGCGCGGCAAGGCGATGATCAACATGTTCCCGCTGGAGCCCGGCGAGCGAATCACCTCGATCATGCCGCTGCCAGAGGACGAGACGAGCTGGGAAAATCTCGACGTCATGTTCTCTACGACCCGTGGCACGGTCCGCCGCAACAAGCTGTCCGACTTCATCCAGGTCAACCGCAACGGCAAGATCGCGATGAAGCTCGAGGAAGAGGGTGACGAGATCCTCGGTGTCGAGACCTGCACCGAGCGCGACGACGTGCTTTTGACGACGGCGCTCGGCCAGGCGATCCGCTTCCCGGTCGACGAAGTTCGCGTCTTTGCCGGCCGCAATTCGATCGGTGTCCGCGGCCTGACTCTGGCCGACAGCGACCGTCTGATCTCGATGACCATCCTTGCCCATGTCGACGCCGAACCTTGGGAGCGCGCCGCCTATCTCAAGCGCTCTGCCGCCGAACGCCGTGCGATGGGCGTCGATGAAGACGATATCGCGCTCGTTGGCGAGGAAGTCGGTGCCGAGGGCGAGCTGTCCGAGGAGCGCTATCAGGAGCTCAAGGCCCGCGAGCAGTTCGTGCTGACGGTGTCCGAAAAGGGCTTCGGCAAGCGCTCCTCGTCCTACGACTTCCGCACCTCCGGCCGCGGCGGCAAGGGCATCCGCGCCACGGATACCTCAAAGACCACGGAAATCGGAGCATTGGTCGCAGCCTTCCCGGTAGAGGACACGGACCAGCTGATGCTGGTCTCCGACGGCGGTCAGCTCATCCGCGTGCCGGTCAATGGCATCCGAATTGCAAGTCGCGCGACGAAGGGCGTCACCATCTTCTCTACTGCCAAGGATGAGAAGGTCGTCTCGGTCGAGCGCATCACCGAGCCGGAAAGCGACGACGAAGTTGCGGAAGCCGCTGACAGCGTCGACGTCGAGGGCGCCGTTGCCCCGGCTCCGGAAACCGGTGGCGAAGCCCCGACGGAATGAGTGCGAGCCGGCCCGAGAGGGCCGGCTTTGAGCTGGACAAGATAACGAAAAGCCCGCCGGACGATGTCCGAGCGGGCTTTTTGCTGGAGGTCTGCATCAAGTCTTGATGCGGTCTTATTGGGCCGGCGTGTGGATCCACCGACTGTGACCGCTTGGGATCGGTCTCAGAAGGCCTTGCGGCGCTCCATCATGGCCCGGAAATCGTCGTTTTCGCGCTTGAGTGCCGTGATCGTCGAGGCGACCGAGGCGACGAACATGCCGCTGATCAGAGCAGCCAGAACCGACAGGGTGATAAACATGGCCTTTCCTTTCTTTCTCAGCGTGATGTTGCGTTTCTAGCGGCGAAGATTTGATTTCCGCTTAATGGCCGAAGCTGTGATAGCGAGCCGTCATCGGAGGACCGTAGAATGCAGCGTCACTGCTGTCCTTGATGTAAAAGGTTGCGGAGGTGGCAACCATGGCAGTCATCATCATCATCCATACGAGGTTGATCAGGGTAACCTTGTCATGCATTGCTTTAGTCCTTTGCGTGCCGGCATTCGCTGCCGTAAAATGTTTGCGTGAGGAAATAGTTCCCGCACAGTGTAGGAAGATGTTTACCAAGCGCCGCCTGAAGTCCTCTTGAACGCCTTGTTCATCTGGCGTTCATCTTTGCAATAGAATTGCGACGCCTCGATCTGGTCCCGCACCACCATCAGCCCAAGTTCAACGAGCAGCGAGGCGGCAACGGCGGCAGCGATGACGAGGACCAGCATGGGGAACGACCTTGAGGTGTAGCGGGTTGGAGCGACGATATGGTTTTACGCGGCCCCGTCTGAAGCGCCCTTGAATGGAGTGTTCATCTGTCGTTCAGCGGCTGAGAATCGCGGGGAACGGGTTGAAACGTGACCGCTGGTCCTCGCTTCCACGCTTGCGATATGCCGGCTTCCATGACAAAAGGCGGGCGAAACCAAAGAACGGGCTCTCATGGCGACCGCTTTTTATCCTGGCTCTTTCGATCCGATGACCAACGGTCACCTGGACGTTCTTGTTCAGGCATTGAACATCGTCGATCGTCTGGTTGTCGCCATCGGCACCCATCCAGGCAAGACGCCGCTATTCTCCTATGAACAGCGCGCCGACCTTATCCGCGCATCTCTTGCCGAGGTGTTGCCGGGCCGGGCAGGGGATCTCGAAGTCGTGTCCTTCGCCGATCTGGCCGTCGATGCCGCCCGCCGCCATGGCGCCCGCATCATGGTGCGGGGCCTGCGGGACGGAACCGATTTCGATTACGAGATGCAGATGGTCGGCATGAATGCCCGCATGGCGCCGGAACTGCAGACCGTCTTCCTGCCGGCTGCCACCGCCTCGCGGCCCATAACCGCCACATTGGTCCGCCAGATCGCGGCCATGGGTGGCGATGTCAGCGCCTTCGTGCCGGCACCGGTTCTTGCCGCCCTCAATTCAAGATACGGCCGCTGAGCCGCAGATTCCAAACGGGAGTGATCATGAAGCTCGTCCAACTCGTCACCGCATTCCTGCTGGCTGTTGCCACCTTCGGCACGGCCCAGGCCCAGTCCAACGAGGACTTCCTGACCATCCAGCTGAAGGACGGCCCGGTCGTGATTCAGCTGATGCCGGACGTGGCGCCGAAGCATGTCGCCCAGATCAAGGACCTCGCCTCCAAGGGTGAGTACGACAACGTTGCCTTCCATCGCGTGATCGAGGGCTTCATGGCCCAGACCGGGGACGTCCAGTTCGGCGATATAGAAAACGGCTTTGACCCGCAGCGCGCCGGCACCGGCGGCTCCAGCCTTCAGGACCTGCCGGCCGAGTTCTCGAGCGTGCCGTTCGAACGCGGCACGGTCGGCATGGCCCGCAGCCAGGACCCGAACTCCGCCAATTCGCAGTTCTTCATCATGTTTGCCGAGGGCGGCTTCCTGAACGGCCAGTACACGGTCGTCGGCAAGGTCGTCGCCGGCATGGAATATGTCGACAAGATCAAGCGTGGCGAAGGCGGCAACGGCGAAGTCAGCGATCCCGACCGCATGGTCAAGGTTACCGTCGGTCGCAACTGATACCCCAAGGGCTGAGAGCCCCAATCCAAGGAGAAACACCATGGCCGAGATCAAGGATCCGGAAAACACCATCCTGATGGAAACCACCAAGGGCAAGGTCGTCATCGCGCTCTTCCCGGATCTGGCCCCCGGCCATGTCGCCCGCATCAAGGAACTGTCGCGCGAAGGCGCCTATGACGGCGTGGTCTTCCACCGCGTCATTGCCGACTTCATGGCCCAGACCGGCGACGTGAAGTTCGGCAAGAAGGGCGGCGCAGACTTCAACCCCGGCCGTGCCGGCATGGGCGGCTCCGACAAGCCGGATCTGAAGGCTGAATTCTCGGCCACCCCGCATGTCCGTGGCACCTGCTCCATGGCCCGCTCGCAGAGCCCGAACTCGGCCAATTCGCAGTTCTTCGTCTGCTTCACCGATGCACCGTGGCTCAACAAGCAGTATTCCGTCTGGGGCCAGGTCATCGAAGGCATGGACGTCATCGACCAGATCAAGAAGGGCGAGCCCGTCAGCGACCCCGATTCGATCGTTTCGATGAAGGTTGCCGCCGACGCCTGATCGGCTTACAGCACACGAAGCCCGCCTCGGTGCAGCGCACCCGGGCGGGTTTTCGCGTTTAATTCAGTTGCCTCAACAGATCCGATTTCCATGCGTGTAGATCTTTTCGACTTCGACCTGCCGGACGAAAACATTGCGCTGAGGCCCGCAAGCCCGCGCGACCATGCCCGCTTTCTGGTCGTTCGCCCGGATGCGACGCCGGTTCTCGAAGACCACCACGTCTACGACCTGCCGTCCTTCCTGAAACCGGGCGATGCGCTGGTCTTCAACGACACCAAGGTGATCCCGGCGCAGCTCGAAGGCATCCGCCACCGCGAAGGCGCCGAGGCGATCGCCGTTTCCTGCACGCTGCATATGCGGGCTTCCGCCAGCCGCTGGAAGGCGTTTGCCAAGCCGGGCAAGCGCATCAAGCAGGGCGACCGCATTGACTTCGGCACGGGGCAGGGCGACAGCGCCGCCTGCCTGCTCGGTTCTCTGGTTGCCACTGTCGCCGAAAAGGGTGACGCCGGCGAAATCGAACTGGCCTTCGACCTGTCGGGGCCCGATCTCGATCAGGCCATCGCCACGGTCGGTCATATACCGCTTCCTCCGTATATCGCTGCCAAGCGGCCGGAAGACGAAAAGGATCGCGCCGACTACCAGACCATCTATGCCCGCGAGGAGGGCGCCGTCGCGGCGCCCACCGCTGGCCTGCATTTCACGCCTGACCTCTTCGCCAAGCTAGACGCCGCCGGCATCGAGCGTCATTTCGTCACGCTGCATGTCGGCGCCGGCACCTTCCTGCCGGTGAAGGCGGATGATACGGCCGAGCACAAGATGCACGAGGAGATCGGCTATATCTCGCCCAAGACGGCCGACGCACTCAACGCGGTGCGCGCTCGCGGTAACCGTATCGTCGCCGTCGGCACCACCTCGTTGCGCCTCCTCGAAAGCGCGGCGGAGGAGGGCGGCCATATTCCTGCCTGGTCGGGTGCGACCGGCATCTTCATCACGCCAGGCTATCGCTTCAAGGCGGTGGACATGCTGATGACCAATTTCCACCTGCCCAAATCCACGCTCTTCATGCTGGTGTCCGCCTTTGCCGGTCTCGACACGATGCGGAACGCTTACGCCCACGCCATCGAAACCGGCTACCGCTTCTACTCCTACGGCGATTCCAGCCTGCTCTTCCGGAAAGACGACTGACCGATGTCCGAGAATTTCACATTCAATCTGAAGGCCACCAGCGGCAAGGCCCGCCTCGGCGAGATCACCATGCCGCGCGGCACGGTCCGCACGCCCGCCTTCATGCCTGTTGGCACCGTCGGCACGGTTAAGGCCATGTATCTCGACCAGGTCAAGGAAGGCGGCGCCGATATCATCCTCGGCAACACCTATCACCTGATGCTGCGCCCCGGCCCGGAACGCGTCGCCCGCCTCGGCGGTCTGCATGAACTCATCCGCTGGCCCGGCCCGATCCTGACCGACTCAGGCGGCTTCCAGGTCATGTCGCTGTCGGGCCTGCGCAAGCTCGACGAGCAGGGGGTCACCTTCAAGAGCCATGTCGACGGTTCGCTGCATCACATGTCGCCGGAGCGCTCGATTGAGATCCAGGGCCTGCTCGACAGCGACATCCAGATGCAGCTCGACGAATGCGTGGCGCTTCCTGCCGAACCCCGCGAGATCGAACGCGCGATGGAACTGTCGCTGCGTTGGGCCGAGCGCTGCCGCGTCGCCTTCGGCAACCAGCCGGGCAAGGCCATGTTCGGCATCGTCCAGGGCGGCGACCAGCCAAACCTGCGCATCCGCTCCGCTGAAGGCCTCAAACAGCTCGATCTGAAAGGTTATGCGGTCGGCGGGCTCGCGGTCGGCGAACCCCAGGCCGTCATGCTCGACATGTTGCGCATCACGCTACCGGTTTTGCCCACCGAAAAGCCGCGTTACCTGATGGGGGTCGGCACGCCTGACGATATCCTGAAGTCGGTCGCTGAAGGCATCGACATGTTCGACTGTGTCATGCCCACCCGGTCGGGACGCCATGGCCTCGCCTTCACACGCCGCGGCAAGGTCAATATCCGCAACGCTCGCCACGCCGAGGACATGCGTCCGCTGGACGAGCAATCGTCGTGCCCGGCAACCCGCGACTACTCGCGTGCCTATCTGCACCACCTCGTGCGCTCCAACGAGGCACTCGGCGGCATGCTCTTGTCCTGGAACAACCTCAGCTACTATCAGGAACTGATGCAGGGCATCCGCCAGGCGATCGCGGAAGATCGCTTCGAGGATTTCAAGGCCGAGACCATCGAGATGTGGAACCGCGGCGACATCGACCCGGTCTGATCACGCGACAGAAAAGGGCAGGGTGCTGACATAGTCCTGCCCGCCCGGTTAGATACCTTGGCTGTTGGTCTCGCGCATCATCCGCACGCCATTGATGGCGAACTGCCCATCGCGCTGGCGCTTGAGCTCGTAATAGACAGCCCAGTCCTTGCCGTCGGGGGCCGAGATCAGCACCTCCTGATAGGCAACCGTGCCGTCAGGCGAAACTTGGTTCCGCCCGAACGCATAGTTGCCGGGCCGGTAGACCGGGCCATAGCTCTTCTTGACCATCTCGAAGAAGCGCTCGGCATTCGGAAACACCGATTTGATCTCCGGCGAAGCGAAGGAATAGGCGGTCGTCGCATCGTCGTTGAGGAAGGCAGTGATCTGCTGTTCGATCACATCCTTGGCGAGACCGGCAGCCTCGGCTTTCACATCCTGCTGGGCAAAGGCCGGCGCAGCACACAGGCCGACGATCAGAGACAGGGCAATTCCAATCCGCATGCGCATCATCATCCCCTTCTTTCAGGAAGTCCGAGATAAAAGGATAGGACGATTCTCTGCGCTGGAAAGGGTCCGTGACGCTTTCGTGTCACTCATCGCGCTTTCGTGAGCGAAAGCTGCGGCATTCCCTGCCGGCTGCCAAGACCGGGCGAGCTTGGCGGGCAGGGGGCTCGGCCTTGACCTTGCCTGATGGCGCAGCCTGAAGCGCGGCGGCGGAGAGTGCCGCATACGATAACCCTCTCTTGCCGACGGACGAAATTCCGTTAGAAGGCTCACATGTCTTCAAAACCGCAGCGGATCCCGTGAGCATGCGTCTCTTCCTCGGATCCGATTTTCACGTCGACTACCGTCAGAACCTCGATTGGCTGCGTGCGCTGTCACGCGCCGATTTCACCGACGATCTGCTTGTAGTCGCTGGCGACCTCTCCGATGAGTTCGATCTCGTCAAAACCTGCTTCGACGAACTGGTGCCGCGTTACGCGAAACTTCTCTTCCTGCCGGGCAATCATGATCTGTGGACGGCACGAAGCGGGAAGGGACCGTCCTTCGAGAAATTCGAAGCGCTGAACAATCTCTGCCGCGACTATGGCATCGAGACCGGCCCGATGGCCTGCGGCCGCACGCTGATCGTCCCGCTGCTCGCCTGGTATGATTATTCCTTCGGCGAGCCCGGCCCAACGATCCGCCGCGGCTGGATGGATTTCTACAAATGCAATTGGGAAGGCCTGACACCCGCTGAGGTCGCGGCGCGTTTCGACGCCATGAATGTTCTCCCGGACACCTCCGGTTTCGACGCCGTCTATAGCGTCTCGCATTTCGTTCCGCGCATCGACCTGATGCCGGCGCGCTATCCGGAAAAGCACAAGGCGCTGTTTCCCGTGCTTGGCACCGATCGCCTGGAAGCCCGGATCCGTCGGCTGGGCTCGTCCAAGCATTTCTACGGCCACAGCCACCTGAACCGCAACAAGCTGATCGACGGCGTCACTTACATCAACAACGCCTTCGGTTATCCCTCGGAAACCGAGATCTCGGCCAAGACGATCCTGCACGTCGCCGATCTCTGAAGTACGAGGGGACGGATCCCGGCACCCTGTTATCGCCTGACACAATGTGGCGGAGGAATTGGAATGTCCGCTGTGCTGCAAAGTAGAAATGTCCGCAGCAGTCACCACACAGCACCACGATCAGCCCCGATCTGAGCGGCAGACCCGCTTACAAGATCAGATCGGGGCGGGTGGGGAACTCCGCTTCGGCTTTAGCTTTGAGGCGATTGTCGGGTCCTTCACTCCGCAGCGTCCTGCCGAGACAGCGCCTTCATCCGTCTCGCAATCACCGCCGGATCATTCGTGAAATCTGTCCGCCGGCCAGGCTTGCCCAGGCGCTTGACGTAGCCATTCTTGTCGCTGTTGCTCTTCACCTTCGGCTTGTCATCCTCTTCCTGGCGATCCCTGATATAGGCCAATACGTCACCCAGCCGCTTGTTCTCGGTGATCGCCGCATGCGTCACGCGCTGCTCCTTGTCGAACACCGTGTAGGGCAGGGAATGGCCTTTCCAGCGAATGTCCAGGCGACCGTCGGCATAGGCATAGGTCTCGACATATTTGCCAACCAGACCACGCGTCACTTCGCTCTCTTCCAGCATGATCCGCTTACGCTCGAACGAGAACGTCAGTTGCGATCCGACATAGCGCTGCTCGCGCTTGCACAGGATCTCCGCCAACCGATCCGGCGCCAGATTCAGCGGACGATGTAGGTCGTTCGAACGGGCAGGGGTAACCGCAAAACGTGCATTATAGTCCTCCAAGAAAACAGGCAGAAACGCATTGCCCGCCTCCATGGTCGCGATCCCTGCCAGCCGCAGCTCCTTGACCAACCGATCCTGCAGCGTCCGGTTCATCCGCTCAACACGGCCTTTGGCCTGGCTCGAGTTCGCACAAAGAATCTCGATATTTAACTCGCAAAGCGCACGTCCGAACTGCGTCATGCCCTGGCCACCTTTGGCATCCTTCTTCGCCACCCGAAACACCGAATGCTTGTCCGAATAAAAGGCAATCGGTGCGCCGTGACGCTTGAGATAGAGCTCCAGCGCATCGAAGTAGGTGAAGGCACTTTCGGAACGCACAAAGCGCAACTGCATCAGCCTGCCGGTCGCATCGTCGACGAACACCAGCAGCGAACACGGTGGTCCGCGATCCTCGAACCAGCGATGCTCTGACCCGTCGATCTGCACCAGCTCGCCATAGGCTTCGCGCCGCAGTCGCGGTTGATGAAAGGTCCGGCGCTGCTTGCGTGACAGCCACAGCCCGGCCTCGGACATCCAGCCGCGCACCGTCTCGCGTGACACCCACAAGCCATCGCGCTCAGTCAGCTTCTCCGTCGCCAACGTCGGACCGAAATCGGCATAACGTTCGCGAACCAGCGTCATCGCATAATCGCGAACCCCGTCATTGATCTTATTGTTTGAGGGACGGCCGATTGCCTTGTGCCGGATCGATGCCGCGCCGCCAGTCCGGATACGCTCCAGCAGACGGCGTATCTGACGCTCGCTCAGGTCCAGTACATGCGCCGCCGACACCACAGTCATCCGGCCGGCGGTTACCTTCGACAAAACCTCGATCCGTTGCAGATCGCGCTCGCTCATCGCTATTAATCCCATCTGCAATCTCCCAGACAACTCTCAGAGCCGGGGAGTGTGACATTCTAACTTTGCAGAAACAGGACATTCTAACTTTGCGGCTACACACAAAGATCGCATAAGATAGATTATGGAACTGAAGGACGTGCCTGAACCGCCGTGGCTGCAGCGTGCCGTATCACGCTTGAGCCTGTATCAGGCAGTCACCGTTGCCTTTGTGGCTGTGCCATGCGCCAGACTCTGCGCTACGGTTGCCAGCAGATCCGTCTGCGAAACCACGCCCTGCACGAGGTCCTCGTCATCCGTGATGATCACGATATGACTGAGCCCGTCCGTCAGCCGCGGCAGAAGCGCCATGACGGGATCCTTCGCCTTCGCGGTGATCGCAGCAGCCAGCGGCAGGCCCGCCACGTCATCCTCCGCCGCGGCAAGCTCCCGCAACCCGACCTGACCGATCAGGCGTCCGGTCGGATCCAGGACCGGCAGCGTGCGGATGTTGTGCAGCAGAAGAAGCCGCCGGGCTTCCGCCGGGGTCTCGTTCTCCATCACCGTCACCACGTCGCGCGACATGACGTCACCGCAGCTTAGCGTCCCATGCTGCCGCAGCAAGGCTTCCTGCTCGACTTCACGCAGCAAGGCGTCGAGATCGGCGCGGCTGATGTCGAGCGTTTCGTTGAGCTTCTCGACTGCAGCATCGATGTCAGCGCTGGTGAAGCCGACACGCAAGGCCGGCGGCGGATCTTGGGTCTCGTGCACATTCACCGGCGCCGGAGCCAGGCGATGCGGATAACGCCGCCCGGCCAGCCGGTGAAACAGAACGCCGAGCGCTACCAGGATCAGCGCATTGATGGCGACCGGCACCAGCGGAAACCAGAACCCGGCCCGCGTCACGGCAGCGCCCCCGATGACGGCCGTCAGCGCGGCGGCACCTCCGGGCGGATGCAGCGAACGCGTCAGCGACATCGCAAGAATGGCGAGCGAAACGGCAAGGCCGACGGCGAGAAGCGGATCGCTAACCAGGTGCGCCACGGCCACGCCCACCAAGGCGGATATCGTGTTCCCGCCGACAATCGGCCAGGGCTGCGCCAAGGGACTCGCCGGCACGGCAAACAGCAGCACGGCCGATGCCCCCATCGGCGCCACGATCAGCGGCAGTTGCGGATCGCCTCCAATCGCGAGATTGCAGACCAAGCCCGTCAGGCAGATGCCGATCAGTGCGCCGAGGCATCCGATCAGCCGGTCGCCAAGCGTCGCACCCGTCAGGATCGGCGCAAACACCGGCAGACGGTCGCCCAGACCGGCCAAAAGCTTTGAACGCATGCGGCGCTTGAAGTTCATGGCGGAAGCGCCTCCAATTGCTCACGTTTTTTGCACTAAGCCCAAATTTGCGGCAATGCAACACGTGATTTTATCCAAAGGTCCGATCCGGCTCGCCCGACACAGGCTGGTCTGCAGCGCCCTCGCCCGCAATTGCGGCACTGGCACGCAACTTGCTGACCCAGCATGTGACCCTTCGGAGTGTTCATGAACCCGGATAACATGCTTCTGGCTATCGCCTGCGCCGCCAGCCTGCCCAGCGCCGGGCTGACGTTGCGCGTTCGGCAGCCGGCAAAGTCCATGCCGGAAATGACCATAGGTGCTGCGATCTGCATCACCTGTTTTGCGCTGGTCCTGACGCAAGGCGCGATCCTCTGGCTGGCAGTAGCCTTGTTGTTGTCGCTCCTCGTTCATGCGCTGGCGCAGCAGAAACACATCCGCTGGCCGCTTCTGATGCTCGCTGGTGTGGCGTTCCTGGCCTATCTGTCACGTTCAGGCCAGCTTCCGCTTGGTACGTGAGCGTCGAGAAACGCTTTATATTACATGACGTTGCAACGGAAACTTCATGGTGCGCGAAAGCAAGAACTAGATATCCATCTGTTTTTCTATGACGTACCCGTCATATCCTGGTTCGACATGCGATGGCGTCTCGCCCATCACCGTTTCATAATCCAGCGGCGTATGCATATGGGTCAGCACCGCATGTCTGGGCGCCAGCCTTTCGATCCACGATAACGCCTGGTCCAGCGACAGGTGGCTTGGATGCGGCCGGTATTGCAGCGCGTCGATGTAGAGAAGGTCCAGACCAGAAAGTTTGCCGACCGTTTCCTCCGGAAAATCGGAGATGTCACAGCAGTAGGCCACGTCGCCGATGCGCAATCCGATCGAGATGATGTCGCCATGCTGCTGTTTCAGCGGCAGCAGGCTCAGCGTACCGCCCGCACCCGAGATTTCGATCGGCTGATCGAGGGAATCGACAACTATGGGCTGAACGATCGGCGGATAGCTGCTGCCGGCGGGCGTTTTCAGGCAATAGCCGAAACCGTCCTCGATGCGCGCCATGGTCACCGGCTCGGCATAGATCGGGATCCGGTTCTTCTGCGTGATGAAATAACCGCGCAGGTCGTCAATCCCGTGCAGATGATCCGCATGGGCGTGGCTGTAGACGACCGCGTCGATATGTTCGACCTTGGCGCGGATCATCTGCTCGCGGAAATCAGGGCCTGTGTCGACCACCACGGTGGTCTTGCCGCCATCGGGTCCGATCTGTTCGATCAGGAAGGAGGCGCGGGTCCGCCGGTTGCGCGGATTGTTGGGGTCGCAATTGCCCCAGTCTCCGTTGATCCGGGGCACGCCGGGAGACGAGGAACAACCGAGCAGCGTGAACCGGCGCGTGACCTTCATCAAAGCTCCCTCAGGCCAGCCTGGGCATTTTCGAGAAGCAGCGGAAGGCATTCTCCGTTGTGATCTCTGCCATCTCCGCGTAGCTCACGCCCTTTACCTCCGCCAGCACTTCCGCCGTATTGACCACATAGGAGGGTTCATTGCGTTTTCCACGCCAGCGCTTCGGCGCCAGATAGGGCGCATCCGTCTCGACCAGAAGCCGGTCCATTGGCACGGTCTCTGCAATCGCGCGCAGCTCCTCCGATTTTGGGAAGGTCACGATCCCGGAAAACGAGACATAACCACCGAGCGCGACGCCGGTATCGGCAAGCGCCTGACCGGACGAGAAGCAGTGGAGAATAAAGGCAAAGGCCCCCTTCCCTGTTTCCTCGGTCAGGATATCAGCCATGTCTTCGTCGGCGCTGCGGCTATGGATGACGAGTGGAAGCCCCGTGCGCCGTGCCGCCTCGATGTGGCGGATCAGGCCGGTCTTCTGGTCCTCGGGCTTCTGCGTGTCGTAGAAATAGTCGAGCCCCGCCTCGCCGATCGCCACGATCTTCTCATGGCTTTCCGCAAGCCGTACCAGCTCGTCCGCCGTCACATCCAGCTCGTCGCCGGCATTGTTCGGATGCGTGCCGACCGAGCAGAAGACGCTCGGATAACGCTCGGTCAGCGCCAGCAGGGTCTCAAGCTTGCGGACCCGTGTCGAGATCGTCACCATCTGTTTGACGCCCGCTTGATGGGCGCGCGTGACCAGTTCGTCACGCTCGCTGTCGAAGTCGGCGAAATCCAGATGGCAATGGGTATCGATCAGCATCGTCTCACGCCTTGCCCGCGTCCGGGGCGACGTAGCGCGGATAGACCGGCGACGGCGCCGGCAGCTCCGTGCCGGGCGTCAGACGTCCTGCGGCACCGAGCTTTGCAAACACGCGGTCTTGTTCGGCCACGGCCACGAGATCGAGGATCTTCGCAGAGGATGCTGGCATGATCGGCTGGAAGAGGATCGCGATCTGGCGCACGACGTCAGCGGTCACATAAAGCACCGTGCCCATGCGCGCCTCATCGGTCTTCTTCAGCACCCACGGCGCCTGCGCCGCGAAATAGCGGTCGGCTTCGTTGACGATGTTGATGATCGCAGCAACCGCCTTGTGGATCTGCTGGCGGCCCATTTCCTCGCGGCAAATCGCGATGGCGTCGTCAGCCACCTTGAGGATCGCCTCGTCTTCAGCCGTCAGCGAGCCGGGCGTCGGCACCCTGCCCTCGCAGTTCTTGTTGATCATCGACAGCGAACGCGAGGCAAGATTGCCGATGCCATTGGCGAGATCGGCATTGATGCGGGTCGCGATCCCCTCTTCCGAATAGCTGCCGTCCTGGCCGAAGGAAACTTCACGCAGGAAGAAATATCGCACCTGGTCAAGGCCGAAATGCGCCACGAGATCAACGGGATCGACGACATTGCCGACCGACTTCGACATCTTCTCGCCCTTGTTGAGCAGGAAGCCATGGGCATAAACGCGCTTCGGCAGCGGCAGGCCCGCCGACATCAGGAAGGCCGGCCAGTAGACGGCGTGGAAGCGGATGATGTCCTTGCCGATGATATGCACGTCGGCCGGCCAGTATTTCGCCCGCGGACCATTCTCGTCTTCGACATAACCGGTCGCGGTGATGTAGTTGGTCAGCGCATCGACCCAGACATACATCACATGCTTGTCGTCGCCGGGCACCTTGATGCCCCAGTCGAAGGTGGTGCGCGAGATCGACAGGTCCTTCAGACCCGACTTGACGAAGGAGATCACCTCGTTGCGGCGCTCGTTCGGGCCGATGAAGTCGGGCTGATCCTCGTAGAGCTTCAGGAGCTTGTCTTCATAGGCCGAGAGCTTGAAGAAGTAGCTTTCCTCTTCCACCCATTCGACCGGCGTGCCCTGCGGCCCGTAGCGCACGCCGTCGGCGCGCAGCTCGGTCTCCTCTTCCTGGTAATAGGCTTCGTCGCGCACCGAATACCAGCCGGCATAACCGCCCTTGTAGACGTCGCCGTTCTTCGCCATCCGGCGCCAGACTTCCTGCACCGTCTCGTGATGGCGCTTCTCGGTCGTGCGGATGAAGTCGTCGTTCGAGGCGTTGAGCAGCTTGCCCATCTCGCGGAATTCGTTGGAGTTCCGCTCGGCCAGTTCCTCCGGCGAAATCCCTTCGGCGCGCGCCGTCTGCTGCATCTTCTGCCCGTGTTCGTCCGTGCCCGTCAGGAAGAACACGTCCCGGCCGTCGAGCCGCTGGAACCGCGCCATGGCATCGGTCGCGATCAGCTCATAGGCATGGCCGATATGCGGCTTGCCGTTCGGATAGGAGATGGCAGTGGTGATGTAGTAGGGATCGCTCATGGCTTCTTGTTGTCTTTTCGTCGGTTGCGATGTCACGGGCCAAACAATGGCGGCTGAGGAGAGCCGGCCATGAACGGCGACGACAAATGGGGTCGAACGCTCTTAAAGCATTCCTTGGCCTTTAGGAACATCCGTTTTGCTGCAGCGCCACGAACCAAGTCTGACCGCGCTCAGCGAACGATCGCCGCCAGCACGTCGAGCATGGTCTGCTTGCGATCAAGATTATAGGCCGATGCGACGGTTAGCTGATCGTTGATGACAGATGTCAGCCGCGCATAATGCTCTGCAGCGGAGAGATCGCCCGAGAGCGCGAGCCGGCGTGCGGTTTCGGCCAAATGGTCGCCAAGATGTTCGATGAAGAAGCCAAAGGCGACATCGCTGTCCTTGCCCGACAGCGCATCGGCGATCTTGAACATCATCCGGCGCTGCGCCGGCCCCGACGATCCCAGCATCTGATCGAAGGCCTCGAGAATGTCCGCCCCACCGTAATTCACCAGCTTCAGCGCCCGCGCTACGCTGCCCTTGGCAAGCGACAGCACGGCTTCGCGCTTCTCGGCCGGAATAGCCAGCCCGAGCTGCCCCAGCGCCTGGTCCATCGCCTGAGGCGAAAGCTCCTGCAGCTTGAGCGGCAGGCAGCGCGACCGGATGGTCGGCAGAAGTTTGCCGGGCGCATGGGAGAGCACCAGGAACATCGCCCGCTTCGGCGGCTCCTCGAGGATCTTCAGAATGGCGTTTGCCGCATTGCGGTTCAAATCATCGGCCGGATCGATGATCACGATGCGCCAGTTGCCAGTCCCTGACGTCTGGCTGAAGAAGTGCCCGGCTTTGCGCACCTCGTCCACCGTAATCGCCGTCCTCACTCGCCCGGTCTTTTCATCAACCGGCCGCGACAGATGTAGGAGATTGTGGCTGGCGCCCGACGCAAGCTGGCGCGTCACCGGATGCTCTGGGTCCGGATTCGCGATCGTCTCGGGAGCCGAAGCCGGATCGGGATGGCGCAGGATATGGTTGGCAAAGCGGAAGGCGAGTGTCGCCTTGCCGATCCCTTCCGGCCCTTCGATCAGGATCGCATGATGGCCCTTGCCCGAGCGATAGCTTCGGGCAAGAAATTCTTCCGCCGCCTCGTGGCCGAACAGCCTGACATTGCTGACGGGCGCGATCGCGCCGTCAAGAAGCCCTGCCCTCTCCTCACTCATGACCGCGCCGCCTGTCCGTCGTCGCGCGTAGCGCCTGCTTGCCTGGCAATCACCAGCATCACCTCGGAGAGGATGTCACGAGCGATCCGCTCCTTGTCGAGCGAGGCGTCGACCACTCGGCAGCGCTCCGACTCACGGCCGGCAATGTCGAGAAAACCCTGCCGGCGCTTCTCGTGGATCTCGAGCGTCTCCTTTTCGAACCGGTCGGGGGCGGCGCCATCGGTGGCAGTCCCCGCCCGGCGGCGCGCCCTTTGCAGGCCCACCTCCGCTGCGAGATCAAGCACAAGCGTCACATCCGGCATGGTCGAGCCGATCGACACGCGCTCCAGCGCTGCCATCAGCGGCGGCTCGATATTGCCGGTGACACCCTGATAAACCCGGGAGGAATCAACGAAACGGTCGCAGAGAACGATCTCGCCGCGGGCCAGCGCTGGCCGGATCACGCAATCCAGATGATCGGCCCGGGCGGCTGCAAACAGCAGCGCCTCCATCCTGACGCCGAAAGGTTCGGCAGCGCCGGACAGCAGCACATGCCGCAGCGCCTCCGCGCCCGCCGACCCACCCGGCTCCCGCGTGGTCACCACGGTATGACCCCGCGCGCGCAAGCTCTCGGCCAGGAGGCGGATCTGGGTCGATTTCCCGGCCCCCTCGCCTCCCTCGAAACTCACGAACAATCCGCGTGCCGTTGCCAATGCCTTGCCTGCTTCCCGCCCGAGGCGTCTGAAATAAGCCCTGCCGGGCCGCCTAAGGCTCTAACCCAAGATCACCCTGAGCGAAACCGGCAAGCGTCGGTGCGGGCTCAAATTTTCCATCAGATCCAGAAGAACAGGAGCTCGATCAGTGCATCCCAAGCCCGCTGGCGCAGCGTCCCGACCTCGACGGACGCCGAACTCTTCAGAGGCAGACTGACAAGCGGCCGCTCGCCCGAGAAGACGTTGAGCGTCGCAATCTCCGCATCGGCCGCGACCGGCGGATTGAGCGGCCAGCGATAGACGATCCGCGCCTGCAGCCGCTCGGGATTGTTGACGGGCACATAGACCTCGACGGGCTTTGCGGAAACCAGCGGCACCGTCGACTGCGCCCCGCCATAAACGCTCGCCTCGCCGATCACCTCGCCCGCCTTGAAAAGCGTGCGCATCTCGAAGCTGTCGAAACCCCAGTTGAGGAGCCGCATTGCTTCTTCGGTGCGCTCCTTGTCCGTTGCGACACCGCTTAATCCCAGAAACAGACGCCGGCCGTTGCGCTCCATTGAGGCAACGATGGCAAAGCCGCTACCCTCGGCGAAACCGGTACCAAGCCCATCTGCGCCGAAGGACAGAAGCGGATTGCGGTTGCGCTGCAGGATCTTGTTCCACTCGAATTCGGGCAGGCTGAAGGTCCGGTAGAGATCCGGATAGGTCTCGACGAGATGCCGTGACAGCTTCACCAGGTCGTAGAGCGTCGACCTGTTGTCGGGATGCGGCAGGCCCGTCGCGTTGCCGAAGCGGCTGTCGGTCAGCCCGAGTTCCGCGGCCCGCGCATTCATGCGCTCGACGAACTTCGCCTCCGAGCCTTCCATCCCCTCGGCGATGACAAGACAGCCGTCATTCGCCGTCTGCACTGCAATGCCGCGGATGAGATCGGCAACCGGCACCTGGCTCTTGACGGCGGCAAACATCGTCGAGGTCCGCGACGGCGCGCCCCCGGTGCGCCAGGCATATTCGGAAACCGGATAGATCGTATCAGGCCGGATCTCGCCCTTATCAAGCGCCTGAAACACGACTTCCAGTGTCATCAGCTTGGCAAGCGAGGCCGGCGGAAAACTCTGCCGCTCGTTCTTGGATAGCAGCACCGTGCCGGTGGACGCCTCCACCAGATAGACCTGCGCCGCCTTGGTTTCGATCGGCTGCGGCGGAGAAACGGCCTGTGCCCTGCCCTCGCCCACCCCGGCAAGGGTCGAAGCGCACGCAGCCAGCAGAAGAAAAACGGAGAGAAGACGACGCATGATCACACTTCGGCTGGCGAGGCTCAACAGACCGGCCCTCGCCTCACCCCAGCCGCGCCCGGATCAGCGCTCCTTGGAGAGCGTGATGCCGCCATTTGCGACCGAGGCGAGAATCGAATGCTCGGTGAGAGCCTCATTGCGCACGAGAATGGCATCGAAGGCAAGCGCGCCGGGCTGCGACGGCACTTCGGCATAGGCGGCGGCATAGCCGGAACCGTCATAGCCGTCGATGTGATGCGGCCGCGGCATCGGGATCGGGCCATAATCCGGAAGGGCGGCGAAGCTCTCGCCCGAGACCACGGCACCGGCGACGCCCGCCCCGCCCTGCATCAGCAGTTGCGCATCAAGCGTTTGCGGTGCGGCACCGCCACTTGGAGCCGAGCCGGCAAGTGCCGTCTGATAGCTGGTCTGAACCGGCGGCCGATACTGAGGGACCGCCACATCGTTGGACGCGACCATCACGCCGGACGCGATCTGCCCGCCGGGATCGATGACCGGGCCACGTTCACCCTTCTTGATGTACGATGCCATCAGATACGGCATGTCGTGCCCGTCCATGCGGGCCGGCCCGATATACTGCACCCGCACTTCACCGGTGCCGCTGTGCTTCATGTCCAGCATGTCGGCGGTCTTGCGCGAGAGGTCGATGATCCGGCCCTTGTGGAACGGACCGCGATCGTTGATGCGCACGATGACCGAGCTGCCGGTATTGAGATTGGTGACGCGTGCATAGCTTGGCAGCGGCAGCGTCGGATGCGCCGCAGACAGATGCTCCTTGTCGTAAAGCTCGCCATTCGCCGTCATCCGGCCATGGAAGGCATCGCCATACCAGGACGCAACGCCCACCTTGTCATAATTGGGGTTTTCCTTCGGCACGAAGGTCTTGCCTTTCACCACATAGGGCTTGCCGACCATGTAGCGCCCGCCGCCCTTTGGCACAGGACCGCTGGCTACGAGCCGTGGGCTCGCCTTCACCCCGTAGATCGATTCGGCGAAATACTCCTTCGAGCGCTTCGGCTTATCCGCCGTCTTGGTGGTCGAACAGGAGGCGGTGGAGGCACAGAGAAGCATGAGGCCGAGCCACTTCCCCGAATTGGCCAGCCGGCCGCGCGTCGTCAGATGCATGTGTCCCACTTCAGATCAGCAGGGCCTGCTCACATCGCGCCCCATCCGCGCGGCCCCCATGCCCCGCTCACTTGCGCGCAATGAAGCCTGTGCAAAAATGGCCAAAATGGGAAAAGTCACAATTTGAATGATCCGCGGCGCCGGATATCTGCGATCATGGTTAGCGCGCGGTTAATGCTGGCGCACCCTGACCAACGCCACGCGGTCGACGAAAGCCAGAGCCAGCACCGTCCCGTGGCGATACCGGTTCACCCTTACAATCACTCTTGCCAAGTTCAATGGCTTTGCGCATAACGCACCCGTCCGGATGGGTGTCCGAGTGGTTTAAGGAACCGGTCTTGAAAACCGGCGTAGGTGAAAGCCTACCGTGGGTTCGAATCCCACCCCATCCGCCACGGTTTTCTCGAAAGCCAGACCTCGTCCGCAGCTGTCGCACGACGTGTTTCGACCACCATTTGCTTTGCAGGTGGGCCTTTCGATCTTCCTCGCAGGACAGGGCGGACATCGGCATCACTCGAACGGCCATATCTCCGGCCGCAAGGTCACAGGCAAGACATCGGAAATCAGCATCGGCTGGGGTGTCTCGAGCCAGGCATGCAGGGTCACGCCCCCCGGTTCGATGGCAAGCGCATGCTGAGCCCCTTTCCGCAGATCGCGATTGACCGAATGCGCGGTCGACGGGCCGATCAGGCAACTGACCTTGCCGATCTGTCCGAGAATTGTGCGATGCACATGACCGGATATCATCTTCACTACGCCGTCATAGCGCTCCAGCCTGTCCATCAGGGCGGCACCATTGCGCAGATTGTCCTGATCCATGGGCGCGATGCCGCAGGGCAGCCATGGATGGTGGGTCGCCACGATCACCGGATGGCCCTTCAGATCGCTCAGGCACTGGTCGACAAAGGCAAAGCCCTCCTCCGCCAGCCAGCCGTGATGGGCGCCCTCCAGCAGCGTATCAAGGCCGATGACCGCAAAAGGACCGAAATCGCGCATCCAGTGAATGGAACCGGTCCTTGGCATCCAGTCGGTATCACCGAAGGCTTTGCGCATGCCGTCATGCGTGTCGTGATTGCCGGGAATCGCAAGCCACGGCAGGGCCAGATCGGCCATGATCTCGGCAAAATGGGCATATTCCTCGTCCGTACCATGGTCGGTCAGGTCGCCGGTGACGATGGCGCAGTCCACCCGACCAAGCGCTGGCAGGCGTTCGTTGATCGAGGCGACTGCGGTCCGCAACGCGGTGGCCGTATCGGAATGACCGCAGACGAGCGCGCCTTTGGCAACAATATGGGGATCACTGATCTGGATGAAGGCTGGCATTCAGGCGGCTGCTTTCTCGGGATTGAGGGTCAGGATGGACTGCGGCGCAACCGAAAGGCGGACGGTTTCACCCGGTTTCGGGGCGCTGAGACCCTGATGCAGGCAAAACAGGGTATCGTCGGCCGCACCGGACAGAGCGATGCGGTAATGCGTGCCAAGGAAGGTGACGGTCTCGACCCGGGCGACCAGGGGGCCATCCTCCGTGATTTTCACGTCTTCGGCGCGGACAAAGGCGGCCTTGCCGTCGGCGGGTTCACTGAGCGACAGCACACCGCCGGGCAGACGCAGGTTTGCCCCGTAGATGTGACCGCCAAGCGGCATCGAATTGCCGACGAACCGGGCGACAAAGGCGTTTTCCGGCGCGCGGTAAAGCGCCTCGGGGGTGCCGATCTGCTCTACGCGGCCCTGGCACATGACGGCAACGCGATCGGCAATGGCCATGGCTTCATCCTGATCATGAGTGACGAAGATGGCGGTAATGCCGAACTGCCGCAGGAGGGCGGCGAGCTCATCCCGCAGCGCTGAGCGCAAGGCGGCATCCAGCGCCGACAGGGGTTCATCGAGAAGCAGAAGACGCGGGCGCGGCGCAAAGGCGCGAGCCAGTGCCACACGCTGGCGCTGGCCGCCGGACAGCGCTGTGATCGAGCGCGCCGCGTAAGGCTCCAGCCGGCAAAGGGCGACCACCTCATCAACGCGGTTCTCGATTTCCGGACGCGGCAGGCCCTGCATTTTCAGGCCATAACCGATATTGCCGCGCACCGACATATTCGGAAACAGAGCATAGGACTGAAACACCATGCCGATCTTGCGCCGTTCCACCGGCTGGTCGGTCATGTCGCTGTCGTTGAAACGGATCGACCCACCGGCATCGGCCGTTTCCAGCCCTGCAATGATGCGCAGCAGCGTGGTCTTGCCGCAACCGGATGGTCCAAGCAGCGAGACGATTTCGCCCTCGGCGATATCAAGATCGGTCGGCAGCAAGGCACGGGTGCCGCTGGCAAAGGTTTTGGCGATGTTGCGAAGGGCAAGGGTCATTGTGTGATCCTCTGGGCACGGGCGCTCGCCCATTGCATGGCAAGAAGTAGGGGCACGATCATCACGAAAAAGATCAGCGTATAGGCCGAGGCGATCTCGAGCCGCATGGAGGCATAACTATCGGCGAGGCCCACCGGCAGGGTCTTGAGGTAAGGCGTGTGCAGCATCCAGGTGAGGTTGAACTCGCCGATCGACAGCGTGACCACGGTAAGCGCACCGGTCAGAATGCCCGGCATCGCATTGGGAACCACGACATCGACAAAACGCCGCGCCGGCCCTGCCCCAAGGCTTGCTGCAGCCTCTTCCAATGTCCTCAAGTCGATCGCGGCCAGAACAGCCATGACGGAGCGGACCATGAAGGGCAGCGTGTAGAGGACATGCCCGACCAGGATGAAGGTCCAGCTCATGCGAAAACCCTTGTAGGTGCCGTAGAGCTGAAGCAGCGCCAGAGCCAGCGCGAGGCCTGGGATGGCAAGCGGCAGAGAGATGAATTCCTCGAGCGCCCGGGTCAGGCGACCGGGATTGCGCGCCATGGCATAGGCGGCCGGCACCCCGATGATCAGCGTCACGACCAGGCAGGCGAGCGCAACGCCAATCGAGAGAAATATGGAACCGGCATAGAGATCCCAGACCTCAACGATCCAGTTCAGCGTCAGGCCGGATTTCAGGCCCTGGAAATAATTAACCGTCACGCCCGCAAGAACGGACTGGATGGTCGGCACCAGAAGGAAGGCCGCCGCCAATAGGGTGACGATCAGTTGCAGAGCTTTTCCTGCGCGCATGGTCTTCAGCCTCCCGCCGCAACGGTTGAGCCGGAAAAGATCCGCGCCACAAACAGGATGGCCCACGTCACCACGCCGAGGCAGACCGACAGAGCCGCGGCCATGGCGATGTTCGCCGACAGGGTGAACTCGGTGTAGATCACCATCGGCAGCACATCGATATCGGTGGCAAGCGTGAAGGCCGTGCCGAAAGCGCCCATGGCCGTGGCAAAGGCAATTGCTCCGGCGGCAATCAGCGCAGGCGACAGCGCCGGTAGGAGAACGTCGACCACCACACGATGCGGCGGTGCCCCGAGCGTGCGAGCCGCCTCTTCCAGTGCGGGATCGATCTTTTCAGCGGCGGCCATGACGGTGAGCAGGACCCGCGGGATCGAGAAATAGAGATAGCCGAGGAACAGCCCGAAGATCGAGTAGGCAAAGACGGCCTGGCCCGGCAGGGTCGCGTTGAACAGCCCCTGGCGTCCGCCGAGAAGAATGATCATGAAGCCGACCACGACACCGGGAAAGGCCAGAGGCAGCGTCAGGATCGACAGGAGGATCGAGCGGCCCGAAAAGCGGTTGCGGGTCAGAAAAACGCCGACCGTGGTCGAGACCAGAAGCGCGGCCACCGTGACCGCGAGTGACACCAGCACCGTCTGCATCAGTGTCGTCAGATAACGCGGGGTCTGCAGGATCTGCCAATAGATCGCCCAGCCCGCTTCCCCCTCGCCTGAAGCCAGGACCAGCCGGGCTATGGGCAGGGCAAGAAAGCTCAGAGCAAAGACGGCCAGTGGCACAAGGCACAGGCCGACAAACAATCGCGATGACATGGGAAACTCCTGAAGACGGCCAAGATCCGGGCAGGGTTCTGACGCCCTGCCCGGCCGGATTGTTACTTCACTTCAGCCAGATAGCGTTCGCCGAAGCCCTTCTGGGCAGCGGCCATCGCGGAATAGTCGACGGAGACGGCGCGCTCGTATTCGCTGTCCGGCAGGAAGCGCGCGGCAACTTCGGCCGGAAGCGCCACCGGGCGGGCCGGCTTCAGATAGGCGTTGGTCCAGATGGCCTGGCCTTCATCCGAGAGAATGAAGTCGAGCGCCTTCTTGCCGGCCTCTGCATGCGGCGCACCAGCGACCAGGCTCATGACGTAGGGCACCCGGATGGTGCCTTCGCAAGGCATGACGAACTCGAACTTGCCGCTTTCTTTGTACTTGGCGCGGTAGGCATTGAAGTCGTAGTCGAACAGGATCGGGATTTCACCCGAGACGACACGCGCGAACGAGGTCTGCTTCGGCACGATCGGGCTGTTGGCGGCCAGATCCTTGAAATACTTGATGGCGGGTTCGAAATTGGTGAGATCGCCGCCAAAGGCCTGGTTGACGGCAACCGCACCGGCATAACCGACAAAGGCCGATGCCGGATCGAGATAACCGACCATGCCCTTGTATTCGGGCTTGGTGAGGTCGGCCCAGCACTTCGGCACGGGCGCACCGTTCAGCGCATCGACATTCACGAACATGCCGAGCGTCCCGTAGTGAACGGCAAGCCAGTTGCCTTCCGGATCCTTCAGGCCCTCGGGAATCTCCTCGAAACCCTTCGGCTTGTAGGGCTGGACTACACCTTCGGAGATGGCGGCGATGCCGGTCGTGACGCCATAATAGGCGACGTCGGCAACAGGCGAGGCCTTTTCGGCGATCATCTGGCTGAGCGCCTGGCCGGAATTCTTGTTGTCGTGCGGCATCTTCACGCCGACTTTTTCATCCAGCGCCTTGAGCATGGACGCCCAGTCGGCCCATTCCGGCGGGCAGTTGTAGCAGATGGCATCTTCGGCTAATGCGGGTGCGGCCATGACCGTTGCGAAGAGAACGGCAAGAACGGTATGTTTCATCGGTTCATCCTTGGTTGATCGTGAGGTTCGTCAGGGAGATCAGACGGCGGTTGGGTGGCAGCCCGACCGTCGTCACCTTTTTCCGGGTTCGGCGCGGCAAGCGTGGCCCCGGTCCGGAAATGGAACGGCAGGGCGGGCGGCTGAACGGGCGCGCCTCCCTGCAACATATCGAGAATGCAGCGGGCCGCCTGGCGCCCCATGGCCTCCGGCGAGGTCTCGATGGTGGCCAGCGGCGCTTCCAGGAGGCGTCCTACCTCAATGCCATCGAAACCGACAACCGAGAGATCCTGCGGCACCCGCCAGCCAAGCAGGCGCGCCGCCTTCTGCACGGCGATGGCGAGGAAATCATTCGAGGCAAAGATTGCGGTCAGATCCGGATGTTGCGCGAGAATTTCGGCGAGGCATTCGGGCTTGGCCGCTTCGGCTTCGCCGATCTCGATCAGGGCGGGTGCCGGCAGACCGCGTGCCCGGCACTCGGCATGAAACCCGGTATAGCGGTTACGCGAACGGTCCGAGGTCGAAAAACGCAGTGCCACAAATCCGGTGCGCCGATGCCCAAGTTCGACGAAGTGCCGCGCCACCTCTTTGGCAGCATCGAAATTGTCGATGTAGGACGTGATGAAACCCCCCATGGGATCATGGAACATCAGCGCGATCGGCAGGCTGCGCTTGCGCGCGAGCTGCATCGCCGGGCTGCGATCGGGTGCTACCATGGTCGCGACAAGCGCGTCGGTTTCCTTCGACAACAGCATCTCGATGGCGGCATCGTCGGCTGCTTCATCATAGTTGGAGCAGGAAATCAGCAACTGGTATCCTGAACCGAGAAGCTCCGACTGGATGCCCTGCACAGCTTCGGCAAAGACCGGATTGGCGAGCGAGGGCACCAGGCAGCCGATTGTCATGGACCGGCGACTTTGCAGTGCCCGGCCGAATGCCGAAAAGCTGAAACCCAGATCGCGGGCGGCCCGCTGCACCCGTTCACGGACCTCCGCGCTGGTCGCACCGGAATTGTTGAGGACGCGGCTCGCGGTCGCGATCCCGCATCCCGCAGCCAATGCGACATCCTTTATGGTCACGTTTGTATTTGTGGTCCTGGTCACGGCGAGAGCTCGGTGGAAACGTTTCCAACGCATACCACACGGAGCACTACAGAATCATGACAAGCCCGGCGCATCGCCGTATTTCCTAGCCGCGGAAGGAGCGTTCCCGGGCTCGGCGGTGGACCGCGCATTGTAACCGGCATTCGCGCCGTGGAACACCAGACGATGCCGCATGTATTCGACACCGCCCCATGCCTCCGCAACCTTACCAATCTTTCACTGTCCTTTCCGCGTCGAATGTCTATCTCCATAGCGATAGACCCCTGACGCCTTGACCCCGATCAAGGGCGTGACGCGTGGCCTGGTCCACGATCCGGGCGAATGGAACGACAAGACGGAGCAGACGTGAGCGACGACGCAAAACCCTCGACTTCCCCCGAGACGGAGGAGCTGAAGACCATACTGGCAAATGCCGCACGGCCGAAGTCGAGCTGGGGTCTGCGCCTGCTCGGCCTGGCCGCGCTCGCCGGGCTTGCCTATGGCGGCTATCTCTGGTCGACGGGGGGCAGCACGGTAAGCTACACGACTGCCGAGCTGAAACCGGGCGATCTGACCGTGGTGGTGACGGCGACAGGATCGGTCGAGCCGACAGTCCAGGTCGACGTGTCCTCGGAGCAGTCCGGAACGATCCGCGAGGTGCTGGTCGACTTCAACAGCGAGGTGAAGAAGGACGACGTGCTGGCCCGTCTGGACACCGACAAGCTGAACGCCGACCTGAAGGCCAAGGAGGCGGCCCTTGCCTCCGCTCGCGCCGCCGTGTCGAAGGCGAGTGCAGACGAGCAGTCGGCCAAGGCCAAGCTTGATCGCCTCGTGGCCCTCGTCTCCAGCCGCGTCTCCACCCAGCAGGATCTGGACACCGCCGAATACACCTTCCAGGCCGCCGAGGCCGCCAGACAGAGTGCCGAAGCCGATGTGATCTCGGCAGAGGCAGCCCTCGAGCAATCCAGGCTTTCGCTCTCCAAGGCGACGATCGTCTCGCCCATCGACGGCATCGTGCTGTCGCGCAACGTCGATCCTGGCGCAACGGTTGCCGCCTCACTTGAGGCACCGACCCTCTTCACCATTGCCGGCGACCTTCGCCAGATGGAATTGCAGGTCTCGATCGACGAGGCCGATGTCGGCCAGGTCGCCGTCGGCCAGGCTGCCACCTTCACCGTCGACGCCTTCCCCGACCAGCGCTTCCCCGCCAAGATCACCTCGATCCGCTATGCGGCCGAAACCGTCAGCGATGTCGTCACCTACAAGGGCATTCTCTCGGTCGCCAATGACGATCTGCTGCTGCGTCAGGGCATGACCGCCACTGCGGACATCGTCGTGCAGTCGATCGAGGACGGCCTGCTGATCCCCAATGCGGCCCTGCGCTATTCTCCGCCCTCCACCACCGCAACCGAACAGAGTGAAGGCGGCAGTGGCGTCTTCAGCCTGTTCCGCCCGCCCCGCGAGACGCAGCAAAGCGCGCCAGAACCGGAGGGCAACGAACGCACCGTATGGCTCCTGCGCAACGGGCAGCCCGTCGCGATCAATATCGAGATCGGCGCCTCCGACGGCCAGAACACCGTCGTCGTCAAGGGTGACGTCAAGGAGGGCGACCGGGTCATCACCGACCAAACCGTCCGCAACGGCTGAAGGCGCATCCCATGGCCTCCTCCCCGCTCGTAGAGTTTCGCCAGATCTCCCGCATCTACGGTCGCGGCGAGGCGACGATCCGCGCCCTCGACCGCGTCGACCTGACCATCGACCGGCACGAATTCGTTGCGATCATGGGCCCCTCGGGTTCCGGCAAGTCGACGGCCATGAACATTCTCGGCTGTCTCGACGTCCCTACTTCGGGTCAGTATCTCTTCGAGGGCATCGACACGACCGGCTTCGATCGCGCGCAATACACGCTGTTGCGCCGCCACATGCTGGGCTTCGTCTTCCAGGGTTTCAACCTGCTGGCCCGCACTTCGGCGGTCGAAAATGTCGAGCTGCCGCTCGTCTATCGCGGCATGGACAGCCGCGAGCGGCGGGCCCGCGCCCTTGAGGCGCTGGCCCAGGTCGGCCTTGGGGGCCGCGAGAACCACACGACCCAGGAACTCTCCGGTGGCCAGCAGCAGCGAGTCGCAATCGCGCGCGCCATCGTCACCAGCCCCTCGGTGCTGCTGGCAGACGAACCCACCGGCAATCTCGACACCAAGACCAGCCGCGAGATCATGGACCTGATCACCGGCCTCAACCGCGATCACGGGATCACGGTGATCATGGTCACCCACGAAGACGACATCGCGGCCTATGCCAAGCGCACACTGCGCTTCGTTGACGGTCGCATCCAGTCCGACAGTCGCATGGTGAAGGAGATGGCCGATGTTCGGTGAAACCCTGAAGCTCGCGCTGCGCGCCATTCGCCGCAATCTCTTGCGCTCCTTTCTCACCGTCCTTGGTGTTGTCATCGGCGTTGCCGCGGTGATTGCAATGGTGACCATCGGCAATGGCACGACCGCTCAGGTCACCACCGAAATCGCCAAGCTCGGCACCAACCTGCTCTTCGTCCGTCCCGGCCAGTTCGGCCCCGGCCGCGCTGCAACCGACGCGAAGAAGTTCACCGTTCGCGACATCGAGGCGATCCGCGAGCAGATCCCGGGTCTGCGCGCGGTCGCGGCGATCAACCAGTCCAGCCAGACCGTGATCTTCGGCGGACAGAGCCGCCAGACGACGATCATCGGTTCGGGAGCGGACTATCTCGTTGCGCAGAACTGGGACCTCGCCTCCGGCCGCAGCTTCCTCCCCTCGGAAGAACGCGGCGGCCAGGCCGTCTGCCTCGTCGGCGAGACGGTCCGCTCGAAACTCTTCGGCTCCACGCCCGCCATCGATCAGACGATCCGGGTCGGCAATGTCGCCTGCCAGGTCATCGGCATCCTGGAGAAGAAGGGCCAGAGCGGCATGGGCAGCGACCAGGATGATGTCGTCATGATGCCGCTGAAGGTCTTCCAGCGCCGCATCGGTGGCTCGACGGATGTCTCCAGCATGATGCTCTCCGCCGAGGACGGCGTCTCCACGGCCAAGGTCCAGGCCGATGTCGAGCGTCTGCTGCGCGAGCGCCGCAAGATCGTCGCCGGTCGCGAAGACGATTTCACGGTGAACGACATGACCCAGATGGCAGCGACGCTCACCGGCACCACCACGCTGATGACCGGACTGCTCGGCGCAGTCGCCGCGGTTTCCCTGCTCGTCGGCGGCATCGGCATCATGAACATCATGCTGGTTTCGGTCACCGAGCGCACCCGCGAAATCGGCATCCGTCTGGCGATCGGCGCCGTCGAGCGTCAGGTCCTGATGCAGTTCCTCGTCGAGGCCGTGACGCTTTCCGTCTTCGGCGGCGTGGTCGGCATCGTGCTCGGCCTCGCAATCGCCTATTTTGCTGTAAACCTGATGTCGGTGCCCTTCGTCGCCAGCCCCTCGATCATCCTCCTCGCCTTCGCCTTCTCGGCGGCGATCGGCATGGTCTTCGGCTATTTCCCCGCCCGCCGCGCCGCCCAGATGAACCCCATCGATGCCCTGCGACACGAGTGAGCAGCGACGTCGGTCAGCCGGGACAAGCCTCGGGCAAACTTGCTCTGGTGTAGCTGCTCCTAACGGATGTGGGCCCGCCTCGCATTCGCAAGCCTTGACCATGTGAGGGAGTAAGCCCATGTCCGCCTTTCCGGACCGCGACACCGTCGCCGCCAAGATCGCCTCGATGCAGGAGCCGGATCAGGCGTTCCTGAAACTCATCTTCGAGAATCCCGCACAGGACGACGCGCTGCTCGAAGGCCTCTACCTCTATCTCGATATCGCCTCGGAGCAGCGCTTCCTCAACTCGCTGAAGCTCGAGCGCAACGGCGAGTGGATCGGCAACAATGCCCCTGCCCGCCTGCAGATCCGCCTGATGGAAGCGGCCCGCTCCAGCCAGCACCCGGCCTTCGCCGCCTTCCGCACCGGGCTGACCCGTTCCGGCGGTCTGGAGCGAGCCTATCCCAAGGCCGCCGTCTAGCCGCTACTGAGGGATCGGCATGCTGACCGAGAGGATCGGCCCCATCGGGAAAAGCCGGTCCATCCGGTTCTCTTCGGCGATGAACACGCTCGAAATCGTGCCGTCGAGATAAAGCGCGTTGGCACAGCCGAGGCGGTCCCGGAAGAAGGCCGCGAAGTCGTAGAAGCGCACCGGCACCTTCGATACGACCATATGCACACGGCCTTCGGCGTCGACGCCCACCCCGTTGCGGATCTTGAAACTGTCGCTGTCGGGCAGGAAACGCGGATGCAACTTGCCGTCGATGACAAGCATCGGTCCCGACTGCGTGCCGAAGTCCGGCGTGATGCCGCTGGCGACAAAAGCTTTCGTTTCCATCACGGAAGCCCTGCCGTCCTTCATCAGGAAGACCCCGTTCGGCAGGAGGTGGAAATTGCCCCAGCCGCCTCCTGTGACGGCGGGCTTCAGCATCTTGCCATATTCGGCGAAATAGCCGACCGGTGACAGGTCGTCGTGATACATGCCGGCATTCATCGCAAAGGTGAGCACACGCCGCTCGGCCCAGAGCTGCTGCCTGAGGCTCGCAAAGCCGCCATAGGGCTTGCCGTCCGGTAAAGCGAGATGCAGCCGGATCACGTCGCGGTCAGGATCGAACCGGCACGACAGATAACGCGAAGCACCCTCCCGCATCTCTTCGCAGGCTGCGAAGACAGGCGACGGCAGAAAGAGAGCGGCAAGAAGGGCAAAAATTCGCAAACGGTGGTGCACGCATATCCCCTGGGTGAGGCGCATGTCTTGACCGTGATTCCAGGCTTTGTGAAGGCCATGCCGGCAAATGTGCAAGAGCCAGTCTTTGCTGATCGTGCGGGGCTTATCCCGGCAGCGTCAGTGCCCGCATGTGAAACCCGAGCTGCGCGTCCGGATAGCGGAACTCAGTGCCGACGGGACAGGCACTCCGCGCGAGGCATCCTGAACGCATGCACCCACCCTGCCCTGCAGCTGTCGCCAGATGCCGCCGACATCCTGTTACGTCGAAGCCGTGTCGCGAGATGGCCTTGACGGGACAGGCGGAAAGACAGGGCTTGTCGGGACAGGTTTCACACGGATGCGCCCCAACACCCGGGGCTTCTACGTCCTCGTACCACTGCGCAAACAGCAAGGCGCCGCGATAGCTGTGCCAAAGCCCAAAGCGCGGGTGAATGAGAATGCCAAACGGCGAGCTCTGCAATCCTTCCGCCTTCATCGCCCAAGTTTGGAACGGTTGGTAAGGCGCCTCTGACGGATAGCAGGCCCGCGCGCCGACATCCTCGGCCACCTTGTCGATGACAAGCTTCGACCACCGATCGAGCGGATCGGCCCCGCCCGCATCTGCCTGCGCGTCACGCCAGGCCTTGAACACCGGCCACATGGCCCCGCCCGTGACCCCGACCAGCACCACGGCCGAAGCGCGCTCGCCGCCGCGCGCTGCCGGCGCCGCGTCGTCATGCCCAAACCGCAAGACCCCGCGACAGGACAGTCCATGCACCGCGAGCCGTGCGTCGAGATCCGCCAGAACGGATGAAGGGCCGCTCATCGCGGCCCCTCGATCTTGTAATGGGGTCGCCAGACCTCCTCTTGGATCATGTCGGCAACCTTGTTGGCTCCGCCTTGCTCCCTGGCAACGGGACCCTTTCAGGTGAAGGCGTCGGGCATCGAATTCTTGCGGCTGGCAATATAGGCCAGCAGCGCCTCGTCGATGGCCGGATCAAGTGCCGGGGCCTCGTAACTGTCGAGCCACGAACGGCAGAGCGCGTTGGCCCGGTCCTCGATGCGCTTGCGCCCTTCGATTTCCCACTGCTCGAACGAATTGTTGTCGGCGAGCGCCGAGCGATAGAAGGCCGTCTGGAAATTCGCCTGCGTATGCGCACAGCCAAGATAATGCGCGCCAGGGCCCACTTCGCGGATCGCGTCCATCGCCTGGCCGTCTTCGGTCAGATCCACACCCTGCGCCATTTTCTGCATCATGCCGAGCTGGTCCTGGTCGATCATGAACTTCTCGTAGCAGGCAGCAAGACCGCCCTCGAGCCAGCCGGCCGCATGCAGCACGAAATTGGCGCCGGCGAGAAGTGTCATGTTGAGCGTATTGGCGCTCTCGTGTGCGGCCTGCGCATCCGGAACCTTGGACGCGCAGAGCGAACCGCCGGTACGGAAGGGCAGCCCCATGCGCCGCGCAAGCTGCGCCGCTCCATAGGACACAAGTGCCGGCTCCGGCGTACCGAAGGTCGGTGCACCCGACTGCATCGAAATCGAGGCCGCAAACGTACCAAACAGAACGGGGGCGCCGGGCCGGATAAGCTGGGTGAACGAAGCACCCGCCAGAACTTCGGCCAGGATCTGCGTCAGCGTCCCGGCAACCGTAACCGGGCTCATGGCACCCGACAGGATGAACGGCGAAATCACCGAAGCCTGGTTATGCCGCGCATAAACCTTCGCCGCCCCAAGCATGGTCTCGTCGAACACCATCGGCGAGTTGGCATTGATCAGGTTCAGCATGACGCAGTTGTTTTCGACGAAATCGTCACCGAAGACGAGCTTCGCCATGGCAACCGAATCTTCCGCCCGCTCCGGTGCCGTGACGGACCCCATGAACGGCTTGTCGGAATATTTGATGTGGCTGTAGACCATGTCGAGGTGACGCTTGTTCACCGGAATGTCGACCGGCTCGCAGACGGTACCGCCCGACGAATGCATTGACGGCGCCATATAGGCGAGCTTCACGAAGTTGCGAAAATCCTCGAGCGTCGCGTAGCGACGAACGCCTTCGAGATCCCGGACGAAGGGCGAGCCATAGACCGGCGCAAACACGGTGGCATTGCCGCCGATCCGCACACTGCGCTCGGGATTGCGAGCATGCCAGGTGAATTCCGACGGGGCAGTCTTCAGTAGTTCGCGGCAGAGACCCTTCGGGAAATGCACCCGCTCGCCTTTGACGTCTGCGCCGGCCTGTCTCCAGAGCTCCAGCGCTTCGGCGTCGTCACGGAATTCGATGCCGATCTCCTCCAGCACGATGTCGGCATTGCGCTCGATCAGCTGCAGGCCTTCCTCGTCCAGCACCTCGTAGGTTTTGATCTTGCGGGTGATGTAGGGCATGGCCGGCCCGGCGCCGCCACCGCTGCGCGATGCCCTGCGGGCCGCAGCCCCCCGTCCTTCGCCGCGTGCGCGGCGGCCTGCGCCCGGTTCTGCCGTGATGTCATCCATGTCTGCTTCCTCGCTCGAGCGCTCGTCCGCGCTGCTTCTCTCCTCCATTATGCTATTCCAATCCGCATGTGAAACCATCCTTTATGCGCCAACCGCTTGCGTCTCACAGACATCGACTTTTCCGCCGCTTGTCCGTGACCGTCGCTTTTCAGGGCCGGCGCGTCGTAATCGAAAAGAGTTTTTCACGAACTTGAGGTTTAACTTTCGATCGGGCAGTCTCATGCCCGGCGCGACCGGAATCGCGTTGAAAAAGAAGCGGGAAGCACCACCATGGCCGAAGACGACATCATTCTTTCCGAACTCTCCGACGAAGAGCTCGTGCAGCAGATGCACGACGACCTCTATGACGGCCTCAAGGAGGAGATCGAGGAAGCGACGCAGATTCTGCTCGAGCGCGGCTGGGCTCCCTACGACATCCTGACCCAGGCCCTCGTCGAAGGCATGCGCATTGTCGGCATCGACTTCCGTGACGGCATTCTTTTCGTGCCGGAAGTTCTCCTCTCGGCCAATGCGATGAAGGCCGGCATGACGATTCTCCGCCCGCTTCTTGCCGCAACCGGCGCCCCGAAGCAGGGCAAGATGGTCATCGGCACGGTCAAGGGCGATATCCACGACATCGGCAAGAACCTCGTCGGCATGATGATGGAAGGCGCTGGCTTCGATGTCATCGACCTTGGCATCAACAACCCGGTCGAAAACTATCTGGAAGCTCTGGAGCGGGAAAAGCCCGATATCCTCGGCATGTCGGCTCTGCTCACCACCACCATGCCCTACATGAAGGTCGTCATCGACACGATGAAGGAAAAGGGTATTCGCGACGATTACGTCGTGCTCGTCGGCGGCGCTCCGCTCAACGAGGAGTTCGGCAAAGCCGTCGGTGCGGATGCCTATTGTCGCGATGCGGCCGTTGCCGTGGAAACGGCGAAGGAATTCATCAGCCGCAAGCACAACAGCATGGGCGCCCGCGCCTGAGTCTGAAAGTGGCGAAGCCGGCCCTAGAGGCCGGCTTCTGCGTAAACACTGGTTGAAGGCACCGTTGCCAGGGTCTGCCACGCGACGTGACCTCCGGCATACAGGACGGCCGCCAGCATGTAGATGGCGCTGGCCTTGGCAATCGTCGTGAGCGTCATGCTCCCTCTCCTGTTTCAGGTGCTCTCATGGCGTCATCGCTGCGCAGGCAATTAGCGTGCAGCAGCGCCTTCGACGTTGCCCGCGGCGCTCTGCGTCGCATCAACGGTATTGGCGGTGTCCTGGCCCATGCCGCGGATCGTGTTGCCGCACGACGAGAGTGCAAAGACGGTGAGGATGAGGGCTGCGCCGGCTGTCAGTTTTTTCGCCATCATGTGGATCTACCTTCTGTCTGGGTAACGAGTGGAATGCGATGGAACAACGCATCAAATCGGAAAAGGTTCACGTGATCGCATGCGGTGCGATCGCGCGCGAAATTCTCGCAGTGAAGGCGTTGAACGGGCTAGATCATTTGACGCTGGAATGCCTGCCGGCCATCTGGCATGTCTGGCCGGAAAGGATCGCGCCGGCACTCCGGGAAAAGATCGCTGAAGCCCGCGCCGCAGGCCATGAAAACATCTTCATCGGTTACGCTGAATGCGGCACCCAGGGCGAGGTCGACAAGATCTGTCGCGAGGAGGGCATTGAACGCCTCTCAGGCCCGCATTGCTACGCCTTCTTCACCGGCACGGAAAAATTCCTTGCCGAATGCGAGACGGAGTTCACGGCCTTCTACCTGACGGATCTGATCACCCGCCAGTTCGAGGCTTTCGTCATCGAACCGCTGAAGCTCGACCGCCATCCCGAACTGCGCGACATGGTCTTCGGCAATTACACGAAGATCGTCTATCTCGCCCAGACCGAAGATCCCGAACTGCAGGCCAAGGCGAAATGGGCAGCGGATTATCTGAAGCTGGACTACGAATACCGCTTCACGGGCTACGGTGACCTGCAGCCGGAACTCGTCGCGGCTGCAGCCGGGAGCCCTGCGCCTGCTTGAGGTCTTAAGAGGACCAACCGAGCCGCTTCAGCGCACCGAATTGGCGACGCTGCGCCCCGCATCCTGCGTCGCATCGACGGCGTTGCCGATATCATTACCAATGCCGCGGATCGTGTTGCCGCAGGACGAAAGGCAAAGTGTCAGCGCAAGCAGCATGGCCACGGTAGATGCGGTTCGATGAGCAGCGACAGTCATCCTGATTCCCCGTCCGATTGTTTCGAGCGATTTAGCTGACAAGGCATCACGGAAAAATCAAGGCAATGGCCTAGGCTGATACGCCAATTTCGGCCTGCTCAGAACGTAGAGAAAACCATCGTTCCGAACAGCAGGATCAGGAATGCGACGACGGCAAGTTGCAGCAGCATCAAGAATGGGACTCGCGACAGCAGCGCTGCCAGGAAAAGAACGCCCACCGCTTTCCACGACCAGAAGACGGAAACACAGATCACGAAGAGCACCAGAACCCCGAGAATGCCAATCAGGACGACCTGCTCGAACGTCGTCATCTCCTTCCAGGGGTTCGGGTGAACCGCAGCCATTCGCTTGGAAGCATTGGAAGTCTCGTCGCCCATCGATATCCGTGTCTCCGTTTCGGAAAATCAATCACCGGTAGGCGATCGGGTCAAGCGTCCTCCCCACTTTTCACCCTCCCTTCACCATTCGCGAAACCGTGACCACGTCACTGATCCGCTTTAATTCCCCTGTAATCTCCCCTTGCGACACTGCCTGGCAGGTCAACAAGAAATCAAGAGAATCAGGAATGACCGACAGGGCGGAAACATGGGTGGCGGGTCTCGTCACCGCGCGTGAGCACAAGCATCCCGAAAACCTATCGGACCTCCTGGTCCGCCTGGCCCGAACCACGGACCGCAAGGTGACGATCCGTGACATCGCGATCGCCCTGCAGGATCGCTCCTTCGGCGCCTTCCTTCTGGTCTTTGCGCTCCCTAATCTCGTGCCGATGCCGCCGGGCGCCACCTTCATTCTCGGCCTGCCGCTGATCTTCGTCGCTTGGCAGATGATGGCCTCCCCCGGCGGCCGCGTCTTCTTCCCGCGCATCGTCAGCGATTACGGCGTCGAACCGCAAACTTTCGAGGCGATCGTCAAGCGGCTGGTGCCGTGGATGCGCTGGGCCGAAAAACTCGTCGTGCCGCGCTTCTGGATCTTCGAGAGCAGGTTTGCCGAACGCATCATCGGACTGTTCGCCCTGATCCTTGCGATTGTCGTCTTCCTGCCGATCCCGCTCGGCAACTGGCCGCCGGCCTTTGCGCTTGCCGTCCTCGGTTTTGCTCATTCCCAGCGCGACGGTCTGGCCGTCGTCATCGGCTGCCTGATCGGCGTCCTCTCGCTGATGGTCGCCGGTTTCGTCGTCTACACGGCCTTTGCCGTGGTATCGCTCGTCGTCTGATGTCCGAAGCCAGGGTCGAAGAACTGCGTCGCCTGGTGGTCGTCATGACCGTCGGCGGCCTCAATCCCACCATCGTTGTCCAGCACCTCGCCAGATGTGGCCTTAACGTGCATGTCATCCTGGAGAACCCGGAAGGCAAGGGCGAGATCACCCGGCGCCGTGCCAGAAAACTCGGCTGGGTCAGTGCTTTGGGGCAACTGGGGACAATGATTGCCGCCCGCCTACTGCGTCGGCTCGCGGCCCGCCGCGTGACTGAACTCCTCACCGAGCATCGCCTTGATCGCAGCCTGCCGCCATCGGTCCCGATCCACCCCGTCACCTCGATCAACGGCGAGGAGACACGACAACTGGTCGATGAACTGCAGCCCGGCGCCATCCTCCTCGTCTCCACCCGCCTGATGTCGGCCCGCCAGCTCTACGCCATGCCCTGCCCCGTCATCAATCTCCATGCCGGCATCAATCCCAACTATCGCGGCCAGATGGGTGGCTATTGGTCGCTGCGCGAAAACGACGCCGAGAATTTTGGCGCCACATTGCATCTCGTCGATGCAGGTACCGACACCGGGGGCACGCTCTACGAAGTTCGCACCCGCCCTGGCCGATCCGATTTCATCGCCACCTATCCCCTGGTTCTGACCATCGCAGCGCTCGACATCACACGCCGCTCGGTGGAGGACGCGCTCGCCGGCTGCCTTGTCCCCAAGACCCCGCAAGGCCCCTCCGCGCTGCGTTTTCCTCCCACCCTCTGGTCCTGGATCTGGTGCGGCGTGACCCGGCGAATCTGGTAAAACCGTCCGGACTCGTGGCAGCGTCGTTTTTGGCGATAAGCGACGTCGTGAAAAGCGCAGTCTGGCGAATGCCCCCCGTGCATTCTGGCCCCAAAGGGAGTGAGTGGCATGGCAGACAAGATCGTCGTTTACTGGCGGGACATTCCGGCCCAGGTGATCGTCAAGCAGGGACGCAAATCGGCAAAACGCGAGCTTTCGCTGCGCTTTACGGAAGCCATCGACATGGCCGCGATGCGCTCGGGCGCTGCAGAAACCGACGCCTATCTCGCCGACTGGCGCAAGGCCGATCCGGTCCCGGTCGGTGATGACCTCGAAGCCGAGGCCGACAGCGCTGCCGCCGAGATCGAGGCAAACTACGACAAGGCCCGCCTCGTTGCTCTCGTCCATGCCGGAGGTCGCGACAATGGCTGAACCCAAACTCGTCGATCCGGGCCCGCCGAAAAAGGGCAATGCCGCCCCGGCCGCCAAGGCCGCGACCGGTGCCTTCACGCCGGCAGGCGTCTCGCCCAACCGCCGCGCCCGCCGCTCCTACACGATCCGCCTCTGGGCCGTGCGCAATTCGCGCTTCCTCGAATGGTTCTATCGCAACTTCGCCAATGCCTTCCTCTTCCTCCATCCGGTCTGGAAGAAGCTCGGCTACAACAGGGTCGAAAAGCCGATCACCTTCGTCGAGCGCAATGTGAAGGGCCTGCTCTTCGACTGTCGCATGTGTGGCCAGTGTGTGCTGTCGTCGACCGGCATGTCGTGCCCGATGAACTGTCCCAAACAGCTGCGCAACGGCCCCTGCGGCGGCGTGCGCGCCAACGGCAATTGCGAGGTCGAACCGGACATGCCCTGCGTCTGGGTGCAGGCCTGGAACGGCTCGCGCAACATGGTCGCAGGCGACGCGATCTTGAAGGTGCAGAAGCCGGTCAACCAGTCGCTGCGCGAGACATCCTCCTGGCTGCGCGTGACGGCAGAAGCCGCCGCCGAGCGGGAAAAACAGACGGCAAAGGAAGCCTGAGAGCATGGCCCAGATCGACGAAAATCCGCTTGGCGTCCACCTGCCGCTCGATCCCCTGCCCGGCCATTCCTCTCTCGGCCGCCTGGAGCGCGTTCTGCGCCGCGGCGAATTCGCTGTCACCGCTGAACTCAACCCGCCCGACAGCGCCGATCCGGAAGATGTCTATGAACGTGCCAAGGTCTTCGACGGCTGGGTCGACGGCATCAATGCGGTCGACGCATCAGGCGCCAACTGCCACATGTCGTCGGTCGGGATCTGCGCGCTTCTGACCCGCATGGGCTACGCCCCGATCATGCAGATCGCCTGCCGCGACAAGAACCGCATCGCGATCCAGGGTGACGTGCTGGGCGCTGCCGCCATGGGCGTCGCCAATATCATGTGCCTGACCGGCGACGGCGTGCAGGCCGGCGACCAGCCGGGGGCAAAGCCCGTCTTTGACCTCGACTGCATGTCGCTCTTGGAAACCGTCCGCACCATGCGCGACAAATCGAAATTCCTCTCCGGCCGCAAGCTCACCACCCCGCCCAAGGTCTTCCTGGGCGCCGCGATCAACCCCTTCGCCCCGCCTTACGACTTCCGCCCCTATCGGCTCGGCAAGAAGATCGAGGCCGGCGCGCAATTCGTCCAGAGCCAGTACTGCTTCGACGTACCGATGTTCCGCGATTACATGAAGAAGGTCCGCGATCTCGGCTTCCACGAGAACTGTTTCATTCTCGTCGGCGTCGGCCCGCTTGCCTCGGCCAAGACTGCCAAGTGGATCCGCTCCAACGTGCCGGGCATCCACATCCCCGATCACGTCATCGCCCGCCTCGAGGGTGCAGCCGACCAGAAGAAGGAAGGCAAGCAGCTTTGCATCGACATCATCAATGAGGTGAAGGAGATCGAAGGCGTCTCCGGCGTGCATGTCATGGCCTATCGCCAGGAGGAATATGTCGCTGAAATCGTGCATGAATCCGGCATCCTGAAGGGCCGCAAGCCGTGGAAGCGCGAACATGCCCGCGCCGACGACATGGCGGCCGAACGCATGCGCGAAATCGGCAGCGATCCCGTCCAGGACCAGCAGGAGATGGCAGCCAGGGCCGCCCATCCCCAACCGCACTGAACCACACCCGTTGATTTTGTCCGGCACTTGCCGGCAGATCCCATTCCCGCCGTGCAAGAGCCGGCACCGACCGGAGGACTGAAATGACCCGCACCATCGTCGCATCCGCTACCAAGGAAATCATCATCGGCTTCGACCAGCCTTTCTGCGTGATCGGCGAGCGCATCAACCCGACCGGCCGCAAGAAGCTCGCCGCCGAGATGATCGAGGGCAATTTCGACACGGTCATCAAGGACGCTCTGGAACAGGTCGCCGCCGGCGCCACCATGCTCGACGTCAATGCCGGCGTGACCTCCGTCAATCCCAACGAAACCGAGCCGGGCCTCCTGGTGAAGACGCTCGAAATCGTCCAGGGCCTGGTCGACGTGCCACTCGCGATCGACAGTTCGGTCACGGCTGCCATCGAGGCGGCGCTCAAGGTCGCCAAGGGCCGCCCGCTGGTCAATTCGGTCACCGGCGAGGAAGAAAAGCTGGAAGCCATCCTGCCGCTCTGCGCCAAGTACAACGTCCCGGTCGTCGCCATCTCCAACGACGAGACCGGCATTTCGCAGGATCCGGACGTTCGTTTCGCCGTCGCCAAGAAGATCGTCGAGCGCGCCATGGATTACGGCATCAAGCCGCATGACATCGTCGTCGACCCGCTGGTCATGCCGATCGGCGCCATCGGCTCGGCCGGCCTGCAGGTCTTCGCCCTCATCCGCCGGCTGCGCGAAGAGCTGAAGGTCAACACCACCTGCGGCCTCTCCAACATCTCCTTCGGCCTGCCGCACCGCCACGGCATCAATGCCGGCTTCATCCCGATGGTCATCGGCGCCGGCATGACATCAGCCATCATGAACCCCTGCCGCCCGCAGGAAATGGAAGCCGTCCGCGCCGCCAACGTGCTCAATGGCACCGACGAGAACTGCTACAACTGGATCAAGACCTACCGCGACTACAAGCCCGCCGAAGGCGGCGCCCATGCAGCCCCGGCCGCGTCTCCCGCCTCTGCCTCGACCGGCGGCGGTCGCCGCGGCGGCCGTGCCGCGCGTGTCGGTGGCGGCGCCGCGACAGAGTAACAGCGGACTTCTACTCTCCCCCCTTGTGGGGGAGATGTCACGCAGTGACAGAGGGGGGTAAAACCGCCTCGCAACAGATGAGGGAGACGTCCCTCGAACCCGAAAGACCCTGATGACCGAGACCGCAGATCCCCTCGTCCTCTTCATGCCCTCCGGCAAGCGTGGCCGTTTCCCCGTCGGCACCTCCGTGCTGGAAGCGGCGCGATCGCTCGGCGTCTATGTCGAAAGCGTCTGCGGCGGCAGAGCGACCTGCGGCCGATGCCAGATCGAGGTCCAGGAAGGCCAGTTCGCCAAGCACGGCATCACCTCGTCCAACGACCACATCTCCCCGGTCGGCCCGAAGGAAAAGCGTTACGCGGAGGTCCGCACGATCCCAGCCGGCCGTCGTCTCTCCTGTTCGGCCACGATCCTCGGAGATCTCGTGGTCGACGTGCCGCCGGATACGGTCGTCAACGCCCAGGTCATCCGCAAGGCTGCGACCGACCGCACCTTCCCGCGCAATCCAGCCATCCAGCTGTGTTACGTCGAGGTCGACGAACCCGACATGCACAAGCCGCTCGGCGATCTCGACCGCCTGAACCTGATGCTCGAAAAAGACTGGGGCATGAAAAACATCCTGGTTGCCCAGCATCTCCTGCCCGAGGTCCAGAAGACGCTCCGCAAGGGAAACTGGGGCGTCACCGCCGCCATTCACCGCGACCTCGAGACCTCCCGCCCCAACATGATCGCGCTCTGGCCGGGGCTGCACAACGAGGCCTATGGCATCGCCTGCGACATCGGCTCGACGACGATTGCCATGCATCTTGTCTCGCTGCTCTCGGGCCGCGTCATCGCCTCCTCCGGCACGTCGAACCCCCAGATCCGCTTCGGCGAAGACCTGATGAGTCGCGTCTCCTATGTGATGATGAACCCTGACGGGCGCGAGGCGATGACCAAGGCCGTGCGCCAGGCGATCAACGAGCTGACAGTCAAGGTCTGCAAGGAGGCCGACGTCAATCCGGACGACATCCTCGACGCCGTCTTCGTCGCCAACCCGATCATGCACCATCTCTTCCTCGGCATCGATCCGACCGAGCTCGGCCAGGCACCCTTTGCGCTCGCCGTCTCCGGCGCCGTCCACACCTGGTCGCGCGAAATCGATCTCGCCATCAATCATGGCGCCCGCGTCTATTGCCTGCCCTGCATCGCCGGCCATGTCGGCGCCGATGCCGCCGGCGCCACGCTCTCGGAAGGCCCGCACCGTCAGGACAAGATGATGCTGCTCGTCGATGTCGGCACCAATGCCGAGATCGTGCTCGGCAACAGCACCCGCACGGTCGCCGCCTCCTCGCCCACCGGCCCTGCTTTCGAAGGGGCTGAAATCTCCTGCGGCCAGCGCGCCGCCCCCGGCGCCATCGAACGCGTCCGCATCGACCCCGAAACGCTGGAACCCCGCTTCAAGGTCATCGGCGTCGAGCCCTGGTCGGATGAGGAAGGTTTTGCCGAAGCTGCCGAGAAGACCGGCATCACCGGCATCTGCGGCTCGGCCATCATCGAGGTCGTCGCCGAAATGTATCTCTCCGGCGTCATCTCCGCCGATGGCGTCGTTGACGGTGCCATGGCGGCGAAAAGCCACCGTATCCTCGAAAATGGCCGCACTTTCTCCTACCTGCTGCATGACGGCGCCCAGAAGATTACGGTGACGCAGAACGACGTGCGCGCCATCCAGCTCGCCAAGGCCGCCCTTTATGCCGGCATCAAGCTCCTGATGGAAAAGCTTGGCGTCGAGACCGTCGACACCATCCGCTTCGCCGGCGCCTTCGGCTCCTTCATCGATCCGAAATACGCGATGGTCTTGGGCCTCATCCCGGATTGCGATCTCGCCGAGGTGAAGGCCGTCGGCAACGCCGCCGGCACCGGCGCGCTCATGGCCCTCCTCAACCGCGACTACCGCCGCGAAATCGAAGACACCGTCACCCGCATCGAAAAAATCGAGACGGCGCTCGAACCCCACTTCCAGCAACTCTTCATCGACGCCATGGCCTTGCCGAACAAGGTCGATCCGTTCCCGAAGCTCTCGGCGGCGGTGACGCTACCGGAGCGGAAAGTGCTGTCGGAGGGCGATGGCGAGGGTGGCGGGCGCAGACGGCGGAGGTCGAGGGAGTAAGGCTGGGTCTGCTACACTAGGCAGCTCTGCGGCTTCGTGTCGGACGAAAACGCCGCCGTCTCAGGCCGCCGAAATCGGACCCGATCCCACGACGGTCTCGTGTCGCCTGTGCGCCTCCTAAGCGGTCATTGTGTCAAGAAGCAAAAAGCTCGGCGCGGATTGGTCACTTGTCGACATACCAATGAACGGAACTGCAGGAAGGCCGGCTCAGCACTGGTAGTCTTCCAGGCGCGGCGCGGAGCCCGGTTTGCCAGACTTTATCCAGTCGACCTTGCCATGAAGGAAGGCAAGGGCTGCGTCCAGCGCCGCCCTGCGTTGCTCAACTCTTTCGATCTGCAACTGCAGGACTTCGATGGTTCGATCCGAGGAATGCCCCCCTGCGCGATACTCTTCGTTGAGAGCGAGGATTTCCCCGAGCGTATAGCCGAGCGTCTGCTGAAGCCGGATCATCCGAGCGGCGGTCACATCTTCAGGCTTGAATAGGTGATAAGGATTCGAGCCGCCCTTGAGGCCTCGATCAGGCTTCAGAAGACCCTTCGCAATATAAAACCGGATCGTATCGACCGGGAGTTCCGCCAACTTTGCAAATTCTGAAATGAACATCTTGAACCCTTGACCATGGAGTACACTCCACACTTATAGAAGGTGCTTGTCGTAATATGGAGATCCAACATGACAAGCGAAAACACGTTCATGCCGCAGGTTCAACTCGGCGACGATGGCCCCATGATCGGCGTTCAAGGCCTCGGCTGTATGGGCATGAGCGAATTCTACGGAGAAACCGACAAAGCCGAGGCTCGCTTGACGCTGGAAAGCGCGATTGACCTTGGGATTAACATGTTCGACACCGCCGACATGTACGGCGTCGGTGCCAACGAGGAGTTCCTGGCTCCCTTTGTTGCGGCCAACCGCGAGCGCGTTATGATCGCGACGAAGTTCGGCTACAGCCGTACGCCGGAAAGCCCTGACGACTGGAGCATCGACAATCGTCCGGATTACATCCGGACGGCCGTTGACCGGTCTCTCCGGCGCCTCGGCGTCGACATCATCGACATCTATTACATGCATCGCCGCACCGAAAGCGTTGCGCTGGAAGATTCCATCGGTGCCATGGCCGAACTGGTCAAAGCGGGAAAAGTGAAGTGGCTCGGTTTGTCCGCCGTCAGCGCGTCCGAGCTGCGCGCGGCGCATGCCATTCATCCGATTGCGGCCCTACAGTCGGAGTGGTCGATCTTCACGCGCGAGATCGAGCAAGACGTCGTCCCGACCGCGGCCGAACTTGGGGTGACGGTGGTGCCCTACTCCCCGCTCGGGCGCGGCATGCTGACCGGCCGGGCTTTCGCAAGCTCCCTCACCGAAACCGATGCGCGCCAGAATTTCCCCCGGTTCTCAGCCGAGAATCGTGCGGCAAACATGCTACTGGTCGCAAAGATCGAGGATATCGCGGCGGCGCGCGGCGTTTCGGCGGCGCAAATCGCACTTGCCTGGCTTTATGCCCAAAGTCGCAAGCTCCAGGTCAATGCGGTGCCAATTCCGGGAACGCGCAAGCGCAGCCGTCTCGTGGAAAACGTCGCGGCGGCGTCCATCATACTCACTGCGGCAGAGATGGAAGCACTCGCGCCACTCGCCTCGGCAGTCCAGGGGATCACCGTATAGACGACCTAGATGAGAAACTGGCATCAGCGCCGCCGGCGGCGGCGCTGCACTCTCTCCGAGCGGCCAATTTGGACCCATACTGGCACAATGGCGCCAGACGCCTTGATGCCGCTCTTGTCGTTCGGCACCCTAACGTCGGATAGTCCGCTCCCGGCCCCAAGAGCGGCCCCTCACCCCAAAATGTCAGGCGCCACCTCCACCATCTTCGCCAGCGTCTCGGGCTTGGCCCCACGCACCGGGCTGAAATACTTCACCTTCAAATCCTTGAAGCCGCAAAACGCCAGGATCTGCCGGCGCAGCACCTTCACCCAGCCATTGCCGTAGAACCATTTCAGGAAGAAGGTCGGCGTATCCGAGGTGATCACCACGCGTGCCTTGCGGCCTGATAGCAGCGGCTTCGGCAGCGCTTTGCCCTCGATGTATTGAAAACCGAAGCCCGGCATCAGCACCCGGTCGAACAGGCCTTTCAGCCGGCCCGGCGCCGAACCCCACCAGAGCGGATGCACGATGACCAGCCGGTCGCACCAGGTGAGGCTGTCCGCGAGTGCCACAAGATCCGGCTCCCAGTCCATCCGGGCGCGATAGCCCTGGCGCAGATTGGCGTCAAAATCGAGATCTTCCAGATGCACCAGCCGCACCGTCTGGCCGCGTTCGCGCGCCACGGCCGCTATTTTTTCGGCCATCGCCCCGCAGAGCGTTTCGCGTGCCGGGTTGCCGTTCAGCACAAGCAGGCGCGACGGCTGGGCCGTCTTGGACAGAAAGGACATGAGGTTCTCCGGAAATACGTGACCGCGGTCAAAATATGCTTAATAAAATGACCGTGGTCAAGTTAAATGCCGCGTTAGGCTGCCTGAAAAGGAATCGTCGATGAAGCTCCGCCAGCAACGCAGCCGACAGACCTGCGAACAGATCCTCGCCGCCGCGCGTGACCTCTTCGCCCGCCAGGGCTATGAGACGACCAGCATCGACCAGATTGCCAGTGCCGCCAAGGTGGCGAAATCCAGCGTCTTTGCCCATTTCGGCGACAAGACCAATCTCCTGGCGGCGCTCGGGCTCACCGACATCGAAGCCCTCGCCGAAGCCGGGCGACTGGTCGATGAGAGCCCCGAGACCCGGCCGCTCGAAGAGCGGCTCCTCGCGCTTCTCTCGCCATGGCTCGCCTATTTCTGCCGCGAACCCGCCTTTGCCGGCCTTTATCTCAGCCAGTCCGGCATCGCCCGAGGGCCCAATACGGATGCCTTCATGCGACTGTGTTTCGAACTGGAGGATCAGACGGCGCGGATCTTCGAGACGGGGCTCGACGGCTGCACACCCGAGCAGGCCCGCCTGTTTGCCCGCGGTGTCCAGGCCCTCTTCCACGAGGCGATCGTTTACGAGATTTCCGATTGGCTGAAGCCGTCCCAGACACCGCCTCGCTCGAGCGAAGCCGTGTTGTCGGAGTATCTCGCCGTCTGGATCGCCGGCGCAAGGCGCCAGACCGGTTCAGAGGCCTGACACGAAGCGCTGCGCCGCCTGAGCCAGCACCGGCGGTTCGAAACCGGAAAAGCCGATCACCAGCCCGCGCCGCTCGGTCGGACCGCCATAGAGCGGCGACAGCGCCTTGACCCCGAAGCCGACCGCCCCTGCCTGTCTCGCCAGCGCCACGTCGTCTTCCGCGCCGTCGAGCTCGACAACCAGATGCAGCCCCTGCTCCGGAACGGTCACCTGCAGACGTTCGCTGGACAAGGCGCCGACCAGCGCATCCCGCGCCGCCTTCACCCGCTTGCGCGCCCGCTTGATATGCGCCGAAAAATGCCCGTCCCGCAAAAATTCGGTCAGCGCATCCTCGGCAAGCGTCGAGGGAAAGCGATCGGTTAGCCGGCGAATGGTCAGCACCCGCTCACGTAAATGCCGGGGCACGACGAGATAGCCGAAGCGGAAACCGGGCAGCAGCGTCTTCGAAAACGTGCCGACATAGATCACCCGCCCCTCGCCATCGATACCCTGAAGCGCGCTCAGCGGCGGCCCGGCAAAGCGGAACTCGCTGTCGTAATCATCCTCGATGATGTAGGCGTTCGCCCCTCGCGCCCAGGCGATCAGCGAAAGCCGCCTGGCCATCGAAAGCGTCACGCCCAGCGGATACTGATGCGACGGCGTCACATAGACCGCCTTCGCGTCCGGCCGCGCCGCAATTCCCGCCGCCACATCGATCCCCTCGCCATCGACCGGCACTGGCGTGACGGAAAGCCCGGTTCCCTCGAAAAGCTCGCGCGCCGCCGCATAACACGGGTTTTCGATCCAGACGGGATCTCCAGGCTTCAAAAGCGTCCGCACGGCCAGATCCAGCCCCTGCTGCGTGCCCGCCGTCATGATGACCTGGTGCGGCTCGCAGGTCACCCCGCGCGCCGCCTTGAGATACGCCGCCACCTCGACCCGCAGCGCCAGGCTGCCGGCCGGGTCGTTGTAATGAAAATGCCGCGCCGATGGCAGCGTCAGATGCCGGTTCATCAGCATGCGGAAGATGCGAAGCGTCGTCGCATCCGCCGTCGAGCAGCCGAGCGCTCCGGGCAGCGGCGCCTGTGCCTCCTGGGCCTCGATCGCCTGCGGCTCGGCTGCAGCCTGCAACAGCGGCACGGCCTCGGCCACATAGGTCCCCGCCCCCACGCGAGCCTCCGCGAAACCGTCCGCCACCAGCATCTCGTAGGCCGCGACCGCCGCCCCGCGCGAAATGCCGAACCGCCCGGCAATGTCCCGCGTCGTCGGCAGCTTGTCGCCGGGCTTCATCTGGCCGCACTCGATCAGCCCGCGCAGCGCGCGATAGAGCGCGAGCCGCCTCGGCCCCTTGGCGGGCAGAACAGGCGTGCTGGCAGACCAGTCGGAATTGGTTCGCAGATTTTGCGCCATGGTGGATCTTCTTTGGTCCAATCAGTCAGATTATCCCTGCCGCATCAGCCGTCAGGAGGCAAGCATGAACGAGATCCCCGACCCGAAAACCTTTCCCGTCACCCCGCGCAACCGGGCAAAGCGCCTGCATGAGCGAGCAGCCTACGACCGCGATGCCGTCTATGCCGTGCTCGATGCCGCCCTCCTCTGTCATGTCGCCTATGTCATCGACGGCCAGCCCTATTGCACGCCGACCATCCACTGGCGCGAGGGCGACTGCCTGTTCTGGCATGGTTCGTCCGCCAGCCGCATGCTGAAGACCCAGAAGGCAGGTCTGCCCGTCTGTGTCACCGTCGCCCATCTCGACGGCCTCGTGCTTGCCCGCTCCGGCTTCCACCACTCCGCCAACTATCGCTCCGCCATGTGTTTCGGCACAGCCCACATCATCGACGATCCGGAGGAAAAGGCGCAGGCGTTGAAAGCCGTCGTCGACCGCTTCTATCCCGGCCGCACGGACGTCTTGCGCGAAAACGACCCGCAGGAGGCCAAGGGCACCATGGTGATTGGCATGCGCATCGAGGAAGCCTCCGCAAAGGTCCGCAGCGGCGGCGTCTCGGATGACCCCGCCGATGTCGACGCCCGCGTCTGGGCCGGCGTCATTCCGGTCGAAACGCGCCTGCGCGCCCCCGAGATCTGCCCCAAGGTGCCCGAAGGCGTGACCTTTCCCGACCACCTCGCCCATTTCCAGGAAGGCCGCCGGCTGGACGAAGTCTTGACCGAGAGCCAGGCGCTTTATGAGGCCGCCCTCGAGCGCGCCTGATGTTGCCGGGTGTGGCGGCACGATCCGCCGCCACGCAGCCTTGCACGGCGCAATCAGCCGCGCCCGGCAAAATCCGCATAGATCGAAAGCAGCCCCGTCCAGCCGCCCTCGGCCTCCAGGATCGCCCGCGTGCGCTCGGCGGCAGCACCAAAATTCTCGATCAGCCGGTGCTCGAAATCCACCTGCGTCTCCCCCTCCGACAGCGCAGTGAATACCACCTCCACCTCGGTCAACAGTTCCGGATCGAAGACCCAGTCGCTGTTCAGCTGCCAGGACAGCACCAGCCGTCCCGGCCGGTCGAACACCAGCACCCGGCCCCAGTCGCATTCCTCGCCACCATGGCCAATCTCGTACCAGCGCCCGCCGGCAAAGGGCTCGATCACCACCGTCTTTGCCCCGCTCTTGGTCAACGAATGCGTCTTCAGCCACCAGTCGCCCATGCCGGCGGAAAACACGTCGAAGGCCCGCTCGCGGCCCGCTCTGACGGTGAACCGTTTGACGATCGGTGCCGGCTTGATCTGCTGAAACTCGTTCATCTCTCGTCCCCTTCCTCGACGGCTCGCTGGAATGCCGCCAGTTGCTGATCCCAGAACTGATCGAGCCAGGCGCGCAGCGGCCCGAGCCCGTTGGGGTCGATCGCATAGATCCGCCGGCGCCCCTCGGCCCGATCCGCAACCAGCCCCGCTTCCTTCAATACCTTCAGATGCTGCGACACCGCCGGCTGCGATACCGGGACAGCTCGTGCGAGATCCGCCACCGTCTGCGGCTGCGCGGCAATCTTCTCGAAAAGATCGCGCCGGGTGTCATCGGCCAGAGCCTGAAGAATCTTTAAATGATAAGTCATGACTTATAATAAGCGTGAACTTATCAGTTTGGCAAGACCGGATCCATTCACTCGGTCATGCCGCTTGACCAGCGCTTGAACTTCCCCGACAAGCGGCACCCCATGGCCCCGGGAGAGACATTACGATGCGCACCCTTTACGTCGTCACCCATCCGCAATCGGTCCATCATGTCGAAGGCCGCGTCGGTGGCTGGTATGACACGGGCCTCACACCCCGGGGGCAACGCCAGGCAGCCGCCATAGCCGCCCGCCTGGCCGAACTCTGCCTTGGGAAAATGCCGATCTTGACCGCCTCGGATCTGCTCCGCTGCAGCGAAACTGCCGCCATCATCGGCAGAGACCTGGCCGTCACGCCGCGTCTGACGCCCGACCTGCGCGAGATGAGTTACGGAATTGCCGAAGGAAGGACACAAGCCTGGCTCGATGAGCGCCGCACCCCCGTGCCGGAGCATGGCGGCCTCGATGACAGCGGCGGCATCGAGCGCGCCGAAACCCGCCGTGATGTTGCAGTCCGCATCTACCGCGCCATGGACGCGCTACAGGCGGACCGGGCGGACTGCCACATCGTCGTCACCCACGGTTTTGCGCTGACCTTCGTCATCGCCTGGTGGATCGGCATGCCGATCGAAAGCCTTGGCCGGGTAACCTTCCCCGTCTCCTCCGGCAGCATCACGCATCTCGCAGAAAACGCACAGTGGAAAAGCCGGGCCGTCGTCGCCCTTGGCGATACCGGCCATCTCGCTGGCATCGCCTGACGGCGCCCTCACTTCGCCGAGATCCACCCCTCCAGCTTCGCCCGCTGCGCCACCGAAAAAGCCTGTGATTTGCGTGTCGTCTCGTCGAAATGCACCACCACCGTTTCGGCAGACGCACACAGCCTGCCCGCCTGGAACACCGCCTGTTGCATGGTCACCGAAGACCGCCCGACACGCGTCACCCGCGTGCCGATCTCGACCGTGCCGGGCCACAGAACTTCCGCGATATAGTCGATATCGAGCTTGGCGAGCACGAAGGAAAAGCCCTCCTCCAGCAGCGGGTCGGCAGGGTTGTAGATCAGCTCCACACGCCCCGTTTCCATGAAGGTGGCAAAGACGGCGTTGTTGACATGACCCTGCCGGTCCGTGTCGCCGTAACGCAGCTTGTCATAAGCGCGGCCCACAAAGTCCTCGAGCCTCAGCTCCCTCGCCTCTTCCACCATATGCACTGAAATCCTGCTGCCTGTTGGCCTAAACACAATTCGGCATTTCCCTAATTCCGGAAATCGCCAATCGCCTACTGATCGGGCCCGCTTACGCCGCCATCCCGATCATCTCGGAGAACGCATAACGCACGCTGTCGGCCACCGCCTGAATCGTTTCGCTCGTTTCCTTGCCGGTCAAGAGCCGGACCTCGAAGGACCCCAGCTCCGGCAACCCGTGTTTGGCCCCGAGCGCCGTCATGTCGTCGGTGAGGTAGCTGCGCGGCAAGGGTGCGACGGCGAGATCCGCAATCACGGCGGCGCGCTGCGCCATCGTATGCGCCGAGAGATAGGCGATGCGATACGGCCGCTTGTCCTTGTCGAGCCTGGCCAGCGCATCCGCCCGCCAGCAGCAGCCGTCTTCCCAGATCGACACGGGCAGCGGATCGCGCAAATGCGCCGTGCCGCATTTGGCGCCGGCCCAGACCAGCTGCTCCTGGTGGATCACCTCGCCCTCATGCACCACCTGGCCCGGCGCGCAATTGACCAGCGTCAGATCGAGACGCTGCTCGGCGAGCCTCCGCCGAAGCGCCCCCGAGGTATCGACCGTCAGATCGACCATGATCAGCGGGTAGAGTTCGGCAAAGCGCCTGAGAATCGTCGGCATGAAGCGCTCGCCGATATCGTCCGGCGCGCCGAGCCGGACCACCCCCTTCATCTCCGGCATGCGGAAGCGTCCCACCGCCTCGTTCGACAAGGCGAGCATCCGCCGCGCATAGGGAAGCAGAACCTCGCCGCTTTCCGTCAGCGTCACCGAACGCGCATCACGGAGAAACAGCGTGACGTTCAGCTGCTCCTCCAGCTTCTTGATCTGCATCGAGACGGCCGAGGGCGTGCGATAGACCCGATCGGCGGCGGTGGTGAAGCTGCCGGTTTCGGCGATCGCCACGAAGGTCCGGAGGACATCGTTGTCGAGAAGCGGAAGCGGCTGGCGCAGCATGAGCGTCATGGCGATAGACCTTCAACAAAATTGAACTTGAGAACGATACTATTGCGTTTGATTGAATGTCAATCCGGGCGCATCCTCATCGCAGATCGAGACGATAGGAGGATGAGACAGCATGAGAGAAACGCCATTCAACAGCCTGCGCGACAGCCTCACGATGCTCCTGCAGGCGACCCGCCGCCGCACCACCCGCGAAGAGACGCGCCGCGCGCTGGCCATTCTCGGCCCCGCCCTGCGCGACGATATTGGCCTGACACGCCATCGCCAATTCATCACGTTTCAGAATGAGAGACATAAGGAACATTCGTTTGATTGATGAATGAACATGCGCGATACAGAAACCCGGCCCCTGCCACCGATGAAAGGCATGGGATGACGAAGGGGCCGCCGAACCTAAGGGGATAACGACCATGACCATGGTTTGCTGCGATACACCGATGGAACGCTCCGCCGCCCCAACGCCGGCCGAGCTGGCGAAGGCGGCCGCTGGCCGCCTCGCGACCAGCCTCGACGGTCTCGCCCGGGCCATCGCCGCCCATCGTCGCCGCCGCCTCGACCAGAAGGCGCTGGAGGCGCTGCCCTTCGATCTGCGCAAGGATCTCGGCTGGCCTGCGGGCGACATGCGCCGCTGAGCGCTGCCGTCTGCCCGCCGGTCTGCGACGCGGCCGCCCCACCGCGTCGCAATCCGGGCAATGCTCCGCCTTGGAGCCAAATTGGCCGCTTTCCCCGAAGCCCAGCCTTTTCAACCACCTGCCCCCCTGACTATTATCAAGACCCGTTTCACGACGTCGCAGCCTGAAAAATACCGAAAAATGTCGCGCTTTAGCGATTGCGAATGCTTTCACGGCGCGCGATTTCATGACAATGTCGTAAAACGACCATCGCGCCGATCAATTCAGGCCGAGCATGCCGTCAAAACAAGGGAACGGCAGCAAGGACCACGGGCACCGACATGAGCAAGCAGCAGCCACAAACCAAGAAGCGTTCGATCGTCTTCTTCCTCGTCCCCCATTTCACGCTTTTGCCCTTTGCCGGCGCCATCGAGACGCTGCGCATTGCAAACCGCATGCTGGGCTATTCGGCCTATGAATGGCGCCTTGCCTCGGTCGATGGCCAGAAGGTCTATTCCTCCTCCGGCATCGGCATCGAGGTGAATTCCTCGCTGGCCGACGAGCGCCGTTTCCTCGGCGGCGAAAACCGCCCGAACATGGCGATCGTCTGTTCCGGCATCTATGTCGAGGAGTTCAACAACAAGTCGGTCAATGCCTGGCTGCGCGAAGCCTATAACCGCAATGTCGCCGTCGGCTCCCTCTGTACGGGCGCCCATGTGCTGGCCCAGGCCGGCCTGCTGAATGGCAAGCGCTGCGCCATCCACTGGGAAAACCTGCCCGGCTTCTCCGAAACCTTCCCCCAGGCGGAAGTCTATGCCGACCTCTACGAAGTCGACGGCAATCTCTACACCTGCGCCGGGGGTACTGCCTCGCTCGACATGATGCTGAACCTGATCGGCCAGGATTTTGGCGAAGGCCTGGTCAACCGCGTTTGCGAACAGCACCTGACCGACCGCGTCCGCTCCGCCAACGACCGCCAGCGCCTGCCGCTGCGCGCCCGCCTCGGCGTGCAGAATTCCAAGGTCCTGCAGATCATCGAACTGATGGAAGCCAATCTCGCAGAACCCCTGTCGCTCCTCGAAATCGCTGACGACGCCGGCCTGTCGCGCCGCCAGATCGAGCGCCTCTTCAGACAAGAAATGGGCCGCTCCCCCGCCCGCTACTATCTCGAAATCCGGCTCGACCGCGCCCGCCACCTGCTGGTTCAGTCCTCTATGCCCGTCGTCGAAGTCGCCGTCGCCTGCGGCTTCGTCTCCGCCTCCCACTTCTCCAAGTGTTACCGCGAACTCTACAACCGCTCCCCCCAGCAGGAGCGCGCGGAACGCAAGCTCACGATGTCGAGCAACCGGACCGGGGTGGTAGTCTAGATCGCGCCACGCGAGACGGATACAGCCGGGCGCCTCAGCGGAAAGCGCTTGTTCGGTCAGATCGACAGGTCAATCTCCGGAAACAGCAAAGGGTCGGGCGAATGAGACGCACCGACCCTCTGGTCTTTGGTCCATGGACGTAGAACTCTGTCCACCGGCCATGCCAGACCCGTACGGGGCCTGGCATCAGCCGAATGGACTTATTCATCCATGTCCTGGGCCATCTTGTAGTGCTGCTCCAGAGCCGGCAGGGTCTTGCCGGCCCATGCCTTCAGCTCCGGGTTTTCACCACCCTCGGCATAGCGTCGGAACAGATCCACGGCATCCTCGTGGGCATCCACCTGATCATCAAAATACTCTTCCTTGAACTCGGCTCCCGAGAGCTCGGCCAGACCGTCGACCTCTTCCTTGTGCTCTTCCGTAAGCCCGGTCGCCGGTGTGCCGCCGACCTTACCTGCCGACACCATGGCCTTCAGCTCGGCGCTCGCCTTTTCGTGGTCCGTGATCATCTGCTGCGCAAAGGTCTTGGTGGCGTCGTCGCCCTTCTCCAAAGCAAGCTTGCTGGATTCGATCTCGAACATGTCGCTGGCGGAGGCCTGGGCGACGAAATCCTCGGTGGACGGCGCGCGTCCGATCAGGGAGTTTGCCCCCGTGGTTTCGGCCGCAGACTGTGCAAAGGCACTGGTCGATGCAGCAAGGATGATGGCTGCGGTGAGGCAGATTTTTTTCATGGTAGCACTCCTTTTTCCGCTGAACGAACCCCTTTGAGCGGGGATAGGTTCCAGCAGCAGCCGAGAAACTGGCCAAACCGTTCTTGGGGAACGGATGTGCTCCGCGGGTGTTGTTCTTCCTCCGTGACAAACAGAGGAATTGACTATGGATCACTCGAAACACGTCCGTCTCACCACCACCGAACTCACGCCTGCCGTCCTGCAGGGCGCGACCGTTTACGGCGCCGATAACCACAAGGTCGGGAAGGTGGATCACGTGCATGGCGCGGGCGCCAATGTCGAGGCGATTGTCGATGTCGGCGGCTTCCTCGGCATGGGTGCAAAGCCGGTCGCTGTACCGCTCAGCGATCTGGATTTCATGCGCGACGAAGACGGCGAGGTTCATGCCGTCACCACCTGGACCAAGGATCAGCTTAAGGACATGCCTGAGCACCACCACTGAGGTCGAACACGACCGACAGGTCATACCGGCGCCCGGCCCTCAGCCGGGCGCTTTCCATGAGCAAACTCGGCTTCGGCCACGATCTGCGGGTCAGGAATGAGTCCGAAGTTGGCGAAACCAACGCCCGGCGATTGCAGTCACCGAAAGCTGGGAAAGCCAATCGGCCTAGCCGTACAAACTCCAGAAAAACCGCGCTGACACGAACAGCAGAAACACCGCAAAGCCCAATTCCAGCTGCCGCTTGTTCAACCGGTGCGCAAGCTGCGCGCCGTAGGGCGTGACCAGCATGGCGATCGGGAAGATCACCGCAAAGGCGATCCAGTTGACGAAGCCGGTCGAGAACGGCGGCAGACCGGCCTCTCCCCAGCCGGCATAGATGAAGCCGACAAAGGCCGGGATCGAGATCAGCACGCCGACACCCGAGGAGGTCGCCACCGCTTGGTGGATCGGCCGGCCGAAAAGCGTCATGAAGGTGTTGTTGAACACCCCGCCGCCAACCCCCATCAGCCCGGAAAACAGACCGATCGCGGAACCGGTGAGGAAGCGCCAGGGTTGCCCCGGCAGCTCCGTGCCCAGATGCAGGCGGTTGGAGAGGAAGAGCATGCGGGCGGCGAGCACCAGCCCCATGACCGCGAAGAACAATCTGAGACCCGCGCTGGAGACATAGGCGGCAACCACGGTGGCGGCGAGCGCCCCGAGCGGCACGGCAATGATCCAGCCCTTCAGGAGATCGACATCGACCGCCCCGCGCTTCTTGTGCGCGAGATAGGACCGGATCGAGGTCGGCACGATCAGCGCCGTGGAGGTCCCGACCGCCAGGTGCATGATCACCTCCTCGGGGATCCCGGCATAACCGAAGACCTGGTAGAAGACCGGCACCAGAACAGCGCCCCCGCCGATCCCGAACACGCCCGCCAGCAGGCCTGCGACAGCGCCGGCAGCCGCCAGCATCGCGGCAAACATCAGAATATCGGCAATCGGCGGCATACGGCACTCCGGAAAAACGCGGCCATCGCTCCGGATGGCCTGAGAGGCAGGATCAGGCGCCCGTCCCCTCTCCCGATCCGGGAGCGCGTTGGCAGCAGGCACCCGCAAGCCTCTAGGCCCTGCCCGCCCCGCCCGCAAGCCCGCCGCAGGCCGCTGCGGTACGGCCCGCACTCCGTCTATCCCGAAACACGGAGACTTGTCTGCCTTCCGGCTCGCGTTGGGGCCGGCTTACCAGGCGCCACAGCCACGCTCTGTAGACGGCGGCTCAAGAAGAAAGCCTTCACGCGACCCAAGAGAAATTTAGGCAATTTCCGAATTGGGTACTTAAGCAGGCGCTTACCTTAGCGGCAGTTCCGCTTGTCGAGGTAAAGCGAGCAGTCCTTGCCCGCAGGTGCAGCCGACGTCGCCGCAACCGGCTGCGGCATCGCCGGAACCGGATCATTCATCCCGGAATTGCCGCTGTCCGCCGAAAGCGGCAGTATCCCGCCCTCCTCCGGCATCTCACCGGCCACCTGCATCTCCTGCATCACCGGCTGCGGCTCGCTTGGCCCCGTCACGATCTGCGTCGGCTCGTCAAACCCGATCCCGTCGACGACAGGCTGGCTGGTATTGCCCTCGGCAATTGCCATCGCCCCGCCCGGGGTTACCACATGCGGCTGCACCCCGACCGGGCTCGCCACCTCCGCAGTGGCCACATTCGAAACGCCGGGCGCCGCGCCGATCCCCAATTCGCCGTCGATATTGACCCCGCCTTCCGGGATCGCCATCGCGCTCATCGTCTGACCCTCGCCGTCGTCCGCCATGGCCGGCTCCGCCGCCACCATGACAGGCGCGGCCTGCGGCGCATCGCTTTCGGCAAGATTGGGTGTGTCGAGATAATCGAGCCTCCGAGCCCCGGCATTCTGGGCCTCCGCCGAAGGCGCATAGGCCGCCGCTTCCGCCTGGGGATCGCCGACGCGTCCGACGAGCACCCGCCCATCGCGCCTGTGATCCACCTTGCCGACCAGCTGGTCGCCGGCGCGGGGTCCGCCCACGTCTGCAAAGGGAATGCGGTCGCTGCCGGAACAACCTGACATCATCAGGGCCGTAAACGCGGCCACCGTCAGGCGGCGGCCAAGGGACGAAAACACGAGACTCATTTCACCCTCGATGGCCCTTTATGGGACAACTTCAGGCAGCATAGGGCTCCCAGGCTTAATGCGCCATGAACAAAAACCACCAGGAATCCAGGGCAAGAAATAAGGGCCGGCGGATCACTCCACCGGCCCCTCTTCGTCCGCCTGCGTTAAGCCTCAGGCCGCCCGTCGATGCCCGGCAGCCGCCTGCGCGGCATTGACCTTGAGGCGCGAGAGCAGCTGGCGCAGATTGTAGCTCTCTTCCGCCAGTGACTGGCCGGCGGCGGAAGTCTCTTCCACCATGGCTGCATTCTGCTGCGTCATCTGGTCCATGTGGTTGACCGAGGTGTTGATCTCGGCAAGCCCTGTCGCCTGCTCCTTGGCAGCCGTCGCGATCGTGTTGACGCTCTCGTTGACCCGGTTCACCAGCGCCTCGATCTCAAGCAGCGCCTCGCCGGTCGAGCGCACCAGGCCAACGCCGGTGTCGACTTCCGCCGCAGAAGCGCTGATCAGCGTCTTGATCTCCTTTGCCGCATTTGCCGATCGCTGCGCCAGTTCACGCACTTCCTGCGCCACGACGGCAAAGCCGCGACCGGCTTCACCCGCACGCGCCGCCTCGACGCCTGCGTTCAGAGCCAGAAGGTTGGTCTGGAAGGCGATTTCGTCGATCACGGAGATGATCTGGCTGATCTTCTGCGAAGACCCTTCGATCCGGCCCATGGCATCGACCGCATTGCGCACGATCTCGCCGGACCGGTTGGCGCTCGACTTTGTCTCGGCCACCATCTGGCGGGCTTCGTTCGCCCGTTCGGCCGCCGTGCGCACGGTGGCCGTGATCTCGTCCAGCGCCGCCGCTGTTTCCTCCAGTGCCGCGGCCTGCTGTTCGGTGCGCTTCGACAGGTTGTTGGTCGCCTCGCTGATATTGCCGGCCGAGGACGTCACGATGTCGCTCGTCTGGTTGATCGCGGCAATTACACCGCCAAGCGAGTCCACCGCACGGTTGAAGTCGTCACGCAGCTTTTCATATTCCGAACCGATCACGCCGATCTGCACCGTGAGGTCTCCCTCCGCCAGCCGCTCCAGCGCCTGACCCAGCGCGTTGATCGCGTGGTTCTGCCGCTCGGAGGACCTGCGCAGGTTCAGCTCGTTGCGTTCGCGTTCGCCGTTCAGGCTCGCCTGCTGCTCGACTTCACGATCCCGCAGCTCGATGCGCTCGCGCACGCTGTCGCGCAGCACCACCAGCGTCTGGGCCATGCCACCGATTTCGTCGCGACGGCCGGTATCGGCGATCTCGATGTCCACCTTCTCTTCGGCGATATCCCGCATCGAATCCTTCAGCCGGTTGATCGGCTTCACCACGCTGCGCACCACGAGATAGGCACAGATCAGCTTGCCGATGAGGGCGAGCGCAATGAGCACACCATACTGCACAGCGGTCTGGCGGAAGAGCACCGCCAGGTCGTCCGAATAGACGCCGGTGCCCACGACCCAGCCCCAGGGCTCGAAACCGATGACATGCGAAAGCTTTTCGACCGGCTCCTCGAAGCCAGGCTTCGGCCAGTAGTAGTCGACAAAGCCTTCCTTGCTCGCCTTCACGGTGTTGACGAACTCGACGAACAGGTGCTTGCCGTTCGGGTCCTTGTTTTGGCTCAGATCCTTGCCGTTCAGCTCTGGCTTGATCGGATGCATGACCATGGCCGGCTGCATGTCGTTGATCCACATGTAGCCGTCGGGCTGATAGCGCATCGCGCCGATCACGTCCTTGGCCCGCTCCTGCGCCTCCTCGCGCGTCAGCGTGCCGTCCTGCTCCATCTTGTGGTACTTGCTGAGGATCGCGACAGCGTTATCATTGATCTGCGCAAGTCCCATGCGCCGCTCCTGCACCAGCGCGTCATAGGATTGAAACAGACTGTAGGTCAGCGCACCCACAAGCACAGCCAGCGCCAGCGCGACCAGTGCATAGAGCCGCACCGACAGAGACATGATTTTCATTCTTCCACCCCCACAAATTACAGAATGTCTAAAGTTTGATATTTGTCAGTTCTAATTTCCGTAAATGCGGACCTGTGAAATATGAGGGGGACTTTCTCGCCCCTTAAATTTAGTAGTGGCGCCGACCTCCGGACAGCCGTTTGCTGCGGAAATTGAGGGAAGAGAATCGGAATCTGATGATGGACGCAACCAATACGCCGACCGGCGAACTAACCCTTCGCACGCTGGCCATGCCGGCAGACGCCAATGCCGCCGGCGACATCTTCGGCGGCTGGGTCATGGCGCAGATGGACCTCGCTTGCGGTATAAGGGCTGCAGAGCGTGCCCGTGGCCGTGTGGTCACGGCTGCGGTCCAGGAAATGGCCTTCGCCATGCCGGTCAAGATCGGTGACACGCTTTGTGTCTACACGGAGATCGCCCGCGTCGGCCGCACCTCCATGACCTTGAAGGTGGAAACCTGGGCCCAGCGCTACCTCACCCATGTCATGGAAAAGGTGACCGAGGCGACCTTTGTCATGGTGGCACTGGATGCCGAAGGCCGACCGACGCCGGTGCCCGCCGTCTGACCGCACGCACTCAGCCGCCGGCCATCTGCCGGAACAGTGCCTCGCAATCCGCATCCATTGGAAAGAACATCTCGATCTTGATGTCGGCGAGCGCAATGTCTTCGGCTGTGCCGAACTGGGTGATAGTCGAGAACATCGGGTAGATCTGCTCGCCCACGCGGAAACGCACGGTGAGCACCGGCGGCAGGTCGCCACCCTTGGCCGGCTCGGCCTCTCCGCCCGGCGCCATAGTCAATTCGGCCGCTGCCCGCTCCAGAACGGGGTCGCCCCCGAGATGGGCGCTCTCCAGCCGGAACCGCGCCGCGAGATGGTCGGCAACCTCCGGCCAGTTTTCCACCAGCTCAGCGCCCCGCCCCGGCGTCAGCAGAAAATCGATGAAGCTGTCGCCGGTCTGCAGCCCGAAGCCCGTCAGCATGGCCCGCCCACAGACATTGGCGTCGAGCACCGTCCAGTGCCGGTCGAAGACGAAGGCCGGATAGGGCGAATGCCCCTCGATCATATGTGCGATCGCCTTGCGGATCGGCTCCATCGCCGCACTGTCCAGCGGACGGCTGGCATAGGCGGCCCGAAACCCAGCGGCGTCCAGCATCAGGTTTCGGTCCGCCCGGGGCACCTCGAGCGCTTCGCCGAGCAGCAGCACCATGCGCCGGCTGGGTTTTGCCCGTCCCGTTTCCAGAAACGCGATGTGCCGGGCGGAAACCTCTGCGGCAAGCGCAAGCTGCAGCTGGCTCATCCGCCGTCTGCCACGCCAGTTTCGCAGCTGGCCACCGAATTCGATTGTCATCGCACCCTCCCTAGAGAAGCACACAGAGAGCCACGGCCCGGCCCGGTCTGGTACTGGCGTCGCTTTTGCCATGCGGATGCGGCGCCGTCACTTACCTCCCGGGTAATTGCGGCCGTGCGGCCCTGTGCCCATCGTCAGGGCGTCGATCAATCAAAAGGAAAACGATCATGAGAAACGAATTCGCGCCCACCTGGCTCAAGCTCACCAGCCTCCTGGTGGTTCTGCTTGGACTGCTCGTCGCACTCGGCGCCCATCCCGCAACCGCCCTGCCCGCCACATGGCTGGCCGACCTCGTCTTCTGGCCCTTCGATGGCCGACAGGGGTTGGATGCAGACGCCGCCCGCGTATTGGCGGCGATCGGTGGAGGCGTCATGGTGGGTTGGGGCGTCATGATGTGGCTTGTCATCGACCGCCTGCACGCCGTCGATCCCGGCCTTACCCGCCTGCTGCTGATCGAATCGACGCTGGCCTGGTTCCTGGTGGACAGCACCGGCTCCTTTGTATCGGGGGCGGGTGTCAACGTCCTGCTCAACACCGTACTGATGCTGGCGATCGTTCTGCCTGCTTGGCGGATCGGCGGACAGCGCCTGCCCGCGATGCAATAACCGCACCCGAACCGAACTTGGACCTTCGCGGGCGCGGCAGACAGATGCCGCGCCCTGACGCCTATCCGCGAAAGACGAAGGCGGCGCCCGCTGCGATCAGCGCAAAGCCGATCGCGTGATTGATCGTCAGGCTCTCCTTCAGGAAGAAGACCGAAAAGCCGGAGAAGACGATCAGGGTGATCACCTCCTGGATCGTCTTTAGCTGTGCCGCCGAATAGACCTCGGCACCGATGCGGTTGGCCGGCACCGCCAGGCAATACTCGAAGAATGCAATACCCCAACTGGCGACGATGGCGATCCACAGTGCGGACGTCTTGTATTTCAGATGCCCGTACCAGGCGAAGGTCATGAAGACATTGGAAAGCGAGAGGAGCAGGATCGGCCAGAGGGCGGCGGGGGAAAAGCTCGGCATGGAAGACTCTTGTCTGGAAGGAGGATGACGCGACGCCGAGTCGCGACGCATATCTGCTCATAGCAATATGGAATCAGGATGGTGGCGCCCGTCGACGCCTTTCCCCACCAATATGCATTTCTCCTGCAACCTGGGGGAAACCACCCCCTTGTCGGAGTGGCATCATCCGCCCGTCAGGCGGGCATGAACCACCCCACCGGGGTCGCCGAAAAGTTGCGGATGATTTCTAGTTAAATTGCGTAAAGCCGGCGTAACGCCCCGTTAAGTCGCTCTTGTTATTGAGTATTTATTGCGATCGGTATGGGCTTTGTTTTATGTGGTTGAGTGAGAGCCGAAGCGGCGGAACTATGCCGGCAGTGTTACAAGCCCAGGTGGCGGACATCGCCGACGGCTATCGCTCGACCCTGGTTCTCAACCTCATCACGCTCAGCGTCTGCATCATCATCCTCTACATTCACGCAGAAGCCGGCTGGGCGAGCTTCATCTGGTTCGGCAGCGCGATCGTGGTGATCTCTGCCCGCGCCTATGCCATGCAGGCACTCGTCAGGCGCGGCGCATTGGTATCGGCCCCGAAGGTCAGCCTCACCATTCTCTCGGTTGGCGCCCTTGCGCTTGGCTTGATCTGGGCCGCCTTGCCATGGACGGTCACCCATTTCGAGCCCCTCGGCCGCCACGCCCCGCTCTTCCTGATCATGGGGGGCATGGCAGCCGGCTCGGTCATCAAGCAGATCGGCTACACGCCACTGGCGCTCAACTATTCGATCCCCATTCTGCTCTCGCTGGTCGCCAATCTGATCGGCCGCTGGCAACCGACCGAGGTGCTGATCGGCCTCTGCCTCTGCCTGATGATCTTCATCTTCATTCGTCGCAGCATCTGGGCGGAACGCATGTTCGTCAGCAGCCAGGTGGCCCGTCACGAAGCCACCGCACTGGCCGATAGTCTGACGCGCGCCAACAGCGACATTCTGCGCCAGAACTCCCGTCTGGAGGCGCTCGCCAACCGCGACACGCTGACGGGCCTGGCGAACCGCATGTTCTTTCACGGTCGGCTCGCCGGCGATATCGCCCGTGCCGCCGTCGTCAAGGAACAGGTCGCACTGCTGATCTTCGACGTCGAACGTTTCCAGTCGATCAACGACACGCTGGGCCACAGCGCCGGCGACGCCCTGCTGCGCGAAATCGCGGCGCGCCTGTCGTCCATCGTCGAGGATGGCAGCCTGATCGCACGGCTCGGCGGAGACGAATTCGCCGTCGTCGTCAGCGGTCCCGAGGCCCTGTTGCGCGCCCGCGCCCACGCGGCCTCCGTGCTGGAGGCGAGCCGCCGTCCGATCCACTGGCATCAGCGCCAGGCCGTCGTCGGCCTCAGCGTCGGGCTTGCCGCCTATCCCGATCACGCCGATAACGCCGAGGAACTGCTCGCCTGTGCCGACATGGCCCTTTACGACGCCAAACGCGGCGATCGCCGGCAGCTCCGTGAATTCGACCCGGATCTGCGCCGCAATGCCGAGCGCAAGCGCATTATCGAGCAGGATCTCGAACGGGCGATCGATACTGGTGCCCTCGGCGCCTGGTTCCAGCCGCAGGTGGATCTCATGACCCGACGCATCACCGGCTTTGAGGCGCTGGTGCGCTGGCAGCATCCGCAGCTCGGTTTCGTCTCGCCGCCGGAAATCGTCAATGCCGCCCGCGCCGTGCATCTATCCGAACAGCTGACGGCGCGCATCGCTGGCGACGCCTGCCTGCTGGCCCGTCGTCTGCCCAAGCTCGGCCTCGTCGATGTCACCGTGGCGCTCAATGTGTCGCCGCGCGAATTCGCCCTCTATTCCGTCGCCTCCATGCTCCAGCGGGTCACCGCCGCCCATGATGTCGACCCCTCCGCGCTGGAGATCGAGATCACCGAAGAAGCGATCTTCGATCCGGCGCTTGCCGACGAACAGCTCAAGCAGATGGAACAGGCCGGCTACAAGCTCGCCGTCGACGACTTCGGCATGGGCCACTCCTCGCTCGCCTATCTCATCGGCCTGAAGGTCGACCGCCTGAAGATCGACCGCAGCTTCGTCACGGATGTCGCCCGCAGCGAGACAAACCAGAAGCTTATCTCCGCCATGGTCAGCCTCGGCCAGTCGCTCGCGCTCGAGATCGTCGTCGAGGGTGTCGAGACCCCCGAGGACGCCGCCATCCTCGCTCGCCTCGGCTGCAGCACCGCCCAGGGCTACCTCTTCGCCCGCCCCATGCCCCCAAGCGCGCTGGACACCTGGGTCGCCGACCACCAGCCGAATACCGAGCTGAAGCGCAAGGCGAAAGCCAAGCATCTCTCGGTGGCGTGAGGGCCCGATTCGGGTTGCGCGAAATCGTTGTCGCGGCATAGTGGCGGCATCATTGGATGACTCGGGACACCCATGGCGAAAGCGATTTTCTACCACAAGGACGGAAGCGGCTATAAAGACCTCCGCGGCAAGCTCTACCAATTCCCGAAGATGTATCTGTCCCGCGTCCAGCAAGCTAAGAACGATTGGGTCGTCTATTACGGACCACTAAGCGGCTTGCCGAGCAGATATTATTCGGGCTTGGCTAAAGTCACTGGCATCAGGGCCGATGACGACTTGCCTGATCATTTCTATGCCGATCTCACCGACTACCTGGATTTCGATCGGCCCCTCGATTATCGGGAGGATGGCGGATTCGAGCACCAACTCGTTGGCCCGGATGGCGCCGTCAACTCCGGTCGCAGCGTGCAAGCCGTACGGATCATCAGCGAAGCCGAATTCGCCGCCTTGGTTGCAGCCGGCCTCTCCGACGCCGATGAGTGGCCACAGCGAGTCGATCCGCACGAACAGATTTCGTCTGAGACCAATCCACTCATTCATTTCCAGATCGGTGAGGCTGACCAAGCTAGCTACGTCGTTGGCGACTATGACCGGCCGATCATCGCCAGCACAATCAACCGCCCCTTTCGTGACGCCAAATTCCGCCAGCATATCCGTCAGGTCTATGATCGCACTTGCGCCTTCACCGGACTTCGCCTCATCAACGGGGGTGGCCGACCCGAAGTCGAGGCAGCCCATATCGTGCCGGTCGAGAAGGGCGGAAATGATTCAGTCCAAAACGGCATCGCCCTGTCGGGTACAGTCCACTGGATGTTTGATCGCGGCCTGCTGTCCCTCGCCGATGACTTCACCATCCTGCAGTCGCGTCAGTTGAACGAGGACATTTCCCACCTGCTCGTCAGGGACGGTCGGGCCCGCGTCCCGGACGCGCCGCACCTCCGCCCGCACCCGCATTATCTCGGCTGGCACCGCGACAACGTCTTCAAGCACTAGACCCACCCTCCTGCCACCACGCTGGCAACAACCTCCTCTCCCCGTTGCGTTTTTGTTCTGATTCTACGCCGCCGCCCCTTCCCTTTGCCGCTGCCCTTCTCCATATTCCGGCCATGGCCAAATCTCCCAAATCCTCCGCCCCCTCGACCGGTTTCGAGGAAGCCCCGCAAGCTCCGTTCGAAGGCGCGCCGCTCTCCGGCTCGGTTTCGGATTGGGTGAAGCAATTGGAGGCGGAGGCCGAGGCTTCGACCGTCGAGAGTCAGCGCGAGCTCGCCTCGAAAGCCGGCAAGCATCGCAAGAAGATCGAGGTGGAAGCGCGCCGCCACGCCGAGAAGGTGGCGCTGGAAAAGGCCAAGCCAACCACCGCCAAGCACACCACTTCGCAGAAGACCTCCCGCGGCGTGTCGATCGGCGCCTCCTCGGACCCGAAGACCCGCGCCGCCGCCGGCCTCAATCCGATCGCCGGCATGGACGTCTCGCTCGAGGAAGCCGAATCGCTCGCCACCGGCGCCGTCACCGCCACCGTCGACGCGCTGTCCAAGCTGATCGAAAGCGGCAATCCGCTGTTCAAGAACGGCGAACTCTGGGTGCCGCACCGCCCGGCCCGCCCGCCGAAATCCGAGGGCGGCGTCACCATCCGCATGGCCTCCGACTTCGAGCCCGCCGGCGACCAGCCGACCGCGATCAAGGACCTCGTCGAGGGCCTGAAGAACGACGACCGCACCCAGGTCCTGCTCGGCGTCACCGGCTCGGGCAAGACCTTCACCATGGCCAAGGTGATCGAGGCCACCCAGCGCCCGGCCGTCATCCTCGCGCCCAACAAGACGCTCGCCGCCCAGCTCTATTCCGAGTTCAAGAACTTCTTCCCCGACAACGCGGTCGAATATTTCGTCTCCTATTACGACTATTACCAGCCGGAAGCCTATGTGCCGCGCTCGGATACCTTCATCGAGAAGGAGTCCTCGATCAACGAACAGATCGACCGCATGCGCCACGCCGCCACCCGCGCCATCCTCGAGCGCGACGACTGCATCATCGTCGCCTCCGTCTCCTGCATCTACGGTATCGGCTCGGTCGAAACCTACACCGCCATGACCTTCCAGATGTCGGTCGGCGACCGCATCAACCAGCGCCAGCTCCTGGCCGACCTCGTCGCCCAGCAATACAAGCGGCAGGACATCAACTTCGTCCGCGGCTCCTTCCGCGTCCGTGGCGACACGATCGAACTCTTCCCCGCCCACCTGGAGGATGCCGCCTGGCGCATCACCCTCTTCGGCGACGAGATCGAGAGCATCACCGAATTCGATCCCCTGACCGGCAAGAAGACCGGCGAGATGAAGTCGGTGAAGATCTACGCCAACAGCCACTATGTCACGCCGAGGCCCGCGCTGAACGGCGCCATCAAGGCGATCAAGGAGGAGCTGAAGCTCCGCCTCGCCGAGCTCGAAAAGGGCGGCCGCCTGCTCGAAGCCCAGCGCCTCGAGCAGCGGACGAAATACGACATCGAAATGCTCGAGGCCACCGGCTCCTGCGCCGGCATCGAGAACTATTCGCGCTACCTCACCGGCCGCAAGCCCGGCGAGCCGCCGCCGACGCTGTTCGAATACATCCCCGACAACGCCCTGCTCTTCATCGACGAAAGCCACGTCTCCGTCTCCCAGATCGGCGGCATGTACAGAGGCGACTTCCGCCGCAAGGCGACGCTCGCCGAATACGGCTTCCGCCTGCCCTCCTGCATGGACAACCGCCCGCTGCGCTTCGAGGAATGGGACGCCATGCGCCCCCAGACCATCGCCGTGTCGGCCACGCCCGGCAACTGGGAGATGGAACAGTCCGGCGGCGTCTTCGCCGAACAGGTCATCCGACCCACAGGCCTCATCGACCCGCCGGTCGAGGTCCGCCCGGCCAAGTCCCAGGTCGACGACGTGCTCGGCGAAATCCGCGAAACCGCGCAGAAGGGCTACCGCACCCTCGTCACCGTGCTCACCAAGCGCATGGCCGAAGACTTGACCGAATACCTGCATGAACAGGGCGTGCGCGTCCGCTACATGCATTCCGACATCGACACGCTGGAGCGCATCGAGATCATCCGCGACCTGCGCCTCGGCGCGTTCGATGTCTTGGTCGGCATCAACCTGCTTCGCGAAGGCCTCGACATCCCCGAATGCGGCTTCGTCGCCATCCTCGATGCCGACAAGGAAGGCTTCCTCCGCTCGGAAACCTCGCTGGTCCAGACCATCGGCCGCGCCGCGCGAAACGTCGACGGCAAGGTCATCCTCTATGCCGACCAGATCACCGGCTCCATGCAGCGCGCCATGGACGAGACGTCCCGCCGCCGCGAAAAGCAGATGGCCTACAACACCGAACACGGCATCACGCCGGAATCCGTCAAGGCCCGCATCTCCGACATCCTCGATAGCGTCTACGAGCGCGACCACGTCCGCGCCGACATCTCCGGCGTCTCGGGCAAGGGCTTCGCCGATGGCGGCCACCTCGTCGGCAACAACCTCCAGGCCCATCTCAACGCGCTCGAAAAAGACATGCGCAACGCCGCCGCCGACCTCGACTTCGAAAAGGCCGCCCGCCTCCGCGACGAAATCAAACGCCTCAAGGCCGTCGAACTCGCCGCCATGGACGACCCGATCGCCAGGCAAGAGGCGTCGAGCGCCGAAGGCGCGAGAGGGAATGAAAAGAACCAGGCGAAGGCAGTGGAGAGCGGTGGCGGAAACCGCAAGGCCGCCGCAACCGCGACCGACTCCCTCCCCCCTGTGGGGAGGGTTGGGGAGGGGTCTGTTGACCAACCCCGCATCTCCACGTCAGGCCGCAACAAGTCCGGCGCCCCCGAAGGCAAGGGCAGCTATTTCTCCAAACCCCATATCGACGACATGGGCCCCGGCACCGACGGCGCCGTCCCCCTGCCGAAATCCGGCCCGGAAAGCTCCTATTTCCGCAAGAACACCCTCGACGAAATGACCGTCGGCCGCACCGAAAAACCGATCACCGGCAAGCTGCCCGAGAAGCCGGAGGCTCCCCCTTCTCCCCGTTCACGGGGAGAAGGTGCCCGAAGGGCGGATGAGGGGCAACCCGACGACCCCCGCCCCATCATCCGCGCCCGATCAGGCGCCGGCTCCTACGAGGATCCGGCTGACGGCAAGCGCAAGGCAAGGACGAAGGGGAAAACGGGACGCCCGGGGCGCTGACCCCTCCTTCTCCCCGTTCACGGGGGTGAGGCACGGTTAGCGAAGCCAAGCCATCGATCGAGTGAATCGATGGCAGTAACGAACGTCCTGAGCGCTGCAAAGGGCCGGCAGTGCCCGAAAGGCCGATGAGGCAGGTGCGGCTGTACTTGTCAGATCTCAGACGATTGGAAACATGTTCAACTGTCCAGAGAAGTATTTTGAGTCCAGTTTCTCACGGAATTTCGGCGACCGAAACATGTCATAATGCGCCCAAGTTTTGTATTCAGATGCGGTTTCCACCACAATTCTTTGCGCCTCATCAACATAGTGCGATACTAAATCCGATGTAATGTGTTCGACATTGTCTCTTTCAACAAGTTTTTTCACGCTATATAAAATGTACCATTGGCCGTAACTGAGGAATTTCTCGACCTCAGGTACCGATCTCATGGTTCTCTCCAAAGCTCTCGCTCCGTCTCTACGCTTCTCGATTTCCCTGAAAATACTTATAAGGCTGAGCAAGCTCTCAGATGTTAATCGATCATTGAAGATCCATTCGTACCTCAGCCCAAAAATCTGATCCGAATCCGTTTTGGCTTTGTCAGGTTCGCCCAGGTAGAAAGACAGGATCATTTGACCGAGCTTCAGAGCATCTACTCGTAGTTCAATAGGCCTGTCAGAAAATTGATTCTTCTTTCTTTCATAAAACAGACCGGATGAGTTTATGATCGTCTCAATCTTTTTTTGTATCTCATCATTTGCACGCAAGTCCCGCACGTTAATTCGAGCCTGACTGTTAGTAGCAATCGCGACTCTAGCGGATATATCTTGCCTGCTAGTTTCATAGACTTTGACTAGCAACAGAATTCTTGAAAGCTGATCGGGTGATTTTCTGTAAATCGTGTAGAGGGCATTGCAAGTTTGAGCTCCGTTCACGATCTGAAAATTTTCAACAACCAATGGAGTATTGCGCGCATTCTTCTGAAACGACAATTTGCGACAGATGATGGTTACGCCATTATTTAAATACCAAAATAGATGGTTATCATCACTAAGCGCGCTATTGATGATATTTTTATTGTAACCTCCTTCATCGCCAAGATATATTCTAATATTGTCATCAAATAGATGCCGCTTGATGCTGCCAGTTTGAGGATCTTCGATAGCCTTTATCAACGAGATCGCATCTACATTAGCAACAACACCGCGGACATCCCCATCCACGCGATCAAAAATTTGATAGTCAACGGTAGCCAGCGTAGCTTTCTCGTCCGAGCGACTAGGTCCAGCGACCAAGCGTATCACTGACTGATGATCGATTTCATCGAAAGTAAGGAAATGATGAGACTGACAATAGTGTTCGAATTGCGCCCTATCAGAAACTGACAAACCAAGTCCGTTAGTCACCAGTATTATGCGGAATTGGCAAATCACTCCAGATTCAAAAAATGACCAAATTGCATCGCAGTGGCGCTTAATAGCTGCATTTGCGTTTGATATTGCGACTGTATTTTTTCTGTGAAGATCATCGATAAACCTTCTCAGCTTGTCTAATTCTCCAGCCTCGAAATTTTTCTCACATGATTTCGGCGTCTCACGATATTTGAATGATATGATGTCTACGTGTACGCCTTGCTCATTCTGTCGAATATAAATGGCATCCACTCCAAGATCATTACTGCCGTCTGTAATTAAATCGGAATTTTCAGGTTCTTTAGTTGGATAGATGCGATCCAGCATCAAGTGTATAAAAGCAGAACTGTCGCGATCTAGAGCTAGCGACTTACGCACGGCTGCGACCGCCGTGGTTATCAGGGAGCTATTCAGCGGCGTAATCAGAGCCATAAGTCCAGCCACCATTTCATTCTAAAGAGCCAATTCTCACCAAGAGATGTTATATCTTTAGTTGCGCTCGCCAAAATAGAAAGTAGAGCCTCCACTTGCGAAATTCGAATTTTGGTCTTGTTCGCGCCAGCCTTCGCGCTGCGACGCGCTCAGGCCTCCGTTCGCTGAAATCGATTCACTGGATCGATTTCTGGCCTGTGGCCACCGGTCCAAAGTCTCCCCAGCAAGGGGAGACGGTGCGCGACTTGAGCTTGTGACTGGATCCTCGGGTCAAGCCCGAGGATGACGGAGTGTGGGGAAGCGGCTGGTATCCTCCTCTAGGGGCTCTGTGGTCATTTCTACATTAATACACGCTAAGGGCATTTTGCAGGTGACGGGAAACACATGATTTCCGCTCACCGTGATCGCGGGGCAAACTGGCCACGCAATAGGG